>Ga0308171_1000038_pt1 | contig 436444 bp, 366 predicted proteins | sample PhyGR1_FD_202135 | JGI IMG/M metagenome (GOLD analysis project Ga0308171, IMG submission 202135) | Phyllosphere microbial communities from UC Gill Tract Community Farm, Albany, California, United States - DLSLSG.R1 | ecosystem: Host-associated > Plants > Phyllosphere > Unclassified | place... | reverse complement strand
ATGAGGATGTTGACTTTGAGAAAATAGAAGTTAATTCGGCCAGCGAAGAGCAAGCTCTACTTGATACTATAAATCATCTGATTTCTTCAGGAATACCAAAAGATGTTATAAAGGATTCAATAATCCCCAATATGGGGATAAAAGCCAATACACTACCAAAATCAATTTTAAACCTGATACAGTAATATGAACTACTTAGAACTTATCAAAGCCCTTATTAAGGACACATTAAAAAGATACGAGAAAGTTGTTGATTCTATATTTGGGGAAATAAAGGATAATATTTTTACAAAAATGGAAATTATTTCCAGCGAGTTTGCCGAGTTAGATCAAGATTCAAAAAATCACGCTTATAACATTGCTGTCAAAGAATACTTATCCGTACATCCGATTAATATTGAAGATTCAGAATCAATAGTGAAATCCAATCACCCTTTTTGGCTTACTGAAGAGCGAAAGAAAGAAATCAGCGTCAGAACCGAGAAATATCTAGAAAGATACCTTAGATACCTTAAGCAAAAGGGAAGAGCAGATAAAGTCGTCGATTCAATACGAATGTCTTCAGAAAGCATTATGGAAAAGCTTGGAGATCCCAACTCGCAAGTTCCATTTTATTGTAAGGGTATGGTGGTTGGTAGCGTCCAGTCTGGTAAGACGGGTAACTTTAACGCTGTTATCAACAGATCTGTTGACTGTGGTTATAAGTTGATTATTGTGCTATCTGGCATTATGGAAGACTTGAGAGCTCAGACGCAAGAGCGCGTTGAAGAAGAGGTCATCGGTTATGGTATTATAGATAAGAAAAACCAAAAGAAAGGAGCAAAAGGAGTGGGTAGCATTTCAAACTTTACCGAGATTCAACTCACAACACCAACTTCCTATAAATCTGACTTTAAGAAAACTTTAAAAGAAGCTGATTTTCCTCTGGACCGAAGAAATATTCTTGTTTGCAAAAAGAACTCAGGCGTATTAAAGAATTTATTACTGTGGTTGAACGAACACCTGCCAGAAGGAAAAGACAAACATGATCTTCCGTTATTGATCGTAGATGACGAAGCTGATAACGCCTCTTTAAATAACCTCGGTAAAAAGGGAATAGAAGAAGCCAGTACAATAAATGGCCATATTCGGGCTATTTTAGCCTTATTTACAAAAAAGTCTTACCTCGGTTATACAGCTACACCCTTTGCAAATGTTCTGGCAGATCGTAATAAGTTAGGCATAAAGAAGTGGGTTATCAAAGATAAAATGAACGGCGAGGTCGTTAATAGAGAGTTTTCACTGGTAGACAACATATATCCTGATGATTTTATTGAATTGCTAAAGAATCCATCTAACTACATAGGGGCAAAACAGCTTTTCGAGACTGTGTATGATGACGAAGTCAAAAAAATACCGATTATTGAGACGATCTACGATTATAATACCTATTTCCCGGAGCGTGTCGTAGAAAAGGACGGTATTATTCGCCCAGCGTCTGCAAGCGATACAAAAACTAGAGCAGCCAAGAAAACAGATCCTTTTCCAAAGGAGTTACCAGAATCCTTAAAAGATGCTATAGGATGTTTTATCCTAAGTATTGCACTGAGATATAGCAGGCAGTCAGCGATGACAGGCTCATCTATTTCAAACCCGCACCACACGATGCTAGTTCATGTTTCTCGATTTATCCCTTGGCAAAATAAAACTAAGGGCAAGATACAGGAACTCATAAATGAAATAACAGGCAGAATTACTAGCGATTTACCCACATCAGAAAAATCCATTTACGGTTATTTCCAAAAGCTTTGGTATAAATATTACGCCTACATTGTTGAGAATATAAAACACCATGTAGCGGATGATTATAGAGACGAATTTCTGTTACCTAGAACATTCAATGAGCTAAAGCATCTTCTGGACGAATCCATAAAAGGGATAAATGTCGTTGCTGTCAATAGTGATACTGGCGATAAACTGGTTTATGAGAAAGATCAATTTGGAAAAGGTGCAAAATATATCGCTGTTGGAGGAAATAGGTTATCTAGAGGTTTTACATTGGAGGGGTTGACGATCAATTACTTCTTGCGAAACACCAATTTTTCGGACACACTATTACAGATGGGACGTTGGTTTGGCTATAGACCAGGTTATTTGGACTGTTGCAAGATATTTACGACATCAGATGCAGTATCAAAATTTGATTCCACAACCCGAGCAATCGAAGAGTTAGAAATCGAATTTACCAAAATGAGATGGGAAGGTAAGCAACCAAAAGATTATGAACTGCGCGTGCGCAAGCATCCGGGGACACTCAAAATTACAAGACCGTCTATTTTACAAAAGACAAATGAAGTTAAATGGTCTTATCAGGATCAACTTGTGCAGACTACCAAGTTTAATGTTTCTAGCGCAACAGAGGTATCAAACACTTGGGGTAGTTTTAAAAAGTATTTTGAAGGTAAGAATTTGGAGCTCAAGGACGAATTTTTGTTGCACCGTACAGATATAAAAGGAGCATTGCAATTTCTCGACCTGCCAAATAATTACTGCGATTTTGAAATGTCCAGTATTATTAAATTCATTGAGCTTTGTGAAGAGAAACATTTCTTAAAAAACTGGACTATCGCTATCAAGTTAACAGGGGCGTCTAAAGTTTTTTTAGAGCCAGACGAAACTGGACTTTCCAAAAGAATAGAATTGACTGTACGTACAGGACCTAAACAAGAGGATACCTATTACAGTGATTTTATCAATAAAGGTCTGTTTGCTGCAGGTAACCGATCGGCCAATATTGTATCTTCGGGAAAAGATTTTTCTTTACTTCTTACCGACCCTCAAAAAGCAAAGGCCAAACAAAAATTTATTAATGAAAAGATCGAGTACTATCTAAAAAAAGACAAGGAAGATAGTGAAAAAAAAGCACTAGAAAAAGCTGAGAAGTTAAATCCACCTGAGCGTATATATCGTGAGGAGATGTCTGATCAAGATGGGCTTATAGTTGTGTACTTGATGGATATGAAAGCAGTATATCGTGTCGATGATAAAGATCAAACAAAAGAAATGAAAGCTTCTTACACACAAAGAGGTTTTGATAAGATTCCAAAAGTGCCACTAGTTGGTATAGCCATTGGCTTCCCTAAAATAGATCCTGATCCAGGTGGCGAGTATGTAGTCGGAGACTATGATCAATCAGAAGATATAGGAGATGAGGATGATCCAGATGCTGGTATGCCTCATGATGCTGAAAATGTTTAATGCCGAAAAATATGGATGCATTTGTTTTGAATGAAAAGTGGCAGCTTATACACCCAGACGGTGCGATAAAGATTTTACGGATCGATTCGGTTTGTAAACCAGATCTATCTATAGGAATTGATACCGATAGTAAGCGTTGTCTAACCTTAAAAGCCGTTAGTTTAAAAGAGGAATATCTGGAGAAAAATGAATTTTCTAACCTTTCTATAGTCTATCTTCCTGCGGAAGATCGCATTATTATTCGCGTGCTCGATGAGTACTTCTGGGATCTTTTTAACGATTTTGTGATTTCAATATACAATAAAGTATATAAGATTGAAGATGAAGAAGCATGTGTCAAAGAGTTTTTTAGAACGTTTAACCGCTGGGCCTATTTCTTTGATGAAAAGCGAGGTTCCAAATTATCCGAAGAGGTTTTAATGGGACTTTTTGGTGAACTATGTTTTATGGACTATCTTCTATCTCAGTCTTCACCAAGATTTACAATTCCAGAGATTGAGCAGAGTTGGGTAGGACCTTATGATAAAGGGCATGATTTCGAATTCCCAGATATCGATTTTGAGGTGAAAACCAAACCCGGTCGTTTACTCGATGTCAATATTTCTAGCGAGTATCAGTTACAGGAAGATTTAGGAAAGTCTTTAGACTTGGTCGTCATTGATATTGATAGGAACTATATCGAGGGAATATCGCTTAAAGATCTTATTAATAGCATAAAAGATAAAGTAATAGCCTCCGGAGGGGATCTTTCATTCATTGTTGAAGGATTGAAACAAAAAAACATAAGTATCAATGAACTGGAAAGTTATGATAACTATAGATTTAAAGCAGACAAAATAATGTTTTATGACTGTTTAGCAGATGGGTTTCCAAGACTGAAGAGAGACTTCTTGTCTCAGAGTATACATAAGGTACGTTACCAAATCCGCCTGACCAATTTAACCGAATTTATTAAACAAGAGCAATCCCTTTAATTGATATGGAGATCAGCGAACTATTAAAGTATAGAATAGATTTATTAGAAGAATGTCAAGACGACGAAAAGTTTATTTCTGAGCAGGACTTTTTGACAAATGTAATGCCATTCCTTAATGATGCCAAACTAGTCGATTCTGAGGATTATAATGACTGTTTTCATCCTAGTAAAGTAGATAATTTGAAAGTGAATGGCTATGTTATCAATGAATCGGGCGAACGCTTGCAAATCTTTCTTGTGGATGAGGTATCGATTGATGTATCAAATCTAGAAGAAAACTTATTGATTTCTCAAAAAAGCTATTACGACCAGCAGTTTAGTAAAGCATTCAAGTTTGTCAATAAATCAATAAAGAAGCATCTTGATGAAGATGTGCAAGATTCCAGTCCTGCCAAAGCCCTTGTGAATTTTTTAGCTTCAACACAGGGGTTAGAACAGATCGACGTTATCGAGATTTTCTTAGTATCGACCGCCATAACGGTAGAAAAAAGAGGTGCGGAGCCGCAGCCAAAGAAGATTGAGTTTGACGATGATAGTATCACATTTAAATATACGGTTGGAAAGGAGAGCCGATCCAAATCAATAAGTGTCTTTAAAAGACTTATTGATCTTAATTTTATATACAATGTCCTTATCTCCCAAGGTAATAGGGAAGTTCTCGTGGTCAACTTTGAAAATCTATATCCTGGAGAGATACATCTTCTCAGAGCAGCAGACGAAGAACATTTCGCATCCTACTTATGTGTGCTTCCTGCGGCACTGATTGCGGAACTGTATCGTAAATACAGTACACGTATTCTCGAAAAGAACGTACGTTCTTTTCTTCAGTTCAAAGGCGTGAATCAAGGTATCCGTGATACCATTAAGAAGAGCCCAGAGCTCTTTATCGCTTATAATAACGGGATGACTATAACAGCGGTAGATTCAGATCTTAAAGAGAATAACGGACATTACATTTTGAAATCTCTCACAGATTTTCAGATCGTAAATGGTGGACAGACCACAGCATCTATATATTTCTCTAAAAAAGAAGGATTAGATATATCTAAAGTGCGGGTAATGGCAAAAATTAATGTTGCCAAGAATACGGATGAAGATAAGCTCAATGAATTTATATCGCAAATCAGTATTTACTCCAATGCCCAGTCCAAAGTGTCTTCTACCGATCTAAGGTCTCGAAATGAACAGCTGGTCAAGCTGAAGGCAGTTTCAGAAAGTACCTTAACACCCACAGGAAAAAAATGGTTTTTCGAAAGGTTTAAGGGAGAATTTAACACCCTGATTAGAAAAAATCCTGCAGCCAAGACCAGGATCAATAATGAGTATCCTAAAGAGAGACGTTTCTCAAAAGAAGAGCTGGCTAAGTACTATATGTCTTGGGGAGACCAACCTTATATGGTCAAAAAAGGAGGCGAGAAGATCTTTAGGTCATTCATCGAAATTATCTCCGGTGGAGAGAAGAAAAAAGCTCCTGCTATCGATCGTGATTTCTTCGAAGAGACCATCGCTCGGATTATGCTTTTCAGAACTTTAGAGAAGCAATATGGAGCAGGTAAGAACTCGTTAGGTCAGTTGCGATCTGCTGTAGTGCCGTACTCCATAGCGATTATTTACAAATACGCTGGAGCGATAAAAACCAATATGGTCTTTGATCTCGCTAAGATCTGGAAGCAGGAGCAGTTTGACGAGTCGTTTTTGGAGATGAGCTACAGTTTAATGGATCTGATGAACAATCTGATTAAAAAATATGCGTTGAGCGATGACTTGGGGGAATATTCTAAGAAAGAAGAGCTATGGGATGCTATCAGCAAATCGAGTGAGATCAAACAGTTTATTGAATCAGATCTATTCAAGACATCGATATCGCGTTTGTTGATTTCCAAAGACGCCAAGAAAACAACCGATAAGGCATCAAAAGGAATAAAACATGTAGACTTTTCTAAGCTTTATGAGAATGTACTGATGTATAGTAAGACTGCTGCATATTATCAAAAACTGGGGATGATATTAGGTAGAACCTATACTGCCAACCAGCAGAATAAATTTGATAAAATCGTATCAGCGATAAATAATAAGGAAGATGTTTCGGACAATCTACGCGCATTTGAAATGGAATATCTAAATGAAGTGAGGATTTCGCAACCACATATTTTTGATGAGATTGCTGTCAAAGAAGAGAGTAAATGGCTTGCCGCTTATAATTTTATTTTGTCCCGTTACAATAATTGTATTGAAAATAGTGAAGATATTAGATCTGTTTTCAAGCGTGAGCGGGAGATTTTTAAAGCTAAGAATGCTAAGTTCTATTCCGTATTGGACGAAATAGGTAATGCGCTCTATATGGGCGAGGCCCCTACTATGAAGTGTCTTTATAGCTTATGTTCTTGCTTACAGCTGCAGTAGGAGAAGTTGTGTTCATTAGACCTGGAGAGATTATGCGACATAATATTAAAAATTATAATAAACATAGTCACGAAAGCATTAGAGTGTTTTGTCTTGTCCTGAAAAAACTTTACAGATTTAACCATTAGTCCTAAATAGATCTTACAGACAGTGGCGTATACGTTCGTATAGATGATCGTAAGAAGCTATTTCCTAAATCTTTTCAGAAAGGGGGGAGTACATGCCGATATTAAGATCTTATGGTACGACGCAAAGCCGACCTCAAAATGCATCTTTATTTATTATGGCAAGGCTCTTGGTACTGAGGAGTTCAGAATCACCCGTTTCAGTCGAAAATTTACAACGGGTGATTTCTTTCTATTAGTTTTGACTAATGACGAATACATCGGTTTTGTATTTGATGCTAAGCAAGCTGGTGGGGTCCTACGGTTGAATGGATAAGTAATTCAAATGTTGTTCGCTCTATTTAATGGCTTGATCGTGAGTTTTTTTACTGTTTTTCTGTCAGATAATTTACTGTTTTCACAAAATTAGTCGCACTGTGCCTAGAGCGGTACCAAAAGATTAAGAATAACAAAAAAAAGATACACAGATTTAAATAGTCTTTATTATATAAGTAGAACATAGTCCAACAAAATGATATTAAAGTAATACCTTTTTGTAAGTCGTTTATAAGCAACCAATATTCCGATTTGGAAAGTGCTGATTGGTCTTTAATTATATTGTAATTTTTCCAAAAAGAAGAATTGTCTCTTTGTTTATCTGTGATACCAGAAATTCGATTCCCATTTATTAAGAAGTTAATTTTTCCTACGATAAAAAGCCAGAGATGTCTCGTAGGTTGAGTGTATTTGATTTTTTTTTGATAATCAGATACGTATCGTCCAAGTTTAAAAATAATTAGATCTAACCCATGGATAGTTTGGCCAACTAAATATAAACCCGGGATTAAAAGGAGAATTGTAACCGTTGGGTTTCTTTCTATATCACTTTTATTTATTTTGAAATAATTTAGTAGGGATAAATCAAATTTGTATAACAAAGTAAATAATAGGAATACTCCTGTTAATATATAAACTATAAAATCTCTTGTAGAATATTTTTCATTCATATTACTATAAAGTAGAGTGGTATATTTTTATAAGTACCTAAGTAAAATAAATGTTATTGAATAAATGAAATACCGGGTCTATTAACATGAGAAGAAAGTTGAGCGATAATATCTAAAAGAAGCTCTCGCTTTAATCGATATTTTACTTCTCTTTCTTTTGCAGTTGCTTTATCCGATGCATTAAAGAGGTGATAATCAAAAATAAATTTGTATTCTACTTCATCAATTATGAAGCTTGGATCAACTTTATACAGCTGATTACCACTTTGAATATTATCATCATATTTTTTTGGATACATCAGTCCGGGTAATGTTCTTGATCTTTTCCACTTTTGCTGTGCATAGTCGCAAATTGGAGAAACTTCTAAGTCGATTAAATAGTATTCATCTTTATTACCATGAAGCGTACTAAGAAAACTCTTTATATATTGTTCTTTCTTATTGTCCTCTAAATTAAAGTATATATTACCTGGGATTAATTCTTGGCTTGGTGAAAGCTCAATATGAAGTTTTGTATTCAGTGAAGGCGCTAATATTTCATATGCATCTATAACTTTTATAGAATTTGTTTTATCATCTGATCCTATCTCCTTGCATTTTAAAATATTATTTTTTAAAGCCTTATTGCCTTTACCACTTTTAATAACCTTCCCATCTTTTTCAATTTGAGCATTACCATCTTTTTCTCTTAGTGAAAAAGTATTGGAATTTATATTGGTTTGGTAAGAGAGATCATTTTCAATAGTAATATGATTTGGAATTATTGATTTTTTCATCTCTTGCTCAACTTTATCAACTAATGAGATATTTAATGTATTGATTGACTCTCTTACGAACTCCTCTTTTTTCAAAATATTTCTTCCCGTTCTTGCTAAACCCATCCTTTTAAAGACATTTTTTGCATTCGATTCCCAATGAATATTTTTATCTATTAGTGATGTTATGTCATTTACTATTTTTGCTGCAGAGGTTTTTACAATATTTTCCCAGATCACAAAGAGATGGAATGATCCAGCTTTTTCTAATTCGGTTTTTAATTGCTCTTCAATTATATTTATTGCATCAATTTTAGCTTCGTATTCGGTTCTATATTCCTCATTTAATGCTTGTTCTACCGCGGAAAGAGCTACTTCGACATCTTGGTCATCCAGTTGACCTTCAAGTAGATCTTTTAATCTATCTTTGAATAGATCAACATCTATTGAATTGATATGTTTGCTTTCTAGGCACGCTGCTTTGTCAAAATTAACTATGCAGGCAGGAATTAAATGGTTATGTTTATTAATTTCTTCTTTTACAGATTCGGCATATATGTTGAATTTGCTACTCCATATTACTAAAAGATAGGGGCCGTTTTCCATGCCAATAATTCTTAAAAGAACATTAATTATTGACCGAGATATTTGGGTTTCGTTGTTGGAATCAATTATTTGAAGATCTAAAAAAAGTAATCTTACACATTGTACAGGTGTTTCAGGTAAATCTTCTTCTATACTACCTTGGTAGTATGTAGTTGCAATACCTTTTTTTGAAAGTGCTTTGACAATGGGTAAAGCCTCGTTTGGTTGGTCATCAATAATGACTACTGAGCCATTTTCAGGAATGAGATAATTTTCTTCTTTGGTTATTATTGGTTCCATATAGTTTTTTTTAGGATATATTAAATCCGAGACCCAAGATTGCGCCCGCATTAAAATCTTTTGGGAATTCAACGCTATTGATTGAAGGAAAGAGAAGTTGTCCACCATTGCTTTTCATTATTTCATCTGCGATATGTAGCCCTATGCCGATACCATCTTCTTTATTTGAGATAAATGGCCGAATTGCATCGTCTAAAGGGATAGTAAAACCAGGTCCATTGTCTGCAATTATAATAACTAAAGATTCGCCATCTAGTATAAGATCGATAAAAATAGCTTGATTTTGTACTTTTGCATGACTCATCCAATATATGGAATTATCGATTATATTAATTATGGTTCCTACTATTAGGCTTTCAGAACACCTAACTAGGGTTCTAAATCCCTTATCGTCTTCAAAAGCCTTATGTATAGTTATTCCGTGAGCCTTAAGTCTATATTCGACATTCCATAATGCATTTGCAATTATTTTCTTAAGATCAGACTCCTTTCTGGAACGTCTTCTAATTAAACCACTATAACCGTCCACAAGCTTGCCTAAATGCCACGTCAATGCCTTAACTTTATCGTCGTTATCTGGTCTTTTTGCATCATCAACTACATAAAGCAATTCTTGAATAATTTTCTCAATTTCGTGGATAACGATGCTTAGACTTAGGCCTGCGCTTGCGCTACGTATATAAACATCACTTATCGTCTTATAGTCTGCAGCAATCTCGTCTATAATTCCAACAATTTCTTCTCTATTTTTATTGTCGGGCAGAGTTGAGCTTACCTTGTGACGCAGTATCCTGAGATTGTCAACGACAGGCACTTTTTTTGTTTTGTTATTGTTATAATGACTACGTAGTTTCTCCTTGTCAATATTTCGTTGGGTAATAATACGGCTGAGTGCAAATCTAATTGCTTTATAAAATTCAGAATAGGCATCATTTTCAATAAAACCTTCGCGATTGGTCTTTTCTACTAAATCTTTACTATCTAACCTGTCTATTTGTACCGCGCCGATTACGATATTATTACTAATTCTAGCTGTTGGTAAATTGACTCGATCAATATCCAGACTTAACCAATCGTTCCCCGGTTCTCCATAGTCATAAACCCTAATACCATCCCTATACACCCGTATACCACCATTCAATTTTAAATAGTCTTTTAATCCTTTTTTATCCGCAACACCAAGTGAAAGAATATTTGAATCGAAATCAAAAATTAACATCTTAATTTTTACTTTCCCAATCTTATAGACTGAAAGATCAATATCTTTAAAAACTTTCTTTTTAAGAGTTTCATCATAAATTCGTTGTACCATATCAACATTGATTTCGGTATGAGTTCTCTCACGAAGATCTGTCATTGTGCTATATGGCATAAACTTATAATCAAGTTTCTCAATCTGATTTCCAGAAATTACTAATTCTGCCGAAAATAAAGCGCTGTGTTCTATTTCTCTAAATTTTAATAATCCAGAAAGCCATTCTTGTCTATCTAATTTAAACAATACTTTAAAAGAGTTAAGAGATTCAAAGGGTGAATTTAATGAATTTACCCCTCTGTAAATCTCTCTAACGGCCCCTCTCGTCCAAGTCGTTCGTAAAGATTTTATGATAATTTTCGTTCCACGACCGCTATTAGTAAAAACCTCGGGAGATCTCTCAATCAAATTTATAGGTATCTTGTCGAGTGACTTATCATTGTCGAAATCTCTCCAGTCAATCTTTAAATAGGTCTCTTGGCTTTGCTCAGTTTTACTAATAAGCTCGATTTCTTCACCTAGTTTGTGAACTCCGAAACGCCCAATTCCCTTTTCTCCTAAAGGAATTCGATTGCAGTCGCTTACAAAATTCTCTGAATCAACTAATTTCTTCTTAAATGTTGTGCCAGGTTGTAGCCAAACATCTTTGATAAGGTTATAATCCATTCCAAATCCATCATCTTCAATGATGATTTGTCCATGCTCTTTACTATCCAATCTGGAGAGTGTAATAGTAACCCTATTAGCACAGGCATCGTAAGAGTTTTTTATCAATTCAAGTAAAGCTATGCTTTCACTTCTTATTAATTGATCGCCAAGCTGTAATATTAGTCTTGCCTTTGGCTTAAAACCTAGGGGTTCGCTCATGATTAAAATGTATTATTTTCATAAATCTTATCTATCGTAAAAGTATGATTTTTACTTCAATTCTTTCTAGAGGGTATAGGCTTAAAAAATAATCTAGCTATTTGCTAGGTCTTAGTAATCTCACTACATTTATTATTTATGTTTTAGTGTTTAAATTTTAAATATTAGATACATTACATTATAATATATAATCTCCGGAGGCGTACCGCCCTTATCATTCGATTCTCCAATGGAAGAAGCGATTTCATTTAATGCGTCACTCTGTAGAAGTAGGGCACCGGCGTGTTATCATCTTAATTTACACTAACCGCTTTTATAACTCTCAGTTTAATCTCTTATGCATCTCCCTTCTTTCGAGTCATCTTTCTTTTTGTTAAAAGCAGCTTCCCTTTTTCTTCAATAGAAAGAGGAAAATAACGATATGTATTTCCTTCTTTGACTCTTTTAAATGGATTCTTACCCTTGATGCTATTGAATATATTGCTAAACTCTTTGGAGAAGTCCTTTTCTAAAAAATCTTTATCCAGATCAACATTAACCAATTGCGTTATTTCGGCAGGAGTCAAACCTTTGTCGTCAAAATGCCCATTATCAAGATATGCGGTTATAAAAAACTTGGCTCCTGGTGTCTTTCTTAGTTTTTTTCCATCTTCACCCAATATTTCACTGCGTAGCGGCGGATATTCAGGAATTTCAATTTTAAAATCAAAAATCTCTGAGGGTTGAAAGCCGGCTGCCCGTATTACAGCAATTACATTACTTAGAGATGTGTTTTTAGTACCTCTTACAATACGGAAAATTTGGATATAACTTAATTTTGTCCTATCTACTAAGTCTTCTAGAACTATTTTTTTTTCTTTACACTTCTCCCAGAATACTTTTCTGAATAGCATTAATGCTTCATGATCAATATATTGCTCACTCCTTTTTAAATCCATGAAAAATAGTTATTACTAATTTGTAATACTTAATTTAATTATCTATATTTGTGTTAATTGCAGCGACGAAAAGTGTTGGTTTGTCCAATGCACACGATGTTGGCTCGTTCGAAATCCGCCAGATTGCCACGAGTTGACCGAGTGATCGCCTATTGCTGGAAAATTGCTACATTTGTCGATATTCCAGTAGGCGTTCCCTCGTTAACTTTTGGGGCAACCTCAAATCTTAGGAGGCGAGGAGGTTTCTGGCGGAACCACGAACTTTAAGTTAGGAGGGCGCTTACTGGTCTTATTTATATTAAATACACCACTCTCTTACTTAATGTTGAGTCACATCGTTTCATAAACTTTTAAAATTATGATGAAACGATTAGAAAACACCCACCAAAAAACCACAGGTTACCTCCAGGAGGCAAGCCATCGGTTTGTACACACTATTCCCATAAAGAACGCTATCCGCGCGCCCGAATAGTTTACTTAAATCATTAAAAACCAAAATAGGAGAGGGCTGCTATCGCCAATTTGTAATGTGCCGATAGGATACAAATAAGTACTCCCTTATTCAAGGTTTTCCGACCTGTCTGTATTACGACATTCCCTTTAGATCAGGTTAATAATAGATTTAATTGCTCTATTCAAGCGTCAACAACTTAAAATTAGCATTTAAAATTTATTGTTCCAAATAAATCAAAGGAATTTAAGCATAGTTTTCTATTGCTTACAGGTCGGTTTTTTATCTTTCCCGACAGGAAGCGCCATAATGTTCCCCTAATCAATGCTTTGTAACCGCCTCGAGGCGCTTTGCGGGATTTTGTTAATTCTTAATTTGTGAAACCTGCAAGGATCTAAAACTCCCTGCAATGACACCTCTTTAGAATGCGAAAAATCGCAAATGGGGGAAGGTATGTCCAATTCAAACGATGGGACATCGCCAAAGTCATCTTTATGAACCTTAAAAATGAATCAAAAATATTCAAATGTGCTAGCGCTAGAACTAGCTATATATCAAGTTCACGAACCAGCTTATGATCCGGTCAAAAAGATCATTGAGTTTTGGACTAAATACGACATCAGTACGATTCAGAATACCATCAATATGCTGTTGAAAAAATCAGCAGAGCGTTCGCCAAGCGAGAATGTACTGGAAATCTGCCATAAGCAGGTATTTGCTGTCGATTTAATGGCGCTATTAATAGCGTATTTCCATGTCCATAAAGACTTTATGGACATCAGCAAGATAGATATTTCCGAAGCTGAAACGACATTATCGAGTCTGGATGAATTTGCAGTAACAAAGCGAATCCATGAGTTTTTTGGAAGAATCGCGGATTAACCTCAATAATAAGCGGAATATGAAGAGATCAAATCGCATGTCTGCCTTATTAGATAAGGTAGCCAACATTCCAGCTATACAGATTATAATACTCATTCTAGTATTTACAGTGCTTTCTATGTTTAGTTTATCAGCTCAAACGCCCCGCAAGGACAGCGGGGCGGATGAGCTTTTATCCATCAGCGGTACTATTGTATCGTCCACTAACGGTAAAGCCATCCAAGGTGTTTCCATTCGAGTAGAAGGAGAAAAGGGTAGAAGCTCTTCGCTCAAGGACGGTTCCTTTTCTCTACTAGTCTCCAATTCTAAGGGGACAGTTTCGTTTTCCCATATGGGATTCAAGCGTTTAGATCTACCCTATGTCGCTGGGGTATCAATGCAAGTGAAATTGATACCGCTGGAGAATCAATTGGAAGAGGTGGAAGTGGTCTCTACAGGGTACCAGAAGATTCCGAAAGAAAGAGCAACAGGAAGTTTTGTACAGGTGGATAATAAGCTTTTAAATAGAAGAGTAAGCTCTAATATTTTCGATAGGCTCGAAGGTGTAACAAGTGGTGTAAATTTTAATCGCTCTTCCGGCGGATCGGGTGGAATGCTTCCACCAAATGAGCAGACCGGTTTATCAATCCGTGGCCGATCTACGATTGATGATAAAGTAAGTGCCGATCCACTCATTATATTGGACAATTTTCCTTTCGAAGGTGGCATGGATCAAATCAATCCGAACGATGTAGAAAGTATAACCGTCTTACGCGATGCCGCTGCGGCGTCCATTTGGGGTGCCCGATCGGGAAATGGCGTTATTGTTATCTCTACCAAAAAGGCCGCTTTTAACGAGAAGACAAAAATAGATTTTAATACAGCTACAATAGTAGGTTCAAGGCCAAATTTAAAATATAGCCGGAATTTTATACCAAGTGCCCAGTTCATCGTAGTTGAAAAGCAGCTATTTGATAAAGGCTTTTATGACGATATTCTGTCCAATACGACAACTTACCCCGTTGTGAGTCCATACATAGAACTGCTAAATAGCCATCGCTCGGGTAATTTGACTGACAATGATCTCCAATTAGTGGAGAGTCAGTTTGCGCGGAGGGATGCTCGTGATGAAACAGCTAAATATTTCTATCAAACTTCAAGGAAAAGTCAGTATGCACTTAATATCAGGTCGGGTGGGCCAAAATCAAATACTTACTTTTCGCTAGGCTATGATGATAATAGGGAAACAGTGCAGCGTGCAAACCTTCAACGTTGGACGATGACCTTAGCTCCACAGTTTAAAATATTATCCAACCTTTCTTTTTCGCCATCAATATGGGTAGCCCATACCAAGCAGTCGTATGGCTTCAGCTATAGTGCTTCAATTCCTTACATTTCATTACTGCAGGAGGATCGAAACCCGGCCAGTGTTCCCGGGCCTTATAGAGAGGTATACTTAAAGAACATGGAAGCAAAGGGATTCAAAGATTGGTCTCTAAGGCCCTTGGAGGAAAAAGCACTAAAAGATACTGGCCTAAAAAGACTAAACACAATTTTAAAGGGACAATTGAACTATCAGCCCTTACAATGGCTTTCCCTGTCTTCTTTATTTCAGTACGAGCGGCAGCAAGGCGATTATGAGGATCTGAAAAGCAGAAATAGCTATTATGTGCGAAACCTAGTCAACCGCTTTACTCAGGTGAATGGAACAGCCATGAATTATCCCATTCCTGATGCAGATATACTCGACTATAGCCACGATAGGATGGAAGCTTATAATTTTCGCTTGAATGCCGCTGTAATCAAATCGTGGTCGGATATACATCATCTTGATGCACTTTTGGGGACGGAGATAAAATCTTCTACAGTCAGCTCCAATACAGGACGTTATTATGGTTATGATAAGGAAACAGGCACGATCTCTGGAAATCTAAATTTTAATCAATACTATCCGGTTAACCCTGCAGGACTGGGGTCTCAGCTGATAGATGATGGTATCGGCAACATTGGCCTGACCTCCCAACGCTTTATTTCTTATTTTTTTAATGGGGCATATCAATATCGGGGACGTTATACTATTTCGGCCTCCGCACGTAAGGATGGTGCAAATCTCTACGGTGTAAAGTCAAATGATAAATTTGTACCACTATGGTCGGCGGGTTTATTGTATGATATTTCCAAAGAGGATTTTTATAAAATCAGTTTTTTGTCGACGCTGAAACTTCGTTTTACATATGGTTTTAATGGTAACTCGTATAATCAGGCAGCCTACCTGATCGCGAGCTTCAATCGCAACACAATCAATGGCTTCCGACAGGCTACAATTCAAAACCCACCTAATCCTTCATTGAGCTGGGAGCGGGTTCGTAACGTCAATTTTGCGTTAGAGTTCGCATCTAAAAACAATCGGATTTCAGGTTCAGTAGAATTATTTCAGAAGGACGGCATGGATCTGATCGAGGAAGTGCTTCTGCTGCCGTCCACAGGATTCGAAAGTTACAAAGGAAATGCTGCTGCAGTACGGAATAGGGGAATGGACATCCAGTTAAATACAATCAATATCACAGGAAAGTTTGGTTGGAATACAGTGCTGCTATGGAGCTTTTTAAAGGATCGGGTGCAATCCTTTAGCGAAGATTATCCGACGCAATATCTCGTGTCAAATTCTGCCTCCATCAGCGGTTCTGCTCGCTATGGATTATATATCAAAGAAGGTAATTCACAATACGGTGTTTATAGCTACCGTTCCGCAGGACTCGATGAAAACGGCGATCCTCAAGGCTATCTGAATGGTGTAATTAGTAAAGATTATACGGGAATCATCGCAAGTAATACCATGGATAATGTGATCTATCATGGAAGCAGTCGACCGGCTTCTTTTGGTTCTTTGCGTAATAACTTCTCCTATGGGAACTGGTCGCTGTCAGCGAATGTTTTATTTAAGGCAGGTTTCTATTTTCGTAAGAAAAGTAGTAGCACAAATTTAACAGAAGTACTCGCTGATCCGAATGCAGACTATCTGCTTGCCTTTGACCCTACGCATCCCAATGATAAAACGACAATGCCAGCGCTCGTTTATCCTATTAATGTAAATCGGAATACCTTTTATCAAAACTCGGAAGCCCTTGTGTTACCGGGAGATCATATTCGTTTTCAGGATATCTCCCTGTCTTACCGGTTTACTTTTAAATCATTTAAACTGGAACTTTATGGCTATGTCGATAACATCGGTATCATTTGGCGCAAGAATAAATGGGGGCTTGATCCTGAGGTAAACGACTATTGGGGAGCTTATCCCGTACCGAGGAGTTACTCACTAGGTGCCCGAATTCAGTTTTAATGGTTAATCCTTACGATTATGAAAAAATATACCTTTTATCTCATTGTAATCCTTTTTTGCTGCTCATGCAAAAAAATGGACAATTGGCTGGATGTAAAATCAAAAAATAGCGACGTCATTCTGAATTCTGTTGCCGACTATCAGTCACTATTGGATAATACAGCTGTCATGAATACGACACCGGGCTTAAATATTATTGCGGCTGATCATATCAATCTGCTTGAAAATACAGCTTTGACTGCTGGTCTGGCTGCCGAACGCAATGCTTATATCTGGAAAGAAGACATCTATGAAGGAGCCATTGGTGTAGGAACTGGAGATTGGACCGTTCCTTATAGGGCAATCGCATATGCTAATATTGCCTTGGAAGGGACGGACAAACTACCCCAGACGGGTGCCGAAAGCGACAATGTACGGGGTTCTGCGCTTTTTTACCGAGGCTTCCATTATTACCAGTTACTGCAACTTTATGCCCAGCCATATAAGGAGGGGGCGAATCAGCCTTGTGTATTACCGCTACGGGATGCGTCGGATGTTGGCGTATCGGGCAAGCTGTCGACCGTAGAGGATTGCTATAATCAGGTGATTACCGATCTGAATGCTGCACTTGCGCTATTGCCACTTGTTCCTGTAAGCAAGACCAGGCCCTCACGGCTTGCGGTCTTGGCGATGCTTGCAAAGGTGTATTTGCTGATGGAGAAGTATGAACAGGCCAAGGATTATGTAGAAAGGTATCTTGAAAATCAAAACGAGCTACTCGATTTCTCGACATTGAATACGGCTGCAACGTTGCCTTTTCCTACGCTAGATGTAGGGAACAAGGAGGTGATTTTTTACGCTGGTCCGATTAGCTATTCCTTGCTTTCTTTTGGTAATCTTAGAGTCAATGAATCTCTTTATTCCAGCTATCAAGCCAACGATCTTCGGAAAGTAGCTTTTTTCAGAACGAACGCCGACGGGACAAAATCCTTTAAAGGGCGTTACACAGGTACTGTGGGGCTTTTTTCAGGCTTGGCAACAAATGAAATGCTGCTTATTAAGGCGGAATGCCTAGCTCGTACTGGAAAGTGGCAGGAAGGCGCCGACCTATTAAACACGCTCTGTCGGAATCGCTATAAAAATTATGCAGCACCAGTTGATGGATCGCCGGAAAATACGCTCCAACGGATACTTGAAGAAAGAAATAAAGAGTTGGTTTTTACGGGAACATGCCGCTGGGAAGACTTGAGACGACTTAACAATGATTTCAGGTTTGCGAAGACTCTTACAAGGATCCTGGGGAGCAAGGAATATGCTCTGCCGCCAAACGATCCGAGATACACTTTTCCGGTAATCCCACAGGAGTTAATGAACGATAACTAAATGATGATGAAAAAGATAAAAATTATTGTATTCTTAGTTTTTTTAAGCCTGAGCATTGCTTTTTGGAGTAAATTATATGCGCAGACAGCCACAGTCACCGTTAAAACGAAAGTGGCAAGCAAAGGAATAATAGCCTTAAATTGCTACTGGACTGAAGACAATTTTGAGTTTTATAGTCACATACCTTTGCAGAAACAAATGGCCAAGAAAAAGGATAATCGGTACACGATTACCTTTGATAAGGATATAAAGTTTCGCAATATCTCATTTATCGGGTCAGATAAGGATAGTATCGACAAATTATTTTGGCTAGATTATTTGATCTGCCCAGGAGATCAGGTTGTCATTTTGGATGATGGTCATGGTGGCCTTTCCTTTAGTGGTACCGGCTCCGACAAGTTTACTTTACAGTATAAACTGGCACAAATTGAAAAAGCATTCTTGTTGCTCAATAAACAACAAGAAAACAAAATGATTTTGCCTTCGCCCGCAAATCTCTCACCCGTTCTCTACGATAAATTGGTATCTAACATCAAATATAATTATGCAAAAAGGGATAGTCAGTTCGTTGTATTAAATACATATAAACGCTTGTTAAATAATGATCTATATTCGCTATTTAAACTAAATGTGATTGGCAGATCCGAATTTAATATATTAACAACGCTGCATATGGAATTTAATTGGTTAAGTAAAAAGTATCCTGAACTGGAAGATCAAAAGCATTTGCTGTTACAGATTTATACGCAGAGGAGAACTGGTTTAGATAATCTGAAAAATGCTCGTTTTCACTATGCCAATGATATGCAGTTGTACTTTATGCTTCGGTTTAGATATGCCGACTGGTTAGAATCGATATTCGAAGACGAATGGCATGAAAACACGATCGACAAAGACTTGATAAATCGGGCATTGTATCGTCATTTTTATACAAGTTACGCCAAAATGGATAATTTAAAAAGACAACAAGTGATAAGTCAGATTTCTGATCCCAAATATAAACGGGAGCTGGAATCCTTTTTGAAAAATATTTCCAACGGGGTAGCACTGCCTAATTTCCAGTTTCAAGATAGTTTAGGTAATCCTGTTCATCTTACTGACTTTAAGGGGAAATATGTTTTGCTCGACTTCTGGTATACAGGCTGCGGTAATTGCCGGATTTTGAATAAAAACATGAAACCGATCAAGGAGAAACTAAAGGATAGAAAAGATCTAGTTTTTCTAAATATATCCATTGATGGAAACTTTGCGCAATGGAAAGCATCGGTTGCTAGCGGAGCTTACACCGATTCAACGGATGTAAGCTTATATACAATGGGACAAAAATCAAATCACCCGATTATAAAATTCTTGAACGTGATGAGCTATCCGAGACAGCTGCTAGTTGATAAGGAAATGCGTATAATTTCAACGCAGATACCACGAGTGGGTAATGCTAAAAATGATTTGGCGTTTAGCACTTTAATTGCAAAGTTAAAGTAATAGAAAGACGCCTGATAAATTTATCAGGCGTCTTCCATTATATTTACTCCTTTTATTCTTCGTTCGTCTCAAACTGACCATGATCCACAGTTTGGAAATTGGCTGGATTTCTGAACTCGTCGTTCATTGGTCCCGGTGCACTTCCAATCTTCTCATAAGAACAGTCAGCCGATGGATTTTCCGTACAATCCCCTAGAGGATAGTTGGATTTCGGCTCCCATGTCCCGCTAATCAGTACATAATCTCCTGAAGGAGGAGTTAAATTATTTGTAAACGACTGCGTCAATATCGCGCCGCCTATTGTTGCTACTCCCAGTAGCACTTTCCCATATTTTTTAATTCTTACCATGGGTTTAAATTTTAGAATGAATAACTTTTGTTTTTACAAGGGCAAAGATTCCCGCAATCAGCCAAATAATGTTAAAGACGATGTGCGTTTTCCAGCCCATAGATTCGATCGCACCACCACAGTGACAAAGCTTTTTCTCTGCAAACTTGACCATCAAACTGAGATAGATGATAAATAGAGCCATCAATGAGGTCGAAGTCCAAAGTGCAAAGCGCTTGATTCGATATACAGGAATAACGAGCAGGATAGCCAGCACAATCTCCAGCGAGGGGATGCCATAGCCGATCAATTTCGCATACTGACCTAGATGGGGGATCTTGCTATTACCTCTAATAAAGGTAGCCATGTTCATAAACTTGGCCCATCCCGTGTACATGTATAGAAAGGCATAGCCATAGATGATCAGATCAGGTAAGCGACGGTAGATCCAGCGTGCACCCAAGCGGATTGAACTACTGCGTTTTGGGGAGCTTGCCAAATGATCCTGTTGATTCACTGCGATATTGATGCGCTTTTCCATAAGCTTGTTTATGTGAGTGTTGAATCTCTCCTGTGTTCTGCGGAGCCAGCTGCGTATCACTGCTGGATTTCCTTGTTGGTCTTACGTTCACCGACATCGCGGGAATACTGCAAATTTTCTTTTGTGCTGTTTCATAACTTTGTTTTTTATTGGAGCAGTTCGGGGAGCAGAATTTTTACCGCTACGCTTACTTTCTTCGAATAAGCTAATTGACATTGATCTGCTTTATCCGATCTGCTATAACAAAGTTCAAGTACAATCTTTTGTCCATGTTGGGATTTTGAGGACTAAGTTTTGTGTTTCCGGCAACGAAGTATTGTGACAGGATGGCCAAAAAATTGGACTGTTAGCAATCATGATCCCGAAAGAGGCGACGGAGCAGCTCGCCACTAATCCCCATAAAACGGGCAATCTCCTTGTGCTTTACATAACTCCCGAGATCGGGATATTTGTCAAACACAAAGTCGTATTTATCCTGGTTGTTTAATGATAACAGCTTATGCCGATAATCCAGATAGGTCTCCTGCCTGTCCTTGAGATTGGCATACAGGTAAAAGACTTTTGAGTTGTGTGCATTAATTTCCTCCAGTTGCCGGAGCGAGGTACGGTAGGTGAGACAATCGCTGAGCGCAATAAACTGATAGCGGTGCTTATGGTTGGGGATCATCAATGATTCGCCAGCAATGGCATTGGCCTATCATCCCGAAAAGGATGAGTTTATTTCAACTCCGGCACCTAGTACGCGATCGATGGGTGTAGTGACCTTTCTGGTACCCGATCATCTGGCTACCGGTTCGGTTCATACCTGGATGTTTTTGTCCAATCGGACCAAGACACGGGTGTCTAAAAGTGTGTATCTGGGCGAGGTACAGCTTATCTAATGATTTTTGGGCTGAGCCGATAGGGCTCAGCCCCTTTTTAACGGCTTATTATGGCAAAAAAGATAATCAGCCCCGGACAGCAGCGCGTACGCGCTGCCTTTAAAACGGGGGTGGCCTTTTTGGCTCCCTTAAATGGACTGGTCAAAAGAGGATATGCTGAGATGGCAAAAAGAAAGAACAGTCTCGCAGCGGGATTAGCCCTCGGATGTTTACTCAAAGTTGCTATCAAACATGAAGAGGACGGACCTGTCGTGGATCCAGCACTTGCCCTTCTCAGTGAAGGTTCGTTGTGGGGTGTCCTGTGCCCGCAAGTACATCGCTACAGCGACCGCATTGAGGTAACTCATACAATGATACACTCCGGATTAGTGAATGGAGACGATCGGTTGATCCTTTGTGCCTATCAGGTGGAGAAGGGCTATGCCTACGTCAATGAGCAGATTTGGCAACGCCGAGAGGAAAGGGTCATTGTTTCGATACCCGAAGGATTCCGCGAGGATGGCTTTCATCTTTATCTATTGCTGTCAGATAGAAAAGGCAACAAATATTCACGATCAAAATATCTGGGTTATTCAACGATATGAAAACAAAACATATTCTGCTGCTCCAACGGAAATATGGAGCACAGGGAACCAATGGTACCATTACGTATCAGGGTGAAGAAATCTGTCATACGATCGAGCTGCCCGACAGAAATAATATTCCGCGCATCAGTTGTATCCCTATTGGACAGTACAAGCTGGAAAAGAGGCGTTATGCCAAGCATGGCGAACAGATCGGTATTCCCATCGTACTTGGTCGGGAGGCGATTCTGATCCATGCCGCCAATAACGCGCTCCAGGATCTACAGGGCTGTATTGCTCCAGTCACGACCTTAACGGGGGAAGGACGAGGGGATTACAGCGGTAAAGCTTTAGCAAAACTTAAAGCGCTAGTGTATAGCCTGTGGGATATGGGGGATGAGGTGTATTTGAATATTCGATAGCAATTTGGAGGGCATGAAAAAAATCTTAAATAAAATAGGACAGGTGCTGCAAGTGGTTCTTGCGGCTCCTGTTAAATGGCCCGGAAAAGTCGGGAATATCTTGAAGTATATCGCGGTGGGCCTGGGGATATTGGAAACAGTGATGGAACAGGAAAAGCCACCGCCTGAAAAGTCTGCTGATGATGGAACCGAGCATACATCAAGCGACAAGTCTCCCGAATCTACACGGCCTGTGGCCGACGATTCCGGGGCGCAGATGTTGCCCAAAGAAAGGAGTGAAGGCGATGCGGTGGAATGATATACGTATTTCAGCCCTAGGTGGCACGCTCTGTTCCATCTGGGCAAGTATCTCGTTGGGCGATGTATTACAGACTGCTTTGACAGCCGCGCTGGGCACCTTGATCAGTTTCGCCACGAGTAGATTATTGGCGAAGTTGGGCAAACGAAAACAATGAACGGCGGTAATTTAGGCGTATCTACGGATGCGCCTAACTTTTGTAGGGCTTCGACATATTGTATATTAACAATTTTGGAATTCGTTCGTGATCAGATGAAAACGAATTTTTTCGCCTTATTATTTGGGGTGGGCGCAGGCCGTATGGTCAATAAATTCAGGATAAGCGTAAAAATATTTTTTATTTTTTTAGCACTAATTTGAGACATGTGTCATACATTTGTGTCAAATGAATAAAGACAAATTAATAAATAGCGCTGTAAAAGTTTTAAATGAGGATTTTCATGCGCCATTAGAAAAGGTAGCCGAAGTTGCTCAAATAAGCAAGCGAACTTTGTACCGATATTTTAAAGACCGCGAGGCTCTGATAACAGCTTGCTATGCCGATATGCTAGAAAATTGGTATCAGGCTATGGTTACAGCCTTCAACAGCGATAATGATCCCATCAAACAATTGGAGGCAATGCTACATGCTGCTATTGACTGCGGTGTAAAGTATATTTTCTTACACACTTTGGAGGAGAAGCATGTTGATGTTGCAGACATGGATAAAGATAAAATATTGGCCTATGAACGAACAAAAGAAAAATGGTTCGCCATGGTTCCTGAATTGCAGGAGAAACATATTATAGACAATCGTTTATCAGCTCCCTGGATCAGACATCTCTTTGAAAGCATGGCAAGGACAAGCGTAAAGGCATTAAATTCTGGTGATGTTGCTCCAAATGATCTTAAGAAATTTGCTTGGTTGTCTTTCAGCCGCAGTATAGGTATTCAATAATCTATTAAATAGAATAATATGATAAAGTCTTTTTTGCTGATAGGGCAATCAAATATGGCGGGCCGTGGTATTCAAAACTCCGTACCTCCTATAATTAATGAATCAATAAAGATGCTTCGTAATGGTCGTTGGCAGATAATGGCTGAACCCATACACAAGGACAGGCCTATGGCCGGTGTTGGGCTCGCATCGTCTTTTGCTGCCTCGTGGCATGCAGACAACATTGGCGAGGAAATCGGCCTGATCCCTTGTGCCGATGGCGGTACCAGTTTAAACGACTGGCAGGTCGGCGGCGAACTTTTTGACCATGCTATTTTTCAGGCAAAACTTGCTCAGCGCAGCAGTAAGTTATCGGGAATTCTATGGCATCAGGGAGAAAACGATTCATCTGCAGAACTGGCCGCAAAATATGTCGATAAATTTGATGTTATTGTCAATGAGCTACGTAATCAGTTAGAAGTTCCTGATGTTCCCCTTATTATTGGTGGGATAGGCGATTTTTTGCCACATGGGCTGTTCGGGGCATATTTCCATGATTATTATTTAGTTAATAACGCCTTACAGGAATATGCAACATCACATAGTAATTGTCATTTCGTTACCGCAAAAGGTTTGACTGCCAACGAAGACCAAATCCATTTCGACGCGAAGTCAGTTAGAAAATTCGGGATTCGATACTACCGGGCATTTTTAAATGCAGCAGATGTGACTGAAGCTTTAACTGACGAAGACGAATTGCTGGAAAAGATTTATAGACGTAAATCGTCGCCCAATGAGCAGAAATTTATTTTAGAGGTTCAATTTGCATCTGGAAAAATTGCATTTAAAGAATTCCAGGAACAACTGAAACTGATCGGTAAATAAGGTAATGATTTGGAAGCTAGGTATCTTGGTAGAATAACAACATAAAGTTGACGATATAATCTTTGGTTTCCACCATTGAATTTTTGTTTATATTTGAGTTACATTGATCAATTATAATAACCTAGTGAAAGCAAGACAACTTATTCTTCTATGCATTTTTGCGATAGCTTACTGTACACCATTACAAGCAAGCAAAATAGATTCCTTATTGCAAGTTCTGGACAGAACAATAGGTAGTCGGACAGACTATTTAGAGGCCAAGATTCACCAGATTGATTCAATCAAAGATCTGTTGAAAAGCCATTCTGCAGCCAAAGATCGCTATGAGATCCAAACCCAGTTAATCTTTGAATACCAGACCTTAAACTGTGACTCTTCGCTCGCCTATATTGGTCGCAATATCGCAATAGCCAAACAATTGAATGATCAGATGCTCATGACCGAAAGCCAGACCAAATTGGCTTTTGTTCTCGCTATCTCTGGATTATTTACGCAGGCATGGGACGTACTGAAGCAGATCGATTATGATGGACTGCCAAAACACCTTAAGGTCCTTTACCATTGGAGCTATATCCGTTATTATGAAAACTTGATCAAATATACCGACCACAATGTCTATAATAGCGCATACGAAGTTGAAATCGCAAAATCTAGAAATAGCCTTATGGGACTGCTTGACCCAACTTCGGATATGTACCTCAAGGAGAAATCATTTAAGCTCAAAGCAGATGGTTTGTTCAACGAGTCCCGTGACATTCAGCTGCGGTTATTTAGAAAAGAAAAGAGCAATACGCATGGCTATGGGATGTCCGCGATGGGGCTTGCTATGATTGCTAAAGAACTGGGCGAAATGCAGCTGGTAGAAGAATATCTGATCATGGCTGCAATAACAGATTTACGCCTGGCCATTAAGGAAAATGAGTCATTATTGACTTTGGCGATTTACTTGAATAAAAAAGGTGACGTGAACAGAGCTTTTAACTATATTCAGGCTGCCCTAGATGATGCCAACTATTACAACTCACGCTTCCGGAATACCGTGATTGCTCGCACACAGCCTATTATCGAAGCAACCTATCTGGCCAAGATCGATCAACAACGGAAAAATCTACGTTTATACGCCATCGTAATTAGCATATTTGCGGTTATTTTAATCCTCACTCTCTATTTCTTATTTAAACAGATGAGGATCGTATCCCGTGCTCGAAAGAAACTCAATATGACCAATGAGCAACTGACGCTCGTCAACCATAAACTGGACGAGGCCAATCTCGTGCGTGAACGTTATATCGGCTATTACCTCAATCAGTGTGCGGTGTACCTAGACAAATTGGATGATTTTAGGAAAAATGTATACCGTAAAGTCAAAAGCCGTCAGCTGGATGATCTACAACAGCTGACATCATCCAATGAATCATTGGAAAAATATGCGCAGGATCTTTATACTGATTTTGACCGGACTTTTTTGGAGGTATATCCCAATTTTGTCGATGAATTTAATAGCCTGCTTAGACCTGACGAACGGTACCAATTGAAAAAGGATAAACTCAATACCGAACTCCGTATTTTTGCCTTGATAAGATTGGGGATCTCTGATGTCAATCAGATTGCTATCTTCCTGCGTTATTCAATGCAGACCATCTATAATTATAAAAGTAAAGTAAAGAGCAAGGCCAGCACCGACACCGAGCATTTCGAAGAAAAAGTACGAAAATTGGGTGCAGTATCTACAAATCAATTCTAAATCATTTACCAAAATAGCTTTTTTTGGTTTTTGTAACATATTGTTTGTTAGTCGGTTGTTTTGTTTTCTATAATATAATCGTTTACTAAGAGCCCTACTTGCAGCTGCAAGTAGGGCTCTTGCGTTATACATTTGTTTTCAAGGGAATGCCGATAGAACCAATACCAATTTGATAAATCTATTTTTACGTTTTACCTATCGTCTACCTTGTACAATTATAATCTTATGGGAAATTATTCTAGAAAAATCTTTTTGGCAGGATTCATCGTTCTCGTCTCTTTGGGAACAGCTCTCCGGACTGTTGCACAACAAATTTCACCTTTTAAGGATGGCGACCGTGTGGTCTTTTTGGGAAATAGTATTACAGATGGCGGGCATTACCACGCCTACATATGGCTGTATTACCTCACACGTTTTCCCGAAATGAAATTGAAGGTATTCAACGCCGGAATCGGGGGTGATCGCGTGGTGGATATGCTTAGAAGATTGGATGGTGATGTATTCAGCAAGCAGCCCACGGTATTGGTTACAACTTTCGGTATGAATGATTCGGGCTATTTTGAATACAACGGTGATCAGCCTGAGGTGTTTGCCGATACTAAGGTAAAAGAGTCGTATGATGGGTACAAGGAAATGGAAAAAAGATACAAAGAATTGGTCAATACCCGTCTGGTATTGCTTGGAAGCACGCCTTATGATGAAAATGTGGTCATAAAAGATAATAAGCCCTTTAAAAATAAAAATAAGGCAATGAAACGCATTGTCGATTTTCAGCGTGAATCGGCCAAAAGCAATGGCTGGGAATTCTATGATTTCAATCAGTCCATCAGCGCAATCAATGCGAATTTTCAGCAAAAGGATCCGTCCTTCACCATATCGGGAAGCGACCGTGTACACCCGGATAATAATGGGCATATGGTCATGGCTTACTTATTTTTGAAAGCTCAGGGATTTGCCGGTCAAGGGGTAGCCACAGTGGGGATTGACGCGACAAAACAACGTGTGATAGAAGCAAAGAACTGTGGGGTTGAAAATGTCAAAAAGGCTGGAAATAATCTCAGTTTTGATTATCTCGCGGCGGCACTGCCTTATCCCATGGATACAGTCGCAAGAGGCTGGGGAGCTAAATATAGCCAGCACGATGCAGTTAATATCGTCCCTTTTATGGAAGAAATGAATCAGGAAATCTTGCAGGTAAAAGGTCTTAAAGGTGACTATACCTTATGGATCGATGATCAGGAAATCGGCGTATGGTCTGCTGCGGATTTGGACAAAGGAATTAATCTGGCAACTCAGACGCGTACACCACAATATCAGCAGGCATTGAAAGTAATGTTTCTCAATGAAGAACGTTGGGAAATTGAACGCCGTTTCCGTGATCTAGCCTGGGTGCAGTATAATTTTTTCCTTCCTAAAGGATTGTTGAATGCGGACAATCGCAAGGCAATCGAGGTTATGGACCAACATGTGGCCACAGATGGTTGGTTGCGTGCGAAACGTGACCTTTATGCCAAAGCGATGTATCCTGAAGTGCGTGCGGCCTGGCAGAGCCAGATTGACGATCTGCAGCAGCGGATGAATGAAGTAAATCAACCTGTAAAACGGTCTGTGCGTCTGGTACAGCGGAAAAAATAATGGGATGGCAGGGTTTAAAAAAATAGCAGCCATTTTGGTCCTTGTGTTGGTGTCAGCAGTTGGACTAAAGGGACAACAGCAGGCTTATTTTGTCGATGGTTACCACGGTGGAGTCTACGGACACTATCCGCTCTGGGTAACGACATTTATGCTTGATCAACTAGAAGCACAGCCGAGCTGGCGAATTGGACTTGAGATCGAACCGGAGACCTGGGATACGGTCAAAGTTAAGGATCCTGCTGGCTATACACGCATGAAGGAATGGGCGAAGGATCTACGCCTGGATTTCACAAATCCGACCTATGCGCAACCTTATCTGTATAATATCTCTGGTGAAAGTATCATCCGTCAATTTGCTTATGGCCTGGCTAAATATCATTCGCATTTTCCAGAAATCAACTTTACAACTTATGCGGTGGAAGAGCCTTGTTTTACAAGCAGTCTACCCCAGATCCTTCGGCAATTCGGATTTCAGTATGCGGTACTTAAATCTCCAAATACCTGCTGGGGAGGCTACATTAGGGCACATGGTGGTCAATTTCTGAATTGGGAAGGGCCCGATGGTACGGCAATCCTTACGGTACCCCGTTATGCAAACGAGGCTTTTGAAAAAAACTCCACCTGGCAGACTACGGCCTGGGCCAATACAGTAGACTATTGGAAGAGTTGTTATGAAGCTGGAATTATGAATCCTGTCGGTATGTGCTATCAGGATGCCGGATGGAAAAATGGTCCGTGGATGGGAACGGGCGAACAGGTGAAAAATAAGGTGCGTTACAGCACCTGGACGGAATATTTTCGGTCGGTCCCGGCTGGACGAGCTGTGCCCAGCTGGAAAATGGGGCAGGAGGACATTTTGGTTAACTTAATGTGGGGGAGCCAAGTGCTGCAACGCATTGCACAACAGGTGCGCCAAGCGGAAAACAGGATACTGCAAGCTGAAAAAATCGGTGCCATGGCTTTTATGGATCATGGTTTTGTACCAGATGGTAAACGCCTTGACGAAGCTTGGCGAACGTTGATGATGGCCCAGCACCACGACTCCTGGATTGTACCTTACAATAAGTTGCATCAGGACCAGACTTGGGCGCAGGCGATCGAGAAGTGGACCAACAATACCTTGAACATTGCGGATCAATTGATCCAGCAGGCAAATGCCTCTTATGCCTCTTCCACGCGGAGTATTAATGCGGAATTGGGCTATATCCGGGTTTATAATACGCTAGCCCGGCACCGAAAGGAATGGGTACAGGTTTTCTTGCCAAAGCATATGGATGATGCCACTGTGTGGACTGGAAAACAGCATGTACTGCCCGCTCATTGCTACCAAACGGATCGCGGTAAGGTCGTGGAATTTGAAGCAGAGGTGAATGGCTTTGGCTATGCTACGTATCAGCTTAAGCCCGCTCGACCCATTAAGCCGGGACAATCTAAATCGCGTGAGCGGCGAAAAATCGTCCGCTTTGATACCGAAGGCAATTGTATTCTCGAAAATGAATTGTACAAGATTGTGCTGGACAAAAAGCAGGGTGGAACAATCAAGAGTCTGATTGCCAAATATGCAAATCATAAGGAATTCGCTGCACAAGATGGGGGATATCGGATGGGAGAAATCGCAGGGCATTTTTATGAGCAGGAGAAATTTTATTCTTCCAAGGAAAGCCCTGTAGCGTTTACTATCGTACAGGATGATGGGCTGAAAACAACGGTGGAGGTAAAAGGGAATATCAATGGGCATCCTTTTGTTCAGTTGCTGTCTCTAGTGGCAGGGCAGCAACGCATCGATATGGACCTGACCATCGATTGGAAAGGCAATGTGGGAATCGGTGAATATAAGCAACAAAAGAAATGGACTGATAACAGACGTGCTTTTACGGACGATCGCTATAAGTTGAAAGTCATGTTTCCTTCAACGTTGAAACAGGGGAAAATAGCCAAAAATGCGCCTTTTGACGTTACGGAAAGTAGCTTAGAGGATACCTTTTTTGGCCAGTGGGATCAGATTAAGAACAACGTTGTGTTGAACTGGGTAGACCTCTTTGATGAAAATAGCCAATATGGACTCGCCGTCCTGACCGACCATACGGGCTCATACGTCCATGGTAAGGCGTATCCATTGAGTCTGACGGCACAATACTCGGGTTTGGGATTGTGGGGGATGCATTATAAGATCACTGGACCATTACACATGCGCTATGCATTGATACCACATGAAAAAAACTGGAATACTGCGCGTATCGCAGACCGAAGCAATGCCTGGAACGAACCTTTGCTGGCATGCTATCATCCCCATTTGGAACTTAGCGATCGTCGCCTGATCACAATCTCGGATAATAACCTGGAAATCTCGGCCTTGCTGTTGGATCAGGGACGGCTTAGCTTACGCCTCTTTAATACGGGCAATAAACAGGCCGCATCATCTGTCGCCATAAACTCTCCTGCGGCTTCGCTGCAGGAAGTTCTGCTAAATGGTGAGCAAAAGGGGAATATTCCCCTGAGTAGGGTAGATGACAGGAGGAAGGCTTTTGTGGTGCAGCTGCCAAAATTCGGAATCAGAACCTTTCAGATTAATCAATAGAACCTAAAAAAACGATAAATCAATATGAATAAAATATATGGACTGCTATCTTGTTTTGTTATCGCGCTGATTCTGTCTTCGACATCGTGTGCTAGTCGCCGATATCATCCTGTTCACAGTCCAGCAGACTATGTCAATCCATTTATTGGGGCTAGTACAAGTGTGGGCGCCGCAGGCACGTATCATGGTCTAGGAAAGACTTTTCCGGGGGCAACAACACCCTATGGCATGGTGCAGGTGAGCCCTAACACGATTACAGGCGGTGATAACAGCCCAGGGTATAGTTACGAGCATCGCAGTATGGAAGGTTTTGCCTTCACGCAGATGAGTGGAGTGGGTTGGTACGGCGATCTCGGAAATTTTCTGGTGATGCCTACCACCGGTAGGTTGCACACCATCGCGGGTAAGGAGGATGGTACCTTGACCGGTTATCGATCTCCCTACAACAAGTCCAGTGAGGTTGCTCAGGCTGGATATTACGCGGTTGATCTTGAACGGTATCATATCCGCGTGGAAGCTACCGCTGCCCCACATAGCGGTATGCTTCGTTTTACCTTTCCGCAAAGTAAGGAATCACGTATCCAGATTGATTTGGCGCGTCGCGTCGGCGGCACAGCGATACAGCAATATGTCCGGAAAGTCGATGACTATAGTATCCAAGGATGGATGCGTTGTACGCCAGAAGGTGGGGGCTGGGGCGATGGCGAAGGTAAGGCAGATTATACCGTTTACTTTTATGCACGCTTTGATAAACCCTTAAAAAAATATGGTATCTGGTCTGCAGAAATCCCCGACAACTGGACGCGAAAGCGTGACGATGTACAATCCATACCTTACCAAAATCGGATAGCTGAAGCGAAGGTGTGGCCCGGAAAAAACGAAATGGAAGGCAAGCACCTTGGCGTGTTCTCCGAATTTGAAACCCGACAGGGCGAGCAGGTCAATCTACAGGTCGGCATTTCATTCGTTGATATGCAGGGGGCAGAAAATAATTTTAAAAAAGAAATAGCAGGCAAGAATTTCGATCATGTCCGTCAGGAAGCGAGAGAAATGTGGAATACACAGTTGTCAAAGATCGCTGTCAATGGTGGTTCAGAGGATCAGAAAACGATCTTTTACACAGCATTGTACCATACCATGATTGATCCGCGCACTTTTACGGATGTGGACGGACGTTATACGGGTGGTGACAACAGAATACACCATAATGAAAGCTTTACAAAACGGACAATTTTTAGCGGTTGGGATGTCTTCCGTTCGCAATTTCCGTTGCAAACAATGATTAACCCCAGCCTAGTAAATGATGAGCTCAATTCATTGATCAGTCTGGCTGATGAATCTGGAAAGGGTTATTTTGAACGCTGGGAATTATTAAATGCGTATTCAGGCTGCATGATCGGTAACCCTGCGCTATCCGTATTGGCAGATGCCCATGCGAAAGGAATACGTAATTACGACGCATCCAAGGCATTAACCTATGCAATCAATACCTCCAAAAGATTTGGCAATGATTCTTTAGGTTACAGCCCCGGAGCTTTAAGCATCTCGAATACACTGGAATATGCATATACCGACTGGTGCATAGCACAACTGGCAAAAGGATTGAACAAGACGGAAACAGAACAAGTTTATTTGGCCAAAAGTCAAGCTTATCGGAAGATATTCGATCCGGAAAAAGGCTGGTTCAGACCAAGGAAAAATGATGGTTTATGGGAAGATTGGCCCGAAAATGCCCGAACCAAAGAATGGTATGGTACGATTGAAAGTAATCCATACCAGCAAGGCTGGTTTGTGCCACATGATATTCCCGGCATGATCCAGTTGATGGGCGGTAAAGAAAAGACCTTAGCTGATCTAACGGTTTTTTTTGAGAAAACACCTGAAAATATGCGCTGGAACGATTATTATAATCATGCCAACGAGCCCGTGCATTTAGTTCCGTTTTTGTTCAATCATCTGGATGCGGCCTACTTAACCCAAAAATGGACCCGTTACATCTGCGATAAAGCGTATCGTAATGCCGTAGAGGGGATCGTTGGAAATGAGGACGTCGGACAAATGTCGGCCTGGTACGTGCTGGCCGCATCGGGGATACATCCCTCTTGTCCGGGGTCAACACGGTTTGAAATAACAAGCCCCTTATTCCAGGAACTGACCTTTAAGCTGGATCCGAATTATTTCTCAGGCAAGACCTTTCGCATTGTTGCACACGATAATTCAGCTGATAATATTTACATCCAGCGCGCAATGCTAAACGGCAAGCCTTATGCTAAAAATTACATTGACTTTAAAGATATGGTGGCCGGGGCAACTTTGGAACTCTATATGGGGCCTAATCCAAACAAAGACTGGGGGATCGAATGAAAAAAAGACTGTTATATATGCTGCTTTTCTTGCAGCTGGCACTTGTAGGCTATGGTCAAGTGCACGAGATTTCGCTCAACAGTGATAATCCAGCGATTCGTTGGGAAGTAAAGCCCCAGTCGGATCTGCCTTATTCGGGGCAGGAAATAGCACAACCCAATTTTCGGATCAAAGATCCTGTGCAGGGTATTGTCCCGGGTGTCGTCTTCACAGCGTATGTGAATCAGGGACTAGTACCGGATCCCAATTTTGCAGACAACATCTACCGCGTAGATGAACAGTTATTCAACCGTCCGTTTTGGTACCGTACCTCTTTCCGCCTCCCCGCAGACTATAGAAAGGGACAGCGTGTGTGGATCCATTTTGACAATACCAACCGTTATGCTGATTTCTTCTGCAACGGAGTGAAACTATCGGGCGTAGCTGGCTCTACCAAAGATGTCAGTGGCCATATGTTGCGCAGCAAATTTGATATTACGGATCTCGTGCGCGGGGGACAGGACAATGCAGTAGCGGTGTTGATTACCGATGCCGATCAGAAAAAAACACGTACAGCAAAAGAACCTTTTGGTGTAACGGCAAGCCCCACATACTTGGCTGCAGCTGGCTGGGACTGGATGCCTTATGTACCGGGACGTTTGGCTGGGATTACTGGCAATGTATCGCTGCACTTTGGTGGCGACGTCAGTATGGAAGACCCCTGGATGCGATCCGACCTGGAAAGCAACGAGTTTGCCTACCTGGACTTTTCGACTGATCTAAAAAATACAAGCGATCAGGCCAAAGAAATAACGCTCGAAGGAATCGTTATGCCTGGGGATATCCGATTTTCTAAAAAAGTGAAGGTTGCTGCAAACAGCACCCAAAAGGTATACATCACCCGCAATGAGGTAAAGGAATTTCTCATCAAACAACCGCTACTATGGTGGCCAAATGGTTATGGGGAGCCGAATTTATATCGTTGTTCGCTTAACGTCAAAATTGCTGATGAGATCTCGGATCAGAAGGAGTTCCAGTTTGGGATCCGTAAATATGAGTACCATTATGTACGCAATAAGGCGGGATGGCCAGTGCTGAATTTTTATGTCAACGGAAAAAAGATCTATCTCAAAGGTGGGAATTGGGGAATGAGCGAATACTTGCTCCGCTGCCAAGGGGAAGAGTACGGTCTCAAGATCAAGTTACATAAGGATATGAACTATAATATGATCCGTTTGTGGACAGGCTCGATCACAGACGATGCTTTCTATGATTATTGCGATCGCTATGGGATGATGGTATGGGACGATTTTTGGCTTTATGTGGCGTATAAAGATGTCGCGAATGATGATGACTTTAAAGCAAATGCACTCGATAAAGTAAAACGGTTGCGAAATCATGCCAGCATAGCGATCTGGTGCGGCGCCAATGAAACGCGTCCGAAACCCGAACTCGATAATTATCTGCGTGCTATTGTGGCATCGGAAGACCACAATGATCGGCTGTATAAGTCCAGTTCCAATCAGGATGGTCTTTCGGGAAGTGGATGGTGGGGCAACCAGTCGCCACGGCACCATTTTGAAACTTCGGGAAGTAACCTGGCCTGGAACGATCCGCCTTACCCTTATAGCAGCGAATACGGTTATGGCCTACGTACGGAAATCGGAACGGCTACTTTTCCCAATTATGAGAGTATCGTGAAGTTTATCCCAAAGGACAAGCTCTGGCCATTGCCTACGGACGAACAGCTCAAGTCGGAGGACGACAATGTGTGGAACAGGCATTTTTTTGGTAAGGAAGCTGCTAATGCCAGTCCGATACAGTATAAAGATGCGGTCAATAAACAGTATGGCGAATCGATGAATTTGGCTGCATTTGCTGAAAAGGCGCAATACCTTAACCTCGAAGTGATGAAGGGCATGTATGAAGCCTGGAATGACAAGCTATGGGAGGATGCAGCAGGTATGCTGATCTGGATGAGCCAATCGGCCTACCCGTCATTTGTATGGCAGACTTATGATTACTATTACGATGCAACGGGCGCCTATTGGGGAGCGAAAAAGGCCTGTGAGCCGGTACATATACAATGGAATGCATCCAACAACAGCGTCAAGGTCATCAATACGAGCTTAAAGAGCCTTGATTCGGTATGGATTTCGGCGCAGGTCTTTGATATGAGTGGCAAAGAGATCAAAAAATATGGTCTGCAAACCTGCGCTAGCGTACAGTCAAATGTGGCGATGGAAGCCTTTCGGCTAAATTTTGATGGCGAACGAGGAGCTACAGCCTTGTCCGATCTACACTTCATCAAACTTATCCTGAAAGATAGAAAGGGCGCTTTGCTGTCTGAAAATTTCTATTGGCGAAATGGTCGAAAAGAGCTGGATTATACCAGCCTAATTAACTTACCGAAGGCCAAGCTTGAATTTGACTATAAAAAAGAAGCGGGTACCGACGGTATTGTGCTCCGGGTTTTTAATGGTGGAACAACAGTCGCATTTGGTAATCGTTTGCGCCTTGTCGATGCGGGAACAAATGAACGCATTTTGCCGCTCATGATTTCCGATAATTATTTTACGCTGATGCCGGGCGAGGAAAAGTTTGTTCGGCTTACGGAATCTTATGCACAGCAATTGAAAAATGCAAAGCTGCTATGGAAGCAGTATGGTCATGCCGAAAAAGAAACATTGAAAATAAAAAACATTTTTTAAAGATGATACAAATTTAAATAGCTGTAATTATGAAACGAAGATTATGTATTTATCTGATAGTGATTTTTGCGATGCTAAGTCAGGCGCGCTCGCAACAGGTGGACCTGGTAAAGTACGTAAATACGCTCCAGGGAACGGATTCTGAATGGAGTCTGTCCTTTGGAAACACCTACCCAACAGTGGGATTGCCTTTTGCGGTGCATTTCTTTTCAGCGCAAACGGGGAAAAATGGAGATGGTTGGAAATATCAATACAAAGCAAATCGCATACGTGGATTTCAACAGGTTCACCAATGTAGTCCTTGGATGGGGGATTATATGGTCTTTTCGTTGATGCCGGGCATTGGAAAGCTAGAGGTCAATGAGGAGCGCCGGGGGCTATCCTTTAAGCATGAAAATGAAATCGCCAAACCGCATTATTATGCCGTCAATTTTGACAACGGCATCAAGGCGGAACTGAGTCCGGTGGAAAGAGGGGCGCATATGCGTTTTAGTTTCCCGAAAAAGGAAAAAGCATTCTTGGTATTGGATGGCTTTTTGGGCGATAGCGAGATCAAGATTATACCCGAAGAACGCAAGATTGTGGGCTATGTGCATAATGGGCGTTTTGTGCCCGAGCATATGAAAAATTATTTTGTGCTGACCTTCGATCAGGATTTTAAAGCGCACGGTACATGGGAAAATGTGGAGGGCACCATTCAGGCAGGACAGCACTATGATGCTGGGAAAGGTAAAGGTGGCTATCTGGAATTCCGCCCTGGGGCAAAAGTGGAAGTGAAGATTGCGTCATCCTATATTAGCCCGCAGCAGGCTGATCTTAATTTTCAACGCGAACTGGGTGGAAATAATACCTTTGAAGTAAGTAAAAAGAAAGCTTTTGATACTTGGAATGCATTGCTGAATCGAGTAAGAGTAGAAGGGGGGACAGAGGCTGAGATGGCAACATTCTATTCCTGTATGTTCAGGGCCAACTTATTTTCACGTAAGTTTTATGAAATGGATAAGGAGGGAAACCCCCACTATTTCAGCCCTTATGATGGCAAGATTCATAAAGGGTACATGTTTACGGATAATGGCTTTTGGGATACCTTTCGTGGGCAATTCCCCCTGAGCAATCTCTTGCATCCAGCGATGCAGGGGCGTTATATGCAGTCCTTGTTGGATGCACAAAAACAGGCCGGATTTTTTCCGACCTGGTCCAATCCTGGGATGTCCGGCGTGATGATCGGCAATCATGCCATTTCGTTATTGACGGATGCCTGGATGAAGGGGATCCGTACCTTCGATGCGGACAGTGCTCTGGCTGCCTATTATCATGAAGCAACCAATAAGGGAATGTGGGGTGGATCAAATGGGCGCGAAGGGTGGAAGGCGTATTTTACCAAAGGGTATGTTCCTGATGGAGATATTCACGAAAGTACGGCAAAGACATTGGAATATGCCTACGATGACTTCTGTGGTTATCAGTTGGCAAAGGCCACGGGCAACAAATTCTATGAAAATATCTTTGCTCGACAGATGTATAACTATAGGAATGTATTTGATCCTGCCGTAAACTTTATGCGTGGCCGGCTGGACAATGGGCAATGGCGTGAACCCTTTGATCCTGTAGAATGGGGTGGCCCTTTCACCGAAGCAAATGCCTGGCAATATACCTGGTCGGTGATGCACGATGTGAATGGCTTGATCAACCTGATCGGTGGGGTGGATAAGTTTAATGCAAAACTGGATACGTTCTTCACCATGGAGCAACGTGTCAACTACGGTAGCTATAAGCAGGAAATCCATGAAATGCGTGAAATGTTGTTGTCAAAAATGGGGCAGTATGCGCATGGCAACCAGCCGACACAGCACGTCCCGTATCTGTATAATTTCAGCGGTCAACCCTGGAAAGCACAAAAATATGCTCGTATGGTGACATCGCGCCTTTATAACGCCACGGAAAAGGGGTATCCCGGCGATGAGGACCAAGGGCAGATGTCTTCCTGGTATGTTCTGAGTGCGATGGGGATTTATAGCGTCTGTCCCGGAACCGATGAATATGTGTTTGGGAGTCCAGTATTTAAAAAAGTGACCATCAGTCTCGATAATGGGAAAACATTTACCATCAAGGCGGATAACAATAGTCTGGAACATGTCTATATTCAATCTGCTACGCTCAACGGAGCAGCCTACGACAAAAATTTTATTCGTTATGAAGATCTGCTGAAAGGGGGCGAGCTTCATTTTGTCATGGGCGATAAACCCAATTATGAAAGGGGAATTTCTACGGCTTCGAGGCCATTTTCCCTGAGTTCGATCGATTAGATCTTTTGAAAAAATTAATGCCAGCGGGCTAGGCTTGCTGACATCATGATAGCATAACCAATTATTTTACTGTTTTACAAAAAATTATGAACAAAAGCCAATTGACATTTTGTGCTCTGGCCTTCCTCGCCTGTACGGCTTGCAGTAAACAGGGATTTTTAGATCAGACGCAATCATCAGACCTGAATGAAGAGGTCGTCTTTTCGGATAGTACCTATACCATCAACTTCCTGTCGGGAATATATGGTGATATCGGGTTTGCGACTTGGCCCAAGCGCTTTGGTGGGGGCGGGCTTGATGCCAGTACAGATGAAGCGGAAGGCGCTGGACTCGGCAGTATCAATACCTTCATCCAGTTTGCCACGGGTACCGTCAACTCCAATATTATCACCAATGATGCCTGGGCAACACCCTATACTAATATTCGTAGGGCAAATATTATGCTTAAAAACCTGCATAGGGCACGCTTTGGTACGACTATTAAGGTGCGGGTAAAAGCCGAGACCCGGTTTTTAAGAGCTTATTATTACTTTATTTTATTGGAACATTATGGTGGTGTGCCACTGATGGGAGATAGTGTTTACGCAGCAAGTGATGTTATCCCAGCTAAGCGTAATACTTTCGATGAATGTGTGAGCTATATTGCAGCTGAATGCGATGCTGCCGCGCAGGATCTCCCATGGGAACATGCCGGCGAAGACTATGGACGTATCAGTAAAGCAGCCTGTTATGGGTTGAAATCTCGCTTACTGCTTTATGCTGCGAGCCCGCTATTCAATGGTAACCCAGTGACAACAGAGGGAGCCTTGAAGGATGTTGTTGCCTATCCCGTTGTGGATGAAACACGCTGGCAGCGGGCCGAAGCGGCAGCAGCGCAGGTCATTGAATCGGGACATTACAGTTTGTATGTCAATAACGATCCCGAACCTGGGTTTGGCTTCTATCAGCTGTTTCAATTGCGCAAAAACTCAGAATATATACTCGCCAGAATGCAAGATTCCAACCGGGATCTTGAAGGTATCTGGAATCCGCCAACTTTTGGCGTAAGCAACCCCGGCGCTTATCCGTATCTAGAAACGGTAGATGCTTTTGGGATGCGTAATGGTTTGCCTATTAACGATCCCAATGCTGGATACGATCCGAAAAACCCCTATAAAAACCGCGATCCCCGCTTAGCGAATACCGTAACCAGGGATCAGTCGATGGTCTTCCACCGGGATGGATTGGCCCGGAGACCAGTTAATATCTATATCGATAAGACCAATCCAAACAATGTGACTTCGGGGCAGGATGCCATTTACCGGGGCACGCCCACGGGGTATTATACCTATAAGATGGTCAATCGGGATGTAGCGGCGGATTGGTTTAATACCTATACGCCGCGCTGTCTGCCGATTATCCGATATGCGGAAATTTTGTTGAACTATGCTGAAGCACGCAACGAATCGCTCGGAATCCCAGATCAGAAGGTCTATGCGGCCGTGGAAGCCATCCGAGAAAGGGCAGGATTGGATCCTTTTGTTTTGCCGACTGGCCTAAACAAGGACGCCATGCGTGAGATAATCCGGAATGAGCGACAAAAAGAACTGGCCTTTGAAGGACATCGTTTTTTTGACGTACGCCGTTGGAAGTTGGCTGAATCATTGGAAAACAAACAGCTGCATGGGACTGAACCCGTCCGTACAACAGCGGGAACAATCTACAATACCATCAACGTACGAAAACGTGTCTTTGACAAACGGATGTACCTCTGGCCTATCCCGCAATCTGAAGTAGCAAAGTCCTTAGACTTGATTCAAAATCCAGGATATTAAAAAAAATTAAACGGATGAAAATATACAAGATACTCTCATGGCCCTTGATGCTGGCCCTATGTTGGGCAATAAATTCCTGTAAGGATGAGCTGGGCAATATCCCCACCGAAGAGTCCGAAAAAGATATTACCGGAAAATGGCAAGTCACCCAGCTGACCCGAAACGGGGAAGACCTGAGTAAGCGTTTAACATTGGACAATTTTAAGATCGATTTCAATGCCGATGGAACCTATACTATAGCTGATAATCTACCTTTTGTGGTCAGCGGCTCAGGAAAGTACCGTTTGGACGACCCACAATATCCGTTTAGTGTTGTGCTTAGTCCAGCAGAAGGCAAAGCGGACATTGTCCTCAAATTCCAATTTCCTGTGGTCAAGGGCAAACGCCAGCTCAGCTTAGTGATGAGCCTGGGTTGTAGCAGCAACACGTATCAATATAATTGTGAACGTTTGAACGGTGGAATATGAAATATCCACGATTGCAAAACACAAGCACCAAGGAAATAATCTGGATATTCCATATGGCCTTTAAAGAACAAATTATTTACATATGAAAAAGAACATACATTATTCAACATATATCTACTGGGCAATGGGCTTCTTTTTAGCCCTATTTTTAGCCCAATGTGGTCTTAAGGCGATCTCAGTAGTGGTACCAAAATCTGCAAAAGCAAATGAAAGGGTGACGTTCACGATGAAGTGCGGGGCCGAGCCCCGTATCCAGGGTGGAGGTAATTATAGCACCCAGCTGCTAGCGGGTATTATGGTGCCCAAGGGATGGAATGCACGCAAAAACCTGACGATGTCCTTTACCAGTCCAAAAGGAAACGGCACCATGCGTATTATTCCGGACAGCGAACTCGAACCTGTATCGGGACTGAGCTGGCATCAGGCCGCCAAGAAAATGTTCGGTATAGGGCCCAATCTGGTGGATGATATGGAATGGATTGTTTTTAGAAGTACACAGGCCTATTCCTTTGTCAATAACGAAGATATCGATTTTACGGTGAAGGCCGAATGTAACGTTGGAGCCGAAAATATGTTGCTGTCTTTGGGATTCTACATCGGTTCTTCCATCGAAAATCTTCGCCCCGAGGATACCGATTATAAGAAGTTTACGTTCTCAAATGCTTTTGAAGTAACTGATGGTGAGGGCGATCTGATCGATTTTATCAACCCACAGTTGGGTACGGTACAACCGGTCAAAAGTCTGGACAATGATATTATTACGTTGACTTTTGATGCTGGGGTTACCAATACGGTATTGGATCAGGAGGCGGCTATATATCTACATGTTAAGGCGATGGATGCGTCGGGAAAACTGATTGCCGAAATCAAGAAGCAGACAGCGGATACCAAATTGTCGGACATCGGTGGCAAGAAATACCGCATTGATATTTGGCCACGTGGGTTTTTTAAACTCGACAAAGATATGCACATCGCCCGACTGGAATACTTCTATTCGGACGTTACGGGAACTAAAAGTGTCGGCTATGGTAATACGGATGCGCCTTTTAAATATACCTTCCGCTGTGATTGATAACCTAATAAACGAAAGACAAATGTTTAATCATTATATAAAATTAAGTGTTGTCGGTGCGCTGTTGGTTATTGCCGACAAGCAGACCGTACAGGCCAGCTGGTATCCACGGCTCCGCGAGACTGTCTTGGGCTATGCAGAGGGGGCGATAGGGAAATTTCCAAAAATTCTGGATGAATATGGTAAGCCAATCTCGGGTGCCAAAGTCTTTGATGCCGATCGGCAGCTTATCGGCGAGACCGATGAAAATGGAGATTTATCCCTGACAGGCCATGTTACGCATGAAGTCTTATGGGTGGAATATCCGGGATATTATAGAAAGAGGATAAAGGGAGGCGCCGAAAAATCGGTGTCGCTGGTGCCGGCCGTACTCCAGCGCGCAGACTCCTTGCATATTGGCTATGACAAAAAGAAAAGTTCGGAGCTCCTGGGAGCCGTTTCGGTAGTCTACAACAGTCAGATCAAAGATGTTCCAACACCCTTGTATTTGAATGCGCTCACAGGCCGCATGCCCGGTCTTTTTACTCAGGAAGTCAGCGGGTTTAGGTCACCGAGCATGACAGCAATCACCGCTAATGATCTGGCGGGATCTCTTCCTTCGGATGCCGTGAAATATCGTTCCAGCATCGGTGACAATACTGAAATTGGCTTTAACCTAAGGGGACAAAGCCCGGTGACTATGATCGACGGTGTACAGCGGGATATCTATTCCATAGATCCCGAAAACATCGAATCGGTGACCGTTCTCAAAGATGCGCTGTCCAGCATTTTATTGGGACAACGGAGTTCCAGAGGGATATTGCAGGTAACGACGAAAAAAGGACAGGCAGGACCACCAAGGATCAGCTTTACAGCACAAACAGGTATCCAGCAATCGCTTAAAATGCCACAGCCATTGAACGCCTATCAGTATGCCTATCTCTATAACGAAGCATTGCTCAATGCAGGACGCCAACCTGTGTATGGTTCGGACGATTTTAAGGCCTTTAGAGATGGATCCGATCCATTGTTTTTCCCTGATGTCAATTGGTATGATGCTGTCGTGCGGGACAATAACCCGATCACCAAATATAACCTGGGTGTGAAGGGCGGAATCAAAAATGCACGTTATGCGCTTTCGCTAAGCTACCTGAACCAATCTGGTCTATTTAAATCGGATGATAAATTTGACTATGAGACCAATGTACAGAATAAACGTTATCTCATCAATAGTGCCATTGATGTGGATGTAACTGATGACTTAACAATTGGACTGCAGTTTTTTGGAAAAATACAGGATGGCAGACAGCCGGGGGCAAAAACAGGAACGATCTTATCGAGTTTGTACAATACACCGAACAACGCGTATCCAATTTTTAATCCCGACCAATCTTATGGTGGTTCCTCCGTGTACCGGAGCAATTTGTACCAGCTTACTACGGGATCGGGTTATCTGTTGGACAATACGAGAGACCTGCTGGCTAATCTGGATTTTAATTACAAGCTTGACAAATTTGTTCCTGGACTGTACGCAAAGGGTAAGCTAAATGTTTCATCAACCTCGTCGAGCCTTATTGACCGCAATCGCCAACAGCCGGTGTATGACTTAAGCTATAACGAGCAAAAAGAACTCGTGTATGTACGGTATGGAACGATAGCGGACCAGCCTAATTCATTTGCGACCACGTCGACAGCAAACTTTTTCTATTTCCAGGGAGCGCTGGGGTATGATAAACAAGTGAGTGAGAAACATCTTGTCGGAGCCAAACTGTTTATGGATAGGCAAACGGCCAATTATCAATTTGACTTACCTGCGATCTACACCAACTTTGCGGCGACAGCAAACTATGCCTATCAGGATAAGTACTTTGCTGAAGTAGCCTTAAACTATTCAGGATTCAATCGTTTTATGCCGGGAAACCAATATGGCCTGTTTTATGCTTTTGGGTTGGGCTGGGATATGCTGCAGGAAGACTTTCTGAAGGAAAAAGTGGATTGGCTTTCTCAACTGAAATGGCGCGCTACATTTGGGCGGACGGGAAATACCAACGAAGCCGCCCTAGGTTATTACAGCTGGCGAGCTTCCTATGGACAAGACGGAGCGAACGGCTATGATTTCGGCTCAGAATATGCTTACACCAATAGCTTGATCGAAAAAGGGCTTGCCAACATTGAAGGAACCTGGGAAAAGGGAAATAAATTTAACATCGGTTTGGATGCTGCATTCTGGCATTCGACACTGAAATTGACAGCCGACTATTTTAGTGATACTTATTTTGACTTATTGCAACAGCGCGGATCGACCATTGACTTGATCGGTATTGGGTATCCGAATGAAAATATTGGTAAAAACCGTTATGAGGGGCAGGAAATCACTTTGACCTATCAAAATAATTTCGGTGAGTTTAACTATTTCATTACCGCCAATGCCTCACGGATGAAGACCCAAGTGCTGTATATGAACGAGGTCTTTCAGCAATATAATTGGAACAGGCGCACGGGGATGCCCATAGGCCAGACATTTGGCTACCGTGCGGATGGGCTAATCCAAACGCAGGAAGAAGCCGATAATGCACCTTTGTTATCGGGAAATAAGGTGTATCCTGGTGATGTCAAACTGGTGGACCTGAATGGAGACGGTATTATCAACCAGTACGATCAAACGGCCATTGGCAATACAAAACCACTCGTATATTTTGGTACTACCTTAGGATTCAATGTCGCAGGCTTTGATTTCAGTGTATTGCTTCAGGGGGTATTAAACCGTAGTTACCAACAAACGGATTATTCCTTTGGGAATACTGGCGACGGACAGGGATTTGATTATATGCTGGGACGTTGGACACCGGAGACCGGTACTGCTGCAACTTATCCAAGGCTGACGCTGGGACCCGATCCGACCAATACACAAAATATTTCGAGCTACTGGACCCGTTCCGGCGAATATCTTCGGGTAAGGAATCTCGATGTCGGCTATACACTGCCCTTCAATTGGACAAAGCGCGCGAAGCTATCTTCGGTACGCGTCTTTGCAAACGCACAAAACCTGTTCACTTTTACCCCCTATGGCCGCTTGGATCCAGAAATCTCATCAGGTACAGCCTATCCAGCACAGCGGATCATAAGCTTTGGTGTAAACGTGAAATTATAAACCTTAGAAATCGACAATGATGAAATATTCCTATTCAAACCACATACATGCTGAGGAGCAAGAAGTATCATGCAGATCGTCTGAAATGAAACTTGTGTCCAAAGTGGACCGGGGCTTCCGGATGGCCTTTAACTTACCAATCATGCGTATGAAATATGATCAGCTAAAATGGTTGCTTGTAGTCGGAGTTGCGATCGGGATCTTCTCCTGTAAAAGCGACCTAGAGGAAGAGCCTATCGAACTGCAGACACTGGACCAGGTGTTTGACCGACGGGATTCGGCCGGTGTAAATGCAAACCGGTTTCTGACCGATTGCTACCGTTATCTGCCCAGCCTAGGGAATCGGGTCGGTGGAGATTTCCTGGACGCAGCCACGGATGATGCCGTTTCCTCCAATCCGACCAACACATCGGTACAGCAGTTGGCAACAGGTTCTTATACTTCGGATAATTATCAGGACAACCTTTGGGCATCTTGGTATCAGGGGATTCGAAAGACAAGCATTTTTATTCAAAATATCGATCGTGTACCGGTAAAGGGACAACTCGAAAATGGTACACCCATGCCGCGGGTATGGAAAGCAGAAGCAAAATTTATGCGTGCCTTATTTTATTTTGAATTGGTCAAACGGTATGGCGGAGTGCCGCTGATGGGCGATAAGGTATACCAGCTGAACGATGATATTGAGTTGCCGCGGGCAAGTTTCGAAGAATGTGTCAACTATATCGTAGGAGAATGTGATGCAATAAAAGATAGTTTACGTACTGATCCATTTAATCTTGCTTTTTATGGAAGGCCGACCAAGGCGGCTGCCATGGCATTAAAATCCCGGGTGCTCCTGTATGCTGCCAGTCCATTGTTCAACGGTGGAAATATCGATGGGCAGAATGATCTCTCCGGGTATACCGCATATGCAGCTGCGCGGTGGCAGTTGGCGGAGAATGCGGCCAAAGATCTGATGGACCTCAATCTCTTTAAGCTTGAACCCCTGTTTAAAGATGTATTTATCACACGCAACAATGAACGGATCTTTGCGAAGCAAGGTGGCAATAACACCAGCTTTGAAAACAACAATGGTCCCGTGGGCTATGCCAACGGGGTGAACAATGGCCGAACTAGTCCCACCCAGGAACTTGTAGACGCCTTTGGAATGAGCAACGGACTGAAAATTACGGACGAAAATTCTGGTTATGATCCAAATGATCCTTATGCTGGACGGGACAGCCGCTTCTACGCAACTGTTTTTTATAATGGGGCACCTTGGTTAAACCGGGCTGTACAAACCTTTGAGGGTGGATCCGATAAACCGGGCGGATCCAAACAGCAAACAAAAACGGGCTATTACCTCCGTAAATTTATGGGGAATTTTGAATCCCTGGCAAATTATAGTAATGTAAACCATGACTTTATTCTATTCCGTTATGCTGAAATATTGTTGAACTATGCTGAGGCACGAAATGAACGTCTGGACAGACCTGATGTCAATGTTTATCGTGCTGTTGAACAAATACGACAACGAGCAGGACTAAATCCATATCAGCTTCCTGAAGCATTGTCCAAAGCAGAAATGCGGAAATTGATCCACCTCGAACGGAGAAAAGAACTGGCTTTTGAAGAGCATCGCTTTTATGATGTTCGACGATGGAAAATAGCGGAAGAGGAATTTAACAAGGAGCTTCATGCCACCGTCATTTATCAAACGGGAACCGGGGTGATCAGGCAAACAGTTCCTATACTGAAAATGACATTTGAAGCAAAAATGTATCTGGCTCCAATTCCATTCTCGGAAGTGATCAAAAACCCAAAAATGGTACAAAATCCCGGCTGGTAATGAGTCTATTTACGCAAACCGAAATGGGCAGTGTGAATGGCTTTAATCATGAATAAATAAATATAAACGGATGAAAAAGAGCATATATCTGTTAACAATAATGGTTTTGACGCCATTTATACTATTGGCGCAATCCATGGTGAATGGTATTGTCAAAAATAGTTCGGGTCCCTTGTTGGGGGTATCAGTGCAGGAGAAAGGCGGTGGAGCCACACAAACAGATCAAAATGGACGATTTAAATTGGCCTTACGTGGTACTAAGGTCTTGGTATTTACAAGTATAGGATATAATACCCAGCAACGTGATGTAAAGCAGGGGGAAAATATCGAAGTGATTATGCAATCAAGTAGCCAGGATATTGATGAGGTGGTGGTGGTGGGGTTTGGTACGACCAAAAAACTTACAAGTACAGGTGCAGTCAGTTCAATAAAAGGGGCGGATATCCGTCAGGTGCCAACTTCGAGCGTACAGAATGCATTGGCTGGAAGATTACCGGGATTTGTTTCGGTACAGCGCTCCGGACAACCCGGGAAAGATGCTTCGGATTTTTATATCCGCGGTGTCAGTTCATTGAATCCAGAAGGAAACCAGCCCTTGATTATTGTTGATGATATCGAATATACATATGAACAACTTTCGCAGATCAACGTCAATGAAATCGAAAGTATTTCGATCTTAAAGGATGCATCGACGACGGCTGTTTTCGGTATCAAGGGGGCAAATGGTGTATTAGTTGTCAAAACGCGGCGGGGTGAATCGGGGCGGCCAAAGATCAATGCGCGTGTCGAGTCAGGAATGCAGAGCCCAGTCACAAAATTGAAGTTTTTGAATGCCTATGAAAGTGCGCTCTTATGGAATGAAGCGATAGCAAATACGCTGGGCGACAATTCCAATCAACCTTTTAGTGAAGCAGATTTGGCACATTTCCGTTCCGGGGATGATCCTTATGGCCATCCGGATATCAATTGGTATGACCGGATCTTTAAACCATCGAGCCAACAGTACAATACAAATATTGATATCACTGGTGGCGGCGAAAGTATTAAATATTTTGTGTCAGGTGGGGCTTTCTCCCAAAATGGAAACCTTTACAATTTTGAGAATGAAGGTGACAAGGTCAACAATAACTATTATTATCGTCGTTTTAACTTGCGGTCGAATCTGGATGTACAAGCCACGAAGACACTCAAATTGCGTTTGGATTTCCGGGCGAACTTCAATCGTATCAATTCACCGAGGGCGGGAAATATTGTTGGTGAGGTGTTCAATTTTAATAAGATAAGACCTTGGTCGGCACCTTTTATCAACCCAGATGGTTCGTTCGCTTATGCCAGCGATACGCAGGAGTTGCTACCGACGATCAACGCACGCCTGGCAGCGTCTGGATATAGCTTGGATCGACGTAACGATATCAATATTTTATTTGGCGGGACTCAGGAACTGAATGCTTGGTTGAAGGGGCTTTCATTTTCTACCCGTGTGGCCTATGCCAGCGTGGAGTCGAATGGTCGAGAGCAGGCCCGCGATGAGATACCTGTGTATCGTTATGACCCGAGTTCGAACGGTTACCAGCTGAAAGGTGGGGCACCTTATGTACTGGGCAATTATACCTTGCGGGCCTACCAGGGGGATTACAACAGTCGGGTGAATGTGCAGGCAAATTTCAATTATGCGCGAACTTTTGGGGATCATGGGGTGACAGCACTCCTGCTGTATAATCGGGAATCCTATAAAACAAAGGGGGATAAGAAAACCAACTGGATTCCACAGAATTTTGAAGGCTATACCTTTCGCGCAGGGTACAACTTTAAAGAGAAGTTCTTATTGGATGCGACAGCAGCATACAATGGCTCGGATCGTTTTCAGGCGGCACAACGTTATGGCCTTTTTCCGGCGGTGTCGGCAGGATACAATCTAGCAAAGGAATCGTTTTTCAAAGATGCATTTAACTTTGTAGAGTTATTTAAATTGCGGGCTTCCTATGGAATCGTGGGGTCTGACAAGGTCGCCGGTGACCGTTATCTGTACCAGCAGGTATACAACGAGGGTGGAAGCTATTCTTTTGGTGAAACCCATCAGCCTTCACTTATTATCACGGAAGGAAATCTGGGAAATAATAATGTCACTTGGGAAAAACAAAAGTCATTTGATGTAGGGCTTGATGTCAATCTATGGAAAAACAAGTTTTCCATGACCTTTGACTATTTCAATAACCTGCGGTACGATCAGCTCGTCACTTCACAGTCGCTTTTCCAGCACATCGGTGTAGGGGTCTCCCCATCAAATATTGCGAAGGTACGGAACAGGGGTGTGGAGTTGGAACTGAATGTAAACAACAATATCGGCGCATTTAATTATAATATTAAAGGTGTATTGACGTATTTCAAAAATAAGATTTTGTTTCAGGATGAACCATCACCAGCTTATCCTTGGTTGCGGCTGACAGGGCAGCAGATCAATCAACCATTGGGTTATCTGTACGATGGTTTTTATACCGAAGAAAATATCGGTGCAAGCCCAAAACCATCGGGAGGGTATGAGGTGCAACCCGGCGATCTACGGTATAAGGACCTCAATAACGATGGTGTGATTGATGACTATGATCGGACTGTGATCGGTAAACCCAATATACCGAATACCAGCTTTGGACTTACCTTGGGGGGAAGTTACAAAGGATTTAGTTTCAATGTGCTGCTACAGGGGACTACCGGGTACAGTTTTAGCGTTCAGGGAAGCGGTATTGAGCCCTTCCAGAGCCAGTTTCAACCGATCCATCAAGAGCGATGGACTGCGGAAACGGCCTCTACAGCTAAATTTCCACGCTTAACGACTAATCCGACAACGATTAATAGCCCGTCAACCTATATGTCTGACTTCTGGCTTATTGATGCGACCTATTTACGTTTGAAGACAATTGAACTGGGGTATCAATTACCCAATAAATGGCTGCCATTTAGGATTAACAATGCACGTTTATATCTGAGTGGGTATAATCTTCTGACCTGGACGAATTATTCCTTGTATCAGCAGGATCCTGAGGTGACGTCCAACAGTGCGGGAGATGCGTATCAGAATCAACGTGTCGTAAATCTAGGTATACAGATCGGACTTTAATTCAGCCAGTGATCAGTTTTAAATAGTACAATTACAGGTTTAAATAATAAGCAGGGCCAAATAATTTTGATCCTGCTTATTATTTTGAAGAAATTTGGACGATCCGTATCACTCGCTCAGTTTTTTAGCAGTTGGATTATCGGTCGTAATTGATTGTACTCCGCTATCTGAAAAAGATTGTTTCATGGTATTTGCCAGAGAATTTAACTTACAAACTCTTCACCCCATTTCAAGAGTTCTGTAAGGCTGGGTTCCAGCTTTTTTCCTTTTTCTGTGAGTGTATACTGAACTGTTGGCGGCACCGTCGCAAATACTTCCCGAAAAACAATCCCATTTTCCTCCATATTTTTTAATTCTTTCACCAGCATGCGGGTATTGATGTTGGTGACTAATTTTTGAAGCTCATTGAATCTTTTGGTACCCTGTAGAAGGGCAAAAATGATTGACATCGACCATTTTCCCCCAATTATATCCAAAATTTCCTGAATGACACATTTGTCTGAAACTTTTTCAGATTTTTTTTTGCTCATAACGCTTTGATTTGCTGTAAGACTTTACTTTTTGGTATTACTTTACATTTGTGTAACTACTTTCAAATGTAAAGTATTGGGTTTAGATTTACAACATCATAAATCAATTTAACAGTATGGCAAATTCATTAAAAGGAAAAATAGCGCTCGTTACGGGCGGAACAAAGGGTATCGGTAAGGCAATTGCCGATAAGCTCGCACTGGAAGGTGCAAAGGTTATCATAACAGCGCGGACTAAACCCGCTGTGGAAACGGAGCATTATTTTATAGCAGCAGGCGACATAAGCAGACCCGAAGCTGGGCAAATCATTGCGGACGAACTTCTGGAAAAATTCGGTAAAGTGGATATTCTGGTCAATAATGCCGGTGCCAATACCAGTCCCGGCGGAGGATACAGTACGCTAATGGACGAAGACTGGAATAACGAGATACAACTGAATCTGATGTCTGCCGTTAGGGTCAATAAAGCGTTGATTCCGAGTATGGTGGCCCAGAAGGAGGGCGTAATCATCAACATATCTACCGGCGCTGCGCTACAGCCGCTTTGGAAAATGACCATGTCCTATTCTGCTTCAAAGGCAGCTTTAAATGCGTATACCAAAGCTTTGGCAAGCGAATTGGGGCCACAAGGGATCAGGGTGAATGCGGTTTCGCCGGGATTGGTCAAAACGCCGCTGATGGAAGCTTTTATCGCTGATATTGCAGCGAAAAACAGGACCTCCGTGGAGGAAACATTTCATGCTATCAAAAATGAAATTGGTGATCTTCCATTGGGCAGAATGGCCGAACCTGCGGAGGTAGCAGCACTTGTGAGCTTTTTGGTTTCACCCGAGGCAAAATACATCACGGGAGCAAATTATAGGATTGATGGGGGGACACTTCCGGTTTTATGATACTTCGGATCGGCTTCTTAACAGCATTGCTCCGAAAATAGATTGAAGTCCCGCAGAGGTTACCTGCGGGACTTTTTAGAATTGTATTTTATGTTGTTTTTCTGGAGTGAAATGCCTTTGGCGAAGCTCCTGTATGAAGCCGAAAAAAGCGAGCAAAATAATTTGGATAGTCAAAATTGAGTTTATAGTCAATCTCGGCGACAGTTAGGTTGGTATAAAGCAATAGCTTTTTGGCCTCGATAACGACCTGGTCGGCGATCAGGTCGTTTACCGAAAGGCCTGTCAATTGCTGTGAAATACGGTTGAGATGAGCAGCAGAAAGGTTCATCTGCACGGCCAGTTCCTCGACGGTCACCAGGCCGGCTTTTCGTTGAATGATCTGCTTTAGCTTACGTAAGTGGCCTGCTGCCGATCCGGATTCTGAATCGTGTTCATCGCTCGTTTCAATCAGTCGCCGCATAACAAGAAAAAGTTGCTGCAGGCAGGCCTGTAACATAAGTGACTGCTCGTTGTCTTGAATATGCTGTTTACGCTCCACAGCCGCCATCAGTCCGCTGATTACATCGGTAGGCCCCCTATAATTCATTGCAAGCATAATTTCAAATTTTTTAATTATCAAAAAAGCTAGTGCCCGCTCAAAGACACTTAACAATGGAAAATATGTGCTGACGCATTCGTTTGCTTATTTTGCGGATAGCGGACTTATACGGTAAGCCCCGTATTTAGGGACTATTTTGTACTGACAAGCTACACTTGGTAGCCTGGTCAGTTTTCTGACAAGCCGCTTGATTGGTAGATGGAACAATAGGAGACGAAAATTATACTTGATGGGATTAATTGAGTAAAGTGCACTCCTGTAGTGCACTTTATTGCTATCAATCAGCAACTTTAATAGCTGAATCACGGTATTGCTTTAAACTCATTCCTTGGTGTCGCTTGAAAAACTTATTGATGTGACTTTCGTCTGCAAAACCAAATTCATCGGCTATTTCGTGCACTCTTTTATCGCTAAAACGTAAGCGATGTTCAATAAGCCTGATTCGGTACGAGGAGATGTATTGCTGAAGGGATTCATTGCATTGTTTACGAAAGTAACTACCCAGATAAGTTGGAGAAAGATCGAATCTTTCCGCTATAACAGCGATTGTCAAACGTGCTGGATAACGAATATGCTCTTGAATATAATCCAATAGCTGCAAGATACGATTGTCTGCATGTGGACTTATATTTTTGGGTTTAATAACGGCAATATTTCGTGCAGCAATGACAATCAAAGCATTGACTAAATGCCGCACCAGATCTTCTGTATAGACAGATTCTTGGATGAGCGTTTGTTGCAGGTTTTGAATCAATGAGCTAACCATTTTCTTATCTTCTTGGTTGGTCAACACAGATCCAGATAAATGCGACGCATTGTATAACAGGCATTCGATATGATCAATACTTTTCCATTGATATTCTCGCACATAGTATTCTCCGAAATGGATAACCATAAATTCACAAATACTGTCAAGACCAAAGGAATGGTAATCATTAGGCGTAATGAGAAAGAGATCACCGGGCTCAAACAGAAGTTCATTACCATTGATGCCATGTACGCCATTCCCAGATAGCACATAGACAAATTCAAAAAAATTAAACTGTCGATCCCGAAGTGGACAACAATTTACTTTTTCATAATATACCTCCAGCGATTTAGAAATATTCTCTCTTGCCATAAATGCAAATATACCCAAATGTACTCGATATATACCTGTTAATTGGAGTTATATAGGGTTAATTTTGTGTAATTCAAAGTAAGAATAAATGAAAGCGATAGTTTTAAAAGAGTTTGGAGATACAGAAAATCTCCTTTACAAAGAGATTGAAATGCCTTTAATTAGGGCTAATGAGGTGCTGGTAAAAGTGAAAGCCATAAGTATTAATCCGGTAGATTATAAAGTAAGAAATCGACAAGCTCCTTTGGCAGAAGAGCTAGCACATTTTGATCCTCTCATTTTAGGTTGGGATATTTCGGGAGAAGTTGTGGCGATAGGATCAGCTGTTAACGAATTTACAATCGGGGAAGAAGTATTTGGTATGGTCAATTTTGTAGGTCATGGAAAAGCTTACGCCGAATACGTGGCGGCTCCAGCCGATCACTTAGCGCTGAAACCCAAAAACATGACGCATATTGAGGCAGCGGCCAGTACGATGGCTGCCTTAACGGCATGGCAAGCTTTTGATAGTTATGGAAAACTCAGATCAACAGATAGGATATTAATTCACGCTGCCTCTGGTGGTGTTGGTCACTTTGCGGTACAGATTGCCAAATATTTGGGAGCCTATGTGATTGCTACTGCATCTGCACCAAACAGGGATTTTGTTTTGGGATTAGGAGCTGATGAATGTTTTGATTACAGAGTGAAGCCATTTGAAGAGGAGTTACACGATCTTGATTTTGTACTGGAGGCGATCGGAGGAGCTAACTTTCAAAAATCCGTACAAGTATTGAAGCCATTCGGAACCATTGTAGCCTTAAATTCAGGATACACAAAAGAGGATGAACAGAAAGCGAAGGAAAAGCAACTTCATGCCTGTTATTTTATGGCGGTATATTCCAGTAAAAAAGACATGGCTATTATAGCTTCTTTTTTGGAACGAGGTATATTAAAACCACACGTTTCGCATGTGTTCGATTTTGATGAAATGGCTCAGGCACATTTGCAGGTAGAAACGGGACGAACTGTTGGGAAAGTAGTTGTCACTATATAAAAATTCAACGTTACAGCAATTCAATGAGCGTGCCATGTGCCTATTTGATGATGGTTGCAGCGCTATGCTGTTTTCGGGTTGTGTTCGTACTGTGTTCGAACCACCTTCGGAAATGGACAATAGGGCAACCAGTATTGAACCATTGTTGACCAGATATTTCCTGTTTGGAGTCTGGTCAACAACTGTACAGTGTCTGTTCAACATCTGTTGATGCTCCGAAGCAGGTCCGAAGCAGGTCCGAAGCAGAGGTAACCTAGGTCGGCCTATAACCAAACCAAAGGCGATCACTGCTGCAAAATGAGACCTCCGTAAATCTGTGCTATTCTTCAGCTGAAATGAGTTAGTCTCCCCGTACGAATAGCGGTAATTTTGGCTAAACAAAAAGATAAAGATGAGCAAAATAGTTTTTATAACAGGAGCTTCCAAAGGATTTGGAAAATTATGGGCCGAGGCCTTACTGCAACGCGGCGATAAGGTGGCCGCCTCAGCAAGAAATATTGCTGCACTGGCCGATCTGAAAGCTGCTTATGGTGAAAATATACTCGAAGTGGAATTGGATGTTAACAACCGCGAAGATGTTTTTTCCGCTGTTAACAAGATCAAAGGCCATTTTGGACGCATCGATGTACTGATCAACAATGCGGGATTTGGCTTATTTGGCACCACCGAAGAAACCTCCGAGCAGCAGGCCCGTGATCAGATGGAAACGAACTTTTTCGGATCCTTATGGGTGGCGCAGGCCGTATTGCCGATTATGCGCGCACAAAAGAGCGGCCATATTATTCAGGTTTCCAGTTTTCTTGGACTCACCACGCTTCCGTTATTGGGTTTATACAATGCTTCGAAATTTGCCGTAGAGGGATTGATTGAAACAATCGGTTCGGAAACTTCGCACCTGGATATCAAAACGACCCTGATTGAACCCAACGGTTTTGCAACAGACTGGGCTGGCGCATCTGCCGCGCAAACTTCTTCGGATATTACGGATTACGAACCCGTGCGTGCAGCCTTTGCAGAGACCGGAGACAATCCCGCTATTTGGGGCAAACCGGAAGCTACAGTAGCGCCAGTGCTAAACATTATTGACAGTGAAAATCCGCCCAAGCGCATTTTGTTCGGTAAAATTGCCTATCAGGCTATAAAAGATGTGTATACGCAAAGGCTTGAAGATATCCAAAGCTGGAAAGAGGTCAGTATTGCAGCGCACGGACATTAAAAAACAGAATATTTTCTAACTTTAATAAAATGAAAACCGATGCAACATTATAGAACCCTGACAGAACTACACTTGGGCAATCTTTGGGACGCTCCGCAGCATCCACTCTTCAGCATGGTCAGCTGTCTTTCAGATTGTAAGCTGGGGGATAGGGAATTTACCACCGACTGTTATGTGATCGCGTTCAAGAAAATTAAATCCGGCAATTTGATGTACGGCCGCACGCGCTACGATCACGATAACGGATGTCTCTTCTTTGCGAAACCGCGGCAGATCATCGAGATGAAAAACCTGGAGTTCGAAGAAAGGGGCTATATGTTGATGATTCACGAAGACTACCTGCATGGCCATGAACTGTTCAAGGAAATTGAAAAATACAGCTTTTTCGATTATGAAGTGAACGAGGCGCTGCATCTTTCCCCGAAAGAGGAACAGCTAATTTTGGAGCTTTACGCAAAAATCCAGGACGAATACGATAATAATCCGGACGAATACAGCCGTGAAATTATGCTGAGCCATGTTTCCTCCATCCTGAAATATGCACAACGCTATTACAAAAGACAGTTTATTGATCGGGCGCAGGTGATCGGCAAAACAGCATCCAAGTTTAACGATCAGCTTCGGAATTATGTAAATCAGGGCCTGCTGGCGAAAAGCGGCCTGCCCAATGTGACCTTTCTGGCCGATCAGCTCTTTGTGTCGCCACGCTACCTCAGTGACCTGCTGAAGCAGGAAACGGGCAAGACGGCCATGGAGCTAATCCATATTTTTATGATTTCAGAAGCGAAGAACTTGCTGCGGCTGGGCGAAAAAGGTATTGCTGAAATTGCTTATGAACTAGGCTTTGAAAATCCATCGTATTTTACCCGGCTTTTTAAAAAGCAGACGGGGATGAAACCGCTGGAATTCAGAAAGTCCCAGATGAACTGATTGATTCCAATGTTACTGCTTTAATTCACAGGAAATAACACCATTTTCCTGTGACTCCACGCTGCTATTCATATCGCGCCTCCCTCTACCAAGGGAGGCGTTAATTTTACCACTGCTGTTTATCGCTAGAGAACCTGTTATCGGCCATTGATTTGGGTTCTAGATGCTGGTAATTCCATCAAAATTAAAATTAGTTTAAAATATAGACAGACAAGTTTGTCTGTTTTATGTTTTTGTTATACATTTGTCCTATCGCAATTGCCAAACTGATCAAAGAATTAAAGGGAATTACGATCGGATTTTTATACATAACAAATAGTTGACACAATTAAATTTTAAAAAAATGGAACAGAAACACCCACTACCGCCGTTTACATTTGAAACTGCATTGGTAAAAATTCAAGCTGCAGAAGATGCATGGAACACACAAGATCCAGTGAAAATTTCAAAAGCCTACACCATTGACAGCGAATGGAGGAATAGAGACAAATTTGTCAATGGAAGAGAAGCCATCGTTGAGTTTCTTTCCGACAAATGGAAAAAAGAGTTAAACTATAAACTGAAAAAAGAATACTGGGCACATACCGATAACCGTATTGCTGTAAGATTTGAATACGAGTATATGAACAAAGATGGTCAATGGTTCAGGGCCTATGGTAATGAAAACTGGGAATTCGACGAAAATGGCTTAATGAGAAAACGCTACGCAAGTATCAACGACTTAGCGATAAATGAAGAGGATCGCAAATTTAAATAGGCATGATTTGTATAAGTGGAACTGGCAACAAAAGTGCTCGGATTATCCAGTTCCACTTATTTCAAATTCCAAAGTCACTTTTTTACCAACAGAAGTGACTCTTTATTTCTAAACCAAATGGTCGACAATCATCTTTGACCGTTCAATCAATTGATTTGATTTGAACATTTTACTTTCCATAATGGAGCTTTCAAATAGCAAATAGATATGATCTGAGATATTTTTATCACTTACAAGCGCGGAAAAATAGTCCCTGAGATCTTTTTTGTGCTCCTGAATTACATTTAGGATCTTCATATTATCGTTGGGTATTTCGGCAAGGATATTTAAGAAACTACATCCCCTAAAATCTTCCTTTGAATTCATATGAATCAAAAAGTCAAACGAGGAAATAATTTTTGATTTCACGTCAGTTTTGTCATTTGTGAAATTGTACAGCTGATCAAACCAATACTTGTGTCTTGCCTCCAGGAATGCGACGCAAAGATCTTCCTTTGATTTGAAATGCTGATAAAAACTTGCTTTGGCGACATTGGCTTCCGAAATGATCTGATTTATTCCAGTTGAATTATAGCCCTGATTAGCAAAAAGGTCAAGTGCTTTGTCTAGAATTCTTTCTTTTGGTAATGACATTATACTTATTATTTGACTAGACAAAGATAACACTTTAAAATTTTAAACAGACAAACTGGTCTGTACTTATTGTTGAATAGCGATCATGAAGACTGTCACACGACAAGTTTGCTTTGTTTAAATAAAAACGACAGCAGGCTCGGCAATAAGGCAAATGATTCGTCACTTGCCTTAAAAGAATAAGAATCTTGTTGACAATATCTGATCTACCGATTTGTTTTATTTTTTGCCGTCTACAAAAACGTATAGTTTCACAGCTTTGCCGTTTTCAAAAACGAATAAATCCATTCCTGTTACGGCATCTGGTTTTTCGGGAGTTCCGTTTTGCCAGTAAAGCCTTGCAATATTGTGATTAACGTCTATGGCTTTGCGATGAGAAAATTTAGCGTTTGGATTTTTCTGTTGCAATCCATCCACAAAACCATTGATTTCTTGGTGACCAACTGCGATAAAATGACTGTCTACCATTTCAATACCATCAGCGTAAATTTTTGCCATCAAAACTTCACGTTTTTTAAGGTCTCTTTCGTTCCAGATGGCTAAATGTCCTTCTACTAAAGATTTAATCTCATTTTCAGAAAGCGGTTTTGATTCTGCCTTTTCAGTCGAAGTGTTCACAGCATCTTTGGGTGACCATAAGATGGTTGCCGGATTTTTTTTCTCGTAGCCTTTTCCGTTCGGATAGGACACCAATTCCATTTTAGCCCCCCAGGGTGTTACGAAATAGACCCAAGTTTCCCCTTCTGTATCTCCCGATGGCATCAAAAACGGTTCTCCTAAAAATTGTACGCCTTTGCTTTTAAGATATGCTACACTTTTGCTGATATCATTGGTATAAAAAGCCATGTGGCTCGCTCCGATATCGTCTCCTCCGGGTTGTTGTAAACTTCCTTTATTATCCTGATATTCGAATAATTCGATATTGGCTCCCGTTCCGGCTTTTACCATTTTGAAGGATACCGGACCGGTTTTGGGATTCATACGATTATTCTTTTTCCAGGCATCATCCAGTGGGATAGGGCCTAAACTTGTTACTGCTGAAAATCCCAAAACATCCGTAAAAAAATTTACGGCCTGTTCCATATCCGGAACATTGATTCCCACATGGTCCATTCCAAGAATTCCTGTTTTTTCCTGTGCCGAAGTATTTGAAACGGTTGCCGATAATAAAAGTGCACTTGCTACTGCCGCTGCGTTGGCTTTGATTTGTTTTTTTAATTTGCTCATCGTGATGATCTTTTGTCGTTATTTATAAAGCAAATTTCCAACATTCTACAGCCTTTTTCCATTGACAAAAGCTTGAAAAAAAAGCAAACAAATGTCAATGAAATTGAGCTTTATATACGATTCAATGGATCTTTGGCATGGATGTTCAGCAATAAAAAAAGGTTGAAGCGTAAATTCTTCAACCTTTTTTGGGGATATTCTGTCAGGAGTTAATTGCTATATTTTGCAAGCCATTTAGCTTTCCATTCGGCTCTTGCATTGATAAATTCCAAATCTGTTCCCTGGGCTACGGCATCCAGCGGGAAACGCAGCGGACGGGAACCTTCTTTCATCTGAATCAATTGCAAAATTCCGTCTGCAATGGTTTGGGGATTCATATTGAATTCTTTCATCTTGCCGAATAAGGCAGCACCAATGGCATTGAATTGCTCCGTTGCCACCGGGTCGTAGTGTGCTGCGATTTCAGGTTTATCTGAATTAATGCCTGTTTTTTCGCCCGTATTCATTTCGGTTGGATAAACGCCCGGCTGGATGGAGACGTTGTCGATATTAAACTGTTTTAATTCGTCCTGCAGACCTTCTGTAATACTTTCCACGCCAAACTTGGAAGCAAAATACGGAACCATAAAAGGAGAGGTATGCGCGCTTGCACCGGAACTGATATTGATAATCAAACCGCTTTGATGTGCTCTCATAGAAGGCAGTACAGCCTGATAAGTTCGGATAACGCCATAGAAATTTACTTCAAACATTTGTCTGATGCTGTCCAAACTATAAGCTTCCAGCAATCCAAAACCTGAAACAGCGGCGTTGTTTACCAATACATCAATTTTACCATACTTTTGAAGCACTTTTTCGAAAGCATTGGTTACCGAAAAATCATCGGTTACATCGATTTCAACGACTTCTATATTGGGGAGTGCACCCAGCTCCTTGGCTACGGCTTCATTTTTTCCTGCAATGCCGCGCATTCCGGCAATGACGGTGTATCCTGCCTTGGCAAGTGTTGTTGCTGTTAACTTTCCAAAGCCTGTGCTTGTTCCTGTGATAAAAACTATTTTGTCCATTTTGTCTACTTTTTAATTGTTGTTTTGATAAGACAAAGATGCAGGAAGGGCAGGCTTTGTTCCATTGACAAAAGCTCGAAAAATTAGCAAACAAATGTCAATGAAAATGAATGTTTTATTTCTTGAACATGTTTCTACGAAGTCTGGTAAGGGTTTCGGGCGTGATTCCAATGTAAGATGCAATCATGTGCTGCGGAATACGGTTGACGATATGAGGGTACTTGTCAAGGAAATTTTGATATTTTTCCTCTGCAGTGAAACTGATGTTCGCTAAAATTCGGCCTTGTGAAACAATAAAGCTTTTCTGAATAATCTGATTAACCAGTTGGTTTAACTGCGGAATTTCTGCACATAGCTTTTCAAAATTTGATTTTTCAATCAAAATCACATCCGTAGGTTCGATAGCGTCAATATTGAGCCGTGAAGGATTTCCACTGTGGAGGCTTTCCCGGTCGCCTGTCCAATAATTTTCGGGAGCAAAGTTGATGATGTGTTCTGTTCCGTTTTCAGCAATGGAAAAGGTTTTTACCAAACCTCTGCAGATAAAAGCATTATAATGCCAAATATCTCCTTCCTGACAAAGAAACTGTTTTTTGCGGAGCTTTTTTTGTTTGCAGACAGAGGCTATTAACTGTATTTCCTCATCGGAAAGTTCTATTTTATCAGTAAGGTATTTTTGGAAAATCTCGAACATTTATTTCATCGTTATGGAACAAATTTAATTATTATACGCTAATAATTGGTGATAATTTCAAAGCGTATGATCGGCTGTCAGGCGGCCTGTAAAAAGGTCTGAGGCCATTGGATTCAGGAAGTCACAGCTAAAAGGAGGTTACAGGAAGCCTATTTTCACCAGGAAGGATCATCTTATTCTGAATATTTCCACATCTTGTTTTTATACGATTAACCTTCTCACCATTTCTTAACAATTGTTATCGTACGATGAAGTCTTGACTGCTCAATTTTGTATTGTATTTAAACAAAAAAAATGAGAACAGTAATCGTATTCAACCATCCTTATGAAGGTAGCTTTGGCAATGCCATTTTAAATGCCGCGACCGAAGGACTTCAACAAGCCAATCACGAAGTTGATCTGATGCACCTTGACAATGATGGGTTTAATCCAGTCATGTCAAAGGAAGATCTGAAAGCATTTGTGGATCATAAACCTGTAGATCCCCAGGTAATTGATTATAATAAACGCTTGAAAATGGCAGACCATCTAATTTTTATTTTTCCTATCTGGTGGGACTTGATGCCTGCAATGACCAAAGGATTTGTGGATAGGGTGCTCACACCTGGAGTGGTATACGAACACCATCCACGTGGTTTTGGATTAATACCACTTTTAAAAAACTTAAAAAGTGTCACCGTAATCACAACCATGAATAAACCCAAGATAATGTATTCACTACTAATCGGCAATTTGATTAGAAAGGCCATGCTCAGAAGTGTTTTTAAAACTATGGGGTACAAAAATCTGAAATGGATCAGCTACAATAGGGTAAAATCAGTAAGTCAAAACAAGAGAGAAAATTGGTTAATTGATCTTGTAAACAGGTTTTCAAAACTCAACTAATTAAATCCTTATATTATGAAACCAAACAGGAATTATATTACCCCGTTCATCTCCTTAATTTTCTTTGTCCTTGGAATGATATCTGGACGAACAATGATACAAACATTATGGAAGTGTTTGACTTGATTACCGATAATTGACTTAAATAGGGTGTGTAAGACCCACCTTGCTAATAAATCAAATTTTAAGTAAAACTGCAAAAGACAATGCCCTAAAAGAACTGAACTTTTAGGGCATTGTCAATACCTATAAATGTAGCTATCTGTTTAAAATCTTATTTGTTATTTTATTCGCAAGGGGCAATAACAGCAACACGCAAATGTAAACAATGGGAAGGGACGAAAACCAAGATTTAAAAATTTCACCGATCCAATTTTCCAAAGTATCTCTCTGAGAAAACCTTGAAAAGACTGACATTACAAGGGTTGTAGGTAAAACGACAAAAAAAGTATTGATTAATCTGTAGAATCTATCTTTCTTAGAATTTACCATTGTCATTTTTTCGTTTTTCAGGTAGAGGTATTGATTCAATGACGTCCCAATGTTCCAGAATTTTATCTTCCTCAATTCTATAAAGATCATAGTATGCAACCTGCTCTCCCTGAAAGGAACCTTCGCTTAATACAAGGACAAAATTTCCTTCTCCAAGTACCTTATGTATTTTGTTATAGATCTGGGGTTGCCCTTCCTTTTCCCATTGTTGCAACGTCTGGAGAAATTCATTTACACCGTCACCCATGTGTTGATTATGCTGGATCAGTTCGTCATCCTTAAAATAATCTGATACCAGTTCAGTCTGCCCGTCGATTAGAATGTTTTGAACAAAGCTTTGCGCGAGGGCTTTGTTCGCTTCTGTTTTATGGTGGTCCTTTGCCTTTGTCTTTCCATCGGTCCTTGTCCTTCCGCTTTTATTCAGTTTTTTTGTATTTGTTTCAAGATTGTCCCAATGTTCTACGCTTAGTCCATTTTCAAACCGATGTATGTCAAACGCTACGGTTGGTTCAAAAAGAAAATAGTCCACGTGAACAAATCCGTAATCACCATCCTGAAATTTGCGGACAACATTCGTGTATACTTTATCCATTGGCATCTGGTCGTGTAAATCCAAAATGGCCTGAAGACCTGTTGCTACATGTGGATTGTGCTGTTTATAAGAAGTGGGATTAATTAATCCTATTTCCGCCAATGTTTCTGATTCGATGCTATTTTGTATAGCTTCAGCTTTGTCTCTATTTGATAATTCCATTTTTAATATTATGATTAATTATTATTGACAAAAGTACAGACCATTAACATACAGACAAATACGGGTAAAAATTTTGATATAGGGATAATATTATCCTATATTGCTAAAAGCGTAATATGTCGTAATTTTGTTTCCTAAATAGATCAGAAATGTACGAGAAAAAAATTCCGAAAGATTTTAGTTGCGGCATCAGCATAACCTTTGAGATAATGGGAGGGAAATGGAAGCCTTGCTTAATTGATTCTATCAATCAAGGTGTCCGAAGGCCTACTGATCTGGCAAAGAAACATCCGCTTGCAAGCAAACGCGTTTTGAATTTGCAACTGAAAGAGCTTGAAGCATATGGGGTTATAAGAAAAATTATTTATCCTGTACTTCCGCCAAAGGTTGAATATTTTTTGACGGACGTTGGTGAATCACTTTTACCACTTGTTGAAATGATGGAAAATTGGGGCGGTAATTTTATGAATGACTTTTACAAGAAACAGGAAGATCTAAATTCTGCAGCAATTCCCGAGGTTTAATTCATTGTTTTTTTAATAAACTATTGATTATTTCAATATTGATTAAAATTATTACAAACCGATGTCAGGCATTTAATATTTATATTTTTTCAGGTATCATAAACTAAATAATTGTAATCTAGTAGATAGCAAAATGGTAGGTAAATGGGATAAGTACAAACATCTTTTTGAACGCACGGAAGTTCCTGCTAAAGCAATTCTTTTACAGGAGGGAGAGATATCAAAAAAGATGTTCTTTATTGAGAAAGGTTGTTTACGAACCTGGGTTAACAACGATGGAATTGATATTACCACCCAGTTTTTCTTTGAAGGGGATAAAGTATCCTCAATCGAAAGCTTTATGACAAATCAACCGAGTTTATATAGCATTGAGAGTTTAGAACCATGTGTTCTACAATGTATTTCTCAAAAAGATTTTCAAAATCTGTTAGCACATTTACCTGAAATCAGAGAGGAAATGCAGCAACATCTTTTCCGACGATTTTTAAATTCTCAGAAAACATTCTATTCCTACCTTAAAAATAATCCTCAAAAGCGTTACCTGGATCTCCTCGAAGAGCATCCTCATATTTTCCAGCGTGTTGCCCAGCATTATATAGCATCTTATTTAGGAATTACATCGGTTTCTTTAAGCCGAATTAGAAACAGAAGATAAATAGAAAGAGCATTATTTTCAAATTTGGAATCCGCCAATATTAGCAGGGAAGTCCGGATTGCAACTATTCTATACATCATTTGCTGATTATTTTACCCTTAACATGTCAGACAAAGTTAAATTCATCCTTCAAATAATGAAGTTCATCAGAAAAATACGTGAACTAGAATAAAAACTTAAGCGGAAGTTTTAATTTTGAAAAATGGACCAGAAAAAAGTAAAACTTAAAAAGCTCCTTATCTTCTTTTTTTCATCACTGGTGTATGCCCTGTGCCAAATGCTTTTCAGCATTATTTTAATGAAAGAAGATTTGTGGAAAAATTTTCATATTCAGCTTTTAGCCCATTATGTCGTCATCTTTGCAATGTGTATGGCAGATTATGGATTACTGTTGATCCTAAATAAATATGTACCCTACAGCAAGAATATATTTTTGCGCATTCTGGCGGATATTACCGGGATTACGACGATATGCCTGATACTGTTATTGATATTTAATTTTTTTATTTATAATCTATTTCTTGTTCCCAAGGAAGGACTGCCGCCCTTTATCGTCAAATTCGCCTTTGCCATGACAACGAATGTTCCAATCCTGTTAGTTTTCGAATTGATCCATTACTTCCAGTCCGAACAAAAGGCCATTGCCGATTCTGAAAAAGCGAAACGTAAGGTCTTGTTATTTCAGCATGAAACATTGCGGTCACAGCTTAATCCACATTTCCTTTTTAATTCGCTGAACGTCCTTTCCTCATTGATTTATATCAATCAGGAAAACGCTAATAAATTTACCAAAGCGCTGTCCAAGACCTATAGGTATGTGCTTTCTCTTACTCATCAGCCCGTAGTTACAGTAGATGAGGAGCTGGATGCATTGGATTCTTATATATTTTTAATGCGCACAAGATTTGAGAATTCTTTTACCTTTACTCTAGAAAAAATAGTTCACTGCGAACAAAACAAGATAATTCCCCTTACCCTACAATTGCTTATAGAAAATGCATTTAAGCACAACATCGCAACCGACGAATCCCTATTAAATATAAAAATCTATATTGATTGTGATTATATTAAAGTGGAAAATAATATCCAGCCGTCATACAGTGTTGAGAAAGGTGGGATTGGGTTAAAATATATTATCAAGCAATATAAAGTATACGCTAAAAAGGTCATTATTGAAGAAACAGACCAAAGATTTATTGTTAAAATTCCTTATATCCAATCATGAAGTACCTGATAGTAGAAGATGAGCGGTTTGCATACGAAGAACTAAAACGTATGGTCACAAAATTGCGCCCAGGTTATATGCTGGAAAAGCAAACTAAAACGGTCATGGACACCATTGTCTTCCTGAAAGAATATAATGTTGATTTAATCCTGATGGATATTCGCCTTGCGGACGGTAACTGTTTTGAAATATTTAATCACATAGAGGTTCATACGCCTGTTATATTTACCACAGCTTACGATGAACATGCCATCAAAGCATTTAAGCTGAACAGTATTGACTACTTATTAAAACCTTTTAATGAGGGTGAATTAGAGGTTGCGTTGACCAAATTTGAGCATATTTATCATAGTTATACTCCTACAAACAACCCTAAGAATTTTGAGCAGTTATTATCCCTCAAGACCAAAAACCGTTTTCTCATATCCAAAGGAGACAATTACCACTATATAGAGACCAAGGAAATTGCTCACTTTTATAGCGAAGGAGGCGTTGTCTTCCTTCATACGATTACAGATAGACGGTATATCGTTAATTACACGCTGGACCAATTGGAGCAACTTCTTGATAGGCGTCTTTTTTTTCGGGTATCACGGAACTGCATCGGAAATGTTAAAGCAATTGAAAAGGTCACCAAATACTTCAATAGTCGTTTGAAACTTTCTTTCCTTCCAGAATGTCCATCCGAGGTTTTGGTAAGCCGTGTACGCGTTCCCGACTTTCTGAAATGGATGGACGACATGATGGAATAATTTGGAAGACAAAATCCTATCCTTCAAATCCTGCAATTCATAATCTAAATTCTTAACCCTATCCTTAACAGCTTCCGGAAATATCAGTTTAACCGTTCTTTTGTTCAGTAAAAAAAACTAAATAAAGATTTTGAACAATGAAAAAGAACGTATTTACATTTGTTTTCGCATTTGGAGCATTAATTTTTTCAACTGAGCTCTCTGCTCAGGACAGACCTGTATCATTTGGACTTAAGGCAGGAACAAACCTCTCTAACTACCGTTTAGGAGGCAACAATAAAGGTTTTAAAAGTAACCTAAACATAGGCGGAACCGCAGGTGGCTTTGTGAAATATGACCTAAATTCAAATTTTGCCCTACGATCAGGCATTGATGTATACTATAAGACTTCGAAGTTGGAATCAAAGTCCGATAAGTCATCTGATAAACTCAAGTCTTTGGGATTGGAAATTCCTCTTTACGGAATTTTTCAGGGGGAATTGGGCACAGGAAAAGTATTTATAGGTGCAGGGCCTTATATCGGTTATGGAATCATAGCAAAATCAGATGGGGTAAATCTTTTTAAAAAGAGCGGAGACACCGGGAAACCAGTGATGAGCCGTTTTGATTATGGTATTGGGGCTATTCTTGGTTATGATTTTGATAAAAACTGGCAGATAAATGCCAGCTACCAGTTCGGTCTTGCAGATCTAGACAAAGGCACGGCAGGATCACTGAAAAACCAAGGTGCCTCTATCGGGGTAGCCTATAAATTCTAAAGGCAGCGTGTCTGCATACCGAAATTTAGACCTACATAAAATTTCAGATACCTGAATTTCGGTATGCCATGGCCTCTTTAAATTTATCATCAAATTAAACTATGTGATAATTCGCACCTTTAATTCCATTCTTTCTAATCTAAATTTCGTCCGAGCGATTCTGAAGTCTAAAGTTTACTGCTTCCTATTTCGTCCTAATAGACATTATTTAGTGTGATTAAACAATAAAATCTTATGAAATTAACATCATTTCTTTTATCTACGCTGATGACCCTGCTATACTTGCAGGGAAAAGGCCAGGAAGTCTCATTCAAGGCCGAATATCTTGGAACCTCAGACTACTACTATCTTCCGCCGGGCGATAAACCAAGAGAAAGAATTGGTGATGGAAAAGGTTCTGCTCTTGTTTATCAGGCTGGAATCAACATTCCTTTAGCTAAGAAGCTGGATGAAAATAATCGTCCTACGGCTTGGGGCATTGGGCTAGGCGGATCATATGTCTCATTAAGCAACAGAAATTTTGCAGACGACATGGTTTCAGAAATCATGAATGTGCAACTGGCGCTCTACCATTTACGGCCCCTGAACGAGCGATGGTCAATGAGGGCAAGTGTGGGCATGGGGATATTTGCTCCTTCTACAGATGTTGGAAAAATAGGTTTTAGAAACGTACTTGCAAGCGGCGGGGTTGTTTTTATCCGACATCTGAAACCCAACCTAGATATCGGTGGAGGTTTAGCAATAAATAGCTCGTTGGGATATCCGATGGCTTTTCCCTCTGTTTATGTCAAGTGGAAAACAAGCGGGAAATTTGACGTAAATGTTGAATTGGTCGAAGGTTTGGACGTTTCCGTGGGATATGAAATCAAAGATAACCTCAAGTTATCATACGCCCTTGAGATGAACGGGCAGGTCGCCCTATTGAAAAAAGATGGTAAAGATGTAATATTCTCCCACCAGTATATCGTAACCGGTTTCAGACCTGAAATAAAGTTTGGTAAAAAGGGGCTTTCCGTGACAGGGATGGCGGGTTTAAATCTATATCGTCCGGCTTCTTACAGTGACCGCACTTTGAAAGGAGTATTTGCGGGTAATAATGATTATTTCTTTTCTGTTTCGCCCTATGCATCTGTTGGTTTAAAAATGAAGTTTTAAGCGATGGCAATGAAGCTTGTCTTTCAAACCTTTGCATATCGAAGTGTTTATGTTGTTGCCTATGTTCTTAGCCTGTTACCGATGACAATTCTGTATGCAATAGCTTCCTTGAGTTTTTCTCTTTTATATTATATTGTTGGGTACAGGAAAGCGGTCGTAATTCAGAATGTGGCACGTTCCTTTCCCGATAAACGTTATGGGGAAGTCCAGGCCATTGTAAAGAAGTTTTATGCCTGTTTTGTAAACTATTTTGCTGAGATCATTAAAGGTATTTCCGTTCCAGCAGAAATACTTCATAGGAGGATCAAATTTGAGAATTTGGAACTTATAGACCGGCATATAAATGCGAGGCGGAATGTCATTCTCTGCCTTGGACATTGTGGAAATTGGGAAATACTAAATTTCATGCCCTATAAAATGCAACATGACATATATGCCGTATATAAACCATTAAAATCCGTCACAATGAACAGGCTCATGGTTAAACTCCGTTCCCGTTTTGGCATGAAATTGATCCCTGATAATGCAATAATACGCCATATGCTAACTAAAAAGCTAAATCCAGCAGTTTATCTTTTTCTTTCCGACCAATGTCCCCGGACACAGGATGAAAAATATAGATTCACCTTCTTGAACCAGGAAACATACATGTTTGCGGGTATGGAAAAATTGGCTCGAAAAGGTCGAGCAGCAGTTGTCTATTTGCACATAACGCAGCTTTCAAAAGGAAATTACAAGATTGTCTGTGTTCCAGTATGTTCTAAAGCGGAGTCTATAAACGATGGGGAGATAACCCAAAATTACATTGATCTTTTAACTGAAAATATCAATGAAGAGCCATACGGCTGGCTGTGGACTCATAAGCGTTGGAAAAGATAAGATGATGGTTAAGGTCTTAAACTCTGTACGTATGAATTGTAGAATATGGATTGTCAGTATAATTATATGCTTTTTAAAAATGATTTTGGAAAGACTGATTTTGTAATGTAATATTAAATGCCAAATAAGTTTGTGAGTATGAAATATTTATTGCTGGATAATAAATTTCAACAAGATCATGTTATACTTGATAGTGTAGCGGAATTCTTATGGGATAAAGGAAATGAGATTTATTCCCGTAACAATATTGATTGCAGAACTGATTATATAAATGTTGCCAAAAGCATTGATTGCATTGTTTCAGTGATTTTTGAAGACTGTACGATAGAATCAATCTTTGGAAATGAACAGGAACCGTTTCAAGCAACTAGTAGATTGGAAACTATTCTCAAAGATAAGATTCTTATAGCTTTTACGATGAGTGGTGTCTATTGTAACACAATTCCTTACCCCCATAAAATTTTTCATTTTGAAGGGTTGTGCTATCATGAATTAATACGTTTCTTCCAATGGTGTGAGGAATTAAGCTTATTTGTCAAATGATTACGTCGAAACATTTATTCAAGCAGCTTAATTAACCTTAGCGTTCAAATAGGAATTAGTGTTACCTGCACCAGTAAACCTCGGCCAAGGCTCGTCAATTCATATGGTGCCCTTCAAAAGAAATATAATAACCGGATGACCCAGCAGAGTTGGTGAAGATACAGGTTACTGTAATCAAAGAGGTCAGACCTAATTTTTATCCTATGTTTCTATGTGACTGGGATTGCAGAGGAAATCCTATTCCTGCGACGAATATATGATTGTATTCGTCGCAGGAATAAACCTATTCGCTCCAGGGCGAGTGCAGGATGCAATCGCAGAAATTTTTTCTTTTAAAATTGGGGATCATAAACGCGCAGACATCGGCCTTGATATTCCCAAAGGTGGTTTCGGTCTTGTGCTCAAATCCACTGAAGAAGGTGGGGATGATATTCTTTTTGAAATCATTTCTCGGAAATGCGCCGATTATTTCTTCCCTGTGCTGCGCGGTTAAATGTTCGTAGCCTTCGCCCATCACATCCAGGCCCACACCTGAATACATCAATGCGACTTCATTCTCCTTGTGCTCAGCGATACCGATGGTCGTGTGCAGGGCTATCGTATCCCATACGAGCTGCAGTTTGTCCTTGGCGATGCCATGGCCTTTCAGAAAGTCACGGGCGGCATTGGCACCGTCGACCTCAAAACGTAAGTCTTTGCTGCTATAATGGGGCACCAGTCCCAGATCATGGAATACGGAGGCAACATATAACAATTCGGAATCATGTGCCAGGTTGTTTCGCTGTGCATTTAACGATGAAAATAGAAATACACGGAGCGAATGGTTGTAGATAAATTCTGTACCATGCTCCAAAAGAAGTTCGGTAGCCTGGGAAGCAATTTTACTGTCCGGTATGTTGATACCGGCTACTTGTTTTAAACGGTTTACTGACATAACTAAATATTTTTTTTACAAAGTTATCGTCTTGTTAGGCACCGGATAATGCTAATAAATACGTTTGGGATGTCAAAATTACCTGGAGCTTACATGGATCGTGCCGCCATACCGACGGCTCGCAAGCGGAATTCCGCAGGCGACTGTTTTACGTTGTTCTTAAAAAAATGACTGAACTGCTCCGGACTATTAAAATGCAGTTCGTAGGCGATCTGCTTGATGGTGGCGGAACTAAACTGAAGGTGTCGTTTCGCTTCGGCAATAATTTGGCCGTTGATCAATTCTTTGGCACCGAGCCCACTGCATCTCTTGCACAGTTCGCTTAGTCGGCGTGCAGTGATGTTGAGCATTGTTGCGTATTCGCTCACGGCATGATGGCTGCGGTAACGGGAGCTGAGCAGCTCCATGAAGTTCCGGTACAGCATATAATCCTGACTGTCAAAGGTCGCTTCTTCAGTCAGCCTCACATTGGCCAGTTTTATCATAATGATCTTTAAGTATGCGGCCAGGGCGTCTTGTTGGTTGATATAGGATTTAGCACCATACTCAACATGTAATGTACGGAATAGAAAGGATAGTTCACCAAATTCTGTGGGACTGAGCTGCAATTGATGTTTGGCATTTGTATTGTTAAATAATACCGCTTTGCAGTTACTGGCACTTTGTGGTGCTTTTTCCCAGAAACAATCGCCAAAAGAAATTTTATATCCGCTGGTATCCCTCACCGGATGAAAGGTAAACACCTGGCCTTTTGACATCAGGAAGACGCAATTGTCGCTTATTTCGAAGGTATTATTGTCGATCGTCAGACTGCCTGTGCCCCGTTCCAACAGCAAGATCTGATGATAACGTAGCCGGCAGGATGTCTGCACACTAACTGTCAACTCGTCAAACTGTTCGATCAGAAAAGAATTGGTGACTTCGGGTTCCTCAAAAATTTCCTTCGCTAATTTCATACAAGAAATCTTTTGACAAAAATAAACGATTTAAATGATTGGAAGTGGAATTTATTTTTATAATTATAAACCGAACAGTTTAAAATTGTATATTTGCAGTATCATGGCAAGAAAAAGAGAATTTGAATACGAAGAAAAGCTGGATGTAGCAATGCATCTCTTCTGGAAACAGGGGTATCATGTGACCTCACTTTCTGACCTTGAAAATAATATGCAAATAAACAGGAGCAGTATTTATCCCACGTATGGTGATAAAAAGGAACTTTTGCTCAAATGTCTTGATAAATACCAAAAATCTAAGCTGTTGGCATACCAGGCATTTTTGAATGACAAAAGCGGCAATGCATTAAAAGATTTAATAAAAGTATTGAATCTTGCTGTACAACAAAGCATGCAGGATAATAATGTGTGTCTAGCTGTACGAATGGTCTTTGAAATTGCCCTAGCTGATAATGACATTAACCGCATGCTCTTAGAAAATGAAAAAAAAATTGAACAAGTTTATCTAGCAATCTTACAGCGCGGTATGCAACAAAAATTAATAAAAGAGGAGCTGGACGCTCAAACTACCGCTGCGTTTTTTGCGAGTTCATCGACAACCTTGCTCAAGAATTACGTTTTATATAAAAATAAAGCACAAGTAGATGCAATGATTAACCTATTGATCCAATTCATCAGCCGCTAACTGAATTCACCGTAATAAGTAGGCAGTCTTTGGCGACTTCTTACATTTTTTAATCATATTTTTTTTACTTTATTTTAAACCGATCAGTTTAATATGAAAACAAACTTAAATAAAAAAATAGCTTACATAGGCTGTTTAGGTGTTGTCGGAATCATCAGCACAGAATTCGGCGTCATCGGTATTTTACCACAGATTGCCGAATATTACGCAATCGATATTGCGACAGCCGGATATCTTCTGAGTGCATTTGCTTTATTCATTGCTCTTACTGGTCCCTTCACCGTATTGCTGGCATCTAGGTTTGATAAGAAGTTAATCATGCTTGGGGCGATGGGATTATTCTTTATATCCAATTTCTTTTCCATTTTCAGCCCGCCGTTCTGGATCTTAATGTTACTTAGAATCCTGCCAACGCTGCTTCATCCCGCATTTTTCGCTATGGCGATAGCCGCTGCTGTTAAGGGGACATCACAAAAAGAACAAATGCATCTTACGGCCATTATTATCGGTGGAATTGCGCTTGCGCAGGTAACACTAATTCCGATAAGTACGTTTCTGGCTAGCATCTATTCCTGGCAGGTGACCTATGGGATTCAAGGATCGATCGTATTATTGACCATATTCATTATTCTTAAGTTTGTACCGTCTCTGCCCAACGAACAACCGGCCTCTTTTAAAAGTCAGTTATCGATATTGACCCGACCAAGATTTATCTCAGGTACACTTTTGAATTTGCTACTGATCACAGCATGGTTTTGTTCGTACAGTTATTTTGCAGATTATCTGGGTAAAGAAAAGTTTATGAGCGAAAAAGAAATAAGCATTTTACTGCTCTTATTCGGGGCAATGGGAGTGCTTTCCAATTACTTGGCCGGCAAATTATTAGGGAAGAATATGTTCTGGACTACACTTGTTTTTATTGCGGGTATATTTGTGGTCCCTATATTATTTAAATATACGGATACATCATTTTTAAGTGTTGCCCTGGTTACAGGTATTTGGGGAATTATGTATGGTCCCTGTTTCCTGATCGGTGTGGGGTATATGATCTCAGCTGCACCTGATGCCAAAGAATTCGCAAACAGTTTACAGACATCATTTGGAAATTTGGGTGTTTCATTGGGAACATCTGTTGGCGGATTTTTTATTTCCAAGGCAGGTATATCCATCACACCCAGGGTAGGCATTGTATTCGGTATCATGGCAATTCTGGTTATTATCTGGCGGAGTTATTTGGATAAGCACCATCGGGAGAAGAGTACAGGCAACTTGGATACGATGTCTTAATTAAACGATTGCCTGAATTCTTTTGGAGTAATGCTGGTTTTGTTTTTAAACAGCTTACTAAACCCCTGTGGATGCTCAAAGCCCAGATGGTAGGCGATCTCACTGATGGAAAGAGTCGTGGTAGATAGTTTTTCCTTTGCAATGGCAATCAATTTATTATGGATGTGCTGTTGTGTGCTTTCGCCGGTTATGGATTTGAGGATCCCGCTTAGATATCCTGAAGAAACTCCCAAAGCATCGGAAATAAATTGTACGGATGGAATTCCCCCTTTGGCTGCGTGATTGACCATATAATCATCGAGGACCTTTTCCATCCGAGCTAAAATCTCGTGGTTATTTATTTTTCTTGTAATAAATTGTCGTTGGTAAAATCGTTCAGCATAGTTCAATAGTGTTTCAATATGTGAAATGATGATGTTCTGGCTGAATTTGTCCAGATTTGCGCGGTACTCAAGATCGATATGCTCGATAATGCTATTTAAAATATTTTCCTCATGATCAGAAAGAAAAAGGGCTTCGTTTACTGCATAGTCAAAGAAATCATATCGTCGTATGGAAGACGCTAAAGTTGTATTCCATAAAAAATCCGGATGGATAAATAATAGCCATCCGGTATGCTGAAATTTGCCGTCTCCTTCAGGCAGGATACTGAATACCTGTTTGGGGGCCATAAAAAATAAGACGCCCGAATCAAAATCGTACCGTTGTTGCCCATAGCGTATCTTGGCATTTGCAGTTCGCTTTAGCGAGATGGAATAAAAATCAAGAATCAAACTTTCAGCTTCCCCATCCGACAGCGCTTGGATATCCTTATAATCCACCACGCTGATCATAGGGTGCAACGGTTGGGGCAGTCCGCGGTACCGATGATACGCACTGATGGTTTTATGTGCTTCGGCGCTTTGTTTTCCATCTTATAAATCTAGTTATTTGGCGTGAAATAATGCTGAAAATTCCTGCGCATATTCTTCCAGCTTTATTTGACCTGGTACCGGAATATTTAGGGCATACTCTTCCTGGAGTTTTCCACTATGAATAGCTTGCCCGAGTTCCAGTATTTTAGAAACGTATTCATCCGAAAGCCCGCTGTCTTTTAAATTTTTTTGCACCATATCAAAGGGCAACGTTACCCATTTTAAGTCTGGTTTACCGATCGCTCGCCCAAGTACGGCGGCAATTTCGTTGCAGCTTCTTTCATCGCTGCTAATGTACCGAACAGGACTGATCTTTCCTGCTTCGACCAGTTCTCCCGCAGCCACAGCAGCTATATCAGCGGGAGATACCAGTGGTAATCGATCAATATCGCCATACACTGTTCCGATAAAACCAGCTGACTTAATCATGGGTATAAATGCAAGTAAATTATAATAGAAATAAGTGGGACGGAGATGAGTCAGGTAAATATCGGGAATGGTATTTAGTGTTTGTTCCACATGATAGACTCCAGCGATAAAACCGGTACCAGCGGGTAGGTGGGCACCGTAGCTGCTCAAATGTACCACCCGTTTTACTTCTGATTCGATAATTGCCTGTTTATAGTTTTCCCCTAAAGTTTTATAATACTCAATTTGGTCGGGCTGTTGATAATCGGGAGGTACCATGCAGAATACAGCATCTGCACCGATAAAAGAGGCTTTTAGAAAATCGGTGTCACTTAAAAGTCCTATAGCCGCAGTTGCACCTAAATGCTCTATCATTTCTTTCTTTTCGGGATTGCTACTGATGACAGTTAACGAATGCCCCCGTTCAATAAGTTGCTTGCTTAATGGCAAGCCGATGTTGCCTAGAGAACCTGTTATTATTATTTTCATTGTTGGATAATTTATTAGTACAAAATTGGCGAGGATTTTAGCATCCTTTGTATCCAAATCTACTGTGGTTGTATCCAGAATGGAGAATATGTCCTGCAGGATAAGCTAGGTGACAAGTAGGGTTTTAAGACGCGTCGTTTTTCGGGCTAGCGCCACCGTTACGCAGATGCTGCCGTAAATAGGCTGCTGTTAGCGACACAGCATCTTTTAGACTGCTTCAGTTCTTTGGTCAGTTTCAGACGTTGTCTTTCCCCACCCGATAGCGTGCCCGTCCTTCTGTCTAAGGTCAGATACTGCAAACCGATGTTGACGATATGTTGAAGTTTCTTTTGGAGTTCAGTAACAATGACATCAAAAGCGCTGGATGGTATGCTCTGTTCCATCTGGTTAAGCTTCTCGCTTGGCGATGTAGCGCAGACGGTATTGACAGCTGCGCTGGGTACCATCGTCAGCTTTTTGACCAGCCAAGTGATCCGAAGACTAAGACGTCGAGGACGATAAATTAGGGCAGCGTAAACCATAGCACGAATAGTGCGGCAAGCTAGCGTGCTATGGCTTTATAAAGAACTTAAAACCCATTAGAAATATTGGAACGGATATAGCTGATAGAGGCCGGGTTGAATAGCATTGATTCTTTCTTTAAAATCAACCTTATCGCTTTCTTCAATTTCATCATCATTTTCATTTAGCAGGTTTTCCAGATCCTGATATAAAAAAGCCATTTGAAGGAAGTTAAAAAAAGATATTTTCAGATTTTGAAAATTTATAGCACTTGAATATTCACCCTCATCATGATTGTAAAATAGCATATTTCCATCTTCTTTATGCATAAACCATTCGTCTCCCTGTCCTGTTCTTCCGATTTTCCAGAGTACTGCGGAAATATCAGGAAAGATGTCTGCTAAGTAACGATTTTCCTCCAGGGCTTCTTCATATCCGAAAATAACGATATCAGGTGTGATCTCTAGTCCTTTATAGTTGGCTAAAAAACGTAGATAAAAGGCATTTAAATAGGATAATTTATCCAAATGTGTTATCGACCGCTCTTTTCTTTCCAATCTATCTAAGATTTCTTCTTCTGTGCATAAATGAAACATATCCAATACAAGCTATTTTTTTAGGTTGATAGTTGTCCAATCGCACAAATATAGGTTAAAAAAACTACTGGTAAAATTGGGCATACGGGACATCATAGCTATTAAATAGCAGTGGGACTGGGGAGAACCTCAGTCAGCTTGTTGAAGACGTCTCTTATCAGGAGGCATCTTTTTTCGGATGAGCGCCTTCGTTACGTAGATGTTGCCGTAAATAGGCTGCTGTTAGCGAGACCGTATCGTTTAGCAAATCAGCAACCGTACCTGTAAACACCACATTTCCGCCATATTTGCCCGCTCCAAGCCCAATATCTATGATCCAGTCGGCTTGGGCAATGACATCGAGGTTATGCTCGATAACGATCAGCGTATTGTGGTTGTCCACAAGATTATTGATAAATTTTAAGAGCTTTTCGGTATCGTTTGGATGTAAGCCTGTGCTTGGTTCATCAAGGACGATAATCTTATTCGACTGCTTCAGTTCTTTGGTCAGTTTTAGACGTTGTCTTTCTCCACCCGAAAAACTGTCTGATCGTTGCCCCAACGTAAGATAGCCCAGGCCGAGTTGGAGTAACATGTCAAACGACTGGCGATAGTGATCGTCCGGGAAAAAATCATAGGCTTCTTCAACGGTCATATCCATCACCTCGACAATATTTTTGGAGTTGTAATGATATTTTAAGACCGCTGGCTTAAAACCAGAGCCCCCGCAGACTTCGCAGGGTTGCTCAATATCATCCATAAAGGCCAAATCAATTTTTTCCACGCCGATACCTTTACAGTTGTCGCAACCACCCAGGCTATTACGGCTAAACAGTTTATCGGATACATGATTGGCTGTTGCAAACAGTTTTCGTATCGCATCAGATAAACCGAGGTAGGTCAACAGATTCGAACGCATGCCCGTGGAAAATAAAGACTGGTCGATGATGGTGGTTTCAGGATAAAATTTGGGTAGCACTTTGTTGATCAGTGTGCTCTTGCCCGAGCCCGCCACTCCGGTAACTACTGTCATTACGTTTTGGGGAATCTTGACGTGGATGTCTTTCAGATTATGCAGATTGGCATGCCTGATTTCCAGATATCCGCTTGCAGATCTTGGCTTCTTGTTAATTTGGGGTGCTTTGGCAAAGTACATTCCTGTCTTTCCTGTTGATGTTTTCAGTCCCTCAAACGTGCCGTTATAGACAATCTCTCCACCGTTCTTTCCGGACTGCGGTCCCATATCGATGACCCGGTCGGCTATGCGGATCAAATCGGGGTCGTGCTCCACAAGTAGTACGGTATTGCCTTTATCGCGTATCTGTTTAATGATCGCGGCGATATTTTGTAAATCCTTTGGATGAAGGCCTATGCTTGGCTCGTCAAAAATATAGAGTAAATCCGTGAGGCTGCTCCCCAGGTTTCTGACCATTTTGATGCGTTGACTTTCCCCACCCGACAGCGTGTCCGTTCGTCTGTCTAATGTCAGATACTGCAAACCGATGTTGACGATATGTTGAAGTTTCTTTTGCAGTTCAGTAACAATGACATCAAAAGCGCTGGATGGTAAAGAACCGATAAATTCCAACAGCTCGTCGATCGACAGGGCGGTACAGTCGGCAATACTTTTGCCCTTTATTTTACAGGACAAAATCTTATTATCCAATCTTTTCCCTTGGCATGCGGGACAAGTTTTGGTGATGATAATATGGTTTAAGGCCTCTTTTCGGCTAATAATTTCCTTGGACTGCTTCTTGAGGAATGCTTTTTCAATCCGCGGGATGATACCCTCATATTTGACCGTTTTTCCCCATTCCTTGTCAGGGTGTTTTGGTTTGTGTTCCGCAGCATGCAGAAGCAGCTCCCATTCCTGTGGCGTATAATCGTTCAATTTTTTATCGTTGTCAAAATAGCCCGATAGGGTGTAGCGTGTCAGGCGCCATCCGCCCGGTTGAAAGGTTGGAAATTGTACCGCTCCTTCGTTCAGCGATTTTTGCTTGTCAACAAGGGTCTCGACATTGACGGTCTGCACAATGCCCAGTCCTTCGCACTCCTTGCACATGCCCAAAGGATTATTGAATGAAAAGACATTTGAATAGCCCACAAATGGTGTCCCCATGCGCGAGAAAAGCAACCGCAAAGAAGCATACACATCGGTAGCCGTTCCGACGGTCGACCTGGCATTGCCACCCAATCTTTTTTGATTGATAATAATAGGGACATTCAGGTTATCGATTTTGTCCACATCCGGAACACCAATGTGCTGCAGACGGTTTCTGATAAAACTCCCCTGTGTTTCGCTAAACTGCCTTTGCGCTTCAGCACCTATCGTTTCAAAAACCAAAGACGATTTGCCCGATCCAGAGACACCGGTAAAAACCGTAATCTTTTTCTTTGCGATCTGGACAGAAATATTCTTCAAATTATTTTGCCTGGCATGTATAACGTTAATATGCTCCATATTCATTAACTTTGGTAATTATTAACTAAGTTAACTATTTTAAAAGCAATGAACAAAATCGAACGGAAATTTTATGAGGTGTTTACAGATTTGCAATGTTTCATCTTGGCGAATATGAATAGGGGCGAGGTCAATGGGGTAACTGCCACACACTACAATATGATCGAATATATTTACCGTCATGATCAGTGTATCGTCAAGCAGATCGCGCAAGCGTTTAACATCAGTCCGCCCGCAGTGTCCAAACAGCTCAAATTTTTGATTGCACATGATCTCGTCCAACAGCAGCAGTCTGCCGTCGACCGCCGGATTTTCAACTTGCGTATAACGGATAAGGGCCGGTTCATTATCGATAATTCGGAGAATTTTAGGGAAACAGTAGCAAAAGAAGCTTCTAAAAGCTTAGCGGAAGATGATTTAGATAAGCTGACTGAATTGCTGCATAAAGTGTTGACAGCGGTAAAAAAGTAGTGTCGTAGGACACTACTTTTTTTATCCTAATCTTATTTTCCATTGAGGTGGTCGCGCACAAAATTTAGCCAATTCGAAGGATCAATGGTTTTATCAATAAATACGTCAGGTTGTAATCCAATGTCGTCTATAGGGAAGTCTGGAATACGATAACTTTTAGATAATCCATAGTAAAGTTCAATATCGCCACATGGTGATGTAACGATATTTACATTCGAGATATCAAGCATGCCTTTGGTTGTTCGGCCGTACAATTTTACCTTTTTACTTTGCATGGCAGTCAATAGAAATTGCTCTGTCGTACTGCCGTTATTTTCATTGATAACGATCCCTATATTTTTGGGGTAAGGCTGAATGGTATCCAGCTTGGTTATGTTCACCTTTTTATTGAATAGATCTACATACTCACCTTTATTGGCCTCCAATTTTTCGTAGTAATTTTTGAACGTCTTTTTAGAATCCTCGTCAAAATCAGGATTTTGACTCAGTTCCAACATGCGTTGATTATTTAAATCAGTCGAATAAAATAATGCACCTACGGTTCTAATCGGCTGCGTGTACAGGAACGGGATAAGGCTACTATAGCTAGCATCACTTCCGCCTGGGTTATTTCTAACGTCAATAATAAAATTTTCGGTCGATAAGATAGTTGCTCGATTGGCCGATACAATGCTGTCAATCGCTTTCTTTTCTGTTATTTCAAAATCAGGAATGCGGAGGTAAACCGTGTTTTCATTTATTTTTTCGAATAATGGCTTTGTGGCGTTTAATGGGTTTAGGTCCTTTTCAATAGGCTGCTTATTTTGTTCGGTAACCTTTTCGGCTTTCTTTGTTTTTCCAATATAATTTACGCCGATATGTCCATTACGAAAGAAACGGATCCATTGATTGAGTAAAGTAGCACATTCCTGATTATTGGGCAATTGTTTTATTTTTTCCAGATACATCTTATTGTGCAACTCATAGGCATCCCGGCCCTTCTTGCTGATGATGTATTGAAAACCGGCATCATTCTCTTCAAACGTTTTTTTTACCCACAAAAAATTGGATTCACAATTGCAGTTTTGGGCGAAATTTAAAATAGGCAAACTTACCAATAGGCATAAAAATAGGACGCGTCTGTTCATTTGTATTATCGGAAATGTTAATAATTGTCGATCGCACAAATATAGACTAAAAATGGAAAATACCCTCGTAACCGAACAAAAGATTATTCAGGATGTCAAGACCCCATTTTTTCAAGTATATTTGCGTAACAAGTGATCCTATTGGATAAACTGTATTATTCAGGTAGAAACCATTTAATAAACGCCGCTTTTATACAGGGGGGCTAAGTGCTTATGTTTGCGAAGAAAACTATCATTACCGTACAACACCCCGAATCCATCCATCATTTAAATGGGATGGTAGGGTCGTGGACAGACTGGAAGTTAACAGAGCATGGAAGACAACAGGCGGAAAATATTGCCACTAATCTGAAATTGGAGTTTGGGGATAAAAATTTTTCATTGTATTCATCGCCGCTTCGCAGAGCCAGTGAAACTGCCGAAATAATCGGACAGGCTTTCGGACGAAGCCCACAGTTCACAATGGCGCTAAAGGAAAGGAATCTAGGTAGAGCGGTGGGGCAGTCGGTAAAATGGCTGAAGGACAATATCGAAAACCAAGAGTTTACTTGCTTTGATAGATGCTTTAGTGATGCAGAATCCCGATATGATGTTTGGCAAAGGCTAACGCCACTGTATGAAAAAATCTGCCGCGATGAGGAAGAGCATATTATATTGGTCTCGCACGGAGATACTTTAGGGATATTCCATGTGATGTGGTTGGGACTGGATGTCGAGATGCTGGATAAAATACAGCTCTCGGGCAGTAGTGGCGGTGTTTCCATTCTTCAACAGTCTACCGCAGGAAAAAGAGTCGTCAGTAAGCTGGGGGATATGGGCTATCAAATGCCCAGTATACAGCGATCGCCTTTCTAGCAACGGAAATGAGCAATAGGTAGGCTATCTGCACAGCAATAGGGGAAGCACCTTATTTTTTTACAAAACACACTAACTTTATGTTAAAGTACTTTTTCTTTTCAATGCTAACGATTTTATGCCTGAATACTCATGCCCAAAAAAGGCTACGTGAATTCGGATTAACACCTGGTGTACTAACACCTGGAAAGCAAAATAGCATTACGGATGTGACCGGGGTGCTGGTCGGACATAAAACCTTAATAGAAGGAGATCATATCAGAACTGGCGTTACGGCCGTACTGCCCCACAACGGCAATATCTATCAGCAGAAAGTACCAGCCGCAGTCTTTGTCGGAAACGGCTTTGGGAAATTGGCTGGTAGTACGCAAGTGAATGAGCTTGGCAATATTGAAACTCCGATCATATTAACGAACACGTTGAATGTAAGTACAGCTGTCAGTGCTGTAATCAATTATACGCTTCAGCAGAAAGGAAATGAGGAGATCCAGTCTGTCAATGCACTGGTAGGCGATACCAATGATGGCTGGCTAAACGACATTCGTGGCAGGCATGTGCAAGAATCTGATGTCTTTGACGCGATCCGCAATGTGGTTGATTCGGTGTCTGAAGGAAATGTAGGAGCTGGTACAGGAACAGTTTGTTTTGGCTTTAAAGGCGGTATTGGTACCTCGTCGCGTAAATTGCCAGAGAGTCTCGGCGGATATACCGTTGGCGTATTGGTGCAGACAAATTATGGCGGCGTTCTACAGGTGGACGGTGTCCCCGTAGGAAAAGAGCTCAAAAAGTTTTCTTTTAGCAATCAATTATTAAATAACGTGGACGGTTCGTGTATGATTGTTGTCTTAAGGATACCGCATCAGCCTGTAAATCCTGTGGTGAGTGTACCCACTTTGCATAACGATTATACATCCCAATTGTTTATGGCTGCTATCGAAGCCACAGAAGAAGCCGTACTCAACTCGCTTACGATGGCGCGTACCACGAAAGGATATCAAGGGCATCAAATAGAAGCACTACCTTCGGAGAAGCTGCAAGAATTAGTGAAAAAATACAAGGCTATTCCTGCTGCAGATCCCAGAGAGAAAAAGTCTGGCAATACGGTTAAAACAACTCAAAAATAGGGGATTAATAATAATTGCGCCGACCATCGGTATTATTGTTATCCTATAAAAAGAGCTGTTATTTATCAGCAGGAGGAAGCTCTACCTTTCCGTTTATCTGTTGGATAACCAGATGGTGGAAATAATCGACAATGTCTGCATACTGTTGATCGTTCGCGAGATTAATCATTTGATGTGGATCGCGAATCACATCTGTCAGCGATTTTCCGGCACCATGGCCGAAAAATTCTGAATACCGCCATTTTTCAGTTCGAACGGTGATCCCTGTAACACCCTTTCCATTTTCGTTCCAAACGGTATAAGCAGGTCGTTCCCAAGTTCTGTCAGGTTCATAAAGCAGTGGCTTTAAGCTTTTTCCTTCTAGGCCTTCATAATTGGGTAGCCCACATAGGTCGACCAGTGTAGGGTAAATATCCAGCAGTTCCACCACGCGAGGCGACGGATGGCCATTGCCCGTAGCCCGTGGATCGTAAATAATAAAAGGCACACGGGTGCCCTGTTCCCACAATGATCCGGCTTTGGACCACTTTCCTTTTTCACCGAGTTGATAACCATGATCACTCCAAAAAACCACAATGGTATTTTCTTTTAATCCAGATTCCTCCAGCTTCTTTAATACCCGACCCACATTCCAGTCCATATAGCTTATACAGGCTAGATAGGCCCTAATATATTCCTTGGCTTCCTGTGGCGACGCTGTGCGGTTGACAAAGAAATCTGCATTTCTCCGGCGGATGGATCCTGCTGGAAAGCCCACAGGTATACCGGGCATCGATGAAAAATCAGGTGGTAGCACAATACTGTCCAGATCATACAGATCAAAGAATTCCTTGGGAGCTACAAACGGTGTATGGGGTTTTGAAAAACCGCAGGCCAAAAAGAAGGGCTGCTTGGCCTGCTTGAGTTCTTCTAAATATTGAATAGCTCTGTCTGCTACTTTCGTATCGCCTATTTGCCTTGCATCTTCACCTGTTAGGGCCGCCCATTTGTCTGATGATACTGCTGCGGAATAGGGCTCGATTCGTGGCGGTGAATTCGTATAGCCCTGCCAATAAGACTGGGAATCTACAGCAGCGGGAGCGGCAGCATTGATCACTGTTCCGTATAGACGGTTCTCTCCTCCAATATCCCAGGCCTCGGTGTCATCTATGCCGCCATGAAAGACCTTACCGCTCCGAATGGTTTTGTATCCGTTTTGCTTAAAATATTTGGGAAGGCTGATCCAATCCGGGAAAGATGCGTTAAACCATTCTCTATTTCCATAAAGACCACTTGTTGTAGGACGTTTCCCCGTTAACAAAGATGACCTGGAGGGATTGCACAATGGATATTGACAATAGGCATGTTCAAACCATACGCCTTTTGCTGCTAAGCTATCTAAATTGGGGCTTTGTGCAAAAGGATGTCCATAGATACCCATATCCGTCCGCAGGTCATCTGCAATCAGAAACAATACATTGTATTTTTTTTGGACTGAATCTATTCTGTGTTGGGATTGTCCTCGCAAACATGGAACAATATTCAGCAGGCAAAGTGAAAGGTAAAGGTATATTTTCATTTTGATTTATTTTCGTTATCAGTATGGTGTTATTCAGTTATTGGATTTGCTATAATTTGGATATTGTCAGCCATTTGATCACTTGCCGGCTTGCAGTAAGTCGGATGCCGAAATAGCCTTTGGTGCTCTCGATCCCTTCATCAGCGAATAAGGGCTTGCCGTTCATCCAGACTTCTGTTTGCTTCTTTGATGCACGTACAAACGTACTGATTGTATCGGAGCGACCTGCCTCCAATAAAAAAGGTTTTTCATTTTTCTCTGCTAGAAGTATCCTTTTGCCAGATCCGTCGTACCGGCGAAACCGGGTTGTACTGTTGTTGTTGCCCCCAATGCCTACATAGAAAAGTGTCAAGTCATTGTAACTGTCTAAGCTACCGTTCCTAGGCCTCAATTTTATTCCATTACGTGGTTCTTGTGCGAGCCAAAATTGGTTCAGATCAGAGAGTCGTGTGTTTTTGCCTTTGTCGAGACTTATTTCACGCTCGTATTGAATGAGGTAATCACCAGTCAGTAAAGTGTCTAGCCATAATGTGGCTCCGCCATAGGAATCTATTACCAATCCTTCGTTAGTTGCTTCTACATGCGACTTTTCGGGATACTCTAGTTCGATGACCCATTTATTTATGTCGTTCAATGGTACTTTCCATATTAACTTTTCTTGTGCCGATCCACTGAAAAAAATTGACAGCATGAAAGTCCATGTTAAATACAACCTTTTAAAAAATCTAAGCATAACCTGCTTTATTTAAAAACCCACCTACAAAATGCAGACACTGAAATGTGCTCAAGCTCCATTGCGCAGCTTCATTTGTTGATATACCTTTCCATTCCTGCTGATTGTTTGCTAGCTTTAACAGCGGTATAGCAGTAGCTTGCTCAGCAGATCTGTTGCTTTCGCCAAGCAGTTCCCGCCAGGCTCTTTCTGCCAACAAATCATCGCCCAATCTGAATGAAGCATAAGCCGTAAGCCGGGCATGGCTGCTTCGTAGGTTAAATTTGCCTTCTTTGGTTCCAAGTTCATGTATCCGCTCTTCATCGGGCGCGTTGTATAAACGACAATATTGCAACCAAGCTGTTTCAAATTTTTTGTCAGGAATTACCTGCAGTATTTCCTGGCAGATCTCGACAAGTCCAAATACAGCATTCAGGTGCGATACATGTACGGTCTTATCATTTTGGCGGTCAAATTTTCCTGAAGCAATATCCAGCAGGCTCAAACCTGTGAAAAACCCCTGCGGTTGGTCGGCGATGCTTCGCATACTGGTTGTGAGGCGGGCCAATAACTGGGGATTGAGGGTCCGTTCCCATTCCGTAAACCATGCTGCCGCAATCGCTCCCCAATCGGTGCCAAAACCTACCAAAGCTTTGCCTTTTTGCGCCACAACCGGTTCATCCACGCGTTTCCGAAGTGCGACGACATCTTGCAACTTATAAGCAGCCTCCACCTGCTCATGCAACAGGTCACCTGTACGTTCATCTGCAGTGAGGTAGTAGTAAAATCTTCTATTGAGCGCCGTACTGATGCGGAGCTGCTTGGCACTACAACCCCAATGCATCACATTGTGGCGGCTTCCTAAGGGGGCAAACCGCCCCAGATGGTGTACATCTACTTCGCCGGTGTGTCGGCACATGGCTTCGGCAAAACGAAAACAATCCCGATTGCCCGAACGCAGGTAATAATACCAGAGCCAAAGATCCGTGCCAAGTTCGGAATTATCCCAGGCAAAACCACCCACATCATATTTCCAGACATGTCGATCTGTATCATAACTATGCATGACGTCTCCGTAGTTCCAGAATCCGTACCAGCCCCTACGATCGACCTCGCCCCGGTAAAAAGCAACAAGTGCATCCAATTTATCTTCCAGTGCTGATTTCAGGGGCGAGCTCCGGTCAGGTAACCCCCAGTTGTTGCCGAATACTCTATTTTCGAAGAGATAGGACGGGCTGGCCGATAATAGCGGTGGTTGCTGAAATGCCTGTGCCAGTCGCCCCAGTTTTTCAGGCGACGGGGTCTGCTCAAAAAATGACAAATATAATTCGGAGGTACGTGCTACACCGACCGGGCTTCCGTATCCTTCCTCGTAGTCTTCATAGGTTATTTCAAGACCTTCCCATTGTTTTTCATAGTTATCCTGACCCATACCGTCGTGGTAAAACCGTAGATCCATTGCTTCGGCCTTGGGGGCCCATAACCAGGCCGTCAGCGTAGCTTCATGAGATGCGGCAGCACGGATATCAAGTTGGCCTGGATAACTCTGCCAGAAGTTACGGATACCCAAAGCGATTCCATAGGAGGGTGTCCCCAGGTACATGGTCCCCATAGCTCTTCCGCCATGATGACTATGGAGCCAAGTATGTCCGGGTTTGGTTCGTTTTTCAATGCTACTGGCAGATGGATGCGCCTGGAGCAAGGTATAATCTCCAAATTCTGGAATATATGGTAACCCTTTTTTTACAGCCTCCGTAATGTCCTCCAATTTGATTTCCTGACCTTCCAGCTGGCGGTCGCGTACTGCTTTGCCTGGATCTCGGCGTAGTCCGGTGAGTCCTTTTACAGCTTCGGAGAAGACTTCTCCGTCTTCCCCCACAAAACGGATGTAACGGTTGTAAGTTGGCGTATCCGGTAATGGCATCACGACTGACATGCCTATTCCCTTAATAAAATCACGTTGTTCATCGCCGTCGAATAAAAATGTGTGAATTATTTTTATCGTGGGCGATTTGTGGTAAAGGTAAAAACGGATGATAAACGGAATTTTTTTAAGCTCACCCTGCCGATGTACTCCCTCCACACGAATGAGAACCCGCTGGCTGCCACTGTTTTCTACGACTGTTTTTTCGATGTGGGACTCCCACGCAGTTCTGTTTACCTGTTCTCCGGGGTCCGCATCAGGAGCATCCTGCATCAAAATCTGCAAGAGACCAGCTCGGGCAACAAGCCTGCCGTTTTGCCGGATTTCTTGCAGAAGCTCATTGCCCGTCTTTCCGAAGGTTACCTTTAAAAGGCCATTATCGACAGTGATGGACTGATCGAGCTCCTGTACCCAGATGTCAGGCTGTATATGTTCACTTGTTGTCAAAAACAGTTTATCCTGCGCTAGCGTAGAAGGATCAGCAACGGCACATGCCGACCATTTCACTGAACCATCAGGCCAGAAGGCCAGTGGCCAGGTTTGAATGGGAACCGAATGGCCATGGCTATCACGCAGCTCGAAGTGCTGCTGCTTCTTAATCTTTCCTCTTGGCCAGGGTACACCGAAAGTTGTACCTAAATAGGGCGCTCCCTGTTGTCGGTCAATCCAGTTCAATGGAATAGCCAGAGTGGCATCTGATAGTTTATCACTGCTTTGATGTGCAGCCGGGATTGGACGACCATATACCTTCAGACTGGCAAGCGGTCCGATGCCCAAGCCGAGTAGGCTGGTGTTTTTTATAAATTTCCGTCTGTTCAATTTCATTTTAAAAAGGTTAATATCCAGGATTTTGATAGACCCGGCGGGCTGTTTCATCAAGGAGTACACCATCTTTATCCGTTAACATACTGATATACGATTGCGGAAAGGGTTTGAATGTATGCGTAGCCGAAAATGTTCCTTTTCCATTTCCGTCCTGACCATTCACGCCGGATGGATTATCGGATTTGGGCCAGGCCGCACTTCGGCTTGAGGCCAGCTGTGCATGATGTAACATACGCTCCAACTGTATACCTGCATGGTGTATCCCTTCGTATAAAACCTGCTCTGTATTGAACTCGCGTGAGTATTCATTGTAGATAAAATGGACAAAACGTTTCAGTTCAGTATTCGCCTCAGACGGGTACTGTTCGGCATTGGATTTTGTAGAGTTTCCGTCCCAATAGGAAGCATCCACTCTAATTTTATCAAACGTGGCCGTCGCGGAGCTGTAAGGGTAGGAGCGTTCTTCTGCACCCAATAATTCGGATCCAGGGTATAAGCGGGCTAATACTTCGGCACGGTTTTCTCCGGCTTTGTAGGCGGCTCGGTTTCGTAATCTGTTGATATCGGCAATAGCACTGGCATAGTCTCCTTTTCGGCCATATGCTTCTGCACGGATTAGGAACGTTTCGGCAAGTCTAAAAATTGCGACATCACGCGTACCAAAATGGTTGTCAACCGTACTGCGATTGGGATCGATAAATTTTCGTGAAGAAGGACGGACTTTCCGGTTCAATAAGAGACCAGCGTTTCCACTGTACCGGTCGGCACCTGTCTTTCTGTAATAATATTTTCCATTGTCCTTAATCCATCGCGGATACAATACGTAGGGTTGCGCAAGGGCCTCATTGATATCGATGGCAGTTTCTTTGCTGTTTTCAAGGAAAACAAGTCCCAAATCAGCGGTACCAATTTTCCGCTGTCCGGCCACGGCATTCCGGCCATTCCAGGATGGACGTTTATAGTTCGGCTTGATATTGATGTTAAAGAAATCGGCCTCATTTGCTTGCCAGGCCAGGGAGGCATTCTTGGCATTTGTATAGGCAAGCCCGGGGCCATCCGATTGGGAAGCATTATCGAAGGAAGCACTCTGATATTCGAGCTGAAATGATTTTTCAAAACGGGAATCATTTATTTTATCGGTAAATACATCATAGCCCCAGTCCGAAGGTAAAAATCCCTGACCTTTTAGCAGGCCATATGACCAGGTCCAGCTTGGGATATTCCAGGCTGCATTGCGATAATCAGCGGTAAAAGCTGCATTCGTGCGCATACCGTAGCGGCCATTGTCCAAATTATTGCCATAAGAGGCCTGCAGTATGATCTCTGCATTTGTTTCGTTAGTCCAATTGCCTTTCTCAATTGCAAAAAGATCCCAATAATTTGAGGCAAGACTGATCCCGGAATTGATGACCTGCGAGGAATAATAAATAGTGGAATCCAAATCTGCTATTCCTTCCCCTTTATATAATAGTCCCTGGTATGCATTGGGGCTTGTTGGGTCTACAGTCCCGTCTGCATTCCGGTAGGATTTAAAGGCTGCAGCCTGATGGCGCTGCAGGTAAAGTTTAGCCAGGAAATGCAGGGCAGCATTGCGGGTAATCCGACCGCGCTGAGTCTGTCCAGCAGTAGGTAAATGCTGCTCGGCAAATCGCAAGTCTGCAATTAATTTGGCATAAATGGTCGCCGAATTAGTTTTGGGTAGATAAAAATTGGCAGGGAGACTATTATTGCTTTTCAGTGGAAAGGGAACATCTCCTAATTGAGTAACAAGCAGGTAATAGGCATATGCCCGTAGAAAATAGAGCTCGGAAAGCTTTTGATTGGCATAGGCCGCATCATTTGCATATCTTCCAGGCGCTCTTTCGGTAATGATTTCGATGGCTTTGTTACAGTCATTTATAATGGGGTAGGCTCCCAATAACTGGGTCTGATAATAGCCGATCAGGTTATTGGCGTATTCGCCAGCAGCCCCCGATGGCGACCACACTGCGGGACTGAAGGTTGCCCAGGCGTTATCGAGTGGTTCAACAATATCGTTGCCTGTTTCAAAAAGAAAGGGGCCTTCCATAAACCCATATTTCCACCGTAAGATGTTGTAATTTGCAACGACCAGTTCGTCAAGTCCTTTTTCAGATTCAAAATAGTCCTGGGTGATCGTAGAGACCATTTCTTCTTTGAGAAAGTCTTTGCAGGAACTTAAACCTGTTCCTGTTGACAGGATAGCTATAGCCCAAAGGGCAACTGTTTTTATATTATTTTTTTCAAGTCTCATATTTTGTTGGTGCTATTGATTTAAAGACCGATTCTCAAGCCGAGAACCGCACTGCGCAATAAGATGGTGTTTGCAGTCTGTCCTCCTCGTTCGGCCGCGGCTGCATTGTCCCAGCCATTTACATCATCTGGATTAAGACCTATCTTTACAGCTTCGCCACCCCAGATCACCGGATTTAGGATCTGTGCATATACCTGTAGGCTTCCAATATTGAGCCTATCCAACAAAGGCTGTTTGAACGTGTAGCCCAAGGAGATATAGCGCAACGAGACCAAACTGCCACTGGTGTAATTCCGTGTAGCATTGTAGTTCGTAAATGTCGCGGTCGTCTGTTGTGGAAAAGAAGCTGAAGTGTTTTCTGGACTCCACACATCGGTTTCTACTCGTCGGCCATAGGTCTGAAGCGCACCATAATAACGGCTACCGATACGGGCATAGACAAAGAAAGAAAGATCCCAGTTTTTGTAGCGGAAAGCGTTGACAATGCCGCCGCTCCATTTGGGTCTATTGCTCCCTAATATCTCTTTATCACTGTCATTTATGGTTCCAAAACCGTTGTCAAGATAGGTGACGGTTTCACCGGATGTGAGGGTGACAGATTTGGCGCCATCTGTACCGGGTTGTACTTCCACCAGTTGCTGATCCTTAATCTTTACTTGTCCCGGCAAAGCGGTGATATTGCCAATTTTTTTATAAAGTTCGATAAGACGAAGATCTTCGGGGGTTTGCTGCCACAACCGGTCATATACGTAGTCCCTAAATACTGCGATAGGTTGCCCTATAAACCAGCCATTAGCTGCATCATCTACCTTACCATCGACTAGTTCAACAATCTTTTCGCGGTTTCTACTCCAGGTCAGGGTTGTATTCCAGGAGAAATCCGGGCGGTCGATATTTTTGCTTGAGACAGAGATTTCAAGTCCGCTGTTACTCGTTTTACCGATATTGCCCAATATACTGTTGTAACCTAATACTGGAGGAATGGAGCGATTAAGCAGGAGATCTTTGGTATTCGCCCTATACCATTCGAGCGAACCTGATATCCTGTTGTTCAGAAATCCAAAATCCAGTCCGACATTATGCTGAACAGTTTTTTCCCAGCCGAGATCTGCATTTGGCATGGAGGATGATTTATAACCCGGATATTGGGTTTCATCAAAAACATAGGCTGCACCAGCGATTGTTCCTGAAGTGGTATAGGGAGATACGGAAGAGTTTCCCGTTACGCCAATTCCATAGCGGAATTTCAATTGATTGATCCATTTGATTTGTTTCAGCCAAGGTTCTTCTTCCAGTTTATAAGCGACCGCCAGAGAGGGGAAAAAGTCAAACTTATGGCCCTGGGCAAGTACCGATGCGCCATCCCACCGTCCAGTAGCCGTAAGGAGGTACTTGTTTTTAAGCGCATAATTAGCTCGTAACATATACGAAAGCAGTGTGTATTTGCTATACGATGTTCCATAGCTCATGGGGCGGCCTAGGTCATTTGCACCTAAATTGTACCACATCGAGGAGGGAAAGGTGATATCCTGTGCCCGGATATTAATGCCATTGGATCTATTTTCCTGTGATGACTGCAGAGCATCCACTTTCAGCGATTGATTAGCCCATCTCTTATCAAATGTCAACATATTCTCAAACACCCAGGATAATCTCTTACTATGCGAATTATAGCCGATCAGAGGAGCAGTACCCACTGCCGAGAATGGGTTTGTGTAGTCAGGACCATAGAAGGAGCCGTTTTCCAGGCCCGTATACTGTACCCCAAATTTAAGCTGATATTTTAGCCAGGGGGTAAAATTGAGCTGTGCAAAAGCGTTGGATAGCACACTATACTGGGTGTACTCATTTTTGCTATTTTCAATATTTAGCAACACATTATGAGCCGATAAACCTGTGCGATTGGTGTTTAACAGAAGGCCATTTTCATCATAAGCGGGCGCATAGGGCATGAGTGCAAGGGCTTGGCTGTAGGAGTCTTTTCCACCCGAATTGGCGGTATTATCGGCCATGCCATAATTTTGAATGGAGTAACTGCCTATTGTTGATAGGCCCAACTTTAACCATTTCCTTGGAGAAACATCACCTTTTAAAGTCGTGGTATAGCGCTTATAGTCCTGATCGATCATGGCGCCCTGTTGGTCCAGCAACCCTGCTGACAAATAAAGGCTCGACTTTTCGTTACCTGAAGAGAGCGAGATGCTATGGTTATTGGTTTTTGCAAGGCGTGTCACCAGATCTGTCCAGTCCTGATTGAGGAGATTATTGCCATTATATACGGGGACTTGCGGTGCATATCCTTTCGCGATCTCTTCCGCAGTGGCGTCACGAAGTAAAATTTTGCCGTCCGCTCCCCAGCTATACGCATTTCGGATTGACGCGATACCATAGGTTTCACCACCACCAAAATTTTGAATATCAAAATCAGGATCGGGCGCTGTGCCATATTTTCCTGTATAGGTCTCCCCATTGATGTGGCTCTGCCGTTGCCAGTCCAAAAGCGCCTTTGAATCCATCCAGTCTGTAGTCGAATGGATCTGATCGAAAGATAATGATCCATTGTACTGCACAGAGACCTGTCCTTTTTTTCCTTCCAAAAGTGAAACCAATATAACGCCGTTTGCACCGCGTGAACCGTAGATTGCTGTTGCAGAAGCGTCTTTTAGAATTTCAATCGAGGCGATATCTTTTGGGTTTATAATAGCGGCTTCATTGGCAGATATTGGAATTCCATCGACCACATAAAGTGGCTCATTGGAAGCATTTATGGAGCGGTTACCGCGAATGCGTATGGTTCCTATGCCACCGGGCCGGTTATTTGAGGTAATGTCCACACCGCTTGCTTTGCCCTGTATGCCCTGAACGATATTTGCTACTGGACGATCATTGAGATCCTGCCCCTTGATCTGGGAAAGTGCACCTGTAATATCCCCTTTTTTTGTAGTTCCATAGCCGACAACAACAATTTCGTCAAGTTGCCGGTCATTGGGTTGCAATTTGATTTCGACAGGCGAGCGCTGTACAACGAGGGTGTCCGAGACATAACCAAGATGGCTCACAATAATCTTAAAAGGTAATTTTTGACCTGTTCGGAAGGAAAAACGGCCCCAAGTATCGGTTTGTACACTATGTGTGACGGCGTCTAGCTGTACGGTTGCCCCAGCGATGGGCTTATTGGTCCGTGCATCAAGTAGTGTACCAATAAGATCCGCATTGATAATAGGTGAAACTTGTTGCTGTGCGACTACTATACTTGCCTGAAATGAGGCAAATAGGGCCACAGACAATCGTTTCCAATTGTTTATGCTCATGATTAAAACAGTAGATTAGGTTGATTTTGAACTCTAAAAAAACGAAAGCTTTTCAGCCAGCATGTATCATGCTATGCACATTCGTTCTTTCTTGAAGAATAAGGAATTCAGTAGGGGACTGTTTTTGGAAGAAATCGCTTGTGTAAAATAATACTTGCTCATAGAAATTTAAATTGTTAAAACTACATTTAAAAAAAAACGTTACCAACGCCAATTGAGAAACGGTAGGCAAATATAGAAAATAGAAAACAATAAAGTCTACTGTTTTTATAGATTTTTTTAGTTTCTATTATTTATTGACCAATTCATAAGACCAAAAGGGCGTATCAAAAAAAACTACTATTTTAGTGTACATTATTTTATTTTAATGTTTACATTTGTTTAATCGTAGTTTCAATTGGCGTTGGCCACGATTTAATCACTATCTAAACAAAGTAAAAATGAAACAGCATTACCTAAACCATCCTTTCCAAGTAAATACGCAATCTTTTCCAAAAGCTCATAAGGCGTTCCCTGCGCCACGAATGTGTAGCTAGCAAAATTCTCCAAACTTGTGATAATTGGGGCAATAATAACGGTATTGCTCGCTATCCTTTTGCTATAAATAATATGTTTATGGCTAGTACATCTATTTTTTAAACTAAACGATTCTACCTATGAATAAGAGAAGAATTCGACGCTATTCGGCCTATCTATTATTGGCGGGCCTGGCAGAACAACCATTGTTAACTTTCGCACAAGAAACCCCAAAAACGATTGTAAATGCATCCTTCCGAGGGCAGGTGATTGACGCCGAGAATGGCCAGCCTATTGAAGGCGCTACGGTTAAGCTCTATGGTGTTACGCATGCTGTGACCACAGACCGGAAGGGCAACTTTGCTTTTGTCACCGGACAAAAGCTACCGGCACGTGTCGTCGTATCATCCGTGGGCTATAAGGAGCAAATTGCCCTTATTGAAGAGCAGGGGGATACGGTACGCTTGACGCGTGAGGACCGCACGCTGGAGGAAGTGGTCGTCGTGGGGTATGGTACCCAAAAAAGAAAAGATTTTACGGGTGCAGCGTCCACGATTTCCGCTGAAGCAATCAAGGATATCCCTGTACAGAGTTTTGACCAGGCTCTGGCGGGAAAAGCCTCGGGGGTAAGTATATCTTTACCCAATGGATTGCTTAATAACCCGCCTGTTATACGGGTCCGGGGTCTCAATTCGATATCCCTAAGTTCGTATCCCTTGATTGTCATCGACGGTATTCCCGTCAATACGGGCAATATTGGTACGTCTAACGTCGCCAACAATCCACTTGCGGATATCAATCCATCAGATATCGAATCTATTGATGTCTTGAAAGATGCGGCTTCTACTTCAATTTATGGTTCAAGGGCAGCGGGAGGCGTATTGATCGTAACGACCAAAAAAGGTAAACAGGGCCGTGCCAAAGTTACCTACGACGTCTGGGGATCTGCGGTATCGGCGACACGTTTACCCAAGCTGCTGAATGCCAGTCAGTATATAGCTATCAAGAATGAAGCTGTGTTGAATAATAAGATCTTGTCCGGAAACGCTAGCAACGATAAGGTGGCCAGTGAGCTTTTCTTTCCGCAGTATGATGCCAATGGTAAGCTGGTTGAAACGAATTGGTACGATCATGTCTATAACACCGGTTATAGCCACAACCATAGCCTAGCCGTAAGCGGTGCCAACGCAAATACACAATATTATTTTTCGGGAAATTACTCGGACCAGGAAGGTTTTTTTGCAAAAAACAGTTTTGACCGCAAAGGCCTGCGGTTTAATATAGAGCATAAAGTAAACGATTGGTTCTCGCTCGGTAGTAACCTGACCTATAACAATACCTTCAATGACGCCAAAAATTCGGGTTCATTGCCAAGCAGCCAGCTGCTATTGATAGGTGGCGCTCGATTGGCGCTGGTGTTGCCGCCAAATGTTTCAGCTTACAAAGATGACGGTAGCTACAATTTAAGCAGCACAGGTTTATTAGGCCCCGGAGCCAACTTATTTACGAATACACTGTATAATCCTGATGCATTATTTGCCTACAGCAAATACACGACCGGTAACGATCATATCTTGGGAAACCTGCACGCCTCGATCAGTTTGTTGAAAAACTTAAAATTCACCACCACTTATGCCGTAGACCGTAACCTGTCGACCACCAAGACTTATTTGAGCCCAAATCTGGGCTCATCGGGTTATACCAATGGTGGGTCGGTTACCAATGTGAGCAGTCTACGCAACAACTGGAACTTTACCAACAGCCTCAGCTATGATCGAGTATTTGCCGAAAAGCATGCGTTAACGCTGTTAGTGGGTTACGATATCCAAAAATACGACAACGATAGCTGGAATGCATCGCAAAACAACGCATCTGATCCGTTTTTTGAAAATTTCCAAGGCAATTGGACAACCCTATCGGGGGCTGGCGGCAGCGTTACTGAACGCTTTTATCGCTCTACTTTTGTCCGCACCACCTACAACTACAATAAGCGCTATTTCCTGACGGCTAATTTTAGAAGGGATGGTAATTCCGCTTTGGGAGCCAACAGCAAGTATGGTGATTTTGGTGGCGTGTCCCTGGGCTGGTCCGTTTTTGAAGAGAATTTCTATAAAAATAGCAGCTTGGCAAATCTCTTGGGTGACCTGCGTTTTCGGGGCAGCTGGGGTAAGGTCGGCAATGGAAATCTCTCGGCTTATGAATCACTTAATCTCTATAGCTCATCGCTCTATGGAACGGTACCGACATGGAGCATGTCGCAGGCGGGCGATCCGAACCTAGGCTGGGAGACTTCCGAACAGACCAATTTTGGCTTAAGCTTAGACCTTGCCCATAAACGCCTGCATGTGGATGTTGATTACTTTAGGAACAATGTGAATGGCCTTATTCTGGATGTGCCACAGTCACCATCAAAAGGTATTCCCGGCAACAGTATTCTTAAGAATGTCGGTAGCATGTATAACCGCGGGATCGAATTTGCTATCAGTGGTGATATCATCAAAAACAGGGATTTTACCTGGAACTCCTCGCTTAATTTTACGCATGTCAAAAACAAGGTCACAGCGCTATCTGATGGCAATGCTGATATCATAGGCTACACGCATACCACCACTGAAGCCAACAATATTACCCGGGTCGGTTATGCGGTGGGCAGCTTGTACGGTGCTGTAACGGATGGCGTAAATCCTGAAAATGGTCAGCGGATATTTATCAATAAAAATGGTGAGCGTGTGCAATACAGTGCTGCGGTGGCTTCAGGACAAAGCAACTGGACGTATCTGGATGGTAGGGCTGCCAATCCGATCACGGTATCCGACTATCAGGTCTTGGGGACGGCACTGCCAACTTATTATGGCGGCTTTAATAATTCATTCCGCTATAAAGCCTTTGATGCTGCGGTCAATTTCACCTTTGCAGGTGGTAACAAAGTCATGAATGGCACGAGAGGTACACTACTGGACCAGCGGTTTTACAACAATTCGGTCGAAGTACTCAATCGATGGACTACACCGGGACAAGAAACGGATATCCCTCGGCTGGTCTACAATGATGTGATCTCAAACGGTTCTGCCGGATTTTCCATCGACCAAAATGCCGAGAAGGCTGATTTCTTACGTTTGCAACAGCTAACACTGGGCTACACATTTCGCGGTAACCTGTTTACTAAGATCGGTCTTTCCAGTATCAGGATCTATGGTCAGGCATCGAATCTCTTTTTGATTACGGGGTATTCGGGTACGGATCCGGAGTCTTCTTCCAACGGAAATTCCAATACCTCCATCGGTGTAGAAAAGAATTCGATCGGACAGGGGCGTACTTGGGCAGCTGGTTTAAATGTCTCATTTTAAAAATCTGAAAACATGAAAATTAATACGAAAAGAAATCTATATCTGGTAAGCACATTATTACTGGTATCCACCCTCCATTCCTGTAAAAGGGATGAGGGATTATTTCCTGTGCCGACAACATCTATATCCGATAAAAACGTCTTTGATACGCCTGCGCGGATCGAAGGTGTGGTCAATGGCATTTATAAAAGTTTAAAAGCGGCCAGTTTGTATGGTGGACGTTATCTCCTCTACCAGGATGTACGTGGCGAGGATTTTATCAACGTCACGGCCAACAGCTATACAGCCTATGAAAGCTGGAATAATTCCTACAGCTCGGGATCCAATGATGTCAACAACCTCTGGTCTGCGGCCTATACCACCATTAACGGCGCAAATATCCTGATTAATGCTCTTAGCCCGGGTACTGAAGTCATCAGTACGGAACTTTCCAAGGCTTATATTGCGGAAGCGAAGTTCTTGCGTGCGGTATCTTATTTTAGTCTAGTAACGGTATTTGCGCAACCCTACAACAAAGATCAGGGTGCATCGCCTGGGCTACCTTTACGCCTGCAGGCTGAGGTCGACGGAAATAATAACGATCTGGCCCGCAGTACGGTTGCACAGGTCTACAAACAGATCTTGAGCGATCTCGATGAGGCTGAAAAGGATTTGCCGGACAACTATTCTACCGCACAGCTCAATACGACGAGGGCACATAAAAATACGGCCAGGGCATTCAAAACCAGAGTTTATCTGACCCTCAGCAACTATGCAAAGGTACTGGAGGAAGCAAAAAAGATCGTTCCGCAGCAAATTGCACCATTTAAGGCGCAGCAAGGTGTCGCTCATGAGCTCCAGACAGATGTCACGACGATTTTTGGAGGTAATTATACGACAACAGAGTCCATTCTTAGTATGCCGGCGAGCACAACGGATGCGCTTTCAGGACAATCTGCAATAGGATATGTCTATTTGGTCAATAGAGAGTATTATCTTAATCCAAATGGTATCCTCAACGATACGCAGTGGGGGAAGGCAGACAAACGGCGTGGCCTCCTTCAGGCAAATGCTGACAAACAATACCTTAAAAAGTATGCTAAGGCTTCACCTTACATAGATTATATCCCAGTTATTCGCTACGCTGAGGTTTTGTTAAATTATGCCGAAGCCGCTGCGCAGTCTGAACAGCTTGCGATCGCGGGCTCACTCTTAAAGGCTGTGCACCAGCGGTCTGATGCGAGTTTTGAATTTCCAAATGCGTCTCTATCTAGCAAAACAGCCATCTTGGAAGCCATTGCCAAAGAACGGCGAATTGAATTGCTCGGAGAGGGGTTGCGGGGGCATGATCTGCTCCGTCAATTAAAAGAGCTGCCTGCAAAAGGCGATGCGAATATACAGACACCTTCAGTCCTCACAACAGCCCAGAACTATATTTTTCCAGCGCCTAATACGGAATTGGCGACCAATAAACTTTTTAACTAAACGAGTCCAACATGAATAAGACAAGCAAACTCCTTATTCCTTTACTACTGGTCAGTGGAGGATCTTTACAGGCACAACAACAGACACTTTCACTTAAAGGGACGGTCAAGAACGGTGATGTGACGGTTGTTTATCTGCAACGCTTTGAAAATAAAATATTTACAGTGATTGATTCTGCTCAGGTGAAAAAGGGTTCTTTTTCTTTCCGGAAGCAACTTCCGCTTCCTGACTTGTATGGGATTTCCACACAGCGTGATGTCGTTCCAAGTTATGTTTTTCTGGATACCGGCGATAACAAAGTAACGATCGATGCTAAAGATGATAATAGACAGCAGGTGTCTCTATCTGGATCGAAAAGCCAGGAGCTCTTTGAAGAATATAGGGCACAGCGCAAACCCGATATAAGATCCTTTATTCAAAAATATCCGGATAATATCGTGTCAAGCTACCTCCTTTACAGGGAATGGTCCTATCGATTGTCGCCGGAAGAACTGGAAGCGAATATTGCACTCCTCTCCGGGCGGCAGCAGCAATCGCGTTATATACAGGATCTCCGCAAAATTATTGCCGTCACGCGGCAGGTAGCTGTAGGTAAGAAAGCCCCAGCCATTGTCGCCAATGATCCTGATGGAAAACCGCAGGCTCTTTACGACCATTTGGGGAAATATACATTGATTGATTTTTGGGCTTCATGGTGTCCTCCTTGCCGGAAGGAGAATCCAAATATCGTAGCCAATTATCAAAAATATAAATCCCAGGGTTTCGAGATTTTTGCCATTTCTTTGGACAAAAAGAAAGACGCTTGGCTAAAAGGTATTGCGGACGACCACCTGACCTGGCAGCACGTGTCTGAACTGAACTATTGGAATAGTGAGATTGCTGCTACCTATGCTGTCCGCGCCATCCCAGCCAATTTTTTAGTGGACGATAAGGGGACCATCATTGCCAGGAATGTCCGTGGTGAAGAACTTGGAAAGGTGTTGGATAGTTTGTTCAATCCGGGGAGAACTGAGATCGGCGGCCTGAAAAAGGATTTTAAAGGGCAGAACCCGATTAGTTATGAATCGACCCAATCCCAAGTTATCGTAAAACAGGAACGTGGCACTTTCACCGTGGACCAAAGGGTCTATTTTTCCAACGATTACGATGGCGCAAGACTGAATGGCCTCACTAGGTCCAATGACGGCGTGTACCATCTACAAATCGCTCCGGAACGCTCGCCGATCAATCCTAGTCCCTGGTATGGTTTTCAGGTATGGTCGGCCCGCGATACGACGATAAAAATCCAGCTCGACTATCCTGCTGGCGTACGTCATCGCTATGACCCGAAAGTGAGCATGGACGGAACAAATTGGAATAAGCTCAGTGGTGCTTCTTTTGACCTGCCGATCTCCAGTAAGAGGACATGGATTTCGGCTCAGGCAAATATTCCCACAAAAGCTGTATATAGCTGGATTGAACAGGTAAATCCTGCTGTTCACATACAAAAACAGGAAGTGGGTAAAACGGCACTTGGCAAGCCAATTAACGTATATGTGGCGGGCAATCCACAAAGCAAAAGGGCTATTGCTGTCCTGGGGAGGCAGCATCCACCTGAAATTACAGGGCATTATGCTTATGTCAGCTTTGTTGAATACCTCTTGGGCAATAGTGATGATGCAAAACGGTTTCGTGAGAAATATCGGATTTATCTGACCCCCATCGTTAATCCCGACGGCGTGGACCTAGGGCATTGGCGTGGCAATGCAAATGGCGTCGATCTCAACCGTGATTGGGCTGAATTTAATCAGCCAGAGACGGTGGCGCTTCGTGAATACTTCAAGCATGAAATTGAGCAGCAGAACCGCGAGCTTTATTTTGCCATCGATTTTCATTCGACAGGAAGTGATATTTACTACACCGTGGATCCGGCTTTGCCCAGCCGGTTTCCCGGCTTTGTCTCCAATTGGATCACTACCGTCAAGGAAGCTATTCCAGGGTATGAACCGTTGGTTAAGCCCCTGTACTTAGGCGGGCCAACCTTCACGGCTTATAGTTATTTGTATAAAACGTATAACGCCGAAGCATTGGTCTATGAAATTGGCGACAATACCGACGCTGATTTTATCCAGCGCAAAGCCCGTATTTCTGCACAAAAACTAATCGAGAAACTCAATGAAAGCTAGTCAATACAAAGGTTGGAAGTACAAACTCATTTGCCTGTTGCTGCTGGGAAGTATTGCGCCGGCTTTTGCCGGTGCATCGGCTTCGGATAGTTTGATCGTGGCCAGTGATCTGGTTCGAATAAAAAATATTGTTGATCTACAGGTGAAACCGGATGGAAGCGAACTGGCTTATGCTGTGCGCGGAATTGTTGTTGATACGGCCAAACATGCAAGTTTTAGTTATGAAACGAACTGGTATGTGAAAAAAACGATATCGACAGCAAAGGTTGATCCTCTGAAGGTGGCCCCACAATTTACACAAATCTTGTATAGCCCAGATGGACGTAGATGGGCTGTTGGGAAAGATCGCAATAAACAGTCGCAGCTTTTTTTATTTCCATCCGGCGGCCAAGAGCCTCAACAGCTAACGAAGCTCGAGCGGGGGGTGGGCACTGTACGATTTAGCCCTGACGGTTCGAAAGTACTATTATCAAGTAGCCTGACGCTCGGTGAGCTGGTAAAAAGTAAGGATTTCAATGCTGCCGGGCGAGTGCCGCACTGGTCCTTGGAAAAACCTGGAGATAGCCATAATGCGTCCTTATTAGTCGGGTCAGCACAAGAAGATCGTGACGGCAGCCTGCCGGAGATCATTGCCTATCTCAAACATGATGAACAGCAGGGTATCGCCAAAGTAACCAACAAGTTGCAGTTTCAGACAGAAAATTCAACAACGGGCGAAATCCGATTTACTCATTGGTATATCCTTGACCTCGCTGCGAAAACGTCGCCCGTGGCATTAACCCAAGGCTTTCGGAGCTATTCAGGAGCTGAATTTTTGGGAAATAATAAGGTGCTTTTTAGTGTGGAGACTGAAAATGACCTTCACCCAGACCGTGTAGCATCGACAGATCTTGTCTTAATCGACCTGTCCACAAAAAAAAGCCAAGTAGTTTTGGGTGATAGCATACACCGTTTTCAGGTGGCTGCGGTATCGGCATCGGGAAAATGGGTGGCCGTGAATCGCGGTCGGCAGAATTCACTGACGGTCGGTGAACTGTTTATCTATGATACCCAAAACTGGAAAGGTAATCGTCTGGCCTTAGACCGTAGCCTGAGCAATGTTCAGTTTTCACCGGATGAAAAATCAGTCTATTTTATTGCGTCGGATAGAGGTGGGCGCACCATAAATCGTGCAGCTATCAAAACCCGAAATATCCAGGTGTTAAGTTCGGTAGACGAGGGGATCGGCGACTACTGGGTAAGCGGTGAGAGAGCCTACTATACAAAAACGACCTTTGGAAATCCATCAGAACTGTATCGAGCAGATGCGAATTTTAAAAATAGTACAGTCATTAGTGAGATCAATTCAGAATGGCTCTCTGGAAAGAATATTGGTCTTGCGCAGAAAAGTAGTTTTCGAAATGAGAAGGGACTTGAGGTCGACTATTGGTTGTTGAAGCCGGCGAATTACGAGCCGGGGCAACGTTATCCGCTGTTGGTTGAGATACATGGTGGGCCGGCTTCAATGTTCGGCCCTGCGGATGCCAGTATGTGGCACGAGTACCAGTACTTTCGTGCCCGTGGCTATGTGGTATTGTTTTCCAATCCGCGTGGTTCGAGCGGTTACGGGGAAGATTTTTTAAAAGCAAATTTTAAAGACTGGGGGCCTGGGCCATCACGCGATGTGCTGGAAGCCGTTGACCGATCGCTTGCAACTGGGATAGTCGACAGTGCGCAGTTGTTTATTACGGGGGGATCCTATGGCGCGTATTTAACCACCTGGATATTGGCGAATGACAGTCGATTTCGTGCCGCATCCAGTCAGCGTGGGGTATATGACCTGTATGTCTTTTTTGGTAGCGCCAATGTATGGCCCATGTTGAAACGATATTTTGATGGATTTCCATGGGAAAAGGGGATGCGGGATGTCCTCTTAGCACAATCGCCTACAACCTATGCCGAAAAGATAAAAACACCATTGCTTATTTTTCATGGGGAGCAGGACAATCGTACAGGCCCTGTGCAGAGTGATTTTCTGTACAAGCAGCTCAAATATTTGGGGCGCGATACGGAATATGTTCGGCACCCACGAGCAGATCATGAAATCACACGTTCCGGCGATGTCGGTCAACGCATCGATCAACTGTTGCGAACTTATGAATTTTTCGAACGGTATCGCCGTTGATTTCTTATGCTTTACGGTGATGATAGCGCATCCAGACTTGTGTTGAAGCCACAAAACTTTATCACTAGTTGCTTAGCTTGGTTGATTGCCAAGTCTATTTTCTCGGCAATCAACCAGCATTTAATCCACAAGTCCCGTAAGCATATTGGCTAATTTTTTTGGTTCTGTGAGCATCGCATCATGCCCGGTAGCGATCTCCAGATATTTCCAGCTGAGCTTTTGGTCGGCGCGTACCTTTTGGCTCATTTCTTTCATAATGGGCAGCTGGGGATCCGTGCATGCGATATAAACCATGGGTAATCCATTGCCATATTGATTTTTTAAGTGCAGCGGCTGTGCGAATGTGCCAAAGGGTTGTGGGCTGAGCCTTTCCTTGACCCAGGTGACCATGCTGGGCGCGGTAACACCAAACAAGGCGACATCAAAAGGCGCGAAATTTTCTTTCCGCTGAATGTTTTTGACCTGAAGTTCTTGTACAGCTTTGGGTTGCAGCGAAATGGGACTCTGTCCGTCTTCAACGATCATAGCGTCCAGAAAAATTAATTTGTGCAGTCTCGATGGAATGCGATCGGCGACTCCGGCAATTACGGCGCCTGCATAACTGTGCCCTACGAGATATACATCATGCAGATCTTCCATCTCGATCAGGTTGACAATGTCCTGGATATGGGTGTCGATATCTATCGACGGCTCGATCAGATGTTTGCGTTCGCCAAGTCCAGTCAGCGTAGGTGCGTAGACTTTGTAGTGAGCATCAGTTAGTCGCTGTACGACGTCCTGCCAGCACCAGCCACCATGCCAGGCGCCATGTACCAGCACATAGGTAGGCCGGCGATCTTGGTGTTGTGCCTTACTTGATAGCATACTGCCAAATAGCAGGAGCAATAGAAATAAAGTGTTCAATTGTTTCATTTTTTTTAATTTTAGATTGTTTTTAATACCTGACAAAGGTATAGGCATGCCTTTGTCCTTACAATAACTCATCCTGAAGTGAGTGGCTATAAATTGATATTTAAAATGGCAACACCCCGAAAAGAACAATCGACTAATACGGAAAATCTGCAGACTTTGGCACAGGCCTGCGATGTGAACGAAGTGCTCCTACAAATATCATTGCGTTGGAAAATGCAGATTTTATATTGCATTGCAGATGATGTATCTCAATTTAGCACTTTAAAAAAAATGTTTCCAACGCTTTCAGATCAGGTGTTGAGCAAACGTTTAAAGGAGCTGAAAGAAGAATCGCTGGTCTTTACCGAGGATATCGAAAATACCATACCACCTCAGATCCGCTATAGACCAACAGAAAAAGGAAGAGAACTGCTAAAGATTATTCTGGACCTGCACCACTGGGGACTAAAATGGAAAACGACAGACAATAACTATTGCCAACTGAATGTGTTAGACGGAAAACTATAGGGATACAGGAGCATCTTGTTTTGCATTATTTTACAGGTTTCATTAGAAATCCATCATAAATTGACTTTCCTGAAAATAAAACCTAATTTTGAGTAATCAACAACATAACTAGACCATCAAAATGAGTGTAACACATGTCAGACAATTGTTTACCCAGCTTTACGAAGAAAATTGGGTCAAGCTGTATGTGCATGTTTTTAGGATATTAGATGATCGTGACGAGGCGCGCGATATTGTACAGGAGATTTTTACGAATCTCTGGAGCCGGATGGAGCGCCTGGAAATTGAGCACTCTTATCAGGCTTATCTTTTTCGTTCGGCCCGTAATTTGGTGATCAACCGTATCGCAAGCCAAGATGTGGGGCGGAAATATGAAAGCTACCTGGAGCATTCGGCCCCGACATTTGAAATTATGCCTGACGAGTTGCTGCGGGAGAAAGAATTAGCAGAGCAGATCGATCGGGCAATTGAAAGGCTGCCGCGCAAAATGGCTTTGATCTTCAAAAAAAGTCGTTTCGAGCAACGTAGTTATCGGGAGATCGCCGAGGAACTTGATATCTCCGAACAGACTGTCAAAAAGCAGATATACAATGCTTTGACAGTGCTTAGAAAAAAAATAAGAACTATTTTCATTTTTTTCTACCACTAAATGGGCGCTATCCTGTCTTCTAAGCAGTAAACAGGATACAACCTATGAAGCACCGATTATCGAAACAATTACTGCAAAAGTACCAGCAGGGCATATGCAGCGCCGAGGAAAAGGCGTTTGTCGAAAGTTGGTACAATCAACTCAGCCTGAAAAATAACGAAAAAGAGATACCAGAACTTGACCTGGCCACCGAAGACGCGTATTTCCAACAGCATATTTTTGCACCCGAATGGAGAGCTCATCGTCAAAAGAATGCCTATCTGAAGGTTGCAGCCAGTATTGTATTCTTTCTACTCGCAGGAGTAGCTATTTACTTCTTATCCGAACGCCAGCTGTCCCCACAAAAACTTCCTTTTACTGTCGGCCAGTTCCAAGCTGATCTGCTCATCGGAAATGAAGTGGTCAGCCTGGATGAAAAAAAGCCGTTCAGCCCCGCATGGCTGGATCAACACAAAGGAAGCAAAGTGGCGATCAAGACCAAAAAGGGACAAGAATTCAAGATGGAACTTCCGGATGGTACAACGGTGTGGTTAAATGCTGACAGCAAGCTGGAAATAGGGCAGGAATACAATCTACAGGAGCGTTCGGTATTCTTGCAAGGGGAAGCTTATTTTAAAGTGGCTAAAAACAAAGCCAAGCCCTTTATTGTCCATGTCGGCACGACGAGCATTGAAGCCTTGGGAACAGCTTTTAACGTAAAGTTATACGCAAAGGATAGTCAGATCCTCACGACACAGCTTGACGAGGGAAAAATACGTGTCAGCAATGCCGGTCTGCAGGAGATTCTGCTACCAGGGCAGATGATCCAACTGAATGTGCTGAATGGGGCCTTCCAGCTGCAGCAGGAAAACAAACAGCAGGATGCTGCCAACTGGAAAGACGGTTACTTTGAATTTGACCAGACACCGCTTCCTGATATTTTGGCCGATCTGGCCCGTTGGTACAATTTTACCTATAGCCTGTCGCCCGCCTATAAAAATAAAGTCCTTAGTGGAAAAATCAGCAAAAAAGAGTCTTTTGAGGAAGTGCTTAAGATCTTACGGTTCGCCGGTATAAATTATACAATCGACAAAGACCGACTCATACTTGTTCCCTAACCTAACTCGAAACAAACGAATATTCAATCTAAATACCCTATGAAACAGTCCGTAAAAACACTGCTATTTATGCTCATGCATGTCAATGGCTATGCCTTTAGCCAGCAGGGAGACAAGCCGTCCGATCATGTTCAGTTTAAACAGCTCGTTAAATCCATCGAACAGCGTAGCGATTATCGCTTTGTTTATGATCCCCATGAAATTAATCCCGATCTGCGTGTCGATGTCAATTTAACCAATGCCAATATTCCCGAACTGCTTAAACAGGCATTCTCGGGCAAAGGCATCCGCTATCAAATTGTTAAAAATACCATCGTGCTCCAGGGGAAAGCCAATGGCAAGCCCCAGCAGACGACCATCAGTGGCCGGGTTACCAATGCTGCCGGTTCGGCGCTTGAAGGGGTAAGTATAAATGTTAAGGGCAAGGTAGCCAGTACAGTTACCGATGCTAGTGGACGTTTTAGTTTAAATGGGCTGCAGCAGGAGGATGTTTTGTTGTTGAGTTATGTGGGCTACCGCAGCAAGGAAGTTAAAGTCGCGGGCGGCGGCATCATTGACATAAATCTTGAGATGGATCCAGGCAACCTGGATGAAGTGGTCGTCATCGGTTACGGCACCTCTTCGATACGCAAAAATACAGGATCCGTATCCAGCATTACCGGCAAGGAAATAGAGACGCAGCCGGTGCTGGATCCATTAGCTGCACTGCAGGGCCGCGTGGCCGGCTTGAATATAGCCTCCAATTCGGGCTGCCGGGCAGCTCTTTTCAGGTGCAACTGCGTGGTGTCAATTCACTGAGCAATGGCAGTAGCCCACTGTATATTATCGACGGCATTCCATTTTCGGACGAAAGCATGAATCAGTTTACCTCGGCCAATGGGAACCAAAGCCCGCTAAGCCTGATCAATCCCAGGGATATCGAACGTATCGACGTGCTTAAGGATGCCGATGCCACAGCCATTTACGGCTCACGGGGTGGGAATGGAGTGATCCTGATCACAACGAAAAAGGGCAATAAAAGCGGGCTTAAAATTGATTTTAATACCAATATTGGTTCTGGTAAAGCCATTCGGAACCTGAAAATGCTCAATACAGCTCAATATTTGGAAATCCGTAAGGAAGGATTTAAAAACGATAATTGGACAGCCACGGCAGATAATGCGCCCGACCTACTGACCTGGGATCAGTCCGCTTACAGTGACTGGCAGAAAGAATTTTATGGTGCAAGTGCTCCTTTCTCAACATATCAGCTATCATTTTCCGGTGGAAACGCATATACCCAATACCTGGCCAGTGCCAATTTCAATCGCCAGGGTGATCCTTTGCCCGGCAATCAAAATTATCAGCGTGGCGGTGCGCTGTTGAATCTTTCTACGCAGTCCAAAGATCAGCGATTTAAACTCAACAGCAGTTTCAACCTCAATCTGGACCGCAACAATACGGTGCCGACCGATATTGCTCAGTTTTATAACCTGGCGCCCAATTATCCTCTATATGATGAAAAGGGAGACTATTATTGGTTTCAGCAGAGCTTGCAGAATCCTGCTGCCTACATGGAGCGATCGAGCATCTCTAAATCCAAATCCCTGCTGGCCAACCTGTCTGCTGAGTACGCAATCTTACCTGAATTGGTCGCTAAAATTAGCGTGGGGTATAACCTCAAAAGTATGGACCAGACACGCCTGCTGCCCAATGCCGGATTTAATCCATTGACCAGTACAGGGTCAACGGCCTCTTACGGGAATTCAGATTATCAGTCCTACATCGTTGAGCCACAGTTAAATTATAGCAAGACCTTCGGTAAACATAATTTCAAGTTCCTTTTGGGCGGTACATGGCAGCAAAGGGTCAGCGAAGGTAAATATTTAGATGGCAGCAGTTATCCAAGTGATTCCCAGTTAGGAAACCTTGCTGCCGCGGGTGTCATTGCGATCCGCAACAATCAGTATGCGGACTACCGCTACCAGTCTGCATTTGGTCGTATCAATTATGCCTACGACGACAGGTACCTTGTGAATGTTAGCTACCGAAGGGATGGCTCGTCCCGCTTCGGCCCCAACAATAAATACGGGAATTTTGGGTCGATCGGTGCAGCCTGGGTGTTCAGCAGCGAAGAATTTTTAAAGGATCAGTCTATCCTCAGCTTCGGGAAGTTACGGGCCAGCTGGGGGGTGACGGGCAACGACCAGATCGGAGATTACCAGTACCTGGATACCTGGGGAACGGGCTTTGCCTACCAGGGCATCACCGGGCTTTATCCGACACGGGTGTTTAATCCCAATTTTGGATGGGAAGAAATTAAAAAGAAAGAACTGGGCCTTGACCTTGGATTTTTCAGGGACCGTATTTTCTTGACAGCCAACTATTACAACAATAGATCGGATAATCAGTTGATCAATATCGTGCTCGCGCCGCAGACGGGCTATAATTCCTATTTTGGGAATACCCCAGCACTGATCGAAAATAAGGGCTGGGAGATTGAGCTGAGCAGTCTTAATATCCAAAAAGAAAAGTTCAGCTGGAAAACCAATTTTAATATTACTTTTCCATCAAATACCCTACTGGAATATCCCGGGCTTGGGAGTAGCAGTGATGCGAGGCGATACGTCATTGGCGAGTCCACACGTATAGTCCGTGGATTTCAGTTTACCGGAGTGGATCCGCAGACCGGGATCGCTCAATTCCGCGATGTGGATGGCGACGGGAAGATCAGTGATTTCAATGACTATGTGACCTTGGGCTCACTGCTGCCCAAGTATTATGGTGGTATCGGCAATAATGTAAGTTATGGTGACCTGAGCCTTGGATTCCTCTTTCAGTTTGTCAACCAGGAGGGACCGTCCATTGGGTATGGTCCACAGGCAACGACCATTGGCGGATTGGCCAATCTGGATGAATCTGTATTAGGCCGCTGGCAACAGCCCGGGGATGTGACGGATGTGCCACGCGCTACCGCTAATAGCGCCAACGAGGCCAACGTAGCTTATCGCAATTACTACCGCTATTCATCGGCTGTATGGGACGATGCTTCTTTCATCCGCTTAAAAAATGTATCGCTCAGTTACGACATCTCCAAATGGACCCAAAAGATCAATATCAGCCGGGCGCTGGTACAGTTCAATGCCCAGAACCTCGTTACCTGGACAAACTTCAGGGGTATGGATCCCGAGATGCCCGGTTTTGACCGCACCTATCTCTCGGATGTCAATCCTTTTGGTTCGGTACGGAACAGCGCCACGCCATCGATGCGCACCTACACTTTTGCTGTTCAGCTTACTTTTTAATGATCATAAAACGACTAAAGACTTATTCCATGAACAAATATATCATCTACGGACTTTTTGCGACACCATTGATAAACATATCCTGCAATAAATTTCTGGCGGTGGACCCACCCAAAACAGAAGTTGCGGCAGAGTCGGCCTTCAGTGACGAAAAGACTGCCACAGCAACCGTGGGCGGACTCTATACCAGCATGAATAACTACAATAACCAGTTCGCCAGTGGACTGATGACCATTGTACTGTCAAGCCTGGCCGACGACTACAACTCGGCATTTACAAGTTACGATGAGTATAAGTACAATAAACTGAGTCCCGCGACCTCTTATCTCGATCGGCTCTGGTCGCAACCTTATAGCTATATCAATCACAGCAATAAGATTATTGAGGGAGTTGAAGCTTCGGCCCTTAGCAGCACGGTAAAAGCGCAGCTATCGGCAGAGGCCCGTTTTACACGGGTGTTCAATTATTTTTACCTGAGCAACCTCTTCCATAAAGTGCCCTTGATAACGGATACAAAAGATCTGGATGCCAACAATAAAAAGGGTCCGGCCTCCCAAGACGAACTTTACGCCTTTATGGTGGCGGATCTGAAGAAAGCTGCCACCGATATTTCTGATAACTATCAGGGCAATGAACGTACCCGTCCAAACAGAAAAGCGGTTGATGCGCTATTGGCCAGGGTATATCTTTATCATACGGACTGGGCCAATGCCGAAGAAATGGCTGACAAAGTCATCGCCGACAATCGCTATGAACTGTCGCGTGATCTAAATACTGTTTTTTTGAAAACGAGCAAAGAAGCGATCTGGCAATTACAGACCGTTAATCTTTCTACTGCCGGGGTCAACACCTGGGAAGGTTTTAGCATCGTTCCGGCGGTAGCTACAGCACGGAGTTACTATCAGGTGTACGATAGTACGGTGGCGGCCTATGAAGAGAATGACTTACGTAAAACAATGTGGTTAAAGCCTTATACGGTAAGTAATAAGACGCTTTATATGCCGTACAAGTATAAGTTGCGCACGGGTTCACCTGTTACCGAATATAATACTGTGCTGCGCCTTGCCGAGCAGTATCTGATCCGTGCCGAAGCGCGGCTGAACCAAAATAAATTGCAGGCAGCACTGCAGGATATCAATCAGATCCGTGAGCGTGCTGGTCTCGCTGCGCTGCCACAAACGATGGACAAAGCGGGTATTGCCCTAGCGCTTGAAAAAGAACGCCAGCTGGAACTGCTCGGAGAATGGGGCCACCGTTGGTTTGACCTGGTCCGCACGAACAGAGCACTGCCTGTACTTTCAAAGGTCAAAACAGACTTTAGTGAAAGTGACATCAAAATACCGATTGCGAGTGCTATTTTAATAACAAATGCTAACCTCCAACAGAATGATTAAGCTATTCAAACACCTGTTGCTGCTTCTATTGCTACAGGCAACCTTTATACTGCAGGCGCAAGTCAGTATTCTTCCGAAAAAAGCAGCGGCTGGTGATACCGTGACCATCAGTTTTGATCCCGGTAAATCTGGGGCTGTTACTAGTACAGGGCCATTTTTCGTGGATTTCAATTATTCAAATTTTTATGAATTTCCGAGCCGGATGCCCATGGGGCTGGAAGGCGGACTGTGGCGTGTAAGGTTTAAACTGCCTGCCTATGCCAACTTTTCCTGTTTTACGATCGCCGACAAGGACAAGAAATTTGTACAGCAGGCAAGCGATAGCAGTCAGTATGAGATCTATGTCTACAAGCAGGGGAAACTGATCGCCGGTAATTACCTGGGGAAATCCTACAGCGTACCCGTCCAGGATAGAAACTCAGATCATATCGTTGCAACACAGGAATATTATCTCAAAAAAGAACTGAGCTTGTACCCCGACAACTATGAGGCACAGCTTCGTCTGATCGTCCTGCAGATGAAAAATAGCAGTCCGGCCAGGCAGGCGCAGCTGTTGAACAAAGGCTTAGCGGTGGTAGAGAAAAAATTCAGAAGCAATCCGCTTTTTGAAGGGAATCTCAACAAGGTGACCATGGGCTATCTGATACTCGGCCAGAACCAAAAAGTGGATTCCATCCGCCAAGTCGTGATCAACGAGTTCCCCGACAAGAAGATCGGGATATCGTATCGGCTCAATAAGTTGTTCCGTGAGCCGGACTCCACCGCTGTGGTCGCGAAGATAGGGAAGCTTCTTTCCCTCAAAACAGCCGATAATGAGGCAGCTTACGGCAGCGCTTACGAATACCTTTTTACCTATTATGTGCGGCACCGCGACAGTATACAGGCTCAGAAGTATCTGCCCCTGATTACGCGTTGGGAACAAGATCCCTACAAATGGCGCGCTTACAGTCAGTATGTGCAGCTGCTACTGGATCATAAGCTGATGCTCCACGATGCATCCAAACTCAATTTATATCTGCTCGACAGCGTGGCGGCATACCCCGTGAGTTTAATCCGCTATTTCCCGGAAACGGGTTATCTGGTTGCCCATGATGCGGCCAGGGCCGATAAGCTCACTGCGATAAAAGCTGAAATTATGGCCAATCAGGGACTGATAAGCGCGCAGTTAAATCGGCCCGAAGATGCCCGAGAATGGTTTGCCAAAAGCATCCCTACACTCAGATCGGCGGCACTGCTAAGGGCCATGGCCATGCAGTATCGGCGTTGGAATGATATAGACAGTGCAATACCTGTATTGGAAGCAGCCTATCGTTATGCCCCTTTTGACCCTCAAATCAGACAGCTGCTGGACAGCGCGATCGAGAAAAGAGGTATTGACAACGTCGCGGAAAGACAAGCCTATTTTAGCAAACTTGACAGGCAATGGAAACAGGAATATTACCAGGAGTTCCAGAAAATAATAGGGAATGCGCCATTTCCAAAGGACTTCAGCATAGTGGATATGGACAAGAAACCATTAGTTCAGGCGGAACTCATAGACAAGGTTGTCATCATTGATTTTTGGGCTACTTGGTGCAAACCTTGTATTGCTTCTTTTCCTTATTTACATCAGGTGTACAAAAAATATGCGAGCGACCCTCAGGTGAAATTTGTTGTGCTCAATTCGGGAAGTGGAAATAGTTGGGACGATGCCTACAAATGGGCTCAGGCTAATACGGAGTTTGACTTTCCATTTTATTACAACGAAGATAAAAAACTCAGCAGCAAGCTGGAAATAACTTCAATTCCGACGACATTGATCCTAGACAAAAAAGGAAATATACGTTTTCGAAAGGTGGGCTTTGAAGGTGAAAAGCTGCTGCAGAGCCTCGATGCCATGATTGAATACCTAAAAGAATTGGAGCAGTAATACGCTGTTTTGCAAGGTAGTAGACTCACCTGTGCATGATGCAGGTAAAGGAATAAAAAAGCAGCGCAAATGGCTGCTGTCCTGTAGCTATTTATGATCTTAGTGTATCAATGAGGTTTTGCATCACTACCTCATTGATGTCTATTGCCTTTATGGTAATAAGAAATATTTTTGTTGATTCCTTGCTGTGCATCATTTCTATCGGGTGATGCCATTGCGGGAGCATACTGTAATGATACAATATCAGTGGTATCGATTTCGGGCATTTTAAGCGGGCGGTACCAGGAAGGTGGGTTTGTGAGGTTGCCCGTGTTTTTGCGATTTGTCTGTTCAGTTGATTCCTGTACAGAACGTTGTTTCCAGCGTCTATATACGAGCAGTGCTGCTCCAGCAACTGCCGTGATAACGAGTCCGATTTGTGCTTTCATTTCTTCTTTTTTAAGAATTGAACAAAGTTCCCCTCAAAAAAGTTCAACAAAAAACAAATCAGCTATTTCTGGCACCTACGCCAGAAATAGCTGATTATAAATCGATCGTCATAAGGTAAAGTGATGACAGCAACTTCAACAATTACAACGACCTCTTGATCACAGCCCCATGAATTTAAAAGGTTCTGCTTTTTTGAGGTGCCCATTGCTCAGTCCAGTGTAAGTTTTGTTTTGCTCTACATCAAGTTTGAGCACTTTACCTTTCTCGCTCAGATCCAAATCTTTTAGATTGATCCAGAAAGTCCCGGGACTGGTCACTGTTTCAAAATAGTAAACCAAATCTTTATGATCGGCTACCGAGCGCCATCTTGTTGTGGAGATATTGGGTTCTTCTTTGGATGAAATTCCATAGGGGACAGAACAGTTGCGGATTACGCTAAAGACGCTTGCAACTGATGTCCGTACATCATCCGTCTGTGGAATAGCATCGATATAAAAGGATGCCCTTACAAATCGGTCTGCCGCGCGGTTTGTGCCGGGAAGCATGATCGTACCGGGAATTCCGCGCCAATAATTATTAAGTGCCAGCTGCTCGTCAAATACCGGTGAGTTTGTCATAACGACATATTTCGGATCGTGGTGTATCACGAGCCGTCCATTGATATATTCAAATATGGCATTGTCGCCAGATTTATCAGATAGGGATAGATGGAGCGTTGTAAAGCGGTCCGTACCTGGAATGTAATCACTGACCAAGGTGAATGGCTCGCCCTTGAGAGCTTCCACCGCTTCAGCAACGCTGCCATAGTTATCCAATACATATTGGGCCCAAGCGGCAATGCTCAGCCCGGGCTTCTGTCCCTTTGGATCAAACTTAGGATACTGCGATTCGGCCAGCCAAAGCACATTAGCAACCAGGCCAACCTCGTTCATGCCATCCGTTGTACCCATGTCCCAGCCGCTAGCAATGACACTGCCATATTTTGAAGTCCATTTGACTGAACTGGGACCAACTTCACCATTTCGTTGCATTCCTTTTGGAAATACCCATAAATTCACGGGGATTTCATCCCGCCAGTCCATACTCCTTGCAGTAAGGACAGTTTGATTGGGCCCCTTATATACAACCCTGGTGCATGCATCGGTTTTACGATAGACAAAGCAAAACAGAAACAGGAAAACAATAAAGCATCTTTTCATTTTTATAAATTTTATTTTTAAAAACTTTTACGTTTAAAAATCTGATTCTTATGTGTTCTTTCAATCTATTGCTTCACACAGCGTATTTGATAGGCTGTATTTGCCTCAGCTTGGCCAATATTAATTCCATAGCCAACGTCGCCCGCGGCTCCAGTGAGATGTAGTTCGCGATAGCCTCCACTTGTTCCGCTCAACAAATAGTTGCCTTCGTTTCCTATTGTCGGTCCCGGTGTGTTCTCATTGTGATAGGCACCGGCATATACACAGAATAGGTAGTCGTGTCTTGTGGCTCCCGGATTGCCCTGAATGCCAAAAAACATGCCCACATTGGTCGCTGAAGTGCCGCCATCAAAAGTATCCACGTAGCGTGCCGGATCATAGGCATTAATATTGTGGGGATTGTCCGATCCATTGGGGCCAGTGCGGTCGATTAGCTGCGTTGCTTCAGCTTCGGTCGGCAATCGCCATGTTCCAGCGGGGGCTACTAACGCACATGGATCACCGGATGCTCCATTGATTGCTGTACTAGGTCCCTGGTTGGTTCCGTCCAGGAGTTTCGGCAAAGTGTATCCCGCAAACCAATAATTCCCGTAGTCATTGTCTGAGGCGGTAAATCCATATCTATTGTCTCCGGGGTCATAGATCAGATTTCCACCGGACCATATTTCATTGCCAATATTGATTCCTGCAGCCTGTATCACAAATTCCAGCTTATACTTTACACCATCCAGGAGAGGCAGATTGCTGAGCGTTAATGGCTTGGTGATGTCGCCTATCTGTAGATTTGCTATGGTTATGGAGCCTGTGCTTGTACCATTAGGAAAAATAAAAACCGGGTTGGACACAAGAATCTCGCCTGTGCTATTGGCAAAAACAAGGTTTTTGGAACTGGCTGTCGAGGTGGGCGGATAACTTAAACTTCCGTCGCTGAGAGAAACGCTGACGACAGAATAATTTGGCGTTATGGTAGCCTGACCAATAGATCCGACTGCACCTATAGCTTCTGTGTTTAAAGTCATGATAACTTGAGTAAAAAGGTGTTTCAAAACCACATTTAACTCATTTGTCTGGCCCGATTGCACCGTCATGGTTTGTTTAAAATACATAAAATCCATGTCGGCATTCTGTACGTCAAAATTAATACTGGACAGCGCCTGATTGAAATTGATCGTGGGAAGGGTATTGTTGCCCGAAGCAACAACTATAAACTGATAATCGCCTGCTGCCAGGCTGAGTTCTGGAACCTGTCCGGCTGAATAGGTATAATTTTGATGCGTTACATAGGCTCCGGCGTTATTGTATGCCGCGATGCTGTACTTTGTCCCGATGGGTAGAGGAGTAAGCACAGGGGTAGCGGCTAGGAGTCCCTCTTTGCGGCTAATAATGGAACCATTGGCAGGTGCTGCGTTTTCAGGGCTCAACGTCGCCACGATGTCAAATTTATCTGTAAGCGGGATAATTAGGTTAGCTGTCTGGAGTTCGGCCTGTTGGATGTTTCCTTTTTTTACCACGTCTGTGCCAAAATTGGATCCTCCCATATTAATTTTTACAACAGTCTTCCCGTTTTCTGTCGGCGTCTCTTTATCTTTAGAGCAGGAAATGAATGTGGCAAGGAGCATGACAAAAACGATCCGAAATATATTTCGGATATCTTTTTCAATAAAGTATTGTTTCATAATTAAATCGGTTAATTGAGGTTACCATTCAACATTTTGAGATCTGGTTTCTTCTGTATGTTCTTGCTGCATATTACCCTGTACTGTAGAGCCCGCTGCGATACTATTTTCACTCTCTACCTTAACAATTTCTACCTTAGGTGCCAGATAATTTTTTGCTACCGCTCGATTTTTGGTTTGATTTTTCTTTGTTTCCATGACGTTGTTTTTAGATATTTGGTGATTATACTTTTTAAGAACGTTAATTAAACCTTAGTTAGGCGTTAAATTTTAGCTTAGTAATGTGTTTTATTTATCAAAAAACAATAAATAATTGTGATAAAAACCTATTTTTGTTAATTAAGAAAATTAACATCTTTATAGTAAACTATATTTTCGTTGTTTTTGTTTTCTTGCTAAATAAAATTTTATGTGATTTAATATTAACTTAATAGACTTTTGGTGATAATAGAGCCGTAGCCTTTGTTAAAGGCATGAGCGGGAAAATTCCAGTAATTGGAAAAATGGGTTAAAAAATTTATGAAGCTTATTTTGTGTTTACTAAAAATGACAGTTAATTTGAATGGTGTAGAAGTTTATGGAAAGTTCATTATTTTTGACTGACATGGTTTTCTTGATCAATGATACAGTTTTCTTGCAAAACTGTTTATAATAAATAAACTTCAATACATGGAATCACTCTTTAGCGCATGGAAAACGAGCAGAATGGCTTACCTCAGGTTTTTTGATAACTATTCATTGGAACAGCTCAATCGCATTCCCGAAGGATTCAGCAACAATCTGATATGGAATATCGGACACATCATTGCCACACAGCATAAATTGATTTATATCGGATCTGAGGTAAAAGGGCATATTCCCCAGGAAATCTTTAACAATTATCAGTCGGGAACGAGCCCAACAGCCCCTGTATCCCAACAGGAGGCAGACTTGCTGAAAAGCTTGCTCACAGAACAGATTGAGCCGACCATCCGTGATTTTAATAACAAAAAATTTGTCAGCTATCAGGAACGGACAACCGGGACGGGGTTTCATCTCACTTCGATATACGACGCCTTCGAATGGAACAATTTTCATGAAGGACTACATTTGGGGTATATGATGAGTATTCGGAAGTTTATAGGGTAGCTATACGAACTAAAGAACTTCGGCAGCCCAGTATAAAGGAAGCACAGAGATGACTGTGCTTCCTTTTTTTGCGCCCTTCTAATTTAGATAGTAGAAAAGCTTGCTAAATGTTTGATTCGGCCCAAGGCGTATTTGATGAGCTATTGCCAGACTGGAGCCGGGATAAAGTGGACGCTTTGATCCGCTAAATATCGTTCACGAAAGAGGAAGCATTTCTGTAATATAAAAAATACGAAAACGTTATAGTTAAATTACGAAAACGTTGTAGTTAAATTTCGCCTGCTAGTGATTTTTAGGAATCCTCGCCTAATTTCGATCACCTCCTCATACTTTTACCCATTTTTCATATCGAAAATCGTGTTATTGAGACAAAATAGCACTTTTTTGATACGATCTAGTTCTGTTTTTCTAATTGCTAATATTCACTTTTACAGTTAAAATTCCTTTATCAAAGGAAGCCAATTATAAAATTACTAAATCACCCATAGTGAATATTTCTTTATGAGAAACAATTGTAAACTAAAACAAAGCCGCTTTTATGGCTTCAGCACTGGCAAATGGATACCCTGTTCCTGCCTGCTTTGTCTGGTCGCTCTGGCTAGTCCTGCCGCTGTATCAAAAGCCAATGTACCCCTGATTTCGACGGCAAACGGGACGGTACAGAACCGCGAAATCACAGGTAAAATATCGGATGGCAATGGGCAGCCCCTGGCCTCCGTTACGGTCAGTGTGCTGGGCAGCAAGGTAAGCACGGCCTCAAAAGCTGATGGTACGTATACCATTTCGGTGCCGCTCGAAGCAAAAAAACTGGTGTTCAAACTGTTGGGCTACAAGAGCCAGGAAGTCGACCTTACCCCATCCAAGGTCGTTAATGTGGTCCTCAGTTCGTCGGCCGATGAGCTGGACGAAGTAGTAGTGGTGGGCTATGGTACTATGCGCAAAAAAGATCTGACAGGTTCCGTGACGCAGATCCATCCAGACCGAATTGCCAATGAAAACCCCAAAACCGTACAGGATATCCTCCGCGGATCGGCAGGACTGAATATCGGTTACGATGCCTCGGCAAAAGGGGGCGGCTCCATCGAAGTGCGGGGTAAACGCTCGGTCTACGATAGCAACAGCGGGCACAACAACCCCTTGCTGGTACTCGATGGCATGATTTTCTACGGTGAGCTTTCTGAAATCAATCCGGATGACATCGAGCAGATTGATGTGCTAAAAGATGCTTCGGCTGCGGCTATCTACGGTTCGAAAGCGGCTAGTGGCGTGATTATCATTAGCACAAAAAAAGGGAAACAGGGGAAACCGACGATCAATATGACCATGAATGCCGGCGCAACGCAACTGAGCGAATACCGCAAAAGATTCAGCCCAGAAGCTTACTTGCAGCACCGCGAGGACTGGTATACCAAAAATACCTATGGCGTCAATCCGACAACAGGTCTATATGAGGCTTACCAGACACGGGACGATAACGGCAATCTCACCGTGCCTTATGGCTTTTACTTCAACCCGGGACAGCTGCCTTCGTCTTTATCGCTGGATTCCTGGCGCGCGCAGTCGACCAACGAGGACGGGGAGTCCGATCGCAGCATTTGGGGCCGCCGCTTGGGGCTACAGGGAAATGCCCTGCAGAATTTTTTGGATGGAAAGACGGTCGACTGGGGCGATCATACCTTCCGCACAGGCTTTAACCAGGATTACAACGCGAGCATCAGCGGCGCGAGCGACCGCGTCAATTATTACTTGTCCATGGGCTACCTCAAAAATGAGGGAACTGTTGTCAGCGATACCTACAAGGCTGTGCGGGCAAACATGAAGATCAATGCGCATGTGACCAACTGGCTAGAATTGGGTGCCAATGTGAATTTTCAGGATCGTTCCGACGGCAATATTGACATTGATATCGACCAGACATTGCGCAACAGCCCTTACGCCGATTATGCCGATGCCAGTGGCAATCCTTTACAATATCCGCTCAGTGAGCAGTTTAGCCAACGGGGGTATAATTATGATTTTCAGCGGAAATACCTGGAGTTGGACAAGGGCTATACGGTCTTCAATTCCATTTTCAATGCGAAAATAAAACTACCCTTTAACATTACTTATTCCTTTAACGCTTCACCGCGCCTGCAGTATTTCCACGACCGTTACTTTATGTCGGCCGAACTGCCAGGTTCTAATCCTGCCGACCGGGGTGCGAACCGCGAGCAGACCAAACGTTTCGACTGGTCGCTCAACAACACCATCAGCTGGGAACAGACCTTTGCGGACAAGCATCGCCTGATGGTAACCTTGGTACAGGAGGCGGAGGAACAGCAATCCTGGAAAGACCGCATTGAAGCACGCAATATTTTACCTTCGGATGCACTTGGCTTTCACAATACCAAAAATGGTTCGAAGGAAAACAGCTCCTTTGATAGTTACGATACCCATCAGACAGCGGATGCCTTGCTGGCCCGTTTATTTTATTCCTACGATGACCGTTATATGCTGACGACTTCGATCCGCCGGGATGGCTATTCGGCTTTTGGTACCTCCAATCCGTACGCGACTTTTCCTTCTGTGGCGCTGGCCTGGAATTTTACCAAAGAGAAATTCTTCAAATGGACGGATGTAATGGATTATGGCAAGCTGCGTGTTTCCTACGGTAAAAATGGAAATCGGCAGCTGGCAGATCCTAATCTGGCGCTCGCCAACCTGTATTCGGGGAGTGGCAAGATGCATGGTTACCTCAACTCGGCGGGCGAACTTGTCCAATACCGCTACCTGATGGTAGACCGTCTGGCTAACCCGAACTTGCAATGGGAAAAAACTACAGCATGGAACTTTGGGCTGGATTTTGGTTTCCTAAAAAACCGTATTTCGGGTACCCTCGAATATTACCTGATGCAGACCCACGACATGATCATGGAGCAAAAGCTGCCCAATTTTACAGGATTCAGCAGCATCACCACCAACCTGGGGCAAGTGGATAATAAGGGGATTGAATTGACCTTAAATACCGTCAACTTGAAAAAGGAAAATCTGCAATGGTCTACCACCTTTAATTTTGCGTACAATAAGAATCAGATTGTACATCTCTATAAGAACTACCAGGATGTACTGGATGCCGATGGAAATGTGGTTGGCCGCAAAGAAATGGACGAAATTTCGAATGGCTGGTTTATCGGGCAGCCCATCGGCGCGATCTGGAATTACCAGGTTACGGGCATCTGGCAGGCCAATGAAGCTGCAGAAGCCGCTAAATATGGGCAGGCTCCTGGTGATCCGAAAGTGGCCAATGTATATACAGCAGATGATGCCGTGAATGGGGATAGCAGAAAGCCTGTGTATAATAATAACGATAAGGTCTTTCTGGGACAGACGGATCCGCGTTTCCGCTGGTCGATGCGCAATGAGTTTACGCTATGGAAGGATCTCAGCTTTTCGTTTAATATTTATTCTTACATGGGGCACAAAAGCTTGTCGGGCAATTACCTGAACAACGACGATGATGGCGGGCGCATGGCTTATGGGCTGGCCAATCTGCCAGCAAAGGAATACTGGACGCCAGATAATCCAACGGACCGCTACGGCCGTATCGAGGCTAAGGGACCGATCGGCGCGGAGGGCGCTGCGCGGCTGTATGACCGCTCGTTTATCCGGCTCGACAATATTTCGGTAGGCTATACGTTACCAACAGCCTTGACCTCCAAGTATAACCTCAATCGGGTGAAGCTGTATGGGACGGTGCGCAATGTGGCCACCTGGACCAAAGAATGGGAATACGGCGATCCGGAGACTTTCCATCCCGACAACAACCCGAGTGGATGGGCCTCAAGGGTCTTTACTTTCGGTGTGAACTTATCTTTATAACCTGATTAATTGTGATGTATATGAACAATACACTAAAAAAATCCAGATCCGCCGGCAGAAGCATCGCCTTTTTGCTCGCCGCTACGCTAGCGATAAGCAGCTGCTCGAAGGAATTTCTGCAGCCCGATCCGCTGTCGATCTATATCCCTAACGAAACTTTTAACACCGAATCGGGCCTGCTTTCGGCCATGGCCATCTGTGACCGCCACCTCAAGGGGTATTGGGCCACAGATCATAACGAGATGCTGACGCTAGGCACAGAGTATATCTTTTCCGAACTGATGGTGGCCAGCAATACCGACAAACGCAGCATGCTGGCGGATGTCGCCAACATGCTGACCCCGACAAGTGACAACTCTACGCATCAAAACCTCGACCGCTCCAATAGCCTCTGGTATCTGTGGGACGAAACCTACAAGGGGATCAGCTATGCCAATACCATTATCAAATATGTAGACCAGGTACAGACCTTGAGCGAGCAGGATAGGAATGCCTACAAAGGACGGGCGTATTTCCATCGGGCTTTCCGCTATATGGCCTTGGTCTTTGAATACGGCGATGTACCTTTGGTGACGACCATCATTGACGTACCCAAACAAAATTACCGGAGCACCAAGCGTGATGCCATTCTGCAGATGATTACCAAGGATATGGAGTTTGCTGTACAATGGGTACCTGATCAGAAAAATATGAACCTGATCGGCTTGATCAACAAGGGTGCCTGCCGCATGCTTTTGGCAAAATGTTACCTCGCCATAGGGGAGTATCAGAAAGCCAAAGAGCAGACGGATATCCTGATTGACCAGTCGGGCTATGCTCTGATGACCGAAAGCTTCGGAACCTTTAACGATGGAGGGGAGGCGCAGACCTGGCCCATCACACGTAACGTGATCTGGGATATGCACCGCCCCGAAAACAAACTGATCGCCAGCAACCGTGAGGTGATCATGGGGATGCCCAACCGTGGCGCCGATGCGGAGTCTTTCGTTAAAATGCTGACCATGCGAATCTTATATCCCTTTGTCTTTGACAGCCGGATACAGACAACGGATGGTAAACAGGCTTTGTTGAACATCAAACGGAACAGCGGGGATTACAATGCAAAATATGATTATATGCGCGCCTTTGGCCGCGGGATAGCAACTTTCCGCCCTACATCATTCCAGACGCAGGGCGTATGGTCTGTCAATGGCAAACCGGATGAAGGCGACCTGCGCCACAGTTCAAAGATGGGTAACTGGGTACGGATGGAAGATTACAAAGTGAACAATAAGGCTTCCAAAGATTTTGGGAAACCGGTCACACTGAAAGATCCCGCAACGGGCAAACTCCTTTGCAGCGATACCATTCGCCGTTGGTACGATGTGCCCCACTATAAATTTTTCCTAGATGATCCCGTAAGTGAATCCAATATCAGCGGTTCAGACGGTTCACGGGGTGCTACCAATGGGGGGATCGCCGACTGGTACCTGTATCGCCTGGCGGAGGCTTACCTCCTGCGCGCTGAAGCGAAATATTATATCAATCCGAGCGATGGAACGATAAAAGATGATTTAAATGCTGTCCGCCAGCGGGCAAAATGTACCGAGCTCTACCAGGGAGCGGTAAGCATCGGGGATATTATGAACGAAAGGGCCCGTGAGCTCTACTGGGAGGAGTGGCGCAATGTCGAATTGAAACGGGTGTCCCTCTGCTTGGCACGTAGTGGTAAACCGGATGAATGGGGAAACGCGTACAATCTGGACAATTTTGATAAACAGAGCGGCACAGATGCCAGTGGCGGGAGTTACTGGTACCAGCGTATTATGCATTATAGCCTCTACAACAAAGGTGTCATTCATGTCAATGCCACTGGGCTAAGCGATATCAAATACACGATGGATAAAAAAAATATGTACTGGCCGATTCCCAATGTCGCGATTACATCCAATATTAAGGGGCAGCTAAAGCAAAATTACGGCTACGACGGTTATAATCCTGCTACTCCAGTATGGGATAAATGGGAGGATGCCGTAGCGGATGAAGCCAAAGCAGAATAATCAGTTTGATAGGTCCCGAACCGATATTTATTAGAGAAGATCGGTTCAGGATTTCTTTGAACATCGTATTTTATAACATAAAACCAGTTCGTAATTACATAAAAACCAGTTTGTATGATCAAGAAAATCTTTTTGTTTTTATTGTTTCTCCCGGTTCAATTTTTAAGTGCACAGACAGATCTGGCAAATTTTCCTGCTGAGGCAGATCCCAAGGAGGTCGGCCATCGCATCGCACACCGCTTTATCGCAGGCAAACATATGCTGCATGCCGGGAAATGGATCAGTTATCCCGAGACCTTCTATTGGACGGGAGCCATTAATTACGCCCATTTAACGGACGATCAGCAGTTGATGCAGGCCATGGAGGAGCGGTTCTCCAAATTAACAGCAAGTGAGCCGCAGCTGCTGCCCATTAAAAACCACGTCGACTTGAATATGTTTGGCAGCCTGCCTTTGCGGCTTTACCAGCTGACCAAAGAGAAAAGCTATCTCGACCTGGGCTTGCCCTACGCCGATACGCAATGGGAACTTCCGCAAAATGCCAGTCAGGAAGCGAAGGACTGGGCGGAAAAAGGATACTCCTGGCAGACCCGTCTCTGGATCGACGATATGTATATGATCACCATCGTGCAGGCCGCTGCTTTTAAAGCAACGGGCAAAGCCGAATACCTGGACCGTGCAGCCCGGGAAATGGTACTTTATCTGGATGAGCTGCAGCGTCCAAACGGACTGTTCTACCATGCACCCGACGTCCCTTACTACTGGGGGCGAGGCAATGGCTGGATGGCCGCGGGTATGACTGAATTGTTGCGTATGCTTCCGAAGGACCATCCCAGTCGACCCCGTATATTAAAGGGCTACCTGACGATGATGAAGAGCCTGAAAAAACAGCAGCGCAAGAGCGGTATGTGGAATCAGTTGATAGACGAGGCAGACTGCTGGGCAGAAACCTCCGGTTCGGCGATGTTTACCTATGCGATCATATCGGGTGTAAAGCAGGGCTGGCTAAGTGACAGACAGTATGGTCCCGTTGCCCGCAAAGCTTGGCTGGCGCTCGCAAAATATGTGGACGATCATGGGGCTGTATCGGAAATCTGCGTGGGCACCAATAAAAAGAATGATAAACAGTATTACTATGACCGCCCTCGCCATACTGGTGATTATCATGGGCAGGCGGCCTATATGTGGTGTATCAATGCACTGCTGGAGGGAAAGATCCCTTAATTTTTGACCGGCTGGCAGTCAGATCAGATTATTTTGTGATTTTGCTGAATTCAAAAGGAATCTGTAGACTGTCGCCGACTACATTTGCTTTTAACTTTTCACCATCCCGCCAGTACGTAATCTTTTTAGGGAAGGGTAGGGAGTCATTATTGCATTCGAATAGGCCGTCTTTTTGCATGGTCATTTCAAAGGCTACAAAATCCTTTTCATCGGGTGTTTTCACCTTTAATTGCCAGTTTCCGTCTGATTTCAACAGCGCCATTTTTTCCTGATTGATGGTATCGTTGTTGTGTAGGGTAAAGGCTAAGCCCGCATATTCAGCATCGTTTATTTTAACCCAATATTCAAAGGTCTTTTTATCTTGGGTTTCGTTGGTACGTCGCCATTTTCCTACTAACCAGTCGAAGTTTTCCGAAGGGTCATGCTCACTACCCATACATTGTACAAAAACAAGGAAAATGGATAAAGGAATCAGCACTTTGCATAATTTTATCATCTGGAATTTTATTTAAAAGGCTTAAAAATGATCGATATTATCGTTGCATGGAGACCTTTTTAGAGATCTCCATGCAACGACTTGACTAAATTTAATGAAAAATTTGCAGTGTCAGAAATAGTACTCGGATGCGCGCTATATTAATTTACCTGAATGTTATTTATCGTCGTCTAGGTTTTCATTTTACTTGCGTTATAATTACTAATAATATTAGTATTTTTAAGTTTTTATTTTTATATTTGTATTGTTAACCTTTTTAATAACAGTAAATTATGGAAATAGTAGCACAGTCGAGGTACATCGATATTACGACGGATTATGGCTTTAAGCGAATATTTGGCTCCAAGACCAATAAAGATCTGCTGATTTCGTTTTTAAACGAACTTTTTAGAGGCCGTAAAATTATTGCTGATCTATATTACAACAAAAATGAACATGTTGGTGATGCGAAAGATATCGGGACGGTTATCTTTGATCTGACTTGTACTGCTGAGAACGGCGAGCAATTTATTATCGAGGTCCAGCGCAGTCGGCAGATCAATCTCAAAAGGCGGATGCTTTACTATAGCAGCAAGCTGATTGCAGATCAGGCACCGAAAGGGGATCGTAGGGGATGGGATTACGCCATTAGCGAAATATATGTTATTGTATTGATGGATGGATTTCCCATGCCCGATTCGGCTGAGGAGGAAAAAGATGATGTGCTGCATGATATTTGCCTGTGTTACAGGGATAGTGGTAAAATATTTTATGAAGATCTCGGGTTTATATATGTTGAATTGGTTAACTTTGCATTAGCTGAGAAAGAGTTAGCGAACGATTTAGACCGTTGGTTGTATGTCCTCAAAAACATGTCGTCAATGGAGAAACTTCCGGGCTATTTGCGTAAGCCAATATTTGAAAAGCTATTTAAACTGGCAGAATATAGTAAACTAAATGATAAGGAACGCGAGATGTACAATGTAAGTTTAAGAAATAAGTGGGACGCCGAAAGTCTCCGCAGTACACAGGAGAAGGAATTGAAACAAGCGCGTGAGAAAGCTTTGACTGAAGGAAAAGCTGAAGGAATTGCTGTTGGGAAGGCTGAGGGGATTGCTGTTGGGAAGGCTGAAGGAATTGCTGTTGGGAAGGCTGAAGGCAAAACGGAAGGGAAAGCTGAGGTGATACGAAATTTATTGTCCTTGGGTAAATTTTCAGCTGTAGAGATCGCCAAACTAGCAAATGTTTCTGAAGATTTTGTGAAAAAAATAGAGGCCAGTCAGTCAAAAGAGAAATAGGTGTAGTCTGAAAAAATCTCATAACGATTGCATTAGAAATAATAAAAACCTCCTGAGGCAAATCTCAGGAGGTTTTTTTGTTTGATTTTTGCCACCTTGAAGCTGCATTTCTGACTTGGAGCTGGCTGTGTTGTATGTTTGGTTAATAGGAACTCTTGTTAATATATTCTTTACCTGTCCTTAATACTGTAGTTGTATTAAAGCTTGATCTTTACAGTCGACGAAGAATTATTGATCTTGAAAGTATGCTTGTGAAAACGATAGACGCCGTGCTATTGGCACGTCTGGTAAATGCAGATTACAGTGCTTTTGATGAGATTTATGAACATCATTGGAGTCACCTGCTTCAAATTGCCATCAAGAAGGTCGGCGACCTGGACGTTGCCATGGATCTCGTTCAGGATCTTTTTGTAGACCTCTGGCAAAGACGTCACACAATCAATATCCACAGTGGACTGCGGGCTTACCTCATTTCGGCCTTGTACCACAAACTGTTCCAGCATTTCAGAAAAAAGGGGGTATATGAAAAACATATCGAGCAATATAGTATACTGTTGCAAGATGGTTTACATGACGTTTTCCCGATAGATGGTTATGAAGATAACTATACAGATGTGCTGGTCGCCATCGAACAGTCAGTCGTTGAAATGCCCGATCGTATGCGCATGGTTTTTAATCTGAAATACCAACGGAGCCTCAGTAATCACGAAATTGCCGAACACTTAGGCATATCCCTGCAGACTGTAAAAAATCAATTGAGCAAAGCATTGCATCTTGTGCGCCAGCACATGCAGCAGCAACAGCTAAATCCCAGTGTATTTCTGTCCTTATCTTTTTTTCTATTCTTTTAGTCTAATTCCTGATCGCTGCCTTCGTTATTTTTTCTTAAACTAAACTTTATACAAACTTAACCTATTTAGGATGGTACGATCATCCCATTGCTGCAACTATAAGGTGTATGCAGGATAAAAAAAGAGAACTGGAGAAATTGATCGAAAGGTATTCAACAGGAAAGCTGACGGATGCAGAACGTGCACATTTGATGCAATGGCTGCAGGAGCTTGATGTAAATGAAGAATACCGCTTTGATAATGAAGGATACGGCTTCGATATGGAAGCAGCAAACAGACGTATGAAGGAAAGGATTGACGCCCGTCTGCTGTCCACCCAAACGGATGTGCAAAGTAGGCCGCTCTCTTGGCAGTTTGTGGCTAAAATTGCGGCACTTGTTCTCTTTTGTTTTTCCTTTGCCTGGTATCTGTCTGCAGACAATTCAGGTGGATCATCAAAACAAAAGCGGGTCGCCGCAATTGTAAAATCCTTGCCGATGCCTACCCAAATGACATGCACGGTTGCACAAGACAGTATAATCGCGCTGGAAGATGGTAGTAGAGTTCGTCTTTTGGCGCATTCTACCCTCACCTGGATACAGCCTTTTCCCAAGGAGAAGCGCGCAATTCAATTGCAGGGAAAGGCTTTTTTTGAGGTGGCCCATGATAAATCTCGTCCATTTACTGTATTAGCAGGTAATATCCTGACCACAGCATTGGGGACATCTTTCTGGGTAATGCAAGACACCAAAAATGCCAAACCAAGGGTACGCCTGATCACGGGGAAAGTTTCCATTAAAGAGCGCAACAAAAATGGGGACGAAAGGCTGCTTGCCTATCTGACACCAGGAGAAACCTGGCAGGCGCCTGCCCTTCAACTGAGGAGAATACAGGTCACAAAATCCGAAAAACCAGTGGAACAGGTCATTCCGGCAACATTGGAATTTCAGCACAAGCCATTGACGGAAGTGCTGCCCGCCTTAGCTTCCTACTATCATACAAGCATTGTTTTTTCTGCTGATGAAGTCGCCGGATTATCTTTATACGGTACATACACACAGGAAAATGATATTGCGCAGATCCTGCAGACCATCTGTCTCGCCAATGATCTGGAACTTAAAGTCAATACGGAAACAAATACCTATACAATCGTAAAGAACAGTCAGTAAAAAACATAAAAATACAATGAGGAGCACCCCAATTTTGGGGTGCCTGGGACAACTATGTACAATTATTAATGAAAAATATGCAACTATCTTTAACAAGAAAAAGGCCAGCCAAAGGGGCTTTATTACTGCTATTAGCGATTGCTTTTGGCCAAAAGGGCTTTGCCCAGCAGAGTGGAGAACTGGTTGTCATTGTACAGGATGCCAAGTCCAAGGGCTTGGCCAACGCCACAGTGACCATAAAAAACAAGAACAGCAATTTAAAACGTTCGGGTCAGGCTGATCAGCAGGGAAAAGCAGTGTTCAACAATTTACCTGTGGATAGCAATTATTGTATCCTGGTGACGTATACCGGACTAGTGCCGAAAGAGGAATGCCAGTATATCGTCACTTCTGGCAAAAGATCAAGTGTGGTCTTTCAACTGACGGATGCTGCTGCAAATCAGATGGATGAAGTGGTCGTTGTGGGCTACGGCACACAGAAAAAGACCAACCTATCGGGGGCGGTAGATCAGATCAGCGGCGAGGTGCTCGACAGTCGCCCCATCTCCAATGCTGCACAGGGGCTTCAAGGGATATCGCCCAATTTGAATATTCAGTTCAACTCCGGGGCACCAGGGGCAGAACCAAAAATTAATATTCGTGGTATAACATCGATCAATGGCGGGGATCCCCTGATCCTGGTCGATAATGTACCGATTTCGTCAGCGGAGTTAATACGTATTTCCCCACAGGATATTGAATCGTTTACGGTTATCAAAGATGCTTCGGCTGCTGCAATTTATGGGGCACGTGCATCATTCGGTGTCCTCATCATCACGACCAAAACGGGAAAAGGGGATGTAAAGGTGAGCTATTCCAATAATTTTACCTGGAATACGCCGACAGTAATGCCTGATAAAATAACAGATCCCTATGTGTTTTCACGATTATTGGAAACTTCTACAGACAATACTCCTTGGGACAATGTCAACTATTCGGATCAGTTTTACCAATATGCCAAGGAACGCTCGGATAATCCTTCGATTGCTGGCGTACGTGTCAACCCCTCGGACTCCAAGGTCTGGGAATATATGGGTAACAGGGACTGGACGCGTTATTTTCTGTCCGACTGGAATGCGACCAACACGCATGACCTATCGATCTCGGGTTCCAATGACAAGGTGCAGTATTATATCAGTGGCAGCTACAATCGGCAAAATTCGCCCGTTAAGCTTACGGAGGACTACTTTGATCGCTACAATCTGCGCTCCAAAGTAAATTATCGGCTTTCGGATTTTATTTCATTTGGCAATAATACGGTGATCGGAAGCATACGCCGGCTTGAACCATCGCAAATGAGCCTGGCGGATATCTACAATATTTTTCCAACCTCATTTGATAAAAATCCAGATGGGACGTGGGCCAATTCTTCGGCAGGTACCATTGCTGCAAGGATGGTCGATGGCGGAAAGAGTGACCAAAAGCGGCTGGATGTACAATCTACTTTCAATACGGAATTCCGATTTTTTGGCAATAAATTTAAGGTCAATGCCGACTATACTTTTCAGCGCAATTCCCTGAACCGCAACTGGTATACCAAGCAGTACGAGATCGGTTATGGACCGAATGATGTCCGGAAAGAAGGGACTACGGGGGCATATCGTGAGGCGGGTTTTTCTTACTACAACGTGTATAATATCTATGGGACTTATGTGCAGTCTTTCAACAAGCATCAGGTCAATGCGGTATTGGGCTTCAATCAGGAGGATTACCGCTATGAAGTCATCAGTGCCGAGCGCGCGGGTCTGATCTCGGAATCCTTTCCAACAATTCAGTTTGCAACGGGAACGATGAAAATGGGCGAAGCAATTGATACTTATGCCCTGCGTGGTGCTTTCTACCGTTTGAACTACACGTATGACGACAAATATATTGTCGAATTCAATGGCCGTTACGACGGCTCTTCCCGCTTCCCGAAAAACAACCGCTTTGGTTTTTTTCCTTCGGGTTCTGCAGCTTGGCGCATCGATCGTGAAAACTTTATGTCCGCTGTATCGGGGCTGGATATGTTAAAAATCAGGGCTTCCTATGGGCAGCTGGGCAATCAGTCTGTTTCAAACTACGGCTACCTCCCTTCGATGGAAAAAAAGGATGCGGATTATTTATTTGGCAGTGAACGCGGTATCTATATACAGGTTCCTTCTTTGGTGTCGCCAAATTATACCTGGGAGAAGGTCAATACCGTCAATGTCGGTCTGGATGTCGCTGTTTTGAAAAATAAGCTTTCGGCTAGTTTTGACTATTATTCGAGACGTACCTTAGGTATGCTGACACTAGGCAAAGACCTGCCTAACATCTTGGGGGCAAGTGAGCCTCGCGAGAATGCAGCGGATCTAAAAACCAATGGCTGGGAATTGACCGTCAATTTTCAGGATCGCTTTGAATTGGCCAATGCACCCTTGCGCTTCAATGCCAAGTTGTTGCTGTCGGATTCACAATCCAAAATTACTCGTTTTGACAACCCCAATAAGAGTATCCTGCAGTATTATGAGGGCATGCAAATGGGGGAGATCTGGGGGCTGCAAAGCAATGGACTTTTTAAAGATGAGGCGCAGATTGCCAAGTTGGACCAGACTTCGATTATTCCCTGGGGAGCCTTGTCCATCGTACCGGGATGGCCTACTTATGTGGATCAGGACGGTAACGGTAAGATTGAAAAGGGATACACGCTGGGCGATACCAAAGACCTTAAAATCATTGGTAACTCCACACCGCGTTATCAATTTGGTATCGATCTTTCTGCAGACTGGAAGGGTTTTGATCTGCGGGCTTTTTTCCAGGGAATTGGCAAGCGCGATTATTACCCGTTGGATTACCTGTATTGGGGAACTTACCAACAGCCTTATGGGAACTTCTATGGGCATTTACTCGATTTTTACCGTCCAGAAAGTGATTCGGACATCGACCGTGCAAAACACTCGCAAGCTTATCTGAATCTCGGGCTTGCCGACCAGAATCTGAATGCGGCTTATCCCATATTGCAATCCTGGCTTGCCGACCGCAACCTTGGTACCCGTATCGATCAGGCGCAGGGGCTGGCTATTCCGCAGACCAACTATTTGCTGAATGCGGCTTATCTGCGTCTGAAAAACCTGACCATTGGTTATACCTTGCCCAAATCAATTACTTCACGTGCCAAGATCAGCAACCTACGTGTATATCTAAGTGGGGAAAATATCATCGAGTGGTCCGCTGTGAAACGCTATTTTGATCCGGAGACTTTGAACGCAAATATCTACACCAATCCTGCAGCTAAACCTGACCGTGAGGGGAATGGATTGACTTATCCCTTCCAAAGAAGTTTTTCTGCAGGTATTCAAGTGACTTTTTAATCGTCTATCATGATAAATAAATATATAAAATTAGCTTTAGTCGGTTCCGTTCTTTCCCTACTTGGGAGCTGCAACGACAACTATTTAGATCGTCTTCCCGAGACGGCGATCAATAATGAAAATTTCTTCAATACAGCGACCGATCTGGAACTGTATATCAATGGCTTGTACAATTTCTCTGCAATGGGTATTTACCAAGCCGACGCTACGACGGATAATGCGAGTACGACAGGTAATACGGAGATCAAGACCCTCATGGGAGGTAATGCTTCTGCAGCGACAATCTCGGGAGGTTGGGAATGGGAGCAGCTCCGCAAAATCAATTTCTTTTTGCAACATATGGGCAAAGCAAAGATCAGTGACAGTGAGAAAGCACATTACGAAGGACTTGGCCGTTATTTTCGGGCCCGCTTCTATGCTGAGAAAGTACAGCGCTTTTCAGATGTGCCCTGGGTAGATAAAGCTTTGGAGGTCGGTGATACCGATTATTTATTTGCCAAGCGTGATCCGCGTGCGACGGTCGTGCAAAAAATCATGGAAGATTTTGAATTTGCCGCTCAGAACGTACAGCCCCGGATTAAATTGGGGACGGTCAACAAGTGGGTGGTGCTGCAGGAATATGGCCGCTTTGCCCTCTATGAAGGAACCTATCGGAAATACCACAGCGAACTGGAATTGAAAAGTTCGGCGACTGAATTTTTGAACAAAGCACAGGCACTGAGTGATCAGCAGATGCGCGAGGGCGGTTTTGCGATCTATAACACTGGCAAACCCAATCAGGATTATGGTTCTTTATTTTTCAGTGAAAACCTCGAAAACAACAAGGAAGTGGTGCTGGGGCGTTTTTATGCCAATAATGTGTTGAATGCAGACTCATGGCCCGGGATGTTTGGTAATTACGAGTATTATCCATTGCGTGACCTTGTGCAGGCCTATCTCATGAAAGATGGTTCATTTTATGCCGCACAGCCCGGATATGAGAAAAATACATTTGTCAAAGAATTTGAAAACCGCGATCCGCGTCTGGCACAGACTTATGCTTATCCGGGATGGCAATTGATCTATTCGCATACCTATGCGCAGGGTGCCGGATTGTATGTGCAGCAGCTGGCCAAAAACTTCTCGGGCTACCACCAGATCAAGGGATTTCAAAATACACTTAGTTTGGAAGCGCGCAACAACTTGGATATCCCGCTTTACCGTTACGCCGAGGTTTTATTGAATTTTGCTGAAGCAAAAGCTGAACTGGGCCAGCTTACGCAGGCTGATCTTGACCGCAGTATCAATCTGCTGCGCAAAAGGGCAGGTATGCCAGATATGACCCTCAGCGAACGCATAGACCCCGTCATGGCATCGCGCTATGCTAATGTCGAAAGCAGCCAGCGCAACCTAGTATTGGAGATTCGGAGGGAACGTCGGGTCGAACTTGCTTTCGAGGGGTTCCGTTTTACAGACCTGATGCGCTGGAATGTGGGTGAATTGTTAAAAAACAAACGTGAAGGTATTTACTTCTCCGGATTGGGGCAGCATGACATGACCGGTGACGGTATTCCAGATATCGTGTTGCTGGCTTCCACATCATCGATTCCCGCTGTGAAGGAGAAAAACAGCCTGGGTCGGGAATTGCAATATTATCGCGTGGGACGCTTTGGACAGGATGTGGGGGTATTTCTTTCGGATGGAAATAGTGGTACGGTTGAAACAATCGAAAACACCGGGGTTTTTGAAGCACCCAAATTCTATTATCGCCCGATACCACAAGGGGAGATACTTTTAAATAATAACCTTAAACAAATATTTGGATGGTAATGAAACGTACGGCAACGGCTATTTTATCTTTACTTTTCCTTGCCTTATCTGGGCTAGGGGCAGTTCGTGCACAGGAATTTAAGTTTGCCTTTTTAACAGATATGCATGTGCATAGTGATTCGACACTTGGCCAGGTGGAGCGCCGGTTAAAATCTCTGCCGTCAGCAGTGGAGCTGCTGGTAAGCGGAGGCGACAATGTCGGCATTGACAATTTAAAAAGTGCTGATCTTTCGGCTGGCGAGCAGCGCCTTAAATCATTGAAAGGGCTTTTTGACCGCACAAAAAAGCCTTACCGCATGGCTATCGGCAATCACGACCGTTTGCCCCGCGACCTGCGGAACGGCAACAATGACTTTGAGCTCTTCGAAAAGACTTTTGGCCAGACCTATTATAGCTTTGACCATAAGGGATGGAAGTTTATCGTACTAAATAGTGTGGAAACCAGAGATAACCACTATGTTATCGGTGACAAGCAGTTCGCATGGCTGCAGGATCTTGTGAAAAACACAGCCAAAGATCAGCCTTTGGTGATTATTTCACATGTCCCTTTTCTATCGATTTATTATCCTGTTCTGGAGGGACGCTATACCGCTGCGGATACCTTTGTCAATCAAAAGCAGGTATTCGATCTTTTCAAAGCGCATAGCCTAAAGCTTGTGCTACAGGGGCATATGCATTTATATGAAGAAATTAAAGTCAAAGGTGTTCAGTTTATTACGGCGGGAGCTGTGTCAGGCAATTGGTGGCACGGTGCTTTTGAGGGGACTGCACCCGGACATCTTGAAGTGGACGTCCATGGTAAAGATTTCAGCTGGAAATATGTAAAGTAAATCTTCTTTTTTCTAAAAAATCAAGCCTCAAGTCAGTAGCTATTTTTGCTGGCTTGGGGCGTTTTTTAGTGGCTTCCCTGTCCGGTCGCGGCTTTTAATTTTGGTACCTCTGCTGAAGTCCCGGATAGTTGAGCGGTGGGAATCAACGACCTTCGGTATGTAACCACACGACGTTTTGTTCTGATTCATGTGGCTGACCAAGGATTGCAGCATAGAGCTCAGGTCGTCGCGCCTTGATGTAACGATAGCCACCGGCTTGTTTTAGTTTTTCTGGGCTAATGGTGGCTGTTGTAAAACTGTCTTCAAAAGTACGGCATTCGGCCAGGATATCCCCGAAGGGGTCCAAAACCATGGAGCAGCCATTTTTTAACTGGTCATCATCCATACCGATAGGGTTTGAAAAAACCACATAGACCGCATTGTCATAAGCACGGGCGGGCAGCCATTTCATCAGCCAGCTGCGACCTTTCATGCCATCAAATTCTAGGCGCAGGGAGGTCGGGTCGTTTTCGCGGTTTTGCCAGAGCTGTGGGGCTACAAAGCCAGCTCCCGGTCGGGAGGAAGGCGTGCACATGGTAACATGCGGCATAAAAATAACATCTGCACCCAATAATTTTGTTGCCCGTACATTTTCGATAACATTATTGTCATAGCAGATTAGGATGCCACATTTCCAGCCTTTAATGTCAAAGATCGTATAAGCTTGCCCTGCTGTCAAATGCGGATTTATAAAGGGGTGTAACTTCCGGTGCTTAGCGATTAAGCCATTTTTGTCCACGCAGATATAAGGCTTATATAAATTGTCGTTTTCATCCTTCTCAAACAGACCTGCAAGGATAATAATGTTGTATCTGGCGGCTATATTGATGAGCTGCTGTGTACTTTCACCGTCAGGAACAAGTTCGGCGATCGCAAGCATTTGCTGCTTATCGAGATTTCGCGCAAAGGTATAACCTGTAATGGAGCATTCGTGGAAGGCGATCACTTCTGCTCCCTGTGCAGCAGCCTCACGGGCAAGTTGTTCGATAACAGCCAGGTTATAAGCTTTGTCTGCATTTTTATGCTCAAATTGTGCCGTAGCAATTTTTAGTCTGTCCATATTTCTTTGATTGATCTATAGACAAAACTACGACCAGGCTAGGAAATGGAATTGTACAAACCCGACATGCCAGTGGGTATATCCTTAAATTCCATAAAATTTATAGCCAATTTATTTGTACGGTTTAGGTATTCGGAAGGTGTAATGCCTGTGTATTTTTTAAAGGCCCGAATAAGGTGGGATTGATCAAAATAGCCGCTTTCATGGCATATCGTCGTTAAGCTGATGTCGGCTGGTTTATTGCGGAGCAACTTCAGAAAGCGGTGGAATTGGACAATGCTGCCAAATTTTTTGGGGCTCATGCCGACTTGCTCTGCAAAGACTCTTTCGATGTGCCGTTCGGTATAGCCGCTATAATGTACCATTTGTCCAACAGTGACAAGTCCCTGATGTCGGGTAATGTGCTGTAATACCATAGGAAGCAGTGCTGATTCCGAGAGTTTACGCCGAGCCGCCGATTTATAAAAAAAAGCATTCAGTGCATGTAATCTTTCGGCTGTCTGTTGAACAGTTAAGAGCGCATGATAAAGGTCGGTACTCGATTGACCAAAGATATCCTGAGCAGCGATAATCTGATCTTTTAGCATATGCGCAGCAATGCCCAGCAGCTTATAAAGTCCGTCCGGCTGGAATACAATAATAATAAAGGACGCCTGCTCGATCAGGGCAAGATCTTGAAAATGGCTGATCTGGCCGTATATAAATGAATAAGGTAGATGCTCACGGTGATGGAGGGATAAGCGACATTCATTGAGCAGAAATACCATCCCTGTATTGCCATCTGAAAATAAACGTAATTTCTTATATCGGTCACCACCGCTTTCTAAAAAAAGATAGTGCTTAATATAGGGTGACAAGACCTCGGGCGGAAATATCTGCATGCGCTAATCCATGAATTGACCTATTTCAAATCTACAGAATTATCCGCTCAAAATAAAAACTCATTTATTTAGCAGGAAGTAAAATTAAAAATAAAATCTACTAATCTTATAGATTTTATTTAATGATTTACTATATTTGTTTATCAACCTAGAAGACAAGCTTGAAATAGCGGCCTCTTCCATGAGTAATCATCATAATGTTTAACTTAATTTGTTATTTATGAACTGCACACTTTATTCTATTCTTTCTGATCCCAGAGCAAGTCAGCTCTCCTACAAATCCTATTTCTCTGATTTAAACATGCGAATGTGTAGCTGCGGATAAGGGGAAATATTTTTCCTTAACATGCAGCTTTTCTGACAAGTAATCAATTGGCGTTGGCACTTGTAATTATTCACTGTTAAAATTTTACCTATGAAAAATAGCGTATGGAAGTACGCCGTGACAATTTTTTTGTCACATGGTTTGCTATTGCCTGTATTTTCGCAGCAATCTGAGCCGATTATCAACGCGACCTTAAAAGGTATTGTATTGGATTCTATTTCCAATCAGCCCATTGAAGGCGTTACAATACAGCTCGAAGGTGTTACGCACCATGTAAAGACCGATGCGTCTGGAAGATTTCAATTCGTTACGGGGCAGCGGCTTCCCCTGACTTTTTCAACTTCATTTTTGGGTTATAAGGGCCGGAAGATTACAGCACGGCAGGCCCAGATTCAGATTCTGTTGCAGCCCAGCGTCTCCGATCTGGATGAAGTGGTAGTCGTCGGCTACGGAACACAGAAAAAAAGAAACTTAACGGGCGCGGTCGGTAAGATCGAAGCCTCTGAAGTAAATAAAATCCCGGTAGCTAGTTTCGATGCGCAGCTGCAGGGAAAACTCGCGGGAGTGCAGGTTTCGACAAACTCCGGGGTCCCCGGCGAGAGTATCTTTCTACGTGTGCGTGGAACGACCTCCATCAACTCCAGCAGTGATCCGCTGTATATCGTTGATGGTGTATTCTTAAATAATACTTCGCTTCAAAATATAGGCCTCGGCGGAAGGACGAGTTCACCGCTCACGGATATCAACCCGGCTGATATCGAGTCGATCGAAGTGCTAAAAGACGCATCGGCTACGGCGATCTACGGTTCCCGCGGTGCCAATGGTGTGATCATTATCACAACGAAAAAAGGTAGCTATGGCAGCCGTACCAAAATTGACCTCAACCTGCAGGGGGGATGGGCCGAAGCAAATAAATCCTTGTTGCCCAAACTGGCTACAGGTCCCGAAACGGCAACTCTGGCCAATGAGTGGTGGATAAACTCGGGACTGGACAACCCTGCCCTAAAACAGACTTTTGCCAATCGGCCTTACCGCCCGGTTTCGGAAGGTGGCAAGGGAAACCCCGAAGATCAGCCTACCTATGACCGTCTGGGATTTCTGCTGCGCCACGGTAAGCTGCAGGATTACAATATCGGTATCCAGGGTGGTGGCGACAAATCCAGGTTTTACATCGGTGCTGGTTATACAGGGCAGGAAGCTTTTATTAAGGTGATCGATTTTTCACGGACTAACCTCAAGTTTAATTTTGACCATCAGATCAATAGTCGCGTTAAAATTGGCCTGACAAACAATTTTTCGAGAACCTACCGCAATCAGGCCCGTACCGGTGACGGTCCACAGGTCAGTCTTTTCAACTCTGCAGTTTCCTCGGCGACCAATGTGCCAATTTTCAATACCGACGGATCACTCAATGGGACGGACAATACCTATACGCTCGTAGACAACTATGATGTGAATACCACCAGCCTGCGCTATGTCGGAAGCGCTTTTGCTGAAGTCGATATTGTAAAAGGACTGAAATTTAAATCGAGTTTCAGTGCCGACTACAATGTATACGACGAATCGCAATATTGGAACAGCAAAACCAGTATTGGTATCGCCAATAACAATCAGGCGACCTCGGGCATATCCAGAAATGGAACCTGGATCAATGAGCAGACCCTGTCGTATCAAAATACGTTTGGAAAGCACAGCCTCAACGCAATTTTGGGAAACACCTTTCAGAGTAATGTGCTCGATTACAAATACCTGGAAGGGAATGGCTTTGCCAATGATTCCTTCAAGCAGATTTCTTCTGCTGCAAATATCCTCGCATCCGACAACTGGACCAAATATACCATCGCTTCCTTTTTTGGGCGTGTAGGTTATAGTTATGCAGACAGGTACTTTGCGGAGGCGACTTTACGTGCGGATGGATCATCCAAGTTTGGAGCCAATAATCGATGGGGTTATTTCCCCGCGTTCTCGGCAGGTTGGCGTATCAGTCAGGAAGCATTCCTGGCAGATCAAAGCTGGTTGAGTGACCTCAAAATAAGGGCTTCCTATGGATTGACCGGTAACCAGGCGGGTATCAGCAACTTTGCTGCCAGAGGCTTATGGTCGGGCAATGAAAAGTATGCAGATAGCTATGGCAAAGTCCTGCCAAGTACGGGGCCTTTTCAGCTTGGGAATGCGGATCTGCGCTGGGAAAAGACAGCCCAGGCAGATCTTGGATTAGACTTGGCGCTGTTCAAAAATCGCCTTTCTGTGACCTTAGATCTTTATCATAAATATACATCCGATCTGTTGCTCGAACGGCCTATCGTTGGAAGTTCGGGGTTTTCCAAATACTGGGCAAATGTGGGGGAGATCAGCAATAAGGGTTATGAGCTGTTGATCAATTCGCTCAATGTGAAAACAAAAGATTTTGCCTGGAATACGAGCTTCAATATATCGGGCAATAAAAATAAAATCGAGAAATTACCGACCCAAATTACCCAGTATACCCGTGATTGGGTGATTCTGAAAGAAGGTTATTCCCTCAATTCCTTTTGGCTTTATGAGCAGCTGTATGTCGATCCACAGACTGGAAATGCGGTGTTTGATGGGCAGCTCAGCGATGGTTCGCTGCCAACTTCGGCACGCAAAGTTTTTCGCAATGCTTATCCCAAATTTTACGGTGGCATAGGCAATACTTTTACTTATAAAAACTTTGACCTCGGTGTTGACTTCAGTTTTCAATATGGCAACTATGCGGTTAACCTCAATCGCTATTTCAGGGAACGTAACCCAAGCAGTGGGGGTGTCTTCCAAAATGTACTGAACAGATGGCAGCAGCCCGGAGATAATACAGACGTACCGCGCTTGACCTCGGAAGGGCTTAACTATACGATTGATGCCAATAGCCGTTATCTCGAAGATGCCTCTTTCTTAAAATTGAGACAACTGTCTTTTGGCTATAAATTGCCGAAAGAACTGGTAGAGCGGGCCAGGCTGACTGCAGCACGTGTTTATTTTGTGGGATCAAACCTCTTTGTCTGGAGCAAATACACAGGCGATCCCGAATCGAATGTAACCAGCAATCCAAATGCACAGGGGATAGGCTCTTTTGGAACGCCGCCACAGCCCCGTACCTTTCAGCTTGGTTTAAATGTCACCCTATAAACTTAATCCTCATATCAAAAGCTCATGAAAAAATTGTTATATTTCCTTTGTCCTCTTCTTGTCTTTCAGCTGAGTAGCTGCAGCTCTTTTTTGGAGGTGGAGCCTAAAAATTCAGTCTCTGATGAGGTGACCATCGTCGATGCGAGTTCGGCAGCAACTGCTGTCCGTGGCATCTATTCTGCTCTTCGATCCAACGATTACTACGGCTATAGCTTTCAGTTGCTGGGATTCTTTTCGGCAGACAATATTGTGTATCGGGGTAGTCAGACCGTTCATCAGACCTTGACCAATCATACGGTCAAATCCGATCTGGCCGTGCTGGCTACTGCCTGGAATCAGATCTATGCCACCATTAACCGCACCAATCATGTCATTACAAAAGTGCCCAATCTGGCGCTGACGACCACATTTACAGAAGCTTACCGGAACCAGCTGGTCGGGGAGGCCTATTTTGTCCGTGCGCTTGCTTATTTTGATCTTGCCAGGACCTGGGGCGGTGTACAGATCGTTCTGCAGCCGACGGTTTCAGCCAGCAGCCTGCCGCAGGTAAAAAGGAGCTCATTGGCCGATACATATGCACAGGTGCTGCAGGATCTGCAAAAAGCAGAGCAGCTGCTACCCAATGAGACAAACCGTATCCGGGCGACCAAGAAAACAGCCCGGGCATTGTTGGCCAGGTTTTATCTCTATCAAAAGAACTGGTCGGAAGCCATCAAATACGCAACGTATATTCTTGATGATAACAGCAATTACAGCTTGGTGACTCCCTATCGTTCGTTTTACGCAAACAATACATCCAACACAAAAGAATCGGTGTTCGAGCTGGTTTACGATATCAACAATACCAGCGGCCAGGCTAGTCAGTGGCTGTCGGGTAGTAATGGAGGGACAGCCTGGATCAGGCCTTCGCAGGATATTTATGACCTGCTGATAGATCCGGCTGTCGGTGGCGATCGGTCAGCACTGGTATCTAAAACATCCTCATCAACAGATCCCAATATCCTGATCGGAAACCTCTATTATCGGACCGACCGGACCGACCCTGTCTTTTTGATCCGGACAGCTGAACTGTATCTAATCCGTGCCGAGGCGCTCGCGCAGCGTAATGGTCCCGGCGATCTGACTGCGAGCCTAGCCGATTTAAATGCCATACGTGTCCGCGCTGGAGTTAAACCTGTACAAGGGCTTGGGGCAACCGACCTGCTGCAGGCAATTGAGCAGGAGAATCGGGTAGAATTTGCCATGGAAAACCATCGCTGGTATGATCTTTTGCGAACAGGCCGTGCGCAGCAAGTGCTCAATATTTCCTCTGTCAACAGATTATTGCTTCCGATCCCTTACGCGCAGGTTTCCATCGATCCGGACCTGCAGCAAAATCCGGGTTTGGATTAATCGGATCAATTCCGTGTTTTTTCTATTAAAATGTATTGAAATGACAATATTAACAGAACCTCATTTTTTTCGGCGTCACCGCTCGAATATACTATATATAGGCTTGATCTTTTTCCTGGTGCTCAGTATCCCTTATGACCCCAATCTTTTCAAAGATACTTCGTTTGGAAATTTGCTGTCGCTGGAAAACTGGTTTGCACTGGCAACCTATCGCAGCTCTTTTATTCCTGAAAGTCCATTCGTGGGTACAGATGTGCGCGGTTATTACAATTGGGCTATTGCGCTTGGACTGGCCCTGCTACTTTTTCTGATCTTTGGGCGCAAACTCAAGCAGGCGGTTCGTGCCGATGATGAAACAGTCTTTTACTGGCTCCGTGTGCTGCTACGCTATCGCCTCGCACTAGCGATCATCTATATCGGACTGGTCAAAATTATTCCGATACAACTGCCCGAACCAACCATCAGCGAACTGCATACGGAATACGGTGACCTGCTACTCTGGAAGCTTTATTACCTAACCAATGGTATTGCTACGGCCGGCTATCTGCCGGTTATTGGTGCGCTTGAGATTCTGGGCGGTCTATTTTTGCTGAACCGTCGCACTGCAGTAATTGGTTCGGGGCTTCTGATTGCGGTGCTACTCAATGTGGTCATCGTCAACTATGTATACGAGATCGGTGAGCAAGTGTACAGCTCTTTTCTATTGTTGTTGGCAATTGTCATTTTTTCCTACGACTGGCCCCGTTTTTACAGGCTGTTGATCAGAAAGACAGCAACGATCCCTGACGGATTCTGGCCGGTATATGGCCCAAGGGTCGCTGTTGTGCGTCCCTATCTGCAAGTGCTGTTTTTGGTGCTGATTGCGGTATTTAGCGTGCAGGCTTATTTGAGCTGGAAGAATTCCAATTATCCATTTCCAGAAGAGAAAGGGCTCGATGACGCTGCTGGAGTATACAACGTGAAAGATTTTGTATGGAAAGGAGATACACTGGCGTATTCGCTAACAGATAGCATACGTTGGAAGGATGTGGTTTTTGAAAAATGGAACACCATCAGTATTCGTGGAAATCGTCCTGTCAAGGTCGACAGCCTCAGACCACGTATCGCCTTCAACAGGGAGCGCAACTATGAATACCTAGGCAATGGAGGTCGTGAATTTTTCGGGTACAGCCAAAAAAAGGGTGCTGAAAAGGAACAGACGGCTATTAAACTTAGGGGGAAGGTCAATCGGGGCCACACATTTTCCTTTGTCCTCCGCCGGCCGGATAAGCGGACCCTGCTGCTTGATGGAGTTAATCAGCTAGGCGACTCCCTGCATGTGCGGCTTGAAAAAGTAAACAAGAAATATCTGCTGCACGAGGGGCGCAGAAAACCGATCCGTATTTATTAACCATTCAAATGTAGCGAAAACTTATGGCAACGATACAACAACTGGAGGGAGCGTATAGCAAAGAATTACGCACATCCAACAAAGACCAGGACTGGAAGTACTGGGAGAAGGTGGGATTTAGATTTACCTTTATTTTCTTTATCCTTATGCTCGTACCCCTAGACTGGGAATGGTACGAAAAAGTTTTTAAACCCGATTCATTATATGATTTTATGGCTTCTATCGCGGGTGGGTCGCGTACCGGTTGGATAGAAATTGATACCGAGAGCGGTAAGTGGGGATTTGCATCCTATACCTCCTGGTGGCTGAATGGTCTGATCGCGGTACTTGGTGCTTCCATTTGGACCATATTGGCACGAAACAGCAAGGTGAAACAATACGATGCGTTATATTATTGGTTACGGGTGCTAGTACGCTACCGTATTGCGCTGGGTTTGATTGCATTTGGATTTATCAAATTTTTTCCGATGCAAATGCCATTTCCATCACTGGCCAATTTAAATACCGACCTCGGGGAATATGCTCCCTTTAAATTGTACTGGCAGATTGTGGGGGTATCTTATAAATACGAGATTTTTCTGGGTTTTCTGGAGATTGCTGCCGGAAGCTTGCTTTTCTTTCGACCAACGGTGGTCGTAGGCGCCATTATCAACGCAGGCGTTCTTTTTAATATTGCTCATGCCAATATTGCTTATGATGGCGCTGTACATGTTTACAGTTCATACTTCGTGTTGCTTTCCCTATTTCTGCTGCTACAATACCTGCCTGCAATCTGGAAACTCTTTATCCTGCGTGAACCTGTCAGTGCCTATTATTATGTGCCGGGATTTCTGAAAAAGTGGAACAAGCCCCTGTACTTTGGGACCAAAGCAACGATTGTTGTGCTCTTCCTATTTGTATATGGTTATTATCGATATGAACGATTTTATGACGAAGGCCGTCTTAAGGAGCCTGTGCTGCCGGGCCTGGCACATGCTGCCGGACATTATGAGGTTTCAAGTTTTCTGTTGAATGGAAAGTCACAGCCGTACTCACCTGCGGATTCGGTACGCTGGCACGAGGCATTTTTCGAGCGTTATTCGACTTTGGTCTATAAGGTTAATAAAGCCAATGCTATTGATCTCGGTAATGGAACGCCGGCCTTGAATGATGTACTCAAAACCTATGAATTTACGGGCCGGGCCGGGGGAAAGAGCTACTTGTACTACGAAATAGACTCGGTAGACCATACGCTGTATCTCATCGATAAAAATCAAAAATTCAGCAAGGAACAGCGGAAGCAATTGGATGAAAAAATGGATGTCGGCCTGAAAGCCCTTTACGGGAAAGCAAAGGGCGATAGCCTGCATATCCTGAAATGGGCGTACGAACGGCCAACTGCCGAACAGATCAAGCTAAAAGGGCTAGATGCCAGTGGTAACAACCTTGAAATTACCCTTGACCGTGTCAAGGAATCTTATCTCGCAGGTAAGGAATGGTATATGAAAAATACACTCTTTACCTATTAATTGTCTTAAAAATACGTGTTATTATGAATAGAAGATTATTTATCCACCGCTCTGCTATCCTATTAACGCTAGCTTCCGCGGGACAGAGCGTATCCTGCTTTGGAAATACCGCCGAAAATGTGGCCGGCTACAGCATTAAACAGTTTGAAGATGAAGGCTTGGCCCACTTTTCGTACGCCATATTAGCCGACCGGAAAATTGTCCTTGTCGATCCTGCACGCGATCCGCGGCCTTATTACGCCTATGCAAAGGAGCAAGGAGCGAAAATTGTAGCCGTGGTGGAGACCCACCCTCATGCCGATTTCGTGAGTTCCCATTTGGAAATCCATCGGGATCAGGATGCCACTATTTATGTGAGTAAACTGGTAAGGGCAGCCTATCCGCATCAGACTTTTGACGACGGCAATACCCTGAAGATTTCGGATCGAGTGGTATTGCATGCGATCAATACGCCAGGACATTCTCCCGATAGTATTTCTGTGCTGCTGAAAGCGGATGGCCGTGATGCTGCTATCTTTTCGGGGGATGCGGTATTGATCGGCGGCGTGGGCCGGCCCGATCTGCGGGAATATTCGGGCGAGCAAGCTACGCAGCGCGAAAAGCTGGCCCATCAGCTCTACCATACCGTGCAGGATGTTTACGCTAAACTGGCTGATCAGGTGGTATTGTATCCCGCGCATGGTGCGGGCTCTCTCTGTGGGAATGCCCTCAAAGGAGCTAAGCAAAGTACTATAGGCGCCGAAAGAACGCAAAATTTTGCTTTTCAGCAGCAGTCGGAAGAGGCTTTTGTGCGACAGATTCTGAATGACCAGCCAGCTATACCAGTTTACTTTCCATACAATGTGGAATCGAATCGCAAAGGTGCCGCACCATTATTGACTTCACTGGCGGCCATTCCATTGATTGGGGCTGCTGAGGTATCTGTTTCATCCGCAACGCTAGTCGATACACGTTCGGCAGCAGCATTCAGGCAGTCCCATTTTCCAGGGGCCATCAATATCCCCGAACGAAGTAAATCCGAATCTTGGATAGGGACACTTATCGACCCCAAAGGCAGTTTCTATCTATTGGTCGATACCAAAGAACAGGCAAGGCTGCAGCTTGAAAAGATTGCTAAAATAGGCTATGAGCAGTTTGTTAAAGCTGTTGTGCTCTTTGGTGACTTTGCTGCGCAGCATTCGGAAGACTTTGATCAGGCTGCTTTCGACCGTTCGCCGCAGGAGTATTTTATTGTCGATGTGCGTACAGCAGAGGAAGCCAAGGAGGGCCCCGTATTCAGCGGAGCGCATAATATTCCTCTGGCGGAATTAAAACAGCATATTTCGGAGCTACCCCTAGATAAGACCATTGTCGTTCATTGCGCTTCGGGCTATCGTTCGGCCATAGCCAGCAGCCTAATTCATGAATCGGCTCCAAAAGCCCATGTATGGGATGTTGGCGAACATATCAAAGCGTATAAGTCAGCCGTGAATTAACAAGAATATATCAGTATTAAAGCCCAATACGAGATGAAAGATTTAAAATTAATAGCAAGTATGCTTTTGGCGATCTGCCTGCTGCTCAATATCACAAACTGTCAATCCAGACAGGATACAAAGGAGGTTGTAAAAAACAGTCAGGTGTCGATAAAGAAAGAAGAAGCCCTCCGTTTTAAGCAGGAACTAGAAAGCCTGAATAAGACCAATAAAGTACCGGTACAGATTCCGGATAATGCACGCATTGTCTATGCGACCGAACAGGATGTACTGGAGATTGAAAATGGAATTGTCCTTTTTGGCTGGCCGAGCTGTCCCTGGTTCCGCAATGCCATAACACCTTTGCTGGAATTTGCACAGGAGGAAAAGGCGACGATTTATTACCTCAATATTCACGATATCCGGGATCTGAAGGAGAAGGACAAGGCGGGTAAAGTCATCACGACCAAAGCTGGGAGTCCAGGCTATGAGGCCATTCTGGCCAAATTTCATAACATCTTGAATCCTTATACAGCAGTTGGCATTGATTCCATCAAACGGATATCTTCACCGACCGTACTGTTTATCGAAAAAGGGAAAGGAGTTCACAAGGTTGTTTCCACCGTGGTGTCGCAGATAGATCCAAAAATAAAATTGGATAGCACGCAACGTCAGGAACTTAAGCAGCGCTACCGCGAATATTTTACCGATGAACGGGCGATATAAGTCTTTTGCATCCGATCTTTAAAGCCTGAATAAAAGCGCAGTTAACAGATGGGGGCTCCACAGGAATGGTGCTGTGGAGGCGTATAAAATTATATGAATAGAGTATAAAGCTAAACTAAATAGATATGCTATGAAAAAAATAATCAATCTTGGACTTTTGGCATTTGTTTTAACGACATTTACAATCGCTTGCGGATCGGCGGGCAAGAAAAAAGAAGCCGGCAAAGAACAATCGGACTCCACTTCATCGACGGGTTCAAAAAAGGAACAGCCCAATACAGGTTGTGACTAAGAATGATAAAAATCCAGTATATGCGAAAATTTGATGCAATTATTATTGGTTCGGGACCAAATGGTCTGGCTGCAGCGATTACCTTTCAGCAACAGGGGCTAAGTACCCTGCTACTGGAAGGTGCCGATACGATCGGCGGCGGCATGCGCACAAAAGAACTTACGCTCCCGGGTTTCCAGCACGATGTCTGTTCGGCGATCCATCCGATGGCCATGGCTTCGCCATTTTTCAGAAATCTGCCTCTGGAGGCCTTTGGACTATCTTTTGTTAAGCCCCGTTATGCAGCGGCGCATCCGCTGGAAGATAAGGAGTCCGCGATACTCTATCACAGCCTTACCGAAACAGAGCGGGGACTAGGAGCTGATGGAGGGCGTTACCGTAAGCTGGTCGAAAAGGTCGTTGCCCATTGGGATGAGCTTGCCCTCGATATAATGGGGCCATTATCCTTTCCGAAACACCCCCTAACGTTGGCTTCGTTTGGGCTTGATGCCCTGCAGCCTGCGAGCTGGACGGTGGGGCGCTTTGCTACTGAGCAGGCGAAAGCACTGTGGGCGGGCATGGCAGCACATGGTATTCAGCCCCTGACAAACTGGACGACTTCGGCGATTGCGATCGTGCTGTCTGCCGTGGGCAATAAGTACGGCTGGCAGATTCCTGTGGGGGGTTCGCAATCCATTGCAAATGCACTGCTGCGGTATTATCAATCATTGGGCGGGGAGGTGCAAACGGGCTGTTGGGTCGAGGATGTGCGCGATCTGCCTTATCATAAAGTGCTTTTCTGTGATATGACCCCAAGGCAGCTGTTGCAGCTGAAAGGAATAGCGCTTGGGGGGCGGTACCGCAAAAGGCTGGAGGGCTACAGACAGGGAATGGGAGTGTTTAAAGTTGACTGGGCCTTGTCCGAGATAACGCCGTTTAAGGACTTGCGTTGTCAGCAAGCAGCGACTGTACATCTGGGAAATACCTATGCGGAGATTGCAGAAAGCGAGCGTTTGAGTCATCTGGGAAAACAGGTGGACAAGCCATTTGTTTTGTTTGCACAGCAAAGTGCATTCGATCCGCGACGCGCACCCGAAGGCAAACACACAGGCTGGGCATACTGCCATGTGCCTAATGGAAGTGATATCGATTATACCGAGGCTATTGAAAATCAGGTTGAGCGATTTGCGCCCGGATTTAAAGATACTATTTTAGCAAAACACAGCTTTTCGCCAGCGAAGCTGGAAGCCTATAATCCCAATTACATTGGCGGGGATATCAATGGCGGAATCATGGATATTACGCAGTTGTACAGCCGCCCTGTACTGGCCTTAAATCCATACCGTACTTCGATAGACCATATTTACCTCTGTTCGTCGTCTACGCCTCCGGGCGGCGGCGTGCACGGCATGTGCGGTTATCATGCTGCACGGACAGCACTTAGCGAGCACTTTGGTTTGCGGCTATAGGAGCTGTGGATTTAATATGATGCTACCATCAGTTTTAAGAAATTTAACAAAAATATTTACGAATTATTCGTAGATTTAATTCGTGAATTAAATCTAAATAGAACCGATGAAATATAGCCATGCTTTAAATACAGTTATCTGTCTTCTATGTCTGTGGTCCATGCCGCTTTATGCACAAGACCTAATGGGTATTTTAAAAAAATCCAGCTCAGTGCTAGACCAAAAAGAGGTGATAAATTATCATTACAGTCTGGAGATAAATTACGCTTCGGAGGATTATAAATATACCTTTGACGGTAATACCTATTTGGATTTTCGAAAAAAAGACAATCCTCTGGGGCTAAATTTTCAATTCGATAATCCTCAGCGCAAGATTGTGTATAATGGGGCGGAGTCTTTCGAGCTTAATCTTCTTGATAAAACGAGTGTGGTAAAACGCCATCCCCAAAAGAGTGAGCTGGGGCGTTTTACCTTTTTGAATAGCAGTCTACTGACCTGGAAAAACGTACTGCCAACTATTATTTCCTCGGCTGATATTCAGAAGATTTTTGTTAAAAGTCCGCACCCATTTTGCTATGCTATACGGATAGAAATGGGGCAGCGTGTAATTGATAATTTGGGCAATGTGACGCCAATAACTGCAAAAAGAAATATAAGCTATACGATTCTCCTGGATAAAAAGAGCTTTCTTCCGATCGAAATTCTTCAGGAAAATGATGTAGCCGTGAATGATTATGTCAGAACAAAATTTAGTTACGTTGATTTAAGTAAGGGGCCGGCTGAGCGTTCCTGGTATTATTCGAGTTATCCCGAATATAAAGTAAAGGAGCCAAAAGTGCGTGTTTCATTGAAGACAGGGAAGATCGTTCCGCGATGGCAGCTACCGTTAATTTCAGGTTCTGGATCAATCACGCTCGATTCGCTTAAAGGCAATTATGTATTGCTGGAATTCTGGATTAAGAACTGTGGTTATTGTATTGAAGCAGTTCCGCTTCTGAATGAAGTGCATCGGAGCTATGTGGATAAGGGATTAAAGATAGTTGCGATAAATACTGCCGACCGTGAATCGGACATACAAAGTTTCCTTCGTCGAAATAAGCCGAACTATCCCAATGTATGGGACAAGGATGGTAAAATAGGAGAGCTGTATGGGGTTAGTGGATACCCGCAAGCTTTTCTTTTAGACAAAGAAGGGCAACTGTTGTTCCAGGGCGCGGTAAATTCTGCTGAATTGCAAGCTGCACTAACCCAGGCGCTACGCAAATAAATGATGTTGCTATGGTGTATTTTTGTTTTTTGATACCGGCGTTTAGGAAAAAATAAAATTCCGGGGTGCGTATTTATTTTCGGCAGCATTTTTGCTGAGTAGAGAGCTACGAAAACACCCCAAATAATATGTTTCATTAGGCCAAGAGATTTCTTGGCCTTTTGTATTTGCTTTTTCCGTTGTCTAAGTATGTTGCTCGGGGTTTTTTTCTAGTATATCTGCATCGTTAACGATCTGATAGTTTCAGTTGAACCGGTCCAATAACACACAAGTATAAAATTCTGTACTTTTCATTTGCCACATCGTTTATTTGCACTTGTGAAAATAAAGGGGATTGGCTGGAGTCTTTATTTGGATGCCAAAACTTAAAGATGGGCTCGGGGCAGTCTTGCCGAATACGATGCGAAGTTCATTCGGATTTTTGGGCTGTTCTTTGTTTAATTATGGGTTTATTTGTTTATTGGTAAACTGCTAATTTATATTGAATTATATTTCTTTATATACTTGTTTCGTGTCAGTTTGGCAGATCCTATTGAGAGATGAACATGAGCGGTGAAGGGTACTGAGATTGCAGAAAAAGGAGGTGCTAGATATAGACCGTTCCGGCACAGCAACTATGAGCTGTACAGCAAATAAAAGATAGTCTTGTTGTTTTTGATAAATTTATTAATTGTTTATATACAGTATCTTGTGTTCTTTATATTGATTAAAAGTAGATATTATGTTTTGTGTGATGTGTAATGGTGTCGCGCTTTTATATGATCGATATTCGGCATAAAAGAATCAAAAGATTGTTAAAAAAAATCCATAAATTAGGAGAACTAACAATCTCTTTTATGGACGTAAAATTAATCATAAAGGCTTTCGCACTGTTATCGTTTTGTCTGACTTGCTTTGTCGGGCATGGGCAGGAAAGCAACAATAACAAAAAATTGTGGGCAAAATCCATCCTAAACCAAAAGGCACCCAAGCTGGAGGTAGAGCAATGGCTGTCTGCTGTACCCGACACAAAAGGAAAATTTGTGTTGATTGATTTTTGGGCGACCTGGTGTGGGCCGTGCCGAAAAGTGATTCCTGAAATGAACGAATGGCATAAAAAGTATAACGATAAACTTGTGATCATCGGTGTTTCGGATGAAAAGGCAGAAATTGTTAAAAAAGCCAAGGAAATCAAAATTGACTATTTCTCGGCAATCGACACGAAAGCCCGTTTGAAAAAACAGCTTGAAGTGCAGGGGATTCCACATTGTATTTTATTGGATCCTGATGGCATTGTGCGCTGGGAGGGTTTTCCCACCTTAGAGGGGCATGAGCTAACCGATGATGTTGTTGCTGATATCATCAGAAAGTATTCCAGGAAACGTGGGAGATTTAAAGATAGCACTCCATATTTTCTGCGGCAGGAAGAAGTAATGTTGGCTGGACTGTAAAAGTTTTCAATATCTCTAATTGATAAATAGTGCGATTTTGGCAGGGCTTCGGTATTGAATGGATAAAAAAAAGTGTAACGGTTACCCGTTACACTCTGCAAGAAGATGCAGCTGCATCTTCTAGTGTGTTTACTTAATTATGCGATACGTACATTAACTGCGTTAATGCCTTTTTTTCCGTTTTCTACATCAAATGTTACACTGTCATTCTCACGTACTTCATTGATCAAACCTGATACGTGTACGAAAATGTCATCACCACCACCGGCTGGTGTAATAAAACCAAAGCCCTTGGTTTGGTTAAAGAATTTTACTGTTCCTTCTTGCATTGTATTCTATATTATATTAAAGTATTCAATAGTAAATAATTATAATGAAATTGCAATCATTATAACATTCAATCGATTTGTTGACAAGAAATGATGTTTGTAATTTAATGGGCTTGGGTTTATTCAAGTTCAAAAAGGGTACAGCACCTATTATTTGATAACAAAAGTAGCTTCTGAAAATGCGAAAACTGAGTCGAAAAGAATGACTTGACAAATTCAGATAAGCAAAGGCGGAGCCGATTATTAATCAAATGTAATTATAAATTATTGATTTATAAAGTGTTTTGGCTTTTTTATTTATAATAAATATGCAATAACCTATTAAGCAGGGTTAAAACGCGTTTTACAGCCATGAAATATTCATTAAAATTAACCTTAAATACGATAAGTGAAAGCATTGATGTTCATGCCGGCACCTACAGATGCGAATAAGATAATGTCACCCTCGCTTAATGATTGGTTGTCGATTTTTCCATGTACCATAAGATCATAAAGCGTTGGAATAGTTGCTACACTGCTATTTCCTAGCGTATGTATAGTCATGGGCATGACGTCAGCAAGAGGAGTCTTGCCATAAAGTGCATAGAATCTCATTAAAATGGCTTCGTCCATTTTCTCATTGGCTTGGTGGATCAGGATCTTTTTGATTGCAGAAACATCAATATTGGCCTTTTCAAGACAAGACTGCATAGCCAGAGGAACCTTATTAAGAGCAAATTCATAGATTTTGCGTCCTTTCATTTTGATATATCGAGTAGCAGGATCTTCCTTGTGATGATAAGAGCTGCCGAAATTAAGATAATCGGCTTCATCCAACGCATATGTTGCGCTCTCAAAAGAGAGTAATCCGCGGTTTTCCGTTGTTGCTTCGACGATTACAGCACCAGCACCGTCTGCGTAGATCATCGAATCTCTATCGTAGGGATCTACCACACGTGACAGCGTTTCTGCGCCGATGACCAAACATCGGGTTGCCATGCCCGATTTAATAAAAGCATTGGCTTGCAATATTCCCTCATTCCAACCGGGACAGCCAAACAGGAGGTCATAAGCCACACATTTTGGATTACGAATTGCTAATTTTTTCTTTACCCTTGTCGCTAGACTAGGTACGGTGTCCGATTGGATTTTGCCGTATTGAACATCACCATAATTATGGGCAACAATAATGTAATTCAATGTCTCTGGGTCAATACCGGCATCTTCAATGGCGCGCGCTCCAGCCAAGAAAGCTAGGTCTGATGCGACTTGATCACGATCGGCATAGCGGCGTTCCTCAATTCCGGTGATCGCTTTGAATTTCTCAATGACAGAAGCCGACTGGCCAAATGGAGATCCGCTCTCATCCAAAAAAGAATGTTCTTTAAAAAATGTATTGGCGATCTTATTGTTTGGAATATAACTGCCAGAACCGGTAATTCTTATATTTATCATTGTTTCGTTGTACCTAATGTGTTTAAATGTATTTCGACGATCATCCCCTTATGCTATGCTGATTCCTTCTGGTCGTATACATTCACATTTCTGGCGGCTTGTTTCCTTCTCAGCTTTAATATACCAAATATTATCGGAATAGTACTAATTTTCTTTTTCGCACCAATCTAAAAGTGGCTTGTATAAGCTCTGAATATCTTTACTGGTATTGTCTTTATAGAGACGGAATAATTCGGCATTAAATTCATCCGCTTTGGGAAACCCCTTCTTATTGACCATCATATCGTTTACGTTTTCGACAATCTGCCCAAAAAGATCATGGTCTTCCCCAAACTTGTCGTAACAGTACAAGATGAAAAGTCCCCAGGTTAAATATTCATCGAACACGTTGACCGGACTTGGGTAATGGACGGTACTTTTGTTTTCCGCATCTATCCATATTTCCCGATTATTGAATATCGTATCAATTTGTTTTTTATTTTTTTCACTGAGTGGACCTACATAATTATGGTCAATTTCTGTGAAAATAATGCGGGTATTGATTGCTTTTTTAAACTTTGGGCTCCAGGATTCATCGTCGTGGAGGGTTGGTAGAAAAAGTAATATTTCTTTGAATCCTCTGTATTTGAAGGTGTGGGTCGCATTCATCCCTGCAATCAAGGAGGAGGTCAATACGCGATAGCTGTTGATTTTATAATCGAATCTTTTTTCTAACCACTCTTTTTGTTCAGCAATGGAAGCATACTCCGCGTAGGCTGTGCGAAGGCTATCATAGTAAGCCTGATGCTGTTTGTAGAATGCCCGGTATCCAGTTTGTCTGGCAAATTCCTCCAGTTCTTTTTTGTACCCTGGGATAGGGTTTGATTTGATCTGGTAAGTTCCAACACCTTTTGCCGGAAAAATGTAAATATTAGTAGGTACTAATTCCTCATTTTTGAATCTAAAGCCATACACATTTGCTGCCAAAAGAAAATAGTTGTTTAGATTTTCCCGCAACTGCTGATCAAATTTCTTGACGATAGGTAGGTTGGAAAAAGGGGCGAAATGCTTGTTGACTTCCTCAAAATAGGCAGTGTTTTGCTTGGTCATGTTCGGGTTTTCCTTTCCAAACGCTGTCATCGCAAAGATAATATACACGAGTTCCTGCGCCTCATTGATTTCAACGGTCGTCTTGCCGTCATTTTGTGCGATATATGCTTTGCTAAAATCCACGTCCTTTTGTTGACAAAAGGCGATATTTACGGTTAAAACAAAGCTGGTCAATGTTAAAAAGATATTTCTTTTCATTGTGTTGTTGTTTTCACATGATTATTGATTTGATACGGTCATGTCACTATGCTGTTGCGGTCACCACCTTGTATCGGAGCGAATAATTTCATTCTATAATGAAATATTCACGAATGCAATTATAGGGAGATTTCTGCTTGTTTTATAATTAAAATTTCAGCTGTATGGGCCTTCTAGCATCAAGGTGCTCAATTGTAGTTTGAATAGTGCCCATCGAATTTGTTTATCCAATATTGATATTAACTTAATATTTAGTAAATCTAGCGCCTTTATTTTTGGCAGTGCAATGGAACACATTCAGCCTATCAAATCTTCCAATCAGAAAAGTTTTAATATTGTCTACGAAAAATATCATCGTCAGATCTACGGTTTCGTACAGAAGCGCACGCAATCTGATTACATTGCACAAGAAGTTACCCAATTGACCTTTATCAAACTGTGGAACCAACGGGAAAAGCTCGATGAAGAGCTAAATATCCTGGTGCAGTTATTTGGTATGGCAAGGCAGGTCATGATAGATCTTCTGCGCAAGGAAGCTACACGTTTCAAATATGAGGGCCAAACGGCAGCTACCCCTTTTACAGATAGTCTAATTCGTGCGATAGAAAATAAGGACCTTTTACGAATGATGGAAAAAGATATCCAAAATATGCCAGCCATGCGCCGAAAGGTTTTTGAACTGAGCCGCAAAGAAGGACTTTCCCACAAAGAGATAGCGGCACATTTTTCTATTTCTACAAAAACAGTGGAACAGCATATCAGTAAGGCGCTTCTTCGACTCAAACAGCACCTTTATTCGATTATGCTGTAAGTACTCTATGTTAAGGATTAGGTTCTATTGTTAAATAATTATTAAGTAGTAAGGGATGTCGTGCTGGCCTGCGTAATAGGAGTATGAAGCATGATAAAAAGAACAATCAGATCCGTAAGACGATCTGGAAAATGCCTTTTTTGGTCGACGAACTGTTTAAGGATGAAGACTGGAAAAAATATGAAGCTACCGATCTAGCGAAAAAAGTCCCTAGCGAAGAGATGAAACTGCTGGTCCAAACCGCAATTGAGGACCAAGAGGAGCGCCGTGATCGCAAGGTACTTCTTAAATATAAAACCATTCGATATCTACGTTATACCGCGGCGGCAGCGGTTCTCTTCTTCTTTTCCTTCCATTTTATCAGCTGGTGGACAAAAGACGAGTTGTTGCCGTCAGTCCGTAAAGTAGCTGTTGAGGCAAAGCCTACAGCTTTAAAAGATACGAGCTGGACAGTGATCGAAAATAAACACAGACAAAGTGTGCTGCTCGATCTGCCTGATGGGTCTCATGTTCGTTTATTTGGGCAGAGTCACATTCGTTATGTGAAGGATTTTACTGAAAATGCCCGCGATATTGAACTCGTCGGTAGAGCTTACTTTGATGTAGCGTCTGATCCTAAGCGTCCTTTTTCGGTGCTTGCCGCTGGGATTAAAACAACTGCTCTCGGTACCTCTTTTACCATCAGCACCATGTCAAGGACTCAAGTCTTTACTGTCGCACTGCATACGGGTAAGGTGCTTGTATCCTCATTGAAAAATAGTTTTAAGCAAGTTTTTCTGAATGGTCCAGGCCAAAAGCTGCGTGTGGATAGATTGGGATTGACCCAAGTGGATAGACCCGCTAAGGACGTCATAGCGAAAACGTCGGATTTGGCTTCGGCTGACTTATTAAATTTGAAAAATACACCTATGCCTGCTGTACTCCGTGCTTTGGAGACCGCATTTAAGCATCATATCCATATTGGTGATCAAAATATAGCCGAGATTCATTATACGGGTGAAATTGATGTGCGCAAAGACAATCTGAAAGATATCCTGACAACAATCTGCTTAATCAATGAACTGCGCTATATCGTGAATGAGGATGGCAGTTATACCCTTTACAAACAAGAAAATACCATTACTGAACATCTAAACAACTAACAAATATGCTTAGAAAAACAAATCCACAAAAGAAGAACCTGCTTATTTTTGCTTTGCTCGCCGCCGGACTTAGCCATGTACATGCACAGCAGCAACAGGTGAAGGGAGCTGTACAAAATGAAAAGGGGGAGTTTCTCCCTGGTGTCAGCGTGAAGGCAATTCAGGTCAACGGTAGCCAGAGTGTAACCACAAGTACAAATAGTCAGGGTTTATTCCATTTTCAAAATCTAGTTGAGCGGGCTGGTTATAAATTTGTGTTTTCAGCTGTAGGTTTTCAGTCCGATACACTATCAGGTTACGTCGTCGAAGCAAGAAAACCCTTGTCGCTAAGCGTTAAGCTTCAGCAGAGTTCGGTTAAACTGGACGAAGTTGTCATCGGTTACGGTCGCGTATCAAGAAAAGATGTGACAAGCTCGATCACGACAGTTAAAGCCGAAGACGCCAATGTAGGGGTATTTACTTCACCTGCGCAGATGCTGCAGGGTAAAGTTGCGGGCCTAACGATTTCGACCAATAACAGTAATCCCAATGCCACGCCTTCTATCAGTCTAAGAGGGGCATCAACATTGCGTAGTGGTGAGGCCATGGAGCCTTACTATGTGATCGATGGGGTGCCCGGAGCTTCCCTGGCATTGGTGGCCCCAGATGACATTGCATCCATTGACGTGCTTCGAGACGCCTCAGCAACTGCTATTTATGGTTCCAAAGCCGCTAACGGTGTTATTATCGTCACAACAAAGCGCGGGAAATCAGGGCAAACGAGCATCAATTACAACGGCTATTTGGCGATCGACAAGGTTGCTAAGCATTATAAGATGATGAATGCAGCGCAATATCGATCCTATGTCAATGACAATGGCTTTTCAATGGAACCAACTGACGACTTAGGCGCAGATACCAACTGGGAGCGTGCCGTGGAGCGAACAGGGGTATCCAACAATCATAATATTTCTATTCTCGGGGGTGGCGACCAAACTCAGTACAGTATTAGCCTCAATACCATAAAAAATAATGGAGTCATCAAAGGCACTGATTTGGGGCGCCAAATCGCCCGTGCATTTTTGCAGACAAAGGCGCTCAACAACCGCCTGACAGCTTCATTCAACATCAATGCCAGTATCACCAAACAACATGACGTACTTGCCTTAAATGACGGACTCAGTGTATATGATGCCATGTATTATTATTTGCCTGTGTCACCTATCAAAAATACCGATGGGTCATGGTTTGAAAAATCAGACCGCTCACAGTATGCTAATCCGCTTTCACTGATTGAAGAAAATACAAATTTCTCCAAGAATAAAGTCATTCAGGCACATGCCAAGTTGGGCTATGAAATCCTCAATGGACTGACATATAACATTGACCTATCTCTACAGAACAGACAGTTCAACAATGCACAATACTATTCAAGTTTGTCAATGGCAGCCCGCAATCAAAACGGCAAGTCTATTCGTGCTGCAGTGGAAGACGAACGCAAGGTGATGGAAATGAACTTAAGTTATGAAAAGACTCTTGCTGGAAAGCATAAGTTTTCTGCGTTAGCCGGTTACTCCTGGGAGGAAAATAATAATAACGACGGCTTCCAGTTGACAACGTCGGATTATTACAACGATGATCTAAGTTACTATAACCCTGGAATGGCCAATGTAGTTGATCTACTCGGGTTTGGGAATTATTATTTGTCTACTTTGCGTATGATATCGGTCTATGGTCGTGTAAATTATGCTTACAATAGTAAGTACTTGCTGCAGGCAACTGTAAGACGTGATGGCTCGTCGGCCTTTGGTACGAACAATCGTTGGGCGACTTTCCCTTCTGTTTCTGCGGCATGGAGACTATCTGATGAATCTTTTATCCGCGAAATGGGTATTTTTGACGACCTCAAGCTACGTGCAGGATATGGTGTGAGTGGTAATTCGCTCGGCTTTGACGCCTTTACCGCACAGAGTGTACAGGGGGCATCCTCTAAGTTTTTTGATTATGTAAGTGCGGCTGGCCTAATCAGTCCTTTACGTACGCTGCAGGTACTGCGCAACAGTAATCCTAATCTCAAATGGGAGACGACCAGCATGGTCAATCTCGGAATGGATTTCAGTATTTTAAGCAATCGTCTGACAGGATCGTTGGAAGTATATAAAAAGAAGACAAGCGACCTGATCTATGACTATCAAGTCAGTCAATCAAAGTATATCTATCCGGTCTTGACAGCAAATGTTGGAGAAATTGAAAATCGTGGAATAGAACTGACGATGAATGCGAAAGCGATAGATAAACCGTTTTTTAAATGGAATACGGGACTGGTTTTGTCACACAATACGAACAAGGTTGCCAGTATCGCCAATGAGCAGTTTACCAAGGATTATATTGAGCTTTCGGATCTTGGAGGGGCAGGACAAAGTAATTTATTTCAGCAGCGTTTGACTCCGGGAGCTCCCATAGGACAATTCTATACATGGGAATGGGCGGGGTACAATGATAAGGGTATCTCGATCTTTTACGTTCATGATAGCAAAACCGGTGAGAGAACTGGTGAGACGACAACTACGCCACAGAAGAAAGATCAGGTAGTCACGGGGAGTCCTCAACCCAAGTTGACTGTCGGTTGGAGTAATGATTTGTCTTACAAAGGTCTTTCATTGACCGGAATGTTTCAGGGAAGTTTTGGTCAAAAGATCCTGAACGCCACTCGAGCACGTCATTCGAATGTGGTCGGGAATGCAGGGCAGAAAAATCTGCTTGCCAGCGTGTTGGAGACAGAGCGCATGACGGATATCAATGCTCATTATCTATCAGATCGGTATTTAGAGAACGGAAGTTTTTTGCGGCTAGCTTATGTGACCTTAGGCTACCATATTCCGGTCAAAAATATTCCTGTTAAAAACCTACGTGTTTATGCGACGATGAACAATGTATTTGTCTTAACGAAATATAAAGGTATTGATCCAGAGGTAGGGCTCGGCGGACTGACGCCTGGAATCGACAACCGTCAGACTTATCCCCGTACACGTACATTTATGTTTGGACTTAACTTTAATTTATAGCGGACTAGCTATTGGATGAACCTGCCGTTTTCGTAAACGTATAGATGCTACTGTGAAAATTGGGTATCTCCGATTAAAGGGGATCATCAACTTAGCGGGTTCATGAGATAAACAAAAAGCATTTATGAATCTAAAGAGATAAATACAAATGAGACATTATTTACATATGAAATCAAAACTTATTATCCGCTTATTTGCGTTGTCGGCCCTGGCCATTTCGCAAGTTTCTTGTACTGACTTGGACGTTGATATAAAATCACAACATACGGAGTTTCCAAACACTGAACGCGCTGCGGAAGCCATTTTGGCTGATGTGTATGCTGCCTATCGCGAGGCTTTGGGTCGTGATCATTGGATGATACAGACTTTGTCGGCCGATGAGGCCGTCAGTGTGGCTATTGGTACCGACTACTACGATGGTGGCCGTTACCGTGAATTCCATGTGCACAACTGGACTGCGGATAACGGAATGCTACCGAGCATCTGGAACGGGGCATCTACAGGAATCACATTGGCCAATAACGCCATCACGTTATTTGGGGCCGATAAAGAAAAGTTTACGGCACCTGCGCGAGCCATCCGTGCTTACTATTATTTTATATTGATGGACAATTTTGGGGCAGTTCCATTGATCACAGGTCCGATCGACGCTGTACCTGCGCGAACGGACCGCGCCGATATCTGCCGTTTTATCGAGTCCGAATTATTGGCCGTAAAAGATTTGCTGCCAACAACAGTTTCGGTAGCAACCTACGGGAAAGCAACGAAGTATATGGCTGAGGCTTTATTGGCCAAACTGTATCTCAACTGGAATGTATATACGACGGCTGATGTCACTAATTACACACCATCTATGCCAAATGAGAAGTTAAATGCAGTGGTAGCAATGTGTGATTCGATCATTGCTTCAGGTCAGTTTAATTTGACCAGCCATAAGTTTATGGAGAAATTCCGCCCAGACAATGGCTACCAAGTGAAGGATTTTATCTTCGCTGTGCCCTATGACCGCGAAAAACAGCAGGGCATGACCTATGCCAGGTTCTGGATTCACCGCAGTGGACAAAACCAGTTTGCATCATTACCTCAAAGTGTAGGCGGGACGTTTCGCGTATTGCCCACCTTTTTGGACAAGTTTAGTTTAGCAGGTGATGAGCGCAATGCATCTTACATCGGTGGTAAACAATATTATTGGTCAAATTATGTTGAGGACAAAAAACGTCCTTTCCTAATCAAGACCTCCAAACGTGGTATAGACCAAGATTATAAAGGTGCTGATGCTGATGTGCAGTTTGACTGGCAGCTTGAAACCACCAGAGAGATTACCTTGCGTCCAGACGGTGCGGCTACGCTGAATGCAGGAAACGACCAGAAGGGCCGTTCGATGGGATACCGTTCCATCAAATTTTATATGGATGTTGCAGTAACGTCGGCCAATCAGCGGAATCAGAGCAATGATGTTCCAGTATTTCGTTATGCGGATATTCTACTGATGAAAGCTGAGGCTATACTTCGTGGTGCCACCGCGACTAATGGTCAGACGCCCCAATCCCTAGTCAATCAGATTCGCTCGTATGTCAATGCACCGGCACTGACAGTCGCCCCAAGCTTACAGGATGTATTGGATGAGCGTGCACGAGAGTTTGCCGACGAATCCTGGCGTAGAAATGACTTGATCCGTTATGGCAAATTTGAAGATAACTGGGGGTTCCGATCGCTGTACCCGGCTGGCATGAGCGAGAAGTTTCGTCGCATCTTTCCAGTGCCAACAACAGTCTTAAATGTAAACACACACTGGAAGCAGAATCCTGGTTATTAAGAACGATTTATGAAACGCAGAACTTTTATGAAAAACTCCCTGGGTACGGCAATTACAGCCGGCCTAGGCGGATTTTCGCTCAGTAGCTTTGGGTTTGTAAAACCGACCCAATTAGAGAGCGAAGATATACAGCATCTCTTGAAGCCTAAAGATGCCTATGATGTTCATTTTATGGCTGTAGGAGATTGGGGACGCAACGGTGCTGATCATCAGCTGGCTGTAGCGCAGCAGATGGGCCAATGGGCCGATCAATATGCAAACGATTTTATTATCTCGACTGGTGATAATTTCTATCCATCGGGCGTTGTCAGTGAACACGATCCCTTGTGGCATTATTCCTTTGAAAATATCTATACAGCATTTTCGCTGCAATGGGACTGGTACCCTATCCTGGGTAATCACGATTATAAATCAGATCCAGATGCGCAGGTGCGCTATAGCGGTATCAGCAGGCGCTGGAAGATGCCTGCGCGTTATTACAGCAAGACATTTGAGCTCAAGGATGGGAAAAAGGTACTGATGGCTTTTATCGATACCAACCCGATGATCCCTGAATTTTACAGCAACAGCGAGTATGGACCACATGTGGCGGGGCAGCAGCCCGAGAAACAGCTGGCCTGGCTGGATCAGCTACTGGAAAATTCGGATGCACATTGGAAAATTGTCATCGGCCATCATCCTTTGTATACGGCAGGACCGCGTACGACGAATTATGATACGCTGGCTGTACGAAAGGTCTTGGAATCTATCTTTGAAAAACGAGGCGTCGATATTTACCTTTCGGGGCATGAACATTCGTTGCAGCATTTGAAAGTAGAAGGCAAGAGGTTTCACCAGTTTATTTCGGGGGCGGGATCCGAGGTGACGCCCGTCAAAACTGACCTGTCGTACAGCCGTTTTGCAAAAGACCAATATGGGTTTTTCTATTTTTCGATCAGTGGTTCAGAAGTGCTGTGTCAGATTATCAGCCATGAAGGTATGGAGTTGTATCGGACAGTGGTTACGAAAGTATAAAGCAGATTCGTACCTGCTTCGTACTTTATTCGGATACGATACAGATATTGTACAGATGCTGACCAGATTCCGACCAGACCCTGAACAGGAATTATCTGTTCGGTATCTAGTCAATAATTGTTACTAGATTGTCCATTCCCGAAGGTGGTCCGAACACTATACGAAGGCAACCCGAAAACAACAACAGCGCTGCAGGCCCAAAATGTCAGACTAGCCTGCGCTGAAAAAGGGATTGGATCGAAAAGGCAGGATTGAATAGAAGCATTCATCTGACACTCAAAAAGAGTCTCAGATGAATGCTTCGTTATGTGTGTTAAATAGATATGCTGCAGGACTTAGCTGCGAAAAAGAATACGACGAGCCATACGAGTCCTTTGGCCAGGAAGAAGAGAAATGCTCCGATTCCGGCACGCTTAAGCCATTTTGATTTGTTATCTTTTTGCTCCATTTAAGGAATTAAACACTATTGCTCTTGTTTTAGTTTGCACTGGCAATAGGAGTGAATACTTCGCCGAAGTTATAAAAAGTTTGGTTAGCAATCTCTACTGCGCGATCGTAAGTTGCCGGATCTTCCGAATATTTGTTCAATACAGTCGTAAAACCAGCCCACATGTCACGGCTATTTTCGCCATAACCTTCGAAGAAAGAAGTTCCTTTGGTAACGCCATATTTATTGAGCATCTGCACAATATACGGGCCGCCCATGATTGAACCTTCCAAGACATATAATGATGCAAGTGCTTCCTGTACATTTGTTACTGCTGGAGCAGTTGCTTCCGGAAGATTATCCACAGTGCCGCCCAGGGCTTCGATATCACTTTTGATGTAAGATGAATTGCGTCGTTCGGCCAAATCTGGCAATACTTCGGCAGTAACGAAAGGAGCAATGCGATCTTCTACGGCACGGAAATACGCGTAAAAGCCTTTCAGTACTTCTGCATAATCTGCTTCAGAACGAATATTTTTCAATTGGCGCACGATCGTTCCTTCTACGTTTTGGTGAGCTGCGTGCGTTTGCTCTTTGATATGTTGACTTAACATGTTTCTATTTTTATTTATAACGATTCTATACAAAGATTCGTATTTATTTCCACAAATTTATGCTGTTTTCTGCTTTATCATCTATGAAAAATGGTTTTATTTTAACCAAGAGTATGACAAAATTCGGCTGCAATAAGTTTCTTACTTTAATTTGAAATTTGTTTTGAGTAGCAAATTTTCGTTTGCTGGCATCGAAAAATAAGTCACGGATGAAATTGCTTTGATACGTTGGTCTCTGACGATATCTTTTAATGCAGCTGCAAGCCAGGCTTCCTTTGGATCCCCGGGATGGCGGGAGGTTTCGACCGGAGCTAAAGGCAGGTCGACAGGTATGCCATCAAAATAATCCGACCAGCCATCGGCATTTCGGATAAGAAATGAAGCCAGGTAAATATCGAAAGCTCCTACACGTATGGAAAAAAATCCGACGGGTTTGCCAAAGGTCTGCTGACCAATAAGGCGTATCGGAATATAAGGTTTGAAACTGCTGATTAGTAATTCACTTGCCGAAGCTGTACGTTCAGAGACAATACAGGATAACTGCTGCAAAGAATTGAAATGCCCCTTTTTGTTAAAGTAATGCGTATTGGCTTTTTCACTATAATCCACATCAGCCATTGTCGCTGGACGTCCTTTATATCGGACCACTTTGCCATTGGCATCCAGATAGGGTTGTCTAAGGAGTAATGTTGCTTTTCCTTGCTGTACATTCGGATGAAATTGCTCGCTAAACATCACTTTTTTATCCAGTCTGGCCGGGCTAATGAGGTTGGCCAAATATTCGGCTGTTTCCACATAACCGCCACCGTTATGCCGTAGATCGAGAATCAGATGAGTAACTTGCTGTTGTGCGAGTTCGGTCGCAAGTTGATCCAGTTCGGCCTTCACTGTCTGGAGCTCTGGAAAAGAGGGGATGTATACATAAGCAATCCGTTTATTACCTGCGGTCCAGTAAGACAGGTGTGTCGCATACCGATAGGGTGTGGTGGTGCTAGCCATGTGACCGCTACTTTTCTTTTCCGTCCGACGGCGTTCCAGATACGAATATTTGGGCTTATTGGGAATGGTCGACCATTCATAGGGCTTATCATGCTTGCGCAAGGCGTATTGACTGAGTGCAAATAGTTCACGTTCATAAGCAGTTTGTTCAGGTTCTATTTGGGCATATTGTACCCGTGGATCAAAAGTAGTATACGAAGGGAGAGATTCTTGCCAACGGTATAGCTGCTTTGCATACAGGTAAATAGAATCGAGTGTGAGTTCTTTCTTTGTTCCTGTTTTCGGACTAATGGGTTCATCTGGCGGAGTTGCTGTTCTACCGTTATTCTGGCAGGATACGGTAACGGCGGTGATAAAAAATAGACCAATTATGTGGCGGAGTAGACTCATTATTTGATGCGCGTTTTATCCTTTGTATTATAACTGATCTGCTAATAATTGTATAATTATCTGAAATTTACACTATTTAACTTTTTTAATTCATATAAAAGCCTAAATTTGTGCCAATTTATTTAATTTTTGATGCCTCCGCTACTGTGGAGTACTCAAATGTCCCAAAGGTATCCCCTTTGGGATTTTTTATTTTAGGGTAATACAGGTCGCTAGACCTTCAAGCTGTACGTCATTTAACGCCTGATAATCCCCTTTGATAAACCGATCAAAGGCGGTTTCACCACTGTTGATTGATCTTGAATACGCTGCTATGGCATCCAGTAAACCTTCGACGGTCATCGTTTGCGTAGTATAAGCCGCTTCATATAAACTAATGTAGCCTGGTATAGCTTGCAGCTTAGCGGGTAAAGCAGTCGTATTTCCGCCCATTTCGATCGGAGAGTTGATGGCTTCGGCGATCTGCTCTCGATACGTCTTTGCGCGACCATCGTGGAAGAGTTTGCCTTCGAGGTGCCAGACATTTTCCATGGAAGGTGTATTGCGGTGATGCAGGGCGATACCATCTGCCGTTGTTTTTTGATCGATCCAGTAGGTATCCGGATTATGACATGAAGCGCAAGTCTTCATGCCATTACCGGTGCGGGGGTCAAAAAATAGGGCTTTGCCAAGTGCTATTAGTTCGGCCTTATCTTTCGATGGGTTTTCGGGTAAAGCGGCCAGTTCACGTATCTGGATATTGTTATACCAAGTGGCAGCTGGCCATTGTGCTGCCGATTTACTATATTGTTGGCGTAAGGTTTCCTCCGGCGTAGGGACAACGATTGTCGGTCCCTCTGTTGTAGCCTTACCTTTGCTGCAGCTGTATACAATGATAGCTGCTAATGCCATCACGATAAACTGTTTTGTTTGATTAATGACAAACACGATTAAAATGAGTTGGTGGGGCGTATTAGTTTAGTGTGATATATTGATCACCCTCTGTTAATATTTGACCATTTTTATCCATCAATTTCAGCGTTTTAATCTGATTGCCCTGAATAGCGATTGGTATTGGCAATGTAACTATTTTTTTAGTGACATCGAATGTTGCATTTGTTATCTTATAGGAGTTGTTAAGATTGTCAATTGCTATAAAATGATCGAAATCTGCTTTGAAAAATAGTTCATAAATTTCGGTGCTTTTAATTGGCATGACAAGATTTTCTCCTTTTTTTACCGTGTAAGAATCTATTGTAATTAAACTGTAAATTTCTGGCAATAATACATCAAACGAATCTGTAAAAACTGTATAACGACCGGAAATCACTTTAATTTTGTAAGTGCCAGGCTTTAGGTCATCAGGGCGATTTGTCGATATTGAAAATGCACTCACTTGATTAATAGGCAATAAGGTCTCCTTGTCATCTTTATCCACAAGATATGCCTTTGTTTGAGTTTCATCAGGTAGAATATTTTCACCTCTTAAGAAAATAGGATTGATACCCGGTAAATTGAGGTAATATTTGTTGTTGAGTAAGTTTAAGCTTACTTGAACTATAGGCTGATTATACTGGAAGATCAATGTGTAATTTTTGCTGGAACCATCTTGTGCCCGTACTGTATAGGTAATTGGTTTGTCAGATTGTAACTGTACTGCCGTGCCTGATGCAGGAGTAATTGTCGCTAATTCCGAAACTCTAATTGTAGGTGTAATGCTTTCGGGTTGATTCACCAATGGTGGCCAATATAGGATAATCTGGTCATCTACAATACTTGCCGATAAGGTTTTGCCGTCAGCACCCTGAATACTAAAAGATTCGATGTCATTGTAGGGGAGGTTGGGATATTCAGTTTTACAAGACCAACATGTTAGTGCTAGCATAAAAACAGATAGGAATTGAATGATATGTTTGTGTTTTTTCAAAAATGAGTGTTGCATAATTTTTTTTGGTTAAAAAATCGTTATGCGGATGATGATTCGGTTAAAGAGATCCGCAACCCATCCACCAGGTTGCGGGATCTTCTATTCATTAAATAGGAAAGATTAGAGAGCCTTAACTTCAATATTGGTATCCGCTTTTACTTGTAAGCCGGATGCACCAGATTGTTGGCTCACATTGGTGAAATTAATTAATTTCACTGCATATAAGGCCCCAGAAGCATTTCCAACCAATACGGTCAAAGGTTGAATTGCTTCGTTGGCGTGTGTGCCTAAATCATAAGCATACCATTCGCCACTACCTAGTGAAGTAACAGGGGTAGCATCACCGCTAGTCCAGTCAGCTGCTGTTACAACGGAGATATCTTTTTCTACGGTTTTAAGTGAATAGCCTGAATTTGCCCTGATCGAACCATTCACATGGCTAAAGAATGCAACTTGACCGGAGGTGCTTAAGCTTTGTGCTCCTGTAGCAAGATTTAAATAAACTGCTGGCCAAGTTGATGCTGCCGAAGGACTCCACCATTGGCCTACTATCGTGTAATTGCTGTTTGCTTTAGCTTGGTTTAAAGCCAAAGGAGCTGTTGCTGATTCTGTTGTTGGGGCTGCTGCCCATACTGCTGCCGATAGCACAGTCACGGCCATAGCAGATTTTAAGATAGTTTTGATGTTTAAGTTCATGGTATTTTAATTTATTTAATTTTGATGCCGCCTTGGCATGCTGTGGATGCTTGTTTAGGATTCCGTTATGATACTTGGATTTAATTCGGTCTTTATGACATCTGCCCAATCTTTAAATTGGAATTTGACCTGTACGTTTTCAAATGTTCCCGTCGGAAGATCTGCAGGTAATGAAATTGTCATTTCAGTTCTCGTGTGCGACTTGATAATCAATGGATAATCTTTGCCATTGAGTGTCATAATAACAGCTGTCGGATCTAAAATCACTTTGTCTAAGTTGGCTATAATGGTCCAGTCTTTATTTTTTGCCAAATTTAGTCCCAATAAACTAATATATACATCGGGTTGGCGATACGTAATCTTGAGCGGATTTGCCAATGTAACAGTATGATTTAGATTGGTTACCTCAACATCATAGGTGCCTGCCAAAATATCGGATGGAATGCGATTTTCTCGCTCAGTTCCGGTGTAGGATAATTGATACGTACTACCCGATACTTTCAAACTATTGGGTGTAGACATCTTATAGCGTACATTAGTTTCTTGATTAATAAGTGCAATACTTACCAATGAAGGATTGGTATGCATAAAGTTTCCATTAATCGCTGGGAAACCAGTGCCAGGACCTTTTGTAAGTATAAGAGACGAAGTTGTGTAGAACTGTGCTTCAAAGGACGGCGTACTTTGTAATTCAATCTTTAAGCTATAAGTTCTTGTGGTACCTGTAGCAGACTTTACGGTATACGTCTGGTTCTTTTCATCAGTCTTAACAGGCAAAATTTCTTCGGCTATACTGGCTCCATTGGAGAGTGTAATGCTCGGATCTATCACCAATAAACCATAGTAGTAGGGGACATATACGGTAATGGTATTGGCCTCATTGTCGATAGCTCCATAAATAACTTCGTCATCTGGAAGATTGGTGACCTTGTATTCGAGTATCTTATCTGCAGGAAGTAAGGCTAATTCTTCCGTTTTGGTGCAGCGGGTTAGCAGCAATCCTAAAAAAAGGAAGCTTAAAATGCTGTATATTCTTTTCATGTTAGTTTAGTGTCTAAATCAGAATGCTTAGCTTATATTATTTAGTTAGCGATTGTAAATTTGGTACTACCAGCTTTGGCAAGTACATATTGGAATGTAAAGAATGGTGTTGGTGAATCTTTAAACCAATCTTTTGGATCCAAGAGGTCTTTATAGATACTTTGTATCTTGATCTTGGCATAATTCCCCTGGGCTGTACGGACGATCAATGTATTGCTTTCGATAGGATAGCAAACGTGTTTTTTGTTTTCCGCTCCACCACCTTTGATTAGGCCATCAAAATCATATAAATACCAACCTAGACCTTCACCAAATGCTCCTGAATCATCTGTACCATAAGCTTTTTCACCTTTGCGGAACTCGGCGTCTGAAGGGATATCGATTACATCTTCAAATTTTTTCTTGACAATTAAGATACCGCCTTTGCCTGGACCACCTTTACCAAATCCATTTGCTGTATTGTTGCAATTGATAAAACTGCGGTATATTTCTGAGCAAGAGATGTCCCATCGTGCAGTTAGTTTATAATCAGACGTCACAGCTTTGTTCTGTTCCAGACTGTAATATATTGGTGATTGCGCCGTGGTTGGTGCACTTCCCGCAGGTAAGTCTTCGCCAAAATTCTTAACCGTAATCAAGCGGTTGAACATAGCTTCTGGTGCAACAGGATCCGGTTCAGGCTCTACTACTGTGGGTTCGCTCTTACTACAAGCTCCCAGCACAATTAAAAATGCCAATACCGGTATGAGTTTTAATAGGTTGCTGCGTTTTTTTATTTTCATTGTTACTAGTGTTTTTGTTAGTTGATACTTTGCCCCTTTTCTAATACATTTAGTAGGGTAGTTAGCACACTATTTTTATTTAAATTGATTCTAAATAATAGTAAAGATAAAATCTTTTGCTGATAAAGTGTGTATGAAAATTGGTATTTAATATATTTTTTTCGGTTTTTGATTTTTGGTTAACAAAAGCAGCTGGAATTTTAACCAGCTGCTTTGTTGATGCTATTTAAATTCTTGGTAATCGATGGAATAGAAAACATAGTTATCTGACGCCATTGCTTTATTAGGTTTTTCATCCGAGTAGACGTTATTGACTCTAAATTTAAAATATGGCTTTCCATCTTTTGAAAGAATAAACGTACGGTCTTTAACAGCTATAACATGGTGTGTATCCAGATTATACCCTGCCCATCCAATGCCCGTAGTACCGATTACAATACCAGCTTTGTTGTCAGCCAGTGCCATAAATTGATCCGCTGAATTGACGGTCTCATAAGCTTTATCTATATAAGACAGTGTAAATGATTTTGCAGTGTTTGCGATCACATCCATGACGCGTTGTTGTGCGATTAGGGTTAATGGGGCATCAGCAGTTTGTAGCCCATCGTTCTCCTTAAAGTCGAAATAATAGGTTTGCGCTGCAGTTGTAGTTGCTTTTCCATCTTCACCAATTGTAAATTGTTTGAAGTTACGAAGTGAATAGGTATTGCCTGTACGCTTGATTGTTCCTTGTGTATTGATGGTTTTTGAAACTTTTGTTAAATCAACAGTTTCACCATCTTTGACCATAACCTTAGCTTGGTATTCCGGTTCAACCTGCTCCACCTTATCATCATCTTTGCTACAAGAAGTAAAACCTAAACTCAATGCACATAGTAGTGCTGCTGTTGTAAATAATCTATTCATTTTTAATTTAATTGTGTAATTTTTCCTTATTATAATGTGTTTGTGTTTAAATCTTTGCTGCCGTCTTGCTGTACATAATATTTAAATGTATAGTATGGGGCAGGCCAATTGAGGTTGGTTACTGCGGCTGGATTTCCTTTATAGGCATTGATCAGCTGCAATTTGGCGTATTTGCCATCGGGCAGCCGAATGACATAAGTACGATTCGGCAAAGCCTGCATAATATGGGTGCTCAAGCTGTAGCGAAACCAGCCATCCGAACCATCGGTTGCTGCCCAGCCAATTTTGTTGACTTCACTTTTATTGAATTCTTCATCTGAAGGGGCTACCGTAACACTTTGATAGGCTTGTCGCAACAGGATCACAGCGGTATTGTTGGCTTGGCCGCCATAACCTGGATTATATTCATGCTGGGAATTGTTTACATAGATCTCTGAATTATAAGGACCTGTAAAGGCAATATCCCAATCTGCTGTTTTGAGCCATTGGGCTGAATCGGCTTTTGTTTTGATCCATATTTGCTTCTGGTCCTTAAAACGAAAAAGAAATATAAAAAATGGTCTTTGCTCTTTTCCTTCAGTACCTTCACCCATGGCTGCATCGGTATCGCCAGCAAGATCTTTGATCAAGGTACTTTTGCCATCTTCTAATCCGATGGTATAGTCTTTGTCTTTCCCACAGGATACCACCGTCAATAGCAATAGTGCTGAAAAAATACAACGGCCAATCTTATGAAAGGAAAGCCAGATGCTACATTCTTCAATAATCATGCGAATCGTTCTCATCTTTTATTTTGTACTTTGTGTCTAAATTCTTGTTCATTAATTCTTATTATTCTTTTATCCAACGGTAGCTGACACCGCCCATGATAACCCGTCCAGGTTGCCCCAGTAAATAACGGCTGGTAAAATTGAAGAGATTGTCACCGATCAGACGGAAGGTCAACCTTCTGTTCATCAGACTCTTTTCTACTGTCATGTTAACCAGTGTATGATAGGGAATAAAAATGTCGTATTTGTCGATAAACTGGTTGCCATTGTATTCCTGAAAAGGTGTGGCACTTCTGAAATTGACCCGCGCATTGACGTTGACACCCCAGGGTTTATATTCATATTGGGCTTTTGCGTTGAACATGTGTCTCGAACGGTCCTCAATACCCCAATAATCCGATTTTTTGCTTTGACGATATTCACCTGTAGCGGGATCATTGATCTGGTTATAGGGATAACTGCCCTTGGCAATACTATCCAATACACTCAGGTCTTTGGCGATCAGGTACTGATAGCCCATCGACAATTGCAGATCTTTGGTTGCCTGATAAGTCAATGAAACTTCAAAACCTTTATTCATGGCTTTGGGCAGGTTGCGGTAACTATAGATCTGTGCGACCTTGGTACCGTTGCCTACACTAACCGTGTTGATCTGATTGTTGATTCGATGGTAAAAGACCGAGAAATCTGCCTGCAATCTCTTGGACGGGTTCCAGGTCAGTCCAAGATTGTTTGAAATGCTGGTTTCGGCTTTAAGGTTGCCCGCCACTAGATTGAGCATATAGCTGTTTTTGTAACTCAGTTCACCGGCCTGATCCATGGCTGCGATCACATCGGCTACGCGCTCCGAACCGACGACAAGATAGTTGGCTGCTGGATTGAAGAAGACCTGATAGCGCATTTTATAGTCGGGTGCTTTGAATCCTGCGCCAACACCGCCTTTTATTAAGAGGGTGGGACTGACATGGTATTGAAGACCCAAGCTCGGGCTGAGATGACCGTTGTATACATTGGTCTGATCATAACGTAGGCCCACGGTGGTAAATAATCGGTCTATTGGTTTCCACTCAGTCTGCAAATAGGCAAAGGCACTGTTCAAAGATCGTTTGGCATCCAGATCTTGGTTGTCCATGAGTTCAAGGCTACCGCCTATACCTCCGGTGAGTTTGACCTGTTGTGCAGGACTATACGCAAATTGCTGTTCGATGCGGTGTACATTTTGTCCGAATTGTTCAGCGCTGGCCACAACGCCCTGCTGCAACCATTGTGCGGCAATCTGGGAGTGGAAACGCGAGAAATAATAACGCGTCATGCTACGCAGTCCCGATTCAAAATTATGGTCGTAACTTGCCGAAAGATTGATGTCCTGATCTTTTTGTTTATCCTGTAAGATCGCCGTTTCAGACCAGGCATTGATCATTTCAGATTCTCGGGCCGCATAACGTCCAGTGATACCCAGTGTTCCATTCTTACTTGTGCGATAGCGTATACGGCCCTGAAAACTGTAATTGGTATAGGGCGGGAACGTCGTACTCTTTGAATCTAGATACTGCTTGTCTGTATTGAATCCGTCGGTGCGGTAATAATTGCCCGAAAAAACCGCACTGCCACGCTGATTAGCAAAAGGTGTCTCAGCTTCCAAAGTGGCATCGACGGTATTGAGACTGCCATAGAGGAGGGAGGCCTGTGCCTGCGGTGTTATGGCTCCATGACGGGTGATGATATTGATGGCTCCACCCAGCGCATCACTTCCATATAAACAGGAGGAAGCTCCCTTGATGATCTCGATGCGCTCGATGTTGGTCACCGAAATGCGGGATAGGTCAAAGTTTCCACTATTGCGGCCAAGCATGGGCTGTCCGTCCACCAGCACCATCACATAGTTGCTACTGAAGCCCTGAATCTGAACACCTACCGCTCTGGATCCTCCGGCAATATCGTTCACAATGGCAATACCGGTCTGCTCTTTGAGCACCTCATCGAGCCGACGGCTGCCCATAAGTTCAATCTCGCGCTTGGTGATGACCTTGACGGGCATAGCCGCATTTTCGGCCTTGACAAGATTGTCGACAGCCTGCGCTTTTCCCTGCACATCAACGATATCCATCTGACGGTCCTCGGCTTTTAAAACAATAGTTAATTGCTGATTTTTATCTTCTAAATCGATGACCTGCCGTTGCTGCTGATAACCCAAAGCTTGTACTTGGAGTTCATAGCGACCCGCGTAAAGCTGATTGAACTGAAACCTCCCTGCAGTATCTGTTTTAAAAGCATATTTATCTGGATAAAGATAGACGGTCGCATTGGCCACGCCTTTATTGGATTCGTTCTTTAATACACCCGATATTTTCCATTTTTCCTGTGCTTGCACAGCGTAGATCTGGCATGTGCATAGGGCAATCAAGGTGCTTGTTCGAATAGATGAGATGCTTTTAAACACTATTTTTATTTTTACTAATTCTAAATAATGTTACAAAAAACGGTAATCCACCTGAATTTTACTCTATGAAAAATGTCATAAATTCTATTTAATTCGTTTTTTGTCGCTGTTAAATTGATTGTCTTTTTATGGTAAATAGTTGTTTATTAGGTGTTTGTTGTGCTTTTTGTGACCTATTCTTTTATAGGAATGGATTCAATATAATTTGTATTTAGACTGATTATTGATTTGCTTTGTATGCAAGATGAGTGGCAAAGCAAGAAGTACATGGAGAAATTTTGCTATTGCCCCGATAGAGCTAAACAATTGCGATGAGTAAATTTTATGTTGTTATACTGTGTTTTTTGATGCAAATCGTTGGATGGGCGAGGGCACAGCAGAGAATTATTACATTAAACAGTTCGTTGACCGAAACGATCTACGGACTGGGAGTAGGCGAGCACATGGTCGCTACCGATGTGACAAGTATATCACCCAAAGCGGCGGCGGCCTTACCGAGGGTAAGCAAGAATCGTTCGGTGTCGGCCGAAGGTTTATTATCTTTTAAACCAACGATCGTGATCGCGAATGAGGGGGATGTACCCAAGGCTGTTGTTCAGCAAATCCGTGCGGCAGGGGTGAAATTTGTTTCGATCAAGCCCAACTATTCTGTTTCGGGTGCCCTTCGTTATATTCAGGAGGTAGCAGATGCTGTAGGCGAATCTGCAGCTGGAAAGAATTTGGTTTCACGTACAAAATTAAGTCTTGATCATACGATGGAATTGGTCAAGAAGGAAAATCAGGGAAAAGTAGCCCCGAAAGTACTGTTTTTGTATGCACGCGGTACAGGTACGATGAGTGTTGCTGGAAAAGGAAGCAGTCTCGATGCAATGATCACGTTGGCAGGCGGTAAAAACGCGGTGCAGGAATTTTCGGATTTTAAACCGTATACAACCGAAGCGCTGGTGCAAGCCAATCCAGATATTGTCTTGCTATTTGACTTCGGGGCAAGTAGTCTTGGGGGTGAGGATGCGATTCTTAAATTGCCGGGTATGCGCATTACCAATGCGGGTAAAAACGATCGCATCTTGGTGATGAATGCTTCGTTGCTGGTCAATTTCAGTAATCGCTTGCCAGACGCAATTCTGGAATTGCACCGTGGATTTGGAAAAGTGATGGATTCAAAATAAATCAGGTGCAAAGGAAACAGAAATTTATATTGCTGGCCCTGGGCCTCGTATTGGTTATGACGAGTATTGTTGCCTTGGGAATGGGGGCCTATCATATTCCGTCCGGTGATATATTAACGATGTTGCTGCAAAAGCTGCACTTGGGGAGTGCCAGCAGCGTGCCTAATATGCAACAAGATGTTCTTTTTGAGATTCGCATGCCGCGTCTTTTGCTCGGACTTTTGGTCGGTGCAGCGCTCGGTATATCCGGTGCTGCCATCCAAGGTATATTCCGTAATCCGCTGGCTGAACCGGGGTTGATTGGTATTTCGTCCGGGGCGTCTCTTTTTGCCGTATTGATTATCGCATTTGAGACATTTCTCTTCACTTCGTTGTCTGCCTGGATCGGTTATTATTTATTGGCTTTTGGTGCATTTGTGGGGGCGGGTTTAACAGCCTTTCTAGTTTACCGTATTGCAAGCAAGAACGGGCGCCCCAATGTAACCACCATGTTATTGGCGGGGATTGCTATTAATGCATTTGCGGGGGCGCTAACAGGTTTGATGACTTATCTGTCTACAGAACAACAGTTGCGTACCATCACTTTTTGGATGCTGGGCAGTTTGGGCGGGGCTACTTGGGATAACTTAACCGCTTTGGCGCCATTTATTTTGATCCCGGTACTGATATTGCCCTTTTTTGGTAAGTCGCTGAATGCTTTTGCATTGGGCGAACTGCAGGCAGATCTATTGGGGATGCGCACGGACCGTGTCAAACGATGGGTCGTTATCCTCTCCACGTTAGCCGTGGGAGCTTCTGTTGCCGTATCGGGTATCATCGGATTTGTGGGACTGATCGTTCCGCATACGGTCCGGTTAATGGGCGGTGCGGATCATCGTTTTGTCCTTCCGGGCTCATTGCTGCTGGGTGCACTGGTGCTTACGCTGGCAGACGTGATTGCCAGGGTTGTTGTGGCACCGATAGAATTACCAATTGGTGTGATTACAGCACTTTTAGGAACACCTGTATTCTTGTACATTTTAATTAAAGAGAAGTAGTCTTTTGATGGAGACCTATAAAATAATCGTATTATGTTGCGTGTAGAGAAAATCAACTATGAAGTGAATGGACGAAAGCTTCTGAAGGATATTACCTTTCAGGTGCGCAAAGGTGAGATCCTGGCCATTCTCGGCGCCAATGGTGCGGGTAAATCTACATTGATGGGGGTGCTTTGTGGCGAAAAGAAACCAGATTCGGGCGCGGTTCATCTCAATGGAAAGGCTTTATTGGAATATGACCCAGCGACGCTGTCTAAATGCCGGGCGCTGTTGAGCCAGCAGCAGCAGATGACGTTGAGCTTTAACGTGGAAGAAATTGTGCTGATGGGAAGGTATCCGCATTACAAGAATACACCAAAGGAACATGACTATAAGGTCGTTGCGGAAACCATGGAACTTTGTGGGGTATCGGCTTTCGCTGAGCGGGATTTTCTGAGCTTATCCGGTGGCGAGCAGCAACGTGTCCATCTTGCACGCATCTTGGCACAGATCTGGGATAACCCTGATTCATTGCTGTTATTGGATGAGCCTATTTCTGCGCTGGATTTGCATTACCAGCAGAAGGTCCTCGCGATAGCCCGTGCGCTTGCCCGCAAAGGATTTATGGTGGTGCTGATCGTACATGATGTCAACTTTGCGGCCATGTATGCCGATCGTATCCTCATGCTCAAAAATGGGCGTAAGCTTTTTCATGGTACTCCTGTCGAAGTACTAGCTCAAAAGGAAATTTATACCATCTTTTCGGTCGAATCCAACGTCATTATGAATCCAAGGACATTAAAACCCTATGTTCAACTGCAGGAAATGGATATCGACTTGGAGTAGTGTTATTATTTAGAAAGATTATAAATAATTTTAAAATACCATCTTATTTCGTTAATTTTAACTGCTTCAAGCTTATTTAGGATTTGTAATCATGTTGGTGAAAAGTAAAATAGTAGAGTTGGCAGATTGGCTTTTTGAAGAAGAAATTCCGGATGGCTATGTTCCCGACAAACCTTTGGTAGAAAATAGGATATCGATATCTAAGGATCCTGTACATATGGAGAATTTTCAGCTATCCACTTCAGGATTGTTTATCCTGCATGCTAAAATGCAGTTTGATCGACCTGTGCATGTTCTTACTGAAATTGAGGGGGAGACAATCACAAGTCAGTTTATCTTTTTTAAGCCTACGGACAGCAAATTGCCCTACGGCATGAGCAGACATAATATCCGTTATATCCCTTCGGTCAAATCCATTCATGAGGTGGAGCCGGGGATCGAATACACCTACTTTATAGCCGTTATTTCCAAGGAGTATTACCTCAATTTGATCAAACGTGATTCCTTGCTGCATCAAGAATTTGTGCACGAGATCGAAAAGGGAGCGTATGTATCTTTCTCGGAAGAGGACCTGATGGCCACCTACGAAATGCAGCATACAATAACCGAACTGATCGAATCCAAGAAGAAAGGTGAAATCCGTCGGTTGCATACGGAATCGCGTATCGTTGAACTGCTGATGTATCAGTTTGAACAATACAATGAGAAAACGGAAAGCAGCGATTCGTTATTCCACGAGGAAGATATACAGCGGCTAGAGATGGCTCGGCAGATTTTGGAGCAGCGCATTGCCAATCCGCCGACACAGAAGGAGCTCGCCGCAGAAGTGCTGACCAGTGAGAGCAAATTGCGTAAGGATTTTAAGGAATATTTTTCAGTAACCATACATGACTATCTCACACGTGTGCGGATGGAAAAGGCCAAAAGTTATCTCTTGGAAGATAAAATGACGGTTTATGAGGTTGCCCTATTAACGGGATATGGCCATCAAAATAACTTTAGCAGTGCGTTTAAAAAATATTACGGTATCTCACCGGGGGAGCTCAAAATGTAAGAAATTTCTGATCGGCAATCAAAATGAACCGACCGGGAAAATCAGATCGTCCGTAATCGCATAACATTGATATGCGGCGGACATGTCGCTGCTGTCTAAACCGGTGAATTTACTAAATGCAGGAAGGATAATCTGATGCTCTGCTACCAAAAAGCAGGGCAGGCGCAGATGACGCTTTGGAGGGATGATTATACTGACGCCAGGGTGGATATGACCGCTGATTCTGAAGGATGAGGGATCTGCTGAATCAGCAGGATGATGTTGAAATAGGATGCTATTGAGTTCAAAAAATTCTTCGTGATGATGAATGCCAAAACGCTTGCTTATCTGAGACGATAGTCTATCATGATTACCTTTCACAAGATGAAGCTGGAGCTGAGGATATTTCAGCCTGAATACCTCCAATAAAAGTACTTCCTGATTAATACCTGCGTGCACAAGATCCCCAACAACAATGACCTGTTGGGGGTGATAATGGTCAATCAGGTTCTCGAGCCTATTTAGGTCGGCTAGCGAAGTGTCCATGGGGATAGCAATGCCATGCTTCCTGAAATGTGCGGCTTTGCCGAGATGCAGGTCGGATAAAATCAAGGATTTTGTTTCTTTCCAGAATATAGATCGCTGTGTATTAAGTATTAATTCTTGTTTATTAAATGTGATTGTTTGCTCTGCGATCTTCATTTTCTGCGTTTCTTTTTTTGTGCATTTGCCTTTTCCATACGTTGAATTCGCTCGATCAGCGCTTCACTCGATAGGGATTGCCGGAGGCTATCGACCTTTATCGGGAAACTCAACGGTGTATATTCTTCTACAAAGGTATAGCGTATTTTACTATTATTTATCCGATCAAAGGCTTTTACGAGCCGATGTTCTTCCAATTGTTGATTGAAGACTTCGGAAAAAGCCTGTTTGAGCAACAGGTTGTTGGGATCGTGTTCCATCAGCACCCGGAAGATAATCCCTGAGGAGGCCTGCAGTGATTTGTTGTTCTGCTGTGTGCCGGGGTAATTCTGGACGACCAGTCCGGAGATAACAGCAATATCCCTGAATTTACGGCTGGCCATTTCTGCTGAATTGATGCTGCTGACCACATCTTCCATCAGATTCTTACGGCTCAATACCTTTTCGAGCTGTGCTTGGCTCAGCTGAATTTCCTTGTCGGAGTAAAGTTCGAAGCCATAGTCGTTCATCGCCATGGAAAAACTGATGGGGTATAATTTGCTGATGCGGTAAGCGACGAGGGCTGCCATGACTTCATGGATTAATCTTCCTTCCAAAGGATAGAAGAATAAATGATGCCCTTCACGGGTTTTGATATGTTCGACGAGGAATTCATCTTCGCTAGGGACTGCAGATAATGCCGCCTGTTTTTCAATCAGCGGTGCCAAAAAATGAAGTTCCTTCTTAGCCGGTGGAGCATCGGGGGCCTCCGCCAGTTTTTTGCGAAGGAAGTGGCTTAAGTTGGAGGATAAGGGAAGTCTGCCGCCGAGCCAGCTCGGTGTAATGGCTTTTCCGGATGAATTTTTTACAAACACGGTCATCTCTTTGACCATGACGAGTTCCAGTATCCTTCCTGCGAGGATAAAGCGTTCACCTTTTTTGAGTTTGCTGATAAAATATTCTTCGATCATGCCAATATACCCGCCGGAGAGAAATTTAACACGCATCATCGCATCGCCCACAATAGCGCCTATATTGAGGCGATGCAGCAAAGCCAGCCGACGATTTTTGATAACCCAGAGGCCTTCTTCATTCTGTATGACTTTGTGAAATTCCTCGTAGCGCTTGCCGATTTTTCCTCCTGCAGTGATAAAATACATGCACCATTGCCATTCTTCCTGTTCCATATATTTAAAGGCATGGGTGTCGGCAACAATGTTGTACAGTTCTTCGGAGCGGAAACCGCCACCGAGGGCAATGGTAACCATAAATTGTACCAGGACATCAAATGTCTGTACCATGGGATCACGGTTTTCAATCGTCTGAGTTTTTACAGCTTCCTTTAATGCTGCAGCTTCGATCAGTTCTAGGGAGTGAGTGGGTACGAAATAAATCGTTGAGGTTTCGAAAGGACTATGTCCGCTTCTTCCAGCGCGTTGCATAAACCGGGCTACACCTTTACTTGATCCGATTTGAATAACTGTATCCACCGGTTTGAAGTCAACCCCGAGGTCGAGCGACGACGTTGAAACGACAGCTTTAAGCTTGCCTGTACTCAGGTTTTCCTCAATCCATTCGCGTAAGTGTGCGTCGATAGAACTGTGGTGCAGCGCAATTTGTCCAGCAAAATCGGGATGTACCTGCAGCAGCAGCTGGTACCACATTTCACTTTGGCTTCTTGTATTGGTAAAGAGTATCGTACTCTTGCTTTGGAGTATAATAGGGACGACCTGATCGGCCAGATTCCCACCAAGGTGACCTGCCCAGGGAAGGAGTTCTACCTTGCTGGGATAGATCGGCTTAATTTCAATTTTCTTCTTCTCCTTAGCGATGATCTGTATACGCTTCGCTGCTGTCGGCAGTAAAACCTCTACGGCCTCATCGAGGTTACCTATTGTCGCTGTGATACCCCAGATACGTACCTTTTTGTAGTAAGATTTCAGAAACGAAAGTGCCAGTTCAACCATCACGCCACGTTTATTGCCCATCAGTTCATGCCATTCATCCACGGTAACACAGCGTAAGTGCTTGAAGTACTTGTCGCGCTGCTTTTGAGCAAGTAGCAGATGCAGGCTCTCTGGGGTAACAAGCAGGATGTCGGGCATAGACCGCGTCTGCTGGGCCTTGATCTTGGGATCGGTGTCGCCATTGCGGACCTGAACGACCCAGTCCAGACCGATATCGTCTATTGCAGCCTGCATAGCCCGGGCGAGATCTTTAGCTAGGGAACGCAAAGGTGTTACCCAAAGCAGTTTTAATCCCTTTTGGTACTCTTCGGGCTGGTTGAGGAAGTCTATCAGTACCGCCATAAACAGGGAAAAAGTTTTCCCAAATCCGGTAGGTGCAATGATCATCCCGCTATAACCTTGTGCATACTTTTCCCAGGCTTTGGTCTGAAAGCTAAAAGGGACATTTCCCTTGGATTCGAAGTAATTATTGACAATTCGAAATCCTTCACTATCTGCTAATTTCTGCTTCAATGTATTATTGGATCAATTTTTTAATATTTTCAATTGTGTCGATGTCTGCGGCAGTCTTGTCTTTTCGCCAGCGCAGTATTCTCGGGAAACGCAATGCTACACCTGATTTGTGCCGTTTGCTATAACCAATTCCCTCAAATGCGATTTCAAATACCAATTCAGGTTTGACTGTTCTTACCGGGCCAAACTTTTCCAGGGAGTTTTGCTTCACAAAACGGCTCACTTCAAGGATCTCCTTGTCCGTAAGGCCTGAATAAGCCTTTGCAATGGTGACGAGTTTATCGCCATCTTTTACTGCAAAGGTATAATCGGTATAGTGGGCACTGCGGCGGCCGCTTCCTTTCTGTGCATAAATCAGGACGGCGTCTATGCTCATAGGATTTACCTTCCATTTCCACCAGTCGCCCTTTTTGCGTCCGGCATGATAAGCCGAATCCTTTTTCTTGAGCATAAGTCCTTCGCTGTTAACCTCTCGCGAGGCGGCCTGTATGCTATGAAGTGATTGCCAGTCTGACCCATGTACCAGAGGAGAAAGCTGCAGTGCGCTGTCGGGGTTTTCAGTGACAAGCTTTTCCAGTTGCGCACGCCTGTAGGCAAGCGGTTCATTGCGCAGGTCGACTCCTTCCAGTTCTACTATATCGTAAAGATACACTGCAATGGGTACTTCTTCACGTAGTGATTTGGGGATGGTTTTGCGGTTGATCCGCTTTTGAAGTTCAGAAAAGTTGAGCACCCGGCCATCCTTTACTGCGAGAATTTCACCGTCTAAGACGAAGTTGCCCTTCCACTGCTGGAGAGCTTCACTAATTTCAGGAAATTGAGGAGTGACCAGTTCCTCGCCGCGAGACCAAATATGGATGTCATCTGACCGCTTGATAAATTGACCGCGGATGCCATCCCATTTGTATTCGGCTTGCCAGTCGGTAATTGGTCCCAGTTTTTCGGGCTCGTTTTCAACGGGATAGGCAAGGCAGAATGGGTAAGGCTTGGAAAGATTTGTATCGCTATAAGCACCACGAATGAGTCTTTCAAACTCAAACTCATGGGGATTCCATTCACCCATAATGCTGTGTGCCACAGCGCTGGCTTCGTTGCTGCTGTAATGGGCAATGGTATTGATCAGTCCCTTGGCGGAGATGCCTAAACGGAAACTCCCTCCAAGAAGCTTGTTGAAAATAAAGCGCTCCACGGTAGTCAAGGCATCCCATGAACGAATGACAAAAGCTTTTTTATCAGCGACTGGCGCATCTTGAACAGCGGCAATCTCTGCCATCCATTCGCTGAGGCTTTTTTCAATCAGCTGCGATGGTGGTGGCAGGAGCAGAGATAATGTTTCAGCGAGGTCGCCTACGGCCGCATAACATTCGACGAATAGCCATTCCGGAATCCCAGTTATTTCTAAGGTCCATGTTTTGAGATCCTTGACGGCAATACTGCGCTTGGGCCTTTTTCCCGTCATGAGTGCCAAAAACCAAAGTTTATCTTTTTCTGACGCGCTGGCGAAAAAATCCAAAATAGCCTCTTTTTTTGAATTGGTTTTATTGCTGCTGTCAAGTGCATTGATCAATGTGACAAATTCTTTCATAAGCTATTCCGTTGTTTGGGTTTGAGGGTCTTCTTCATCGCCGTATTGCGTCTTTACTTCTTCGGCCTCAATACCTATTTCATTAAGGTATTTGGCAAATGTAGCTGTCTGTCCATGGGTGACATATACTTTTTCGGCAGCACTGCCGCGTACCGCCTGCAATAATCCCTGCCAATCGGCATGATCACTGATCGCAAAGCCTGCATCTGCACTGCGCCAGCGTCTTGCTCCACGAATCTGCATCCATCCCGAGCAGATCGCATGGGCGGCATGGGGTATTTTCTGCAGGAGCTGGCTATCCAACAGAGCAGGTGGGAGGAGGACAATCTGATTGTCGAGTACTTTGATGTCTGATTTTAGATCTGCGACCTGGTACGGAGGTAGTTTTATTCCAGCCTGACTATAGGCTTCATTGAGCTTGGCAATACTATAGTGAACATACACAGGCCCCATCTCATGCACAGCATTTAGGATACGTTGAGATTTACCCAGTGAATAACCGATAAAAACCGATGTTTTTTTATTGCTTTGATTGTCTTTGATCCAGGCCTGTAAACGTTCATTTTGCATCGCTATCGATTCCCAACGGTAGATGGGAAGACCAAATGTGCTCTCTGTAATGAGCTCATGGCATTTGATGGGTTCGAATGCGGTGGATAAGCCATCATCCTGAATTTTATAATCGCCAGTGAAAACGACGACCTTACCTTTGTATTCGAGGCGGATCTGCGCTGAGCCAATAATATGACCTGCGGGATGCAGGGAAACTTTTACACCGTTGATTAGCACAGCTTCGTTGTAAGCAATACCTTGGACATGTATATCGGGTCCAATACGGCTCCGCAGAATATTGACTGTAAAATGATGGCAGAGGTATTTTTTCATTCCCCAATGGGCATGATCAGCATGTCCATGTGAAATAACCGCTAAATCAACAGGTTTCCAGGGGTCTAGATAAAATTTGCCCGGAATACAATATATGCCTTTGGATGTAAAACGTATCATATTTCATTAAAACAGGCTTTGGGAGACTAAAGTTTTGCTTATTTGCTTCCTTTTCAATTTGCCTATACGATTGAGCAATTCTATTGGTGGTATTCGTATAATTTTTTTAGATTTGTTAACCTTGATTCTAAGTTTTAACTCGCTATGATATTAATTGTCGATGATAATCCGGATAATATTTACTCTTTACAAAAATTACTGGAATCCAAAAATTTTAAAGTTGATACCGCTCAATCTGGCGAAGAAGCATTAAAAAAGATCTTAAAATATAATTATGCCTTAATCATATTGGATGTTCAGATGCCAGATATGGACGGCTTTGAGGTTGCCGAAAATATTGCCGGCTTTAGTAAGACGAAGGAAACTCCGATTATATTTTTGTCAGCTGTCAATACAGATAAACGTTTTATCACAAAGGGATACGATTCAGGCGGCTTGGACTATGTTACCAAACCTGTTGATCCAGATATTCTGATGCTGAAGGTCAAGACATTTTATCGTTTATACGAGCAGACGCAAGCCCTGAAAGAAGTCCAGCAAACGTTAGAACTTGAGGTGGAGCGGCGTAAGGAGGCGCAGAAAGAACTGCGGTCGAAAGTAGACTATCTGCATACGCTTTTGGAATCGCTGCCTCAAATCGCATTTACCTGTGATAACCGCGGAAATATTGATTTTGTCAATGGGCGCTGGTTTCAGTTTTCTGATGATGCCACTATTTTTCCGCAGACCTATCCGGGTGACCGTCCAATTGCTACTGAACTTCAGGCCAGTCTTCAATCGGGTGAGCCGTTGGAAATGGAAGTTCGTTTAAAAAAGCGCAGTTGTGGCGAATATTCCTACCAGTTGCTGCGTGTATGGCCAATCTTGGAAAATGGCGAGAGTAACTGGGTGGGAACCTTTACAGATATTGACGCGCAGAAGCGCGCAGAAAAAGAGAAAGATGAGTTTCTGAGTATCGCCAGCCACGAATTGAAGACCCCTTTGACGAGCATCAAGGCATATATGCAATTGTTGGACCGTAAGCTGAGACTCGAGGAAGAAAGTGCTGAAGCAAAATATGTCCACCGGGTTCAGGGACAAGTCGATAAACTCAATAGTCTAATCAGTGATCTGCTGGACTTGTCAAAAATAGACAACGGCAAACTGGTCATCAATAAAAAAGTATTTTCGCTTGAACATATGGTCAAGAGCGCTGTTGATTCCATTGTGCAGACGCATGACCAAAGCAATATGGTTCTTTACCGACAAGGAGATATTTCCGATGTACTTGTTTATGGTGATGAGATCCGTCTCGAGCAGGTATTGGTTAATTTCTTAACGAATGCATATAAATACGCTGCTGGTACGGAAAAGGTAATCGTTGATTGTACTGTTGTAGGAGATGCCGTGAAAATCAGCGTAATCGACTTTGGAATTGGAATACCTGCGGAGAAGCAAGCTGATGTTTTTGAGAAATTTTACCGTGTAGAAGAAACGTCTTTTGACTTTCAGGGGCTTGGTATAGGCCTGTATATCTGCGCCGAAATTATCCGTAGCCATCAAGGTACTATCGCTGTAGAAAGTTCGGATGGGCAAGGTGCCACATTTTATTTTACCTTACCATTAAATTTACCTGTAGATGCCAAATAGTAAGACAATCAATAATTTAACGATTGGGATAGGTTTTTCGCTGATCGTTTTACTAATAAGTTCTGCGGCATCCTATTTGGGTATCCAGGAACAGAATAGACACCGTCAGGAGCTCGCCGTTACAAGAAAGATTATCAGTACGGCAAATACCTTGATCAATTCGCTTCAGGGCGCTGAAACAGGAAATAGAGGTTTTCTTTTGACGGGTAAGGAAAGTTATCTGGAACCTTTTAATACGGCACTGAAAAGTCTTCCTTTAGAATTACAGGAGATCACAGCGCTTACCAAGTCGGATACGGTACAAAAGGTTCGGGTTGATAGCCTCCTGACTGCAGCCCAATGGCGACTGGATGTTCTTAAAGAGTCAGTGGATATTAAAAGAAGTGGTGGTACTGTCAGCTTAGCACATTTGGATGAGAGTAAAATGGCTATGGATAAGTGCCGGGCAATTATCAAGGATATTATTCATTATGAGGATGATAATATTGATAAGAAATCAGTTAACTTAGATAATTCCTCGTTTATCACAACTTTGTTCATTGTCATCAGTGCACTGCTTTCCCTTATTATCACCACCTATTTTTATTTTAGATTACGGGCCGATTTCCTGAAACGCGCTGCGCTTGAAAAATCATTACGAGAGAAAGATGAGGCTATTTCTAGACGGTTAAATTTGGTTCAAAAGATTACCAACCGTGTCGCGTTGGGAGATTATGATGTTAGCGTAGAGGAAGTTGAGGATGATGATCTGGGTGCAATCGCCAAATCGGTGAATCGAATGTCCAAAGCGTTGAAGAAATCATTTGACCAGCTTAAAGACAACGATTGGCTGCATACCGGTTATGCAAAACTTTATACGGGGTTGGTGGGTAACAAGAGTGAGGAGCATATTGCTACAGATTCCATCAAAAGCCTTATCAGCTACATAGGAGCCGTTAGTGGAGCGATCTATATTTTCAATGATGAGAAGTTGGAATTATCGGGGGCATACGGTTTGGATACGCAGGTGCAAAAATATTTTTTACCGGGAGAAGGATATATTGGGCAAGTATTTGTGGATCGGGAATCTAAGACACTTCATAATCTAAATGCTACGGATTATGTGGTCAGTTTTGCTAATGGGAAAATCAACGTGCAGCATATTCTTTTATTACCAATACTTGTCGATGACCAAGTACTGGGAGTCATGGAAATTGGTCAAATGGAGAACTTTACAGCGGTAGAGCACACATTTTTGACCGAGTCTGCCCGGCAGATCGGAATTGCGCTCGTCTCAGCAAAAGGAAGGGCCAAGATTCAGGCCTTGTTGGAGGAAACCCAGGTGCAATCTGAAGAGCTGTTAACACAGCATGCTGAACTTGAAAGCCTAAATACGGAACTGGAGGCACAAACGTTGCGCTTACAGTCTTCGGAAGAAGAGCTGAAAGTGCAGCATGAGGAACTGATGCAGTCTAATCAAGAACTGGAGGAACGCTCGCGATTGCTTGAGGATAAAAACCAAATGATTGCTGAACGGAATCAGGAAATTCAGCATAAAGCAGAAGAGTTGGCTTTAAGTACCAAGTATAAATCGGAGTTTTTGGCAAATATGTCCCACGAATTGCGTACACCGCTTAACTCAATATTGCTTCTATCACGTCTGCTCGCTGAGAATGTAGAGGAAAACTTAAATTCGGACCAGATTGAATCTGCTAGGGTTATTCAGAGTTCGGGGACGAGCTTATTAACACTGATCGATGAGATTTTGGATCTTTCCAAAATTGAATCGGGCAAGATGACCCTGGAATATGAATCGCTGGATCTGAATGATATTATATCGGATTTGAATAGTCTATTTTTGCCAATTGTACAGGAAAAGGGCTTGACTTTCAAAACGCATATCCAGGATGAAATCAGCCGAAGATTTGAAGGAGATCGTCTCCGTATAGATCAGGTCCTCCGTAATTTGATTTCAAATGCAATCAAGTTTACAAAAGAGGGCGAGGTACGCTTAGAAATTTATGAAGATCCAAGCGATACAGACCGACTAGTATTAGCCGTAGTCGATTCAGGCATCGGTATACCGCTCGAAAAGCAAAAAATTATTTTTGAAGCTTTCCAACAGGCAGATGGCTCAACGAGGCGGAAGTTTGGTGGTACAGGGCTAGGGCTTTCTATTAGCCGTGAGATAGCACGCTTGCTTGGTGGAGAGATCAGGCTGGAGAGCGAAGAGGGCAAAGGCAGTACATTTTTATTTGTTATTCCTAAGGATAAAGCAGAAGTTAAAGCGATCTTGACCAAAGAGCAACAACTGGTGGAAGAAATCTCTTCGGAAGTGGAAGAGGTGATCGAAATTGTTAAAGAGGAAAGCTACAATCCGGTCACGATAAGAATACCTGAGGAGATCCCGGATGATCGTGATGCCATTTTCGAAGGAGATAAGGTGATTTTGATTGTGGAGGATGATGTTAATTTTGCTAAGGCACTATTAAAGTATACACACACGCAAAAGTATAAAGGAGTCGTTGTCGTTCGTGGTGACCATGCGCTCCCAGCAGCGCAGAAATATCATCCTGTGGCTATTTTACTCGATATTCAATTGCCGATTATGGATGGATGGGCTGTCATGGATCAATTGAAAGGCAATAAGGAGACGCGGCATATTCCGGTGCATATTATGTCTTCGCTCGAGGTGAAAAAAGAAAGTTTGTTAAAAGGAGCAATCGATTTTATTAATAAACCCGTTGCGCTAGAACAAATGACTTCGGTTTTTCAAAAGATTGAGTCGGCCCTAAGCCGTTCACCGAAAAAGGTTCTTATTGTTGAGGAAAATCCAAAACATGCAAGCGCATTATCTTATTTCTTAAGTAGTTTTAATATATCTCTTGAAGTAAAAGATAATGTAGAAGATAGCGTTACGGCATTGCGTACAGCGGATGTGGATTGTGTGATCCTGGATATGGGGGTGCCTGATGAAATGGGCTATCATACATTGGAAGCCATCAAACAGCACGAAGGACTGGAGAATCTGCCGATTATTATTTTTACAGGGAAGAATCTGTCCAAGGCTGAAGAATTGAAAATTAAGAAGTACGCAGATTCTGTCGTGGTAAAGACGGCTCATTCATATCAACGGATCCTGGATGAGGTGGGCCTATTTCTTCATTTGATTGAAGTCAACAATTCAGATGAAGCAAGAAGGAAGAATAATGGACTTGGAGCTTTGATTGACGTGTTGAAAGGTAAGAAGGTGCTTATTGCTGATGATGATGTGCGTAATATCTTCTCGATGACTAAAGCTTTAGAGAAATTTCAGGTAAAGGTGATTCCTGCCATGGATGGCAAGGAAGCTTTGGAGGTACTGGCGTCGGGTGAACCGATTGATATTGTACTGATGGATATGATGATGCCGGAGATGGATGGCTATGAGACGATTAAGAATATCAGGCAGCAGGCGGATTACGCAAGATTACCTATTATCGCGGTAACCGCAAAGTCGATGATCGGGGATCGTGAGAAATGTATTCAGGCGGGAGCCTCAGATTATATCTCGAAGCCGGTGGACATCGATCAGCTGTTGTCTTTATTGCGTGTGTGGTTATATGAAAATTGAGAATAACTGATATTTATGGATCAGAATAAGGTAATATTAATTGTGGACGACGATCAACGTAATATTTTTGCTTTGCGGTTGACTTTGAAAGCTAAGGGATATCAGGTATTGAGCAGTACAACTGCACATGAAGCGATTCAGCTGCTGGAGACGAATAAGGATATCGTGTTGGTGTTGATGGATATGATGATGCCGGAAATTGATGGCTATGAGGCAATTCGGCTAATTCGTAATTCGAGCTTTATTGACCAACTTCCGGTTATTGCCGTGACGGCACAAGCCATGAGTGGAGACCGGGAGAAATGCTTGGATGCCGGCGCGCAGTCGTATGTGTCGAAGCCGATCGATGTCGATAAATTGATGGGTGAAATTGAACGGTTAATTTAAATGTTGGGCTATAGTATAATAAAAGACCATGAGATAGATATTTTACTTGAAGATATCTATCGGGATTACGGATATGATTTTTTGCAATATAGCCGTGCCTCGATGAAGAGGAGGATCAATCGGATTATGACGAATGATCGTTTGGCAAGTTTTGCTGAACTTCGCTTTGCATTAAAGGATAATCCGACGTTTTTGCAGCACTTTGTTGAGGAGATTACCGTCAATTTGACTGAGATGTTTCGGGATCCATTATTCTTTCGCCAATTACGGGAGGAAATTTTGCCGCAATTGGGTACGTACCCTTTAGTGCGCGTCTGGATTGCGGGCTGTTCCACTGGTGAAGAAGCGTATTCGATGTCAATTTTATTAAAAGAAGCTAATTTGCATCATAAGTCGTTGATTTATGCAACGGATATAAATCCTCGGGTGCTTGAAATTGCCCGGAATGGTGTGTATCCATTGAGTCAGATAAAATCTTTCTCGGAAAATTATATTGAATCTGGCGGAAAGCAGGACTTTTCGAAATACTATACAGCAAACTATGAATGGGCTAAATTCAATGCGGACTTGAAACAAAAAATGATTTTATCTACCCATAATCTGGTATCCGATACTTCTTTTAACAGCTTTCAATTGATATTGTGCCGTAATGTGCTGATCTATTTTAATAAAGACCTACAGGAGCGTGTTTTTAAATTATTCGACGCGAGTCTAGAAAATTTAGGATATTTGGCTTTGGGCAGTAAAGAAACGATACGTTTTTCAAGTATTCAGCATAACTTTACAGCTGTGGGGGATCAAAAAATTTGGAAAAAACTTTATACCTTATAGGCGTATGCATGCTGACAGAATTCAATTTGTGTTAGCTGCTAGGACAAAGACGGGTACATAAACTGATATATATGAGTAAAACAAAAACTGTATTGATATTTGAGGACGATACCATTATTTTGGAGGTCATAACAGTTGTTTTGACAGATTTAGGGTTCCGGGTTGAAGTTTCCGAAACTTCCCATGATATTATCCAGAAGGTCGAATCTGCTGAGCCAGATCTCATCTTAATGGATAACTGGATTCCAAATATTGGTGGGGTTGAAGCGACTAGACTGTTAAAGGCAGATGAGCGTTTTAGCCATATTCCCGTAATTTACGTGTCGGCAAACAATGATATCCAATCGTTGGCAGATCGGGCCGGAGCGGATGATTTTTTGTCTAAACCATTTGATTTGGAAGATCTCGAAAACATTGTTAACAAGTATATTGCGTAAAAAATCGAAATAGGGATGGACGCATCCAAAATTTAGAACAAGGAGTTAAGGGTAATATTACCATGTATTTAAGCCTTCTTGTAAAATATTGTTATACGCATCCTGATTGAACTTGTAGAGGTCGGGAGCTTTATGAGCTCCGCCTTTTCGCTGTTCGTTGAGTTTTAGAAGAATACCCATATTTTTCATTTTGCGATAAAAATTGCCACGATTAAGTTTTTTGCCGAGCAGGGTTTCATAGAGTCCTTGCAGTTCAGGCAGAGTGAATTTTTCAGGCAGTAAATTGTAGCCTATCGGTTTATAGGAAAGTCTTTCACGTAATACCTGCAGCGCTTTGTTGATCATCTTACGATGATCCATTGTGATATTTAGTGCAGCCACCTCTTTGAAATCAACCCACTGACAAGTTTCGCTTAGCGCATCAGGCTGAGGGACGACATGCGTGTAGTTGACTAAAGCATAGTAGCCTATCGAAATGAAACGCTGTTTGTTCCAAAGTGTATCAGGGTAGTCAGCAAAGGACTGTTGGTTACGCTGAGGATTTCCAAATACAGCAAATTCTTCCAGAAAGATATCTTTTACGCCGGACCGTTCCTGGAGAACACGTTTGACAGCCTCGTCTGTATCCTCATTTTTGCCTACGTAACCTCCAGGAAGAAACCATTCCTTGTTGTAATTCATTTTAAGCAAAAGAATTCTGAGGGAGCCCTGATCAAAACCAAAGACGACGGTATCTACAGAAATATGCGGCAGAAATTTTTCATAACTCTCTGCTGAAGCATTTATTAGCTGTGTTCTAAAATCCATATTCTTCTGTCTTTGGGTTAATAATACAAAAAAATATTCCAATGGCAGACAGGTTAGTCGGTAAAATTCAATGAAAAACTAGCTTTAAAAATTACATTTAAATCATTTTGTGTAAATTAATTGATTGGTATTCAGTTTTCTGTGTCGTTTTTTTGATTTTATTTTGTATTTGAATAAAAAGATTGTAGAATTGTATTGCTTCATTATGAAGCAATAATAATAACTGATTATAACATACCAAAGCCTAATATTTTATTGCACATGTGGCAAGAGCTTTGACTACAATTCATTCATTAAAATAACAGGATTATATGAACGCAAAAAACCTAATTTTCGCATCATCTTTCAGTCTGTTTTTAGCATTTGCAGCGCAAGGGCAGGTCTATCAAAAAGTTGAGAATAAATCTGGCCCTGTCCTGGGATATTCGGCAACATCGGGAGTAAAAATACTGGCCGTCGCTGGAATGAAGTTCAAGGATCTCAATCGAAATGGGAAATTAGACCGTTATGAGGATTGGCGTTTGACGCCAGAGGAACGGGCCAAAGATCTCGCTTCGCAGCTGTCTGTTGATCAGATCGCTGGACTCATGTTATATAGCCGACATCAAGCATTGCCAGCTCCGGCCTTTGGATTTATGGCTGGCACCTATCAGGGGAAAAACTACCAGGAGGGTATTGTTTCGCCATGGGCCCTAACAGATCAACAGCGCGAATTTCTTGATAAAGACGGGGTCAGGCATGTGTTACTGACTGGGGTGAAAGATCCTGAAACTGCGGCCCGCTGGAACAATGAGTTGCAAAGCTTTGTAGAAGGGATAGGTTGGGGGATTCCGGCAAATAACAGTTCAGACCCGCGCCACAATGCTGTTGTCAGTGCAGAGTTTAATGCAGGGGCTGGGGGGCAAATTTCGATGTGGCCCGACGGGCTTGCGATGGCAGCGACATTTGACCCGGCTATCGTTAAGCGATTTGGTCAGGTGGCCGCTTCGGAATATCGTTCATTGGGCATTACGACAGCATTGTCACCACAGATAGATTTAGGGACGGAACCACGCTGGTATCGTATCGGTATGACTTTTGGGGAGAGTCCCGAGTTGACTACAGCAATGGCTAGAGCTTATATTGATGGCTTTCAGACATCGAGCGGAAAAGATGAAATTGCCCTGGGCTGGGGCTACAAGAGTGTCAATGCCATGGTGAAACATTGGCCTAGCGGCGGACCTGAGGAGGGGGGGCGTGATGGTCACTGGGCTATCGGAAAATTTGCGGTTTATCCAGGAGATAATCTGAAGCAACATATCATGCCATTTGTCAACGGTGCATTTCAGCTGGCTGGAAAAACGAGCAAAGCTGCCGCAGTGATGCCATATTATACGATTTCATTTGGGCAGGACAAGAAGAATGGTGAAAATGTCGGCAATGGCTATAGCAAGTATTTGCTGACAGATTTGTTGCGTGGTACCTATGGTTATGATGGTGTGATCTGTTCGGACTGGTTGATAACTGGAGATGAGGCACCCAAGCCAGATGGATTTGCGGGTAAACCCTGGGGGGTAGAACAGCTTTCAGTGGCAGAGCGTCATTATAAAGCATTAATGGCCGGTGTGGATCAGTTTGGTGGGAATAACGATAAAGCTCCAGTACTGGCCGCTTATGAGTTGGGTGTGAAGGAACACGGACAGAAATTTATGCGGCAACGATTTGAAGCTTCTGCCCGGAGGCTTCTGTTAAATATTTTTCGCGTAGGGCTTTTTGAAAATCCATATCTAGATGTCGCTGAAAGTCGTGCCATCGTGGGAAATCCAGATTATATGAAAGCGGGATATGAGGCGCAGGTAAAGTCTATTGTTTTGCTAAAGAATGACGGCCAGCAATTGCCGATTCGTGGAAGGAAGAAAGTTTATGTTCCGAAGATTTATACAGCGGCAATGAAAGATTGGTGGGGCAACTATACACAGGCACGATTGGACTATCCGGTCAACATGGATCTTTTGCGTAAGTATGCCGATGTAACTGATAAGCCTAATGAGGCGGATCTCGCAATTGTGTTTGTGCAGAGCCCGATCAGTGCAGAAGGTGGATACAGCGAAAGGGATCGGAAGAATGGAGGAAATGGTTACTTACCTATTTCTCTGCAATACGGCACTTATACAGCCTCGAATGCACGTGCAGAAAGTATTGCTGCAGGCGACCCTGTAATTGATCCTTCGATTAAGAATAGGTCTTATAAAGATAAAACGGTGACTGCTGCAAATGTGATGGATCTGCAGACTATATTGGATACAAAGGCCATGATGAAAGATAAACCAGTTCTGGTTGCTGTAACAGCAAACAAACCGATGGTATTTGCTGAGTTCGAAAAGGAAGTTTCTGGTATTGTTCTAAATTTTGGCGTATCGACGCAGGCTGTACTGGATATTTTGTTTGGAAAATATGAGCCTTCGGGTTTATTACCGGTTCAAATGCCTGCGAATATGGCTGCCGTAGAAAAGCAAGCCGAGGATGTGCCCTTTGATATGGAGGTATATGTTGATCAAGCAGGGCATGCTTACGATTTCGGTTACGGTTTGAACTGGTCGGGTGTCATTAAAGATGAGCGCGTGCTTGAGTTTGTAAAAAAATGATAAAAAAAGCCCCTTTGTGTTAAACAAAGGGGCTTTTAAGTACGCCAATCAGGATTCGAACCTGAGACCGTCGGTTTAGAAAACCGATGCTCTATCCAGCTGAGCTATTGGCGCGTCGCTTTCGGTAATGCAAAAGTAGACATTTGTGTTATATTTCCAAAATATCGCCTGCTTTTTTTTGTGGTTTTTCAATAACTGATTGCTTTTCAATAAGATTATTTTATTGATCTAGGTCAAACAAAATGAATAAAACTGCTGTTAACTTTGTGTTATTAAACAAATAGAAAAAACATAGAATTATGGCACAAGCAAAATGGGAACTAGACGCTGCACATAGCGAGATAGAATTCAAAGTAAAACACATGATGATTACAAACGTTAAGGGCAACTTTGACAGTTTTAAAATAGATGTTGACGCCGAAGGCGAAGATTTTAAAAACGCGCTAGCGAAAGTCGTTATCGACACCGCATCTATCAATACACGTAATGAGCAACGTGACGGGCATTTAAAAAGTGCAGATTTCTTTGATGTGGAGAAATATCCAGCGATTACATTTGAAGCAACAAGTTTGGAGAATAATGAAATTAAAGGAAATTTAACGATCCGCGATGTCACTAGACCAGTGTCTTTCGATTTAGAATTTGCAGGTATCCAAAAAGATCCTTGGGGAAATACCAAAGCTGGATTTATTGTGGAAGGCAAAATTAAACGTTCAGAATTTGGACTTAACTGGAATGCTGCCTTAGAAACAGGTGGGGTCATGGTGAGCGACGATGTAAAATTTAGCGCTGATATTCAGTTTATAAAAGCTCAATAATCACAATATATAAAATAAAATTTGGTAGGAGAGTGAAAATTCGTACTTTTGTCGCGGAGAGCTGGCAGAGTGGTCGAATGCGGCGGTCTTGAAAACCGTTAACTGTCACAGGTTCGGGGGTTCGAATCCCTCGCTCTCCGCTGAGAGGGTCTTTTTCTAAAAGACCCTCTTTTTTTGTATATTAACAATCCTTTATTGTCCCCAACCATCAAGATTTCTGGCGGTGGGATCTCCTGTCTCAAATAAAGGTCCAGATCAATAACGTTTGAAAATAACTGTTATGAATTTAAGATATAAAAAGGAAGTGGGAGATGGAGCTTGATGAAATTTTAAAATCTAAGATTTATGGAGGTCTATGCAACGATCTCCATCTGGAAGGATTCAACTAACTTATTTTAAAAAGTGAAAATCTTCGACCTGCGATGTTGTTAGGTTCAATTAAATGAGGAAATTTATGAGCAAACACAAAGCAAACAGGATATAGGTATAATTTATAAACCTATTTTTGGTATCAAAGTCTTCCAATTTGTATTTCTTATTACCGGTAATCTTTAAATAGAGCAAAATAATAAGCAGAGGGCAAAATAAAATACAAAATGCAATAATTTTGGAATAATTAAATTTCCATATATCTAGCCAGAGGAGGAAGGAGCTAGCAGAACTTTCACCTTTTCTTAAACCAAAATAAGGAATAGTAGCTGGGGTGCTACCGGTGTTGTTCGAGAGCTGATAAGCGTTTTCATATACAAAGAAAGCGATGTCAACAATTTCCTTTTTCCGATCTACGCCTGATAGGTACATATTTAGACCTTGGCCAAAGAATGCATAATCCCTCTTTATTATTAGATTTTCATGTTTATAGGATCTTGTGATAATACTGGCTTTATATCCTTTATAAATCGAGCTTATATTTTTAGCTCCATACCAATGTATTTGCTTCATCTTTCTCTGATCAGAAAAGGATATTGTAACAGTATATATTAGATACATGAGCCACAATATCGAAAATAAATAGATCAATCTAAATGTTAACTTATCAAGCATTAGGATAGCAAATGAATAAAATGATTTTTATTGATAAACATTATTTATTACCGCAAAACATTGACCAAAAATTAGCGATTCAGCTATGCCATTTCCGCATTTTAAATTTGATACAGAAATGGCAACGTGCTTTGTTATAAAATTTCTATGCTTTATTTAATAAGGGGATCACTTTGGATCCTATAAGTTCTATGGATCGGTATACCTGTTCTTTGGTAAGGCCCGGATTATCCATCTGGAAGGTAAATCTTGATATTCCTCCTAATGCTTTGCTGTGGCGTAATATCTTTGCAGCCACTTCCTCGGGACTACCAACCACATAGGCACCTGTTAACCCTGCCTGTGCTTCAAATTGTGCACGGGTTGGTGTTGACCAGCCTCTCTCGTTCCCAATCTTACCCATCATTTCCTGGTATCCGGGAAAGTATTCATCTTTTGCCTGTTCCGTGGTGTCAGCCACATACCCCAAAGAGTGCAATCCCACTTTCAGTTTTTCCGGAGAATGACCGGCTTTCCTCCCCGCTTCATAGTATAGATCGATCAATGGTTTGAAACGATGGGTTTCACCGCCAATTATGGCCACCATAAGTGGTACACCCAATTTTCCGGCACGGATAAAAGATTCCGGAGTTCCACCCACTCCAATCCATAGAGGAAGAGATTCCTGTAAAGGTCGGGGATAGACAGGTTGATTATATAATGCAGGTCTAAATTTCCCATTCCAGGATACTGTTTCCTGATTGCGCAGTGTTAACAATAATTCTATTTTTTCTTCGAATAGGGCATCATATTCGTTGAGATTCAATCCGAATAAAGGATATGCATCAACAAAAGAACCTCTCCCTGCAACAATTTCAGCACGACCTCCGGATATGATATCCAATGTAGCATACTCTTGAAATACACGTACAGGATCAGCAGCACTCAATACCGTAACTGCACTGGTCAGGCGTATGTTCTTTGTGCGTGCAGCAGCAGCAGCTAATATCACAGCAGGAGCTTCATCCAAAAACTCTTTTCGGTGATGTTCCCCCAATCCAAATACATGGAGTCCGGCTTTGTCTGCGAACTCAATTCTGGCGAGTAAAGTTTCCATAGCTTCTTGGTTCTCTTTAGGGTTAAGAGGACCTTCATAAGCACCTGTAGCGATAAAGCTGTCAATTCCTATTTCCATATTTTATTTTTAGTGAGTAATTGTTCACATAGCAAATTTGGATTATTACTATAGTGTTAACAATGATAAAAGTTAAGAAAAACCATTGATAAATGTCAATGTTTTTTTATGCTCAATGTCATCGCTATTGCATCACTAATCTTATCATCTTTACAAAAAAGTCAAAATCAATCTTAAAAAATAATATTATGAGATCAAAAATAATTTGGAAAACGAAAGGAGGCAGCTTTTATGTAGAAGGGCTTACAACGAGACACTTAATAGCGTCTCTCATGCTAATTTTCTGTATTGGAGTTTTAAGTGCCCAATCAGTAAAACCTTTGGTGGGTGCAGACATGATTGTATTCAATGCAAAAATTACCACCCAAAGTCTTTCCCAGCCCGAGGCTTCGGCACTTGCAGTAAAGAGGGGAAGGATTTACGCTGTGGGAAGTGATGCTGAAATCCTTGAACTGAAAGATAGTAATACAAAGGTTATCAATGCAGATGGCAGGCGCCTAATACCGGGACTCAACGACTCTCACATCCACATACAGAACGAGGCAAATTACAATTATAATATGAGGTGGGATGGTGTTCCTACACTTCAAAGAGCACTGGAAATGTTGGGCGAGCAAGCTAAAAGGACACCGGAAGGCCAGTGGGTAAAGGCAATCGGAGGATGGTCGCCTTACCAGTTCAAAGAAAAAAGATTTCCTACTATGGAGGAGCTCAATAAAGCTGTACCCGACCGGCCACTTATAGTGCAGTATACTTATAATACGGCTTTTCTGAACGAAATTGCCATGAAAAAGATGGCTGTTGGTACTCCAAAGTTTCCTATGCTTCCCGGAACGGTTTTTGAAAAGGATAAAAAGGGACATTATACCGGAGTGATGCATGGCTATACATTTACCTTCGCCGCAATGGAAACAATGGTCCCGTATCCTTCTGACCAGGAACAGATCAATTCTATAATATATGTTATTAATGATCTGAATAGTTTCGGTGTTACTACTGCAATTGAAGGTGGAGGTAAAAGCTATCCTTATTCGCATACACCGCTTCAAGCCCTGGTAAAAGAAAACCGATTAAATATTCGCTACCCATTTTTGGATGTACAATTTCGAAGTGATGCGCCCCAGCGTGTTCTGATCGATGCAGAAATAGAGGCAACCACTAGAATTGCCCCTATAAGTCCGGGCGAAAATCTGCATCCTACAATGGCACATGGCTACGAATACACAGGGACCGGAGAACTGTTGAAAATTGAACTCCACGACCATGAAAATTTTGATAAAGCCGCGATAATTATCAATAAGGATTCCCTGCGCCATTTTACAGAAGAGTATATTAGAAAGCTGATCATAAAGCGGATTCCTTTCCGAATGCATTTTAGCTATAATGAAAACATTACATCATTCCTTGACGCATTGGAAAATGTAAACCGTCAAACACCATTGGATGGAATGCGCTGGGCAATTGAACATGCTGAAACCATCAGCCCTGAAAATATAGATCGGGTGAAAAGATTGGGTGGTGGTATTGCTTTGGATGATAAAATGGCGTTACATGGTGATGGCTTCATAAAGACGTATAGTAAGGAAAAGGCTCTGCAAACTCCTCTTTTACGAAAAATCGTAGATAGCGGTGTTCCAGTGTCAATGATCAGCGACGGGTTTCGGGCATCTTCCTATAATCCCTGGGTGGGAATTTCCTGGACGGTTACCGGTAAATCAGTATCCGGTTCTGAAATTCTGGCCAAGGATAACCGATTGACACGGCAGGAGGCATTAAAACTCTACACAGTCGGTGCTGCGTGGTTTGAACATAATGAAAAAGAAAAAGGTAAAATTATACCCGGTAATCTAGCTGATTTTGCATTGCTCAGCATAGATTATTTTACCATACCGGAGGAAGAAATAAAAAACATTACTTCCGTATTAACAGTAGTGGATGGAAGGGTTGTTTATGGCACTGAGAACTACGCAGATTTAGCTCCTAAACTTCCCGAAGTACTGCCAGCTTGGTCACCGAGAAAATATTTTGGAGGATATTATACTTCAAAATAGATTATAATGTATCATTGTCAGTTCAATTCTACTATATCCTATTTAATGAAAAAAATCTTTTCCATTAAATGGGATATATGATAAGGATACTTATCTGCTGCTTTCAATATCTATTACCTCTAAATTGCTTAGTGACGTGAGCGATTAATATAGGTTCAAAGTACAAGACCACGGCACCGCTATCAAAATTTTTGATTTTAGTTCGCCTAAGTACTATTCTATGTTGGATATCTTCAAATAGACGTAAGCCCATGCCGGCTATGACTGGATGGATTGCTAAATACAATTTCAATTAACAATCGAAGTGAGCTCCGGGATTTAAAGAGAATGAAAACTTATCAAAAATGTTCAGATAATTATTAGATTAGCGTTGTTGAAACATTAATATTCCCTTTTATTGCTTTAGAGTATGGGCAAGTCTGATGTGCGAGTTCAGTAAGTTTCTCTGCGATATCTTTGGGAATTCCAGGCAGGCTGATATAGAGCCTTGTTTGTAATTGATAAGCTTCCCCAATCATTCCAAGGTCCACCTCAGCGTCTATAAATACATCTTTTGGCAATAATATCCCGAGCTTTTTTGCAGCTAGTCCCAGAGCTCCAATATAACATGCTGACCAGCCAGCGGCGAAGAGTTGTTCAGGGTTTGTACCTTTTCCATCAGATCCTGGAGTGGACAATGTGATGTCAAGTCTTTCGTCATTGCTTTTAGCACTTCCTTCTCTACCACCTATTGTGTGGGTTTTAGCAGTGTAAATCACTTTTTCGATGTTGTTCATTTTTTTAGTTATTTTATTGTTAAATAATTTTTGTTGCTCTATTTTTCTTTAAACTTGTCCATCGTTTTTTGGGCAGGTATTTTACTTGATTGTTCTTATAGATTTGTTCTTAATACTTTGAAAGCATCTCTCATTTCTTTCGTAAAGAGTTCCGGTTGTTCCCAAGCAGCAAAGTGTCCGCCTTTATCTAATTTGTTGAAATAAATCAGGTTAGGATAAGCACGTTTGGCCCAGTTTTTTGGAACGGCATAGATTTCATCCGGGAAGACACTTACAGCTACGGGAATCTTTAGTCCCCGAGGATCAAAAAATCCTGCTGTTGATCCTTGGGTGGATTCCCAATATAGACGGGCTGATGACACTCCGGTATTTGTAAACCAATACAATGATATGTTGTCTAAGATATCATCTTTGGAGAGCCCTTCCTGTTGACCAGCGAACACACGAGTGATCAGTTTTTGACTTCGGTCATCATGGTCAAGCATCCAGGCTGCAAGTCCGACCGGTGAATCATCGATAGCATAAAGGGTCTGTGGTCTTAGACTCATCTCATTAGCATAACCCAATCCTTTTTTATAGAAGAAGTCCAGTTGGTTGAACGCATTCTTTTCATCAGGGGCCAAGCCTGTGGGGATAACACCTTTGGCCAGCGCTTGTGAGATCTCGGTTGGTACTGTGGCAGCCATATTGGTATGAATTCCGAGTAATGATTTGGAAGCAATCAGAGCCATATTTTCTGAGATAGCATTGCCCCAGTCGCCACCTTGTGCGACATATTTATTATAGCCAAGTCTGGCCATTAACTGAACCCATGTTTTGGCGATTCGTAACGGATTCCAGCCCAGTTCTATAGGTTTCCCGGAAAAACCATGGCCCGGGATCGAAGGAATCACCACATCAAAAGCATCTTCTGCCTTGCCTCCGAATTTCTCAGGATCGGTGAGTGGTTCGATGACTTTTAGCTGCTCAATAATGGATCCTGGCCAACCATGTGTGATGATAATGGGAAGAGCCTTTTTATTCTTTGAACGTACATGAATAAAATGAATATCAACTCCATCAATATTGGTAATGAACTGCGGGTAGGAATTTAGTTTAGACTCGATTTTACGCCAGTCGTATTTTGTCTCCCAATAAGCTGCAAGTGATTTCATAGTAGCGAGCTCAACTCCCTGTGTTTCGTCACGGACGAGTTCCCTATCCGGCCATTTTGTATTTCGTATACGTTGTTTTAAGTCCATAATTTTTTCGTCAGGTATTTGAATACGAAATGGACGTATGCTGATATCTGTTTTTGAAATTGAATCCACTATTTTGCTTGTTTGAGCACTGACAATGGCAGGCATACTGAAAGAGAATGCCGTTGCGAAAAGGATTGTTTTAAGTGTTGTTGTCATTATTTTTGGTGTCTATTGTTGTTGTAATTTTCTATTTATTGAAACAAATTTATAGGAGATAAAAAGCTATTTAAAGAATAAATAGGTTCAACCGGCCATATTTACTGTTAAGGTGGTAATTCTGGGAAGTGAACAGGACAAGTAGTATTAAGAAAGGATGGGAAACTGAAAAGATAGAAAGAACCCTTCAGTAAAAAAGGTTTTTTGTCTTTATTAACTTTGGGACAAAGGTGAAAATAATAGAATTCAAACGATCCAGAGGACATTTAACCGCTTTAAGTATCATTTCTTTGCCGGACAATAAACTAATATTAAATTTATGTATTTTACATACCTAAACTATAACCAATCTTATCTCTATGTATTATAAGAACGATAATATAAGTATACGTGAATTCACTCCTGGAGAACTTCATTTATTCTTGGACCTGTTTAGAAATGAAAATGTTACACGCTATCTTCCTTACAAATCTCCGACTGAATTTAAAGGGATGTTTGAAAAGGCACTGATAGATTATAAAGAAGGGCCACTAAGCAGGTGGGGGATTTTCAACCCAAAGAACGATGATTTCGTTGGGGTATGCATGGCTAGAGTGTTTGCTGAAGATACTGACTTAGTCGAACTGGGTTATATGCTCCGAGAAAACTACTGGGGGAAAGGAATCGGAACTGAGGTTTGTAAAGCTCTTGTTAGGCATTGTTTTGAAAATGTTGAAAACAAGGCTATTGTTGCATTAACGGATCTCGATAATATTGGCTCTCAAAAAGTTCTCCTAAATAGTGGGTTTGAAAGGATGGAAAATTTCTTTAGAGAAGGCAGAGAAGTTGCATATTTTATATTTAGGGAAAAATAAATACTAAAGCTTGTCGATTAATAAACATTGCAACTTTGTATTCAGAAATAATATATAGCTGTGACTTATTGCAGCGTCAATTATTTCTTTTCCAGCAGCCATTGTCATCGAGAATTTTCAAGTATTTTTTAGGAGGTTCATCAGCATGGAAATATTGAAAAAGCTGATCGGTTAATGCTGTGAGAAATTCAAAACAAACATAAAAGTCTTCCTTTGAATTATAAAGGCCACCGAATTCATTCAAAACCCAAGAAAATATTTTACCATTATTGGTCGTAATTGAAATGACCAGATTAGGTGTGTTTGCTTCCGTTTTTTTATAATAATCATACTTTGCTCCTCCGAGCAATGATATTTCACGGGTAGGTATTTTGATGGCAGTTATATCAGAAAATAAAACCGATCCAAAGCAGGCACTGGTAAATCGGTCCTTGTCCAGGGCAATTATTTCTGCCGAAAGTCTTTTGGACACTGCCTTTAACAACCTGTTTATGGATATCAACAATAGCGGAGCTGAAATGAAAAGTAACCAAATCGGGAAAGGGGCCTCCGAATGCATAAGAAGAATGGTAATTGTTAGTGTAATACTTACTAATGAGGTGAAAAACCAAAGCAGAATAGCTGAAGTTTTAGTACTGTTATTGAAACGAAATTGATAGGTTTTCATTCTTCTCCAATTAGCTTGTTTAAAATATATGCTTTCTATTTTTTTTACATCATTGGTATCTGAAAAATAAATATAAACAATTCTATCATGTAGATAACAAATTCGAGAACAGATAAACATACAAATTGTCTTTAATTTTGTATAAATACATACGTGTTCTTTAGGTATAAATCTTTTTTTTCTTTTTAGTTAATAATTGATAGTTCTATTTTCTGTTGTTTTTACTCTCGTTATGTATTCTTCAAGCACGCTTATAGCACCCTTAAAGCACATTTCTATTTATACTTGAACAGTACTATATCCGTACTATATCTGTACTATATCTGTGCTTTATCCCTACAGGAACTATGGAGCTTCCGTTAGATCCATTTTGACGTGTACCAAAATTAAATCAATTATTAATTTTTAGTTACAAAAAGAAACTTAATATTTGAATTAAAAGCTTGTGGCTCCAAATGTCCCCAAATCCACGATATGCCCCCATTTTGGCACAAATAAGTAAAGATTGCCTTCGATGGCGATATTTGAAGTAGCACTCGGAACAATACTTCTTTATGCTATTACAAACTATAGCCAGTAAGAAATACACCGCAAAAGCGGTTGACGTAATACTGATTATCTTGAAGTATTTAACAGCTGTGCTGTCGTCATTTCTAAATACCTGCATATTCAGCATCGCTGCCATTGCTCTCGCGCCGCCACCCAAGGCTCCGCCATATAGGAGTAAAAGTGGGAGGAAAGCACGCTGTATGCTTATCTGTCTAAAATCGAGTGTGTCATACGGTGGTTTTGTTTTTGCATTGTATTTATGTTATGAGTCTGAATTTAAAACTATATTTGTTAGCATAAAACGATTATTAGCTTTGCTTAAATGACGATGAAAACGAACACAAATTATAAGATAATGGGTTGTTGTCTAACGATTATTCTATTTATAGGTTTTTCGTTGTCGGGTAAAAGTCAGGCGTACGGGCAAAAGGTGAGCAAAAAAAGCGATGTTCCGACAAAGCTTTTTGTAAAAAGCATGCAGTCAGATCTAAATTTGCTCTGGTCGGTAATCCAGAAAATGCACCCTGGCTATGGTTATTATACCTCGTCCGACAGCCTTCAAAAAGCTTATGAGCGAGTGTCTCTGTCGATCGTCAAGCCGCTATATGAACCCGAGTTTATTTCACAGATCTACCCTTTCGTCTGTCAGTTAAGATGCGGACATACGCAATTAAAACATTCGGTAGGGTATCAACAACCAATTGGCTTATATCCTGCACATTTACCTTTTAAAGTTCTTGTCAGTAAGGGACGCGTATTTGTAACGTCCCATCAAACAGACGTATTGACTACCGGCGATGAGATTATTGGAATAAACGGTGTTGCTGCAGAAAAAATTATTGCGCATGGATTTGATCTCTATGCCATGGACGGTTATAATGAAACATTTAAAGAGTTGTTTTTAAGTGAGTATGACGGTTTTCAGGATGTATGCAATGCATATTACCATTGGAAAGGGGCTTACAAAATACAGCTACAAACGCCGCAGGGGATACGGAAAGATGTGGTTGTTGAAACGAAAAGCCTGGATTTCGAAGATGTAACTGTCCCTGGTTTTGATAATTATAAAAACTGGACGCTTGCGCAGCATACCGGAAATCTTGTGCTTCGATTTTCAGCTGATTCAGCTACGGCATTATTTGAAACAAAACCATTCTCCTATGGGGATACAACTGTTTACGAGGAAGTATTCAAGCAAATAAAAGGCCGTAGGGTAAAACATCTGATTTTGGATATGCGGCATAATACGGGCGGAGACCTCCGCGTTGCGATCCGATTGTTGTCTTATCTGGCCGATGCTCCGTTTAGTATAGTCAGAGCTGTTAAATCGCGTTTTCCGGGTGCCGCTATAAATACTGCCTCAACCTATTTTGACAGGGAACGGACGAACAACTTATTGTTAGGCTATAAAATTATGAATAAAGAGGGGGGATGGTACCATGTGGAATCTACAGCTGCCTTGGGAAAATTATATGGACCTCTTCCATTGACAGCAGACGATCATTTTGACGGAGACTTATATGTTTTAATTGACGGCGCTACGTTTTCATCGGGAGCGCTTTTTGCGGCGGCTCTTAAATCACAGCGCAAAAATGTTACCTTCATTGGAAGAGAAACAGCAGGGAATGAAGAAGGCTGTAATGGGATGGTGATGCAGGCACTTACGCTGCCATACACAAAGGTCGTCGTAGATTTTCCCCTGATGCGCGTTGAATCGGTTGCCCTAAATCCAATTCGCGGTCGTGGTATAATGCCGGATTATCCAGTAAACTATGATCCTATGGATATCGTGGTTAAAAAAGACCGCGATCTTGAAAAAGCTTTACAGCTGATCCAGGGAAACTGATCGGTTTAATAGGTAAAGAATATGGAGTTTAGGGTTTAAAAGAACAAGATATGGACAGAAAATTGATTCTAAATCTTTCGCTTTTGGTCGGACAGCTATTCTTATGGCAAAGCTGTACCCATAATTCACATCGGGTGACGACAGAGAATACTAAAAAGGAAATTACCGCGGTTTCAATTTCTACTATTGGCGGATTTACGGCCACACCTTCAAACGGTTATACGATTAGGATAACAAGAGATAGTGTATATCATTTGTTTTCTGCAATTGATACCGCGCACAGTACCCTAAAATCATACGCCAATACGGAAGACAAATGGAACTTATTATTGGATAAAATTGATCTGGAAAAATTTGCTGATGCTAAAGAACGTGAATCACGTCAGCCATACGATGGAATAGATATTAAAATAAGCATTCAAGCAAAAAGTGGAAAATATACAAAGTTGAATGCGGATAATAGTCCTAGCTGGAATCGCATATATAAACAGTTGGAAGAGTCATTCTCGCCACAGTTACTTGAAAACAAAAAGTAGGCAAGTGATTAGTTAAAGGTTGCACAGCTAACGGGATCTTTTTGTAACTTAGGTTGCCCTTTATTTTTCACCGTGGAAATAGGGGAGAGAAAATGCTTTGATCTGCATACACAGCGCAAATAAAATATAAATTAACATGGATGAGCAATTCAAACAGCAGGTATATGAGGTAGCTAAACTGATTCCGAAAGGAAGGGTGACAACCTATGGGGCGATTGCAAAGGCTTTAGGTTATCCGAATCATTCGCGGCATGTCGGGAAGGCTATGGGTGGATGTCCCAGCGATGTTCCTGCCCACCGTGTTATATCAAGCGGCGGTACACTGGCTGTGCCTGAATTTCAGGAACGGCTTGAAGCCGAAGGGCTTGTTGTGAATAATTTACGGATCAAGGATTTTAGAAAGTTGTTTTGGAATCCGATGGATGAAATAATCGATTAATTTAATAAGATGAAATACTGCGCTTTTTTACGCGGCGTCAATGTCAAGGGAACCAATATGAAAATGGCTGATGTCTGTCAGGTTTTTAAGGACGCCGGTGTAACGGACGTTACTTCGGTACTGGCTTCTGGTAATATTGTTTTTTCGTCCGACAAAGCGGCCGAACAACTCAAGCAGCTATTGGAAGAATCTATGTCGGCGTATTTTTCTTATGAAGCTTTTTTATTCATCCGTTCAGCGGAAGAGGTAGGATTGCTGCAGGCAAACATTCCTTTTGAAACGGATGCAGACTTCCATGTATATGCTTTTGTAGGAACAGAAGGTGTCGAAAAAATACTGATGGATGAATTCAGCAGCGCGACACAAGTGCCGGGGGAGAAAGCTGAGATCGTCAATGCGGTCTTTTATTGGCGGGTGCCCAAAGGAAATACCTTGGATTCCAGCTTTGGAAAGGTACTGGGGAAAAAGAATCTTAAGGATAAGATGACAAGCCGGAATATCAACACCTTTGAAAAGATATTGAAAAAAATGGGTTAATCATGGAGTGAGCCCGGCAGTAGCCGGGCTTATTTATATTTTTATGGAATTCAGTCAGTCGCGAGACAGTTGCTCGAATAAAAACTTCTGCAGCACCGATCTTAATCGATTTCTGCTGATTTGGCCCAGATATTAATATGACCATCTTTTGCATAAAGATCAATTTCGTGAATTTCCTCCGGGCTGAATGACAGATTCTTTAGTGCTCCTACACAATCAATGACCTGTTGCGGTTTTGATGCGCCAATTAGCGCCGATGTAACCTGCTTCTTACGTAAAACCCAGGCAATAGCCATTTGCGCTAAAGACTGTCCTCTGCGCTGCGCAATCGCATGTAGAGCCTGGATATTTTTTTGATTTTCTTCGCTCAGGAATTTAGTCTGAAGTGATTTTGACTGTGAGGCACGGCTATCCTGAGGAATATGCTGTAAATATTTGTCTGTAAGCATGCCCTGTGCTAACGGAGAGAACACGATAGAACCAATACCTATGGCATCTAACGTATCAAGTAAACCATCGGTCTCGATCCATCTGTTGAGCATGGAATAGCTGGGTTGATGAATAATAAACGGTGTGCCCAGGGATTTTAAGATCGCATACGCTTCTTTTGTGCGTTGTGAGTTATAGGATGAAATACCTACATAAAGCGCTTTTCCGCTACGGACCAGTTGATCTAGCGCTAACATGGTTTCCTCTAAAGGTGTATCAGGGTCAAAACGATGTGAATAGAAGATATCGACATAGTCGATGCCTAGGCGCTTTAGCGATTGCTCGCAGCTCGATATCAGATATTTGCGGCTACCCCATTCTCCATACGGCCCATTCCACATGTGGTAACCTGCTTTTGACGAAATAATCATCTCGTCGCGTAAGCCATGAAATTGCTCTCTTAGTATTTGTCCAAAGGCTTTTTCGGCACTCCCTGCAGGTGGCCCATAATTGTTTGCAAGGTCGAAATGGGTAATTCCGAGGTCAAATGCTGTTGTGCAGATATCAACTTTGGTTTGATGTGGCGTGTCGTCACCGAAGTTATGCCACATTCCCAGCGAGATTGCGGGCAATAAAAGACCGGATTGACCACAGCGATTATAGATCATATCCTGGTATCGGTCTGGATTTGCTGTATACTGCATAGTCTTAAATAGTTTTAATTCAAACTAAGATAAATTTATGCTTATTTGCAAGTTTTAATTGTTTTCGGGCTCAGCTATTTCTATGTGAAGGTGCAATTTTTGGTCTTTTATGTGTCGATAAATACTGCTTTCGGAAGACAGAAAAAGAATAAATTTTTAAATATTTTTAGTATATAATATTGTTATTGAGATTAAAGAGGAGATATAGCTTCAGAATCCAGTTGTCTGTACAGGTGCCGTTAATGGTACCGGTAGGAAACTGGTTGAAGATAGTTTCGATAAATGCAAAATTAATGTATTTTTATGTGAATTCTAAAAACCAATTTATGCGCACTATGAAGAAAATTCAGGCCATCATATGCTTTGTTTTGATTGCCTTAGGCAATTGCTATGCACAATCGAAACACTTACTTTTCAAGACTGCTTTTGGCGATTTTAAAGTTGTACTCTATGATTATACACCACATCACCGCGATCTGATGCTGCGGTCAATTCAAGATCGTGTTTATCAGGGGGCACTGTTTAATCGCATTATCGAAAATTTTGTTGTGCAGGGCGGAGAGCATGATATTGATATTGAAAAACGGGAGGCCGCAGATCCGCTGCATCAAAAACCGCGATTGGCAGCTGAGTTCGACGACCGTGCTTTTCATAAAATGGGCGCATTGGGTGCGGGGAGGGATGGAAATCCTGAAAAAGCGTCTTTTTTGAACCAGATCTATTTTGTGGTCGGAAAGAAAATCACAGCATCTGAGCTTGATAGTCTGGAGGCAAAGAAAGGGGTTAAATACACCGATGTCCAACGTAAAGAGTATCTCGCTCACGGCGGTCAGCCGAGACTTGATCATGATTTTACCGTTTTTGGTGAAATTTATGAAGGCTTCGAAGTAATCCTGAAAATAAGTCAGGTAAAAACGGATAAGCAGGATTACCCGCTGGCTAAAGTGCCTTTTGAGGTTGTTGAAATAATTGAATAGGCTTAATAATCAGAGCTGGGCTGCCCCAAAAAGTTAGACACTTTCTGGGAGCAGTTCAAACAGTGCTTTTTTATTTGCGATGCTGATCAAATTCTTCTTTAAGCTTCTGATAACGCTCTTTCCACTCATCTGGCAGTTTGCTTGGTATGTCTTTGAGACTTTTCAGCTGAAATGCGAATACACAAGCCGCAAATCCTACTGTACTGATGGCCATACCCGTCCAGATAACCAAAGAAAAACCGGCAAAAAGTGGATTCCAAAGTAGAATAAAGCTGAAAATAATGCCTAAAATGGCAAACAGCAAATTCCATCCCCAGGATTTGCTACCGTAATTTTTGAGGTCAAAGGAAAAGGACAGCAGCTGGAAGGATTTAAAGAGGGCATAGAAACCTACAATAAATGCCAATGTGCTAGCAGAAAGCAAAGGGTTGGCCATCAGTAATATGCCGAATAAGGTGTAGAGGATACCACCGGTGAGATACCAGCCCCAGCCGTCTACCTCATCTTTGTTTTGTACCGCAAAGATGATCTCCAGAATACCGGAAATAATAAACAACCAAGAGAACAGAATTGCTAATGTGAGAAATGAGGCGACTGGAGTTGAAATGGTATAGAAGCCTAAGAGGATTAATAAAGTACCGATAATCAGTGGAATATACCAGTGCTTAATTGATGTTCGGATTGTTTTAAAAAATGAATTTGCCATAATAGTGAGTTAAGATATTGCAATGTTGCCTAGTAAAAAAGCCCCATTAATTACTTAATGAGGCCTTACATATATAAAACTGATTAAATTAGGCAAAAGGAAATGTGTTAAATCTTTCCAGTCTCTTTTAAAAGTTTGTAATATGCATACACAATATTGATTTCAGCATTTGTGTATTTCAATTCTGCTTCAAGCTTTGAATTTGAAGCATCCATGATGTCGACGATTAACGCCAATTGGTTCAAATACTTTTTCTCAATAATACGATAGTTCTCATCAGCAAGTGCTTTGTTGTACTCGAGCGTCTTGCGTTGTGAGTAGGCCTCATTGTATTTAATGTATGCAGTATTAACAGCTACGCTGGTTTTTTGTTTCAGAGCGCTTTCATATTTCTCGTTTTTTTCAATTTGCAAATCATTTAGCTTAAGCTTTTTTCCAGTTGTGTATAATGAAGAAATATTATAGCTAAGGGAGATACCAGTATTCCAGGTATTCATGTATTTATCGATAACCGGCATCACATTGGTGATTGGTTTGACAAGGCTGTTTCCAGCGAAGATGCTAAGAGCAGGCGATTTCTCTGATTTTGTAATATCTTTTTCGGTATGCAGTAATTCAGTCTCTTTGGCGGCAAGTTGAAGACTAGGACTGGATATATAGGCATCTTGTTTCAAGCTCGCCAGGTCTGCCAGCTGAAAGCTACTGTTTAATAGTTTATCATCTGGCTCAATTACTGTGCCTTCCTGTAGTCCTAATGCCACTATAAGCTCGTCATTCAGGATTTTCATGTTGTTTTGAATGACCTCTCTCGCTAATTCCAGCTCGGATATTTGCAATTGGTTGCGGATGACATCATTTTTGGTGATCATCCCTTGTTTGTATAATTTGTCTGTCAGGTCCAGTCTTTTGTGTGCCAGCTCAATATTTTGATTATAGACAGCTTTCTGGTTCTTAAGTTTGAAGAGATCAAGATAATAACCCAAGACCAGAATTTTGATATTTTGCTCTTCATTTTTATGATCTAATTCAGCTAATTCTTCTCCTAAAGAAGAGGCTTTGATACTGTTTTTTACAATACCGCCTTTCCAGATGAGTTCTTTCGCTTCCAGTGCATAGTTGTTGCCGAAATGAGGTAAAGGGACTTTCTCTGAGCCCGATAAGTCTTTGTCAATTAATGCGGCGTCGCCGAGGTAAAATGCGGATGCTGAAGCACTGATCTCAGGTAGTCTTCTCAATTTGGCAACTTCTGTCTTTTGTTTGGCAATATTTACCGCAGATGCTGAAACAAGAAGGTTCGGATGATTGTGCAGCGCAAGTTCAAATAGTTTTTCGATCGTTATTTTTCGGGTGTTTATGCTGTCTTGACCGTATGTTTGATTGCAAAAAAATGTAAAGAAGCATAACGTCAAGTAAAGACCAATTTTATAGGCTCTTGACTTTATATTCATGATATTCAACTTTGTTTATATATGTGCTACAAAGTTAATGTATCATCACAGGGTACGGAATGTCTGATTCCTGTTTTATGATGTTCAATTGGTAACAAGAGTTGTCTGTTGTTCGCGAAATAGCTTGGGTGTTATGCCGACGTGTTTTTTGAAAAATTTGCTAAATGCATACTGATCCGAAAAGTTAAACTCCTGTGAGATCTGGTTGATTGTTTTGGTAGAAATGATCAGTTGGGCTCTAGCTTCGGTTATCAGCCAGTTGCTGATAATTTCGGACGGAGATTCTTTCGTGATTTCTTTAACGCTGATCGATAGGTATTTGATGGAAATGTGGAGGCGGTCGGCATAGAATGCGAGGTCTCGCTGTGTTTTGTAATGATCGGCAATAAGTTGTAAAAAATGTACGGTAATTTCTTCCTTTCTCTTATTGCGGATCTGATTGGAACTTTGACCGGCTGTATAAATCACATCGGCCAAAAGATAGATAATGGCCATAAAAATATTGATGTCGGCTTTTTGAAGAAAATCTTTTTTTAGATCTGCGGGCCTTTTGCGGTTGCGATGCAAGGTTGATAGTAATGTCCAAATCGTTTCAAAGTCGTCTGTAGCAGGAGTAAAGGGGGCGGAGCTATTAGCATTGATGAGTCGATAAGCATCGTATCTGCTGATTGATAGTCTTATTCTGTTGGAAAAATTCCGGTCATAATTTAAGATTTTGAAAACAGCATCGGTACTGATTTCCATAAAGCTGTAGTACTTATTGTAACCGATAAAGAAAATACAGCCAGCTTTGAGTTCGACCGGAGAACCATTACAATTTATCGTTGCTGCGCCTTTATATAATAGGATACAGGTCGTGCTTAAAGGGTGATAGTGGTATTCTTCTCCTTTTTGGGGAAATTCTGATTGGTCTATAAGCTGTATTTCATTCATTTCTTCTCTTTAAGCTAAATATATAAAACATATATTATTTTTCTGCTGTTGTTTCAGATTTCACCTGCGCAACATATGCTGGAGAACAAAGATGGTAAACACCATCATTAGGCTCCCATTGAGGAAGCTGCAATGATGGTGTTTGATTACGCTAGAAAGTGACTTTTTTAGGGTCAGATCCAGAGAAACCCAGTTCAGGAAACTCACGGATCGTTTTGATATCGTCTGCTGTCAGATCAAAATCGTCGATAGCTAAATTTCTTTTTATATTCTCGGGATTAGTTGATTTTGGCAGCGGCAAGATACCCTGAGATAAAGCAAATTTGATACAGATCTGTCCAACACTGGTGTTCTTTTCCTTAGCCAGTGCAACGAGTGTTTCATTTTGCAATATTCTGCCTGAACCCAGGGGTGACCAAGCCTGAACAAGGATGTCATTGGATTGGCAGAGTGCCACTGTATCTTCCTGAAGATAACCCGGGTGAAATTCAATTTGGTTGACAGCAGGTGTCACGGATGCGGTTTCGAGTAACTTGGAGAGATAGGCTTCAGGAAAGTTGCTGACACCGATAGCTCTTACTTTTCCTTCTTGATAGAGGTGTTCAAAGGCTTTCCAAGTGTCTGCATTGATCTGTGCCCAATTTTCAAATTGTGTTTCGTTTGCCGGCCAGTGAATTAAATAAAGATCCAGATAGTCTAATTGCAGATCGGCAAGTGATTTCTCAAACGCAGCAATTGTCTTTTCATATCCACGTTCTGTATTCCATAGCTTTGTTGTGATAAATAGTGAATTTCGATCCAATCCACTGTCTTTTATTGCTTTGCCCACGCTTTTTTCATTGCCATAGATCGCTGCTGTATCAATATGTGTATATCCGGCATCAAGAGCTTCTTTGACTGCCTGATAAGCTTCTTGTCCATCAGGAATCTGCCAAGTTCCAAACCCAATTGCTGGAATTTCAATTCCATTGTTCAATTTGAATGATTTCATTGTCAATACTATTTTTTGTTTTCGCTAAAATAGTATTTACGCGATAGTATCCGGTCACTGAAATGTAAAGAGGATGACGTTTAACTGGAGGTGGTCGGACTTATTCTCTATTGCCAAAATATATTTATTTTCACAATTTTATTGTCAAAAGGGAGGCAATTTCTCGCGAATTATGGCATTAATTCTTATCTTTAGGCGAATTTTTGAGAAATTCAGATTTCTCGATCATTTCACATAGCATTAAAAATTAAACATATTTCTAATAGATTACTATGTCAAACAAATCAAAAATTGTTTGGACAAAAACAGATGAAGCACCTTTATTGGCGACTTATTCGTTTTTGCCTATTGTTCAAGCGATTACAGCTACAGCTGATATCGATGTTGAATTGAGAGATATCTCTTTAGCAGGCCGTATCCTTGCTAGCTTTCCGGAATTTTTAAAAGAAGATCAAAAAATTGCTGATGCATTGGCTGAATTGGGACAGTTGGCGACAACACCTGAAGCGAACATCATTAAATTACCTAATATCTCCGCATCAATCCCGCAGTTGAAAGGTGCTATCGCTGAATTGCAAAAAGCTGGTTACGCTATCCCTAATTATCCTGATGAAGCGAGCACGGAAGAAGAAAAATCAATCAAAGCGAAATATGCAAAGGTACTCGGTTCAGCCGTAAATCCAGTGTTGCGTGAAGGAAACTCTGACCGTCGTGCACCTAAAGCCGTTAAGAATTATGCGAAAGCAAATCCACATAAAATGGGTGCTTGGGCCAAAGATTCCAAAACAAAAGTGGCTTCGATGACCTCCGGTGATTTTTATGGCTCTGAGCAATCTGTAACTGTTGAGAATGCTGGTCAATTTAAAATCGAATTTGTAGATGCAAACGGTGCGGTGACAGAATTGAAAGGGCTTTCTCCATTAAAAGCTGGTGAAGTAATTGATTCTTCAACATTAAGTTTAACTGCGTTGAAAGCTTTTGTTGCGGACGCAATTGCAGAAGCTAAAGCAGCTGGCGTCTTATTGTCGGCACATTTAAAGGCAACAATGATGAAGGTTTCTGACCCGATTATATTTGGTGCTGTTGTTGAAACTTACTTTGCCGATGTTTTTGCACAATATGGTGATTTGTTCAAGGAGCTAGGTATCAATAAAAATAACGGTTTAGGTGAGGTGTACGCTAAAATTGCGGGTCACGCAAAAGAAGGAGAAGTAAAAGCTGCAATTGATGCGGCTATTGCAAACGGTCCTGCTTTGGCGATGGTAAACTCAGATAAAGGTATTACAAACTTCCACGTTCCCTCGGATGTGATTATCGATGCTTCCATGCCAGCAATGATCCGTATCGGTGGTAAAATGTGGAATAAAGAAGGTCAAGAAGAAGATACTATCGCGATGGTTCCTGACCGTTGTTATGCGGGTGTTTACGAAGCAACCATTGAAGACTGTAAGGAGCATGGTGCATTGGATCCTAAAACAATGGGTTCTGTTCCGAACGTAGGTTTGATGGCTCAGAAAGCAGAAGAATATGGATCACATGATAAAACTTTCCAGGCGGCAGGCAATGGTTCAATTCGCGTAGTAGACGCTGAAGGAAACGTTTTCATGGAGCAAAAAGTAGAAGAAGGTGATATTTTCCGTATGTGTCAAACGAAAGATGCACCGATTCAGGATTGGGTGAAATTGGCGGTAAACCGTGCTCGTCTGTCTGAAACGCCTGCGGTCTTCTGGTTAGACAAAAACCGCGCACATGATAGAGAGATCATCAAGAAAGTAGAGAAATATTTGCCAGACTTTGATACAACTGGTTTGGATATCCGTATTTTATCTCCAATTGAAGCGACTAAATTCTCCTTGGAGCGTATTCGCAAAGGAGAAGATACCATTTCAGTAACAGGTAACGTACTTCGTGATTATTTGACGGATTTATTCCCAATTTTAGAAGTAGGTACATCGGCTAAAATGCTTTCTATTGTTCCATTGATGAATGGTGGTGGTTTGTTTGAAACAGGTGCTGGCGGTTCGGCTCCTAAACACGTTGAGCAATTCCTTCAAGAAGGTTACCTGCGTTGGGACTCATTGGGTGAGTTTTTGGCACTCGGAGCTTCATTGGAGCACTTGTCGCAAACACAAAATAATCCAAAAGCCTTAGTACTGGCAGAAACTTTGGATGAAGCTACTGAGAAATTTTTGGCAAATGACAAATCTCCAGCACGTAGAGTTGGTCAGATCGATAACCGTGGATCACATTTCTATCTGGCGTTGTATTGGGCTCAGGCTTTGGCGGCACAAACTAAAGATGCGGAGCTTGCTGATAAATTTGAAGCAGTTGCAAAAGTTTTAACAGATAACGAAACGAAAATAAATGAAGAGTTGATCGCGGCACAAGGTCATGCACAAAACATCGGCGGTTATTATTTTCCGAATGATGAATTGGCAGCTAAAGCAATGCGTCCATCTGAAACATTGAATAACGCAATCGCAAGTATCTAAGCGAATTGCTTCTATACATAAAAAAGCTCCGGTCAATTGACCGGAGCTTTTTTATGTATCGTCATAGCGACAGATTACAATTTATTTTAAAGGATATTTTACGCCTGTAAAGGTCATCTTGACCGGAATGATATGACCATTTTTATCAAATTTCATTTCTTCGATACAGGTTACACGTTCATTGGCGCCATCTTTACCAAGTGGTCTACGGTGATAAATGATAAAATATTTGTCCTTGTTGGGTATCTTGATCACGGAGTGATGCCCTGCGCCTACGGCTACATTTGGGTCACGTTCAAGAATAGTCCCGATCCTTTCGAATGGTCCGAAAGGTGAATCTGCTATGGCATAAGCTACTTTATAATCTGGTCCGGTCCAGCCCCCTTCAGACCACATGAAGTAGTACTTCCCATTTTTAATAAACATAAATGGGCCTTCAACGTAGTCTTTTGGTGTAATTTCTTTGTAATAGCTGCCATCTTCAAAAGGGAGCAGTCCTGTAAAGTCCGGTTTCAATTTGACCACGTTACAATGTTTCCAACCGCCATAATACATATAAAAGGTACCATCCTTGTCCTTGAAGACAAACTGGTCTATAGGCTGTGCGCCGTTAACAATATCGTTGATTAATGGTTTGCCCAATAAGTCGGTGTAGGGCCCATCGGGTTTATCTGCTACTGCGACACCTATACCGCCTATTTCTCCCTGATGGACGTCATTGGCGCCGAAAAATAGGTAGTATTTTCCATTATTTTCAAGTACTGCAGGGGCCCACATGGCCTTTTTTGCCCATTTAACGTTGCCATTTTCCAAAACACGACTGTGTTTTGTCCAGGTTGCGAGGTCGGATGATGAAAAGGCGTCAAAGAAAAGCTGCTCTTCATAAGGTGCTGAATAAGTCGGAAAAATCCAATAGTTATTACCATAGATAATACCTTCCGGATCGGCATAGTTGCCTGTTATAACAGGGTTCTTCTGGGCAAATAGTGTGGATGTGAATAGTAAAGCTGTTGATGTAAAAAATGTTTTAATCATTATGTCGGTTTAAATTGGTAAGATACAGGATTCTTTTTGCTTGAAATGAGTCAAAATGAATCATTTTTATGCTTTTTTGTCTCAATGATTTTTCAAATGTTAAAAATTTGTTAAAACCCTGTTTTGATTTCGATTGTCTCCGATTTATTTCACATATTTGTTTATGTCATTTCCAAATGGCATAAATACTTTTCATAAAATAGGTTAATAATATGGCTAAGATACCCGAAGTCCCCCAGGCTTCGGGTGTTTTTTTTATTCTCGCTGCAATCCAAAGATCATGATTAATTTTCCATCTATATACAGGTTTAAGGTTTGCTCGGCGATATCGAATTGAATCTGCTTCCGCTCAAAAATTTGAAAAAAATCATTCTCGATATTTGCGCCGTTACATGCGCGCATGGTACTCGCTAGATGCGGGAAGCTGATTTGATTGCCTGTAATGTTGAAATTCCCCCAAAAATTATTACATCCTGTCGTACCTGCTATCGTGCCATTTTTTGCATCAAACCCAATACTTGCTTTGCTGTCGGTAACATCTTTTCCATTCAGTTGAAGTAAATTCCATTTAAAACGGGCGAGGAATGCGGCAACACTGGGTAGTTCGTTTGTTCTTTCTTTTGAAATAATTTCAACTAAGCTGTAGTCGATCGTATCTATATCTTTTTGTTTCGTTTGTTTAACCCGGATGCGGTATCGATAACCTTCTTGATAATCGAAACCGCGAATGGAAGTATTTAGATATTCCCATTTATTCTTTTTATCCGTTTTTATCTGCAAACATTTTAACTTTCCAAGACGCTGTGCATTGACATAGCTTTCACCAACCTCCCATGTTGCAACTTCAGTATTTTCAGACAATGATTTTGCGAATGTCTTTGCCAACGTGTAAGTCAAATTCGGACCGATTTTATGTTTGACAACCTTGATATCATATTCATATTTAGGATCATAATCGAATTTTAGAATATCGGCATAGAATTTTTCCCAATTGTTGCTATTGTAATACTTGACAAGATAAGGAGGGGTATTTAGAAGGCCCGATTTTATTTTTATGCGAAATGAGGAGTTTTGGGCGAATAAACTATAGGAAGAGAGTAAGAGCATGAAAAGAAATAGAACTGAACTGAATTTTGGAGACTTCTTCATAATTGGAATGTAAATTTCAATAAAAACGTATCTTTAAACATGAATATTGCACGGATCAAACTGTGCCTGCTGACGACTATTTTTCTGCTGAGTCGGCAGGTGTATTGCCAAAATAGTAAGGATTATTTTAAAACGCAAATCGCAGTAGGTGAACTGACAGATTCACAACTGAAGGAGGTGTCTGGTATCACAGCGTCTTATAAAAAAGATAATTTCTGGGTGCACAATGATAGTGGCGATGGTCCAAATGTTTATTTAATTGATCGTCAAGCTAAATTGCTAAAGAAAGTTACACTTGAGGGAGTATCTGTGGTAGATTGTGAGGATATCGATCGGGTGAAAATTGGTGATAAGTATTTTCTTGTACTCGCCGATATCGGAAATAATGCAGGTAAAAGGACTTGGACCTGCTTATACGTATTTCCTGAACCGCGTGTCGAAGATCCTGATCTTGTTCCTAAGGGATTGATTAAGGTTATTTTTTTAAAATTTCCGGGTCAGAAACGTTTAGATGCCGAATCGATGATGATCGATCCAATTGACAATCTGCTGTATGTCATATCCAAGCGGGAGTTTCGCTCAACTGTATATAGTGCTGACGTATTCGGGAACAAAAGGCAGCAATATTTTACGTTAAACAAGGTCGTCGAACTTCCCTTTACTTTTGCTACAGCTGCAGCTATAGATCCAACAGGTACACAGTTGCTTGTGAAGAATATCACCTCGATTTTCTACTGGCAGAGAAATGGACATGAGCCCTGGAAACAGGTATTGCAGCAGAAACCAGTCATTGTTCCTTATCAAGTGGAACCTCAGGGAGAAGCAATAGCTTTCGATCATGATGGAAATGGTTTTTATACAATTAGCGAACGCCCATTTGGTTTAAAATCCTATCTTTATTTTTTTGAAAAAACTCGATAATTTATGATAACAACTAAACCTTTTTCCTATCGCACAGCACACATCACTGCCATGCCAGAAGCTGGCAAGGTTTCATTATGCCGTGTGGATGGCATAAGCCGCTTGCTCCTGGCTTTTGCTTTTTTCTTATGTTCAATTGCACAGGTGCATGCGGCTAAAGTAGATACGCTCTCTATCCAGAGCCGAGCCATGGGAAAAGCAATTAAGACAGTGGTGATACTGCCACAAAAGTATTCGAAAGGAGAGAACTATCCAGTTCTTTACTTACTGCATGGCTACTCGGGCAATTATAGTAATTGGGTTAAAAATTCCAGTGTGAGTGCACTGGCCGATCAATATGGCTATATGGTAGTCTGTCCCGACGGTGGTTTTGGAAGTTGGTATTGGGATATCGCGAAGGATAAAAATTATCAATATGAGACGTTTGTGTCGAAGGAATTGATTGATTATATAGATACGCATTATTCGACGATCAAAGACCGTAAAGGCCGGGCAATTACTGGGCTGAGTATGGGCGGACATGGCGCCCTGTCTCTGGCGATTAAACATCAGGATATCTATGGTGCTGCTGGGAGTACGGCCGGTGGAGTCGATTTCAGACCTTTTCCATTAAACTGGGAAATTAAAGATCGCATCGGTAATTATGCTGATGCTCCACAGGAATGGGACAATCGCGTCGTTATTAATATGGTACCTAAGCTTGTCAATAACGGGTTGCGTTTAATTATAGATTGCGGCAAAGAAGATTTCTTTTATGCGGTAAACGTTGCCTTGCATGACAAATTGATGTATCATAATATAAACCATACTTTTGTTACAAGTGAGGGGGGGCATAATTGGGAATATTGGTCGAGGTCAATTATCTACCAGATGGCTTTTTTTAAGGGATATTTCGATCAGCCTGAAAAAGGCGAAAAGAAAAATAGATAAATATTTGGCATAAATGAATAAATTGCTATTTTTGTTAAACAGAGACCTTAACTAACAAATTATAAACTTATTATTAAGCCTTACAAATTGTAAGGCTTTTTTATTATTTTGAGCAAAATTTTGATTTCATTCCATTATGTTTAAACCTATAAGGGTTGTTTTTTATTGTTCTTCCATTTTCTTTTGCGCACAGCAGGCGTATAGTCAGCAGTCTAAGTCCATCTCGGGTTTTGTCAGAGACAGCATCAGCGGTGAGAATATTATTGGTGCCGTAATACGAAATGATTCTGAAAAGAAATCTACAGCTTCAAATAAATACGGTTTTTTTAGCTTGTCTTTTCACGAAGCAAACAATGGTCTGGAAGTGTCATCTGTTGGTTATAAGACAAAGGCTTTTTCTGTACGGCTGGATAAAGATTCGACGTACATCATACAGTTGGTTCCTGAAGAAAATCAATTGGCTGAGGTAACTGTAACAGGAAATAGGAGAAAATCTATTAAGGATCTGACGCCTGGTCTTACACAGTTCAGCCCAAAGGAAATCGAAAAAGTCCCTGTATTATTTGGAGAAAAAGATATCCTCAAGACTATTCAGCTATTTCCGGGGGTGACGAGTGGTGGGGAAGGCAGCAGTAATTTTTATGTACGTGGCGGCGGCGGCGATCAAAACTTGATTTTATTGGATGAAGCTCCGGTGTATAATAGCTCACACCTGTTCGGTTTTTTCTCTACGTTTAACTCTGACGCGATCAAAGACGTTAATTTTTATAAAGGTGGCGTGCCCGCTCAGTATGGCGGCAAAATATCGTCAGTGATGGAAATAACAACCTTGGACGGGAATAACCAGCATTTTAATGTCGAAGGAGGCTTAGGGCTCATTGCTTCGAGATTAAAATTGGAGGGGCCGATCCAAAAAGGCAAAAGCTCATTTATGATCTCGGGTAGAAGGACGTATGCTGATCTTTTCCTGAAACTTTCCAGTGATGAAAACATAAAGAAAAGTGCCCTGTTTTTTTATGATCTCAATGCAAAGTTCAATTACCGTATCAACGATAAGAATACGCTTTACTTATCGGGATATTTTGGTAAAGATGCCATGGCTTACCATGATCTGTTTGATTTCAATTGGGGCAATGCCACTGGAACGATGCGCTGGAACCATGTCTGGAGTAATAGACTGTTTAGCAATACAACACTTATTTTTAGTAAATTCAACTATCAAGTTAAGATTGAAGACGATAATAATTTCAAAATCCGTTCGGACATCTATAATTACAATTTTAAACAGGATTTTCAATACAGTCTCTCGGACCGTCATAATCTAAAATTTGGACTGCAAGCGGCGCTGCAGGAAATAAGGCCTGCGAGTATTGAGGCCGGAGAAGATTCAAAGGTCAATTCATTGCAGATTCAGCATCGCAAAGGTGCAGATATTGCCGCTTATCTAACAGATGATTGGTCTGTCACAGATCGTTTGAAAGTCAACTATGGATTAAGAGCATCAGCCTATGCTACATTGGGGCCGGGAACGTTTTATACATTCGATAGTGCCGGAGAGGCGGTGGACTCTACCTATGTGGGCAATGGCAAGATGGGAAAAAAATATTTCTATCTGGAACCGCGGGTTTCTTTAAATTACGCCATTAATGATCTGACGACAGTTAAGGCGTCTTACAATACCAATGTTCAGTATCTACACCAACTGAGTAATACCACGAGTAGTCTTCCTACCGATCAATATGTATTGAGCAATAACACGATTAAACCGCAATTGTCAAATCAGTATTCCCTTGGCTACTTTAGAAATTTTGCGTCCAACAGGTATGAGTTTTCCGTCGAAGGCTATTATAGAGATCTCAAGAACCAGATTGATTACCGAAACGGTGCCGACCTGCAGGCAAATGAATTGCTGGAAGGTGAGTTGCTCTTTGGAAAAGGCCGGGCATATGGAATCGAATGGTTCCTAAAAAAGAGGCTGGGACGATTCAGTGGATGGCTCAGCTACACGTTATCGAAAAGTGAACGGCAATTTGAGCAGATCAATAATGGGGAATGGTTCAGTGCCCGGCAGGATAAAACACATAATATCGCTATTGTAGCCCAGTATCAGTTAAATCCGAAGTGGAATTTAAGCGCCAATTTCGTCTATTATACAGGCGATGCTGTGACAATGCCTGCGGGTAAATATTTTGTTGACGATCGTACGATCTTCTATTACGATAAAAGAAATGGGCAGCGGATGCCTGCATATCACCGCTTGGATCTGGCCGCGACTTATGATATTAAGCGGACAAAAAATAGCTATTCGAGCTTGTCCTTTGGGCTCTATAATGCCTATAATCGAAAAAATGCCTATTTGATTGACTTTAGAGAGAAAGAGGGACAATCCAATGTCACGGAGATTTATCGAATAGCATTATTTGGGGCGATACCGTCGGTTACTTGGAATTTTAAATTTTAGCAAAGCATGAAGAAGATATTAGGTGTTATAGCTGTTGCATTATTCGCTTTGTCGGGTTGTGAGGACAAAATAGAGCTGGAGTTGCCAGAAAACACGGGGCAGTTAGTTATTACAGCTGATCTGATGGTTTCGGATCAACAGCACGAGATCAGTATTCAGAAGGTTATCAGTATCAAAGAATCCCTGCTTGCTCCGATAACAGATGCCGAGGTGACTGTTAAGAATATGCAGAATAATCGTACTTATACGTTTTTGGCAGGAGCCGACGGTGTTTATACGAATAAGACATTACGCTTGCAGGAGAAAGCTACTTACCAGCTGCAGGTAAAGACAGCTGATGGAAGGGAGATCGAGGGGACGTCGAAAGTTCCGAGTTATGTGGATGTGGATTCGATAGGACTTTCGCAGCGCATTATATTTACGGATACAATTTATTACCCAACACTTGTATTTACTGATCCGCCGGAAAAAGGTAATTATTATAAGTATAAAATGTCCGTGAATGGTGGCAAGCTACGTTTTATTGATGTCTTTAACGACAAATATAACAATGGCCTGGAAGTGCAACATGATATTATAGACAGAGATAGGGATCTAAAGATAGGAGACCGCATACGTATTTTGCGTCAATGTATCGATGTGGGAGCTTATAACTATTGGAATAGTTTTCAGATGATTAATCCCGGTGCGGCATCACCTTCCAACCCAATTTCAAATCTTTCCAATAATGCGCTGGGCTATTTTAGTGTCAGTGTTGGCAAATATTACGAATCTGAGGTAGTTTTGGCTAAAAGCCGGCCTTAATTTTAGTCTATTATAGAAAGCTGATAGTGATTTTTTAATAAAAATTCTATTGTTTTAGGTAAGGCGTATGCTACACGCGGAATGGCTTTAATATTATCGTGAAAGATAATGATGGAGCCATTTTTGATGTTGGGTACGACATTTTCCAGACATTTTTGAGGACTTAAGTTCTGATCAAAATCACCTGACATAATATCCCACATGATGACACGGTATTGCTTATAGAGCTGCTGTAGCTGTGATCTCGAAGCTTTGGCATAGGGGGGGCGAAAAAGATCTGTTTGCGTCAATTCCTGACATTGTGCGATATTCTTCAAATACTGTTCGTCATTCGTATCCCAGCCTTTAAGATGGTTGTAAGTGTGGTTGCCGACCTGATGTCCTTCATCTAAAATTCGTTGAAATAAATGTGGATTTTTTTTAATATTTTCACCAACACAAAAAAATGTTGCCTTCACCTGATATTTTTTTAGGATATCGAGTATAAAAGGTGTAATTTCAGGAATTGGACCATCGTCAAAAGTAAGGTAGACCTTTTTTTCAGTACGTGGCATATTCCATATTGATTTGGGATACAGCCATCTCAGGAAGAATGGAGATTTGACAAAATACATAACCGATAAATGAAGTTCAAATCTAAAAAAAATGTATGGTTCTATATATGGACATGAAAAGATTTTATTATTCTGCAGTAATATTTACTGGATTATTTCTAGGGACAAATGATCTGGTCCAGGCCCAGCAGGTCGTCGGGGTACAAGAAGCTATACGAATGACCTTGGAACGTAATGTACAGATCAAGCAAGCTGCATTGAACAAAGATCTTGCAGAACAAGATCTATTTCAATCGAAAAGCAATTTGTTGCCAGACTTAAGTGCCTCCGTTGACCAAAATTTTCGTTACGGTTTTGGTTTCGATTTGACTTCCGGACGAATCGTAAATAACACCTGGACAAAAGGAACTAGCGGCTCGGTGGGATCGAGTGTTAATTTATTTCAGGGTTTTCAACAGGTCAATCAGATCAAAGCGAATAAATTGCAGCTAGAGTCCACAGCGACGCAAGTAGATAAGATAAAAAATGACCTAATTCTAAATGTCTTGGTGAATTATTTGGAAGCCATTACGAATCATGAGATGATGGTTGCCAGTGAAGATCAGATCGCTTTATCGAAGCAACAATTTTCTTTGGATTCCATCCAATTTGCAGTTGGTAATAAAACGATTGCCGATCTTGCAAAATCAAAAAATCAGGTTGCTACGAATGAATTGAACAAAGTGAATTTGAAGAATTCTTACGAAATGTCTTTGCTGACCTTAAAGCAATTGATGGAAATGCCACCTGAAACCGAAATTTCTTTAGAACGTCCGAACTTAGAATCGGTATTGGTTCATGCTGAGGATAAAAATGCTGTCGATATATACCAGAAGGCTTTAACATTGCAGCCCGATATCCGCAAATCTGGATTGGATAAAGAAGTCGCATTAAAGCAAATTGATATAGCAAAGGGCGGCTATTATCCTACACTCAATTTGAATGTAAGTTATGGTACAAATTATTCTTCTGCAACAACTAGGCAGACGGATCCATTGGATCCTGCAACCTTATTTAGGGTGCCTTTTGGTCAGCAGATTTCCGATAATAAATCTTTCTTTACAGGTTTGTCACTAGCCATTCCAATTTTTTCTAGAAATCAGAATAAAGTAAATGTTGCTAAAGCAAAGATTGGTTTTAAGCAAGCTGAAGCTAGTGAGCAATTAGCAAAGAATAACTTGAATAAAGCGGTCAATCAGGCAGTGCTCGATGTGAATGCGGCTAAACAGCGGTACAGTTCCGCCACTGTGGCATTTGAGAGCGCTGAAACAGCATTTAAGGCGACTAAGGAACGCTATGATATAGGCATGGCTAACTCGCTTGAATTATTCACCGCGCAGACTGAGCGAAATAAGGCTGAATTCGATCTTATTCAGGCAAAATATAATGTAATATTCAGATCGAAGATCATCGACTATTATATCGGTAATCCAATTCAATTTGATAACAATTAACGTATTTGATTTAACAAAAGAAATGGCAAAGAAAAAACGTAGCATCGGAAAGATTATATTGATCATAGTAGTGCTCTTAGTAGTTTTTGGCTTTATTGGCTTCAAAGCCGGCTGGTTTGGCAAAGGGGAAATTACTAAAGTGGCTGTGGATGTTGTAAAAGAAATGGATGTGGATGAATTAGTTTCTGCAAGCGGAAAAATCCAGCCTGAGGTAGAAGTTAAGCTGAGCTCGGAAGTTTCTGGGGAGGTAGTTGAACTAAATATTAAAGAGGGTGATTTCGTTAAAAAAGGACAGATACTCTGCCGGATTAAACCTGACATCTTGCAATCTGGTTATGATCGTTCCGTTGCAGCAATGAATTCGCAGCGGGCCAATCTCGCAGCTGCACAACAACAATTAAAACAACAAGAAGAAAATTTTAAAAATGTAGCCGCCACTTATAAGCGGAATCAGGAGCTTTTTGAAAAACGCGTTATTTCGGCTTCTGAAATGGATAAAAGTTCTGCCGAATATTATGCTGCGCAGGCATCTATCCAGGCACAGCGTGAAACTGTCCGCTCGACGAAGTTCGGTATTGACCAATCACAGGCTTCTGTAAAAGAGGCACAGGACAATTTAAACCGGACGACAATTTATGCGCCATCTGATGGGATCATTTCGTTGTTGTCTATAGAAAAGGGGGAGCGTGTGGTTGGAACGGCACAGATGGCAGGCACAGAAATTATGCGTATTGCCAATATGAGTTCTATGGAGGTGAATGTGGATGTAAATGAAAATGATATCAATAATGTAAGAGTAGGCAATCAGGCTGAAATCGAAGTCGATGCCTTTAAAGACAGAAAATTTAAAGGAGTGGTCACTGAAATAGCGAGCTCATCAAAAAATATCGCGACAACAACAGCAGCAACATCATCAACAGATCAGGTGACAAACTTCAATGTGAAGGTGCGCATTAGCGCAGAATCGTATCAAGACCTGATGAAGGAAAATGTGGCATCGCCATTTAAACCGGGACTCTCTGCAACAGTTCAGATTTTTACAAAACATGATAAAGGACTCGTTGTTCCCATTCAATCGGTGACAGTACGCTCTGAGGATAAAGATTCTACAAATACAAAAAAGAAAGTTGAAGAATATGTATTTGTCCTAAAAGATAAAACAGTTAAGCAGGTGCTTGTAAAAACCGGTATTCAGGATGATAAAAATATCATTGTCACCTCAGGACTTAAAAAAGGAGATGAGGTGGTCTCTAGGCCATTTGATGCGATATCGAAAACCCTAAAGGATGGTAGTCTGGTGGAGAAGGTAGACAAGTCTAAACTATAACTATCTTTGTAGGTAATAATTAATAAAAAGGGAATTGTTTTTAATAATTCCCTTTTTATTTTCCTTATAATTTATTAAATTTATATAACCCAATTATTAGTGGCTCATGAAAAAGCTATTGGCTTATTTTAAATTTAATAAAACAGAACAAAATGGTTTTTTTATTATTTTGATGATAATCGCTCTGTTTGTCACGATCTATTCATTGATTAAACGAGATGCTGAGGATCCAATTCCAAATCAGGCGAAAGTTTTTGAACAATCGTTTCATGACACCCTGGAGATCTCCGGTTCGGCAAACAAACAGGAGCTGAATATAACCTATTCCACTAAAAATGAAAACAAGCCACGGGGCTCGCAGACCCCGCTTATAGAGGAGTCCAAACTATTCTATTTTGATCCAAATAATTTACCACATGCAGACTGGCATAAATTGGGGCTTTCTGATAAACAGATTGCGGTACTGAAAAACTATGAAAGTAAAGGGGGCCGATTTAGAAAAAAAACCGATCTGAAGAAAATTTACTCCATTAATGATCGGCTCTATAAGCGTCTGGAACCTTATATTCAAATCAAAACAAGTCCAGATTCAGAAATCACGAAGCAGCAAAATAGAACGTCCTTGCTGTATGATAAATTTGAAAGTAATAAAGCTGAACTTATTGATATCAATACTTGTGACACAACCGCATTAATGAGTCTTAAGGGGATAGGTTCTGTACTCTCCAAACGTATTTTGAAATATAAGGATGTTCTTGGCGGATTCTATCGTATTGAACAGTTAAAGGAGGTTTATGGTGTTACTGCTGAAACTTATGATCTGATTAAAGATTATATTGTTGTATCCAGCTTGGATGGGATCAAAAAAATCAATATTAATAAGGTTGATGCAATTTCATTGGCCAAACATCCGTATCTTAGCCCAAAAGATGCGAAACTGATTGTCAATTATCGAGATCAACATGGAAGCTATGTCAATATAGAAGATTTGACAAAAATAGGAACACTTTCAGATCTTGCAATTGCTAAGATTGCGCCTTATTTAATATTTGAGAATGATTCAAGATAAATTGAAATTGGAAATCCGAGATATCGTGGATTTTCCTAAACCAGGTATTGTCTTTAAAGATATTACCCCTTTGCTGAAAGATGCGGCGCTCTGTAATGAAATGGTTGAAGCAATTATTGAGCAATTGCAAGGTGTAGAGATAGATGCGATTGCTGGAATCGAGAGCCGCGGATTCCTATTTGGATTTTTACTTGCAAATCGATTAGGCTTACCTTTCATCCCCATTCGGAAACAAGGTAAATTACCTTTTAAAACTGTAGCTGAATCTTATGCACTGGAATACGGTCAGGCAACTATTGAAATCCATGAAGATGCGTTTGAAAAAGGAAGCCGGATATTGGTTCACGATGACCTTTTGGCAACAGGGGGAACTGTCGTCGCCGCCAGCAAACTTATCGAGCGACTTGGGGGTGAGATTGTTGCTTATAGTTTTATTATCTCTTTGGACTTTTTAAAGGCGAAAGGAAGGTTATCTCGTTTTAGCGAGAATATCTATTCACTTGTAAGCTATTAATTGAAATATACGATTTAGATCAATTCAGATGATACTTTTTGCAAATGCTAAGATAAATATTGGGCTGCAGATCATTGCCAAGCGCAAGGATGGTTATCATGAACTGAACAGTGTTTTTTATCCGCTTCCGATTTATGATATTATCGAATTGTTGGAAACAGGAGCAGGGGAGACAACACTAAACATCCAAGGAGAACGCATTCCGGGAAATCTTCATGATAATCTATGCGTAAAGGCCTTTGAATTATTAAAGGAAGATTATACCATCCCAGCAGTTTCTATTGATTTAATCAAACAAATTCCTATCGGTGCTGGCTTAGGCGGAGGTTCTTCGGATGCTTCTTTTGTTCTGAAAGGCCTTAATGTACTGTTCAATCTGAATCTTACATCGGAGCAGCTCGAACTGTACGCTGCAAAGCTTGGGGCTGATTGTCCTTTTTTTATTCAGAACAAGCCTGTTTTTGCAACAGGGATCGGAACTGACTTTAAAACGTTGAGCTTAAATCTGGATGAGTACCACATTGCGGTAATTATGCCTAGTCTTCATATTTCTACTGCGGAGGCTTACGCCGGCGTGCAGCCAAAAGCACCCGAAGTTAATTTGGAAGAAGCGATCCGGCTGCCTATTCAAGAGTGGAAATTCCATATTCGGAATGATTTTGAGGAGGGAATTTTCGAGCATTATCCGCTGTTGAAGGAAATCAAGGAGGCGTTGTATCAAAAAGGAGCAATTTATGCTGCTATGTCCGGCTCTGGGGCTGCGATCTATGGTATATTTTGGGAAAAGACTGATTTAAGTGATCTCGCTAACTATGGTAAAATTTACCATCCGGCCAAGCTCTGCGCGTTAATTGAATGAGAAAAAAAAGTGGGATGTATGCCTTTAAGAAAGGTCATGCATCCCACTTTTTGGTTATCGTTAATACTCTTCTTCGACTTTGTAGGTTATGAGTTCGCGGGCCTCATTGAGTACCTTTTCTTTTCTTTCCTTTGTTAAGTTCAAAAGATCCAGTTTTTCAGGATTGCTAACAATGTCTTTCACTAAGATTAGCTGATTTTTTAATAGTTGTTGTTCCTCAAGATCTGAAAGTGTTGTTAGGCAGGTAACTGGGTAAAAAACAGCCTTGTCGACTCTCTTTTTAATGCTATTGTCTTTTGGGTAGTCCCATGACAGCAAATTGATGTGATAATATTTCGCAAAATCAATTGAATCGGACGTGAAGTAAGCATTTGTAATCAGCCAGCCTTCTTTAAATTGTAACTGTTTCCCAAAGAACTGGTAGTCGATATCGCTGATATCTTTGAATCTCGAAAGGTAATACATCGGTGTTGTCACTGAAATTTTTGCATCGATATCGTTTCGGAATTTACATTCGGCAGTAATCAATTTTCCATCTTTATAGGCTACCACATCTAGCTCGTGCGAAACCGCATGCCCTTGTACGGTTTGCCCTGTTGTACTTTCATAGCCGATAGACCGGAGCAGGTGTGCAATATACTTTTCGAAGTAAAAGCCTTCAGGTCCCAGTTCGCGCAAGGCTTTTTTTAGGCTGTAGCGTGCAGCGAAGGAGTTTCGGACGGTTTTTAGTGTGTCAAAAGCAAGCTGGTAGAGCTCTCTTGTTGAAATACCGTCATATATTTCGTTAAGGACTTTATCGTACACCTGATTGACCTGATCGGCATTGGCACCAGAACGGGAAAGAGAATGCCGTAATGATTCGCCATTAAAAGGTACCAATTCTCCAGAATATTTTTTGACTTGCATGTATCTCTAATTTGTTAAATACGAATATAAGAGATGTGACCCGAGAAACAATATAAAAAACTATTATTCTATTGCTAAACCTTTTTGGATCGTCATTTGTTTATACCATATAAAAGATATAAAACAGAAATAATTATGAGTAACCTACTGACATTTGCATTTGACAAGATTAAAAATAAGATAGAAGAAGACTGTATTGAAGAAAATATCGGTACTTCGGAGCGTGTTTTATCTGTAATCGCCGGCGGCTTCATTTTAGGAATGGGTGTTAAAAAACTATTTAAGTCTCCGCTGACAGGAGTTTCAGGTTTAACATTAGGCGGGGCACTGATCTATCGCGGTGTAACCGGTCATTGCGATGTTAAGAAAGTACTTGAAGATAAAGATATTAAAAAAGTAGAAGTCATTGAACACCGCTATTTTGTAAAATAGCGGACAGCTGCACGTTATTTATTCTGATGACGCTGGTTCCGACTGTGGTAATACCCAGCTTGTGGACTGAAGGCAGTTAAGTTCGTCCTGTACGTAGTTTGTCTGCATATTGCTAGCGTAGTGATCCCATTGTAAAAGGTGGACTCAACGTGGACTCATGGTGGATTCACTGTGGTCGCAGGTCGAATATGAGGCGAAGTTGGTGCCTGTCAAAGCAGAAGCTAGTGCGACCAAAAATACAGGATATGCTTATATAAAAATAGGCCGAAAATTATTTCCGGCCTATTTTTATACAGTTCTTTATCGCTAAAGAATAGCTTGCTATACATTAAAGCGGAAGTGCATAATATCGCCATCCTGGACAATATATGTTTTTCCTTCTACCGACAATTTTCCAGCTTCTTTTACCGCATTTTCGGAACCTAGTGCGACGAAATCGTCATATTTGATAACTTCAGCACGGATAAATCCTTTCTCGAAATCGGTGTGTATGACACCTGCTGCCTGAGGAGCAGTAAAACCATTTTCAATCGTCCATGCACGAACTTCCTGCACACCCGCCGTAAAATAGGTAGCCAGATTTAAAAGGGAATAGGCCGCACGGATCAGCTTGTGAACACCAGATTCTTCCAGACCAAGGTCATCTAAAAACATTTTGCGCTCTTCGTAGCTCTCAAGCTGTGCTATTTCAGATTCGATCTGGGCAGAAATAATAAGAACCTCTGCTTTTTCGTCTTTTACGGCTTCTTTGACACGTTCTACATAAGCGTTACCCGTATTAACAGAACCTTCGTCAACGTTACATACGTAAAGTACTGGCTTAGCTGTCAGTAGTGCCAAATCTTGTATAAATTCAAAATCTTCAGGTTCGATTGCTGCTGTACGTGCCGATTTACCAGCTTCTAAATGTTCTTTGACAGTCGATAGAATGTCAAACGTTCTTTTAGCTTCTTTATCACCACCTGTTTTAGCCATTTTTTCAACCTTTTGGATACGTTTTACTACCGTATCCAAATCTTTAAGCTGTAATTCGGTGTCGATGATTTCTTTGTCTCTGATGGGATCCACAGAGCCATCCACGTGGATTACGTTGCCATCATCAAAACATCTTAAAACGTGGATAATAGCATTTGTTGTACGAATATTTCCTAAGAACTGGTTACCTAAGCCTTCACCTTTTGAAGCCCCTTTCACAAGACCAGCGATGTCGACGATCTCAATGGTGTTTGGAACAATTCGTTGAGGGTTAACTAATTCAGCTAATTTATTTAGACGGGCATCCGGTACGGTAATTACCCCAACATTTGGTTCAATTGTACAAAATGGAAAGTTTGCTGCTTGCGCTTTCGCGTTCGACAAACAGTTAAATAATGTTGATTTACCAACGTTTGGTAAACCTACGATACCGCATTGTAAAGCCATATATAGTGCAAATTTTTGAAATTGCACAAAGATAGAAAATTCACTGTAATTTTTAACTATCTTGTCATATGCTTCATTGGTACAAAATTGAACAAGCCGAATTTTTGAAAAAACAGGGAATCAGCGAATATAAAGTTCGCGGGCGGGTTATCTGTATTACCTGGTTGGAAGATCAATTTTATGCTTTTTCGCGAAAATGCCCGCATGCGGGAGCGCCGCTGAAAAATGGCTGGTGTGAGCATGGGAAAGTGATCTGTTCTTTTCACCGCCATGCATTTGATCTTATAAGCGGCAGAGGTGATCCCGGACAGCATAATTTTATTTCTATTTATCCCACCAAATACGAAGAAAAAGAATATTATGTCGGTCTGGAAACAGGCTTTTGGCAACGTTTATTCTCTTGAAACGTAACGAAAGTATCATATCTCTCCGCACGAATCGTATATCTAACTAGTAAATAAGTATATTTGCTATCGAAAACAAATTAAAGACATGCAGGGGAAAAAGATTGGTATAATTGGTAGCGGAAGCTGGGCTACAGCTATGATCAAGATGCTATGCGAAAATGACCAAGACAAACATATTTTTTGGTGGGTAAGGAAAGAAGAGGATGCGGAATATATTCAAAAATTCAAACATAATCCTACTTACTTAAGCAGCGTATCTGTTGATCTTAGCATTACGACGATTGATACCGATGCAAGAGATGTGATCGTGAATTCGGACATTGTTATTTTAAATACACCAGCGGCTTATCTGAAGGATGCTTTGGCAAATGTGACGAAAGAAGATTTTAAAAATAAGATTGTCGTTTCGGCGATTAAGGGAATTATTCCTAAAGATAATCTGATTATCGGAGAGTTTTTGGAACAGCGTTATGATGTCGATATTGAGCAGATATGCGTAGTCGGAGGTCCTTGTCACGCAGAGGAGGTTGCCTTAGGTAAGTTATCTTATCTGACATTCGGTTGCAGGAATCTGGATAGTGCGGCACTGGTCGCTTCTTTTCTATCATCACGGGTCATCAAAACCATTCTGTCCGAAGATGTCTTAGGAATTGAGTTTGGGGCGGTGCTAAAGAATATTTATGCCCTGGCAGGGGGTATTTGCCATGGTTTAGGCTATGGAGATAACTTTCAGGCCGTATTGGTGTCCAACGCGATTCGTGAAATGCGCCGATTTGTTGGTAAAGTGGATGGTGATACTTCACGCGACGTGAATACTTCGGCCTATTTAGGGGATCTTTTGGTGACAGCCTATTCGCAATTCAGCAGAAATAGAACCTTTGGAAATATGATCGGAAAGGGGTATAGTGTACAATCTGCGCAACTTGAAATGAATATGGTCGCTGAAGGATACTATGCATCAGCATGTATTCAGGAGTATGCAAAAAAATATGATGTTGAATTACCCATTTGTGATGCTGTGCACCAAATTTTGTATGAACACCTTCCAGCATCTAAGATTATCCAAGCATTGAGCGAAAAATTAACATAAAAGCAGTAATAGAGTAGATGATAACAAAAGAAGCGATTGCTTTAGCCTATAAGGAAATTCAGGACGAAATATGTCAGGCGCTGGAAAAATTGGATGGGTCAGCGCGGTTTGAAGAAGAGCTGTGGGAGAGAGAAGGCGGTGGCGGTGGTCGTACCCGGATTATTCAAAACGGTAATATTCTAGAAAAAGGAGGCGTAAACTTCTCATCTGTGTATGGTAAATTGCCCGAAGCGATCAAAAAATCGTTTGGTGTAGATGAAGATGATTTTTTTGCAACAGGGGTTTCCATTGTGATTCATCCCAATAATCCATGGGTACCCATTATACACATGAACATCCGATATTTCGAACTGAATGATCAGATTCGCTGGTTTGGGGGAGGAATAGATTTGACGCCACATTATGTTGACGAAGAGGATGCCCATTATTTTCATCAGCAGCTGAAAACGGTATGTGATCAGCATGATGCCACGTTCTACAACAAATTCAAGAACTGGGCGGATGATTATTTTTATATCCGTCATCGTCAGGAGACTCGTGGTATAGGCGGTGTATTTTACGATAAATTAAATACGGAAAAAACAGGGATGAGCATGGAAGATATTTTCGCTTTTTCTTGTGATCTCGGACGTACTTTTGCGCCGACCTATTCGGCACTGGTGGAGAAAAACCGCCATAAATCTTTTACCGAGCAGCAAAAGAATTGGCAGCTGATCCGTCGTGGACGCTATGTGGAGTTTAATCTTGTATGGGACTCAGGAACTAAATTCGGCCTTGAAACCAATGGCAGGATAGAGTCTATATTGATGAGCTTGCCATCCCAGGCGAATTGGGCGTACGACTATCGTCCGGAGGAAGGCTCAGAAGAAGCCAAAACCTTGTCTTTATTGCGAAAAGGTATTAACTGGATTTAAAAACATCAAAAAAAATAGATGGTTTCTTATCGAAAATTTACGTTAGAAAACGGTCTTCGCGTATTGGTACACGAGGATCATAATACGGCTATGGCCTGTGTCAATATCTTATACGATGTAGGTGCACGGGACGAATCTCCCGACCAAACGGGATTTGCACATTTATTTGAGCACCTGATGTTTGGCGGCAGTATCAATATACCCAATTTTGATACCGAATTACAAAAAGTTGGCGGTGAAAATAATGCATTCACCAGCAATGATATCACGAATTATTACATCACATTGCCTTCTTCTAATCTGGAGACTGCCTTATGGTTGGAATCAGACCGTATGTTAAGCCTGGCCTTTTCGGCACAGAGCTTAGAGGTGCAGCGCAATGTTGTGAGCGAGGAGTTCAAACAGCGCTATCTCAATCAGCCCTACGGTGACGCTTGGCTCAAATTACGCCCGCTGGCTTATCAGGTGCATCCTTACCGTTGGGCAACCATCGGAAAAGAGCTGAAACATATCGAAGAGGCTACAATGGAAGATGTGAAAGCGTTTTTCAAATTGCATTATAATCCACAGAGTGCGATTATGGTCGTGGCTGGAGATGTACACTTTGAAGAAGTCAAGGCTTTGACTCAAAAGTGGTTTGGGGATATTGAAGCTGGGGAGAAGTACAATCGGCAGTTGCCAAAAGAGCCTCAACAAGAGGAGATCAGAAGAGAAACTATATGGGCAGAGGTGCCTCTAGATGCACTATATATGGCTTTCCATGGTCCAGCACGTTTAGAAAAAGGTTATTTTGCAATGGATCTTTTGTCGGATATCTTATCGAGGGGATCATCTTCGCGCCTCTATCGTCGACTTGTCAAAGAAGAACAGTTATTCAGTGAAATAAACGCGTATGTCATGGGAAGTATTGACAGCAACTTATTTGTGATCGAGGGAAAACCATCAGAAGGAATCTCCCTCGAGGAAGCTGAACGAGCTGTTTGGGCTGAATTAGATTTCTTGAAATCTGAGTTGGTTTCAGCTGCGGAACTTGAAAAAGTTAAGAATAAGATCGAATCGACCAATGTCTTTGCCGAGTTATCCATTTTGGATAAGGCGATGAACTTGGCTTATCATGAACTATTAGGTGATGCAGACGGGATCAATACGGAAGTGTCAAGGTACTTAAAGGTTACTGCCGAAGAGGTTCAAGAGCAGGCTCAGGCCATTTTCAGAGCAGAGAATGCTTCGATATTAATGTATAAATCAAAAGAAGAGGAGGCACTACATGTTGGATAGAACGAAAGCACCAGAGTTTCGTGAAATCGGAAATATTAGTTTGAAAGAACCGATAAAGAAAAAATTTGCAAACGGATTGCCCGTATATGTATTTCAGTCGCCTGAGCAAGAGCTTGTTCGCATAGAATGGATATTTGCAAATACCTATCTCGACGGGCAGCGCGAAAACCCTTTGCTCAATAGTGCTTTAAGTGCCTTGCTTAAAGAAGGTACAATGACAATGTCCAGTGCAGAGATTGCGGATAAAGTGGATTTTTACGGTGCATTTCTTGTCCCCGAATACTCTTTTGATACCACATCCTTATCGCTTTATACCCTGAATAGGCATAGTCAGGTATTGCTGCCCTTGGTAAAGGATATTTTGACCGAAGCTTCGATTCCGCAGCAAGAATTGGATACCTATTTACGCAATAACAAACAGAAGTTTCAAGTTTCCATTCAAAAGAATGATTATTTGGCGCGACGTAAGTTTTATAATTTGATCTTTGGCGAAGATAATCGCTATGGGAGAACGCCTCAACTTGAAGATTATGATGCTATTACACGTTCGCAGCTGATTGAACTGTACAAGAAAGAGATTAATCCCAGCAATTGTACGTTGATTGTATCCGGAAATGTTTCCGATAGCCTGTTGCAGGAGCTGGAACAGATTTTTGGTATTGAATGGCAGGGGGCGGTTGGGACTTCAGGTTTAGATGCCCCGATTTTAGCGCAGGGTTCCAGCGAATTGGCTTATGAAGAAAAAGACAATGCGCTGCAGTCGGCCATTCGTCTAGGTAATCAAACCATAGGAAGAACCCATCCCGATTATCCTGCATTACAATTTGTCAACACATTGTTGGGTGGTTTTTTTGGTTCCCGTCTTATGCGCAATATCCGTGAGGAAAAAGGATATACGTATAGTATCGGTTCGGCTGTCGCAACCTTGAAACATACTGGTTTCTTAACTATTGTCACAGAAGTAGGTGTAGAGGTAACAGCTGCGACCCTGACCGAGATAGAGAAGGAGATCAATGCATTGAAAACGACATTGGCTGCTATTGAAGAGGTAAACCTTGTAAAAACCTATATGGAGGGGTCGATGCTGGGTTCATTGGAAAGTATCTTTTCCCATGCAGACAAGTTTAAGAGTGTGCTGCTGAACGGGATGACATTAACTTACTATTCCTATTATATGGAGCAGATCAGAAATATGTCACCTGAGAAGGTGCGTGATATTGCCAATAAATATTTGGACTTTGACGCGATGGTAAAGGTTGTTGTTGGTAAAATAAGCCAAGGAGAACTACTTCATCAAGCGGTTGTAAATTAAATTTCTAAGACTACAAAAATCGAATACTACTTTGTATTTTTGGTTTTTGATAAAAAAGTGTACTATCCGGTATGGAATTAAAATTAAAGAGACCATTGGTATTTTTCGATTTGGAAACTACGGGCGTTAATGTAGCAACTGATCGTATTGTTGAAGTATCATTTCTGAAAGTGATGCCTAATGGTGAAGAAACAGTATATACAAAGAAGATCAATCCGGAAATACCTATTCCCGCGGAGTCCTCTTTTTTTCATGGCATTTATGATGAAGATGTGAAGGATGCGCCTAATTTTAAGGCGATAGCAGTGGAACTGGCAGCATTCATTGCCGATGGAGATCTAGCGGGATATAACTCCAACAAGTTTGATGTACCTATGCTGATGGAAGAATTCCTACGGGCAGGTGTCGATTTTTCTCTGGAGGGAAGAGCATTTGTAGATGTTCAAAATATCTTCCATCAAATGGAGCAGCGTACCTTGAAAGCTGCTTACAAATTTTATTGCAATGAAAACCTCGAAAATGCGCACACTGCAGAAGCGGATGTCCGCGCAACCTATGAGGTGTTGAAAGCACAGCTGACAAAATATGAAGGTGCGGCTTTTGAAGATAAACATGGTGTCGTGTCCCATCCTGTAGTTAACGATGTTGAAGCTTTGCATGCATTTACCAACTTAAGTAAGCCGGTGGATTTTGCTGGGCGTCTTGTTTATAATGCCGATGGACAGGAAACGATCAATTTTGGAAAACATAAAGGAAAACCTATTGTAGAGGTATTTGAGCAGGAACCTAGTTACTATGCCTGGATGCAAAATGGAGATTTTCCATTATATACCAAAAAAGTACTGGAAAATATCTGGAATAGGTATAAAAAAGAGAAGAACGAGCAAAAAGCTAAAGCGGCTGCGGCTCATTCTGCGGAAGATAGAAAACTTGCGAAAAAGGAATTCAATCAACAAAAAGAGGAGGCTCCACAGAGCATTTCCTTGGATATGCTGAAAGGGTTGCAAGATAAATTTAAAAAATAACTTTAATTAATAGCTTAGAAAAAGGATTATGGAATTCAAACAAGAAGTGGAGCATGTACAGTGTTTGATTATTGGCTCGGGGCCAGCAGGTTATACTGCAGCGATTTATGCAGCACGTGCAGATATGAAACCTGTCGTTTACACTGGTATTGTACCTGGGGGACAATTGACTCAAACAACCGAGGTGGACAATTTCCCTGGCTATCCAAAAGGTATTACAGGACCTGTAATGATGGAAGATTTGCGTGAGCAGGCAGAACGCTTCGGAACTTCAGTACGTTTTGGATATGTGACCAAAGTAGATTTTACAGGCGATGTACACCGTGTGGAAATTGATGGAACGGTGCAAGTTACCGCAGATACTGTGATTATTGCAACAGGAGCTACCGCGAAATGGTTAGGCTTGGAATCAGAACAAAAATATAATGGTTTTGGTGTTTCAGCATGTGCTGTATGTGACGGATTTTTCTTTAAAAATCAAGAAGTTGCTATCGTTGGGGCGGGAGATACAGCGGCTGAGGAAGCTACATATCTTGCAAAACTATGTTCAAAAGTACATATGCTGGTGCGCCGTGATGAGTTCCGTGCTTCTAAAGCAATGGTGCACCGTGTCATGAATACGCCAAATATCGAAGTACACTACAATTCTGAAGCAAAAGAAGTTTTAGGAGACGGTCAGGTTGTCACTGGAATTCGCGTTATCAATAATAAAGATCAGTCTGAAAAGGATCTGGAAGTGACAGGTTTCTTTGTTGCGATCGGTCATAAACCAAATACCGAACTGTTTACAGGTGTATTAGATATGGATGAAACTGGATATTTGATCACTAAACCAGATAGTACAGCGACGAATATACCAGGTGTTTTTGCTTGTGGGGACGTTCAGGACAATGTTTTCCGTCAGGCAATTACTGCTGCGGGTACGGGCTGTATGGCTGCCCTGGAAGCTGAAAGATATCTTGCGGCAAAAGAAAGCGGCGAATAATTGCTAGAAGAATAAACCAATAACTTGTTCAAAAGAATTATTTTTCAAAAAGACTACTTGTTTGGTAGTCTTTTTGAAAAATAATTTTATATTTGTGTAGTCGTTAACAATTGGCGTTGGCAACGATTACTAAACTATACTACTAAATTTTGAACAAGTATGAAAAACGACCACTTTACAGTTCGAAAGAACGATTCAAATCCCACCTTTCCCTTTAATTCCTTTCTTTTTAATTGTCGAATGTGCATGTGCTGAAAGGCACACAATTCCTCCATGTTTATAAATGAATAGGCATGTAGTAAAGTTTTTATCACAAGCGTACCAATGGCGTTGGCACTTGTTTGCATTTTCACATTAAATAGAACGGACAATGAAAAAATATGGAGTACTGCGGTATTCTACTTTAGTCGTGCTTTTTCTGTACGCATTCGGAATCGTACAAGCACAAGAACCAAAACCTATTATTAATGCATCCTTGATAGGAAAGGTTATCGATGCGACAACCAAGGAGCCCATTCAGGGCGTTACCGTACAATTGGAGGCTGTTACCCATAGCGTACAGACAGACAATCAGGGTAATTTTCAATTTGTTACTGGACAGAAGCTCCCTTTTACTTTAATTCTAAGTTTTTTAGGCTACGAAAAAAAACGATTGGTTGTCAATTCGTCGCCAGCTGTCATTGAGTTAACCCCTGCATCGGCGGACCTCGATGAGGTTGTCGTCGTGGGCTATGGCACACAGAAACGTCGTGATCTGACTGGTTCGGTAGCCACATTGCCTGATAAGCTCCTAAAACAACCTGTTTCATCATTGGATCAAACATTAAAAGGTGGGATATCAGGAGTGCAGGTAACGCAAACCTCTGGGCAACCCGGAGGTGGAGTCAGTATCCGAATTCGCGGGGGAGCATCCATCCAGGGAGGAAATGAACCACTTTATGTCATTGACGGATTTCCGGTGTATAACCAAACCGAAAGTACAGGGGTAGGAAGCGGGACGCCTGTGAATCCATTGGCCAGCATCAGCCCTACAGATATTGAGAGTATTGAAGTCCTTAAAGATGCGGCTGCGACGGCTATTTACGGATCCAGAGGAGCTAATGGTGTCATCCTGGTAACAACGAAGAAAGGCCGGGCAGGACATGTGCAATTAAGCTATGATGGTAGTTTTGGTGCACAAAATGTACTTAAACAAATCGACGTGTTGAATGCCCATGACTTTGCAGTTTTAAGAAATGAGGCATTGTATGACGCTAATCCAAGCTTAGGCGCTTACCAATACCGTACAAAGGCTGAAGTCGATCAATTGGGTGAAGGTACTAATTGGCAAAAAGAGGCCTTTCAAAGCGGTAAGGTCTATAATCAGCAGCTTTCGCTGTCTGGGGGAGCGGAAAAAATACAATATTATCTAGGGGCAAATTATTTCGATCAAGATGGGGTTATTATTAATACAAATTTTAAGCGTATAGGATTTCGATCAAATATTGATGCCAATCCTTTCGATCGATTACAGGTCGGTGCCAATCTGTCGGTTAATAAAACAAATGCACAGATAGCTCCCACGGGTATTGTCAATGCCTTGCTCATCATGCCTTCGACAGCGACAGTCTATGAGGCCAACGGTGCGTATACTTTACGAAACCCTTTTGAAAACATATTTGCCAATCCAATAGCAACCTTAAAAGAAACAACGAATACTTCACAGGGACTTCGGATATTGGGGACGTCATTTGCTCAGTATCGGATTTTAAAAGGTTTACAAGCGAAAGTCTTGGTTGGTGTTGATTTAAACAGCAGAGACGATAAATATTATTTGCCATCTTATATTTATGAGGGAGCAGGTACTAAAGGAAAAGCGAGCTTAGGAAATTTTGACGGAACTTCCTGGTTAAATGAAAATACCCTGAACTATACGGGTTCAATTGGTCAACATAATTTTAATGCTCTATTAGGGTTTACCCAACAGGAGTCTAAAAATGATATCTTTAATGCTGGTGCTGAAAATTTTGTAACCGATGAACTGTTGTTCAATAGCTTACAGAGTGGCTCTACTATCGTTCGGCCATCTTCTGACAGCTATTCCTGGGTCTTGCATTCTTATCTGGCGAGGATCAATTACAACTACGCAAACAAGTATTATGTTTCTGCAAGTTTGCGTCGCGATGGCAGTTCCCGCTTTGACGCGGACAATAAATGGGGTAATTTTCCCTCTGTCGCATTATCGTGGCGTGTTGCAAATGAATCTTTTTTTAAGGAGATTTTTCCCGCCGTGAATGATTTTAAAATACGTACAAGTTTTGGTACCACTGGTAATCAGGAAATAGGACAATACCAATCGCTGTCAACCTTATATAGCTTGAATTATCTCTTTGGAAACAATGTTGTCGCCGGTTTTGCCCCACAACGTATTCCCAACAAAAATCTTGGCTGGGAGAGTACGTTGCAATATGATGGCGGTTTTGATATCAGTCTGTTGAATAATCGCCTTCAATTTACAGCTGATTACTATTATAAGAAAACCAAAGATCTCTTGCTGAATGTGGAAATACCGTGGACTTCAGGGTATGCCACTTCTCTTCAGAATTTTGGTTCCGTATCGAATAGGGGACTGGAATTGAGTTTAAAATCACGGAATTTACAGGGAAGAGTGAGCTGGAATACAGATATTAACTTTTCCTTTAACCGCAACAAAGTGCTGACTATTGGTGAAGGTGCGAGTTCCTATGTCTCTGGAAACTATATTATTAAAGTGGGCGAGCCAATCGGTACATTTTATGGAACGGTAACCGACGGAATCCTACAAGTGGGCGAAGAGAATAGTAAGGGCAAGTTTACAGGAAATGCTACACCGAAAGCGGGGGATCGCCTTTATAAAGATATCGATGGTGATGGTCAATTTACGACAGCAAATGATAGAACGATTATCGGGAATGCACAGCCAGATTTTATTTTTGGGCTGACCAATAGTATTTCCTATAAGGGTTTTGATCTGTCGTTTCTTATACAGGGCACAGTTGGCAATGATCTGCTTAATATCAATAGACAGAATCTAGAAATGTTTACCGGTCAGCAAAACGCATCAAGTGATGCATTGACGCGCTGGACACCTTCGAATCCAAGTCAGTTATATCCGAGGGCAAAATTAGACCCTGCACCGGTATTTTCCAATCAATTTGTAGAGAGCGGTTCTTTTGTTCGGTTGAAATCATTGCATTTTGGATACAACTTCCCGAAGGAATGGCTTCAAGGAGCTAGTATTAAGAATCTTAATCTCTATTTAACAGCACAGAATCTTTTGACATGGACGAAATATAAAGGTTTTGACCCAGAGGTGACTTCGGGAAGCAATGTGCAGATAGGGACCGATTCGGGAATTTATCCAGCAGCTAGATCTATTTCTGCAGGTATTTCTTTGACTTTCTAATATACCTGTAAATGTATTGAAGAGGGATTTGTGCTAAGCCCATTATTATGAACAAGCAATTTATTCAAATGAAAAAAATACATCTTTTATCCACTGTCATTTTGATCTTTCTAATAACAATTTCATGCTCGAAATTGTCGGAAGATCCGGCAGGTGCCTTGGTGTCGGAACAGTTTTATCTTAATCAAGATCAAGCAATCGCGGCTGTGACTGGGACATACAGAAAGCTATATGAAACTGGTCAGTCCTTGTATAACAGCCTGTTCCAGATTGGTGTTGAGATGGCTACAGATGATTATGAAGCAGGACCAAGAGCCAGAAATGCACATGTACGGGCGATTAGTAATCTGACGCATGATGCATCCAACGACCGGATGGAGCAGCTTTGGAAGCAGAGTTATGATGCAATTAATGCATCGAATGTCAACATTGCAAAGATCAGTGCAATGTCTTCGGGCCAAATTGAGCCTACAATACAGCTGCGTTTGATCAACGAAGCAAAATTTCTGAGAGCTTTGCATTATTTTAATTTGGTTCGCTGGTTTGGGGCTGTACCGTTGGTAACAAGCCCTGTTGAGACCTTATCTCCGCAGGAACTTTATGTAACTAAAGCCGCAGAAAATGACGTATATAAGTTGATTATCGCTGACCTAAAAGCTGCATCAGCTCTCCCAAATTACAAAAATTACGGTGACACAGATAAAGGCCGCGCAAGCTCGGGAGCGGCCAAAAGCTTATTGGCAAAAGTCTATCTGACGCGAAGCGATTGGAGCAATGCAAAATTATTAGCCAAGGAAGTTATTGATAAGGAGGGGTACGCGCTTTTTCCGGAATTTTCTGATGTGTTTAATATTGATAAGAAAAATGGCAACGAACATATCTTTTCCGCTCAATTTAAGGGAAACAGTGGTTATCAAGGGAATTCTTTGGCGAGCAGGTCTGCACCTGCGGATATTCCGGGGATCAATGGCGATTATGCTGATGCACTGCACGTAGAAGGCGGATTATACAAGAGCTTTGCTGCAAATGATAAACGTCTGACGGTAACCTTTACCACGGGGATGCTGTCGCCTACAGACGGTAAATATTATCCATTGGCTAAACCGCAATTCAATAAATATTATGATGAAACTGTTGTGGGGAACCAAGGGCAGTCTTCTAAAAACACACCCATCATTCGTTATGCGGAAGTATTGTTAATTTTTGCGGAAGCCGAAAATGAGTTGAATGGCCCCACGTTAGAGGCTCGTAATGCGCTAAATGCGGTGCGTCGTCGAGCCGGTGTGGAAGAGGTTTTAGCTTCTGAAACGAAGGATGTTTTTAGAGAGTCCGTTTTCGAAGAACGAAGAAAGGAGCTGGTCTACGAATATCAGCGCTGGTTTGATCTGGCGCGAAGGGGGGCTGTATATTATGTCGCTAAGCTAAAAGCTGCGGGAAAAACCAATGCTGCTGCCCGCCATATTCATTTTCCGACGCCACAACGCGAATTGAGTCTCAATCTAAATCTCTCACAGCATCCCGATTGGATAAATAAATAATAGAGGAATAAAAATTTTAAGTAAATGAAAACGATACTTTTATATCTTATACTGTGTCTGTGCAGTTTGCCGAGGGCAAGCTGGGGACAAGATAGCCGTCCAAATATTGTATTGATTTTGGTGGATGATTTAGGGTTTTCGGATATAGAACCCTATGGAGGGACAGACTTTCATACGCCGAATTTGGCTGCCTTAGCCAAAGAAGGGACGAGATTTCAGGAATTTTATAACAATTCCATTTGCGCTCCTACACGTGCCTCCTTGTTGACGGGACAGTATGCGCATCGTGCCGGTGTAGGGTATTTCAATGTTAACTTAGGCCTTCCTGCTTATCAAGGCTTCTTAAATCGTGAATCAAGGACCTTAGCTGAAGTTCTTAAAGAGGCTGGTTATTCAACCATTATTTCAGGAAAATGGCATGTGGGCGATGATTTCGATCAATGGCCAGCACAACGTGGATTTGAACGTTCTTTTAATTTTGTAGGTGGCGCGTCCAATTTTTATGAAATCAATGGTCCAGAACGTCCGACGGTTCCTTTATATCGGAACAACAAACCGTTCTACTTGCCAAAGGGGCGTTATTTGACTGATGAGATCACCGATCAGGCCATTGGCTTTCTCAAAGAACAGCAAAGCGAAAAAAAGCCCTTTTTTTTGTATTTAGCTTTCAACGCTCCGCATTGGCCTTTGCAAGCGCCAGAAGAGGAAACCCAAAAATACAAAGGCGTATATCGCCAGGGATGGGATAGTTTACGCGTCAAACGTTATGAAAATGCACAACGGGCTGGCGTTTTCCCTTCTGGACAGACTATTGCGAAAAAGGATGCCGCTGTACAGTCCTGGGAGAAATTGACTTACGATGAGAAGCAGTATTGGCAACGCCGGCAGCAGGTTTTCGCTGGTATGATTGATCGAATGGACCAGAGTGTTGGACGCATTAGAAAAACACTGAAAGAGTTGAAAAAAGACAAAAATACCCTAATTATTTTCTTGTCGGATAATGGTGCTCAGGGTGGCGATCGGGCACGGATTTATACCGCAAGGAATACCGAAACTGTTGGTTTGCCGGGATCCTATGACGTGCAAAATAGCAATTGGTCCCAAACTGGTAATTCTCCACTGCGTAGTTATAAAGATAATCCTTATGAAGGTGGAATCGGTGCTCCATTTATTGTATGGTATCCTAAGGAGGTAAAGGCGAATGCTATTAAAAAAGGGGTGGGGCATCTTATCGATATTGCTCCTACACTATATGACTTTGCTGGTGCCGACTATCCAACACATATTGGAGATGCCACAATAAATGCGCTCCCCGGCTTGAGTTTAAGAGCTGTGCTTCGCTCAGACCTTAATCAGGTCGATCGCAACGTTCCGCTATTCTGGGAACGGGCCGGAAATCGTGCTGTTCGATATGGAAAATGGAAATTGGTCTCTCTGTTTAGGGAAGGAAGCAAGCCTGAGTTATACAATATTGATGAGGATCGGGGAGAAAACAACAATCTGGCTGATCGCTATCCAGAGATTGTGAATGATCTCGAAAAACGTTATGAGAAGTGGGCTAAAGAGAATGCTGTCGTGGATTATAATCGGTTAAAAACAAACAATCAATTTCGTTAGTAATAAAGGAAGATAATATGAAGAAGATAATTTCTATATTATATACTGTGCTTGTCACGATGGGGATAAGCTATGCACAGCAGAAAAAGCCGAATATCATCTTGATTTTGGCGGATGACTTGGGCTATTCAGATTTGGGAGCATATGGATCAGAAATTTCGACGCCCAACTTGGATCGTTTGGCCAATGAAGGGTTGCGGCTGAAGCAATTCTATAACAATTCTATATGCGCCCCTACACGTGCTTCCCTAATCACAGGGCAATATCAGCATAAAGCTGGTGTCGGTTACTTTTCGAACGATCTTGGACTTCCTGCTTATCAAGGCTATATCAATAACGAATCCCTGACCATTGCCGAAGTGTTGCGGTCTAATGGGTATATTACTGCAACGTCCGGAAAATGGCATGTTTCGGGAAATGGGAAAAGTCTACCATGGGATCGGGGTTTTGATCTGGTATTCCCCAAACAAGAAAGAAATGCAGATTCAGGAGCTCCGACATTTAAAGCGCAAACTGACTCAGATGGCTATCCTGTGGAGACATCGTTTTCGACGGAGGTCATCAATCGGGAAGCGGAAGGATTTTTAGATCAGATTAAAACCCAGGATAAGCCTTTTTTTCTTTATCTGGCCCATACAGCACCACATTGGCCGTTGGTGGCCTTACCACAAGATATCGCGAAGTACAAGGGGCGTTACGATAAAGGATGGGAAGCTATTCGCCAAGAACGTTTTGAACGGCAGAAACGATTGGGGTTAACGCCGGTAAATACCGAAGCATCTATTCCTGATAAAGATATTTACGATTGGTCAAGATTATCATACGATCAACGACAGCTGTGGGCGAAGAAAATGGAAATCTTCGCGGCAATGGTTGACCGTCTGGATCAGACTGTAGGTAAATTACTAAAAAAGCTGAAAGACAACGGACAATTGGACAATACGCTTATCGTGTTTCTCTCAGACAATGGAGCTCCAGCAGAAGATTTGGTGCGATGGTTTCATGGTGCCCGGGTGAATTCGGGACCTGTAGGAACAGAGGGCTCATTTGAATCACAGAGCAAAAATTGGTCATACGCTTCCAATACACCTTTCAAGGCATTTAAAGATTATACCTATGAAGGAGGGATCAACGCTCCATTTATTGCCTGGTTTCCCGGTAAGATAGCGAAAGGTATTAAACAAGGGACTGGACATGTGATTGATCTAGCGCCAACCTTCTATGATTTAGCCGGCGCAGTATATCCGGAAGATTATAAGGGAATTAAGTCAAACAAATTACCTGGGAAAAGCTTGCTTCCAGTGCTATTTCAAGGTCAAGATACTGTGTCGCGAGAAGAGGGCCTATTTTGGGAACGAGCTGGCAACCGTGCCGCACGAATTGGGAAATGGAAGCTAGTATCAACCTGGCCTTCCTATAAATGGGAACTTTACGATTTGGAACAGGATCCTACTGAACGCAAAGATGTTGCTGCACTACATCATGATGTTGTGTCTCGCTTATCGATAGCCTATTTTCGTTGGGCAAAAGATAATGGTGTTGTGGATTTTGCTGAACTAGAGGCTAAAGAACCTCAGAGCATGAAAGATTTTAGAGAAAGCAAAGTACAAGAGATTGCACCACCCGCATTTAGCTTTTGAGTAAAAAAGGGAACTCTTATGTTCCCTTTTTTACTTACCTTCTTCCATTTCAAAAACACTGTCAATTTTCCAATTTGCTTTGTCTTTGGATGCGGCAACCGCTAGACGGTCACAGCGTTCATTTAATGGATGACCTGCATGACCCTTCACCCAAACAAGGCGAACGCTGTGCAGCTTATACGCATTCATTAAGCGTAGCCAAAGGTCCTTATTCTTTTTTCCTGCGAAACCTTTTTGGATCCAGCCATATACCCATTTTTTGTCAATGGCATCAATCACATATTTGGAGTCAGAATATACCGTCACTTGCTGTTGCAAGTTTTTTAGGGCCTCAAGGCCAACGATAACAGCCATCAGTTCCATTCGGTTATTGGTCGTTTTGCGATAACCACCCGAAAACTCCTTTTCAATCAGCTTCCCTTTAAACGATTCATTATCGCCTGTATAAATTGTTCTTAAGATAGTTCCGTAGCCTCCGGGGCCAGGATTCCCACTGGAGGCCCCATCTGTATATAATTCGATCATACTTTTCAAATATACGTGAAGTTTTTGTAAGCACACACAAACAGCTGAAAATGGTCAAGACTAGCCCATATTTTAGTGCTCGAAGTAGAAGAATTAAGCACCGTTACAAGTTCAATCAATTCAAAGAAAGAACACCTCCCTATTAAGTATCATATTTAATAGATACTTACAACTTATTTTATAGGTATTTAGAAGGGACTTTATAGGGCTTTATCCGAAGAAGGTCCGAATGAGGTCCCTATGAAGTCCGTTTAAATGATTAAGATATTCCCTAATTCTCCCCATCGTAATTTATCACTTACACAATAGGATTATGCTGATTTATGTGTATTTTGCCGGCTTAAACTCGTTATGTAATCGATAAAATAGCTTTATGAAGTTTCGAAAGATTTCTCTTTTTGTTCTTTTGGCATCGACGTGCTTAAACGTCTCAGCTCAGAACAAGGTTTCAACGCAAAAAATGGATTGGTTTGAAGATGCCAAGTTGGGGATTTTTATTCACTGGGGAATTTATTCTGTGGATGGAATCTCAGAGTCCTGGTCATTTTTTAATAATTATATCAACCACGATAATTATATCAAACAGCTCAACGGTTTTACAGCTAAAGACTATCAACCGAAGGAATGGGCTAAACTGATTAAAGAAGCCGGGGCAAAGTACACGGTGATTACCACAAAGCACCATGATGGGATTTCTATGTGGAATACGAAAGCCGATAAAGCGATCACTACACTAAAAGATGCTGCTGCAAAACAGGATGTCATTACACCCTTTGTGAAAGCAATACAGGAAGAAGGTTTGCATACTGGGCTATATTATTCGCTGCCCGATTGGAGTCATCCCTATTATGATGTTTTTACACGTAATAGAAAACGTTATCAGCTGGCGGATGAACCTGGTCGCTGGACTAATTATGTGCAATATTATCAAAAGCAGCTGACAGAATTGTCGGAGCAGTACAAGCCTGAGTTAATTTGGTTTGACGGAGACTGGGAGCACAGTGCCGAGGAGTGGAAAGCAAAAGAGACATTGAGTCTTTTGCGGAAATACAATCCGAATATTATCATAAACTCCCGATTGAATCATCATGGTGATTACGATACACCCGAACAGGGGATTCCTGTAACACGTCCAGATGCTAAATTCTGGGAACTTTGTTATACCATGAACGATTCTTGGGGCTATCAACCTTTTGATAAGAAATATAAATCTCCAAATATGATTATTCGGACTCTGGTCGATTGTATTTCTATGGGCGGGAATCTGCTGTTGGATATTGGTCCAAAGGCAGATGGCACAATCCCTGCGGAGCAATTGAATATTTTGAAACAGCTGGGGAGGTGGACTCATAAACACGCAACGGCGATCTATGGAACGAGGGCAGGTATTCCTTTCGCAAACTATAATGGGAAGTCTGCCTTGTCAAAAGATGGCAAAACACTTTATCTGTATCTGTACGAGCAAAAACCTGAATTGCAGCTCAGAGGCTTGGCAAATCATACAGCTATTAAAGGAGTTTCAGTTATAGGTGATGCCTCTTCTAAAGTTGGTGTTAAGTCCGAGGACGGGATTGTTGAGGTAGATTTGAAGAAGGTCAACTTTGATCAGGATGTTACCGTGATTGCGCTGAATTTCTCAGAAGAACTTCGCTGGACGACTCCGAAAGAGACTGAAGTGAGTTTAAAATCAGTATTGGATAATAAGTTTACAGATAGAGCTTTAGTGCAGATAGCTTCGACGTTGCATGCAGGTAAAAATATCTTTGACAACTCAGGACTAACAGTGGACGGTATGGAAGCGAAGCTACCTACAACAAACACAACAAATCCGGCGGTAATAAAATGGATCAAAGACCATGCTGAAGCCCTTTACGAAACAGGTAAAGGCTTACCTGAGGGGCACTATGAAGGTCTTAGCGCACTTTCAAAAGATCGTCAGACACTCTATCTTTTTGTTGAAGGAAAACCGACAGGTCCAATAGCGCTTAAAGGTATCAAAAATGGAGTTGCCAGAATCCGATTAGTTGGTGAAGGCTCGATGATAAATCATGAAATCTTTAATAAACTATATTGGAGCAGTATTCCAGGTATTATTTATATACAGGCACCTGCAGAACGTTTAGATAAAAATATGACAGTGATTGCCGTATTACTGGATGCTCCAGTACAATTGTACCGTGAGAAAGTCGGTGCTATTGAGAATAACCTTTAACCGACCGAATTGTCTTCAATGAGTTAAAACAAAAGCCTGGGATAATAAAATATCCTGGGCTTGTTTTTGTGCATTCTAAGCCATTCCAATCTTTTTTTTTGTTTTATTCAGTCCATTTTCTTCTCAATTGTGGTGCGGAAATATTTTTTATTATAACTTAGGCCTATGAATCTCATCAAAACTGTGTTTATCACATTTTTTATTCTTCTTTGTATTTCCTGCTCCTCCGGTGACGGAAGCAAATCCGACAGATTGCGAGCGGATTCGCTCACAAACGAAGTGGTGAATGGAAAGATGGATATCGCAGTACTAGCGAAGTCGGATGAATTTATGTACTTCAATGAGAAGTATTTTCATGAGCCGGCAGATTTAAAACTTATTCCAGCTTTTGATAAGGCGCAGATTCAAGTGGTTACCTACCGTATTTATCAGCATGTTAGCCTAAAAGGTAACAGATATCGATTTAATGTAAAAAAAGCCAGTGAACTGCATATTCCAAACAAAGCCTTTGTGTATTATCAACGCTCTTTTGATGAAATGAACCGTAAAGCTGCGGCAAGTAAAGACTCTATCAGACTGGAGCTCCCACCTAACTATGCATCCATGTTGATAAATGAATAATGGCTACCAATTTGTTACACGTTGTGATGGTTCTATAAAAGGTTGGTTTTAAAGCTGTATATTGGTAAACGATTAAATCTAACATGAGAAGAAAGAATATTGTTGTATTGACTGGGGCAGGTATTTCTGCAGAAAGTGGTATACCTACATTTCGCGATGCAAATGGACTGTGGGAAGGGCATGATGTGATGGAAGTAGCTTCAATTGAAGGCTGGTATAAAAATCCAGTTTTGGTTCAGGAGTTTTATAATCTGCGAAGGAAAAATGCATTGGCGGCAAAGGCAAATGCAGCTCACCATGCCTTAGTTGAATTGGAATCAGCGTACCAGGTTAGTGTCATCACTCAAAATGTGGATCTATTGCATGAACAGGCCGGATCATCCCATATTATTCATTTACATGGCCGCCTGGATCAGGCAAAATCATCTATTGATGACCGCTTGGTTTATCCCGTCATCGGTGATGAGATAAAAATGGGAGATCTCTGCGAGAAAGGTAGCCAGCTAAGACCTAATATCGTTTGGTTTGGGGAAGCAGTACCGGCAATCGAAGACGCTGCCGCTTTAGTTTCGGAAGCTGATATCTTGATTATCATAGGTACGTCTTTGCAAGTTTATCCCGCAGCAGGTCTCAAAGAATTTGCGCCCAATCATTGCCAGATCTTTTTAATTGATAAAAAGATAGCTAATCATACTGCTTTGCGTAACGTACAATGTTTTGAGGAGGCCGCTACAGTTGCCGTTCCTAAATTGGTGAAACAATTACTTGGTTGATTTTATGTAATATTTTGTAATATAGTATTTTATGAAGAATATAGTGGGAATTTTTTGTGCTTCAGTTGTTTTTATGGCCTGCCAAAATAATTCGAAGATCGATGTAAATACGAGTACAAATGATAAGCCTTTGGCATTAGATAGCGTGCAGGCCAGGCATTTACTCAGCTTGCCTTTACATTGTATCGAAGTGGAATATCCCAATAAGTTGGGTCAGGTACTGGGCAGTGATGACGATCTAAAAGCACCTCGTACTTTGCATCCGATTTTTTACGGTTGTTTTGATTGGCATTCTTCAGTACATGGGTATTGGTCCATTGTGCATATTTTGAAAGCATTTCCCAATTTGGATAGCTCGGGTGAAATTCGCCGTCAATTGAACCGAAATATCACAGCGGAAAATGTGGCAATTGAATTGGCTTTCTTTCAAGACAAGAATAATAAAAACTTTGAGCGTACGTATGGATGGGCCTGGTTGTTGCAGCTCCAGAAAGAATTACTAACCTGGGAAGATGCCGATGCAAAACGCTGGGCTTCGAATCTTGAACCTTTGGTAAAACATGTCGTAAAATCCTATCAGGAATATCTGCCCAAATTAGTCTATCCGATTCGGACTGGCTACCATGATAATTCGGCATTTGGTCTTTCCCTATCTTTAGACTATGCTAGAAGCTCAGGGAATGCAACATTTGAAAAATCATTAATGACGAATGCGTCACGATTATATAACCATGATAAAAGCTGCAATATCTCTTTTGAGCCAAGTGGAAGCGATTTTCTTTCTCCCTGTCTTGAAGAAGCTCTTTGTATGAGCCTGGTTATGCAGCAGGAGGATTATCGCAAGTGGCTGAAGGATTTTATGCCTGAGCTATTTAATCCGGATTTTAATTTGGAACCGGGTATTGTAAAAGACCGTTCCGATGGCCACCTGGTCCATCTGGATGGACTGAACTTTAGCCGGGCGACTTGTCTGAACGGTATTGCTAAAGCACTTCCAGAATTGAACTACTTACATAAACTGGCCAATAAGCATTTAAGCTATTCTTTGCCCAATATCACCACGAAAGATGACTATATGGGGTCACACTGGTTGGGTACATTTGCGCTTTATGCGCTATCAACGCATTGAGTCGGGGAGATAATCTTTCCCCGTTTATACCTTAGCTTTAATATTTGTCCTAGCGAACCTTCAACCTCCGTACATTCATATTCAGCTTTCGGTGGGTGCGTTTATATAGAAGAGAATTGAGAAGTTCAGTTTATAAATCATAAACATAATGGGATTGAAAATTCGTGATTTGTGCTAATTTAAGTTTTGCTGATTTAACAGGTGTGAATATTGTTTTTTTAAGCATAGGTGGGTTTTGGCCAGTTTTTCTTTGATTTACAAGACTTATCTATATAAATATATTTTGTTTTTTGGTTAGAAAAAGGCTATAAAATTCAAGATTTGTGCTACTCAATGGAGTCCGTCTTGCAATAAATTTGATGTATTATTCCCGTGGGGATGTAATATACGATGTATAGGTATTTAAGACATTTTTTTATTGTAACGCCCATTGTTTGTTTCTGTTTACTTTTGACAGGTAAAATAAACAAGGGTGCTTTTTCACAGCCTGACTACAGTAGTTCCTCAAAAACGGCAATCGTGTCTTCACAATCCCATTTCGATTTTTATCTTGGATCGCTCGAAGAATGCTCATTTGAATTGAGTTATGGTCAGCATTTAGAATATGCTGTTCGACTTTGTGCCTTGGGATTGATTCTAGCTATTTTCTTTCCATTAACAGATAAGAAGTCCTGGCGTAGCTTTTATGAACTCCAGAGTAAATGTCTGTCCAACAGACTACCTGACAGGTGTATCCTTTACCATTCCTTTAAAATTTACGGTTAAAACCTTTTTCCTTTCGGTGAATATCATTGGTTAGTCAACTGACGGCTAAGCCTATGCAATAATTCTTTGTTTGAAGAAAGCGGTTCAATCCTGCGCTTTACTATTAACTCATTTACATGAACACGACACTTTATGCATTAGCTATTACAGCTATTACGATCAGTTTTTTTCATACTGCATCGGGTCCCGATCATTATCTGCCATTTATTGTATTGTCAAAATCAAAAAAGTGGTCGTTAGGAAAAACCATTCTATGGACTATTATATGTGGGCTCGGACACGTTTTCAGTTCCGTCATATTAGGTATTATTGGAGTTTATCTTGGCTGGCAGTTGAATAAAATCAGCTGGTTACAGGATATGCGTGGGAATGTCTCCAGTTGGGCGCTCTTTATTTTTGGGGTAGGGTATCTGATTTATGGAATCTGGAAAATGTCAAAGAAGCATTCCCACAAGCATTTTGACGTTATGGGGGATGAAGTTTACGTACATGAACATGTACATGGAAAAAGTTCTCCGGGCCATCATCACCATCACAATAAGACGAAGGTGACCCCTTTGGTGTTATTTGCAATTTTCGTTATGGGGCCTTCCGAACCATTGATTCCACTTCTCTTTTTTTCGGGTGCGCACCGATCAATGCCGGAGGTGCTTACCTTAATAAGCACTTTTACAATAACGACGGTGATTACTATGGTAGGAATGGTTTTATTGGGGATTTATGGATATAATTTGCTCAATACCGAAAAACTCGATCGGTATGTGCATGCTATCAGTGGTGCTGTATTATCAATTTGTGGAGCGGGTATGTTATTTCTTGGATGGTGATTTTCAGTGATCGTAGAATTTTAATCAGTACGAACATCGGCATTGAATTGCCTAAACTTAATTTATTAGCAGATAATGATGAATAAACGTCAAATCACCTTTTTTACATTGCTATTAGCTACTGTACATGGATATGCACAGCAGCGTGTAATTCAGGGGACTGTAAAAGATAAAGACAACAAACAAAAATTAGAGGAGGTTAATATACGGTATCAACGTGGGATAAAGCACAGTCATACAGCAGCAAACGGTACTTTTTCGGTGCAACCGGGAATATTTCCTGATACATTATTGTTGAGTCGGATTGGCTATCTCGATCAGATGTACATACTAAAAGATGCAAGGTCTCCGATTGAAATTGAGATGCGGAAGAATGAGGTGCAATTGAGCCAGATTCAAGTCGATGCTTTTAATAGTAGTAAAATGTTGAGTAAAGTCGATTTAAATAAGATTCCTGTTAATTCGGCGCAAGATTTATTGCGGAAGGTCCCCGGACTCTTTATTGCGCAGCATGCCGGAGGAGGGAAGGCGGAACAGATTTTCCTGCGCGGGTTTGACAATGACCACGGTACAGATATTGCCGTTAGTGCAGATGGTATTCCCGTCAATATGGTTTCTCATGCCCACGGTCAGGGGTATGCAGATCTCCATTTTATAATTCCCGAAACAGTAAAGGATATTGATTTTGGCAAAGGGGCCTATTATGCAGACAAAGGAGATTTGAATACGTCGGGGTACGTTAATTTTACAACCTTAGATCATTTGGATAACAATCTTTTTAAGGTTGAAGGAGGCTCTTTCGACTCTTGGCGTACTGTTGCCATGCTCAATTTATTGAACAATCACGAGCACAATAAATATGCCTATGCTGCAGGCGAGTTTAATTATTCAAATGGACCGTTTGACATCAAGCAAAACTTTAGCAGGGTCAATCTATTTGCAAAATATAATCAATGGATCGATGAAAAACATTATATCAACATTCAGGGATCTGTTTTCAGTTCGGGTTGGAATGCGTCTGGGCAGATCCCAGAACGTGCTGTCCGTCAGGGACTGATTAACCGCTGGGGATCGATTGATTCTACTGAAGGAGGAAATACATCCCGTATGAATTTGGCGATGCAATATCGGGCTTTGATTAGTGATAACGAAAGCTGGGAAAGCAACATTTATCTGTCGCGATATAAATTTCAATTGTTTTCGGATTTCACCTTTTTTCTGAAAGATCCGGTACATGGTGATGAAATTGAGCAAGTAGATAATAGATATTTATATGGTATCGAAAACAAATATAATCACCAATTTCATTTTGATCATAGTCAGCTTTCGTGGACTTCGGGTTTTGGTCTGCGTGTGGATGATATTAAAGATCTTCAACTGAACCATGTTTATCAACGCGATGAATTATTAGATCGCCTTTCGCATATTTCGGGCGTAGAAATGAATTTACATGCTTATAGCAATTTGGATTGGCGCATTGGAAAATGGACAATTAATCCTGCAGTACGTGTCGATCACTTGATTTTTAACTTGCATGATAAGCTTAAAAGCAACCCTGCAGGTCAAGAGGCCTCTGCAACAAGAATTAGCCCCAAGCTGAACTTTGGATATACGTTCAATAATAGCGCTCAATTGTATCTAAAAACCGGTATGGGATTTCATTCCAATGATATCAGGGTTGTGACGGAACAAAAAGGTAAAGATATTATGCCCATTTCCTATGGTGCAGATTTTGGTTTAATCTGGAAACCAACGGACAATCTCTTTATTCAGCCGGCTTTATGGGGACTGTATCTTCAGCAAGAGTTTGTATATGTCGGCGATGAGGCTGTCGTTGAACCCTCTGGAAAAACAAAACGTCTAGGGGTCGATTTAAGTCTGCGCTATCAGGCAACACCTTGGCTATATCTTGACGGAGACATCAACTATGCTTATGCGAGGGCAATTGACGAACCAAAAGGTGAGGATTACATCCCTCTTGTTCCTTCTTTAACAAGTACGGGAGGAGTATCAGTAAAGCTGCCGCTTGGAATTTCTGCAAATTTGCGATACCGGTATATGAATACAAAACCAGCTATAGAGGATAATTCAGTACGGGCTAAAGGTTACTTTGTCAATGATCTGCTGCTGAACTATGGGATGGGGAAATGGAATTTTTTGCTACAAATCCAGAACTTGTTTAACATGAAGTGGAATGAGGCCCAGTTTGAAACTGAGACCCGGTTAAGAAATGAACAGCAGCCTGTTTCCGAATTACATTTCACGCCAGGGACTCCTTTTATGGTCAAAGCAGGGTTGAGCTATAAATTCTAGGTGTGATAGTGATTAACTTATGGCAGCTTTAAGTTTTCCTGTGTATCTTTAATCCAGATTGCTAACTCCTTAGAGATAAATATGATATATTATGAAAAAGAGCAGGTTACTTCGAATGGATAATATGGGTATCGTAGTGGAATCGTTGGATAAAGCGATTTCGTTCTTTTCCGAACTTGGATTGCATCTGGAAGGGCGATCCATAATCGAAGGCAAATGGGCAGGTAAAGTTACTGGACTTGGCGCACAGAAAGTCGAGATTGCGATGATGGTGACGCCAGATGGACATAGCCGATTGGAACTTTCAAAATTTATTGATCCAGAAATAATTTCTGATCATAGAAATGCGCCTGTCAACGCCCTGGGCTATTTGCGAGCGATGTTTACTGTTGAAGATATTGACGATGTAATCAATAGGCTGGTTGCAAACCACGGTGCAATGCTGGTTGGGGAAGTTGTACAATACGAAAATGCGTATCGTCTTTGTTATCTAAGAGGGGTAGAGGGATTATTGATTGGCTTAGCACAACCGCTATAAAGTAATTGATATGGATTGAATCGCTGTGCGAAAAAAGAAAATTTAAGAAATTTCTATGTTGTACAAAATAAATAGAAAACTAAGACGTTATTGATACAAATACTTTTCATAAAATAGGTTAATATATGGCTAAGACCCTAGAGTTCCCCGCTCTAGGGCTTTTTTTATTATAGGCAATCTTGCCAAGGAGGAAAACTACGAAGTGGGCGTGTAGAACCACCTACTTTTTACTGTTATCCGAAATAGTAATGATAAAACTGGAAATCTATCTTGGCCGAAATTTGGAAATTCAGCAAAACTTAAGTGCTTGCTCAATGAAAAACATGGCAAAAGAATAAGGATTTATTTTTTATAAATTCTTGCACTTATGTGTGAATAGACCATTGCGTTAATGGCTGATTTTGATGTATGTCCAAACTGAATTATAATTTAGACAATTCTCGCACAGGTGGTCATCAGTACAATCACGCACAAGATGAGTAATACAATAACAGAAGTGGTGTAAGGTGTTCTTCTCATAATTCTCTTTTTTCTTAGTAGTTTACAAAAGCCGTGCCTTTATCGAGAGAACTTGCAGTAAATCTGATGATTGTAGCGTGTAATCTACAATTTACTTCATGTAATAGGTGAATTTGGTGGTTGTATTTTTTTAAATAGGATAGCAACAGTCAACAATCCCAAAAGCATAGCAATTGTGTAGGCCACAAATGCGATATTTTCACTATGATATTCGGTATCTTTTGCCACGGTTTCAATAAATAAACCGGTATTCCCCTTAAATCCAAAGAGCCAATGCGTGAGATTCCAACCGAAATGAAGGCCTATGGATAGCGCAATATTACGGGTTCTTAGTGTCGCAAAACCAAAAAGTATGGCTCCAAGTCCTGAGCCAAGAATTGCTGTTTTTAACGTTGAACCTGTAAACAAGTGCTCTAAAATAAAAAATACAACCATGATAGATAAACTTGCAATAGTCCCAAATCCATCTTTTAAACGCCACAAGAAATAAGTTCTAAAAACTAATTCTTCACGGCAGGCAACGAAAAAGTATAGCGGAATAACAGTCGCCCATATTTTAATGTCAAAAGAAACCAATTTTTGGAAAGATACTGCTGCAAAATTCGTCAAAATTATTACCATGATACCCACCATGCAGATACCCACACAAAGTCCCAAACCAAAATTTAGCATACTTTTATGATTGAATCCCAACCCGATTTGAGAAAAGTTAATTTTATCCCAAGCCTTAAATAGGCAAACTAGGCCGAAACTGAGGAGCGTAGCGATGCTTAATGAAAAGAGATCTGGGAAGATTGTCTGTTTGGTTACGCCTGCGGAAAATGCAAATATCACCAGGGAAGCCAAGTAAAATAATATTACTTTCAAGAGTACTACTGTTCTTTTCATCTCCTCGTTGTTTAGTAGATATGAATTTACGGTATTTTGGTGTAAATATGATCTCTGGCGCATAGTCTCACGTTACTTTTATCGTTTATCGCCCATTTTTCTTATATTAGGCAATAAACCAATGGATTATGACTACTTTCAATTTAAACCGTAGAAAGTTTATTCAAGGAGCAGGTGCGATTTTAACACTGTCAGCATTGCAAGTTAAGGCACTTTCATTTAGGGATACTATTAAAAAATTCCGTGTTGGACTGATTGGGGCAGGGTGGTATGGCAAAAGCGATTTATTCCGCTTAATCCAGGTACGGGATGTCGATGTCGTTGCAGTATGTGACGTCGACAGCAATCATTTGCGGGAAGCGGGACAGTTAATTAGTGAGCGGCAAGTTTCGGGAAAAGTTCCAAAACTTTATAATGATTATAGGGAAATGCTTGCTAATCACAAATTCGATCTCATTCTGATAGGAACACCCGATCATTGGCATGCAAGACAAGCTATCGACGCCATGTCTTCAGGTGCACACCTTTACCTGCAAAAGCCCATTAGTGTAGATGTACTGGAGGGCGATGCAATATGGCGTGCGGCAAGAAAATACAGTAAGAAAGTACAGGTAGGAACACAAAGGAGAAGCACTGCTCACCTTATCGATGCGAAAAAGCGGGTGATTGATAAAGGTCTGCTTGGGAAAATCTCACATGTGGAGATGTGCTGTTATTATCATATGAGAAAGAATGGTAGTCCTGCTATTCAGGAAGTGCCTAGTTTTTTAGATTACGAGATGTGGACCGGTCCAGCTCCGCTGCGTCCCTATGATGGCTTACCACATGGTGGCTGGTGGCGAACTTTCATGGCTTATGGCAATGGAATAACCGGCGATATGGGAATGCATATGTTTGACACAGTGCGTTGGCTTTTGCAACTTAAATGGCCAAGAAAGGTGACTGCGACAGGTGGTATATATGTTCAAAAGGAAGGAAAATCGACAATTGCTGATACCCAGACTGCGGTATTTGAATACGAGGATCTCAATTGTATATGGCAGCATAGGACCTGGGGGACTGCAGCAGATCCCGAATACCCTTGGGCGTTCATTATCTACGGCGACAAGGGCACTTTAAAGGGAAGTGTGATGAAATATGAATTTATTCCGATAGGAGAAGGCGAGCATATTAAACAGGATGTTATTTTAGAAAAAGAGAAGTTTCCTGGAGATCTGAAGGAGCATCGCATAGAGTTGCATACAGCTCCAGCAACTAGACAGCACATGCTTGATCTTTTATCGGCAATTGAAAATAACCATCTTCCAGTAGCGGATATTGAAGAGGGCTATATTTCTACTGCAAGCTGTATTTTGGCTAATTTATCGATGAAACTGAATCGTCCTTTGGTATTTGACCCTGAACAGAAAATATGTGTCGATGACCCTGAGGCAACTCAGTTATTGAGAAGGCCGTATCGAAGCCCCTGGCAGCACCCTTATTCATAATTCAAGGGCTGTAAATCTGTTATGTCTTTGTACACCGTATCCCGAACTCTTTCATGAAGCTTAAACAAGACAATCTTTTTAGTATTTGATTCCGAATATTGATAAAAAGAGAATTAAAAAAAGATTGCGCTGACAGTAAATGTAAATTCTAAATTTCTACAGAATTCAGTCCGTTCTTTACTCGATTAAAAAGACGAGTGCAAGATGGATATCAATGCGACGATAATCGATAATTATGCTAGGCTTAGAAAATCGCTATTCTTTATGCCTTTATTTCTGCTCATTATAATTATAGTATTCCTATATTTCAATGACGCTTTAAATGTATATGGCTATACAACAATTCAGAAAAGAAGCTTTTTCGCTATAAACGCTTATTTAGGACAATATCCCATTCTTGAATCCAACTTTACACAGTTTGGAGATTGCTTAATTGGTCTGTCACTTTTGAGTGTTTTTGTTGTATATGGGCCTAAATTATGGGAAGCATTACTATCAGCATCTTTTATTTCTGCGTTCTTTTCTATCCTCTTAAAAGTAATATTTGCCGTGCCGCGGCCAGCCGCTGTATTTAATCCTACTAGTTTTCTGATCACGGGTAAGATACTCTTGGGCCATAATAGTTTACCTTCTGGCCATTCCATTACTATATATACAACGCTGACCGTTATCATGTACGCTTTTATGCCTCAAAGAGTATATTATAAAATAGTATGGTTTTTGGGTTTAACATGGATAGGATTCATGCTGGCGCTATCTCGGGTAGCTCTGGGGGCACATTATCCATTGGACGTCGTTAGTGGCTGCATTATAGGTTATCTTTCGGGACTATTGGGAATTTTTTTTAGCCGGGAACTTAAAATTTGGAATTGGATGTATAATAAACGGTATTATCCGATTTTCATTTTATTGTTCCTCGTTTTCAGTATTGTATTGCTCAATAGAATAATTAATGATAATTTGATCATATTTTATTTTACATTTATCTGCTTAATTATTGCACTTTATAAAATCATTACCGTTTATGCTAAAAAATAGCTTAAAATTAGTCCATTTTGTCCTATTCATAAGTGTGTTGAATTTTATATTCTTCCATTTTCCATTTTATACTTTTGTTTTTAACAACATTGATTACAGGAGCTTTGGCGGTGTTATTCTGATTGCTAGTTTAATGGTTTTAATGCTGGTCATGAATGCTTTTGTACTTTATCTGTTTTTTTCGCTGTCACGTCGTTTCGGGAAATCCATACTGGTGTTGTTCTTCCTGATCAATTCAGTCGCCGTTTATTTTGTCAATACGTATAGCGTGATTCTAGATGAAACAATGATCGGTAATATATTGAATACCCGGTATTCTGAGTCCAGTGGTTTCTTTTCATTCAAATTGATAGTTTACCTAATCTTTCTTGGCATTATTCCTAGTATCTTCATTATCAAAGCCAAAATAATAAAGGATAAACCGAAAAAGTTCCTTATTACGGCCTCACTATCGCTGTTGTTTATTGTTGTTTTAATATTTGCCAATGCAAGTAACTGGCTATGGATAGATAAGAATTCGAAGACTTTAGGTGCGCTTGCAATGCCTTGGTCTTATACCGTAAATATTTCGCGTTTTTATATTCACGAACATCAAAAGAATAAAAAAGAGATATTATTGCCCGACGCGACGATAACTGACCATAGAAAAACGGTGGTCGTACTCGTTATTGGGGAATCTGCAAGAAGGGAGAATTTTTCGCTATATGGATATCAAAAAAATACGAATCCTTTGCTTTCAAAGACAGCAAATCTTTATCATTTTGATGCAACCTCTTGTTCGACCTATACCACAGCAGGAGTAAAGTGTCTATTGGAGCACAAAAATACGGACGACTTATACGAAATTCTGCCAAATTACCTTTACAGAAATGATGTTGATGTAATATGGCGTACAAGCAATTGGGGTGAGCCTCCGGTACATATTAAAGAATATGAAACGAGTGACCAGCTTGCTGCAAACTGTAAAGGTGAAGGTTGTGCTTACGATGAGGTTTTATTAGCAGGTTTAAAAGAACGGATATCAGCGAGTAAAAAGGATAAAGTATTTGTTGTTCTTCACACAAGTACGAGCCATGGTCCAACTTATAGCAAGAAATACCCAGCTCAATTCGAAACTTTTAAGCCCGTCTGTAATAGTGTCGAATTAGGGAATTGTTCAAAAGAAGAGCTGATCAATGCTTACGATAATACGGTCGTCTACACGGACTATATTTTACACAATCTGATAGAAGACCTAAAAGGATTAAAAGAATATAATAGCGCGATGTTATTTGTTTCGGATCATGGGGAGTCATTGGGTGAAAATAACCTATATATGCATGGGCTCCCAATGAGTATTGCTCCAAAAGAGCAATATGAAATTCCCTTTATTGTTTGGACCTCCGATAACTCGAAACAGTTAAAATCAAATAAAACGCTGACTCAGAATCACGTATTTCATAGTGTGCTGAAATTTCTGGATATGAAAAGTCCTATCTATGATGAGCATATGGATATTTTCAAATAGTATGGCATAAACATATCAAGAATGATCGATTTGCATCGTGTGTGAAGACTTATTTTAATTAAGGAAAATATGAAAGATCAATCGAGCGAATTGCCTGACAATACTGCCGCCCGAACAGCTTTGTGGCGAGCACTGCATGTTCGAGAAGACGCTACACCTCATGTTCTTGTGGATGAGGTGGGGCTAAGACTGCTGGCCCCGGAAGACGGGTGGCAGGAACGGCCAGATATGAAATATACAAAGCGACTTAGGGCCTCTATCGTCGGTCGTTCGCGCTTTATTGAAGATCTGGCAAAGGAGCAATTTGAGCAAGGCGCAAAGCAATATATCCTTTTGGGTGCTGGACTGGATAGTTTTGCGCAGAGAAATATGGCACTACTATCCGATGTTGACCTTTATGAAATAGACCAGGCTGAAACATTGGCCTGGAAGAAAAAGAAGCTTATCGAAAACGGTTATGAAATTTCTGCAAATCTCCACTTTGTACCTGTTAATTTTGAAGAGTCTCCTTGGTGGGATACATTGTTGGACAAGGGATTTGATATTCATAAAAAGACTTTCGTATCCTGTACCGGAGTGACACTCTACCTGAGCAAAGAAGCTATTATGGATACACTTCATAAAATGACTTTATTGGTGCCGCAGTCTAGTATTGCTATCGCATTTTATCTTCCGCTCGAACAGCTTGAGGAGGAAGATCAGAGTATGCAAGAAATAGCCATCAAAGGAGCTGAAGCTGCAGGGACACCCTTTGTGAGTTTTTTCTCTGTAGAAGAAGTCAAACAACTTGCTGAAGAAATAGGGTTAAACGATATTCAGATTATTTCTACAGGTGACATTCGGAATACATATTTTAAGGGACGATCCGACGGCCTTACACCCGCTAGTGGAGAGATTTTTCTCGTTGCAAAAATTTAGGCCGAAGCCATTGCCGTAGTGTATCAAGGCAAAACTATTGTGATAATCCGAGCAATTTACTAACTGATTAGTTTGTGCTTAGAAGGGTGGTCATTTAACATTGTATACTTTGCTTTGAAATAATTTGGTGTCGATTTGATGTTCTTTTAAATCTTGTTCGACAAGGGATTTTATTTGCTCAAATTGTGATTCTGAAATGCCGTCCTGTTCTTTTGCCGCCATATAAAAATAGGTACCCTTGTACGATTGTACGATTGATCTCAACGAGGCAAAGTCCATGTTGTCAAGTATATCTTTTGTTGGTTTGTCAATATTTGGTACTGTAATCGATGTTGCGAACTGGATCTGCCGAAAAGTACTGTCTTGGTTGAAGCTGCGATTATGTTTCACTGGAAATGACTCTTTCGGATTGTAAACCGCAAAGTAGATAGTTCCTGCGCTGCTGTCCTGTTGCGCAAATATACTTTTACGCATAATGCTGTAGAACTTTGCTGTTTCGTTGACTACCGAAAGCTCATAAGAGACACTATCTGGGTGTTTAATATACTGTTCTAACAATCTGTTATCCTCAACTCTTCGTAAGCCAATAACATTGATCTCAGTCGAATAGGGATCTTTGTTTATATTCGGCGTAAACTCCAGTACCGCGTCCGGATCATTCGTCAGGAGAAAGACCGGACCAAATTTAATAGAATAGCTAGCTGCAACATCGCGAGCGCGTTGAACATTGTTGCCGTAGTCTGTTTCCATTTTAAGAACAGCAGACCGAAAGTTATTGGATTCGTTTTCTCTCTGCGAGCGAATAAAATCTGTACCACAAGTTTTTAGGAGCATAATTATCCCAAATACAGCTGAAACGGGAATTGCTATATGACGATAATCTCGCTGTTTGGATTCTTTGAGCTGTCCTATGATATCATGATCTACTTTTTCGTTTGTGACACCTTCTTCAATCTGAATTTCGCGGAGATCACGAGACTTATGGTCTACCTTTTTTGTTAATTTTAATTCTCTTTGTTCAAGATGATCTAATAGGTCTTCCTTGAATGCTATAAACGTATCAATATGATCTGTAGATTTTAGATTATTAGGATTGAATAGCCAAATTAATTGCCTTCCGTCTGTCAGTCTGATGCGCATAGATGGTGGTGGCGCTATAAGAACATTATACGCTGGGATATCGGCAATTTCCTGATATTCTACGCGGCCGTAGCTTTTTGAAGTAAATCCGTCATTGTCCAATTTTATTGTGTCCCATGTGTTTGATTTTTTTAAGAAACGCCAGACACCTAAGATCATTGTCAGAATCATGAATGGTACACTGACCCAAAAAAGCCAAGAAATATAATCCATCAACCAAACGGTGACAGCGATTGTAAGAAATGGTATGCCAATCAGCACCGTGAGGAGATAGACGATTCCAATTTTGTTCTGATATTTAAAGCTATATTCTTTCATGTTTTATTCTGATGGATAATCTGCTATGATTACTGACTTTACTCAAAAGTACAGAAATAATCAGTTGTGAAAAATCCATGAAAACAGGGATTTAATTAAGTTCAGATCAGCGATGAAGCTTTTTAAAATTTTGTTTTAACTTTATCATATTTTATGCTTCCATTGTCGCTAAACTAAATATTAATGATAGCAGGATATGTCTGTAAAAATAAAATATAATGCAATTTTCAAATGGGTTTTGTTTATACTCATTTCTGCGAGCTCTTTTGGTTTGTTGGCTCAATCTAAAAGTACCGTTAAGAAAATTATCAGATCTGATTTTCAGCAATATTTTGATCAATGTCAGGTGTCCGGTGCAATTGCGGTTTATGACCATAAACGTGGCACTTGGATTTTGTCTGATACGACAAACACACAGTCCCTAGCTTTGCCTGCATCAACCTTTAAAATTATTAATATGTTGATCGCTTTGGAGACAAATACTATCAAAGATGAGCATAGCATTGTCCAATGGCCAGGATCGACTGATACCGTAAAATATGGCTATCGCCCCAATATTTATAAAAATATTACTGTAAAGGAAGCATTTGAAGTTTCAGCTGGTTGGGCCTTTATCGAGATAGCGAAGAAAATTGATCGTTCTGTTTATCGAAAGTATCTTGAAGCATGTGATTACGGCAATGTAGATCTTTCGGAATCAGGTAGTGATTTTTGGAATTTTGGTTCAATGGGTATTTCTCCAATCAATCAGGTTGAATTTTTGAAAAAACTTTATACTGGAGATCTACCTTTTTCAAAACGCAACATGGATATTGTTAAACGTGTTATGATTTCCGAAAAAAACAATGATTATATCATCAGATCCAAGACGGGCTGGACAATGGCCAACCAAATGAATACAGGATGGTGGGTAGGCTACGTCGAACAAAAAGGCGATGTTTATTTCTTTGCAACTAGGCTTATTCAGGACCGCAAGTTTAACCGCCCTGATTTCTCGGACTGCCGGAAAGCGATTACACGAAAAATTTTTAAAGATCTAAAGATTTTGCACTAGAACTGAGGTTGTTCTTTATCAGTCAATAAATTATATCCCGACAATAGACAGATGGAAAATTTTAATCGAAAGAAACATTGGGAAGAGATATACGAAAATAAGCCCCTAGAATCAGTCAGCTGGTATCAGCCCAATCCAGAAGTATCACTACATTTTATACATCAATCTAGTCTTTCGAAAGAGGCTAAAATTATAGATATAGGTGGAGGTGATAGTTTTCTCGTTGATTTCCTATTGAAAGCAGGATTTGAAGATATTACTGTATTGGATATTTCCAATGCTGCTATTGAAAGAGCGAGAAAAAGGTTGGGAGATCAGGCGACTAAAGTCAAATGGATTGTTTCGGATATCTTAGACTTCGTTCCCGATACACGCTATGATTTTTGGCATGATCGGGCCACATTTCACTTTTTGACAGAAAGGAGAGAGATCGATCGCTACATCGAAATCACAGATCAGGCAATTTCAGCGCAGGGTGTTTTAGTTGTCGGCACTTTTTCTGAACAAGGACCAAGGAAATGCAGTGGTATCGAGATTAAACAATATTCGACACAATCTCTAACCGATTTATTTCAATCTTATTTTAAAAAAATTGAGTGTATGACGATTGACCACAGTACGCCATTCGATACGATACAAAATTTTGTGTTTTGCAGCTTTACTAAATAATTGTCAATAAGCGGGGGCACAATGCTGTTATCTCTAGAAAAGAGATTAGAGGCAGAGATGGAGAATATCCCTGCTATCACATTACCTAAACCTTATCTTGGTGAAGCTTGAGCAATTGCAAGAGAGGAGCGCGAATTCGATCAATGAACGATTGACAAAGAATCGCTGAGCTTGACAGCACAACTGTCTTGATAGAGCAGAAAATATATGTCGATTTGCATCAGAAGTGGCTCGGTCTCGATGTGCCCCCAATAGTTGCTTTTTTCAAAAAAGCATTTCCTTTTCTAACCATTCTTTTTCATTGATACCGAATTTTTAGGCTCCTTCTTTATGCCTGTTTCTGATAGTTTGTGCATTTTTTATTTAGAATTATTAAAAATAACTTGATATTGTGAGTTGAATTACGTTAAATTTGTGTCTGTTTAGAACGATTTTAAATAGAGTGCGTCTGTTTTGCGTTTTTATTCATACTTATGAGAAAGACATTTTTAACATTAATTTTTGCTTCTTACAGTATTATTCTTTGTGCTCAGCAAACCATGCTAAAAGGGATAGTAATGGATCAGCGGGCTAAACCTTTGGATGGAGCCACTGTTTTTATGGGTGCTTTTGATCTGAATGGTAGCACAAATGCTCAGGGAGAGTTTAGTTTGATTCTTCCCGTTAAATATTATGGTGACAGTCTTTTATTATCGATAAGCTATGTTGGAAAGAAAAGTGTGGAACGATGGATTGATACCCGAAAAAAGAATGAAAACTTAAGTTTTGTATTGGAGGATAACAGCCTAACACTGGAGGAAATAAATGTTAATCAAGAATTTAAACAGAATAAGAATTCCGTTTCATCGATTGTTTTTAACGAAGAAGCGATAGAAAGAGTACAAGCATTTAGCTTGATGGACGTATTGAATACATTGCCTGGTAAGCAAATGACAGCACCAAATATCAATGCTCCCCAAACGTTGAACCTTAGAAATACATTAGATGGTAGTAATACGCTTAATAATTCGCTGGGAATACCGATTATAGTAGACGGGGTACGACTTTCCAATGATGCTAATATGCAATCAAGACCTGTCGGTCAGCGTGGAATGGAGGGATCGGTACTTCCTGCTGTTACGAGTGGAAATACCGCTGATGTACCATTTAGAGGCGTGGATTTACGGGAGATACCTGTAGAATCTATTGAAAAAATAGAGGTTATCCAGGGGGTAGCTTCTGCTGAGTATGGCGAATTGACCGACGGCGCTATTCTAATCGAAAGAAAAGCAGGAAACTCGCCGTTGCATTTTACAACGAATATAAATGACGGCTCCCGAAATTATTCACTTAATAAAGGGTTTAGTCTCCCAAAGAACTGGGGCGGGATAACAACAGATCTAAACTATGCCATTTCAAATTCGAATCCACAGGATAAAGTACAGGAATACAAGCGGTACGGCACTTCACTGCGCTGGAATACGGCTGCATCACGAAAACTTCGCAATAAGTTAAGTTTAGATTTTAACATGCGAATTGATGATGCAAAACAGGATCCGGATGATAATTCCAAAAGAAAATATTACTCGAAAGAAATTGGTGTACGTTTTTCGAACACAACGCAATTAAACTATAATACACGATTTTTTGACGAGATCAGCCTCATGTTTTCTTATTCTATCAGCAAGCAAGAGAGCTTTGCCCAATGGTTGTTAAATAGCGGTAACAAACCCTATACAGCTAAGGATACGACAGGTATATATGAGGGCATTATTCTTAACTCCCAGTATCTGGCAGAAGAGGAGATTATAGGGAAGCCCATAACAGCAAGCACTAGCTTAAAATTTACGAAAAGGTTTCAGATAGGTAAAACTGTTCACAGTCTCCTGTATGGATTTAATGGTTCCTATGCAAATAATGGGGGAAGGGGGATTATTTCTGATCCAGATAGACCTCGATTTGTCAATTTTAATGATCAAAATATTAGACCTTATTCTTTTGAGCTTAATCCTGCTTTAATTAATACAGGCTTTTACGTGACAGACAACTTTCATTATAAACTGTTTGGTAAAAACGTGAACAGCAATTTTGGTGTTCGTTTTGATAATCAAAATGGAAGCACCAGCTTTCAGCCACGTTTAAATACAAGGATCGTTTTAGATAAGAGGTGGGCTTTAAGTGCGGCCTTTGGAGTTGCAACGAAATCTCCTACGCTAGCACACCGTTATCCATCACCTTCCTGGATAGATATTCCATTGATTATCGCGCAGAACACGCAAAGTTCCTTATATTTAGTATATACCGAGAAATTCATTACGAAGAATGAAAACTTAAAGTCAAGTAAATCGGAAAGTGCTGAGTTTAATATAGAATTTAAAAATTCTTGGATAACATCCCGTATCAATTCTTACTTTAAAAATAACAGAAATGGTTTTAATTCTGTCAAGGTCTATAAACCGTTTCACTTACCTGTATTCGATTATCATTATGATGAAGGTTTAAATCAGATCGTCTACCAAGAGACAGGAAAATACATAGATTACTACGATAAAGGCTATAATCGGATAGAAAATATTAAAAATTCTTATTCCTACGGTTTTGATTGGTCTCTGGCCTTTAGGGAGATTAAATCTATTCGTACAAGTTTCTCCACAAGTACTTCCTTTATTCTGTCTAACCAGGAGGATAAGGTTTTAGATATAAAGGATTTATCTTCTCCTATTCAGGTTAATGGGCAGCCAGTTTCTTACCTTTTATATCAACCTAGCAACCAAGGGAGACATGTTGTCCTTACAAGTAAGTTAAATACCACCACGCACATTCCTTCTATTGGATTTGTCATCATGACAAATACGGATATTTTCTGGAAGAATCGCTATCAGCGAAACTATAATGACAATTATCGAAAACCAGTGGGTTATCTGGATGCCAACATGCGGCAAGTGCTAATTAATGACGATTTAGCGTCATCTCTTCCCATGAGGGATCTAACATTGTCGGACAGTCAGCAACGTATTATTTATATGAATTTCTCCTTGTCGGTCGCCAAGGAAATCAGTAAAAGGATCCGTATCGCAGTGACAGCCTATAATACTTTTAATATGCAGCCCATTAGTTCCTATTGGGATCCCAATACACAGCAGGAAGTAGTCGTCAGCTATAATAGTCCTTTAAGCATTACGGGCGGAATATCAATTAAACTTTAACAAATACCATATACTATGAAACAGAATTATATTCTACTATTTTTCTCCTTAATACTGGCCTTATTTGGAGGCTGTAAAAAAGATATTGACGAAGTGCAACCTATCAACGTTAATGTGCAGTTATCGGTCAATCCCGAGGAAGTTTGGTTTGAGGTGCCTTATGACAAGGCTGAAATTACATTGATAAATAAAGGTAATGGCAGTTCCTATAAACTTCAAGCAGATACAAAGGGTAAAATTTCATTGCATAATATTGCTCCCGGCAATTACAGTATCAATGTCTCGTTAGCCATCTCAGCTGAGGAATATACCAAATTGACCGGGGTAAACCGTTCATCTATATTCTACCTAAACTATGCATTAGCTGATAAGGCATTATTTGCCGATGAAGATTTTAATATTAGCTTAGTGACAAGTGAACCTGTTGGTGGTTTTGTTATTAAACAGATCTATTATGCTGGATCGGATACCAAGGAAGGGGCTCTTAACCGGGATAATTTTATTGAAATTTATAATAATTCAGACGAAACTTTGTACGCTGATAGCTTAATGGTGGTATTAGCTTACGGAAAACCGAATAATAAAACTGATGAATATTCTTTAAGTAATAATCAGTACGATTGGAGTAAATCTATCAATATGGCGGTGTCCAATAATGCGAACGAAGACTATGTTTACGCGAAAGGAATATTTATGATTCCAAGTGATGGGACAGGCAAAAAATATCCTGTCGAATCAGGAAAAAGTATTATCATCGCTGGGTCGGCGCTAAATTACGCTGGTTCGTATAAGGACAACAACGGCAATATAATCGGTGCTCAAAAGCCTGAACTTACGGTAGACCTAAGTAATGCCGATTTTGAAGCTTGGTTGTATCCCTATGAACAAAAAATTCAGCCTGGACGAACGATCTTTGCTAATGACGTAGACAATCCATCCGTTACAAACGTGGAGGTTTTTCTTGCCCTAAGTATGCGTGATATGTATTTTCCACCACAAGCGAGAGAGTCTTTTGTATTGATGAAAGCTGATGGAAACTTTGATTTAAATAATATTCCTTCATTTGCGATCCCAACTATACAAACTGTAACAACCAGTACTGTACGTTACGCCCAAATGCCGGCAAGGTTTATTTTGGATGCTGTGGAGATTCAGGAACCGATTGTCGCTGACCAAATCCCACGTCGTTTACCGCAAAGATTTGACGCAGGGGCAATATCTGTACCTGGAGGAGCTTACTCGAGCCAATCTATCGTGCGCAAGACAGAAAAGAAAATCGGTAATAGACGTATTCTGAAAGATACGAATAATTCATCAAATGATTTTGGTGTGTTGCAACGCGCAAATCCGACTAAAACGGATGCATCATTTATAGATTAGAATCCATATGCGTTCAATTTTATTCATCATAGTTTTGATTTCCCTTTCTGCTTTGAGTTATGCTCAAAGCAGAAAGGATTCTATTTATAGCTATACCATCGAACATCACTTGGTTGAAAGAAATCTACTGAGGCCAGCTTTTCTTCAAAGAGATTCATTGATATCTTATGGGGATATTCGGGTTGCATATCAAATGGATAGGGGTGGGTTTCGAAAGGCGCAACAGGCTTACAAAGGTGTTGCTACAAGTTTCCAGGCCAATGGGTTTAACCGTTTGGGAAAGTTCTTATTGGGAGCTAAATTTACTTTTAACACCATACAAGAAGACAGTTTAGCCAATAGCCTTCGTTCGGGGCTTGAAGATTTAAGCCCATATTATCCTTATGCAAATAAAAGTGGCGACTATCAACGTCAGAACTACCTGCTTAATGCTTCATTGGCCTACGAATTAACGCATTGGGTGCACCCATTTTTTCAGATAGACTATCATAGGCATTGGAGTGCAGGCACGGTGGATCCACGTTTGAAGTCGAACAGATTTACATTTAAAGCAAAACCTGGTATTACCTTGAATTTTTCGAAAAGTACATTGGGGGTATACGGAATAATCGGACATGCGGACGAAAACGTTTCTTTGTTATACAAAAACATGGATTTTCAATCTTCAAATCTATACCCAGATCGAATATACTATATGAATTATGGGTATGGGACGGTTCGTCAAAAAGATAGTACGCGAACTAATATCAAATATGATAAATATAAGGGATTAGGCTTTCAGTATCTTAGCAAGTTCTATGGATGGCATACAAAGACGGAATTTGAATACCAGCAATATCACAATACAAATCAAAACTATAGCAAAAAATCTGTCCTTTTTAGTACTCCATTAGCTATTTATGATCAAAATACAATCAGCTTTTTTGTAGATGCTGTCGAATATAATGGCGACCGGGGGCAACAATTGTTCATTTTGGATGGACAATATAATAAAGGTACTGATGGCAACAAATTGACTACGGGTAGCCTAAATAAAGCCAATTATAAAGTTAGTACATTTTCCCTTACAGGACAATATTTTAAGCTTTGGGACAGACACCGTCAGGTTGCAAAAGAATTGGGTTTTCTTGTTGCCTACTATGCTGAAAATAGAAAAGATCTCTTGCAGGCGGTTGATTTTGAAGTGGGGCAATTACGTTTTGAGCCCTCTTTAAGATTATATCTGCAGAAAGGCAAAACGAAACTTATACAATTTTTATTTGCACCCTATGCAGCAATACCGACAGAAACTGCATTGGATTATAATCCCTTATCCATAAGTACCTTTGTCCAGCATGTTGTTTTTGGGGATTATTACTATTATAAGACCCGGTACCTAGGCGCCAAACTTGGTTTTGAATACAAGGACCGCATTTGGGGAAACAACCTTGCCTTATATGGAAAGTTAGATCTCCGAAATTCTTTGGGTACTGTTGAATTAAAAGATAATATAGAACCTAAATTTCTTGCAATGGGAAGTAGAATGAATATGGAAATCGGAATTCGACTTTCTTTATAAATTATTTTTGATAATAGTCCTAATAAAAAACTGATAATGAAAAAACATGTTGCAGTAGTGGTCGGTCTTCTCGGTTTTGTCGGGTTACTTTCTATGAAAGACCGACAGCAAGCTTTTGATGATGAGATACAGCTGTATTATCGAAGATCGGTGAACGAATGGCCAAAACCAACAATCGATGTCGGTGCTCATTGGAAGGAATTTAAGTCTTTACCGAAGATTGATACCAGCTATTTTTCGCTTATGGAGAAACCTGATGTGAAGCTGGGGAAATATCTTTTTTTTGACCCCATTCTGTCGGGGAGCAATCAAATATCCTGTAGCAGCTGCCACAACCCGCAAACTTCCTGGGCAGATAAGCTTACGGTACCAGTTGGCAATGATCATCTGGAAGGTACACGGAATACACCTTCTTTGCTGAACGTTTATGCACGCAAGGAATTGTTTTGGGACGGTCGTGCCGGTTCATTGGAAGAGCAAGCGCTGGGTCCTATCGAGGCACATCACGAAATGGACATGGAATTGACAAAGCTGATTCCCAAGTTGAAGGCTATTCCTGCATACAATAAATTATTTATAGCGGCCTTCGGTGAAGAAGATTATTCCATGCCAGAGGTTCTAAAAGCACTCGGTGCCTTTCAGCGGACACTGACAAGTAGACGAAGTCGTTTCGATGAATTTCTAGATGGTAATTATAAGGTGTTATCTGATCAGGAAGTTCGTGGGCTTCATTTATTTCGGACAAAGGCGAGGTGCATGAATTGTCATAATGGCCAATTTTTTACCGATGATCTGTATCACAATATTGGTCTCACCTATTACAAACGGAAATATCAGGACCTGGGGCGATACGAGATTACAAAGGATCCTGCCGATGTAGGACGTTTTCGTACACCATCCCTGCGCGACGTAATGAATACCGATCCGTGGATGCACAACGGACTGTTTTGGAATATGACAGGACTATTGAATATGTACAATAGTGGTATGCAGATGAATTCCGCTACTACCGAACAGAAAGCAAAAGATCCACTTTATCCTGTAACCGATCCATTGATGCAGCCCCTAAATCTGACGAAACATGAAATAAAAGATATTGAGTCCTTTTTGCACGCTATCACAGCGACTTCTTATCGTATGCGCCGTCCAGAAAGTTTACCAAGATAAATGACCGTCGAACAATATTCAGACTGTGTCAGGCTATTGTTCGACATGCTACATTTGGAGGAGACAGCTTCATGATAATTCCTTGAAAAAAGATGGGGTCTAAAAAGTAAAAACAAACTCTCTGCGAATTGCATATTTGAAAAGTCCCTGTATAGGTAAAATATCTGGAAAAAAGGGCTATCCAAGTTTTTTTGGACAGCCCTAATGTTTTAAACAGATACTGGTAGGGTGTTTATTTTTTTAAATATCGTGAATTCTAATGACTTATAAAGAAATTTTAAAAGGATGGTCATAGCTGCTTCTTTTAAGTAGGTTCTATAGATCGATCATATGGTTGACCAAAAAAAATTGAGAGAAATGCATCTCGCTATTTGCTTATGATTTTTCTTACTTCTCCTGTAAAAAAATAAACCTGTATAGCTCCTTTTTGTTCCGAGTAATTAGTATCTTAATACACTGTAAAGCCATACGCAATCTCATGTTTTGAGACCTTAATTGGGTTGTTAACTCGTTAGTCGTATTGGCTTCGAATCTCTGTCAAAGGAATATTGTTGCAGTGTTAAAAATAAAGAGAAAATACGAAATGAAAAAAATTATCGTCATTGCTGTGTACTGTGTTGTGTTGTTTATGTCATGTAACAATAGAGGTAGAGATAGGGATAATGATGAGGTTGCTGAAGTCAATCGCAGCGGAATTGCCTCGGTCGTAAAATCGTACTTTCTTTATCATGAAATAAAAAATGTCGATTATGAAATATATATCAATGATGAATTGGCAGGACAGTCTCATGATAATAATGGTGTTCCCGGACCATATAAACTGAATCAATACATAACCTCCGCGGGAAAGCAGATTGTCAAAATGAAAATTGCCGCCAATAACACTCAAAAAGAAATTACGGAAGAAATATTGCGTGAAATCAGCAAAAATGCGGGAATATATTTATTGCTCAACAAAGATTTTGCGCATATCCGGGAGCTTAAAAAGCTGGAATTTCCTCCGATAGACAAACCTGTCCTCGCGTATGAGTTTAAATGGGAATTTGAAGCAGACTAGCATAATTTGATCCTAGGATTGCATTACCATTTGATTGACCAGTCGAAAGTTATCATCATCAAAACACACTATTTTGACTTGTGCGATCGTTGTGTTCACAAGTAGGAATTGTTTGATGATACGAATAGATACTTCTGCCGCCAGTTCTTTAGGGAATCTATAGATTCCGGTACTAATATTGGGAAAAGCAACCGTATGACAACCATTTTCAGCCGCTAGTGTGAGTGCGTTGTAGTAACAGCTTTCTAAACTTTTAATCTCGTTATTTTTCCCACCATTCCAAACAGGGCCAACCGTGTGAATTACATATTTAGCAGGTAGCTTACCAGCTGTTGTAATGACTGCTTCACCCACCTTGCATCCACCTTGTCTGGCGACAATTTTACGGCAGCCTTCCAGAATTTCCGGCCCGCCAGCGCGATGAATAGCGCCATCAACACCTCCACCGCCAAGTAACGATGTGTTGGCTGCATTTACAATAGCATCGACTTCAACTTTTGTGATATCTCCTTTGATCACAGTGATTTTACGTTCCATTCTATCGTTTTATACAAAAAGGTCAACTGATTTTCAAATATATGGAAAATAAATAGTAGGGATTAAGGGCTTCTCCATTTCACTTAACCTGGCAAAGTAACGCCTAATGCTAAAAAAAATAAAAAAATATTGTGTAGTTAAATAGCTACATGTATATTTGTAGTCAAGTAGCTACATATTTGCCCAGCAACTCGTCGGTATGCGATTCAGGAAAGGATATAAAGCTATTGAGTAAGTGATACGAGGAGCAAAGCCAATGATAAAATGAAAACGATCAAAAATATAACAAGTAAATCAAATCATTATGAAAAGAGATAGAATAATTTATTGGATAGCAACCATATGGTTGGCGGTGGGATTGTTGTCAACTGCTATCATACAGATTTTTAAAATTCAAACGGAAGGAGCAGGCGGGGTACAGAATATAGCGCATTTGGGCTTTCCCAAATATATACTCCCTTTGCTTGGAATTTGGAAATTATTAGCTGTGTTTGCCTTGCTTTGGCCTAAAAAACCTCTTTGGAAGGAATGGGCGTATGCGGGTATTTTCTTTACTGCGACAGGGGCTTTATATTCACATATCGCATCTGAAGATTCTTTTTCTTTCATGGCTCCAGCACCACTGTATATTGTGCTAATAGCTGCTTCTTGGTATTTCAGGCCAGCAGACAGGAAATTCAGTTTGAGATAGGAGGGAAGTGTAGAAACATGCGATGAGTTTGAAGAGTTGCCCGAAAATATGCATTGGATTACCGATCCGGCAGGGACAGTATTTAATTTGCAGCAGCGCTAAAATAGCTTTTAACTTTTACGCTTCAGATGAAATATAGTAATTTCTGGTAATATTCCAACTCGGCTCGGATAATCCAGATACCCGAATCCAACATTTACATAGAGTGACTGATGTTTTTCGCGGTATAGACCAGCCCACTCGCGATAAGCATATTTCAATGGACTCCATTGATAGTTGGGGTTGTTATAACCGAATTGTCCCCCGTGCGTATGTCCACTAAAAGTAACATCCACGTTTGGATATTTGGGTATAATCTCAGCACGCCAATGTGAAGGGTCGTGTGAAAGCATTAAATTGACGGGTGAGGATTTATCTACTTTTGACATGGATAAATCGATATCTCCGTAATTGTTGGGATTATTGACTCCCCAGTTTTCAACGCCTATAATCGTAATTTTTTCATTATTCAAAGCGAGCTCTTTTGACTCATTAAGAAGAAGTTGCCAGCCGAGTTGTTGATGAATGGCCTTGAGATTGGCGAGATTTTGCGCTTTCGTCAATTGATTCTGATCAAAGAAATATTGTCTGTTAAAATGATATTCGCCATAATCATGATTTCCCAGTATTGAAAATGTACCTAATGGGGCTTTTATTTTATTGAATATGGGTAAATAATTTTCCATTTCGGAAGCGAAATCATTGACTAAGTCTCCTGTAAAGAATATGATGTCAGGCTTTTGCGCGAGCAACATGTCTACGCCTCTTTTTACAGCGGTTGGATGATAAAGACTACCCGCATGGATATCAGAAATCTGGGCAACGGTAATTCCATCAAATGATTTCGGTAAATTAGGTAAAATGAGATCAATATGTTTTACCTGATAATCATATAAATTGAAGGCAAATCCCCGCGTGAGTGCAACGAGTGGAACACTGGCGAGCAGGAGGCCGCTTTTGACTATAAAATCCGATCTTTTTATCGGCAGTACATGCTCCTCTAGATCAGATCTAGGCTGTGCTTTAATAAAACGTCGGCAGATTATTCTGAAAACAAGTACAATAGCATCGATTCCGATGAAAAAAAGAATTATGACCTTGGCAAATAGCAACGAAAGTGGAAAAAACACAAAACAGGCTGATGCGAAACTACTCCATTTAAAAAATAAATTAAGAAACATACTAAGGTAAGAAAGTATGCTGAAGGACCACCAAACGATGTTTGCTCGTATCGGATTGGATTTCCAGACTGTCAATGTCCGTAGTCTCATGAAGATTAAAAAATCTAATAAAATAAATAGCGGTAAAATTTTTAGATAAGCATAAAACTGTTGCAGCATACTCAGGTCTAACTAATGTAATGTCTTGTAGTTGGAATGATTGTTTGGACTATTAAAGCTAAGTTAATGCTTTTTTTTGAAAGCTTAATCTCAGTGTTAAATTATTTTAATATATCAAAAGCTATTTCATTTTGCCCTTAATCTTTATTTTAAGGGCGGTCCATATTATGATTTTCTCTTAAAGATTTTTATTTCCGAAAACTGTCCTTTCTCTAGGTCCCATTTATATTCAAATGCAATGGAATACCCTAAAGATTGAATTTTCCAAATGTTGTTTTTTTCCTTTCCGGTTATATAGTGTAGGAAACCTGACATCGCATTCTTACCGATTTCTTCAATATTTTGATTAAAAGGAATGATGCCATTTGAAAATGAAAATAGCTGCTGTGCCGCTTCGTCAGGTTGAAGCATATTCTTTTTTAAAGTTTGTATCAATTGTACATTTTCATCGGTAGATAAGCGTATTTCCTGCCAGTTCTGCTCTAAATCGGCGCCTTTTTCTGTATTCTTGAGTATTTCATTTTGGACTTTGATGAATCGCGATTGGTTCTTTAAATAGAACGCGGATAATTGCTGGTCAACGGTATCTTGCCATTCTTTGGGGGACGATTGCTGTATCAATTTTACTGTGTATGTATTCCAGCGGATTTTATCCATTTCTTGGTAGAGCATTTCTAATTCATTGGCTGGCTTATGAATTCCGAATGGTAGCTGAAGACTTAAGTATTCAGGTTGATTGGGCCGTGTATACTTCATATTGTGAATTACCATAGTCTGTAGATTAAGGGTAAACTTAAGCATGTAAAGCCTATTTGTGAACCATATTTGCCAAATATCATCTTTTAATTTTTTTGCGAATACCTGATTAGCAAAGGTGTATGCAATTTTTGATTCATCTGTCCCTGTATTGAATTTTTGATAAATAATAGGCTGAACAAGTCCACCGATAAGTCTTCCTATTTCAAGAGGCCGATAACATTGTAGTAAAGTCACGGTGGTGAATTGTGGGGTTTCCAGCATTTTGGAGAGATCATCATGGGGATCGCCTTCAAAAATAACTTGATCAAGAGCTGCTGGTGGAGGTGGGGTTTTTTGAAAATATTTGTTGCGCAAATTTGTTATAGTTGCATGTTCTCTCTCTGCGTATTCAACAATCGGATTAAATAATGCATACTGCTGTTTGGCAGTTAATGTGGAATCGGAGATTTTGCTGCCTATTTCAGTAATAAACTTTAAAAATTCTTTTTGGGTTTTTTCTCTGTTATGCTTTAGTGTGCGATCAAAAATCTGGGCGTTACACGTGAGCGTCATTAGTAGGAAAAGCAATGTTGACAGCTTTATTTTCGAATGCATCATGAGCCAATAGATTATATCTGAATATTACCATGCAAAGATCGATTTTTTACTTAACATGTTTAGGATATAAAACGTTCGACTGACCCAAATCGTACCCGATCGAAAGATAAAAGGCTAAATTAATTTTTTAAGCATAACCTTACTTTAGCGGCAGTTTGCCCTTATTTCAGTGGCCTAGCGATAAAAAATTGTACTAACTAAAAAAGGGGGAACTAACGTCCGATCTCAAAATTGACGTAGAACATCATAATTATAAGGGAAGACGGTTGGTAATTTTGATTAGGTTATTGCGTATATTAAAAAGAGGGTGTCTAAAAGTAAAAAAAAACTCTCTGAGAATTGGATAGTTGAAAAGTTCCTGTATAGGTCTAGTTGAAATATAAAGAAAAAAGGCGCTATCCAACTTTTATGGACAGCCCCTTTTTGTATTATGCTTCTCTTCTCAAGTCAAAAGAGACATATTTTTCATAATCAATTAAAGATCTCACTGGAGTCGCTAAGCCCTTTAAAAGCTCCATATAGCTTTTTGCTACGTTTTTCCAGACCGTTTGTTTCCCATAACTGCGTGCTTTGAAACGATGCCAAGCTAATAGCCGATGCGATGTATACAGTAGATTGATGTTTGCACGCATGGCTTCTATATCATTGAAAGGCGTGAGAATTCCACGTTCATCTTTCAATAAATCTTGAGCATGCCAGTAGGGCGTAGAGATAACTGCAGCGCCAGCACCTACTGCAAAAGATAAGGTTCCACTACTGATTTGCTGTTCATGGGGATAGGGGGACAGATAAATATCGCATGCTGTTAAGTATTCCTTTAGCTCTTCATCCGTCAAGAATTTATCAATAAAAACAACCTTATCCTGTAAACCTAATTGATCAACTAAATTTTGGAGTTCGAAACGATACGATTCTCCTTCATGCGCCAGAACATTTGGATGTGTTTTTCCGATGATAAGATATTTGAATCCAGGGAAGTCAATACCCGAAAGGGATCGAATGGCATGCTCGAGTCCCTTGCTCCTTCCGATTAAACCAAAAGTCATCATGACAAAGTTATTTTGGAGGTTCAATCTGTATTTGGCCAGTCCTTGATTATAATCAAATTGAGGCACACCGTGAGGTATAACTTTAATTTTATCTGTATAAGCTTCACTAAACTGACCCTTTAACAATTCAACTCCTTTTGGCGATAGACTGACAATAGCCTGAGATTTTTCCAGAAGTAATTCCATAATTTCTTTCTGCTGCAATGAAGGAGTCTGCAGAATAGTATGAAATATAGTGAGCAAAGGTATTGTTAAGTTGTTGGCAATCTGCGTGATGAAAATGCCATCCACACCCCCAAATATTCCAAATTCATGTTGGATAATACAATAGTCGTATTCCTCATTGATTATACGGGTAGCTTGATGATAACTATCAAGCCGATCTCTATGGATGACAAAACGCACCGATCCATCAAAATCTTCTAAACCCAGTTTAGATAATGCAATAATGTCAATTTGAACATTGGGATCGAGTTCCATCCCTTGTTTGAGATCTTTTGTGAAAGTTGCCAATCCACATTCTTGCGGAGGACATGTACTAATGATTGCTATTTTCTTCATAAGACTAATCCTCCTTTACCGCATTTTGTACCTCTTCCACTGGAAGATCTAGAATGGCCATTAACAACAAATAATAACCTTTTTCCAAACCTATTTTTTCTGCTTTTTTATCAATATTTTCCATATTCAGTACGCTATTTGAGTGTGAATTCTTTTGCTGTAAATGAATCAAAATTTATACCCAAAGACTGTTGAAATAGCTTTAACCGTAGTTTTTGAATGTAAATAACGTAGCCTAAGTACAGTACTACCGAAAAAAACAGATGAATTACGTATTTATAGCGTATAAAAAGCAAAGTTACTTTTCAACTTTTGGTTTTCCGTTTCTGGGCATACGTGCTTTGACCGTAGCTATTGTACTGGGCTGTTCGCCCGTCGTTGTTTTTGACGAAATAGGGGTTTCTTCAACCTGATGCACAGTGGTTTTCATGCCTTTGCCTGCAGGTGTTTTAGAAGACTTTGCACTGTCGATCGTTATATTTTCCTTTTCGGATATTTTGGCTTTTTCTAAATTGCGTTTCTCAATTTTCTTTTCTTTTATACCCTTGGTCAACAATTTAGATGCTTTTTCGAGACGAGAATTGAGTTTTTTGTCGCTCAAATAATCACCCAAGTAGGATAAAGAGTTTTTTAGGTTAATGACGATGTCATTCCGAAGTGTTCTTTTGGCGGATATTTTTGTCATGATGTAGAACTTTTTTTATATTTGGTTACATAAATATAACGTTAATTTAATATTTTTTTAACTGTTTTATGAAAGATATTTTTTTGTCAAAAGTAACTGACGTTGAAAACAATTGGAACCTTCCTTTGGTTGTTTAAGTTAAAACAATAATTTCATGAAAATAGCCACTTATAACATTAATGGTATCAACGCACGTTTACCCGTGTTGCTACGATGGTTAGCAGAAGAATCGCCTGATGTCGTTTGTCTCCAGGAGCTGAAAGCTCCTCAGGAGCGTTTTCCATTGAAAGAGATTAATGACCTCGGATATCATGCTGTTTGGCATGGACAAAAAAGTTGGAACGGGGTTGCCGTGCTCTCTAAATATGAGATCCAAGAGATCTCAAGGGAGCTTCCAGGAGATACCGAAGATATTCAAAGTCGCTATTTGGAGGTTATGATTCAACAAGTCGTCTTTTGCTGTATTTATCTGCCTAATGGTAACCCATTTCCGGGACCCAAATTTGATTATAAGCTGATGTGGATCGAGCGCTTAGCCAAGCGGGCCAAAACGCTGCTGAGTATGGATATTCCAGCGATACTCATTGGTGATTTTAATATTATTCCAACCGAAAAAGACACGTATAAACCTGAAAAATATATCAACGATGCACTGTTTAGAAAAGAGGTGAAAGATGCATTCAGTCAACTTCTACAGCAGGGATGGCAAGATTCCATTCGTCAGCTTTTTCCGGATCAGCAGGTTTATACATTCTGGGATTACTTTCGTCAGGCCTATAGTCGAAACGCAGGTTTACGGATAGACCATATTCTATTGAGCCCTTCCATTCAGGATCGTTTAATTGAAGGGGGTATTGATCGGAACGTCCGTGGCTGGGAGAAGAGCAGCGATCATGCACCAACATGGATCAAGTTACGGAATATAAACAATAATGGCTAAGAAGATCAACATAAGTGCGGGATTGTTATTGTATAAATTTCAGGCCTTGGAAATTTATTTTTTCTTAGTACATCCTGGAGGACCCTATTTTGCTAGAAAAGACGAAGGTTCGTGGACAATCCCTAAAGGAGAAATCGATCCGAATGAAGATGAACTCGATGCGGCCAAAAGGGAATTTATGGAAGAGACAGGCTATCTTCCCCGTGGAAATTTCATCGCGCTAAATCCTATTCAACAAAAAGGGGGCAAGATAGTTAAGTGCTGGGCAATTGAAGGCGATATAGATCCAGCGGTGCTCGTTAGCAATACCTTTGAGATGGAATGGCCGCCGAAATCAGGAAAAATACAAACGTATCCCGAAATAGATCGTGGAGATTGGTTTACGTTTGCAGAGGCCGGAAAAAAAATAAACGAACGACAGATTTCTTTTCTGGATCAAGTTATTGCTCATGTGACATGACTGTTCGGATGATACGGCTTTAATAGACGTTACTTTGAGGATTTCATTGCTTTCACCTTTTTTGTGTTATCATCCTTTACAAATTTTTGATACTCATCTGTTTCCATCCCATATAGTGCTACCTTTCCTTCACTGTTACTATGAATCCCATACCCATAGTTCTTCGCAAGCGGGGAGGCGCGGAGACAAGCTTGCCCCCTAGAGAAAAAAACTGTTCTGGCTGCCGGGTATTCGTCTGGCATGAGGTCTTTCCGTTCCGCATAAACCTGGAAAATAATGTCATCAGATGTATACTGATAAGGCGCCGAGGCAATTAACTCATATTGTCGTTCAGCTACGGTCTTATTACCTTTGGATGGCGGAACAGTTCCTTTAGCCACCTTGGTATCCGTAGCGGTTTCAATCAACGTATTAAAATAATTTGTCGAATGAGTTTTCATAATTTTAATTTTCTTTAATCAGAAAGAAGTGTAATAATACGAAAATCTGCAAATTAACTTGTTTAAAGTTGTCATTTTTCGTGTTAAAATACTTCAATGAATGAATTAATAGCCTAACGCAGCGGACAGTATTGTAGGGGACAAAACTAAGAGGATATCTAGCGATTTGAAAATGAATCGCTAGATATCCTCTTAGTTACTGATTCCTGTTGCTTACGGTGCTACAGTGCTGCCTTTATAGCTGCTAAGCAATCAGATTGGTATTTCATGATATTATCTTTATCGGAAGCGGATATTTTTCCTTCAGCAAGATTTTTTTCAATCTCGTTTTTAACGTCCAATAAAGATTTTTCCTTATCCAGTGCTTTGTCTGCAGACTCTGCGTTGATGCGGTCTACCCATGTTTTGCCCAATTTAGTATAAAGCTCTTTGGCTTTATCATTGGAGAGTACTGGCGCGGGCACTGAAGCTATCGCTGCATTGGCCGCGGCTTTATCTGAATAAACAACTGCTTCCGCATCCTTTGTAGCGGCGTCTTCCGAGGTTTTCATGGCCTCCTCATTCGCGTCAGCTGCTTTTTCCTCTGCATGTTCCATTTTCTCCGCAGCTTTTTCTTGTGGTGTTTGATTGTTACATGAAACTAGAATTGCTGCAGTCGCCAAAGAAGCGAGTAATGTTTTGTTCGAAATCATAATATTATTTATTTAGTGATGTTGTTTAAATAACAAGATCTATTTGTGAATAGTTTTATTATTTATTGTTTTTGTAGTTTAAATTGCTCTTTTATATCAATGATAGATTGATAACTGTTTTTTCATGGTCTTACGGATGAAATGAATGCGTGTTTTTATAGTTCCTTCAGGCATCTGCATATAATCAGCTATTTCGTGATATTTATAACCTTCGAGGAACATATTGAAAATTTCGTAATTTTCTTCCGAAAGCTGACGCAACGCTTTTTGAATATCATCCAGGATAAACTTGCTCGTGCTTGAATTAACTGAAATGGAATCGGTAACGGTCAAAGCTGCATATTCATCGTGATAATTCTCCGTCCGTTTTGTTTTTCTATACTGATTAATATAGATGTTGCGCATAATCACATATAACCATGAGCCTACCTTGGGGTGATCTATAATCTTCTCTATGGATTTTAACGCGTTGACCATTGTGTCCTGGATAAGATCATTCTTAATCTCTGGGTCTGACGTGAATTGAGAAGCGAAATTTTTGAGTAAGCTTCTTTTTTCTTGAAAAAATGAATTTATCTGGATATGTTGCATGTTGTTTCTTTATGTCATCAATACAACTGTTTTAGCACAACAACAGTGCAAATTTTGCCCAAAATAGAGGACCAAAATGCTTAAAAGCCGATTTTAAGTAAATATTACCGAAAATGTGATTTATACTTGATCGTATGTTAATAGTTTCATTATCAATGTGATATTGTTTATGTTAAAGATGCTTAATAAATTCTTCAACATTTTAAAACCGTATAAAATTTTCATTGATAGGATTTACTGCGCCTAACTATTTAAAACAGGTTATTTATACGCAAGCATGGAGAAAAGCGTAGGAGATAAGAGAAACTAAATCGCCATTCGTCTATTAATGTGCTTTAACAAAGGGCGGAACTGAGCTAAAATTCCTAATCAGCTTGAAAAGCTGGAGAATGTCCAGATGTGGAGATAAATAAGCGTGAATAAAACTTTTGCACCGCTTAGCTTCCTGAAGATGAATTTTATTTACAATAAGAAATATAACCGTATTGGGATAAAAATGATTGATAAATGAAAAGAAGAGTATGGTATCCTTAAATACGAGGCGATAGTCGAGTAGCAGCAATTCAGGTTTTTCATTGAAATGAGAATTGCTGCTAATGGATTCAAGAGATAAGGCTTCAAGAACAACCGTTGCAGGACTTTGTGCATGCTCGGAAAAGAGAATGCGGTATGCGAATAGTAGCTTTCTCACATTTGTGATAATACCGATATTGATTCTTTCCATAACTAACGATATTGTTGTTATTTACAAAGCCGCTACATATATTTATTCACTTATTTATTTTAACGGTATTGTCGAAGGTGATTCTAAAGGATGGCATTTTAGATTTGTATTGAAAGCAATTCCTGCCTTTTCTATTTCTTTTTCACTGACAATTTTTCGAAGAGATTGACTTGAAAAGCGATTTTTATTCTTGGTATAGCAAATTTCAACTCCTTCTGAAATACAATAATCCCTACCTGAAAAATCCATTAATTTATATTCTTCACCTATAAAATACTTGTGTACCGGCAAGGATTGAAGCATATCAGTAATGTCATCTTCCGATTCAAACGGAATGATTTCGTCCACAAATTGACAGCCCTGCAATTTGATAAACCTTTCAACCATCGTTTGTGCTGTATCATAATCATCTTCTTTCTGAATTTTTGAATCGGTTTTAAGGCCTACAATAAGATAATCACATTGACTTTTAGCTTCCTGTAGGGCAACAATATGGCCGACATGCAACATGTCGAATACGCCGAAAATAATACCTATAATCATATGTTTATTATTAGCTTATGCATTTATGCGCTTTAACGCGTAATTAACCCCTTCATTTATACTAACTACTGCACCTTTGTTACTTTTCTCTTTCGATGCAATTATTCTTCGCAAAGATGAACTCGAAAATCTATTTTCTCGTCTATTAAAATACAGTTCTATACCTTTCTCTTCGCAATATTGTCTACCCGTAAATGCTTTGTCCATGTACTCATCACCTAAAATTCGGACATGGATTTTGAAAGAACGCAATACATCTTCCAAGTCCTGTTCAGTGGCATAGGGGATGATCATATCGACATGTTTACATGCTTTTAATTGCATGTAGCGTTCAAATACAGATTGTGTTGGCTTGTTTTTCTCTGGCCGATCAAGTGTTGGATCGGTTTGCAGACCGCAAATCAGAAAGTCGCATTGTTCTCTGGCATCTTCGAGCATCTTAATGTGACCCGCGTGTAGCAGATCAAAGGCAGAAAACGTAATTCCTATTTTTTTCATGTTATAATAATTTAAAACTGCAATTATTGAAGAAGTACAGGTAGAACGTAGCTCAAACAGATTCGTTTTAATTTTAAATTATTTTTTTGCTTTATTATTTTCAGAAGCTGCTGAATATTTCCACATATTTTTTTGAAAGTCAAATGAACTAAAATTGCTGGCTGACGTTCTGACCTAAAAGAAATCCAACAAGCCATGCAGACGAATAGAGATGTATCCATTAATGAGCCACATATTACTTACAGAATTCAGTTTCATAAAGAATTTAACTTCTCAGATTTCAAAGAAATAATCCCTTACTTGAGAGAGTTGGGCATCGATACTATTTATGCTGCGCCTATTATACAGTCAACACCGGGAAGTATGCATGGTTACGATGGTGTCAATATGAATCAGATAAATGGTGAGTTGGGTACCTTAGAGGAACTGAGAGCTATTAAGAAACAACTGGACAACTACAAGATGAAATGGTTGCAGGATATTGTTCCCAACCATATGGCGTTTCATCCCGCGAATAAATGGCTCATGAACCTGCTCGAATTTGGAGAGTCATCCAAGTATCGCAGTTTTTTTGATACCTGTTATAGCTCTAACTTATTTGAGAAAGGAAAATTAATGGTTCCTATCCTGGGCAGGACTTTGGAGGAAACGATAGCAAACCGTGACATCAACCTCGTTTTTCTGGACAACTTTCTTCAACTTTCCTATCAGGAGAACCGTTATCCACTTTCACCTGAATCTTATTGTTTCATCCTCGAAGATTATTTGAAGGAAACACAGCCTGATTTTAATGGTCTTTTGGTTCAAGTAAATACGGCTCAGGCCAATGGAGATATCGGAGGATGGAAACAGTTGCGCGCTCACATTTTCAAAGACCTATCAGATGAGAAATTGAAGCTTATTCTTGACCAGTTTAATAATGATCTGAAACGCTTGCAGGAATTGGTGGCTCATCAGCATTATGAACTATGTCCTTGGTGGTTTACGAATGAAAGGATAAACTTTAGGCGTTTTTTTACGGTTAACGAACTGATTTGTTTAAATGTTCAGGACGGAGATGTATTCGAGCAGTCTCATCAGCTAGTAAAAGAACTCGTTAAAGAGGGGCTGATTGATGGATTGCGGATTGATCATATGGACGGGCTATATAATCCGAACGAATACCTGTATAATTTGAGGAAAACGGTCGGTCCAAAAATTTATATAATTGCTGAAAAAATATTGGAGCGGGGAGAGAAGCTTCCACTCGAATGGCCTATTCAGGGAACAACAGGCTACGATTTTTTGTCAGCTTGTAACAATGTTTGTTCCTATAAGTCAGGAAAGAAAGTATTAGATAACTATTATACGAAAATTACAGGGGAAAAACTGTCCATTAAAAAAGAACAATATATAAAAAAGAGCAGGATTCTTAGCGTTTATATGCAGGGCGAGCTTGACAATCTCACTAAGTTACTGACATCTCTTATTGGAGTTAACAGTCAAGATAAACATGATAGCATACGGGATATTTTAAAATCTTTTCTTGCACTATTCCCCGTTTACCGAGTCTATGATGACAGTTTCCCTTTGTCCACGTCCAGTTTTAAACTTTTGTCTTCACTTTTTGAAAAGTTAAATAGAAAGCCAAAACTCGACAAAGAAATGCTTGATCAGTTTCGAAATCTTTTTGAACGAGCGCAGGTAAATTCTGAATCGCCAAACCGAACTGCTTTGGCTGATTTTTTCCTACGCTGTATGCAATTGACAGGACCGGTAATGGCGAAGGGCGTGGAGGATACTTTAATGTATACCTATAACAGTTTTATCGCGCACAATGAAGTCGGTGATCATCCGGATAATTCTGGGCTTAGTAAAAAGAAATTCCACAGGTTGATGCAGGAAAGGCAAAGAGACTGGCCGCTGTCAATTAATGCAAGTTCAACACACGACACCAAACGCGGTGAAGATTCGCGTAGTCGCCTGTTAGTACTCACTGCTATGGCCAAAAAATGGACTAAACAGGTTCAGATTTGGCAAGATATCGTGTGGAATGAATATCGAAAGGATCTTCCGTACCCGAATGATGAATATTTTATTTATCAGTCTCTAGTTGCTTCTTATCCAATGGGAAAACAAGATGCACAGGATAATGTAGCATTTGAAAAGCGCTTTTTAGATTACTTGGTTAAATATCTCCGCGAAGGAAAAGAACGATCGACCTGGGAGAATCCAGATTTAGTCTATGAGACTTCAGTTCAGGAATTCGCCTCGTTTCTGCTTGATAAAGACCGCCCTTTTTTTACCAGCTTTTATCAGTTTATTGGAGTGGTTGCCGATTTCGGAATCTTAAATTCCCTTACACAGCAAATCTTAAAGTTTACGTGTCCCGGTGTACCCGACATTTATCAGGGTTCGGAACTTTGGAACTATAGCTTTGTTGATCCAGACAATCGACGGCCGATAGATTATCAATTAAATATAAATCTCCTACATGCTATTGAGAACATAGCCAGAGAGGAGCGAAGTCAATATTTATGGCGAAATAGATACAATGGGAGCATTAAATTATGGTTAGTAAAGGAATTAATAAAACTCAGAAGGGATGATAATGCTCTTTCCTCTGATAGCAGTTATATTCCTCTTAAAGTGAGTGGTCGGTACCGTAAACATATTCTGGCATTCGCGCGTCGGTCAGGAGACGATTGGATGGTGGTGATTCTTCCTTTACATCTTGCTGCAATAGGTAAAATCTCGAAATTCGTACTCGGCTCTTTTGACTGGTCAGATACCAAAGTTCATCTTTCCGCAAACCACTCCGTGAACTGGCGTCATATTTTCACTGACGTAGAAGGCGATGGAACAGAGGTTGCAGTAAACGCTATTTTTAGGGATCTACCGCTCGCGATCTTAAAATACAAAGATCGCTTACCTAAGCGGAGTTCAGGTATTTTGATGCATATCAGTTCATTACCGTCATCATATGGAATAGGTGATTTAGGAACTGAATCCCGTCGTTTTGTTCAACAGCTGCACTATAGCGGCCAAAGCTGGTGGCAGGTCCTTCCGCTGGGACCTACCGATGAATCGCAGTGCCATTCACCTTACAGTACCCTCAGTAGTAGGGCTGGAAATCCATTATTTATCGATTTAAAAGACTTATTAAGAATAGGCTTACTGAAAAAAAATGAACTAAAAGCGTTAAAGAGGAAGGATCATCAAATACTGGATTTTGCAGAAATAACCCGCTCAAAATACAAACTTTTGGAGAGGGCATTTGACCGCCTGCCAGCGGAGCCTCTCCGCGAATTTTCCGAATTTGCAGCCAAGGAATCTTCATGGCTTAACGATTATACACTTTTTAAAGTGCTAAAAAATAAACATAGAAATCTTCCTTGGTATGAATGGCCGCTGATTTACAGACAGCGTGATAGCACTGCACTGAACGATTTCGCAGCGGAATGCAAACAGGAATTGCAAAAAGAAAAGTGGTTTCAATACTTGTTTTTCAGACAATGGGATGCCTTAAGAAAATATGCGCGTGATTATGGAGTAAGATTTATTGGTGATATCCCATTTTATGTAGCTTACGATTCTGCCGACGTGTGGGCCAATCCCCAATATTTTTCACTTGGAGCAGATGCAGAGATGAAATATGTTGCAGGAGTACCACCCGACTACTTCAATGCAGAAGGCCAATTATGGGGAATGCCGACCTACAATTGGGCATCGCTTAAACAAGATGGCTACCAATGGTGGATCGATCGCTTATCACACAACTGTGCGCTATTCGATAAGTTGAGGCTTGATCATTTTAGAGCGTTTTCTTCTTATTGGGAAGTTCCCATAGAAGAAACTTCCGCTAAAAATGGAACATGGTCTGAGGGGCCCGGCGCAGATTTCTTTGAGAAGGTCAGTATGAATTTAGATAATATGCCTTTTATCGCTGAGGACCTTGGTGATATAGATGCTAAAGTATATCAGCTACGTGATCAATTTAACTTTCCGGGTATGGCCGTTCTTCAATTTGCTTTCGGTAATGATATGTCAAGCTCACCCCACATTCCACATCAGTATAACCGCAATTTGGTTGCTTATACCGGTACGCATGATAATAATACCACGCTTTCTTGGTATAACCAAGATCTGGATGTATGGAGCATAGAAAACCTTCATAACTATTTCGGGCAAATGCTTGAAAGCGGAAATATAAATGAAAACCTTATGCGGTCACTGTACTCCTCTGTCGCAGATACAGTCATTGTGCCGATGCAAGACATCTTAAATCTTGATGGATCTTGCCGCATGAATAGGCCTGCCAGTACAGCAGGAAATTGGCTATGGCGCATGCAAAAGGGAGCTTTTGCTTCAACAATTCAGGAAAAATTAATTGACTACACAAAATTATATAATCGTTAAATAGTAAGATGGAAACAAAAATATCTATTGGAAGTCCTTATCCTTTAGGAGCAACTTATGATGGGGAGGGTGTTAACTTTGCCCTTTTCTCCGAACATGCTGAAGCTGTTGAACTTTATCTCTATGATAGTTCCGATGAGCACGAAATCGCAAAATTTAAACTCACGGAGAAGACCCATCAGGTGTGGCATATTTATGTCGCGGGGATTAAACCGGGGCAACTATACGGCTATCGCGTAAACGGCCCCTATGATCCGGCGCAGGGACATCGTTTTAATCCACATAAATTGTTGATTGATCCTTATGCAAAGGCAATTTCGGGCACTGTAAAATGGAATGACGCACTATTCGCTTATAACATAGGAGATGACGATTTGAGTATAGATACAACTGATAGTGCTCCTTTCGTCCCAAAATCCGTTGTGACGGACGATAAATTTGATTGGGGAAACGACAATCCGCCACGTATACCGATGCATCAAAGTGTAATTTATGAAGCCCATGTAAAAGGATTTACAGCGATGCATCCCGACATTCCGGAAGAAATAAGAGGAAGCTATGCTGCTATGGCACATCCAGTTGCGATAAATTACCTGAAAGAATTGGGTGTCACTGCGGTTGAATTATTACCTATACACCACTTTCTGACTGACCGTCACTTAAAAGATAAAGGCCTGGCCAACTATTGGGGATATAATAGTATTGGTTTTTTCGCCCCTGATGTTCGGTATTCTGCTTCCGGTACACATGGACAGCAGGTTTTTGAATTCAAGGAAATGGTGAAAGCGCTGCATGCGGCAGGAATAGAAGTTATCCTTGATGTTGTTTATAACCATACGGGCGAGGGGAATGAGATGGGGCCTACACTTTCCTTTAGAGGAATAGACAATGCTTCTTATTACCGTTTGGCTGAGGATCCGCGTTACTATATGGATTTTACAGGAACTGGTAATACCTTGAATAGCCGCCAGCCAAATGTATTGCGGTTGATTATGGATAGCTTGCGTTATTGGGTGCAGGAAATGCACGTTGATGGATTTCGCTTTGATTTGGCATCGGCATTGGCACGTGAGCTCCATGATGTCGACAAACTAAGTTCTTTCTTTGATGTCATTCATCAGGATCCCGTGATATCACAGGTTAAACTAATTGCTGAACCATGGGATATTGGAGAGGGGGGATATCAGGTTGGCGAATTCCCCCCGGGCTGGGCCGAATGGAATGGAAAGTACCGTGACTGTATCCGTGATTACTGGATTGGAGCGGACAGTATGATCGCCGAATTTGCCAATCGTCTTACAGGTTCCTCCGATTTATACCGTGGTGACAATCGTACGCCTTCGGCTAGTGTCAATTTCATTACCGCACATGATGGATTTACACTTCACGATTTGGTATCGTATAACGATAAGCACAATGAAGCTAATGGCGAGGATAATAATGATGGAGAAAGCCACAATCGTTCCTGGAACTGTGGTGCCGAAGGACCAACAGACGACCCAGCGGTAAATAGTCTAAGGGAAAAACAAAAGCGAAACATGCTGGTAACCTTATTTCTTTCTCAAGGAGTACCGATGCTTGTCGCTGGAGATGAACAGGGAAGAACACAGCAGGGTAACAATAATGCCTATTGTCAGGATAATGAGATTTCTTGGTTGGACTGGAATAAAGCAGATAGCACCTTATTGGATTTTACCAAAAAACTGATCCATTTTCGACGCGACCATCCGATATTCTGTCGCCGCAAATGGTTTCAAGGATTGCCTATCCGTGGTACGGGTGTTGATGATATCGTCTGGTTTCTCCCTGACGCATCCGAGATGGACGACCATCATTGGCAGGAAGATTATGCGCGGTCCCTTGCTGTATTTTTAAATGGTGCAGGCATTAGATCAGTTGATACGGATGGAAAGAAGATCGTGGATGCTAATTTTTATCTGTTATTTAATGCGCATTGGGAAGATGTGACGTACAAACTCCCCAGTGAAAATTATGGGACTAGTTGGTGCAAGATCTTAGACACGAATAATGATACGATAGAAGATTTTGGACAATTTGCAGCTGGAGATACTGTTTTAGCGCCTTCACGCTCCATTCTTTTATTTCAATCAAAATAAGACGGAACTGGCATATGAGGAAAACAGGAGTTAATCACATTGGAATTCGTTTCAGTCATGAACTATCTCAGATTCGTGTATGGGCACCAATGGCGAAAAATGTGAGTTGCCGACTTGCTGAAAATAGTGTGGAGATCCCACTGAAACCGGAGCAATATGGCTATTGGTACGCCGAAAGTAATTTAATCGCTGCCGGAGATCTCTATAAAATTAGTGTGGAGGGAAAGGAATTTCCTGATCCGGCTTCACGTTCACAGCCAGAAGGGGTTCACGGCCCTTCGCAGGTTGTCGATCTTGAATTTCCCTGGACCGATCAAAATTATCAACCGGCAGCTCAGTCCGATTTCATTATCTACGAGCTTCATGTGGGTACATTTACTTCATCTCATGATTTTGATGGGGTTATTAAGAAGATCCCCTACCTAAAAGATTTGGGGATCACGGCTATTGAAATCATGCCGGTCGCGCAGTTTCCCGGCGAAAGAAATTGGGGTTACGATGGTGTTTTCCCATTTGCTGTACAGGATTCTTATGGTGGTGCCGCGGAGCTCCAAAGGCTGGTTAATGCTTGCCATGAGGTTAATATGGCTGTTATTTTGGATGTAGTTTATAATCACATCGGACCAGAGGGAAATTATTTGCCTAATTTCGGCCCATATTTTACGGATAAATATCACACCCCTTGGGGTGAGGCTTTCAACTATGACGACCGTTTCTGTCATGGGCAGCGGGACTTTGTGCTAAATAATGTACGGATGTGGCTGGAAGAGTTTCATATCGATGCTCTTCGGATGGACGCTGTACACGCCATTAAAGATTTTAGTGCGGTCCATATCCTGCAGGAAATTCGTAAAGAAACAGATGATATTATCGCCACATCAGGTAAAGAGCGTTTTCTATTCGTTGAGTGTGATCTCAATGATAGACGATTTCTGGACCCTTTGGCAAAAAATGGCTTTGGTATGGATGCTCAATGGCTAGATGAATTTCATCACGCCCTGAGAGTAGCAGTAGGCGAAGCCAAGAAAGGGTATTATGAGGAGTTTAATGGATTGGATGATCTCGCAAAGGCCTATGAGAAAGCTTACGTTTTTGATGGTAATTATTCTTTCCATAGAGAAAAATTCTTCGGAACAGACACCAACGACATTCGCTGTGATCGATTCATCGTTTTCTGTCAAAACCATGATCAGGTCGGCAATAGGATGCTGGGTGATCGTGCCGCCTCGCTTTACCCGCAAGAAAGAACACGGCTCATGGCTTTTGCCGTTTTCATGTCCCCTTATCTTCCTTTACTGTTTATGGGCGAGGAGTGGGGCACAGAAAGAGCCTTTCCGTATTTTGTCAGTCATGGTGATCCGGAACTTGTTGAGCTGGTGAGAGCTGGTAGAAAAGAAGAGTTTAAAGATTTTCTTACCGATTCTCAAATTCCTGATCCGCAAGAAGAAGCGGTATTTACAAAGGCGGTCCTGGATTGGGACGAACTTAATCTTGAGTTGTGTCAGCAACATTTGTCGTATTATAAATCACTGATAGCATTCCGGAAAACGAATCCATTGCTAAAAAATCTGCAGCGGAATGAAATGACAGTTGAAAGTTTCCTTGACAAAAAGGTACTGCTCATACGCGTAAAAAAAGACGATAGCTGCATGTGTATAATTATGAACTTTTCGGACCATACACAGCAAATAAATCTACCGACGCATCAACGATGGAAATTAATATTTGATACCAACGAAATGAATATCGGGAATTCGATAGATACTAATACTTTCCCTGCCGCAGAGGTAGCCTCTTTACCTTGGTCAGGAAATGTTTATACCTCCGCATCCAAATAAATAGTTTTGCAAGGATTAGTGCTGGCGATTGAATAGGAATTAGTTAATGTGGAAGCTTAAAATAAATAATCCAAACAAAGTGGTGAAAAGTATTGTTCATTAAATAAAGACTGCTTGTCCGGTCATGAAGAAAGTTTTAAAGCTAGGGTCTTTCCAACCTAGCTTTTTTTATTTTCTACCGAAATAGTCTATGAATAAGCATTAATATCAGTACGTTGAATTATTCAAGCTCCTGAATAAACATTAGACAATCGTTTGATCCGTTTTTCGTCGTTATTTTTTTATATATTAGCCATAGATATGACATGTTTGAAGAGGGGTGCTAGATTTACGATGTATGGCAAATTATCTCTTTCGAGAATTTCCTATTAGTAGCAAATTAAAAGATTAAAAACTAGCAAAGTATGCGTCAACTGGAGTGTCACGAAGAAGAAATCCATTTATGTGGTAAAATTCAATTTTTCGGTTTCCTTTGTATTTTCAATGAGAGCGGATGTATTGCCGCAAGTGAGAACCTATCTTCCGTACTGGAAATTCCTATGAAGGAAATCTTGGGGAGATCGATCGGTCAGCTATTGCCTTTGTTATCATCAGAGCAGGAGTGGAATCTCAAAGAGATTGAAAGACAGATCACAGGGGAGATATTTACCCGTTTTGTGGAACGTATCCGTATCAAAGGTGTGGATTATTATCTAAGCATTTACCGATATGATGACAAAACATACGTTGAAGTTGAGATCTGTAGCGAAAATCATCTAAAAGCGACCCGTTTATTCTATTATGCAAAATATCTAGAAGAGCAGCATGGCAATGCTTGGCAATCATTAACGGTATTGATCCGCCAGATTATTGGTTTTGATCGTGTTATGGTATACCGTTTCGAAGAGGATAATAGTGGGCAGGTAATTGCAGAGTCCCTGGCCGATGGAATGACCTCACTGATGGGGTACCGCTATCCAGAATTTGATATCCCTGCGCAAGCAAGAGCACTTTACGTCAAATTCCTTGCGCGACATGTTGCGGATGTCGATGCGCCGACTATCGCTATAAAAGGCTTGGAGGCAGGAGAAATTGATCTTACACGTTGTAGCCTCAGGGCATTGTCTCCAGTACATTTACAATATCTTAAGAACGCTGGTGCGCGCGCCAGCGCCAGTTTTTCGATCGTTATCGAGGGAAAACTTTGGGGGCTGGTAGCCTGTCAGAATAGTCTGCCTTTGAATGTTGACCTTGCCCAACGTCATTTATGCGCGTTCTTAACGCAGTACGCTATCAACTATTACCTTTCAGAACATCAAAAAGAAAACCTTGTGGCCCAGACGATAATGGGGGTTATGGAACGTGATCTGAAGTCTGAACTATTGGTAAACAGTGATATTGGAGTCGTACTTGAGCGCTTTGCACCCCAAATCTTGGAAATTGTTGGGGCAGATGGATTGATGATCAAACATGACCGTGGTTACAAAACCTGGGGTGAGGTGCCCACAGAATTACAGCAGCGTCAGATTGATCAGTATATAGAAATACAAGGCGAAAGTGACTTATTTTTTACGTCAAATTTTGTTTACGAGGAGGAGCCGCTTGAACAATCGGTCATATTCCCGGGTATTCTCCGGATAAATATTCTTCCCAGCAATAAATGGCATATCTATTTATTCCGTAAAGAGCATGTGTACGAAGATGTATGGGCTGGGAAACCTGAAAAAATATATCATTATGATCCCGAAAGGGAAGTAGAGTTTCCGTCACCCAGGACATCATTTGAAGCTTGGCGTGAAAAGATGAAAGGCAAGTCTGTCAAATGGAAGAATGCTGAGCTTTCTTTTATGGAGAAAGTCGCACAAATAACGCAACAGGCTATTGCCCAACGGGGAGGAGAAATTGCCCAGCTCAACAAGGAACTCGTTAGATCAAACAATGCCTTAGATACATTTGGCTATACGTTGACCCACGATCTTAAAAATCCCCTTTCCTCGATAAAGCTTGCTGCACAGATGATGTTGATGAAAGATGATCTTCCGAAAGAGATGTTACGAAAAATGGCAACGAATATCATGGATGCTACAGGATTGATAACAGAAATGATGGACAAGGTTTATCAGCTTACACAGTCTAATTATGTAGCTTTTAAAACCGAACTGATAGATCCTCGAAACAAAATCCTCAATATTCTCGAGAGCTGCAAGCAGCAGTTTGAAAGCGCAAGGCTGGAATTTGTTTTAGGGGAAACATGGCCAATTCTCGGAGAAAGAACACTTTTATATCAGCTGTTTTTAAATCTAATCGGAAACGCGATAAAATATAGCAGTAAAAAAGAACAGCCAAAGGTCGAAGTTTATAGTGAAAAACACGGACATTCAATTTGTTACTATATTAAAGACAATGGGATCGGTATGGATATTAAGGACGACAGTAATATATTTGAAATCTTTAAACGGCTTCCTAACTCGCAGGGCTTTGAAGGATCAGGGATTGGGCTTTCCATCGTAAAACGTATAGCGGATCGTCTTGATGCAAAAGTTACCGTTGAAAGCCAACTTCATATAGGCACAACCTTTTGTGTCAAATTTAAAGTTTAATGATAAAGTGATTATTGGACAAACAGAAACAGGAGCTATTAAGGCTCCTGTTTCTGTTTGAACCTTTTTGTAATCTTTATTTTACACACAATATCCCACTCCCACGCCAAACGCCATTTTTTTCCCATCAACTTTTACTTTTTCTTTATTGGTGGCTTCTACAATTCTATTAGACAGGAAAACTTAGAAATACTTTTTGAATTAAAACAAACGAATAGTGGATTGGAAAAGTTCCTATAAGGAAACATGTCATGTTGTTTCTCCGAATGTACACCATGAAACATGAATCAAAATTTTTCCAAAGTTTAAGGAAGTTATTAATTTATAAACCCATAAATCCATGATGATGAAAAAGAAAGAATCGGGAACTAAAAAGGTTGAACAAGTTGAAAATCGAAAAGTTAGCGCGCTAAGACCCCATACGGCAGATGCCACAGGTCAACAAATGACAACGGATCAAGGAGTGAAAATCAATGATGATCAAAACTCCCTGCGTGCGGGGGACCGGGGAGCTACACTCCTGGAAGATTTCATTCTTCGCGAGAAGATTACCCATTTTGACCACGAACGTATTCCCGAACGTGTGGTGCACGCTAGAGGTTCCGGCGCCCATGGTGTTTTCAAATTATATGAGCCTTTAGCTGATTTGACAAAAGCAGGTTTTCTGAATGATACGGAAACTGAAACACCTGTGTTTGTGCGATTCTCTACGGTTGCTGGATCAAGAGGATCAACAGATCTAGCCCGCGATGTACGCGGTTTTGCAGTCAAATTTTATACAGAAGAAGGTAATTTCGATTTGGTCGGCAACAATATGCCCGTCTTTTTTATTCAGGATGCCATGAAATTCCCCGATCTTGTTCATGCTGTCAAACCCGAACCTGATAATGAAATCCCACAGGCAGCGTCGGCGCATGATACATTTTGGGACTTCATTTCCCTGATGCCAGAGTCGGCTCATATGATTATGTGGCTGATGAGTGATCGGGCAATACCGCGAAGTTATCGGATGATGGAGGGATTTGGTGTTCATACTTTTCGGTTTATCAATGCTAAAGGCGAATCGCATTTTGTCAAATTTCATTGGAAGCCATTGCTTGGAGTCCATTCGGTCGCATGGGACGAAGCTCAAAATATATCCGGTAAGGATCCTGATTTTCATCGAAGGGATCTTTGGGATGCTATTGAAAGTGGTGCCTTTCCTGAATGGGAACTTGGTGTACAGGTCATCCCCGAATCTGACGAATTTAAATATGATTTCGACCTATTGGATCCGACCAAGCTCGTTCCTGAAGAGCTTGTACCTGTTCGGCCGATTGGAAAAATGACATTGAATCGCAATCCAGATAATTTCTTCGCCGAAACTGAACAGGTTGCTTTTCATATCGGTAATATTGTACCAGGTATTGATTTTACAAATGACCCTTTGTTACAGGGGCGGCTGTTTTCCTACACAGATACCCAGCTTATTCGGTTAGGCGGTCCCAATTTTCACGAAATTCCGATTAATAGACCGATCAGTCCTTCGCACAACAACCAGCGTGACGGATTTATGCGGCAAAGAATTGACCGTGGAAAAACGAGTTATGGTCCAAATTCACTAGGAAATAATGATCCGGTGCAGGTACAGGAGGCTGAAGGTGGTTTTAAAAGCTATCATGAACGCATCGATGCTCGGAAAGTGCGCGCAAGAAGCGAAAGCTTCCGCGATCATTTCAGTCAGGCAAGGCTGTTCTATAATAGTCAATCCGAACCGGAAAGAAATCACCTTATTGATGCTTTTAGTTTTGAACTTGGCAAAGTTAAATCAGTTCCAGTGAGGCAGCGAATGATTGGTATACTGTCTCTCGTAGATCAGGGACTGGCCGCTGAAGTTGCATTCGCCTTGGGATTACAGGTTCAAGAAGAGCTTGAAAAGCCCATAAATAAAAGTCTTCCTGCGGATGCTGATCCCGCGGACTATGAACCTATTCAGGTAAAGGAAAAATTGAAAAAATCGGCTGCATTAAGCATGGAGAATACCATAAAAGACAGCATAAAGAGCCGGAAGATTGCCGTGCTTGCCGCAGACGGCGTCGATGCTAATTCATTCAAACTAGTGGCAGACGCTATTCGTGCAGAAGGGGGAATCATCCATGTTATTGCACCTAAATTAGGGCAGATTACGAGCTCAGATAAAAAGCAGATTCCCGTCGAAGAAAGTTTCTTGACGGGAGCATCCGTACTTTATGATGCGATTTATATTCCCGGAGGGAAGAACAGTGTGGTTACTTTGCAGTCGAATGCGGATGCAGTTCATTTTCTAAACGAAGCGTTCAAGCATTGTAAAGCAATAGCTGCAGATGTGGAAGCTAGTCCCGTATTGGAAGCGACTTATTTTTTCAGTAAAATATATCAGGAATTTTCAGCAGAAACGGTTCTTGACGAAGGTATAATAGTTGATAAAGATGCGAAGTCCTTAGCGGACAAGTTTATTAAAGCCATTGCTAAGCACCGATTTTGGGAGCGAGAAAAATCCAGAAAAGTACCCGCATAGTATGAAAAGAGATAGCCCGCTTAAGCGGGCTATTTTATGAATCAAATCTTAGTGCTGTAACAGCGAAAGTGCAACGTCATTACCTTGTTGTGCCGCCAAGTCCCTCACCGACAAGCCTCTAACGTCAAGTATAGATCTATTTGCACCATTGTCAAGCAAGAGTTTAAGAATTTCATTTCTGCCAAACATTGCGGCAAACATAAGCGCGGTACCCCCGTTTCCATGTTGCAGATTTAAGTTTGCGCCATAACTGATTAACAATTGGGCAATATCATAATATCCTTTGAAAGCAACACCCATCAGTGCCGTATTTCCACCATTATCCTGTGCATTTACGTCGGCACCTGCTTCCAGTAGTAGTTGTGCTGCAGCCAGCTTATTGTTATAACAGGCGATGATTAAGGCTGTATAGCCTTTACTATCTCGCGTATTTAAATCGACTTTCTGATAGATCAGCTCACGTAGAACTTCAATATTGCCCAATCGGGCGGCATGGATCATAATTTCTGTATTATTTGTCATAGTTGATTTAAGTTTAAGGCATAAAAACTTAGATGGATTTTGGTCAACTGCTTAATGAAAATCCATTTTTATTTTGAACACAAATGGCAAACGAAACGTCTGCCGTAAGCTGGAGTCCATGTTCAATGATTCAATGAATAAGCATCGGCATAAAATGGAGTTAAAAAACTTTTTTAAAATAAAGCCGAACATCACAAACGTCCGGCTTTATTCGATCGCTAGTATTTGGTGTATTACCTTACGCTGCACCACGAATAACACGTAGCAAGACGACAATAATGGCAATCACCAATAGCACGTGGATAATATTTCCTGTAGCATAACCTCCAAAAAAGCTTATGGCCCAGATAATGACCAAAATAACAGCAATGATATACAATAAATTTCCCATAATTTGTTTTGTTTTTTTCATTAGAACAGCATTCGAATGATTATGGTTTGTTTTGAAAAATTATTTTAAAATCAACTCACTGTTCATTTTTTTCTACGGTTAAAAATTGACGCTCTCTAAAAATGAATGATTAAACCTGAGATAAACGTATTTATAACATTTTACTGGTAAATAAATACCTTATTATCTTTTTTTATTAGTTGCTTATTTTTTGATCACTATTTAAATTCCATACTAAATAGCATCTGAAATTTGCTTTATACCTTTTGAAAACTGGAAAAACGTATTTCTACTCCTTGCATTGTTATTTATTTTTATCAAAAATGAGGCTTTAAAAGTAGCATCCTTCTTGTTACCCTGATATTGTAAAACCATTTTAAACAATCAGTTGAATCAAGAAAGAGGATAAGCTATGAACAACTACAATTTAAACGTACTCATTAAAGAGAAAAGAAGTTTACTTAATCATTTTGCTGCTAAATTTACAGCTGATCCGGATGAAAAGGAAGATTTGATCCAAGAGACCTGGATAAGAGCAATGAAGTCTATAGACAATTTTGTTCAGCATCCTAAATTAATGAGCTGGTTATATGTTATCATGAAACATACTTATATCAATAAGTATAGGAAGGCAAAACGTGTTACTGAAATTCAGGATCATTACGTCGCTCTTGAAAGCACAAATACCTCTGAACTCAATAAGGGCATCAATAAATTTGTGGCCGAAGATATTGAAAAAGCGATGCGCAGTTTAACGGAAGAGAACTATGAAATCTTTCGGTTGTTTTTAGATGGTTATAAATACCACGAAATCGCATCTTATTTTGAGATGCCAGAAGGCACAATAAAGACTAGAATTCATATGGTACGCAAAAAGCTGCAAAAACAGCTTAAAGTATATCGATTGAATTAATGGTCCCAAAAGATATAAGAAATGCTAGACGTAGATCGTCTAGCTTTTCTTTTTGAACAAAATACTGCGCTTACCGTTATCTATCGTATTCAGGAATCGCAACCACATTTACTTATTTTTTAACCAAACAAGAAGCTTCTTTATTTTGTTGTTATAATTAAAGTTTATTCAATTCGTAACTTATTTCATGATCATGTCTGAAAATCAACTTCTGCAAACGCTTATTCGAGTTCAGGACGAGCTCTGTGTCACCATCTCTGTCAATACCCATCGTACGCATCCCGATAACCTCAGTGACAGAATAAAAATTAAAAACTTTACGAGAGAAGCAATCGACAGGCTCTTGGATAAATATGCGAAAAAGGATGTTAGCGGTCTGATCGAAAAATTGGAAAAGATAGAGCATGATCTCGATATCAACTATAATCTTGAAAGCCTGCACATATTCGTGTCAGCGACCATCGCAGAAGTTTTCAAATCCTCTTGGGAGACGAATCAAGAGGGCGTCCATATAAGCAATACATTTGCTGTACGGCCTTTGGTCAAGGAGATTGGCCGTCAGACAAGTTATCTTGTGATGCTACTCTCGCAAAGCGGTGTTCATCTTTTCGGTGCTCTGAACGGTCGTATTGTCGAGGATATTAGCAATGAAGAGTTTCCTATTCCCGAAAATCAATTCCACAATACATTTCCGGATAAAAGCAGTGATGCCAAACATCTTGATGACCTTCTGAGAGAATATTTAAATAGAGTAGATAAGGCACTTTTGCGATACATCGGTGAAGAGAAGATGGTGACACTCGTATTTTGTACAGAAGATAATTATAGTAAGCTCTTACAGGTCGCGGATAGACCTTCCATCTATTACGGATATTTACCTATCGATTACAACAATATAGAAACCCATCAGTTGGAGAGCAGAGCTTGGAATTTTATGAAGCAGGAGCTTGTCCGTAAAAATGATGACTATTTTAAAGAACTGGATGCTGCTGTGGGCAAGGGTTTAGTGATCACTGATCTGCAAGAAATCTATCGCGCATGTCAAGATGGTCGCGGGGAACTCTTAATCGTTCAAGAGAACTTCCATCAAGCAGTAAAGATTCTTTCTGATCGGGATATAGAGCCTGTAGACAGTAACATCGGATTAGATACGATAGATGACATCAGTAGTCTATTGGCGCTGTTAGTCGATGAAAAGGGAGGGCAAACGGTATATGTTCCCGAAATTCCAAATGAGGAATTGCAGCCTATAGCCCTTAAAACTAGGTATTAGATTCGGATATCTTAATTTTTATCGTACTGAATTGCAATTTCGACGAAAAATGGTGTCATGGCAATCATTTCAGCTCACAAGCTATTACAGCAGTGCTTATATTTAAAAAGTAAATCAGGAATAAGATAAATGGTCATTGGAAGAGGCAAAGGGATACTCGTATTATGGTCATGTAAATCTTTTCTAATTTTTATGGAAAATCGATTTGAAATACATCATTTAGATGAACGATCCATTATATAGTATTTCTTAAAAAATATACCTATTTTATAAAGTAATCGATCAATTTGATTATGTAAAAGCCTCTCGATTTACCAAAAATCAGAGGCTTTGTAAGTAATTGGACACATCAAATGTGATCCGTAAATAATTAAGGCCAATTCTGAAGAATTGGCCTTAATTATTTATATCGTTCAATCTTAGCAGCTTCTAGTCATTATCATGATCTTCTGTCGCAAATGAAAATTTAACAGACTTTTGCGGATAAGCCTCCATACTCTTGCGGCTTGTGTTTTTGATGATGGTTTTGATACTCACGCGATCGCCCAATTTATAGTAAGTTTCTACGGTCTGATAATCCAGTAGGTAAGGGCCACAAAAGTAGTTCCCATTATCATCTTTTTCGATGACCCCCTGATAAAGCCCTGTTCTTGTTTCTTTTGGCATGTTTATTTAATTTGGAGTACAAAGGTAGCAAGAATTGTGGTATATCAAGAAATCAGGAGCAAATTCGACAGATCTCGCATGATATAAGTCCCCGTTTATTTGCTTTTTACACAACGTATGCCAATTTGATTATTTTGATGTACGTCTACGATTGAAACACCTGTCGCTGTTAATATCAATGCAGGCTTAGAGTTGCCTTGGACTGTTGAACTCGCCCAATAAACGCCCAAAGCACCTGTAGGAATGTTATTGCTTCCCGAAGATGATCGAACAAAATCGTTGTCAGGTAAGAACATATAATTATCCTTATTTGCGGTTGGCACAGTAGATGTTCCTAAAAACCAGCCTGTCTGGCCATTATAGCTACCTCTAGCGATACCCATATTGATTAATGATTGATATTCCGTTTGCGTAGCTGTTCGCCATCCGGTGCCTAAAGCGCCTTCACAATATGTTGCAGACCCATTTCCGCCATACACACTTCCTTTAATGTACTGAGCGGATGCAATCGTGATAGGTGAGGTGCCCATCAAGTTAGCAGAACTCCAATAGTAATTTGAGGTAGGGACATCGATCGCTCCCTTAGGTACCAAGCGAAGTTTTAAACTATATTTTACACCTTTTTGTAAGCTTAGATTTGATAAATCTATTGTTCCCGAGCGTACACCGTTTTGTGTGGAGTTGAGGGATACTGTTCCAAAGTTCACCTTACCAGTTGTCGTCCCTTCGGTAATAATCAACGCTGCATTACTCGTCCATGCTAGACCCGTTCCACTAAAACTGACGTTACGTGCTGTCGATGTACTTCCTTGAGTGAAAAGTCCATCGGTCAATTTAACAGAAGCTGTTCCATAATTGGGAGAGACTGTACTGCTAGTCATGGAAGTAATATTACCAACCACATTGGCAGATGTACTTTCTAGGGTGGCTTGTACCTGTGTAAAAAGGTGGCTCAAAACAAGGTTTACTGTCAGTGTTTGGTTAGCAAGTACAGTTACCGGTAATTTTTTCCATAAGAGATCCGTATCTGCGCCAGTCACATTAAACGTAATGTTAGCTAGCGCTTGATTAAAGTTAACTGAAGGAAAAGTTTGACCATTTGCAACGGCGACAGCAACAAAAGTGTAAGAGCCTGCAGGAAGTGATAGATTCCAATTTGTGCCGCTAGCTGTATACGTTAAGATGCCTGTGTCTTTAATATAATTTCCTGCTGCATTATAGACCGCTATCGCATATTTGGCTCCAGTACCTAGTGAAACAGGTGTCGTTGCCAGCCGAAGTCCAGTTGATGCGCGCAACGCGTTGGATGAAGTAGAGGGTTCCTGTGTTAGTGTAGCGAGTACCGAGAATTCACTATTAAACGGAACAATGGATTCTTGGATGCCTGAAATTTTATTAATCAAACTTTTATTGGTTGACAATTTTAATTGTGGATCTGTACCTTCATCAGAGAAAGAGACTCCACCGATTTTAACGTTGACACTCCCATCAGTTTCGGCTGCCGTGTTGCGTTCATTTTTACTACATGAGGTAAAAAGTACAATGAAGAGCGCTAGCAATTGAATAAATTGATTTTTCATTTTCTTTTTTTGGTTAATTGATCGTAAAATGAATGACTACCACCATCCGTCACTTTTACTTTGGGTCTGTGATTCCTCGTTGTCCCATGTTTGCTTTATATCTCCAGAAGTGCGTGCATTTGAACCAGCGGCGACACCATATTCTAACAGGACGGGTGTTATTTGAATCTGGGGAGTCTGATAGGGTAGTTTGCTCGTAGCACGTTGAAAAAGTTTCTTGTTCATAACAATGTATTTTATAAAATGTATTTTATAAGTTGAAATATTTTTATTTTGTTAATCAGCCCACGGCTTATTTCATTGACTAGTGCATGAGACATCAGCCTAGAATGATATGGCATGTTTAAATTCTGTTGTAAAAGACGCATTTAATCGCGTTACTTAACCACTATTAAACTGGATATAGCATGTTTATGTGATGTTTCAGATTGGATATAGCAAAAACATGTTACGCTTGTAGCTGAATATCTACACACTTGTAAAACAGGTTATTAGGATTGTCTTAAATAGTTATATTTGTCTTACTAGATTAATAAATAGGCCATACTTATGAAAACCACTAGCCATGCGGTCATCTTAGATGACCAGAAAATAGTTGCTTTTTCGTTCGCACTCTTATTAAAACGGGAATGTGGAATAGATCTGGTGCAATCCTTTAACCAAGGGTCCGAATTCCTTCAGTTTTTACGCGCTTTTGGGAAGCAGGATTTGTTTGTTTTTTTGGATTATTATCTCCCAAACGAAAATGGCCTTTCGCTATTCACCGAAATCAGGCGTATAAATGGAGATGCAAAGGTCATCTTTTTAACTGGAGCGACTGCTCCAGCCGTGATATCGAGTATTCTTCAATATCGTCCAGAAGGTGTCCTGAGCAAATCTTGTGAATTAAGCGAGGTATTAGCTTGTTTTGAGGCTATCAAGAAAAAGGAAATATATATATGTGGTGAATTTGAACGTATCTTGTCTACACAGGATAAGAGGATTCAAACCTTCACGCCGAGGGAGATTGAAGTATTGCAATACTTTTCAGAAGGTTATAGTGTCGCTGAAACTGCTTCAAAAACCTTTTTGAGTCCACATACTGTCGTTGCCCATCGCCGGAAAATGATGGCAAAAGCAGATTGCCAAACGATCGGACAAATGCTCAAATATGCGCGTGAGCATAATTTAATTTAGGCAACAAGCGCAACAATGTCGTGCGCTTGTTGGAATAAATAATACGGAATAGGGTAGGATTTTGTAATTAAAACCGGTAACCTACGGATAATGCAGTGCGGATACCGGCAAATGGTCCGCTTGTGCTTATGGTGACGCCTTCAGCATTCACTTCCTTTTTGATGTTCAGGATATTACTGTCGAACTCATCCAATTGTTTTTTGACTTCGCGTTGTTCATCTGCATTTAGTGAGGTTTTCCCTGCAAATGTTCCATGATTGAATCCGTAATTTGGACCAATAATACGCCAATCGAGATAAATATTTTGACCGAGTCGCCATTGGCTGCCGACAGCTACACCAGCAGTAAAAGCGTTCAATGTGCCCGAAATCGGTACCTCTCTGTGATAATTAGACTCATCGACGGTAATTTTAGTATGTATATTATAGTTGGCGTATTTAACAAAGGGCGCTATATAGAAGCCTTTTAAAGCTTCTTTGTTGCCTAGGTAGAAACGTACTTCTGGCGTGATGGAAAAAGCCCCTAATTTGGCTTCGCCCAAAATATTGTTATCATCATCAAAAGCAGATTCCCAAAGCGATTTAAATGGTAGGCTAGCATCTGGACGATAGCTTACAGTTCCATTGATCGATAAGTGCTCATTGATTGATCTTTCATATTCCAGCGAAATATTCCCAACGGTTAGTGGCCAGAGATTTAGTTTGATAAGATTTGATTTTTCTTGTGCTTTTAGTCCCAAGATGGTACATATCCCAACGGTAAGCATGGCAAGGTAGCGCAATTTCATAGTAGTTGTTCCAAAATTCAGGTAGCAAAGATATTGGAATATATTTTTAATCCACACAGCATGGTTGGGGGTATAAATTTGTTTTTTAAGCATTATATCTCCTAATGGTTTAGATTTTAGTTCTTTACAGAACGGCAGGAAGTTGAATTTTGTTGTTTAAATTTTTATTAATTTTTGTGTCATGGACTATTGGACATTTTTTTTGCTTGCAAAGGTATCCCTTTAAAGTATGGGCAAAGTTGCTAAGCAGGGGCAAAAGTGATGTTTACAAAAGGAATGGGTGGGGAAATAGTTCAGAAATTTTATGATTGCCAGACTTTAGGATATACACTGAGGGAGTGGACCCCTCAGTGTATTAGTATATTAAAGTTTGTTGCCTTCTAAAGTACTTATACTTTTGGCCGGTATCGTCAAGGAATAGACGCCTGAACTATTTGGACTCACAGCCCCGACGTTGCCCCAATGGCCCGAACTTGTTGCGGTGGTCTGATAGTTGTTCAATGCACCACTCGCAAAACCGCTGAGGTTGATGTCCAATGGAACCGCTGCCGTACCTGTGTTGGTAACAACGAGTGCAAATTTACCGGTTTGCGGATCTTTATAAGCCGAAATCAATAATCCATTTGCATTCTGAACCGCTACATTGATTCGCATATAATTCGCTTTAATAAATCGGGAATAATGACCCATCACATCATACGTTTTTGGGAACTCCAAAGAACCATCACTTTTTGTACATATGAGTGCCTCATTATTCTGAAAAGCCAACATGCCGAGCCAAAACACATACGCATTGGCATTACAATCCGCAAGAAGCTTGTGCATGTTAACTGCCAGTTTCAGGCCGCCTTCAATGCCACTGTCATAGTTGCCGCCATCATCGGAAGCTTCGGTTACCCACATCGGTTTACCTCCGATACTAAAATTCCACATGGAAGGACTCTGGTTAAATCCACGTTGTCCTGTGATAATGCCGCTGATCTCTACGTAACCATGGCCTGCAAGGATGTCTACGTTACTTCTGTCCATGCCTGAGAGGAAATTATCAGCAGTTCCCCAAGCCGCATTTTCGGATGATACAATTTTGGTGGATTGAAGACCTGCACTATTTAACTCAGGACGTAGATTGTTGGTAATAAACTGCCCAAGATGAGACGAATCCCAATAAGAAGCATCCCAGTCCGAAAAGACATTTTCAGGCTCATTTGACGGGGAGATCGCATTGATTGTAATTCCTTCATTCTGAAATGATTTTACAAATCCAGTCAAGTAGCGGGCAAAAGCCGTTGAAGAAGTATTAAAATTAAGTCCATTAAACCATTTTGCTGAAATACTGCTTGTATTGGTTTTCATATATAAGGGGGGCGTCCATGTACTTGCCATAACGAATGGAACCTCATATCTTTCCTTCGCTTTCTTCATAATCCAGACCTGTCCAAGTTGCTCTTTCTCGTCTGCTGTCAAATTCTGATAGGCTGCGCTATTTCGATCAACATCAATTGACACTCCTGCCGGTTTAATGGTGACCACTTTGGTCTGCTGATTAAAAGGGTAGGTGTGAAGTACCTTGCCGCGAAGGATATTTAGTTTCAGCCCGCTGCCTCCCCATAGATAATCCAGGATACTATCTCTTTTTGCAGATTCAAAGAATGGAACGATCCGGCCTCCGAAAGCACCAAATCCATCAATCTTTTGATAGGTTTGATCCCAATTCAATGTTGCAATTGCTGCTCCTGCCTGAGCGGATACCGCAGCTTTTTTGTTGAGTAGTGCCTCTGGACCTTCAGGAGTCAGTGAAGTTTTTTGGCAACTAAAAATAGAAAATGTGGAAACTACAGCCAAAACAGTATAAAGTCTGTTCCGGCGACTGGTTAATTTTAACATAACTTAGTTTTTAAGATTTGTGAATGAATCAATAATTTAATTGTGCTAGGCTTTTTAAGCCGTTCTCATCGTCGTTGTTTTGTTTTGCCTCCTTTCTTTAGTTAAAAAATTAAACATTCACCGATTTCCACATTGGTTAGTAGTTGAAAATTAATAATATTTTGTGATAATTTATTATATACTCTATTATTTTTATCGATTTAAAAATAAATACATATTCTTTTAATGGTAAATTAATTTAGCTCTTCAAATTATTGACAAGAGATTTTATTGTTTTGTCACAAAGACGTGTTCGTGTTGATGGATGCTTGAACCTTAAGGAACAATGCTTCACAAAAGCAGCATTGTTCCTTAAGGAAACGATTACGGTAATGTTGTCAAATTAATTGATGGCGCTGTACCATTACCAGGGCGTGTAAACTTTGTCCCAGGATTGACGACTGTATTGAAAAATCCACCGTTTTTCAGGAAAAAGCTAGTGCCTGTTATTCCTCCCATAGCGTCTATGCGTTGGTTGTTGGAGTAGGTTGCGTCGACGGTAAAAGTGCTTTCGACGACCTGTAGCCAAGTTCCAGCTGACGTACGAACCCATTGATTGCTATACTCTGCAGAGCGGCCAAGGAAACCGTTGTCGGCGTTAAAATTTTCAAGGAAACTATGGAAACCTGTTAAATAAGTATTTGTTTTAGGGCGTTTCCAGCTCGCAATGAGCGTCCAGGTATTGGTCGAAGGGTCATTAAACCATGCCGTAAAATCAGTACTTCCATTGTTGTCAGGTTCTCCCTTCAATAAAAATTTATAGGTAGTAGCGGCAGTCCAATTATACTTGAGGTAACTTTGTCCGCCGGAACCTTCGCCACCGAACTCACCTGTCGTGGTATTTGTTCCTTTTCTATTTAATGTAATACGGTCTTCCGCTGGTATTTGGGATGGGTTATCGGTGCTGTATGGACTCCATACCGAAAATAGTATTCGACGCTCGGTTGCCGAGTTTACCTGCATACCAAAATAGCCTTGGCCAAATCCATTGGCCATAAAGTAAGAGCCTATTTTATCTTCACCGGTAGGGACTTTCACCTCACTATAGTAGTACGAAATTTGTTGATTGGTCGGAATAGTATAGCTGAGATGGCAGGAAGGACCCCGTCTGGACCAGTAATACGTGTTGTCTACATTGTTGTCACTGTAAATGACAGTGCCATTTGTTGCTGAACTATCTAAAATTAAGTGTGATACATCTGCAAAGTAACCACCTGACTTGGATATACCCTGAAGATCCATCTTTATATATCCAGCGGTATTTAACGAATAGGTGCCGACAGTGTAATCCTGGAGTGTTCCGCCCTTAAGTTTGATTTGTTTGCTTACGCCGTTGATTGTTAATTTTACCGTACTGCTATCTCCGGCAGGAAGGACTTTAGCTCTAATTTTTATACGTAAAGCGCCCGCTTGCGGTACTTTTGCATAGGTACTGACGACACTATTGGTATTGGTCCAGTTTGCTAGACCATTGCTGTTGATCACTTCAACCGCGCCGGCAGGAGCAGACGTAACAAAGGCATTGCCGCCCAATGGTACCTCATAGCCATTCACACCCGGTGAGGCTGCCCGTAGCGCCAACTTTTCTTCTGAATCTGTTTGAACCTCGTTCTTTTGGCAAGAAATAAGGCTTGCCAGCGCCACAAATAGCAGCAGTGTAGATTTGGGATATCTCATAATTTAAATTTAATTGTTCTCCCTAATTTTATAAATACAATTGAATTAAACGAAAAATATTAAACGCAATCGTTTGTGTGAATTGTTTTTGTAACAAAACGAATACTTTAGGCGATGGCCATTATCCATTTAATGACCTATCGTTAACTAAACATTGTCATGTACAATAGTTTAAATCGTCCTCAATGGGTGGTTTCCAAGAAATTCCATACTTTGCTTTTTAGGTCATACTTTAATGCCGACTAATTTTTACATTTGAAAGAAAAGCTGCTTTCATCGTTTTTTGTAAGTTCGCGACTTCATAATTTGCGGTGTTAATTGATTGCGATCAGTCCAGCAAGCAGCGTTAGACTCAAACCCTAAGAGACTGCAGTTTCGTTGCTGCTACAAACTGGTCACTTGCAGCTGGCCTAATGGTTAGGAGCAGTCGCTATTCTGTCTGAAGACATCACTCTTGCTGAAGACATATACACGTGCTGCTCCCTAGGCCATTTGCACTATTCAGCCAGTCTATCAGCATGCCGGTGCATAAGTTTCCAGCTGCCTTGCTCTTTTCTAAATATTTCAGTAACCCGGAGATTGAAAGTTACAGGTGCATCTTGTCCTTTCATTTTAACCGACGAACGTTGGATGCCTGTCCAGTAGGCAAGGGAGTCACTTGCATCCTGATGGATCACTTCAAATTCATTTTCCGCATGCGGAAGAAAATTGGAGGCTCCCTGTTCATTGAAATTATTCACCTGAGATACGCCTGAGATGTATATTCCATTAGGCGGGAAAATTGTTGCTGGATCACTTGTTACAGATAAATCTTTTAGGGAGTCAAAGTTTCCTTCCACAAAATCTGTGGAAGCTTTTAGTCTGATCGCCATAAACTTTTCGAAATCCGAGAGGGTTGCATTGTCTATTTTCATATCTTTTATTTTTGTTTAGCTTATGCAAAGTTCCCAAAATGGATTTATTTTACCCTGTGACGATCGTCACATAATGTTAGCGGGTCAATCTTCGTTTACGGATCCTGCTTAATGTTTCCCGGGCTACCCCCAAAAAGGAAGCTAATTGAGAAAGCGGCACGCGTTGAAGGATTTCAGGATAGTTGCTTTCCAGATAAGACAGCCGTTCAGTCGCGGTATAAAGTTTAAACAGATTTGCGAATTCTTCCTGCCGTGAAGCGAAATGCCGAATACAATGCCGTCCCAAACGCTCGATTTCTATGGACTGTGCCGCGAGTTCAAATAGTTTTGTCCTATCAAAAATTATGGCCGTTAGCGCTTCGCAGGCAACGATATTAAATTCGGATTTCTGTCCGCTGCCAAAGCTTTGAACATTGGTTGCAATGTCATTTTCAAAAAAAAATCCCGTATTCTTCACCGTACCATCTATAATATAATAGCTTTTACAATAGCCTTTGTCGATGTAAAAGAGCGAGTCGCACACTTGTCCCTGTTCCAGCAGCAGTTCATTTTTTTTGAAGTGACGCAATGTCAAGGCCGGTTGCAGTAAGTGCCAGCTATCCGTTGAAAAATCGACCAGTGTGCGAATATAATTGCGAAGATTGTCCATAATCAAAATTAAAAAAAATTGAGCGCGCATATAGTCTATTTTTCTGTTGTAGCCATTTTAATGTTCACTTTCTGAATAGTCAAAATAGTTTATTTAACACCTAAGCTTTCCGCAACGAGCTGTTTACCGTAATTTTCACAACTGTTATAGGAATGCCGCCTTTGGTCTTTGTAAACTTTCTAAAAATGGCAATGAGGCAATACAACGTTTAGCAAGCTAGCTATTTGGCACTCGTATCATCGTCATAATAACGCATCATATAGTGAAAGTAGTCGATCATCTTCATGTAGTTTTCAATACTGATGTATTCATTGGTACTGTGCATACTCTGCTGTTCGGCGTGATTAATTTTAACCGGCATAAAGCGATAGACATGGTCGCTGAGTTGCTGATATTTGATGGCATCGGTTCCGCCCACGGTGAGGTACGGCGTAACGATAAGATCTGGGTAAAGTCTGCGGATGGAAGTTTCCATCATTTTATAAGCTTTAGCATCTGTAGGTGAAACTTTAGATGCTTCGCGCGCATTGTCCACCTGTTCAATTTCAACATCAAAGCCAGCGGTTGCCTGCTTGACATGCTCGTTAACTTCTTGCAGCGTGTTTTCGGGCAGCAGCCTAAAATTGACGACAAATTCGACTTCCGGTGAAAGTACATTAGGGGCGTCGCTGCCTTTCATCATTGTCAGTGCAGTAGTCGTCCGAACCAGCGCATTGGTCGAATGGTTTTTTGTCAGTTGCGCCAGGAGCATGGGGTTTAGGAGCCATTGGTTAGCGATGGCAAACCGGGAGGCAAAGGGCATGCTACCACCAACCTGTTGAAAGAAATTCTGGATAATAGGGCCGATCTGTGCTTTCATCTGATGATTTTCTAAGCGTTGCATAATGATTGCCGCTTTACCGATTGCGCTTTCTGTTGGTGGCATCGAAGAATGGCCGCCAAGGCCTTTAACCTTGATTTTTAAGGACAAGAATCCCTTCTCCGCACATCCGATCAACGCCACATCCGAGCTGATGCCGTTGACCGATCCTTTTTCCATGATCAATCCACCCTCGTCATAAACGGCTTCAAATTTCAGCCCCTTTTCTTTAAAATAGTCTGCAATTTTGGTTGCACCACGTAAGCCGCCGACTTCTTCATCAAAACCAAAAGCCAGGTAGATATCCCGTTTGGGCTGTACCTGCTCGCGAACAAGCTGCTCGGTAGCTTCCAGCAGGGAAAATAGCATACCTTTCATGTCCAAGCTCCCACGGCCATAGATGCGGCCGTTGGCTATAGCACCCGAAAAAGGGGCATAATCCCATTCTTCAGCTATTTCGCTTACTGGCGGCATGGGCTTGTCTTTAGGCTGGAACACATCGGACGCATTGTTTTTAACAGCAGCAGATCCGGGCGGGACAACATCGGTATGGGAAAGAAAAAGTAAAGGGAGCAAGTTATTGTCGCTGCCCCTAAGCCGAAAGACCAACGCATGGTTATTGACCGTATAGGTTTCCAATGACTGATAGATCAAGGGAAAACTGTTCCTGATATAAGTATTGAATTCTATAAAGGGAGCATGGTTAAACAAGGCGGAGTCGCCGATCGAGATGGTGGCAATTTTGATGCCGCCGGCAAATCGGGCGATAATGCTGTCATTGACTGTGGGCTGCGGTAGTGCAGCATTAGATTTTTTGATAGGGGCAAACGGATAAGTCAGTGTTCTGATCAAAAGCCCTATGATAAATAAGATCAGTAAGATAAAAAAGATGACGAGAATTTTCTTCATAACAGACATTGCGTTAACTCCTTCGCTCACATGACCGGCAGCGGGAAAATCACCGCCGGGTCAATGATAGCATTTCTAGTAGAACACCTAAGCAGCCCGTTTGTTTCCCTATTTTCCTCGTTAAATATGCAAGAGTTCAAATTCAACACGTCCGGTTTCCAGCCCATTGACAATAATGGAGATTTGATGTGTTCCTGCATAAAATTTTCGGGTCGTTATCAATTTAAAAGACTGTTTCCGTTCAATATAGTTTATTTCAGCCCCCTGATAGATCCGTTCACTGATTTTAAAAACTTTTCGCGCCAGCTGGCCGTTCGATTTTTTGTAATATAGGCCATATTCCAGACGCAGTGATTTAGGAACGCTATTTCCATTCGCAATCTGAAAGGAAAAAATAAGATGATCACCTATTTTAACGGTCGGTGTATGAACGCTGAGGTTCTTTACCTGGAAATCACGGCTATCCAGCCCATAAAAGTGTAGGATCTCGGGCTGTCCCTGCTTGAGCAGGGTACGGCTACCATGTTTAATGATCGCATCCGTATTTTTGCTGATGCCATTCCATTTTCTGGCAATGGACAGCACAAGATGAGGGTGGTCTTTGGCAATATCGTTGAGATTGTTGGCGACGCTTCTTCTGACACTATCGGAGGGATCGTTATTGAGATTTTCAAGTATGGACAAAATGGGCGCTGGATCGTTTTTCAGCGATGGAATGGCCATTGCCCAGGGAAGTCTGGGCCTGGATCCTTCACTTGCAAGGCGCCGGACCTGTGGATGCGGACTTTGGGACCATTTTTCCATTTCGCTGATCATGCGGGTTCCATATTTTATAATAAATGGACGTACGGCAAATTCGCAGGTGATAAATTGCGTAATGATTTCAAATGATTGTACAGCAGTCTCAAAATCATCGATACCGTATGTTTCGATATAGTCCGGAAAAATAACATATTCCAGACCTCCACGATGGTTGGTTTCCATGAGATGTCGCACAACCTGCCTGAGTAAAGAAGCCGCTTCGGAAAAAGAGGTCGGCATGAATTCATGCAGGGTGGCAGTGCTGTGTTTTGTACGCTGTTTCCATTCCATTTCGTTAAAATTGCCTGCAAAAATGCGCTTGATAAACTTTTGTCTGTCAAAATTGCTGTCGACACGATGGAACTGATCTGCGATAAACTGATAGAATTCGCGGGTATATATGTTTTTAATTAGGGCCATGAGCTGAATGCCGGTTAAATATCCGTTAAGGAAGACAAGATACTATTTTAGACGGCAGTATCCTGTCTTTTTGTCAAGAGTTAAATGATGGTATCTAAACCAAATTTTTTGATTGCTTCGGCGGTTACGGGCGTGAAAAAGTTAACCAGGTTGCCATCGGGGTCAGAAAAAAGCAATGAGCGATTTCCCCAGGGCATAGTCGTCGGCTCCTGAATGATTTTTGGCGTGCTATTTTTGATCCGAATATATTCCTGATCGACATTTTCCACTAAAAATTCAATGATCATAGGGGAACTATTGCCCGCAACAACGAGGTTATCGCCAAATAGTTGCATGGTGCGGGTGCTTCCGATAGCTATGGTGATTGAATCCGTTGAAAACTCGGCAAAGTCTGGGGTAAACCATCGTGCTGTGAGTCCCAGAATTTCTTCATAGAAAGTAATCGATTGCTGTATGTCGTTTACAATCAGTCGAATGGATAATAGTTTCATCTTGTGTATATTTGTTGAAGACAAAATTAAAGCGCGCTATTGACAATAGCATGTCAATAGCGCGCTTACGAATGTGGGAAAATTTAATGATGAGCACTAGGTGAGCACATCATCAATAATTCCAAATTCCTTTGCTTCAGCTGCGACCATCCAGTGATCCCGGTCGCTGACGTCATGTACTCTTTGATAGCTCTGTCCACTATGTTTGGCGATAATATCGTATAGTTCTTTCTTGATCTTTAACACCTGATTGGCTGTGATTTCAATATCGGAAGCCTGTCCCTGAACGCCGCCCAGCGGCTGATGGAGCATCACACGGGCGTGTTCCAGCGCACTACGTTTGCCCGGAGCCCCACCGCATAGTAATATGGCACCAAAGGAGAGGGCCATGCCAGTACAGATCGTCGCAACATCCGGACTGATCAATTGCATCGTATCGTAAATGCCCAATCCGGCATAAACTTCACCGCCCGGCGAGTTGATATACATATGGATATCTTTTTTGGGATCGACTGATTGGAGAAATAGCAGTTGTGCCTGTACGATATTGGCAATATTGGATTCTACGGCAGCACCCATAAAGATAATGCGGTCGATCATCAATCTGGAAAATACGTCCATCTGCGATACCCTTAATTCGCGCTCTTCGGTGATGTACGGCGTCATGGCCAATGGAATACGGGAGCGCTCGACACTGGAAATATAATGATCTACCAGATCTTTTTGGGCATAGCAATGCCCCACCGCAAATTTGCGGAATTCATTTTTGTCAATAATCATGCTGTTAAAATTTTAGGATTTGCGAAATAGCCTTATTATTTTTTGGCTGAAAGAGTTATGTTTAGGATGTGTAAACAGCCTTTGCTGTACAGCTTCAATTTCCAATTTCAGTTGTTTGCGTCCGAATTGCCGAATAGCATCATAAGTTTTTTGCTGGGCAGTCACTTTGTCTGCCAATTCTTCATCCAAGAGGAGTTTTGCTTCAAAAAGCAGTACATCCTCCGGTTGAGCTATTCCAAAGATATAAGCCTCTATCTGCTGGGTTTCATTCCATGAAGTCATCATAAACCAAAGATTTTTGTTTAACGGATGCTCTTACTTTCTCCAGGCATTTGAATTTCTGTACCGTGGCGCTCCTCGTTCCGGAATAGCCATATTCATCGGCAATTTCCTGCAGTGACATTTGATCGTAATAGAAGCTTTTCAGTAGTTCCAGACATTTACGTCCGGCAATTTCCAAAAAGCGGAACAACCTTGTGCGGGAAGGAAATTCTTCCACTGTCAGGGCAAGATCGACATGGTCCAGGGACAGCTGATGCCCGGACTGACCATAACGTTTCAGCCAAAGGTTTTTGGCCGTTCCGATCAGATAACCGATATCGTTGTTCAAGGGAGTGGCTGTCAGAATAACCTGCTCGTAATAAGCGATCAAGGCATCCTGAAATACATCCTTTGCTTCCTCTAAATTACCGCCCCTGCGGCTGATATAGCCGGCTACGGTTGGAAATGCACGCTTGTACAGATTCATAAAGAGTTCCTGCCGGTCCATTGTTCGATTTGAATTGATCAATTGCTGCATAGAAATATCATTTATAGACATGTACCAATTTAGGTAAAAGTATCACCTTTTATCTGAAAATAATTCAAACAGAAATGCCTCTCTAAATGAGAGGCATTCTTATAGGGAAGTACAATTGCCGTTTACCCGTTGTTTTCTAAATGGAGTTCCATTTGGATATTGCACCGTTGATAGGGGCTGGGATAACCACTAATTTTTTTGAAGCCCAGTTTATAATAGAGATTGATTGCTGGTTTCAGGATGGTATTGCTCTCCAGAAACAGTTTTGAGGCCCCTAGTGTTCTTGCTTCTTCAATAACTGCTTTTCCGAGGAGATAGCCAATACTTTTGCCCTGTACTGTTGGTGAAACAGCCATTTTTGCTAGTTCGTAATCAAAATCGGGATGGTTCATTTTAATGATTGAGCAGACACCTACGGGCTCGTCCCGGTAAAGAGCAACCATAATTTTTCCACCTTTGGCCAAAATATACTCTTCGGGATTGTCAAGTGCCTTATGATCGGTTTCTTCCATTTCAAAATAGGTTGAAATCCATTCCTCATTCAAAGACTTAAAAGCCATACGATAGGCCGGATGGTATGGAACAATTTTGACATCCTTGCTTTCGCGAATCTTCTTTTGTTCCTGCACACGTTTCAGCAAAGATTTTTGTTCGAGGAGGAATTCCCATTCCGCCAAGGCGTCCCAAAGATTGTGTGTAGCTTCCTGGATGATGCCGTCGATGGCGCGATCGATATCGCCGCATTGGATCCGCATTCTTTCCCAAAGCATTTTACCTTTGTCGGTCAATCCGACCATATTTCTCCGTTTATCCGTTGAGCGAAGATTATCCTCCAATAACCCTGCTTTGATCATTTCTTTGACGATTTTGGTGACTGAAGGCTGGGAGTGACCAATCTCCGTGGCGATCTCTGTGATCGTTTTGGAATCACCTTCCGACAAGATAAAGAATACAGGAAACCATTTGGGGGCAAAATCAATCTGATAGAGTTCATGTAATCGGGTGGCTTCCTCTGTTATGTTGGATGCCATATAGCGTAGTCTGCTGCCCAAGGCTATTTTTCCAGTTTTTTCAAATAGTTCCATCGTATTATAAGTAATTATATAACCAGTTATACAAATATAGGGAAATAGTTTAAACTTTTAGAAATTAAAGCTTGAGAAACAAAAATATATCTTTGTTTTTTTCGTTATATTTCAATAAATTCAGTGTATAAAAAAACCAGAACACCTTAAAATAGAACCAAGACCATGAACGAGTTAGAAACTTATTTCCGAAATAATGATGCGAAGCTAATCAATAAATGGATGCATTATTTCGATGTATACGACAGACATTTTAATCGTTTTAAGGGCAAAGAAATCGTCGTCCTGGAAGTTGGTGTTTTTCAGGGTGGAAGTCTCCAGATGTGGAAGAACTATTTTGGTGATCGTGCCAAGATTTACGGTATCGACATCAATCCGCACTGCAAGGAGCTTGAAGAGGAGAATGTGGAGATTTTTATTGGTTCGCAATCGGACCGAAAGTTTCTTCGTCAGGTAAAAGAATCGATTCCTCCGATTGACATATTGATTGATGATGGGGGCCACACCATGAAGCAGCAGATCGTGACATTTGAAGAGCTTTTTGACCATGTGAAAGACGATGGGGTATACCTCTGTGAAGATTTACATACCTCTTATCAGGTCTTTTATGGCGGCGGTCATAAAAGGAACGGCACCTTTATCGAGTACAGCAAGAATTTTATTGACTACATCAATGCTTACCATTCGGAGCAACGCGGCTTGAAGGTCAATGGATTTACACGTTCAGTAAGCTCTCTACACTACTATGACAGTATTTTGGTTGTGGAAAAACACCGAAGAGATACGGCTCCGGTACATATGAAGACAGGGGCGGCAACGGTTAAGGATTTCAATGCGGCTCCAACAGGATTTGATGGATTAAAGTGGAAAATTAAGAAGCCAGCTTTGACCATGATCAACAAGTTGCTGCGTTTCTTCCGAATTGGTGGGTTTATGTGGCGCTAATATACCTGTTTGAAAGAATTCATTATCTGCTTTCAGTTGGATGAATTTGTTTATTAATTATATTTCCTAATTGTTAAACGTGGCCTTTGAGGAAATTTACTGCTCTTCAGCCTGAATAGGATCTCAAAGTATGTTTAAAACACTGTTAAAGCACTTTTCCCTTAGAGGGAGTTTAGTACTATATCCGTGCTTTATCTGTACTATATCTGTGCTTTATCCGTGCTTCATCTATACTGGCAATAAAAGGTACTCTTAATTGCTGTTAGAAGCCTGCCAAAATCCGCTCGATTTTAACTATAATATCGCTAATATTATTTAATAGGTAATATCAATTGTTCTACCTTAGTGAGGTCGACTTTACACCTGTTCTCCGTCTAATCGAATGAGCGAGGGAAGGCTGGGGGCCAGTGAACAATACTTATTTGCAGACCTAAACAGAAAACAAAAAAGGCAGATCATTTGATCTGCCTTTCGGGTAAGTAATCGGGCTCGAACCGACGACCCCTAGAACCACAATCTAGTGCTCTAACCAACTGAGCTATACCTACCGTGATTTTGATGTCACAAAAGTAGTATTATAGCTTATATGATCCAAATGTTTTTTAAACTTTTTAACTAAACAATTGTCTATCAAAAGGTATAATTTTCAAGTGTGCCAGGTTAGTGATGCTAAAGGATAATATTTAAGTAATATTTTCATGTTAAAACAGCAAAAAAGCAGCTTGGTCTATAATTTGTATACTATAGTTTATGGGAAAATTTTTAAAATTTTTAATTGTCGTAGCCATTTTGGCAGTTGGAGCGTGGTTTGTGTATAAGAAATATAATAGTGGGCCCACGGTGGAAAGCAAACATCAACTGCTGGTAGATCGTATAGAGGCAATGGGAAAACTGGAATTGGTCAAATACCGTTACAGCGACGTAGTGGAACATAAAAATGTGAATACGTTCCTGCCAGATGCCAGTGTATTATTAATTGTTAAGGCAGATGCTGTCGGCTGTGTGAACCTTAGCAAACTTAGCCCGGAAGACATCAAGGTGATGGGGGATTCAGTCTCCATAAAATTACCTGCTCCGGAGATCTGTTACATCAAGATCGATCATGAGGCATCAAAGGTATATGATACGAAGATGGCATTCCTGAGGGAAGCTGAGCTCGTGGATGAGGCTTATAAAGCGGCAGAAAAAGCTGTTGCTGATGATGTTAAAAAATCGGATATTCTGCAGCAGACCAAGGCCAACGCAACCACGGTTTTTAAACCGCTCCTACAGGGATTGGGATTTTCAAAAATCAATCTGACTTTCGAATAAATGCAACATAAAAAAGCTAGACAATTTTTTACATTGTCTAGCTCTCTACAATAAATCTAATTTCCGGCCGTCTCACGACGGGAGGACTTCATAATTATGCTATTATCACTCGAAGAACAATAGCCAACTTATATTCGTTTTATTTTTTTGTGGATGTATCAGGCTGAGGTGTTGGCGGAATTTCTCCCCTGGATTCTGGTGATGTCGTATCGCGGTATTGTATCGTCGTGGTGTCGTTCGGAACAGAGTCGCGCATCAGCTCCTTCGATTTTTCATCATCTGTCTTAGCGCCGTTACATCCATATGTTGCACAGCAAACCAGGCAGGCTGCAATTAGTTTTGTTGGGTTATTCATATCTTTTGTCATTTAATTATTACACAATATTGCATGCTCTCAGTTGGTAAACAGCACCCGGGACAAAAGCGTTTTGATTTTTAATTATCTATAGTTATAGTCAAATAAAAGTGTACGCGATTACTTTAATTCATTAGATGAATTAAGTGGTAAAAAACTTTTTACAATCTACTCCTGTTCCTATTTGTATATAAGGTCATTAACAAGCATATGGTGAAAGGACATTGGGAAAAACTTATTTAGAAAACCAATACAAAAAAATATGGCGGCCTTGTTTGGTTTGGTTTTCATCCGATGCTTCTACACTAATCAAACAACTATAAACAAAAGGAATATGGCAACTAAGAACGAAAATCGCGTAGTCGGAACAGAAATGGAAAAAAAGAAGAAAGTTAAACTCGGTGTAAATGGGGAAGTGCTGAAGGATGTAAATCATAAAGATCATGGCGATGCGGAGGCTGGGGTAGACCCTCAGGTAGATCAGCTGAACGACATGCCTAATGATCCGACGGATAGACCGAAGGAAAAGAAAAAATAAAAAAGACCCGTTTAGTGCAATGCCTCCATAAAGTGCCTAACTTTTTGGGGGCACTCTATTAGTACGGGTCTTTTTATGGATAGAACATGCTTATAAAAGAAGTTCCTACTTTTTGCTATGTTTGTCAATAGCCTTCATCAATTCATCCTTTGTCATATCATGACGTCCAGTGATTTCCATTTTTTTTGCCATTTCCAATAGCTCAGCTTTTGTTTTTTCAGTGCTGCCATTCTGAGAACTTTTTGCTGCTGACGCACCTTTTTCAGCTGACTTGCCTGAATTTTTCTCTTCTGTTGTGTTGTTGCCTCTAGACTGACTTTTTGCAGTAGTATGGCTTGAACTTTTTGCTGTATTCATAATAATCTGATTTATTTGTTATTATAAGCTGAACATGATATAAGGGCTAAAAGTTGACCGTTTAAATACGTTATCGCTTGCTAATATTACGCTTTATTCTTTTTTTCGGTATCTCCAAATGCTTTAATGATCGCTTTATTGAAGGCAGGCAGATCGTCAGGCGTGCGGCTTGTAATAAGTTTGTCGTCGACAACCACTTCACTGTCTTCCCATAATGCTCCTGCATTAATCAGGTCGATGTGAATAGCTTCAACTGAGGTGATTTTTTTATCACGTACCAAATCCGCGTTGATCAGCAACTGAGGGCCGTGGCAGATCGCCGCAATGGGTTTATCCCGTTCCCAAAAAGCATTGATTAAAGCGATAGCCGTTTTATTGGTTCTCAGTTTATCGGGATTTATAACACCTCCGGGGAGCAACAATCCATCATATTGATTCTCTTCTGCCTCCTGGAGTGCGACATCGACAGGATAATCATTTGACCACTCGTCGCCACTCTTTGAACGTACTTTTCCTTCAGCTGGCGAGATTATATCGGTTTTCGCGCCTGCGTTTTCCAGCGCTTCCTTTGGGCTGGTCAATTCAATTTCTTCAAAACCATCTGCGACCAGTATGGCAATCCGTTTGTTCTTTAGTTTTTCCATATGCTAAATTTGATTTGTATTTCATTTTCTGATGAGAGGACCAACAGCTGTGAATTGCTGCCTAAAAACCTGAGATCTCATTTTAAATATCAATAAGGGCGAAGCCTTTTTCATCTCCATGATGTGCTCTGAGTACGGGTACCGCTACATTATAAATCGGTATGCCGGCAGGGGACAGCGCCTTGAATTTTCCCGCATGCGCATGCCCATGAAAGGCGGCACTGACTTTACGCCGCTGTAGCGGCTCCATTAAATGGGTAGAACCCAAAAAAGGATAGATCTGCTCGGGTTCACCCACTACAGTTTCAGCAATGGGTGCATAATGAAGCAATGCCACTTTTTTGATATCTGCATGTTCTTGCTCGAGTCGCGCTAAGGCACGGTCCAGAAGTAAAGATTCATTTACAGCTTCCTGCACAAAACTTTTCATGGCATCTTCGCCAAACATAGATAACATATAGCGATCAAATCCACCACCAAAACCTTTCACACCTGCAAACCCGATGTCCTCGACTATAATTGCTTCGCCGTCCAATACGGTAATTTTATGATCGGTCAAAATCTGGCGGATTTGTTTCTGCCGTCCTTTTTCATAATCATGATTTCCCAACACGGCGATAACTGGAACTTTGATCGATTGAAGTTCTGCGACAAGTAATTCAGCTTCTTCTTCATCACCCGTATCGGTTAAATCGCCACATAGCAGCAGAACTTTTGCCTTTTCGGAAATTTCTTCAAACTTTGTTTTCCATTTTCCATGCTGATTTGCATTCATATGTATATCGCCCAGTGCGGCTATTGTTGTCTTTTTATTCATATCAAACAGTTTTAATAGTAGATGATTTATAACCCCATTCTTTGATATCTATCTCATATTGCGTTTGGTCGATGAGTGGCCCCAAGCAGATTTTTTCTACGCATACGGGCAGTTCGTACTGATCTTGTGCGCGACTGATGAGTTCATCGAAGAGTTCTTTTGGAATAATTTCGCGATAATCATGCGGATAGGTAAATTGAAAGATGAGCATTTGAGCAAGTAAAAGATGCCAATGTTGATCCATTCGTGTTAATAAGCGGCTCCAGTCAAGGTTTTTTCCATGTTTTAGCCAAATATGATTGATGTCCGCACTGTCATATCGCTCTCTGTTTTGTACATAAAGCTTACACCATACAAGTTCTTCCGCGGGTATATAGCGTACATTTGTATCAAAAAGCGTTCCTTCCGGTCCCCTGTCAAACCAATCCTGTTCAACAGTACAATTGTGATTAACACTGTCAAAAATAATATCAATGAAGTATGGATCTTTGTGGATCTTTGCTAACCATCGCACATCAGTTAATTCTGTTTGATATCCATTTGCCGCGAAGTGTTTAAGCATCTTTGGATATTCACTGCTTTTGCAAAAGATATCAAGATCTTTGGTTGGTCTTATTATCCCCGTGTAGTGGAACATCGCCAGTGCTCCGCCCACCATAAATTGACTCTCACTTTCTTGAAGCAATCGAAGGGTATCCTGAAAGAAAATAAGGCAATCTTCAGGTGGATTATCTAAATGAATCATATTGTTTTCTTTTTGTTAAAAACAGCTGATCAAATAGAGTAGTTTGTTGACTGCCGATGAAAACGTATAATGCACATAGCCAACAAGTAAAAGTACCTAATTTGAAAATGGGTGCAACAGATATTTATTTGACAGACGTTCTGCATTCAATACCGTGGTACTCAAAAGCAGTAACCGTTTTTCGTAAATCTAAACAAAAGTAGACATGGATAGTTTATTTGGCTCGGGTGAAAACCTCACAATGATACAGATGGGATCGCGTGCACTGATTATGTTTATAATCGCGCTTTTCCTGGTCCGATTAGGAGGTATCCGAATTCTTGGGCGAAAATCAGGAGTGGATTTTGTAATCATCATTATGCTCGGGGCAGTACTGGCAAGAGGGATAGTCGGCGCTTCTCCTTTCCTGTCAACGGTTTTCGCCGGCTTCGTGATGATTATTGTAAATAAGATTTTAGCGCAGGTATCAGCTCGGATTCCTTATTTAGGAAATATGGTTAAGGGAAAGCCCGTTGTATTATACAAAAATGGTAAAATCCAATGGGATCAAATGGATCGTCTCGGTGTAAGCCGTACTGACTTATTGACGAGTCTGCGGTTGGAGACAAATAGCAAACACCTGGATGAGGTGGATATGGCTTTGATGGAACCAAATGGGAGAATAAGTTTTACATTGAAGGAGAAAGTTTACGCTCCGTCGACGAATCTTAATACCAGACATGCGTAGATGGATGAATAATTTATAAAAATATTAATCATGATTAAACACTTTTATTTGGCTGCTACATTCATTGGCGCTTTAACAGCCTGCGGAAATGCGACTAAAGGTCGGGAAGTTGAAAGTAAGACGGATACGGCAGTTGTCCAGAATGGTCTTCCATTGGATAACATCCATAGAAGCCGTGGAAAAGATTCAGTGGAAAATAGCCCAGGAGATAAAAAAGAAGGTGTGCCATTGGATAATCTAGATCGGGGTAAGGGTGATGACTAGCCGAAGCCCTGTGTCCTTATTGAAAAACGGCTTCGGCATCATAAAATTTACGTTCCTAAGGAACGATAATAGATCCAACCTTTCAACTGTTCTAATTCATCCGGATTTTTCAGATCGACCAAGGTATTCAAACCTAATTTATGGGATAACCTTCCAAATTCATCCATTTCATGGACTGGGTAGAATAGCGCGTATTCATTGGGCATATCGACATTTCCCTGTAACCAACGATAACCTTCTGCTTGTAGATTGTCGATAAAGGTGTCTGTAATGGCTCCGAGGTAATGCATCATTTTATTGATCCAATTGCGTTCATCCTCAACCCGTGTCGGATAGTGTTCATGCACATAATCGAGCATTAGTTGTTCGCCCTCCATGTCCAAGCCATCTCGAATCATCGCTAGCCCGATGGACCGCACTTCTTCCTGATAAAAATCCTGCCCATAGCTTAGGTTAATTTCGCCAGCAATGGGACTTTCTTCAATCTTAGCACGTAGTGCCATCTGTCTATTGAGAAGTTCGTGTACGTAGTCGAATGTCTGTTCCATGTTAGTAAAGAATAATCAAGGACAAAGCAGTGATTGCTTTGTCATTCGAAGTGAATGAATGGAATTAATATGATCTTATTTTAATTTCAGTTTGGGAGCCTTGCTTTTGCTAGCTGGAGATGGCGCATTAGGTGTAATGGGCATGTCTCCGATTGAAGGATCTGAAGGCTGCATGTTTTTAATCTGTCCCAGATGTTTTTCGAAAGCTGGAATTTTATCGCTGGCGAATTTCCTAAGGTCAGCATCTGTGATTGCCGTGCCCGTACTTGCATCTTTGAAAAGTGAGATCGCTTCCTGATGACTCTTAACCATCATATCGGTATATACGCGGTCGAAATTTGCCGCATCCGCATTGTTTAGCTGGTCGATCATGGTCTTATAATTTTGATCGTCGCCCGAACTCAGCTGCCAATTTTTATTTTTTACTAAGGTCGCCAATTCATTTGCGGCAGCGGTATGGTCATCAGCGATCATCTGTGCATATTGTTTGATGTTTGCGTTTTGTGATTTTGCAAGGGCGATACTTGCCGCCTGCAGTTCGAAATTATTGCTAGCCGTCGCTTTGCTGGCAAAGTCTAGATCTCCGGCCTGTGGCTGAGCGGGTTTGCTGTCTTGCGCCCGGACCGCTAAGATGCAGGCGAAAATTATGAGCAGTGTTCCAAGTGTTTTTAAAACGGTTTTCATAATACTATTATTTAATTGTTAATGATCTTTTTCTATTTCTACCATCGTTACTTTGTTATTTACCTATAAATCATGACGATTGTCCTCCTTTTTTCGTGTTTAAGAGTGAACAGTGCTCAAGAAGCAAGAGTTTGGAGACTTTATATTTTACGTATTTAATCGAAAACTGTGTTGTTTACGCATGGGCGTCGTACAGATTCGCATGACAACGATAGATTAGGGGATGATTAAAGGATTTTGGATCAATCAATGAGTTTATGAGGATGTTTTAGCGGTGGGCAAGAAAAATATCTGGCCTTTATTTTTGTAACAAATACATGTTAATTGAAGAAGATTCATTTTATTAAAACATTTTGGGTTTAAAAGCTGTTTCGTTCAAAAATCAATTTCTCAACTAAACTAAAAGAAAGAACAGAGCGCTATGAAACAGTTGCTTTTGGTAGACGACCATAATTTGGTGCGATCCGGTTTCCAATTAATATTAGAGGCCCAGGAAGACATAACTGTAATTGCAGGAGTGGAGAACGGGCAAAAGGCTCTGGACTATCTTAAGGGAGCATCCCGGCCGGATATAATTTTAACGGATATCCATATGGAAGTGATGGACGGCATACAATTTATTCAAGCAGTAAAACGAGGTTATCCGACTATAAAAATCATTGTTTTGTCGATGGAGGATAATATTCAAATCGTTCAGGAGGTTTTGAACCTAGGAGCGGACGGCTATTTGTCGAAAGATTCCAATGTAGAAGAGATTCTATTCGGGATTCAGCAGATAATCAGGGGGCAACAATATGTCAGTGCCGCATTGAGTATTGAACTAATAAAGAATTTACCAAAATATGCTCACCTCGATGTTGACCGTGCAGCATTAATGAAGAGATACGATATTTCTGAACGTGAACTGTCTGTATTGGAACTGATCGCGGAGGGTCATACAAATGCTGAGATAGCTGATCAAATCTATTTAAGTAAAAGAACAGTTGAGGGGCATCGGCAGCAATTGATTGAAAAAACAGGGTCTAAGAACACTGCAGGACTAGTGCGTTTTGGTTTCCAGAAAAAGTTATTGATATAGGAAAGACTAGCCTTACTACCGGCTTCTTCGTCGAAGCCGAGATCATTTTGATCTGGTATATCCGGCTTATCCTCGTCAACTCCTAGTTCTACCTCTTCATCCATTTCGAGATCATCACGGTCAATTTCCGGTTGCTGAACCGGTATGTTTTCTGGCAGCTCTTCTTCATGCCCATCTGGAATATCATTCGGAAGATTTTCGGGACCGGCCTGTGCACGATGGCTAAGAACCCCGCTTATTGCCTTATCGTTAACTATGTTAGTATGTAATATATTTTTCAAACGTTCTCCATGCCTTTCTGTTTAAGCTGTTTTAATGGTTGTTGTTTGTACTTTCCTCATCATCTAAACGATCCTTCTTTTCTTTTCGGGCTATCATTTTAAAATCGTGATTTTCCTCTGCAGCATCAATGGAATGGGTGCAGGTGATATCACTTTCCTGAAGAGCTAATTTAGCAATGTGTGCATAAAATTTGGCCAACTGATCCAGTTCTTCCTCACTTAAGTCTTCCAGGCTAACCATCCGGTTGCTCGTTCCTTTATGTGAAGCAATTAGTTCATTGAGTTTTAAATGTACAGCTTTTGAATCCTTATTTTGCGATTTTTGAATAAGAAATACCATTAAAAAGGTAACAATGGTAGTTCCGGTGTTGATCACCAATTGCCAGGTTTCGGAATAATTAAATAGGGGACCGCTAACCGCCCAGATAATAACTGTGGAAGTGGCAATAATGAATGCCGCAGAACTGCCAGTTGCGCGGGTTGCCCAGTCCGAAAATCGTTCAAATAAGTTTTTCTTCTTTTTCATAGCTAAACTTTAATTTCTATAGAGACCCGACTACTGGCAGATTTGTTTTACAAATTATTTATCGCTTGAAAGGTTCGTCTATTTTTTTATGTTTTTTCCGCTTTAGCGGTAAAATAGCTGCATCTTTGAGGGCTAACGTATCTGCGACTTGTATTGACTTGGCGTTACTCCTTTGATCGATTTGAAAATTTTATTGAAGTTCGAAAGACTGTTGAAGCCACAGGCATAGGCGATATGGGTGATCTGATGCTTGTTTTCCACAATCAAGCGGCAAGATTCGCTGACGCGAACCTCATTGACAAATTGGACGAATGTTTTCTGTGTGCGGGATTTGAAATAACGGCAAAAGGAATGTTTTGACATATTGGACAGCCGGGCAACTTGATCTAATTGAATTTCGCCTGTATAGTTGTTAAATACAAATTTAAAGATGCGGTCAATTTTACTATTGTCGACAGGGCTATAGTTGTGGGTGTATCCGGCACTGGAAAGGTAATCAAACTCCGTCGAGGATAGCATTAACTCCATAATCTCCAATAGTAAAATAGTTTTTTTAAAACCATAGTCTAGCTTTACAATCTCTTTTAACTTTTGTTTCAACTGTTCCTTTGTAGCACCGCGGAACAGGAGGCCTCTCTTGGATGCTAGAAAGAAGGCTTCGATTTTGTTTGTCTGAAAAAACTGCCCCAATAATTTAATCATCAATTTAGGCTCTATATATAGTGCCAGGGAACGTGATACCTTTGTTTCCGCTAAGCCAGTGTCTGGACAGTTCGTATTGTTATTGTGCCATACATGTGGGAGGTCCGGTCCCACAAATGTCAATTCATCGGACGCAAAATTGCTGATATTATCGCCTATAATTCGCTTTCCTTCACTTTCTACAATATAAGTCATCTGACAGGCGCTATGAAAGTGGAATTCCGTTGAGAAGAAAGGGCGTTGTACATCTTTGGTCGCAAATGTCGTAATTTCTGCACCCTCCAGAATTTTTGCAAAAACAGGTTTCATGCGCTTGGTTATTTTAATTAAGAGTAAGCAATATAGCTTATTTTGACTTAAAAATAAATGAATATACGTAAAGCTGTTAATATAGTGGGAGAAATGGGTAATCTAGCAGTAGTCATAAAGCTGTTATGAGTGTAATTTAGCCTAACTAAATAAGAACGCTTAGAACTTATGTCTCCTAAATTATATCCCTATATCGCCACGATTGTTTTTGTCGTACTATGTACGACAGCCTTTCGATCGGTAGAAAAAAATCCGCGGGTAACTCGTTACGCATCAATAACCGGATTGAAAACAGAAAAAATGGCTTATTACAAAAAGCTTCATGCAGAAGCCTGGCCTGCGGTACTTCGCCAAATCAAAGCATGCCATATTCGCAATTATTCGATTTTTTTTGAAAGAGATAGACGGTAAATTTTTTCTTTTCAGCTATTTCGAATATGTAGGTCGGGATTTTAAGCTTGATATGCAAAAGATGGCGTCCGATCCGGAAACACAACGCTGGTGGAAAGAGACCGATCCTTGTCAGCAGCCCTTGCCAGACGCTCAGGAAAAAGGAGAGATATGGTCAGCTATGACCGAGCTGTTCCATCTGGACTAGCGTAGGCGAATGAATTCTGTCATTAACAAAACAAGATAACCATGAATAAAAAACTATTGTTCAGTTTGGTCCTGGCAGCATGGGGAGCAACACTCAGTGCCCAGATAAAGACTATTGTACCGGTTCCATCCAAGGAGCCCAATGCCTATCAGCGAGAGCAAATTGACCGAAAATATGGTATGTTCGTTCATTTTGGCATGAATACATTTCATGATCAGGAGTGGACTGATGGATCTAAACCCGCTAGCTCATATGCGCCTTCTTCCATTGATGTTAAACAATGGGTATCGACAGCAAAGGCCGCCGGGATGAAGTATATGATCTTGGTAACGAAACATCATGAAGGTTTTTGCTTATGGGATAGTAAGTATACCGATTATGATGTGGCAAATTCTTCAAATACCACAGATGTCGTACAGGAGCTGGCTAAAGAATGTGCTAAACAGGGGATTCGTCTCGGTTTGTATTATTCCTTATGGGATCGAAAGCAGAATCCCAATGTAAAAGACAAGTCTGAAGATGCAGCATATAATCAATATATGTTGAACCAGCTCAATGAGTTGGTGGATATCACCAAGAAGTATACGGATATCGTTGAGCTTTGGCTGGATGGCGGTTGGGAAAAAGAAAATTACAGATGGCCGGTACAGGAGATCTACAGTTTAATTAAGAAGAAGGTTCCTGGATGTCAGGTGGGTATAAACTGGAGTGTCGGATTACCTGAGAATACAGACAAACATATTGTCCTGCCGAAAGACCAGCAGAACTATTTCCCAATACGCTATTTTCCGAGCGATTTTAGGCTGGGCGATCCCTATCTTCCAGTAGATCCAGATCCCAAACTTTTCATGGCGCAAGGAAATACCTATTACATGCCTTTTGAAACAACGGTAGTGCTGGGAGAGCGTTGGTTTTATAATACCACGGATAAGAAATATAAAACGCTGGAAGAACTGGTGGCGATCTATCAGACCGCAACAGCACAGGATAATATCCTGATCCTAAACGTTGGCCCAAATCGTGCTGGGCGTATAAAAGATTCGGATGTTTCCGTTTTGCTTCAATTAAAAGAAAGACTAAAGTTATAGTTCAAAATAGATTAACCTAAACACTTAAAACAAGTACGTTAAGACTTTATGATAAAGACGTTTGATATTCAGGATCGGAGATTTCCTTTGGCTACAGGTGCGGGCAGTGATGCGATACACAAGGATCCGGTCTATTCTTATGCTGTGACGCGATTGGTAGATGATAAGGGGCGTGTAGGCACAGGTCTGGCTTTTACACTGGGTGCAGGAAATGAGCTGGTCTGTCGCGCCGCAGCTTTTTATGCCGAACGGTTCAAGGGTATTCCAATTGAGGATCTGATGGCAGATTTTGGTCGGTTGTTTAATCAGTTGAGCAACGAACAGCAGTTTCGCTGGTTAGGTCCGCATAAAGGGATCGTTCATTTGGCCTTAGCTTCGGTAACAAACGCCTGTTTTGACCTTTGGGCCAAAACGAGAGGAGTTCCGCTGTGGAAACTGTTGACAGATCTCAGCGCCGAAGAGATTGTTAATACGTTGGATCTTTCCTATTTGGAGGATGAGCTTACAAAAGCAGAAGCGGTTAAGTTGCTCGCTTCAAACATCTCAGCGTCTTCTGAAAGAATGGGGATTATTGAAAAAGGATATGCTGGCTACGACACGTCGGTAGGCTGGTTTAACTATTCGGATGAAAAAGTGCGGGACAATTGCAGGCGTGCTATCGACAATGGTTTTTCCGCGATGAAACTCAAAGTGGGTAGCGAAAATCCATTGCGGGATATCCGCCGCGCGCATATCGTACGGGAGGTTGCCGGCGATGAAGCTAAAGTGATGCTGGATGCAAATCAGCAATGGACCCTTCCGCAGGCGCTTTCCATCTGCCAAGAGCTGAAAGAGATGAACCCTTTTTGGGTAGAGGAGCCGACACACCCAGACGACATTGTTGGCCATAAGATATTGGCCGATCGCATTGCGCCGATTAAAGTGGCTATGGGGGAGCATGTGCCGAACCGCATTCTGTTTAAAAATTATCTTCAGATGGGTGCGACAGGATTTATTCAGGTGGATGCCGTTCGAGTCGGCGGCGTGAGCGAGTTTATTTCAGTGAGTTTACTCGCTCGAAAATATCATATTCCCGTTGTACCCCATGTCGGCGACATGGGGCAGCTGCATCAGCATCTTGTTTTGTTTAACCACATCAGCCTTGGGCATGAGGCCCTATTTTTAGAGCATATTCCGCATTTAAAGTCACATTTTTTACATCCCGTATCAATAGAAAGTGGAGTTTACCGTACGCCGATGGATGTGGGAAGCAGTTGTGATTTGTTATAAGTTGACGTTATGTTAGGAAATTTAGATTTAGGTATCGCCATCTTTTATATTATGTTGATTTTGGTTGTCGGCGTATTGGCTGGTTCGGGACGATTTAAGAAAGTGAAGGAAACAAGCGCTGAGGGGTATTTTTTGGCTGGAAAGACACTCCGGTGGCCGGCCATTGGGCTGGCGCTGTTTGCGACCAATATCTCAACGGTGCATTTGGTCAGTCTGGCGCAAAGCGGTTTTGATACAGGTCTGCTTAATGGCAACTTTGAATGGATGGCTGCCTTTACCCTGGTTTTACTGGCCTTGTTTTTTGTTCCGTTTTATCTTAAATCGGGTGTTGCTACCTTGCCCGACTTTCTGGAACGGCGCTATGACCGTGCCAGCCGGGATTGGCTCACGTTTATCTCAATACCATCGGCAATTGTTATTCATATTGCTTTTTCGATGCTGGCCGGCGGAATTGTACTGCGTACGCTCTTTGGATTTAATATGTATCTGAGTATTACCGTGATCTGTATGATTACCGGAATATATACAATACTAGGTGGGTTGCGTGCTGTTATCGTGACGGAATCTATTCAGACTATTGTATTGCTGGCAGGGGCTTTTATTATCAGTTTTGCTGCTTTTGACAAGATGGGCGGCTGGATGCCGATGAAAGCTGAACTGTTAAAGGAGAATGCATTGGAACGTCTATCGATGCTTCGCAACAGCGATGGAAGCGGAATGCCCTGGTATGCGGTATTATTTGGTTATCCGATTCTGGGCATCTGGTACTGGTGTGCCGATCAGACGATTGTGCAACGTGTTTTGGGGGCGAAGGATGAAAACCACGGGCGTGTGGGAGCTCTTTTTTGTGGCTTCCTGAAAATTTTGCCCGTTTTTATATTTGTGCTTCCCGGTCTATTTGCGTATACCTTGTTTAAAACAGGGCAATTGGATTTAAGCAGTCTGGGGGTGGATAGTCAGGGGCAGGTCAATTCAAAAGGTATCTATACCTTAATGATTACACAGCTGCTGCCTTCGGGATTGATCGGTGTGTTGGTTGCAGCGCTTTTATCGGGTTTAATGAGTCAAATATCGGGTGCCTTAAACTCCATCTCGACCATGGTAAGCTATGATATTTTTAAACAGCGGCGGCCTGCCGCTTCCGATAAGCAATTGATTCGCATCGGGAAAATTGCCGCAGTCATTGCGATGGGCTTTTCCTTAGCACTTTTGCCGCTGCTGGATCGCTATGAGAGCATTTTTAATGGCATAAATGATGTAATTGCGCATATTGCTCCACCCATAACCTGTGTATTTCTTTTAGGTGTCTTTTGGAAAGGAGCGTCTGCAATATCCGCGAAACTGACCTTATGGATCGGATCTGTTCTGGGGATCGCTGTATTTGTATTGAATAAACTAATGCCGGATTCCTGGATAGGCCAGACTCCCTTCATGATGATGGCGTTTTATTTGTTTTTGGTCTGTATGATACTTCAGGTATTGTTATCGTATGTGTATCCTGTGCAGCATACTGTGCAAAGTCGGGATTTGTACTGGAAGAACCCTATGGATCCGCTTCGGGGTAAAGCTTGGCCGGGTATAGGAAATTACCGTATTTTGTCGGCATTGCTGCTCGTTATTGTGATGATTTTATATGTAATTTTCAACTGATTTGTTAAATGTTCCGATTCTTTGGAACTTGATGCTAAAGACAAGAATAATAGAACGTGAAAACCTTAGAAGATAAAATAATATTGATTACCGGCGGAAGTGCCGGAATCGGTTTGGAATGTGTGAAAGCTTATGTAAAAGCAGGGGCGAAGGTGGCCTTTATTGACATCGATCAAGCGTCGGTTGATGAAGTGAGTGAATTGATCGGCAGGCCGCATATCGGAATCTGTGCGGATGTGACACAGGCTCAAGAGGTTGATTTGGCGATCCAGCAGACTGTTGCTGTTTTCGGCCGGATTGATGCAATCCATAATAATGCTGGTCTGGCGAGTCCATCAAAGCCTTTGCATGAAACAACAGACGATGAATGGTACAGGTTGCTGGATACCAATATGAAGAGTATCCTATTGACGACGAGATATGGCTATCCCTATTTAAAAGAGTCGGGCGGCAGCATTCTAAACACCAGCAGTTTAGTAGGGGATATTGGTCAGGAAAATCACGCAGCCTATGCCGCGACGAAGGGTGCTGTCAACGCGCTCACAAAATCAATGGCGATAGACTATGCGGTTGTCGGTATTCGTGTTAATTCGGTTATGCCAGCTGCTGTTATGACGCCCATGCTCAACAAATGGACGCTGGAACAGCCTCGGCCGGCACAGGTTTTTGACTTTTTGAAAGATATTCATTTACTGGGATACTGTCCTGAAGGTGACGTGATCGCCGATGCCTGCGTATTTTTGCTGTCTAGCCAAGCTCGTTTTATCACCGGCGTAAATTTACCCGTAAGTGGTGGTGCAGAATTGGGATACCGCAGAAATATCTAGCAGATTTTTTATATTCATTATAATTATCTTGCATTTAAAAAGCAATTTTTCTAAGTTTGGCGCGCAGTTAAAAACTGTTTTTAAACAATACATCAATCATGAGCCAGAAATTTATATACAATACACGTTATCCTTCTGTTGAAGATCTAAAGATTAAAGCGAAGAAAAGGATTCCCCGATTTGCATTTGATTATTTGACCGGAGGGGCAAATGAAGAACTGAATCTTGCCAGAAACGAGAACGATTTTGATAACATTCTGTTGAAGCCGCAATATTTGCTTGCCAGTGAAGAAATAGACCTTTCTGTCGAATTATTCGGTCGTCGTTATAGCGCACCATTTGGTGTTTCACCTATTGGACTTCAGGGATTGATGTGGCCGAATGCACCGGAAATTCTTGCCAAAGCGGCAGCAAAGAATGATATTCCCTATATTTTGAGCACCGTTTCAACGAGCAGTATCGAACGTATTGCCGAAGTATCCGATGGTAAGGCATGGTTTCAGCTGTATCATCCGACGGAAAATAGACTACGCGATGATATTATAAAACGTTTACAGACGGTTGAATGTCCTGTGTTGGTCGTACTGGTTGATGTGCCTGCTTTTGGACTTCGCTATCGCGAAATCAAGAGTGGTTTATCTATGCCGCCTAAAATGAGTATAGCTAATATCTTGCAAACTTTTGCGTGTCCGACTTGGGGGATAGAAACATTAAGACACGGGATCCCTTCCTTTGCGACATTGAAGCCTTATATGGAAAAGGGGCTTGATTTGGCACAGTTGGGACAATTTATGAATAGAACATTTACTGGTAAAGTGGATGTTGAAAAAATTAAAGCCATTCGGGATCTGTGGAAAGGACCTTTGGTACTTAAAGGGATTGCTACAGATGAAGATATGCAGGCTTCCATTGCCTTGGGCGTTGATGGCGTTATTGTATCAAATCATGGCGGAAGACAACTTGATGCAAGTGAGTCTTCGATCAATTCATTGATTCATTTGGCCAGTAATCCTGAATATAAAAAGAAGATAAAAATCATGCTCGACGGTGGTATCCGTTCGGGAGTTGATTTGGCACGGGCCCATGCAGTTGGATCAGATTTTAATTTTATGGGAAGACCATTTATGTATGGTGTGGGAGCTCTAGGTAATGAAGGCGGGGAGCATACCATCAATATGTTCAAAACACATTTGTATCAGGTTATGAAACAATTAAGCCTTTCAAAGATCGAGGACTTTCCGCAACGTCTACAGACTATTCTGTAACTGTTGCAGCGGGTTGAATTTGACCCGTTGTTGCGATGGGAATCAAGCCCGCTATAAAAAAGAAAGCCAACTTTTATATAAAAGTTGGCTTTCTTTTTTGTTCACTATTGGAAATGGTCTACCAGTCGATATTTCTGTTGTCCGATGAACCTGCTTCCCATTGTTCGCTGACCTTGCCGCTGTTGGCATCTTCGGGTCTAGCGCATGCGGAACCCGCAGCAATACCTTGCTCAAGTTCGATTGTAGTCGTGTTGACTTTTGGGGCGATGTATGCTAATTTCTTTTCCATAATATCTTTTTTATGCTTGCTGATTTACGCTTACTGAATTTTGTATCGCTATTCTCGGCAAATTTTAGATTGTTTATTATTGACTTATTTATAGATTATTGACAAGGGATTTTCTTCTTTCCTGCACCTACACCTTTAATAATTGTACGTCCATCAACGAGCTGGGTTACTTTTACGGTGTTGCTTTGTGTCGCGCTCCAAGGGAACGTGTTGAAGCTGTTTCCATTAATGAGCTTAAGTTCATATAAAGGACCGCCGGATGTTTTGCTACCAAACAAAGTGACCTGTCCAGTTCGGCTGATCACCAGCTTAACCAGAGGGCTGGTACTTGTACCTTTCATGTTGTAAACTTGGTCGATTCTTTTGCCCGTTTCGATATTGTTGCCAGCATACTTACTTCCGTCGACAAACTGGATATTTTGAGCCGAAGAAGCACCAACTTCAAATTGAATTTCCTGTTTCGCTAATTTCACACCGTTAACTTCCATATTGAACGCATTGTCCAGTTCGGTAATGTCGAAGACAAAACCATAGTCTGCTGCTGGTGCTGTGAAGCTCCTGTCGATAGTAGTTCCATTTGGATAGAATTTGCCATCTTTCATAATGCCTGTTTTGCCGCCTGATGTTGTTGCCGGGTAGCTCCAGTTTAAGCCATCACTGGTTACATCTTGTGTACAGGTTCTGAAGTTGAGTTTCAGGTCGTATTTCTGTCCAGGATTGATCTTTACATTTGGAATGCTGATGTTCGTTTTGGTTTCATCATCAAGGGTTAGACTGCCAAGCATCAATGTTCCGTTGCTGGTTGTCGGGTGGATCAATAAGGCCGGATTGCTGATCACGGTACGTAGCCCATTTCCTAAAGCGGGAAATTGTGCGGTCACACCAGCATTGTTTAAACCGTTGTACGTTAGTGTTTGGTCTGCGAATTTTAAATTTGCACTATTGTGACTAGGCTTTAATACCGCAGTTCCGATTTGAGTGATCGCTCCGGTCATGCTTGGGTCCATGGTCAATGTCGTTGTGATCTGGCTAAATCTGTGCTTTAATACAACGTTCAAGTTGTTTACACCATTTTTTAGTGTTAAAGTGCCTGTGTAATACATTAAATCACCACTAATATTATTTAAGCTGGCTGTAGACAATGTGTTTTGATTGTCAATGCTCGGTAATGCTGTTGTGCTATTGATTGAATAAGCAATGAAGGTATAAGACTTTCCGGCATCAAGAACAATACCTGCGGCAGTTGCTTCCTCGCCATAGTTATACGTCTTTTCTGTTACGTAGGCTCCTTGGCTGTCATAAACAACAACTTTATACTTGACGTTTTTGTCCAATGGCTTCTCGACGGTTTGAGTAGCCGCTAGTTTGGGATTTGATGAGGCAACCAGGCTTTTTGTGACGGCTGAACTATTTGTTAGAACAACGTCAATGGAGCCTCCATTTTCCAATGGTACGGTCATTTCCTGTACATCAGGTGCACTGCTTGATGCGTGTGAGGAGCCAGTGGAAGCTTGCTTCTGAACCGCATTATTGTCGGATTCATTGTAGGCTTCTACGCCTGATAGATTGATTTTAACGACAGTTTCTCCTGTTAATGCAGTGTTTTCTCCGCTTTTGTTACATGAGTAAAGACTAAGTGCAAATGCACTGCAGCCCAGCATGAGCAGGTTCGTCAGTCGGCGATGTGAGTTTAGATTCATGTTAATTGACATTTTGTTTTGTTATTGATTTTTGATTATTTGATTTCTTTATTGTTTTGTAAAACATCCTTGTATTTATTATCTGATTTCGATTTCTAAAGCTGTCATACCATTATTTTTGATTAGTGTTATTTTTTATCGATGCAATTATATAAATAGCATTTAACTTAATGCAGGGTATTTGTGTTATGTTATTTTTCTTGTAGAGAAATGTCTACAATTGCCTTGTTTTGGGGTTTAATGCTATTTAAACATATTTTTATGCATTTTTCTGTTAATTACAATTGATTCTATTTGAATAAAATTATAGTATAAGTTAATGTTGGTAATACCGATATGAATAGCACGTGTCTTGGAATTTTTCAACTAGATTTTCTGGTCTGAGAAGAGATTTTAATTTATTTTTTTAAATTTGCGTATTCATGAGATTAATTGTTTTCATATTGATAGCATATATTATGGGACTTTCTTTTGTTCCCTGCAGCGATTCTACCAATCGCTGTGACCAGACTGCTATGGAAACACAATTAAACCAAGCGCATAATCATAGTGATGATGCATCCGATGCCTGTTCTATTTTCTGCTATTGCAATTGTTGTAGTGGAAATATAACGGCTTATGCGTATCAATTTCCACAAATAGATGGTGTCCCGGTATCAATTTATTTTGACAATCGTAAACCTATCCTTAACACAGCGATTGTTTCCAGTTATTTTGGAAGCATCTGGCAGCCGCCAAAAGTTAATGCTTAATTTTTCGTAAAAATTCTAGAAACAAATCTGATAGGAAGCATGCTATGCTGTTCTTTTTCAGCTTTGTGCTCGGAATACGCTTGTTGTATTGTATTACGACAAGAGATGAGCTATTCTAACGAGCTATTAGTTAAGCATTAATCACGTATATTGTGTTAGATCATATTATAAAATTTAGCATTAAGAACAAGATCGTTATCGGTATAATGACCTTGTTGCTTATCATTTGGGGGGCATGGAGTGCGACGAAACTGCCAATAGATGCCGTTCCCGATATTACCAATAATCAGGTGCAGATCTTTACTTCCTGTCCGACGTTAGCCGGACAGGAAGTTGAACAATTGGTTACATTTCCAATTGAACAAAACATCGCAACCGTTCCGAAAATCGAGGAGATCAGGAGTATTTCACGTTTTGGACTTTCCGTCATTACTGTTGTTTTTGACGACGATGTGGATATTTACTTTGCCCGTCAGCTGATCGGCGAACGCTTAAAAGAGGCCGTGGATCAGATTCCACAGGGTATTGGTAAACCTGAGCTGGCGCCGGTAAGTACCGGATTGGGAGAAGTGTATCAATACATTATCCACCCCAAAAAAGGAAGTGAACAGAAATACAATACAAAGGATCTGCGGACCATGCAGGACTGGATAGTTGCCCGTCAGCTTTATGGAACGCCCGGGATTGCAGAGGTCAATAGTTTCGGCGGTGAATTGAAACAATATGAAGTAGCTGTTGATCCCAATAGACTTAAGGCGATGAATATCACGATTCCAGAGATATTTACAGCTTTGGAGAAAAATAATCAAAATACAGGTGGTGCCTATATCGATAAAAAACCGAATGCTTATTTTATCCGGGGAATTGGTCTAGCAACCTCATTGGAAGATGTCAGAAATATTGCTATCCGAAAATCAGGATCTATACCAATTTATGTAAAAGACGTTGCCGATGTACGTTTTGGTCATGCTGTGCGCTATGGAGCCCTGACTTACAATGGTGAGGTCGATGCTGTAGGGGGTGTCGTCATGATGTTGAAGGGTGAAAACAGTAATGAGGTGGTCAATCGGGTGAAAGAGAAACTACCGACCATTCAGAAATCTTTACCGGATGATGTCGTCATAGAACCTTATCTGGACCGGACGGATCTGGTCGGACGTGCGATCAGCACCGTCGAAAAAAACCTGATTGAAGGCGCGCTAATCGTGATATTCGTGCTGGTGTTATTTCTTGGCAATTTGCGGGCAGGTCTTATTGTTGCGTCGGCTATCCCACTGGCTTTGCTGTTTGCGCTTGGACTGATGAATGTTTTTGGGGTCAGCGCCAATCTGATGAGTTTGGGTGCGATAGACTTCGGTCTGATTGTCGACGGAGCCGTGATTGTGGTGGAAGCTACATTACACCATTTAGGCTTACGAAAGTCAACCGAAAAATTGACTCAGGCTGAGATGGATCATGAAGTATTCGAATCTGCATCTAAGATCCGTACCAGTGCAGCTTTTGGGGAGATTATCATTCTTATCGTTTATATTCCGATTTTAACATTGGTAGGTGTGGAAGGTAAGATGTTTCGTCCGATGGCACAAACGGTTGGGTTTGCCATTTTCGGCGCATTGATTCTCTCGTTGACCTATATCCCTATGATGTGTGCTTTGTTCCTGCCGAAAAAACACAGCGACAAGCAAACATTCAGTGACCGGATGATTGCAGGACTACAACATATTTATGAACCTTTATTGCAAAAAGCCATTCGGTTTAAATACCTGATCGTGAGCTTGACCGTTGCCATTTTTGCTTTGTCAGCTTTCTTTTTTAAGAACATGGGCGGCGAGTTTATTCCACAATTGCAGGAAGGTGATTATGCGTTCCATTGCATACTTCCGCAGGGAAGCTCGCTTTCGCAGAGTATTGAAACCTCCATGCAGGCTTCCCGTATTATCAAAGAGTTTGATGAAGTGAAAATGGTTGTTGGCAAAACAGGAGCTGCTGAGGTGCCGACAGACCCTATGCCACCGGAAGCAACAGATATTATGGTTGTATTAAAGCCTCAGAAAGAGTGGAAGTCGGGTCGATCTTATGAAGAATTGGGCGCGGCTATCCTCGAAAAACTCGAAGTGATCCCTGGTGTATTTTTTGAGAAAAATCAACCGATACAGATGCGTTTCAATGAGTTGATGACAGGGATCCGTCAGGATGTGGCTGTAAAAATATTTGGCGAAAATATAGATTCATTAGCTGCATATGCTAATGTGGTGGCGGCTCAGATTCAATCCGTTCAAGGGGCGACGTCTCCACAAGTGGAGCGCGTATCTGGTCTGCCGCAAATCAATATCGTTTATGACCGTACGCGGATTGCAAATTATGGGTTGACCATTCAGGACGTTAATGATGTGGTGAGTACGGCTTTTGCGGGCCGGAGCACGGGACAGATTTATGAAAACGAACGTCGTTTTGATTTGGTCGTGAGGTTGGATACAACGCATCGGAATAGCATTGATGATGTGCGTAACCTGATGATTCCTACGGATACCGGCACACAGATCCCTCTTTCTCAAGTTGCTGCCATTGATTATAAATTGGGCCCGGCCCAAATCAGCCGTGAAGCCGGCAAAAGAAGAATTGTGATCGGTTTTAACGTGGCAGGACGTGATGTTCAAACCGTGGTAAAAGATATCCAACAACAATTGGCTGCAAATGTAAAGCTTCCGGCAGGCTATTATTTCACCTATGGTGGCCAGTTTGAGAACCTGCAAAAAGCAAGTTCACGCCTGCTGATTGCCGTGCCAGTTTCGTTGCTGCTTATTTTTATGTTGCTGTATTTCACTTTTCATTCTTTTAAACAGGCGACGCTGATTTTTACCGCAATCCCAATGAGCGCCATTGGAGGTGTATTTGCACTCATGTTGCGCGGAATGCCTTTTAGCATCAGTGCCGGTATTGGTTTTATTGCACTGTTTGGCGTGGCGGTACTCAATGGTATTGTTCTGATCGGTACATTCAATCAGTTAAAAAAAGAGGGGGTCGATGATATTTTTCAACGCGTTAAAGAAGGTACTTTGACTCGTTTACGCCCTGTACTCATGACAGCGACAGTGGCCTCGCTGGGCTTTTTACCGATGGCAATAAGTACAAGTGCCGGCGCTGAAGTTCAAAAACCTTTGGCAACGGTAGTTATTGGCGGACTGGTAACGGCAACTTTTCTGACCTTGTTTGTGCTGCCCCTATTGTATATAATTTTTAATTCTAAATGGAATATGAAACGAAGTAGCGGTGCTAATACCTTTGTTAAAGTGCTTGTTTTCCTATTTATGACCTTGGGGTCTCAAGTATTTGGCCAAGAGCGCATTTCTGTTACGGAAGCTGTGGAAACTGCACTGAAGAGCAATCGTCAGTTTCAGATCAACCAGGCTGAAATCGCGGGTGCCGGTTTTAATGTTAAAACGGCAACCGAAATCCCCAAGACGGGGATTTTTGCAGAAAATGAAGATTACCGTCCTACGGATAAGGCCGGCTTATTGAAAATTGGTATAACGCAAAGTATTGCCTGGCCCGGGCTCTACGCAGCGCGCAAGGAGTATTTTAAACAACAACTGAAATATGCGAATTTAAATACGGATGTATTGAAGACTGCGATTACGAAAGATGTAAGGACAGCCTATTTTCAGCTCTGGTACCTCCAGGATCGCCAGAAACTATATATGGAGCTAGATAGTATCTATACAGCCATGTTTAAGGCAACAGAATTACGTTTTAGAACTGGTGACGTCGCTGCGCTGGATAAGATCGCCGCAGAAGCAAAATTGAAAGAGCTGCAGGCTCAATTGGTTCAAAACAAGAAGGATATTGTTATTCAGCAGCAGCAATTGATGATGTTGTTGGATCGTAATGAGTGGATGCTTCCATTAGATCGGTCCTTGGAGAAGATTGTCGTGAACACCAGCTCATCTGAAGAACTAACGCATCCTTTACTTGTTTTACAGCAGCAAAATGTAAATATCGCTTCATCGAATATCAGCGTTCAGAAAAATACAAATAAGCCGGAGTTCTCGGGTCGATTTTTCTCCCAACGTGTTTGGGGAGCCAAAGATCCTTTGTCGGGATTTTCTGTCTCCGCATCTTTTCCAGTCTTTAGTCTGGGCGCGTATAAAAGTAAAGTAAAGGCTGCCAATGCTGAAATGGAGGTTCAACAGCGTAAGTTGGAATATGATACGCAGGTATTCCAAACCAATAAAGGGAATGCGCTTGCTGAGATTGACAAGAATAGTGCATTACTGCAATTTTACGAGTCTTCGGGTTTGAAACAAGCGGATGCGATTATTAAAGCAGCTAGTTTGGGTTATAGAACGGGGGAGATCAATTTTGCTGAATTAAGTCAATTTTTAAGTCAGGCTATTGGGATTCGTCAGAATTATTTAGAGGTACTCAATCAGTATAATCAATCAGCAATTCAATATAATTACTTCAATAACAAATAAGTCAACAATGAAAGTTTTCATAAAGATATTTATCGTATGTATCGCCGTTACTGTTTTTTACGGTTGCGGTTCTAATGAGTCGGAGCGTAAAGGTCAACCAGCGGGAAAAGAAGAGCCTAAAGCCGAAGAGGGGCACGAGGAGGGACCGGTTACCGTTGCCGCATTGAGTGCTGCGCAAATAAAAGCTGTGGGCATCGTTTTTGGAGGTATTGAAGAGAAGGAACTAACTGCTACAATTAAGGCCAATGGGCTTTTGAGTGTACCCAATAACAATAAAGCGAATGCGACGGCGCTTTATGGTGGTGTGGTGAAGACATTGAAGGTACAGTTGGGAGACAATGTGCGTAAGGGGCAGGTGATCGCTACGATTATCAACCCCCAGTTTGTACAGTTGCAGGAGGAATACGTTTCCCTCGCAAGTAAAATTACCCTCGCTGAACAAGAAATGGCAAGGCAACAGGAATTGAATGAAGGCAATGCCGGCGCACGGAAAAATCTGCAGGCCGCAACAGCTGACTTCAATAGTTTACGGGCTCGAAAGGCTTCCTTGCAGCAACAGATCCAGTTGATGGGAATTAATCCCAATAGTGTGAATCTTTCCAATATGCGCACTTCATTGGCGGTGACAAGCCCTATCAATGGAACCGTGAGTAATGTTTTTGCGAAAATAGGGAGTTATGTGGATGTCTCTTCTCCGGTGATCGAGATTGTTGACAATAGCCTTCTGCACTTAGATCTGCAGGTGTTTGAGAAGGATCTACCCTTGGTGAAAGTGGGTCAGATCATCAACTTCCAGCTGACAAACAACCCAGACAAAACGTATACCGCTAAAGTTTTTACGATTGGATCTTCCTTTGAAAATGACAGCAAGACCATCGCTGTACACAGTACCGTTGTAGGGAGCAAAGTGGGCTTGATTGATGGGATGAACATTACGGGGATGATCGGTATCAACAATGTGCGGACTCCGGCTGTTCCGAATGATGCCATTGTGGAGGCCGACGGCAAGTATTATATTTTTGTGGAGACGGACAAGAAACCTGAAGAGCATGAAGAAGGGCACGACGATCACGGGCATGCGCACGATGAAGGCGAAGCAAAACATGCACACAGCAACGAGAAAGAAGCCGGGGAGCATGGCGAAGAACAGGCCAAGAACATCAATTTTGAAAAAATTGAGATTCAAAAAGGTGTGTCTGCTTTGGGGTATACGGCGATTACACCCGTAACAGAGATTCCTGCAGGAACAAAAATTGTTGTGAAGGGTGCTTTTTTTATCAATGCCAAAATGAGCAATACAGGTGGACACGAACATTAATTGACAGCATTTGTTAACATAATCAAAGCAAGTTATGGAACATAAACATCGTTATGATGCACAAGGCAGACAGCTTTGTTGTACACAGACAGAAAAAATATATAACCAGGCGGGAGCTGAAAAGCTTATACAGAAAGCGCCGGCTTCTGGTCATGACCACAGTCACAGTCCTGATGATGGACACGATCATTCTACGGTCGGGGCGAGTAAAGTTGCGCTATTCCTACCAGCGCTGATTTCTTTTATATTGCTTATTACAGCGATAGCAATGGATAATTGGATGACGCCGTCTTGGTTTAAAGATTGGGTGCGTACAGGTTGGTATATAGTTTCTTATCTTCCTGTGGGGCTTCCTGTCATCAGTGATGCCTTAAAGGGTATTGCTAAAGGGGAAATCTTCTCGGAGTTTTTGTTGATGACCATCGCGACAATAGGAGCTTTTGCGATCAAAGAATACCCAGAAGGTGTAGCGGTGATGTTGTTTTACGCCGTAGGAGAGGTTTTTCAGACCTTGGCGGTGAGTCGGGCCAAAAGCAATATCAAGGCATTGCTGGATCAGCGTCCAGACGAGGTGACCATCCTGGATGATGGAAAAAGCAGGGTAATCAAAGCTGCAGACGCCAATATTGGAGCTATTGTTCAGCTGAAGCCTGGGGAGAAGCTCGGGTTGGATGGTGAATTGGTATCAGAAACAGGTGCATTTAATACAGCTGCCTTGACTGGTGAGAGTAAGCCAGATACCAAGATGAAGGGAGATGTTGTACTGGCCGGGATGATCAATATGAATACCGTTAGCTTAATTCGGGTGACAACCGCTTACCAAGACAGCAAGCTGAGTAAGATCCTTGAACTTGTACAGAACGCGACAGCTCAAAAAGCACCGACAGAATTATTTATTCGGAAGTTTGCTAAGATATACACGCCAATTGTGGTCTTTCTGGCTATTGGAATCTGTCTCGTTCCTTACTTTTTTGTGAGTCAATATGTCTTTAGTGAATGGTTGTACAGAGCTCTTGTGTTTTTAGTGATTTCTTGTCCCTGTGCACTGGTCATTTCAATTCCTTTGGGATATTTTGGCGGAATAGGTGCTGCGAGTAGAAATGGTATACTATTTAAGGGCAGTAATTTTTTGGATGCGATGGCCGACATCAAGCATGTTGTGATGGATAAAACCGGAACAATGACCGCGGGCGTTTTTAAGGTCCAGGAAATTAAGTTACAAGACGGTTACGACGAAGCCGGGATTTTAAAGCTTGTCAATAAAATAGAAAGCCACAGTAGTCATCCGGTTGCCACTGCAATCAGAGAATATGCTGGCGAGGTCGATGAAGCGGTCAGTCTTGATGATGTGGAAGAAATAGCTGGGCATGGGCTAAAAGCTATTGCTGATGGTAAAGTACTGTTGGTAGGAAATTTTAAATTGCTGGACAAATTTAATGTAGCCTATAATATCGATCCGAACAGCATTGTATATACCACAATTGCCATCGCTTTGGACGGCAAATTTGTAGGGTTCATGACCATCGCTGATCGCATAAAAGCGGATGCTGCGCTTACCATCCAGTTATTGCACAAGCTCGGTGTAAAAGCAACCATGCTGAGCGGGGATAAGACGACGGTAGTCGCATATGTTGCGAAGGAGCTCGGTATAGATCAGGCCTATGGAGATCTGTTGCCGGAGGATAAAGTGAATAAGGTGAAGGAGATAAAGGCGTTGAATGAATCAGTTGCTTTTGTTGGGGATGGTGTCAACGATGCTCCGGTTGTGGCGTTAAGTGATGTCGGCATAGCGATGGGGGGACTGGGCAGTGATGCGACAATCGAGACGGCCGATGTCGTGATACAGGATGACAAACCTTCAAAAATTCCGATTGCTATCCGTATCGGAAAACAGACTAAAAAAGTGGTCTATCAGAATATAGGCCTTGCTTTTATTGTGAAAGCGGTCGTATTGGTTCTTGGGGCAGGTGGCCTGGCAACAATGTGGGAGGCTGTATTTGCCGATGTTGGTGTATCATTGATTGCCATATTAAATGCGATAAGAATTCAGAAAATGAAATTTTAACAATTAGCGCTAAGTTGCACCCGCCCTTCTCATTGGATGAAATGAAGGGCGGGTGTATACGATTGACGATGCCGCTGTATTCTTTTTAAAGGATGCGTTTGCTATTTTTTTTCGCCATCATTTTATTTTAATACTAAATATATTAGTATATTTGACTGTGATTTTTATTGCTGGTAAGCAATAATGACATCTCAATACGTGAATGATATGGAAAGGAGTATAGTCCATTGTGATCTGGATACATTTTTTGTATCCGTTGAACGGCTGGTCAATAGTAAGCTTATTGGTGTGCCAGTGCTTATTGGTGGTAGCAGCGATCGAGGTGTGGTGGCTTCGTGTTCCTATGAAGCCAGGAAGTCGGGAGTACATTCCGCCATGCCAATGCGCTTGGCCCTAAGAATGTGTCCGGATGCGGTTGTTGTGAAAGGTGATCACGATCTATACAGTTATTACTCCAATATGGTGACTGAAATTATTTCGCTAGAGACCCCAATTGTAGAGAAAGCAAGCATCGATGAGCATTATCTTGATGTTTCGGGAATGGATCGCTATTTCGGATGCTGGAAATGGAGCCAGGAATTGCGGCAGCGCATTATTCGGGAAACGGGGCTGCCGATCAGTTTTGGCCTTTCTGTCAATAAAACAGTCTCTAAAATCGCAACAGGGCAGGCAAAACCCTGCGGTGAACTGCAAGTGAACGGGGGTACAGAAAAGGGGTTTCTTGCTCCGCTTTCCATTCGGAAAATACCCATGGTCGGAGATAAGTCGTATACTTTGCTACGTAATATGGGGATTTCCAAAATTGGAACCCTGCAGCAAATGGAGATTTCAACCTTACAGCAGGTTTTAGGTGAAAATGGTATTCATATTTGGCGGAAGGCCAATGGTCTCGACGATACACTTGTCGTTCCCTTTCGTGAGCAAAAGTCCATGTCTAAAGAAACGACCTACCAGCAGGATACAATTGATATGGATGTATTGCGGCGTACATTGATCGGGATGGTTGATCATCTTGCTTTTGAGTTACGTAAAGAACAGCGGCTGACCAGTTGTGTTACCTTAAAGATACGTTATAGTAATTTTGATACCCACGCCCAGCAATTGCAGATCGGTTATACGAATTCCGACCGAAGGCTGATCGAAGTCGTACTGTCTTTATTTAAAAAGCTATATAGCCGGCGCATGTTAATTAGACTGGTTGGAATCAAATTTTCGGGTCTAATCTATGGAGCTTACCAGACGGATCTATTTGCTGATAATGCCGAAGAAGTAAATTTAATGCAGGCTATGGATCGTATTAAAAGTCGATATGGCGCAGAATTTTTGATGAAAGGGATTTGTGTGCCCGTTCCGGGGGAGAAAGGAGGGGCGAGTGCTCTTAAATCTTCATAGCTTCTATAGCCTGCGTTATGGCACATTGAGTCTGGAAGATCTTATCCAAGAGATCCAGTCTGGAGGCTACGATACTGCAGTGCTGACCGATATTAACAATAGTTCCGGGGTATTGGATTTTATACGGCTAGGACGTAAAAGCGGGATAAATTTACTCGCGGGGATGGAGTTTAGAGCAGGTGACAAGCTTCGTTTTATCGCTATTGCTAAGAATGAACGCGGTTTTCAGGAAATCAATGCCTATCGCACCAAACTGAATATGGAGCAGCGATCTGTGCCGCACCGCGCCCCCGATTTTGAACAGGTATTTGTTGTTTATCCATTTACGGAGATCGGCCTGCATGAGTTGCGGGATTATGAATATATTGGGATCCGACCCTCTGAACGCACCAAAGTACGATTGTTGGATCGGAAACATTTGGCTAATTGTGTTGTATTGGCGCCTGTAAGTTTCCGGCGGGACGATTATGTGCTGCATAGGCAATTACGTGCGATTGACAATAATCTGTTGATATCACAATTGGAGGCGCATCAAGTGGCTCTTCCGGATGAAGTCCCTTTGTCGAGAATAGCACTGATGGAGATGTTTGCAGATTTACCCGAACTTGTGAACAATACCGAACAATTGCTTGCCCAATGTTCCTTCTATTTCGAATTTGAGACCGTTAAAAACAAAGCCACTTTTACAGATAGTCACTATGCGGATAAAGAAATGCTTTTTAGTCAGGCAGCAATGGGATTGGAAAGACGTTATGGGAAAAATGATGCTGTGGCAAGAGAACGGATCCAGCGGGAATTGGAAATTATAGAACATCTTAAATTTTCAAGTTATTTTCTGATGACGAACGATATTTGTCGTTATGCAAGACATCGGGATTTTCATTATGTAGGGCGTGGTTCGGGAGCAAATTCTGCGGTTGCCTATTGTTTGGGGATTACCGATGTTGACCCTATTGCCCTGAATCTGCCATTTGAACGTTTTCTAAATCCTAAGCGGAAGAGTGCTCCCGATTTTGATATTGACTTTAGCTGGAATGAGCGTGACGATATTTATGATTATATTTTTAATAAATACGAGCATGGACATGTGGCGTTGATGGGCGCAATGAGTACTTTTCGGTCGCGGAGTATTTTGCGTGAACTTGGAAAGGTCTATGGTCTCCCTAAGGCGGAGATCGATCGTCTGATTCATGAACCCGAACACATGCTGAATAAAAATGAGGTAACGAATACCATTTTGAGTGTGTACAATCGGATGGCAGATTTTCCTAATCAACGTTCCATCCATGCAAGTGGTGTTCTTATTTCCGAAGCTCCACTGGTATCCTATGGAGCGATGGACTATCCTCCTAAAGGACTCCCTACGATGCAATTTGACATGTACGTCGCCGAAGATATTGGTTTTGAAAAATTTGATATTTTATCGCAACGGGGAATAGGTCATATCAAGGACTGCAGAACGATAGTCCGCGAGAATCTGGGCGAACTGATCAATACTGATACCCCCGAGCTTTTCTTTAATGACCCGCTAATTGCGGCGCAATTGCAGTCTGCTCATACTATTGGGTGTTTCTATATCGAAAGTCCAGCTATGCGTCAGCTTTTGACTAAACTGTCCTGCAATACTTATAAAACTTTAGTGGCAGCTTCTTCCATTATTCGTCCGGGGGTAGCGAGTTCGGGCATGATGAGCGAATATATTCGACGGCATCACGATCCATCTGCTGCAAGTTACCCACATCCTGTCTTTAAAGAACAGCTTGACGAAACCTATGGTGTGATGGTTTACCAGGAAGATGTGATGAAAATTGCAAACGCTTACGGTGGCCTGGATATGGCCGATGCGGATGTGCTACGGCGCATGATGTCGGGCAAATACCGTGACAAGGATCACCTTGCAGCTATCAGCGCGCGTTTTTTTGCCAATTGCAAGTCGAAAGGATATGCAGAGCGGATCAGTATGGAAATTTGGCGACAGATGGAGAGCTTTGCCGGTTATTCCTTCAATAAAGCGCATTCAGCGTCCTATGCTGTAGAGAGTTATCAAAGTCTCTACTTAAAAACCTATTTCCCGTTGGAATTTATGGTTGCGGTCCTCAACAATTATGGTGGTTTCTACAACCGTAAGGTTTATGTTAATGAAGCGCGGGTTGCAGGGGCCAACATCTGTCTGCCTTGCGTTAACCAGTCCAATGTCAATACGCGTATTTTTGGAAAAGATATTTATTTGGGATTTGATTGTCTCCAGCATCTGGAGCAAAAACTGGCTTTGCATATCGTAAATGAACGCGCATTACATGGACCTTATCTTAGTTTGGAAAATTTTGTTAGGAGGGCAGCGATCGGCTTGGAGCAATTGATTATTTTGATCCGTGCCGGTGCCTTGCGTTTTACCGGCATAGGAAAAAAGCAATTATTGTGGGAAGCTCATTTAATGATGAGTAAATATAAACCGGCCCGCAAAGAAAATGTACTCTTTGATGTGGAAAGCAGAAAACCGATACTTCCCCCGCTGGAGGAAAATGTCCTGGAAGACTATTACGACGAGCTTGAGTTGATCGGTTTCTGTGTTACAGGTACATTGTTCGATTTGGCAAAGAGTAGCTTTAGAGGCGATATTTGTGCGGAGAGCATGAAGACCCATGAAGGCGAGACTATTCGGATGGTGGGTGATTTTGTCTGTGAAAAAATTGTGAGGATGCGCCACGGCGGACAAATGAAATTTGGAACTTTTTTGGATTCGGAAGGACGTTTTTTTGATACCGTTCATTTTCCTCAGACACTGATCGAATATCCACTTCGGGGGAATGGTATTTATTTGATCGAAGGGAAAATTGTCGTTGATTATGGCTGTCCATCATTGGAAGTAAAACGATGTGCCAAGATGCCTTTAAAATCTGATCCGCGAAGTGAATAGCCTATTTTTTAGATTACCTTTGTAATGTATTACGTGAGTACAAGTGATGACGAAAGAACAAATTGCGGGATTGCTTGAAGGTGTGCCTTCTGCAGTCGGCGTATATTATATTTACGATAAGAATGATGTGTTAATTTATGTCGGTAAGAGTATCGATATCAGAAATAGGTTATTGCAGCATTTTAGAAGTACAGATTTTAAGGAACGTAAAATTCAGGGAGCGGCTTGCCGCGTGGGGTTTGAACTGACAGGTCACGAATTATTAGCCCTTTTATATGAATCTGATCTGATCAAAAAACATCAGCCGTTTTACAACCGTGCACAGCGTCGAACCTATTATGGATTTGGCCTTTATTTAGCGACGAATCCATCGGGCTACCAAGTCCTTCAAGTGGAAGCGCTTGATTCCGAACGTGAGGAGTTAATGACGTTCTCGAGTCATCAGGAAGGAAAGGAACAGTTGTTCAAGATCGTGGAAGCTTACCAGCTCTGCCAAAAGATAAACAGGCTGCAGACTTATACGCGGCATTGTTTTCAGTACATGCTGAAAACCTGCAAGGGGGCGTGTATTGCGCAGGAGCTACCGGAAGATTATAATCGAAGGGTTCAGGAGTTTGTGGCCTCTTCTGAACTCCCGCTGGGCGAAATATTTTTGGAGGTTCTAGGCCGTACACCCGAAGAAAAGGGGCTGGTTTATCTTTTGGATGGTCAGTATAAAGGATTTGGCTATTGCAATAAACGTGTACGTAGCGAAAAGAAAAAAAGGGAAGCGATCCTCCTTAAAGCTGACAATAGAGATGTCAGACGTATTTTGAGACGTTATTTTAAGTACAATCCTTTTTAAATCGCTCATGCATATGATTTACTGGAGCATTGCTCCAGTAAATTAAGGTTTTATTTTTGGTAAAAACTTCTTGTCGTTTTCATCTGAGTCTTTATAGTAAGCCCGGGCTTCGCGCAGTTTATCATGCATCTGTTCACGTACTTTATGATAAGCTTGCATGTTGTATACATTCTGCATTTCCTGCGGATCTTTTTCAAGGTCATATAATTCCCACTCATCCTTGTCGTAGTAGAAATGGATCAGTTTGTACCTTTCGGTGCGAATTCCGTAATGACGTTTTACCATATGAATGGAGGGGTATTCATAATAGGTGTAATATACGGCATCACGCCATTTATGTTCTTTCCCATTGAGCAAACCACGGAATGATTTTCCCTGCATATCTTTTGGTGCCGCAAGCCCCGCATAATCTAGCAATGTAGGTGCAAAATCGAGATTCTGGACAAGTGCTTTTGAAGATTGGCCAGCTTTTATTTCCGCTGGGTAACGGATCAATAAGGGGGTACGAAGGGATTCTTCATACATAAAACGCTTATCAAACCAGCCATGTTCACCAAGGTAGAAACCCTGGTCCGAGGTATAGATGACAATTGTATTTTCATCGAGCCCATTTTCTTTCAGAAAATCCAATAGACGTCCAACGCCTTCATCTACAGCGGCGACAGTACCTAAGTAGTCTTGCATATAACGCTGATATCGCCAGCGAATAAGGTCTTCTTTGGACATGTTGTGGTATTTCATTTTAAAATCTGCCATAATCGGGTTGTAGATAGAATCCCATGTCGCACGCTGAGTTGCTGTCATCCTTCCCAGATTTCCATTAAAGGCTGCTTTATCCCAGGTTAGGTATTCTTTTATGCCTAATTCATCCATTAGTGCAGGCGGTATCTTGTTGTCTCCAGCCCAGTTCATATGTTTGAGGATATTCATTTCTGCGGTTTTTGCTGCCGTTCCTCTTCCTTCGTAGGTGTCGAATAGGTTACTGGGTTCTTTATAGGTTTTAGACGTATACTGTTGAAGATGCCGCAAGGCTGGTAACCACTCTCGGTGCGGTGCTTTTTGGTGATAGAGCACACAGAATGGCCTACTTGTATCTCGTTTAGCGATCCAGTCCAGGGTCATGTCGGTGGTTAGGTCGGAAACGTAACCTTGGATTTGCTGTTTGACGCCATCAATAATAAAGTTTGGATTGTAGTATTCCCCCTGATCAATGAGAACAGCAGAGTGGTCAAAACCCTGAGGTAGACCGTCCATGTGGATTTTACCTATTAATGCGGTTTGATAGCCGTTTTTTTGGAGGATTTTCGCGAAGTTATCCTGATTCCAATCGAATTTTGCCTCATTATCAATTTTTCCATTGATATAACTGTGCTTCCCTGTTAATAACACAGCCCTGCTAGGAGCGCATAGCGAATTTGTCACCGTGGCACGGGTAAAGATCGCGCCTTCCTTTGCCAATCGATCAATGTGGGGCGTTTCGTTTAACCCATAACCATAGGCGCTAATAGCCTGATAGCCGTGATCATCACTCATGATATAAACAATATTTGGCTGCTTTTTTACTTTGCCTGTTTGCGCCATCATCATACAGGGGACAAGTGTGCTTAGGGTGAGGGTGAAGAAATAATATAGTTTCATGGTAAGGTTGAATTGAATATATTGTTTACTAATGAATCTTTTTTTAGATGTTAACCGATATTTCCACCGATTCTATTGAATATATATTGAAATTGGACATCGATATGATCACCAAGATACATGCGTTTTGCTTCGCGTTTTACACGATATCCTTGACTCGTTAAAAATGAAATTGCAATCGTATTCTCTTTGGGCAGCACGACTTTTGAATTTTGTTTTAAATGTAATTTAAGTAAGGCTATTCCGGCATGTGGTTCATTTGATGCAATAAATCCCTCTCCCAATGTTGGAAGATAATAAGCGCTCACCGTATTATTATCTGCGTAAACATAGGCAGATTGTAAGTGTGGCTCTATCTCACATTCTCTATATTCTGCCGTTATTGCGTGATCAAGCGCTAGAAGAGCCTGTTTAAAATTGGATTGATAAGGAAGTATATTGTTGTCTGGTTCTTCGGGATGAGTATGTGATATTCCTTCAAAGAACAGGTAGGAGGTGCTTTCTTGAAACCCAATTTTTGCGTAAACGGGTGCTCCCATATCGGTTGCTATAAGCTGGATACTTGTACAATTGCTGAGTTGAGCGATACGAATGAGCTCGTTGGTCATTATTTTTCCATATCCTTTTCCCCGTTCACTTGGATCTACAATGATATGCCCCAGCCATGCAACATGCTCATGCACAATAGTGGCCCCAATGGCCACAATCTTGTGGTTGACTACGAGCTTGATTGGAAAACAAAATGCACTGTCAATATAATGTTTCACCTTTATAGTAATATCATCCCAGCCTTCTGGAGTTAATGGTGTGATTTGGGGTAAGTCGGAAATCTGAATAGGTTCAAAAGTCATTAAAAAAAGTGTTAAAAGTTTATACCTGCTGTTTGATGCTATAATTTCAAAGATTTTGCAGCGATCAAAGTGGATAGATATTTATATAAAAGGGTTTACGTATACAGATAAATATAAGGACTTTTGAATAACAATTCTATTCTTGCAAGGCGTTTCTCTTATTGTATTTGCTTTTGTAAGCTAGGGGAGTGAGTCCCGTAAAGCGACGAAATATTTCGCGGAAAGCCTTTATATCTGTGTATCCCACGTCATACATCACTTCGTTTACGGTCTTTCTAGAGCTCTCAAGTGACTTTTTTGCCGATTCTATTTTTATTCGTTGAAGATATTCAATTGGTGTGTTGCCCGTAGCCCGGATAAATCTGCGATCGAAATTTCTGCGCCCTATGGTAAATAGTGCTGATAGCCTATCCATTGATATTTTTTTGGTAAAATTCTTTTCGAGATAGTCTTGTGCACGCATGATTATTTCGTCTCCATGCGTCTTCTGTCCATTAAAGATCATAAAATCAGATTGCGTTTGCCTGTCGATATCAATTTGAAAGATTTTAGAGCAATAAATAGCCGTCTCTCTATCGTAGAATTTTTCAACCAGATAGAGGAGGAGGTTAAGGAAGGAATAGCCTCCGCCGTTCGTATAGATGCCTTGTTCATCCGTGATAATTTGTTCTGTTTTCAAATTGACCTTGGGAAAGAGTTTCTTGAAATTTGCCGCGGACTTCCAGTGGATAGAACAGTTTTTATTGTCTAGGAGCCCTGTGGATGCCAGTAAATATGCACCGGTACACATGCTTGCAACATTGGCTCCCATCTTGTATTGGGCCAATACCCATTCGGTCAGGATGATATTTCCAGCTTCTATTGCATCAAAATTAGGAATCACAGCGGGTATAATAATGAGGTTGGTTTTTTGAATTGCAGCGATATCTTTCTGGGACAGCACCGTTAATAATCCATTGACAAAGTTACTCTGCATGGAAACTCCCGCCAATTCGATATTAAAAATAGGTTCTCTGCCCAGTTGGTTGTAATAGCGGTTAGCCTCGGTGAATACATGATACGTTCCAACAATGCAAGATATGGTGTTTGGGCCTGTCTGACTATCTGGAACTAAGATGGTTAAGTGTTTCATGTTCAGGGTATATAAGGTCGCGCAAAAATATACAATAAGCACTTTATCGATCTTTTATCTATCTAAAGAAGAACTTATTTATAGCGGAAATATACCAAAATAGATTGTCTAAATCAACCGCTGAGAATGTCTATTTTACACCCTCTTTTATTTTTTTAGGCCTGCTATATTTGATTTATAAATTCAAATTAACCCAACAAGATGGTACGAATGATCGCAATATATAGCATGCCAAAGGATAAGGAGCTTTTTGACAGGCATTATTTTGAAACACATATTCCATTGGCAAAAACACTTCCGGGACTTATTAGTTATGAAGTAGCAAAGGATGGGATTATGTCAACGACGGGAAACGAGGATGTTTATTGCATTGGAACTTTACATTTTGAAAGTTTGGAAGCAGTTAAAATAGCCTTTGCGTCAGAACAGGGGAAAGCCTGTGCTATGGATCGGAAGATCTTGGCACCTCATCAGAACGACGTTCAGATTTACATATTTGATTCGGTTGAGGTATAGGTATTTATGGTCTATGAGTTAAAGTTATGAAATATTATATCATATGAAAGAGGAAGATTTTAAAACAAGCATCATCGTTGAAACAGGGGCTCAACGTGTATTTGAGGCGATCAATAATGTCAGCGGATGGTGGTCACAAAATATTGAAGGATCAACTGCTGCTTTGAATGACGAATTTTTGTATCACTATCAGGATGTGCATCGTTGCCGTATAAAAATAGAGCTGATGGAAACCAATCGGAAAGTTGTATGGCATGTCTTAGAAAACTATTTTAAATTCACAAAGGATGAAAAGGAATGGACCGACACTTATATTATCTTCGATATAGTGGAGGATGGGGGCACAACTACCTTAAATTTTACCCATCAGGGACTTCATCCCCAAGTAGAATGCTATCAGGTATGTCATGATGCCTGGACGCATTATATCCAGGACAGCCTAAGACACTTGATTGTGACTGGTCAGGGATTAGCAACCCCAAAGGAGGAAATTGCTATACAGCCGCAGGGCGAAGATCAAGGATCAAAGGATGCTGGCACTAAAAGTATATATCATCGATTATTGATTGAAACCCCTGTGGAAATAGTTTATAGGGCGATTACTACTGCAGAAGGACTGGCAGGCTGGTGGACTCCAGATACCATTGCAAAACCAGAGGTTGGCAGTATACTGAGGTTCGGGTTTGGACCCAGTTATTTTAAGACTATGGAAGTCATTGCGTTGATACCTTATTCAAAAGTGGAGTGGCGCTGTATGAAGGCAGTGAAGGAGTGGATTGGAACGACACTGACTTTTGAACTTGAACCCCATCAAAAGGGATGTGTTTTACTATTCCACCATGATGGATGGGCAAACTATAGTGCTGAGTTTGCTTCGTGCAGTTTTGATTGGGCTTTATTTTTTAGAAGTTTTAAATTTTTTTGTGAGAAAGGTCAGGGCTTTCCTTATCCTGAATTTAATAAATGATCTTGTTTAATGGGGCATAATACATTTTAGCGAGCAAATTGCGTTATTGCAGTAACTCATGTATGGCGCGTAGATAATCCTTGTTTTTAGAAAAATCATTATGCCCCTCATGTTTCAATCGGATCAATTTATCATGCTTCTTAAAGAACTTACTAAGTTTAATAGACGAACCAAAATAGACGGCCTTATCCTGATCTCCATGAAAAATTATTGTTTGGGACTTCACTTTTTGCAATGCTGAAGCATTGTCAAAATGAAAAGGGATTCCAGTGGTATCGATCTCGGGGGCGACATGATGTGTCCAATCTTCAAAATTATAATAAGGTGCTTGAAGAATAAGCATTTTAGGTATATTGTCTGCGGCTAAGGTTGAGGCTAGTGCTGTCCCCATTGATTGACCGATCAATATAATCTGATCCTCCGGATAGTGTTGAGTTAGTTGTTCATATACTGTTTGAACATCCCTATAAAGTATTTTTTCATCAGTTACTTTACCTTCGCTTTTCCCATATCCCCGATAATCCAACATAAAAAGGTCATATCCATTGTCGGTATAGATATTGGCAATTTTGCCCCAGGTATCTAATGCGCCATTACTGCCATGCAAATAGAAAATTAGCCCTTTGCTACTATCGGCTTTAAATAATAAACCATGGAGTTTAATATTGTCTGCCGTCAAGATAAATTTTTCGTCAAATTTGCCCTTGAAATTAAAACTTGAATCCTGCATCTTTTTACCGGGGAATAATTGTTGTTCCAGCACCTCGTTCCAATTCGGCGTTGTTTCGGATTTACGATTTGACTGGGCATATCCCAATGGAATTAAAAAAATGTATAGGAAAAGCAATAGTGATGGGCGTAGGCTGAAAAGCCGACAGATGTTGCTTGATGCTCTATTGTTCAAACCCATAAATTATCGAGTCTATGTTTTTTAAGTTACACTTTTTTGGGGAGATGCTGAAATTTTTAGCAACAAAATGTAAAATCAAGAACTGTTCTTTATTTTCTTAATCTAGATTAAGATTATACCTTAACCCAGGTTGTTGGTGTCAGGTGTCTTCTTGTCGTAACTTTGAGGTAGAAACATAAATAGATAGCATCAATTTTATGTTTCGATTAGAAATAGTAAACAACGATAAATAGGAGATAATAACATGAAAAGATCAATTGAACGGATTTTCCAACGTCCGGCCCAACCTGGAATGGTGGGAGATGGTTTTCGCGTATTTAATATGATTCCAGGCAAAGGAATTTCCCAAAAGAGGATGAGTCCCTTTCTTCTATTGGACTTCAATGCAGCATTTGACTTTGGACCTTCGGACCATATAAGAGGAGTGGATGTCCACCCGCACAAAGGTTTTGAAACTGTGACCATTGCTTACAAAGGCAGCGTGGCACATCATGATAGTTCGGGCAATAGCGGTATAATCCGTCCTGGCGATGTACAATGGATGACTGCTGGAGCAGGGATATTGCATAAAGAGTATCATGAAGAGGAATTTTCGAAAAAAGGAGGACTGTTTGAAATGGTTCAGCTATGGGTTAATTTACCTGCAAAGGATAAATCAACACCGGCACATTATCAGGGCATTACTGCTGACCAAATGGGCAAAGTTGTGTTGCCAGATGGGGGCGGTGTGGTCAATGTGATCGCTGGAAAGTTTCAGGATACGACTGGACCAGCCAGCACGTATACGCCAATCAACCTTTTTGATATTAAACTGGAAGAGCAACATGAAACGAGCTTTATGGTATCACAAAATCATAACATCGGAATGTTGGTTGTGAATGGGGAGGTTGTGGTAAATGGTGAAGTCGCTGGAGAGCACAGCTTTGTGCTATTTGATCATGATGGTGAGGAGATTTCGATAAGGGCCAATAAAAACGCGGTTTTGCTTGTATTAAGCGGCGAACCTATTGACGAACCTATAGCGAGTTACGGGCCATTCGTGATGAACACACAGGCAGAGATATATCAAGCCTTTGAAGATTTTCAGGCCGGTAAGTTTGGCGTGCTCGAATAAATGAAATAGGTTTCCAAAAATGGCTTACATTCCTATAATGTAAGCCATTTTAGTAGACTAAGACAACGGAATCAGCAACTGTTGGTTAGCCGCCAAGCAACGCTTTATGACCGCTTGCCATAGGTAATATGGACAATCAGGACTAGTAGTGTACAACAAAACCCCGTGAACACCACACCGTTCCACTGAAAGTATTTCCAAGCAAGGGAAGCTAAATAACTACCCAAGGATCCACCCGTAAAGTAACTGAACATATACACTGTATTCAGGCGGTTGGTTGCACCTAAATTTAATGCAAAAAAAGAAGACTGATTGCTGATATGCATAGATTGCAAGCCAAGGTCAATCAAGATAACACCGCTGATCAAACCCATGTAACTATAACCCCCAAAATAGAAGATAACCCAACTTAATAAGAGGATGAATATTGAACTTAAAATAATCCGATAAGTGGAAACACGGCTTGAGATTTTTCCTACTACTGATGCTGCCAGAGCGCCAACGGCACCGATCAATCCGAAGGATCCGGCCACAGCAGACCCCGCATGGAAGGGGGCTTCTTGCAGGTGAAACACCAATGTAATCCAAAAAGCACTGAAGCCAGCAAAACCTAATGCCCCTCTTAATGCGGATAGGCGTAGTACAGGTTGAGTTTTTGTAAGATGAACCAATGAATGTATTAATTGAAGGTAAGTTCCTTTAAATGTAGGTTTTATGTCGGGAAGTTTGAAGGCCAATAATAGCATTAATAAAATCATACATGCTATAGCGATATAATAGATGGCTTTCCAGCCCCAGATATCGCCGATAAATCCTGCCGCGACACGAGAAAGCAAAATGCCCAATAGCAAACCACTCATGACCATGCCAATAGATGAATTGCGTTTTTCCGGTGTAGAGAGTTCTGCCGTGAGTGGGACCAACATTTGTGGAACTACAGAGCTGAATCCAACCATAAAGCTGGCGATATAGAGCAGTTCAAGTGTGGGCGCCATAACCATACCAGCTAAGGAAACAATAATGAGCAGGAATATCGATAGTATTAATTTTTTTCGTTTTACCATGTCCCCCAAAGGAACTATAAAGAGTAATCCGGTTGCAAAACCGATCTGTGTAAGCATCGCTATAATACTGATTGCCGCTTCACTAACCTGAAAGTCTTTTGCCATCAGTCCCAAAAGTGGCTGATTATAATAATTGTTGCCGACAACTATTCCTGTTGTCAATGTAATAAGCCACAAAAGAGATTTTGTTAGTACAGGTGTCTCAAGTTTTGATTGCGTATGAAGCCTTAGTGTTTGACCTTTTATGTTTGTCGTATGCATCATCTTGACTAGTATTTCCTTGGAGGCAAAATTAAAGAGATCATTATTGCCGGAAATGAAGAATTCGATCCATAAATTGAAGAATTGTAGTTTAAGAAATCTAAATGCGGACGCAAGTCAACAATATAAAAATCCATTGGCGGGGTTTCTTTTGAAAACACCCGCCAATGGATTTTTTGGTGATGATAGGCGAAAATATCGCGAAGTGATTAATCCACTTTACTGATTTATTTGTTGATTCCGCTTTTTCTGAAAGGCACTGTATACGATTATCACACTTATGGTCATCAGAACAAATGCTAAGAAAAATGGTGCGCCCGAGAATTTAAAGGGTGCTTCGTTATGGGTAAAGTAATAGAAAAGATTGGTCATCATTGGAGGACCAATAATTGATGTTGCGCTCATCAGGCTGGTTAAGGCTCCTTGAAGTTCACCCTGCTCGTTTGAAGGAACATTTTTGGTAATAACGGATTGTAGGGCTGGGCCACAAATACCGCCCAGGCAATAGGGGATAAGGAATACGAACATCATCCATCCTTCGCTTGCAAATGCAAACAACAATAAGCCAATGGCATAGAGGGTCAGCCCATAAAAAATGCTTTTCTGTTCACCAAGTTTGGGGGTTGTCCATCGAATCAAAACACCCTGAACCAATCCGATCAGCAAACCAATAACACCCAAGGAAATACCGACCATTCTTTCGGTCCAATTGAATTTATACATGGTGAAAAAGTTCCAATTGCTCTGAACTGCATGGCCTGCAATATATATTAAAATTAAGGCAACGATTAATCCAGATATTTCCGGATGTTTTCCGAGGAATTTAAAGGATCCAACGGGATTGGCGCGTTTCCAGTCAAAGGCCCTGCGTTTTTCTTTGTCTAAGCTTTCAGGCAAGATGAAATAGCCATACAAGAAGTTTAGCATACACAGTCCTGCAGCGGCGTAAAAGGGAACCCTGGCACCATAGTGACCAAGTAGCCCTCCGATAACGGGGCCGATAATGAAGCCTAACCCAAATGCAGCACCTATCAGACCAAAGTTCTTCGCCCGATCTTCATCCGTTGATATATCCGCGATATAGGCACTTGCCGTCGTAAAACTGGCGCCGGTCAACCCGGCAATAACCCGTCCCAGGAAAAGCCATCCTATGCTTGGTGCGAGGGCCAGAAAGATATAATCTACAGCGAATCCGAAAAGGGAGATCAATATAATGGGTCTCCTCCCATATTTATCACTGAGATTGCCGACGACCGGAGAAAATATGAACTGCGTAAAAGCGTAAGCAAAGCCAAGCCAACCTCCGTATTTCGCAGCTTCACTGATGTCACTATGAATCAATTCCTCGATAAGTTTAGGAACAACGGGAATGATGATTCCCCAACCTGTAATGTCGATGAGTAATGTGATAAATATGAATCCGATTGCTGCTTTTTTCTTGGAATTTTCCATCATGTTCCAAAAGTAATGAAATCCTTAAAAACTTGTCTGTTATTTAATTACTAATTTGTGATAGCTCTTTTATTTTCGGTTACGTTAACAAACCGAGAATAGAAGGTTCTTTTTCTTTCAATAAGTCCCAGGCTAATCCTATTTTTACAGACATTAATCGAATAATTGGCAGGAAGAAAGAGCCGTCGGGAACATAAATTGTGGATTAGAATAAGTACTAATTTTTAGGGCCTAAAATAATAATGTATTGTTATGAATGTAGAAAATTCACCCTTATCGGAAGGAATTCAAAATATTGCCTTAAGTTTCTCCGGAGGAGGATTTAGGGCAGCTTCGTTTAGCCTCGGCTGTTGTCGTTATCTTTCTTTGCTTCCTTACGGACAAGGGACCATGTTAGATCGGGTCAGGTATATCTCTTCCGTTTCGGGTGGGTCAATAACGGCGATGACTGTGTTTTCTATGCTTAGACAAGGCGTTCCATTTGAGGAAATTTATCGGCATTTAATTCGCCAGCTTCAGGGAAGTGAATTATTGGATAAGGTTTTTGAGACTTTAAATAACGAGAGCGCATGGTCTGCCAGTCCAGAAAAGAACAGAAATTTAATCAATGCACTGGCCCTGGTGTACGATCAGCATATCTTTAAAGGTGCTACCTATGGAAGTCTTTTTGCCGGACCTGTTCATAAATCGATACCGGTTATCGATGAATTATGTGTAAACGCCACGGAGCTTAATAATGGCATGAACTTTAGGTTCAGTACGCAGGGACGTATAGGCAATCAGTACTTGAGTTTAAATAGAGGGCATCAATCTTCTTTTGATTTGATCAAGAAAATAAAATTAGGCGATATACTGGCCTGTTCCTCCTGTTTTCCGGCTGGTTTTGAACCGATTGTTTTTCCGCGCGATTTTGCCTATGCGGAAGCAGATACGACGCTCTCCTGGGATGATCTTGGAGGCACTGTAAAAACAAAGGACTATTATTCTGGCGATTTTCAACCACTCGCCGTCAATAAGGAGATGTTCTCCTTAATGGACGGAGGAATCGATGACAATCAGGGAGTATATGCATTTAGACTGGCGGATGAAAGAAAAACAAAAGGCTATGAATATGATTTGTATATGCCCTGCGATGTAACCAGTAATTATCTAAAAAAACCATTCAGGTACTCTAATGAACGAAAATATCCGTGGTTAAATCGGAGTGCGGACAGTTTATTTTCGAGTATTTATTCAACTGTTTCTGTACTCTTGGTGCTGTCCATTCTGTTAACGGTGTTTTCTGTAGTTTTTGTTTCGGCTGGTTGTAAGTCTTTGGTTTGGCCTGTTTTATTTGGATTTTCGCTAATGGGTTGCTTGATACTAACGGTATTGCAGGTAGGACTAGCTAAAATACGTAGAGCCGTTGTGGTCAATACAAATCGATCTGCGGGGGGCGAACGGACAGAAGGGACCTGGAACATTATGCTTAGAAAGTACAGTGTAAACTTTATGAAAATGCCGCTCGGAAAATTGCTGCAGTTATTGGAAGCAAGGGGGAAGTCCGTTTTTCTTCTGGCCAATACCATATTTCTCAAAAAAATTAGACGAGCAAGTTACGAGCAGCTGTTTAGTGATTTGGGAATACCCAACAGCCAGATTGGTTTAACTTCCGTTTATCTGCTGTCGACAAAGAATGACCGGATGTTACAACAGGAGCTGAAAACCGATTTAAAAGGAAAAAATAGACCAATAAGTGTGGAGGATCCACGAATGATTCTAGATGTTTTGCAACCTAGTGCAGTATTGCGTGCCCATGTGGACAGTGCTACTGCCATGGAGACAACATTGTGGTTTGATGATTATCATTTGAAGGACGACGCTCTGGCAAGTTTACTGATTACGGGGCAGGCAACGATGTGTTTTAATTTATTGCGTATTGTTCTTCGGATACCATCTTCTCATCATTCCTGGGAGGACCTAAAAAAACAGCTGCTCATGGATTGGGGAAAATTTAATGAGAAACCTAACTGGATGCTTACTTCTACTTAAGAGATCCATTTTCTGATCAGATCGTCTGACATTTGGGATGGTGCAGCACCTTGAAATTGCATGAATTGGCAATAAAACAAAGTTTATTTGCTTGGGTATGTAAGGCTAACGCAAGTTCTATTTGAGACTTATCTGTAATGAGAACCTCGGGGTATAAAGTAACTTCTGTAAAACGACCGCTGCCATCGATGTCTGTTGTCAAGGTGGCAACGCCATTGTCGGTATACGATAGAACTTGAATGCCGTTTTGTGAACAGACATATAGGTAGGACATCATATGGCAGGAAATCAGACTACTGAGCAGCAGATCTTCGGGATTATACAATGTGGGGTCGCCCTTGAATGTTTTTGCTGCTGAAACATGGAGATCTGCTTTTCCTTCAATCGCAATGTGATGGCTTTTATTATAAATTTTTGATCCATGAAGACTTGGCTGTTCAGGATGGTTCCAAATTAGGGACGCTTTAAAGATATGTTTGTAGCTCATTTTTTGTTTCAAATTTAGTGTATTATCCAATTTTAGTTCCTTTTCTATTGATTTTAATCACAGATGTCTGTCTGTACTTGGATCGTTGTGCTTAACAGCTAAACGAATGGGGGTGGGGTGAAACTATTTTTGTAAGTAGTGTTATGTACGAACAAAAGTGATATAATCCGTATTGATAGGTTCAATGCCATTTTTTCGCATTTCGCTTGCTATTTGCGCTCTGTGATAGGTGCCATGATTAAAGACGTGTAATAGAATGTCGTTGGCCTTATTATGAAAAGCCTGGTGCTGCGTGTTTGTATAATTGACGATTTCATTTTCCGTATCATTTCCGCGCGGAATCAGCTGTCCCAATCCTTCTGAAGCTAAATCGTGATATCTCTGGCAATCGGCGAGACTGTGCTCGTCCCAAACACCAACAGGGGGTGTTTTACCAGTTAATCGACTTAACCAAATGATCTGTGCGTTGACAATATGGCTAAAGAGCCGTATGCAAGAATGGGGTACTTTCTCGCCTTCCTTTTTCAGTTTGTCCAGTAGTGCTGTATTAGCCCAGTTATTATATAACCAAAGCTGCATAAAAGTAGTTGACATCTAATTGTTGTTTATGTGGATTGAGTAAAATTAAATATACGGAAGAAAGAAATAACTTTTTTGTATCATTCCCAAAAATTATTAAGTGTACCACGTATTCTATTTTGCGTCACTATGTGAGTGAGGAAAATTACCAACCTAATTAAAATTAGAGAATATCTTTGTGTTGTCAACCCAGCAGATTAGTTTGTTTGCTGGGTTAACTAGTTGCTACATTTGAACAATGCTCTGAGCAATTCTCGTGTTTCTTTTTGTTGCTGTTATAATTGGTATATATTCAGGTATTTATTTTTTTGTCGCAGAATTGTCTTTTTGCGGCATTACTTAGCAACTGATCCTATTACAAATTAAAGGATATTTTTATATTAGACTGATATTATTGAAAAGTATGCTATCTATGAACAGTTTTTTCCAAAATTACAATACGGGGAAACGTATTATCCTTCATTTGTGTTTTTGGTTTTTGGTTTTGGGAATGCAATTTATTTCCTATCAACGGATAGATATTGATAATTCGTGGATATTGTTTCTAAAGGACGTATTTTCTTTATTGACCATATTTTATGTGACAGCATATGTGATTATTCCGCGTTGGTTTATTCCCGGGAAGTTTTTGCTGTGTATTTTATGGCTATTGTTTATTTATGCCTGGTGGTCGTTTCTAAGTTATTTTGGCGCCATGTTAACGCTAAAATATTTGACACCAGATATTCGTTTATCAAGTTATCTCGAAATAATACTGAGTAATGGAATCTTTGGAGCCTTTCGGCTTTCTTCCATTAGCGATTATTTATTGGATTTTATTTTTTTAGTGGCCCTACCATTGACAGTAAAAATAGTGCAGGCATTTATGTCTGTCAGAAATTCCAAAACGAAGCTTGAACTGAAAAATGCCGCATTGGAATTAAACAACGTTCAATTGGAGCTTGCTTTTTTAAAATACCAGATCAACCCGCATTTTTTACTTAATACACTTTATAGTATCTATGTGCTAGTATCGGATCATGATGAGAGAGGTGGCGAAAGTATGATGCGTTTAAGTAGTATTATGGTGTATCTGCTTCACGAGAGCAACCAGCCCAAGGTGGAAATTAGTCGCGAATTTCAACTGCTAAAGGACTATGTTGAATTGGAGAAGTTGCGTTATAGTGAGACCGTACAGATCAATCTAAATCTGGCGGCTGATGACGAGAACTGTATGATGGTACCCCTGATCTTTTTTCCGTTTGTAGAAAATGCATTCAAACACGGACCTCGGCTAAGTTCTTCGGCGGGATGGATATCCATAGACATTAAAGTGAAGGATCATAAGGTGCATATGAACGTGTCCAATGCGTATAGAGAACTTTTAAAACCAGAAAACTATATTGGTGGATTAGGGATAGAAAATGTAAAAAAACGACTGGAACTTCACTATCCTCATCATCACATTTTGGAAATAAAGTCAAATGAGGGTGTGTTTACTGTTAATCTTGTTGTAACTTTACTTCCGGAAGAAAAGCCGTAGCACCAAAGCTGTGGATTGCGAAGTACTTATGAATAGAATTAAAACTATCCTTATTGAAGATGAGCCGATTGCGAGAGGTCGCCTGGAGAAACTAGTTTCCAAATTGGGGCTGATCGAAATATTGGGTGTATTCGAAAACCCATTGCAAGCAATTGACGTCTTAAAGCAGCAGGAGGTAGATCTCATTTTGTCGGATATAGATATGCCTGAAATGGATGGAATCACTTTTCTCAAAGGACTTGTTCATCCACCGTTTGTTGTTTTTATAACAGGCCATTATGAGTATGCTGTCGATGGATTTGAACTGGATGTAATCGACTACATCCTCAAGCCACTCCTCACCGAAGAGCGGTTGATCAAGGCAATAGAGAAAGTTCAAAAGGCGATTTTGTTTTCTAGAAGAGGTCCACAAGGTGAAAGAAAAGCGATTAAGATAAAGGATCGGAATAAGACTATTTTTATAGATCCTGTGGATATTTTCTATTTAAAAGCTTGGGGGGATTATATACAGATCTATTCTGTAGAAGGTATGCAAACTTTATTATCTACCATGAAAGATATGGAAGCAGAACTACCTTGGGATATGTTTGCCCGTATGCACCGATCCTATATCGTTAATATTAAGCAGATCAAGGGAGTTGAGGCAAGCAAAGTAGTGCTGAAAAATGGAACAGAGCTCGGTATAGGTTTGCAGTATCGCAATCAGCTTTTTGCCAAGATGGGACTTATATAATAGTTTAATTTATCGAGGTCATGCGCTCTTTCTGTTTTCCGATCTGCATTTTATAATAACAAACCATAAAATGGTAGGCCGCAAGTTCATGCAAACGTTGATCCGACATGAACAATCGATTAATAAACATGTGAATATAACTTGACAATAACGAGGTCCGGGTTGCCCGGAACTCTTCTTGATCTGTTGTATGTGTCCGTAAAGTGGAAAATATGCTGTATTGGACTGCATTTAGTTTCTCTTTGGTTTCTCCTAGTTTGTCTAATGGTTTATCGAACCAGTCCTTTCTATCTTTGAACATATTGTTGAGATGAACCCAGAGATTTTTATTATTGTCAAATTCTTGCTGATACAGCGTATTCATCCTTATGCAAAAATCTCTTTTTTCGATCAGCGTAAATTTTGCGGCTTCGAATAGTGATTCCATATTTTCGAAAACTAAACGCCATCGATCGTTGATTGAAGTGCTTTGCTGAATAACCTTCATTATGGTTTCGCTCTGCCGATAGAATAGCTCCTCGCTAAGTTCCATACATAATGGGGTATATCGTTCAATCTCGCGTGTATAAGTATCAAAGGATATCGTTGAAATCTGACCCTCTTGAACAAATTGTTCCAATAGTGTATTTATAGTGGATATAATAAAAAAGCACTGGCTTGGATCTGAGACCTGCACTCTCAATCTAATGTGAGGAGCTGGGTCGTTGTAACGTATGAAAAACCATTTTTTCATGGCTTCTTTTTGATTAATAGCAGCAATGATCTGGGGTAAAATATCCTTTAATAAGCTGTCCGTAAAATGTATCCCGCAATAGATTTTGGCGTAAAGCCATTCACTGCCCAAGGGGAAGCATCTTTTTAGGTTATTTTCTTTAGGGGCCGATTCGTCTGTGAAAGTCTTATGCTGTGCTTCTATTGGAATAATAATTTCATTGGCAAAAGCATTTTGGTCTTTATCGCTTGCTATAGATGAATAGTCATTCAGGAGGTATTCGATTAAAATTGTCTCTCTTTTACAGATGTGATCCAATAGTATTTCCGCGCAAAAAGGATTGTCTAAATTTATCAGCAGTTCATTATCGCCGCTGCTGATGACGACCATTGTTGGGATTTTGAGCTCTGCCTGCATTTTTTTTACGAAATCGTGGGAGTCACTTGGGTATTTTGCGAGTTTTTGAATTCGCCATTGCGCTCGGGATAAGATAATATTTTTGTAGCTTATTCTCGGGAGCCTAGGCTGTTCTTTCATAATTCCCCAATTCCAGGAGAGATCCAGCCTGTTATTTTGGAATTGAAAATCTGCAAGAAATTTATATAAATTCATACCCTGCTCAAAATTGTGGGCCGTCGTCAAACGAGGGATAACCATTTTATTGAATTTTTTGGACCACAAGACTAAGCGATTGTCTTTGAGGAACAGGTATAAGTCACTAATGTCAATTTGTTCTTGTTCTTTGTCAATAGTCGGGGTCAGACAGATGGATGCTCTTCGGAGTGCTGGTCTAGAAATGATATTTGCGGCATTGTTATCCGGATAATGGCATATCTCGGCGAGTATTGCATTGGGAAATTGCTGTTGCTCTCTGTTGGCAGATTCCTTTAATTTGTTATACAATTTTTCATCCAGATGTGCGAATCTGGAAATCAGGTTGCCCGATGAAGAGCCGCCGATAGTTCCCAGATTGAAGAATAATTTTTCGTGGCAAGAACCTCTCAGAAGATTGCCGATGGCATAGAACGAGGAAGGAATGGCATTGGTAGTCTGTTTACGCTGTTGAGCAATATGATCTAGATCTTTGCTGGTCAGCTGAATTTCCGTGAAATGACTTTTTACACTTTCCACAAATTTTTCAATGACCAGGTCTTGATAATGGTGGTCGCCATATTTTTTTTCCTTGGTTGAGGCTATATTTTTTACTTCTCCAAGTATTTCATCGGTTATATTGTAGACACCCTCCTGACGGCCATAACCAATACCGGTATCGGGGTCCAAGGCTGTCGTCAGTGGGATCATTCTTTCTTCATATTTATCAGAGAATGCAGTTCTAAACCGGTCGAAATCTGTCAACTTTGCCTGACTGCAAAGGGGTAGTAAATCCTGAAATTGATCTCTTAGGTGATTTAATGCGGTATTGGGTAAATTATTGTCTTCCATTTCAATAAGAAGGTCTCCCTGTAACGAATTGGTCATGTCGAGGTCTGGAATTATAGGCTGCAATAATTTAACCATGGCATTCTGTATGTTAATGACAGATTGAGAACTATGGAGCAGTGTTTTTATCCTTGATAAAGGATTTAAATAATATTCCTCCTTATCCACCCTTTCAAGGGTCTTGATCAGACTGTCAAGATAACCTCGGCCAATTACATTGGGCTGTAATTCGGAAGATATAATCCCAAGGCTGATGAGGTTATTGACGAATAGGGTAGCATGAGCTGTTGACGCGCCAAGACGCTGCAGCAAATCAGTCAATGATTGGTAGTGGGCAGTTCTTTTATGGCTTTCGAAATATTGGACGACACGATCCAAAACAGGGGTAAGCCTTATGCGTTTCAGTATATTCTGTCCTTTCTTCCCATTTGTTACTTTTTGATAGTATTTGTAATATTTGCCATCTAAGTATAAGGTCGGATTAATGCGATAATAGAGTTGACTATAAATTCTTTTGTCTTTTGATAGCTGTGCAATAATCCCTGTCAGAATGGAGGCTTCCAGTTTCAATACAGTTTTGTGGGTATTACCCCTGATTAATGACACCTTTTTTTCAGAGGCTATAACGTTCCCCAAAGATACACCTGCGAATAAACCGAAAGGCGTGCTCCTGGTGCTCATCCGAATCGCATATTTGAGTAGCGAAGTAATCATTTTTGGGTTGCTCTCTTTCTTGTATTCAAGCCATTTTTCGACCTCTACTGAGAAGGTCGGGCTTGCTAGAAATAGCGCTTCTTTTAATTGCTCACCTTGAAACAGATGACGAAGTTTCTCTTCCATATCATCTGCCTCTTTTATCCTTAACAGATCAACGGCAACTGCAGCGGGTAGTAGTGGTGTACGCAGAAGAAAATAATCGGATAACTGGAATAATGACATGGGTGAGTGGGACTAGTATTGCATGACTTGTTTTATACAAGACTGAAACATTTCGGGCGAAATTGGTTTTTGCAGTGCAAAATGCTTCCTATTTTTGATAAATTCCGGATATTGCCAGCGTGACACGGCTGAGGTAATGATTAGGATAGGAATATCGACGATCAGCTCGGCAAGCGTACTGATATTGCCGCCACTAACAATGAGATCTAAGAATAGGATGTCTGCAGATTTTAAATCTTGCCTAAATAAATCTGGATTTTCGATGTCTTCGACCATTTTTATCAATTGAAGATCTGGGAACATATGGATGTATTCAACCATTTTTTTTGTTGCCAGTGGTTCATCCTCAATGAGAATACATTTTAGTTTGGGTGAAGTCATATACTTGGTTTGTTTTTTATGTATTGAGGTCGCAAAGACGATTGCTGTAAAGGCGCCTACCAGAACGCCTTCACAGCTTTATCCTCTTTTTATATTATTTTTGATGATGTAACCGTCCTAATAGTTACCGGTTCCATATCATCAAAATCAAAAAATGAGATCGGTTCGACCACGCAGACAGTTTGTACATCCAGTACAAAATCTTCCGCTAAAAAATTTTCAGTGTTTTCCATAGTATACGTTTAAATTGTAAACAAATGTGCTTTCTACGGAAAAGAACAACGAAAAATATCGACGGAATGGAAAATGAATCAGACGAACTAAAGAATCTATTCGACGAAAAAATAGCGCCTGTTGCTATTTCTGTTCGCGGTGTAGTAGACTTTGTTTGGATAGTCTGCTAGACCATAATGAGCATTTAAAGAAGTTCCGTCGTGTGCTGTTGGAAAATTCGACGAAATAGCATTTGAGTACGATGAAATAGCGGTAGCTTAATTGTGGGATACTATTTGGTTCGTTATCTTAGATCTATCTATTTTAGCCTCGGAAAACCATTTCTTTAGCCATTAAAATCTTGCGGCTTAAATAGATAAGTTAAATATAAGTCTTGAGGTAATTCCTTAAACGATAAAAGCATCTGCCAAATAAATAGGTGAGTAGTGTGAGCGCATGAAACAAATGAGAATATGAATTTATCTAATGAAATGCACAGTTTTTTGAAAAGAGAAGGTTTACGGTTATTTAGAAAAAAAGTAAGCTGGCAGACCTCCGCGAAATATCAGATCTATGCAAATGGGAAAACAAAGATCGGTGTCGCATTTGACCGAACTGAAAATTTTATGGATGAAGATACCAATACATCCATGCGGAATGGAGTGGAAACGATTAAACTCGAAGAACGTGGTGATTATATCATTTACGGTTTTGTTGAAGAAGTTGAAATCTAAAGAAGGGTTTCAACTCGATTAATTTTTTCTGTTGAATTTAACTTTTCATATTCTATCATTGAGTAAATCTTACAAATCAATCCCTTAATTGTGTAATGATTTCGATCTTATTTGTGGCCAAATTTGTTGTATAAAATCAAACAATCAGTTATGGCGACAGATATTTATAATGATACGGTTTATATACCTTTAGAAGATGTTGAAAGCGAACATTGTGCATCAATTGTCGAAAAAGGACTAGCTCAGGTCAAAGGCTTGGCGAGCTATCGGGTGGAATTAAATAATCATAGAGCTGCTATCGTACCGAAAGATAGTGAAGCGGTCGTTAGCAGTGTAAAGACCATCAAAGATCTTGGTTACGGTGTTTCTACATTGACCAAAACATTTCCAGTTCTTGGGATGACTTGTGCCTCATGTGCCAGTAGCGCCGAAAGTATGGCGAAATATGAACAGGGGGTTGTTAATGCGTCTGTAAATTTTGCAACAGGAAACCTGACAGTCGAATACCTGCCCAATGTGACAGATCCTTTAAAAATTCAGCAGGCAGTCCAAGCTGGCGGTTATGATCTACTGATCGAAGATGAATCCACGCAACAAGAAACCTTGGAGGCTATTCACGCCGAGAAATTCCATAAGCTTAAAATCAAAACACGATGGGCAGTGTTGCTATCACTTCCCGTAGTGATCATAGGTATGTTCTTTATGGATATACCTTACGCTAATCCTATTATGTGGCTATTTTCTACACCAGTAGTTCTTTGGCTTGGCAAGGACTTTTTTGTCAATGCGTATAAACAGGCAAAACATCGTTCGGCCAACATGGACACACTCGTCGCATTAAGTACAGGAATAGCCTACATTTTCAGTGTTTTCAACATGCTTTTTGCTGACTTTTGGCATCAACGCGGCTTGCATGCACATGTATATTTTGAGGCTGCTTCAGTTGTCATTGCTTTTATTTTATTAGGTAAGTTGCTGGAAGAAAAGGCAAAAGGTAACACCTCATCGGCCATAAAAAAACTGATGGGGCTACAACCTAAGACCGTTATGGTCATTCAATCCGATGGAACAGCGCATCAGGTCCCGATAGAAGCCGTTCATGCAGGCAACATCATCCTGGTAAAACCCGGCGAGAAGATTGCTGTCGATGGTGTTGTCATCAGTGGAAATTCCTATGTCGATGAAAGTATGTTAAGCGGGGAGCCGGTTCCGGTTTTAAAAATGGAAAATAAGCAGGTTTTTGCAGGGACAATCAATCAGAAAGGCAGCTTTCAGTTCAGAGCGACAAAGGTTGGAAAGGAAACCATGCTGGCAAATATTATTAAAATGGTACAGGATGCACAGGGGAGTAAAGCCCCTGTACAAAAGATGGTCGATCGAATTGCTGCTGTATTTGTTCCTGTTGTCATTGGGATTGCTATTTTAACTTTTCTGCTGTGGTTTACTTTGGGCGGAGAAAACCATCTAGTACAGGGTTTATTGGCTGCGGTAACGGTTTTAGTTATTGCTTGTCCTTGTGCACTCGGTTTAGCTACTCCTACAGCGATTATGGTTGGAGTGGGTAAGGGAGCTGAGCAGGGTATTTTAATTAAGGATGCGGAAAGTCTGGAGCTGGCCAAAAAGGTAAATGCAGTTGTTTTGGATAAAACCGGTACCATTACGGAGGGAAAACCCGTTGTCACTGACCTGTATTGGAAGGATAATGCGGATAATTTAAAAGGTATCTTGTTAAGCCTGGAGAAACAGTCAGAACATCCGTTGGCAGAAGCTGTTGTAGGGTATTTCAATGATGTGAAAGTTACTCCAATATCCTTTATCGAAAGTATCACTGGGAAAGGTGTCAAGGGTAGTGAAGGGATCGAAACTTACTATGTTGGGAACCGGAGGTTATTGGATGAAAATAGGATTACAATTTCGACGGAATTGATGGAACATGCCACTCAATGGGAAAATCAATCCAAAACGGTGATCTGGTTTGCCAATAGTCAGACTGCATTAGCTGTCATTGCCATTGCAGACCGGATTAAGGAAACTTCTGTACGTGCCATCAAGGAGATGCAAGCAATGGGAATCGAACTATATATGCTGACTGGTGACAACGAGGCTACTGCCAGGGCTATAGCTGCAGAAACAGGTCTTCAGCATTACAAAGCTGAGGTATTACCCGAGCACAAAGCTGATTTTGTTAAAGTATTGCAACAAAGGGGACAGGTGGTCGCTATGGTGGGGGACGGTATCAATGACAGTACAGCCTTAGCAACAGCAGACGTCAGTATTGCCATGGGAAAAGGAAGCGATATTGCAATGGATGTAGCGAAAATGACAATTATTTCTTCTGATTTGACGAAGATACCCCAGGCAATTCGACTTTCGAAACAAACGGTCGCAACGATTAAGCAAAACTTGTTTTGGGCGTTTATTTACAATTTGATTGGGATTCCGCTCGCTGCAGGTATTCTGTATCCATTCAACGGTTTTCTCTTAAACCCGATGATAGCTGGAGCTGCAATGGCATTGAGCAGTGTAAGTGTTGTCAGTAATAGCTTGCGGCTTCGCTGGAAAAAATAGCTCACTACGATTGAGCCGTAGGCCTCGTTTTAAACGGTAAATATTGTAAAATAAAATAGAAAAACTGTAAGTATAACCAAATGAATTATAGGGATATTTGGGTAAGTAATTAAATAGATTGATAACATTAAAATTAAATAACATGGAAAGCAAAGAACTTCAATTTAAAACAAACCTTAACTGTGGGGGCTGTGTGTCCAAAGTAAGTGCTGATCTGGATGGTATGGACGGCATCTGTGAATGGAATGTTGACACTACCAATGTAGACAAAATTTTGACTGTAAAATCTGAAGGTGTTTCGGAGGAAGAAATCATTGAAATTATCAAAAAGAAGGGCTTTAATGCCGCGACCTACTCTGCATAGTTGTTCAATAAATCTATAGAAGCCCCATTATTAAACTGCATCCTAAAAGTTGGACAAAACTTTTAGGGTGTTTTTTAATATGGGGCGTTTGGTTACGCAAAAGGAAGCTCATGGAAAAGAAAGATTTATGTTAGTCAAAATGGATAAACATATCTTTAAAATTAAGTGTCATTTTAGAAAATTGCCTGATAATATCCTGACCTATATTTCCATATACAGTTTCATTTTTGATCTTCGATTTTAATAGGCTTATATTTTTGATTAATATCGATTTGTCACCGATATGGAATGTATGCTGTATGACAAAGCCGTCATATTCAACTTTACCACCTGCGCCTCCCATGGCGACTTTGGTCGGTATATCCTGTTTTTCGATTTGCTGTTTGTAGGTTTCATAAAACGGCGCATAAAGAATTGTTTTTTCAGCTCCTGTATCAAAAGTATAGTGCTTTCCATCAATGGCGATAAGTGGTGTCAACCCGTCTATTGCAAGATTTGAAGGTCTTTTTGGAACTGTCGGTGTTTTTGGAACAATAAAAAAATCATCTTGTGTAAGCTGTACTTCTTGCAAGGCTTCTATGACCGGAAAGCCTAGTATGCCATTGATCTGATAGTTAATCTGTGGGATATAAAGTGCGCTATCTGGAAAAACCAAGAATATAACGTCCGATATGTTGATGTGACCAAGCTTCAATTGTTTACAGACGGCTAAATCGGCTTTGATCGAAATACCTGTAATTGCGTCTACATCAATAGCTGCACGAATAATCTCCATATGAAGGCGTTTGGCCACAGACTCCGAAACTGTCGATAGGTTTGCTCCGGTGTCAAATATAAAACTTGCTGTATCACTATTAATCGTTAGTTTTAGATTCTTCAATCCGGCTTTGTCTTTTGTCATTTTTAGACGGGTATCGCTATTGATTTCTATACGCTGTGGCCCTATATGTTCGAGAGCTGACCAGATTTTTAGATTGTTTCGGAGATCATCTCTTACTTCAGTTGAAAGCAAGGGATCGAATTCCTGGAGAATTTTTTGCGTCGTTCGCTTTGCGCCAGCATAATCTTTCAGTTTGACGAAATTATCTTCCTGAATACGTTGTATTTTTAGTTGTAGTGTGTCAGGCAATACTTCAGATGATTTGTTCAGTAGCGCTATTTTTTTGTTTGAAGCAATAGGTTTGTTAAATGCATTATCGAGTATTGCCAACATAAAAACTTGCTCTTCAGCGCTAAAGTCAGTTTTATTGATCATAAATAGCTCAAGGGCGCTGAAGAAATCTTTGGACTCTATCAGCTGATATAATTTGTTGAACCTGGTAGACGTGACCTGAGCAAAACTAAGCTGAATGGAGATGAATAACAGGAAATAGGTCGACAGGCATTTTTTGAAATAATTTGCTGTAGGATTCATGAAGTATTCAATAAATTATCTTTTAATCAGTGATTTATTCACTCTTTTAAATGTCGGAAAAGTTCTTGTTAATTTTTAAATTTTATTTTTATTGCCGCTTATTCTATTTACAGCCAGTGGTTTAGGTTGTAAAGGAATATGTGATGCTTGCGGTCCCGAATAATTAAGGTTAAATTAGCTAATGCTTTGAGAAATTTCTCCTGGAACGATGAGATAGAGAAGATCAGCGAAGCGCGATTTATTTGTAAATAGAATAATTTTAATGAAACAAACGACAATGAGTATTAGGCTTAATAGCAGATTTATTTTTTTCGGCCTTGCGGCGTTATCGACCACTTTATTTTTTGGCTGTGGAAATACAGGAACCAAAAATGAGGTCAAGGCCGAAAAGGTGGAGGAACCTGCCGAAGCTCCTGCGTCCACAACACAGGAGCTCTCTTTTAAGGATAAAGAGGGTAAAGTTCTTCAATTAAGTGCTTTAAAAGGTAAGGTCGTGTTTATCAATTTCTGGGCGACCTGGTGTCCTCCATGTATTCATGAACTACCTTCTATTGACCAGCTTAGGCAATCGCTTAAAGATAATAAGGATATCGTTTTTCTCATGGTAGATGTTGACGGCGACATGGAGAAGTCTTCAGCATTTATGGCAGAAAATAAATATGATCTGCCTCTTTATATAGCAGAGGGTGATATTCCTGCAGAATTCTTAGGACAGTCCATACCGACAACAGTCATCTTGGACAAAGCTGGAAAGATCGTAGAGCGTTTGGAAGGAAGCCGTGACTATGGGGCTCCTGAGATAAAAAAAGCATTGCAGGATATCGCGAGCGGTAGCTAACGATCGATTGTTGCAATCGCTATTTTCTATAGATGGAGAATATAATTTGAAAAGAAAAACAGTATTTTCGCGGTGTCAAGTTAATTTATAGCTATGTCCGAACTTCAAGAGCAAACTGCAGTCAGAACGACTTATTTTAGTATTGTAGGTAATGCATTACTGGCCTTGTTAAAATGGCTAGCTGGTTTCTTCGGAAACTCCTATGCGCTGATTGCGGATGCGATCGAGTCAACAGCGGACATTTTCTCTTCATTTCTAGTGCTTCTAGGTTTAAAATATGCGCAACGACCCGCCGACGACAATCACCCTTATGGTCATGGTCGGGTAGAACCTCTGATTACATTTATTGTCGTTGGTTTTCTCATTGTTTCTGCAACCATAATCGCTTATGAAAGTATTGAGAATATAGGAACGCCACATGATCTACCCAAGCCCTGGACGCTATTTGTGCTGGGCGGAATCATTGTGTGGAAAGAGATTTCTTATAGGATCGTTATGAAGAGAAGTAAAGAAACCAATAGTTCTTCACTTCGTGCGGACGCTTGGCACCATCGAAGCGATGCGATAACATCGGTTGCAGCTTTCATTGGGATATCTATTGCATTGTTGCTCGGAAAAGGATACGAAAATGCGGATGACTATGCGGCATTATTTGCCGCTGGATTTATACTTTATAACTGTTATCATATTTTCAGACCAGCGCTTGGCGAGATCATGGATGAAAATGTATACGATGAAGTCATTGATGACATCCGGGAAGAGGCATTAAAAGTCGAGGGGATAAAAGCCACAGAAAAGTGTTTTGTTCGAAAATCGGGGGCTAAATATCATGTCGATCTGCACGCTATTGTCGATAGTGAAATTACGGTACGAGCAGGGCATGAGCTAGCGCATAAACTTAAGGATCATTTGATAGCACATATTCCCGACCTTGGTCATGTGATGATCCATATCGAACCGAATGAATGCCGCTGGGAAGAAAATTAAAAATGGAAGCACATATTGCTTTTCTTCAAACGTGCCGCCATTTGATTTTTTTTGAAACTTAGGTGTTTTCAGCTTCAAGCAATTCGATCTGCCATTTAATCTGATCAGCTTGAATAGGGTAATCGACATTATTTCTTAAGCTTTCATAAATAGCTTCAAACAGCTGATTATAATCTCCTTTATGTGGGGTTACGAAAGATTCATGTTTCTGATTCGCAGCATCTATGGTTACAAGTTTCCCTTCGAATCCTGCTAGCTCAACTCCATAAGAGGGGTCGTCGGGTAGCATGCCATCGATCAATTGCTGTTCTTGTACATCCGTCATATGCTTGATAAAACTCCCTTTTGTACCGTGGATGACAAAGGCTGGTTGCGGAGAAGCGACGAGCAGACTACCCGTTAGGTAGACGTTCAGTCCAGCTGGATAGTAGAGATGATAGTGAAAGTAATCAGCAACTTTTGAGTCTGGTCTGTTAATGGACGTCGTCTTGCTGAATTTAATCGGCTTTCCAAAAAGGGAGATTGCCTGATCAAGAAGGTGAGGACCGAGGTCATAGGTAATACCATTGGAAATATACTGCGTATCTTCCTTGAAGTATTTTTGTCCTAATTCCATTTTATAGCGATCAAATCTGAAATGCACTTCAATCAACTTTCCTAATTCTCCACTTCCGATCACTTTCTTAATGTCTAGAAAATGACTGTCATAGCGTCTGTTTTGATAGAAAAATAATTGTTTTCCTTGTTTTTTGCTAATGGCAAGTAGCGCATCGAATTGTGCTGAGTCATCAACGGCAGGTTTTTCTATCAAGACATGTTTTCCTGCTTCCAGAGCTTCTTTGGCATATTGGAAATGTGTATAGTTGGGTGTATTCACAATGACCAGTTCGATGCTCTCATCAGCTAATAATTCTGCGATGTTATCGTAGCTTTTTATTGCCGGATAGAATTCATGTGCTGCTTTCTTCGACCGTTCTACAACAGCGCTAAGATTGAAATGTGGATTGGTAGATATGAATGGTGCGTGAAAGACACGTCCTGACATGCCAAAACTAAGTATTCCTGTATTAATTGGTGCGTGTTCCATTTTGATTTAAAGTGTGTTATGTCTGTCTTGTTAATTGTTAAATTAATTACAATCTTTAGTTTTATTTATTTTCTCACTATCCGTTTTTATTCTTCACTCGATTTACAGATAGACGTGTTAGCCATCTTCTGTTGCTGATAGGTATACCGAAGAAAGCTGATAAAAAAATGAACGCTCTACAAACAAAGTTGTTCTGCTTGAGCAGCGTTGGCGGTTTCCTGTTTTAGATTTTAATTGCTATAAAATCGAGACGTTCTTCTTTGGAGATCGTACCTTAAATATATGTTTTTATACTAAATATTACAATATTTAGCTTTCTATTTGCTGGAAAGTTGCAGTATGTTGGAATTTGGCTTGTTGTTACAGTTAAATTAACTTATTGAGTTCTTGAGCATCATGCTCAGTCTCATTTTTGATGAACTTCTTTTTGCCGTGCTTATTTTTTTTATTAGCATTATATTTGTGAATGATCGGTAATGTTCCGTCCGTTCATCAGTTGTAACCAATTTATAATTTTCACTTTACAGGCGGTTGTTTAATGTTATATGTAAAGCATCAGAAATCAATTAAAATATGAATATTATCGTAAAAATTGCAGGTTCTATTCTGTTCGTCTTTTTGACCGGCTGTAAAGTGCAGCATGATGGACAACTTAAGAGAGGACAATGGGTATTGGGTGGCTTTGAGCGACCCAAAGGAGTCAATCCAATTATTGATCCCGATACAAGTTCAGTATTTTATGATCCAATTCTAAAGAAGGAGATTCGATGGGAGAACAACGACACCTTTAATCCTGCAGCAGTGGTGAAGGGAGATAGTATATATGTGATTTATCGTGCAGAAGACCGGACGGGGGAGGCTATTGGCCACCGGACCTCCCGGCTGGGGTTGGCGGCTAGTGCGGATGGTATTCATTTTGAACGGCTCAAAACACCGGTATTCTACCCGGCTCCCGATGAGCAGCAGGATAACGAGTGGCCTGGCGGAACAGAAGATCCTCGGATAGCACAGACTGAGGATGGGCGTTTTGTGATGTTTTATACCCAATGGAACCGAAAGGTACCGCGGCTAGGTGTAGCAATATCCACTGATCTGAAGCACTGGGTTAAGTATGGCCCCATTTTTAAAACATCGAAAAATAAGCCCGCTCTTGTCAATGAACCACATAAATCGGCCTCCATTGTAACTGTATTGAAAGGCAATAAACAGGTCATTACTAAAATCCACGGAAAATACTGGTTATACTGGGGGGAACATGGTGTCTATGGCGCCACATCAGATAATTTGATTGACTGGGAACCTGTAACAGATAATAAGGGAATGCTAAAAGCCTTTATTTCGCCGAGGGATGGTTTTTTTGATAGCTCATTGACTGAATGTGGTCCCCCGGCAGTTCTGACTGATAAGGGAATTTTATTATTGTATAATGGTAAGAATCATGCTGAGAAAGGAGATATGCGTTTTAATAAAAATACTTATTCCGCAGGGCAGGTTTTATTTGATCCGCGAGATCCGACAAGTGTATTGGCCCGAACGGATGTCCCGTTTTTACGTCCCATGGAACCTTTCGAAAAAAGTGGACAATATATAGATGGGACGGTTTTTATAGAGGGGTTGGTCTTTTTTAAACAAAAATGGTTTTTATATTATGGTTGTGCGGACTCTAAAGTTGCTGTGGCTATTTATGATCCGCGCCATCCAGGGCTGATGGATCCTGTACCTAGCTGGTAAAATGGAAGAAATTGTATATTGAAAACAGCAGAGGAAGCGAATCTTATTTGATTATAAACGTAAAACAGAGAAACAAAAAAGCTCCTCATTTCTGAGAAGCTTTTGGGTAAGTAATCGGGCTCGAACCGACGACCCCTAGAACCACAATCTAGTGCTCTAACCAACTGAGCTATACCTACCGTGATTTTGATGATACAAAAGTACGATTAAACCCTATTCCCTCCAAATATTTAATTGAAAAAAAACAACGTTTAAAGCCAACTAGGTGAAGGTTAGTTTATTAAAATTTAATAAAAAACCTCGAAACACGTCCATATTGGTGCGGATATGCATTTCGCTACTCCCAAAGCTACCATTTGCTTCCAATTTTTAATAAAAAAGGCGGTTCCCGTCAGAGAAACCGCCTTTTTTATTAGAAGAAATGTCTTTAGATCATTTCTACACTTCTCTTCACGAAAGATGTCAGATCTGCTCCAGACAATAAACCTCTGGATAAGAGTGCTAAATCAAAAGCCTGTTTTGCTAGTTTTGAACCCTCCTCGTCTGATGACGATAAAATTCTTTTGATCAGCGGATGGTTACCGTTGACAGTTACCTTATAATTGTCGGGCAATGAACCATAGAAATTCATGCCACCACCTGTCTTGGCCATATCTTTCATTCGACGCATAAATTCATCAATTGTTACAGATACAGGCAAATCACCTTCATTTAAGGCGTCAACTTCAACTTTCATATCTTGGCGTGAAATTGCTTTTTCGAAAACCTCCAGTGCTTTTTTAGATTCTTCTTCAGAAAGAGCTAGTTCTACCTTTTCGTCTTTTTGAATCAATTTATCGATAACGTCAGCATCTACACGTTTCAGTTGCACCTTTTCACCGCCCTTTTGCTCCAAATAAGCTGCAAAGTGCGTATCCAATGGTCCATCAAGCATCAAAACATCGTAACCTTTGTTTAATGCAGTTTGAATAAAGCCATCTTGTTGGGCGGCATCATGCGTATATAAGTAGACAATGTTTCCATCTTTATCTACCTGTATATCTTTAACCTTTTCGTAATATTCTTTGATGGTGAAACTTTGGTTGCTCGTGTTTTTTACTAAACAGAAGTCATTTGCTTTCTCGGCAAATTTCTCATCGCTTAGCATACCATATTTGATAAATAAACCGATATCTGTCCATTTCTCTTCAAAGCCTTTGCGGTCAGTCTTAAATATCTCGTTCAATTTGTCAGCCACCTTTTTGGTGATATAACTATTGATTTTCTTGACGTTGCTGTCTGCCTGCAAAAATGAACGGGATACGTTCAATGGAATATCTGGTGAGTCGATTACCCCGTGAAGTAACATCAAGAATTCTGGTACAATATCTTTCACCTCATCGGTGATAAATACTTGTCTAGAATACAACTTGATTTTATTACGCTGGATCTCCAGTTCATTTTTAACTTTAGGGAAGTAGAGAATACCGGTCAGGTTGAATGGATAATCCACGTTGAGGTGAATCCAAAACAATGGTTCATCCATTGAATACGGATACAGCTCGCGGTAGAAGGCCAGATAATCTTCGTCTTTTAGTTCAGACGGTGATTTTGTCCAGGCTGGACTGGTATTATTGATAATATTGTCAACCTCTACAGATTTGTATTTTGGTTTTCCTTCTTCGTCTTCACCATCAGGTTCAGAATTTGTTTTGGTGCCAAAACGGATTGAAACAGGAAGAAATTTAGCATACTTATCTAAAATATCCTGTAAGCGTGCCTGGCTCAAAAATTCAGTAGATTCTTCGTTGATATGTAAGATGACATCTGTACCACGTGTGGTTCTTGTACCCGTAGAAATTTCGTAAGATGTACTTCCGTCGCAAGTCCAATGAGCAGGTTCTGCTCCGTCTTGGTACGATAGTGATTGGATTTCTACCGTATCGGCCACCATAAATGCAGAATAGAAACCTAAACCAAAGCGACCAATGATTTCATTTGCATCATTTGCTTCTTTGAATTTTTCCATAAACTCTGTGGCTCCCGAGAAGGCGATCTGGTTGATGTATTTTTTTATTTCATCTGCTGTCATACCAATACCGTTATCGGAAATAGTGATGGTTTTGGCCGCTTCATCAAATTTTACATCTACAATCAATTCGCCTGTTTCACCTTGGTATTGACCCAAAGAAGCTAGGCGTTTGATTTTTTGAGAAGCATCAACTGCATTAGATACCAGTTCACGCAAGAAAATTTCATTATCGGAATATAAGAACTTTTTGATTACGGGAAATATGTTCTCCGTGTGAATTGAAATACTACCTTTTTCTGGATTCATAATTTGTATGTCGATATTTTTAATTTTATGATTTGTTAAAAACATACAATCTGTGTTCCAAATCGGTTCTAATAGGACATGATGGCAGGAAACGTCCTATTTTGTCATAAGTCCATGCGTTGAAATTACGGGATCTTAAACTAAACCTGTCAGCGATCGAAGCTGCCTTAGACTAATTTAGGCCCGGGCTCTGCGGAAAGTTGGCGACATGCGCATATTTGGGACCGAGTCCAATAATGGCATCCTTCCATAGCAATTCACCGTTACCTTCAAAAATGAGCTGCTGGTGGTATTTGTTCTGTACAGCCCAGCTATTTTCTTTTATTTCCCCGTCCAGTTGACCGGCAGACCATCCGGAATACCCGATAAAGAATTTTAATTCGTGAGCTTTTATGCTATCCGTTTGAATGGCTTCGATAAGTTTCTCTTCATCACCTCCAAAATAGATTCCAGGAGCGACTTCTTCGCCACTCAAAAGTAAATCAAAACGGCTATGCACAAAAAAGAGGCTTTCTTGAGCCACTGGGCCACCCACGTAGATCGGGAAATTGCAATCAGGTATAGATTCCAATAGTTGGCCCAAGCGAACATTGGTTTGATTATTTAGGACAAATCCGAGGGAACCTTCTGTATTGTATTCACATAGCAAGATCACGGATCTAAGGAATCTGGGGTCTAGCATAAACGGCTCAGAAATCAATAGACTTCCTTTTTGCGGGTCTAGTTCGGTAAACATATGCGCGAATTTTAATTATTTATTGAATTTAATCTTTTTTATTTAATCTATGCGAGATTTGTGCCAAAACTGGGATTTTGTCAATTTCTACTAACTTTATAGAGAAAAAGCAATGATTTTAGTAAGTTTGTAGGATATAAAACAGGTTTCTATGTCCATTCAACATAAAGATATTGCAGCAATCAGACAGGATTACGTATTAGGTAGCCTATCTGAATCGGATGTGGATCGTGATCCAGTCCACCAGTTTAAAAAATGGTTTGATGCGGCTATTCACAGCGAGGTGATCGAACCCAATGCCATGGTGCTTTCAACCGTATCTTCTCATCATTTGCCGTCCTCAAGAGTTGTTTTATTGAAGGATATTGTACCAGAAGGTTTAGTCTTTTTTACAAATTATGAGAGCCGTAAAGGAGAAGACATGAAAGCTAATCCGCATGCTGCACTGTTGTTTTTCTGGCCTGAACTGCAGCGGCAGGTCCGGATTGAAGGAGTGATAGAATTTGTGAGCGGAGCTGATTCCGATGAATATTTCCAATCGCGGCCTAAAGCGAGCCGTATCGGTGCACTCGCCTCTCCACAGAGCCACGAAATTCCTAACCGCAGTTTTTTGGAAAACAGAGTGGAAGAACTCGAGATCCAATATAATGGAAGTGACGCTGTGCCTAGACCATCACATTGGGGCGGCTATCTACTGAAACCGATTTATTTCGAGTTCTGGCAGGGACGTGCGAGTCGGTTGCATGATCGTATCGTTTATAAAAAAGTATCTGATTCCTGGAAGATTACGCGCATAGCTCCATAAATATGACATTTGACGAAATTAAATCGACGCTTGTTTCCAGATTTGGAACTCAAATTATTCTTAAAGAAGATCGCAATGGGCTACAGCCCGCCTTATTTATTGATAAGGCAGATATTATAGCCGTTTGTTTATTCCTGAGGGATACAGAGGGCCTATACTTTGATTTTTTAAGCAACCTTACTGCAGTGGATTACCAAACGCATTTTGCTATTGTCTACCACCTAAATTCTTTGCCCTATCAACATGTTTTGGTCTTAAAGGTTGAGTTGCCGGCTAATCGTTCGCTGGATGAACTCCCTGAGCTTCCTTCACTTACTTCGGTGTGGCGTACGGCAGACTGGCATGAGCGCGAAGCATTTGACCTGATGGGGATTTATTTTGATGGACATCCGGACCTTAGAAGGATTCTGCTACCTGACGATTGGGAAGGTTACCCTTTACGGAAGGATTATGAAGAGGCAGAAAAATATCATGGCATTCATATTAGTTGATAGAAATGGCGAATCCAAAATATAAAGAGGCATTAATGCGCTATGAAAAACACCTTACTGAGATATCTAGTCAGGAAATGGTGTTAAATATGGGGCCTCAGCATCCTTCGACGCATGGCGTGCTCCGACTGCAGCTGATTACAGACGGAGAGATCGTGAAAGAAGTTGTTCCACATCTGGGTTATCTGCACCGTTGTTTTGACAAACATGCCGAATCGTTAAATTACGCAAAGACAATTCCTTTTACTGATCGTCTGGATTATCTAGCCTCGATGAACAATAGTCATGCTTTCGTGATGGGGGTTGAGCGCATGCTTGGTCTCGACAGTAAAATACCGAAAAGAATAGAATACATCCGGGTGCTGGTCTGTGAACTCAACCGAATTGCATCCCACCTGATTGCTATCGGGACGTATGGGATTGATATCGGTGCAACAACACCGTTTCTTTGGTGTTTCCGCGACCGTGAACATATTATGAATATGTTGGAGTGGGCGTCTGGTTCGAGGATGTTGTACAATTATATCTGGGTAGGAGGTCTATTTTATGATTTACCCGTTGGCTTTGAAGAGCGTTGTACGGAATTTATTGCGTATTTCAAGCCTAAATTGGTCGAATTGGATGAGATATTGACACAGAACCAGATATTTATTTCCCGTACAGCTAAAATAGGAATACTTCCTGCTGATGTTGCCATAAATTATGGCGTTTCGGGGCCTATGCTTCGGGCTTCGGGTATAAAATGGGATTTGAGACGAATAGATGGTTATTCTGTTTACCCAGAAATTGATTTTGAGATACCTGTAGGAACAGGTGAGATGGGAACAATCGGTGATTGCTGGGACCGTTATAAAGTTAGGGTAGATGAGGTCAAGCAATCTGTTCGCATTGTTGAGCAATGCCTTGAACGATTGCAGAAAGATTTTAAACGTACAGCCGAATTTGATCCGCGCGCTTTGGTTCCGAAGAAAGTGAATTTGAAAGCTCAGGATTACTATGTGCGTGCTGAAAATCCGAAAGGAGAATTGGGTTTTTACTTTGTCACAAAAGATAAATCCGATATTCCATTGCGTGTAAAGTCAAGGGGACCAAGTTTTAATAACCTTTCGGTGATTTCAGAACTCGGAAAAGGAGTGCTGATTGCTGATTTAATTGCAATTCTTGGATCTATCGACATCGTTTTAGGGGAGGTGGATCGTTAAATTGCGGTAGTATGCATGTTTTATAAACGATTTAGCAAAATAAAGTAGAGGTTGTATTGAAAATGTTGCAGGAAAACGCAAATAAATTTGTAAATGAAAGCAATTTTCATCATATTTGCAGTCTCATAATTTAAGTTTATAATTGGTTAATGAAAGCTCGTTACTCCCAAAGTAACGGGCTTCTCTTTTTTATGGCGTGTAATCTATTTGATGTCGTTTATTTATGATGCCGGTGTGTTGGTTTGAGCTTGAAGGGTTTACTGCTTTTTCATCGGAGCAATGTTGATTATCCTGTATATTTCATCGAATTCCTGCACGGGAATTTAACGTAAATGATTACCTTTACTGGTCTTAAATATAAAAAAGTGACGGATAGTTTAGTTATCATTCCAACATATAATGAAAAGGAAAATATTGAAAAAATCATTCGCAAAGTTTTTTCCTTATCACACGCATTTGATATTTTAATTGTAGACGATGGTTCTCCCGATGGGACGGCTACCATCATCAAGAATTTACAGCTTAATGAATTTACTGGCCGTCTGTTTATCGAAGAACGAACCGGGAAACTGGGGTTAGGGACCGCGTATATCCATGGATTTAAATGGGCGCTATCCCGCGAACATTACCAATATATTTTTGAAATGGATGCGGATTTCAGCCACAATCCGGAGGACTTGCTTCGTTTACGGCAGGCTTGTGTGGACGGTGCTGATATGAGTATAGGTTCGCGTTATATCAAGGGCGTGAATGTGGTCAATTGGCCAATGAGCCGGGTGCTGATGTCGTATTTTGCTTCGGTGTATGTTCGTTTTATAACGGGGATAGATATTCAAGACGCTACTGCCGGATTTGTTTGTTTCACTAGAGAGGTCCTTAGGACAATTCCACTTGAAAAGATTAAGTTTGTAGGTTATGCATTTCAGATTGAAATGAAATTCACAGCCATAAAATATGGCTTTAAGGTGGTGGAAGTACCCATTATATTCACAGATCGGACTGAAGGTACATCAAAGATGAGCACAAGTATCTTTAAGGAGGCATTTTTTGGTGTTATCCAATTGAAACTGGGAAGCATCGGAAAGCGTTATAAGAGAAATTAAAAATATTGCCACAATGAACGAGAATTTAGATCCAAATCCAGAACGTCTGAGCAATACAGATCGTGATATTGAACGAGCATTGCGGCCTCAGGCTTTTGAAGACTTTACGGGACAGGCTAAAATATTAGAAAACCTCAATATTTTTGTGAAAGCGGCTAGGCTGAGAGGCGAAGCGCTGGATCACGTTTTGCTGCATGGCCCCCCGGGCTTAGGAAAGACAACCTTATCCCATATCATCGCCAATGAAATGGGGGTTGGTATAAAAATTACTTCGGGGCCTGTATTGGATAAACCGGGTGATTTAGCGGGTTTATTGACAAACCTAGAAGAAGGCGACGTCTTGTTTATCGACGAGATCCATCGTTTAAGTCCTTTAGTGGAGGAATATCTCTATTCGGCTATGGAAGATTTCAAAATTGACATCATGCTGGAAACAGGGCCAAATGCACGTTCTGTTCAGATTTCCCTAAATCCGTTTACCTTGATCGGTGCCACAACGCGCTCAGGCCTTTTGACGGCTCCTTTGCGTGCACGCTTTGGAATTAATTCACGCTTGCAATATTATGATGCAAAATTGCTGACAACGATCGTGCTGCGCTCGGCTCATATCTTAAAGACACCGATTTCTGATGAAGGGGCCTACGAGATTGCGCGAAGGAGCAGGGGGACACCACGGATAGCGAATGCTTTACTGCGCCGTACAAGGGATTTTGCGCAGATAAAGGGCAATGGGAGTATCGATAAAGAAATAGCAAAATATGCTTTACATGCGCTTAATGTGGATGAAAATGGTTTAGACGAGATGGACAACAAAATCTTAACGACCATTATCGACAAATTCAAAGGTGGTCCTGTAGGACTAAAAACTGTAGCCACAGCTGTGGGTGAGGATGAAGGTACGATTGAGGAAGTCTACGAACCCTTTTTGATTCAAGAAGGATATATTATGCGAACGTCAAGAGGACGCGAGTGTACCGAAGCGGCCTATAAGCACTTGGGTCGTGTCAACCATTCGAAAGGAAACACCCTGTTTTAAGCGCGAATGAAAAGTCTATTTTAACTTTTCTGCTGAATAATTTTATTAGTCCGGCTCATTAAAGCCGGACTAGGCTTTGTCCGTTGAAAATAGCTTATTTGAGCCTGTAACTCCTCGTATATCCAAGGGTGCTTCTTTCGTAGGTTATTTAAGATGTCTAGGCAGTTGACTAATACAGCGACAGGACATGAAGGTTCGATCATCCATTGGAAGGAGTACTCGATAATTTCTTCTTCTATCTCATTTTGGAGCGTATATTCTTTATTTTTTTTCGAGGTCAAAAATAGCAGAATTTTAGAGTAGCTTCTAAGACAGCTCCAATTCTTTTGTTTCTTTAAATTATCCAAGAATTGTGGGAGAACACATTTTAACAGTGCCGTATTTTTTAAAACGATGGTTTCAAATACCCATGCGGAGCGGAAGGCAATCTTCTTATCTTTTTCTAAGGAAATGTTCAACAGATCGGCCAGTGTTATTCCCTGAAGGATATCCAAAGAAAAATCCGTTACCTCGAAAGATCTCAAGGTAACGGATAGAAATGCTAATTTTTCATCGTGAGTCATGACGCCGTTATTTTTGTGGCTTTTCTCGATTCATTTCGGTCATGTCAACCTCGTTCATTTTGGAATCACCTAACAGATACTGGCTAAAGTAATCGCCCATTTTCCAGAAGAAATACTCCGTCATATCGCCAAAACCATGTCTTTGTCCCGGTAAAAGCAGGAAATCAAATCTTTTGTTGGCTTTAATCAGTGCATCGACCATTCGAATGGAGTTAGCCGGGTGTACGTTGTTATCGATATCTCCAGTAGCGATCAATAGTCTGCCTTTCAGGTTTTTTGCGATCTCCGTATTTTTATTGATTTGGTACGAGAATGTAGTATCTCCTTTCGCGGATACTTTTTCTGTTACGCCATGATGACGCTCACTCCACCAGCGGTTGTAGATCTGGTTTTCATGATTTCCAGCTCCAGATACGGCAACTTTAAAGAAGTCAGGGTAAACAAGCATTGCCGCTGTAGACATAAATCCACCGCCGGAGTGACCAGTTATACCAACGCGGTTTATGTCAATGTATTTATAGCGATCAGCAAGCTGTTCCGCCGCTACTTTTTTATCTTCCAAGCCATAGTCACGCAGATTGCCATAGCCATAAGTATGATACCATTGCGAACGTGAAGGATGTCCACCACGGTTACCGACGGTGATGACGATAAAACCGAATTGCGCTAGCCTGTCAATTCTGTCCATGCTTCTGCCAAATGACTTATTTACCGCTTCGGTCTGAGGTCCGGGATAGACATATTCGACAATAGGATAAGTTCTGGTGCTGTCAAAATCAAATGGTTTATACATGACCCCATAGAGATCCGTGGTACCATCTCCAGCTTTTACTTTAAAAGGTTCCGGAAATTTGTAGCCAGCGGCAAATAGTAAAGACAGATCGGCCTTTTCCAATGTCATTACTTTTTGTCCATTACTGTTGTATAAGACGGATTCAGGGGTGGTATTTACCCTGGAGGAATTATTGACAAAATACTTTGAAGATTCACTCATTTCCACTTGGTGATCAAAGTTCCCCGGGTTTAATAGTTTAATGCCAGAGCCATTTGTATTTATACTGTATTGATGTAGATAATAAGGGTCTTCGTTTTTCTCACGGCCCGATGCGGTAAAGTATAGTGTTCCTGAAGCAGGGTCTAAACCGGTAATTTCTTCCGTATGAAAGGCGCCCTTAGTAATCTGATTAATCAATTTTCCATTTGTGTCGTACAGGTAATAATGGCCCCATCCGTCTCTTTCTGACCAATGCACCAATTGCTTTTTATTTTCAATCAGAGTTGGTTTTTGAACATCCAGATACACATTGGAACGTTCTTGGATAATGTTATTCACTGTGCCATTTATATTGACTTTTAGGAGGTCAATCCGTTTGAGGTCACGGCTAGAACGTGAAATATAGAACTCTTCGTTATTCCCCAACCAATAGTTGATAAAATAATCCTCTTTATAAGAATTTTTATCCGGTGTTTTTGTCCAGGTAGAGAGGGTCTGATTCTTAAACGCGGATACATTGATGCGACGTGGAGTTTTTTTACCTGCATCAAAGAGATAAAGTTCCGTTTCCGTCGAATCGACCTCACCCGGCATTTGGTATTTATAGGTTTCAAGTGTCGGGCGGGATGAGCCAACATTATTGATTACCCATAAGGGTTTTAGCGAACGGTTGTCCTTCCTGGTCAAGGTAAAATAACGCCCATCCGGCGACCAGCTGATCCATACCCGCTTACGTTTAGGATCGTTGTCTTTATCTTTTTCGTCACCGGTGGTTGTGCTGTATTCATCACCGCCCCAAGCATAATATTGCACACCGTCTTTTGTAATCTGGTGCTCTACAATGGTGCTGTCCTTTTCATTTTTTACCGCTTTAAGATAGTTGGATCTGTCCATCCAATACAGATTGTAGTCTTTTGCAAAGTAAACCGTGTTGGTATCAGGGGAGAAGCTTGCCCAACCCAAAGGTGGTTTTACTTTTGTCGAGTCACTGATTTCCGAGACAGACTTTGTTGCCAGGTCGTATTCCAGATAAAAGAGTTTCTTTTTGGTGGTGTCGGACTTATTTTTGAGCTTTTGTATTTCATCTTTGGATTTCACGGTATCTTGGGTACTCTGAACCTGAAACCTTAATTTTTTCTCATCTTTGGTAAATCGAAGCCCTTGCAATTCCATATGTTGGGCATCTACCGGATTTTTAACGATTTTAGTAATTTGAGCGGCGATGTCGTCATTATGGAAAAGGAGTTCTTTCTTTTTCAGGGCAGGGTTAACAATATACCAGTTTCTTCCCTGCGGACTTGCGTAGTCATACCAAAAGCGATCAGAAAAATTGATCCAATTTGGTTTGATACTAGTTGAAAAAATCATTTTCTTTAATTTTTCAGGGGAAAATTTCGCTGCCAACTGATAGTTGGCTTTAATAGGTGCCTCTTTCGCCTGTTGTGCGGTACCAATATAGGGCAATAAGCTGGTCGCTAAAATAAAGTAGAACTTATGCATTAAATAATAATATAGATAATCGTGTAATAATGGTTTTGGATGTAAAAATATCTATAATTAGGTTCTTTTGCGAATGATTCGTGTAATAATCCTATGATGGATAGAAATTTTCATTGAAATTAACCAGAAAAAGCTCCTTTGTTGCTCGCGTTACTCCAGTATACAGCCATCTTAAAAATTCAAGATCCAACATGTCATCGTTTATATAACCCTGGTCGACAAATACGATTGGCCACTGGCCACCTTGCGCTTTATGGCAGGTAATTGCAAATGCAAATTTAATCTGAAGCGCATTATAATAGGGGTCTTTTTTGATTGCTTCGAGGCGGTCTTTCTTATCCATAATATCGGCATAATCCAAGGCGATCTCTTCGTAGAGTGTTTTCTGGGTTTCATAAGGCAGGTTGGGACTGTCGGTATAGAGGCTATCTAGGATCACGCGGCAAGTGATGGGTTCTATTTCGTCAATGTCTACAAATTCAAGTGTAACATCTGCAAATCGAAATCCATGCTGATCATGGATATTGCTCACTTTTCGCACTTTGGCCATATCGCCATTTGCAATAAACCCATCGCCCATGTTGTTTTCTTGAAGCCAGAAGTAGTTGTTCTTTACAACCATAATATAATCTCCACCGGTCAGCTCCTCGTCCCGAAACAAAATTCTGTTCCTTATATTTTGGTTGTATAAATTTGCAGAGCGATTTGAACGGCAGATAATCATTGTATTTTCGACTCCATATTTGTCATAGGCATAGTTTATCCCCTCGATTAACCGTTCACCTGTCATTCTGTAAAGGTCTTTAAATCCTTTAGTTATGAATTTCGGAAAGGGAAAGTCATCTTGATCTTCTTCAGCAGAGGTTATCTCTTCGCGTATTTTTGTCGCATTATACAGTATACCAGAATCTTTGGACTGTCGGACAACCGAGGTCAGCTCAAAAGGATAAACGCATAGATGAAATTCACTTTCAAGATAACTTGGGTTTAATGCTGGGCTGTCCAGGAGTCCTACAGGTGGTAACTGAGCGGTATCTCCAACAAATAATAGTGTGCAATTCTTTCCGGATTGCACATAGCGGATCAGGTCATCCAAAAGACTTCCTGAAAACGCATTCACAGGGGCATTGGATATCATTGAAGCTTCATCGATAATAAATAGGGTATCTTCATGAAGGTTCTCCGCTAAGGTGAAATCTAGTTGAAATGAAACTGCAGATTTTTTCCGATAGATTTTCTTGTGGATTGTCAGTGCTTTGCGGCCCGAATAATAGGTGATCACTTTTGCAGCCCTGCCGGTTGGTGCTAGTAGAACAGCTTTTTTTCGCAATGCAGGGAGTACTTTAACCAGCGCCGAAATTAACGTTGTCTTACCCGTACCAGCATACCCTTTCAGTACAAAGCAGGATTGCTTGTCAAAAGCGAGTAAAAATTCTTCCAGTAATTCGAAGGCCTCCAACTGCTGATCGGTGGCCTGCCATGGAAATTGCTGTATTAACAGATTTTTGATGAACACCCTCAAAGTTATTTAAAAGGTTTGTCTTATCCTCTAGAAAAAGCTATTTTTGCTCTAAGAAGTTTTAATTTTTACAATTCAGCGAATGAATTATATCTCAAAACAATTTAATATTCATTATTTACCGGAATACAATCTTTTGGTCAAGGCTGGCTTTCAGAAGGATATCTTGGCGGTGGTTGATAAAAAATCAATCGCACCAATTTTAATCGAATATCCGTCAGAAGAGCCGATTTTGGATGCTACACGAATTATGAGCCTTCCGTTTCGATTTGTCCGCGTTGTGATACCACATCAAACTTTTACGTTTATTCCAAAAGAGTTTTTTCTGAGCGAAAAGATAAGCGATTACCTACAGTTTTTAGGTACATCCGATCTTGAAAATACATTTAGTTATTCTTTAGATAATCTTAATTTAATTGCTGTATATCAGTTTGATGGGTTGTTATTAAATAGATGGAAGAGGTTGTTTCCCGATGCTGTTATACTTCCCGAATTCGCGGTGGTGCTAGACCGCGCGCAGGAGCGTGTATCCATCAGAGGTAGTGTGCTAGGGCTTCATTTTGTAGCTGAAAATACAGTTGATTTTTATCTGTTTAAAAACGGGATTTTCCAGCTCTATAATAGTTTTGAAATTCATAGTCTGGATGATATTAGCTATTATGTGCTTAATATTTTAACGCAATTTAATTTGGGAGACTCCATTAATAAGGTGCTCCTTTCAGGAGAGATTCCCAATGAATCTTATTATAAACGTATCTCGACTTATGCTGGTGATATCGAAATATTAGATTTGAAAACGAAAGTCGTATTGGCAGATAGAGAGATCGAGTCAAATTTGGCGCCGTATAATGTATTATTTGATTCTATACTATGCGAATAATCGGGGGGCGTTTAGGTGGATTAAGGTTGAATCCACCAACTAATTTACCTGTGAGACCAACCACAGATATCGCCAAAGAAGCGCTGTTTAATATTTTACAGAACAGGCTGGATTTTGATGGTTTACAATGTTTGGATCTTTTTGCAGGAACAGGGAATATTAGTTTTGAGCTTGCATCGCGGGATGCGGGGCATGTAGATGCAATAGACCTTCATTTCAAATGCGTGCAGTATATCAATGATACAGCGCAGAAGATGAAATTGGAGCAGATTAAAGCAAGAAAAGCCGATGTGTTTAAATTCATTGCTAGCTGTAAGGATACTTATGATTTTATTTTTGCAGATCCACCTTATGATATTCCTAAATTGCCACAATTACCCAAACTAATTTTTGATCAACAATTACTGCATGATGACGGACTCCTCGTTGTTGAACATCCGTCAACAAGGCAAATGGAAGATCATCCAAATTTTATAGAAACTAGAAAATACGGGTATTCATCATTTTCTTTTTACGCTAAGACTATTTAATATGAAAATTGCTGTTTTTCCGGGCTCTTTTGACCCTTTTACTTTAGCTCATCAAGATCTTGTCGAAAGAGCAATGCCGCTATTTGATAAAATTATTATTGCGGTAGGTTATAATGCCAATAAAAAGGGAATGTTAGATCACGAGGAGCGGGTGGAGTCAATCAGACGTGTTTTTAAGGATGTAAGCGGGGTTGAGGTACATAAATATAAAGGCCTAACCGTGGAGTTCTGCAGGCAGGTTAAAGCGCGTTTTATATTACGTGGGCTCCGGAATACCAATGATTTCGAATTCGAAAACGCCATTGCTCAAAATAATCTGCTGCTCAATAGCGAGGTGGAAAGTTATTTTTTAATGAGTAGATCTGGAACGGCTCATATTTCTTCGTCTATTGTTAGGGATGTCTGGTTTAATGGAGGGGATATCAGTGCGATGGTGCCTGTTGCCATTCTGTCCTTGTTGAATGAAAAAATAGATAAGTCAGATAAGTAAAGCACGATTTAATAAAAAAAGTCCAACAAAATAATATTTTGTTGGACTTTTTTTATTATTGGTAAACAGGGTTTTACGTCTTTTATATAAATAATATGTTTTCATTATTTAAAACTGTCTAATTGTCATCTATGCTGTTTGGCCAAATATTATTTGGCTGCGCGATTGGTTTGTGTCTAATGTTCTTATTTTCAATTTGTTAAATTGTATCTTCCATGCTTTTACTCTAATAGGCGCTTTCTTCGTCCAATAGATAACATTCTTCGGGTGTTAGCTTGATTTCGACAGCTCTGCTGAGTTCTTCGAGCTGCTGGATACTGGTTGCACTTACAATAGGGGCTGTAACTGAAGGTCTATGTAAAATCCAAGCTAGGGCGATGGCTGACATGCTTGCTTGTTGGCCATGTGCTATCTCAGCTAATACATCTAAAATACGGAGACCACGAGCATTAAATCTGTCTTTTAATGCATCGTAACGTTTAGCCTCTTTTATATCATCCAAAGAGCGGTATTTACCCGAGAGGAAGCCACTGGCAAGTGAATAATAGCTGACGACACCCAGGTGATTATCAATGGCCAATTGTTCATACTGTTCTTCATATTTCATTCGGTCGTAAAGGTTGTATTCCGGCTGGATAGCGATATAAGAGGGTAAATTATGCTCTTCGGCAATACGGAGAGATGCCGAAATACGTTCCGGACTGAGATTTGATGCGCCGATCCATTTTATTTTCCCAGTCTGGACCAGGTGATGGTAAGCCTCTAGTGTTTCATCGATTCCTGTTGTCAGATCATCGTGATGAGATTGATAAAGATCGATTGTGTCTACATTCAGGCGCAAGAGCGAATCTTCCACAGATTTAATAATATACTCTTTTTTCAGATTAGGTTTACTATTATCTATTCGGCGCCCACCGACTTTTGTGGCAATCTGAATTTTATCACGAATATCTCTTTTGTTGATCCATTTGCCAATGATTGTTTCTGATTCAGATCCGCTGTGTCCCGGTACCCAATGCGAGTAATTATTAGATGTATCAATCAGGCTGAATCCCATATCGACAAAGGCATCCAACAGAGCGAAGGATTGCTTTTCATCTACGGTCCAACCAAATACATTTCCACCAAAGACAAGCGGTTTGAATTCAATTTCACTGTTTCCGAGTTTTACTTTTTCCATGATCATTTGATTGATTCCTAATTAAAATTAAGTAAAAAAGCCCATTTTCAATCTATTTATAGCGAAGTGAAAAGTTTTTTTTAAATTTTCTTATTCATTTTCAGTTAGTTTTAAAAATGCTCGTTGAGGTGATTTGGAATAACAAAAACTTTGCTTACTTTTGCATCATCCCAAACGGATATGCCCGGATGGCGGAATTGGTAGACGCGCTGGTCTCAAACACCAGTGGGAAACCGTGCCGGTTCGACTCCGGCTCCGGGTACAGAAAAGCTTGAAACAGAATTGTTTCAAGCTTTTTTTATAGGAATTTAGTTACATGACAATTTAATTCAAATTTCGATATTCATTGGGTGTAACTCCGGTCTTTTGCTTGAAAAGACGAGTAAAATACTGTTGATATTTGAACCCCAATTCAGTGGCAATTTCATTGATGCTTTTAGAACTGTCAAAGATTTTTGTTTTCGCCTCATCAATAAGTTTGGACTGAATATGGTCTAATGCAGTTATACCGCTTTCTTTTTTGATCAAAAATCTCCGAAATAATTCGCGGAAAGATGCAACTGTTCCGCACACCAAACTACGGAGGGTAGCCCCAGTACGTGGTTTATGGACTAAGATGAAAGAAATAGCTGGATCGACGTAAAACTATGGGTCGGGGACATCAGTTGAAAAAATAATGATTCGTATCTTTGCGACCTAAAAAGGGTAACGTAAATCATTGGTATTTTCGTAGAAACTACTGAAATTTTTGCGTATTCCGACTTTCGAGAAGTCGTTAATACTGAATATCGTATACCTCCATAGATGAATAATTCAAATTCATGTTCCTTCTTTATTATTTAGCGCGGTTTAAGAATCGGTTTAAATATAGTCTTATTATTTTAGGAACTTTAATCAATGTTCTATTTGCTGTCAACTACTTTTATGCAGATGGTATTTCGGGGGCTTCGCTTCTTTCTTTTACCTTGTTTATTTTTTTAATGTTTGCAGTTTCTCCAAGAAAACAGTATCCCTATTGGTTTGCTCTTGTATTGCTGACTGTTACCAGTGTAATGGTCATCGAGTATTTGAGGCCCGAAACGGTACAGCATGTCTATCGGAGCGTACAGGACCAAATTGTAGATGCTGGTTCGACCGTATTTATTAATATCGTTGTGATTTTATTAGTACTGGTCTATCTGAAAAGTGAATATTATAGAGAGGTGTTAAAGGCTAAAAAGGAGAAGAGAAATTAAAGGGGCTAAATGATCAAAAAGTTAAATTGTTCTCTGTGCTTTCACATGATCTTCAGTCACCGATTCATTCGTTGAGCTGTTATCTTGAACTTATTAAGTCAGATAATTTAAACCTGAGGGAGCGTGAGTATATAGAAGATCTTCTATCTTCAATTGTTCGGAATGCAGAGCAGATACTCGATAATATATTAGTTTGGTCAAGGAATTACTTTTTTGAAGGAAAAGTCAATCTCGAATGCCACAATGTTAGCATTAAATTATCTGAAACTTTTATACTTTATAAGGAGGAAGCGTCGAAAAAAGACATCAATTATTATGCCGACATACCCCCCAGTTTTAAAGCGATGGTGAATATTGAAATGCTAAAAGTTGTTGTCAGTAATTTGATTATGAATGCAATTAAGTTTACGGAGGAATGTGGCTCTGTATCTGTTACGATCAAGGATGCACCAGAATTTATATTGATTCAAGTAAAAGATAGTGGGCAAGGCATAGAGAAAAGAAAGCGGGATCGATTATTTACATTGGATATTTCACCTTCATATGGGACAGCGAATGAAAAAGGAGTAGGGTTTGGACTTTATCTCTGTAGGCGGTTGGTGATGGATATGGAGGGAACCATATGGTTTGAGAGTAACGAAGGGAGGGGAAGTTCCTTTTTTGTACAGTTTAAGAAACCGAATTGCCCGGATGGACAGAAAATTGAAAGTCGAAATAGCTATGAACCGTTGAATGTCTAATTTAGCTAAAATAAGTCCCGCAGGATTCACTAATCATTTATCCCAAGATGGCCAGTGGAGTGGGCTTTACTTCGTACCTGTTTCGTACCTTATTCGGATTATCAATAGATCTGGGACAGATACTGTACAGATATTGACCAATCTCCGAACAGGAATTATCTGGTCAGCATCTGTTCAATACTGGTTGCATTACTGTTCATCTCCGAAGATAGTCCGAACACAATACGAAGACAACCCCAAAACAGCATAACGCAGCAGATACAAAAAATCATCAAGCAATCGGTATAAGTTGTAGTGATCTTTGAGTAAGTAATAGGTTGCATAAAAAGAGGCACCCCTTTTGGACTGCCTCAGTGGGTATTTTTAAACATATTCCTTTTTATTGCTCCACCAAAGTGCATCGCTCTGAATATATCAAATAATGTTTGGATCTGTGCGTCAAAATGAAATTTAGTAAATTTGATGACAAAGGATTGAGCATGCAAAAATTGATTAAAATACCCATTAACAATACCAATTCCCAGGATATCCTTCTGCTCGATGGAAGTTCCGTTATTGAACAATGCATTTTGCATAACGATGAAAAAGGGACTATGCATCTGGATGAGCATGTTTTGCTTCTGGTGTTAGAAGGCAGAACTGCCTTGTCATACGGAAAACAAAATTACCTGGTTGAAAAACATGAACTTACACTGTTGAAAAAGGGGACTGTTATTCAGTACGAGAAGCTGGGAAATCCAAATAATGGAAATATTTATCATGAGCTAATTGTTGTCTTAAAAGATACTATGATAAAATCATTTTTAGCCACGACAGAAAAGATTATATCTAAGGAAGCAAATGGAGCACTACGTAAAGGGGTACATTCCATGACTGCATGTCTCGTAACCTTTACGGCATCTCTTCGTCCTTTCTTTAATGACAATCCTCAGGTATATTCGGGGCAGCTTCGGTTGAAAATGACGGAAATGCTGTATCAGTTGGGTATAGGAAATTCGAGTTTATTTCAGGAACTAACGCTGCTTCGTCCACTTATACCGATGGAAATTAGGGATGTTATGGAACAGCATTTTGCTTCGCGGCTTTCATTGAATGAGCTTGCTGCTTTATCAGGAAGAAGTCTCTCTACCTTTAAACGAGATTTTCAGCATGTTTACAATATATCGCCCGCTGTTTGGATACGGGGAAAACGTTTGGAAAAAGCGAAAGAAATGCTAGAAACGACCCAATTACCGGTAACAGAAATCTGTTTCACGCTTGGCTTTGAAAATATGTCGCATTTTTCTCGGATTTTTAAACAATACCATAGACAGACACCGACGTCTTATCGAAGTAAATTAAAATGAGCCAAATAGAAAAATAATCTGAACGTTTTAGAAAAACACAACATATTTGTTAACCCTACTTTTGTCGTAAGAAATCAATATAAAAAAAGAAGTATGACGACGTCTGAGAAAAACAACGTACAGGATTATAAAGCAGTGGTAGCAATTCTGGAAAATTATGTAGAAGGCTTAAAAACCGGGAATACAGAGCAATTAAAGAAGTCTTTTCATCAGGATGCCATCATGTATGGTTATTGGGAAGAGTATTTTATCGAAGGCGGTATTTCAAATCTCTACGATTCTGTAGAAAAACATGGAAATGCACCTTATTTTACAACGCATATCGATATCTTGGATAAAACTGAAAACACAGCTCTCGCTCGTATAAAATACGAAAAAAATGCAGCAGATAAAGACGGTATAGATTATCATTCATTAATTAAGATAGCGGGAGAATGGAAAATAATTTCAAAACTATTCCAGATCTCTGTAAAATGATTCCCGTAAATCAGGAAAGGTATATTATTTGACATTTTCTGATTTTGTAGAAGCTATTCTTGGAGCGGGCGATAAATGGAAATGTTATTGTATGCATTACAGCCGATTGATTCATTGTCAATCGGCTATTTTTTGTTCCATTTTATCTGGCCGGAATTGGAATGCATAATGAAAAAGCGAAAACCTAAATGATCTTTCATTTTTTGTTATTAGATTAGAGCAACCGATAAATCTAGTTAGGGGTTTAACATTAATTTTTCTGAGCATTTACCGTATGAAGGGTCGTTTTTCTAAAGAAATAGTCTATAAATTTTTTAAGTATATTTTGACACTGTGTTTTGTTCTTCTTTTTGCCAAAATATGGGCAAATGGATTAAGAATTAATGGTAATGCCTATCCCATTAGCAAACGCTCTTCGGCTGAGATTTCTTTTGACCAACTCAAGGGATTGAAGTCGTTTGAAAACGGAAATCTTCAGCTAACTTTTCAGTTGGCGCTTGATGAAAGGTCAAATCAGGGCGGTATATTTAAGCTTAAATTTGCGGGTTCAGATCAGGCCATTTCGATGAATCTTAAAAGTACCCGTAGCCAGAAGATCGAATTTAGTCTCAATTTGGAAGGAAACAGTGTGCTTGGCCAGTTTATTTTTGACAAAAGTCAGCTCAAGATTCAACAGTGGTTCCCTGTCGACCTACGGATCAATTTGTCCGAAGGGAAAATTACCTGGAAAGTTTTGAACCAACGTGTTGTGATTTCCACAGTTTCTGGACTTCGCACAAAAATATTGCCCCAGCAGTTAATCTTTGGAAAAAATGGTTATTCCATTGATGTTGCTGACTATACGATCAAAGATGTTTCTCTTTCCGATGGTATGGTTCAATGCGGTATTCCACTAAAAGAACGCGGTGGAGATATCATTCATGACGATCGAGGGAATAGGATCGGGAAAACCATTAACGCCAGCTGGCTGGCACCAGAATCTTTTTTCTGGGAGAAGTGGAAAACCATCAAACTTAATGCTATAGGTGGTTATCAAATGGATCAGGAGCGGGGACGGTTCATTGTTTTTTCACAGGACAGTCTCTGGGTGACTGATCTATATGCTGGAAATGAATCAGTCTACCCGATGCCACATAACCTTCCTTTTCGGATTCAATTAGGCAATAGTTTTCTCCTAAACAATAAACTGTACATTTATGAAGTAAATAACCTACCACAGGACATCTGTTCTATTGTGCAGATTGATTTGGATAATCTGCAATTGGTTTGTGTCAGTAAACGGCAATTGCCAATGCAGCTTCATCATCATACCGGACAAGCACTCTCTCAAAGCGATTATCTTATATTTGGCGGCTTTGGCAATGAGCGTTATAATGGGGATTTTCTAAAGCTGAATACGCAAAATGGAATTTGGGATACATTGCATGTAAGCGGTGATAAGATTTATCCCCGTTATTTTACATCATCCTTCGTTGACAAAGCCAAGTATTTTTATGTTTTTGCCGGGATGGGCAATACACAGGGAAATAATAACCTTGGACGAAATTATTACTATGATTTGTACCGATTTGATGTCGATAAGCAGGCAGTAAAGAAAGTTTGGGAGCTTGATTGGAAGGCGAAAAATAAAGTTCCTGTACGGCAATTAGTCTATGATGGCAAAAAGAACTTCTACAGCCTGATGTATTCCGAGTATGAGTCCAGTTCATTTCTCCAATTGTATCAATTCTCAATTGATAATCCCCACTATCAGGCTTTGGGCGATTCCATTCCAATTAAATCGGATAAAATAAAGACTAATGCAAATCTATTTCAATTCGAACCGTTAAATAGATTTTATGCTGTGACCGAAGTGTATGATAATGAAGAAGTCAAATCGGAGGTTGTGATTTATAGACTGAGACTTCCCGTTTTAACGGCAAGCGATTGGAATAAAGAACGAGAGGATTCATCTTTTAGCTTGTGGTTTTGGCTGCTGGTATTTGGAGGGATTACAGGATTGGTATTTTATTGGAAGTTTAAGAAAGGCAAGGGGAATGTGGCAGGAGAGAGACAACAAGTAGAAAAAGATACAGGAGAAAGTTCCGCGGGCATGCAGCTGTTGACAGACGATTTTATATTTCCGGCAACCAATTGTATTCATCTTTTCGGTGAATTCAAGGTTACGGATGCCAAGGGAGTGGATATTACGCATCTGTTTAAAGGAAAGGTAAAGCATTTGCTGATTCTAATACTTTTACATGACCCCAATAGAGGAATAAGTTCTGAGCTGATCAGTAGTTTACTTTGGCCGGATAAAGAATATATTGCATCCAAAAATATCCGTAATGTTACCTTAAACCACCTAAGAAAATCTTTAGAGTATATGGACGGAATAAAACTTGTCTATGTACAACCGTTTTATAAAATTGAACTGAATGGAACCTACGTCGATAGCTGTCATTTTAAGACGATTATTGGACAGCATACACTGACCAATGAGCTGTGGACCATTTTAAACCGTGGGCAATTTTTACCTAAAGAAAGTGTCGATGGTCTGGATACATTAAAGTCACTTTATGAGCAGGAGATTGTCGATTTTCTGATGCAACAAATCAAGCTAGCCTATTCTGAAAATGAGCTCAAGATAGCACTTCAACTTATACACATTCTTTATGTTACCGATCCTGTTTCGCTAGAGGCGCTCAAGATTGAAATAAATATATGGAAGAAAATGGGGGATGAGGCAAAGGCAAAAAAATCGTATCAAAAATTTCAGAAGCGATATAGCAAATGGATGGGAACAGAATACTTAACATCATTTGAATCTATTTTCCACGAAGATTAGCCTTTTTTTTGAGCGATTAATCCTTTGATTAACCCCTAAATTAATCAGGTCGCATTAATATTGTTTTCGAATTATGTAGCAATACGCTGAAATGAGTAAATCAATTTAGCACTGCGCATATTCCAATTATATTAAATAACCAATCTGATTATGAAATGGATTAAAAACAAACTGCTTCTTATTTTTTGCGGTACACTGTTATTTACCGCATGTGTTCAGAATAAGCAAGAGCCAACGGAACTCGATCTTTCCTGTCTGAACAATTATTTGGATACTATGCAGGTGCTTTTGGACACGGCTAAAATAGGTGAAGTTGACGGAACTTATCCAAAAGCCAATGCCGTCGAACTGGAACAGGCATTGAGTCATCTTAAGGAAGGAATTTCTAAAGCAAAGGCTGGGATTTTTGTATTGCCTTTTGAGGTGAATAGTTTTTGTATCGAAGCCAATAAAGCTATTCAGACTTTTCGAAATTCTTATCAGGAAACATTGTCACCGGGCACTGTTGGTGAGTTACAAGTATTCGGCGTTGACAAAAAAGGTTACATTGATTTTGGTGAATCTAATCTGTTTAGTGCTTCCAGACAATTTACCGTAGAATCGTGGATAAAATATGATCCTGGATTTTTTGAGTTTGCCATTGGGGATTTTGTAGCCACCTTTAGCCATGATGGCAAGGGAGTCAAACAAGGATGGATGGTCAATTTTATGGGAAGTAATCTCCGTACAACTTTGGGGATGGGACCGCAACAGGACAGAGTGCTGGAGTGGGGAGCGGCCTTTCCAACCAATTATGGGCAATGGAACCATCTTGTTGCCGTATATGACGAATCCCTTGCATCGGATCAGCTAAAAATGTATATCAATGGCAAATTACTATTCTCCAAATCCAATGATATTAAGGATCCAGCTGGTGTCTTGCAGAAATACCAGCCCAATAGCCGCAATCTCAAAATGTGGGCGTTTGTAGAACCTGAGGACAATAACCGTGGGATGACAGGATACATGAAGAAGTTCAGATTGTGGAGCACGGCCAAATCAGCTGCAGAAGTAGGACAGCTAATGAATGCTGACGTTGCTGGAACCGAATCGGACCTGATCTGTGCTTGGGATTTTGCGAAAGTACCTGAAAATAGCGAATCCATTCCAGACAAGACCAATAAGTTCCGTGCTAAGATCGTTGGTCAGCACAAATGGCACAAAATAAAATAACCGGATAGACATATATCAATTTATTAAAGAGATAAGGATGAAAATTTACTATAAACTTATTTTCACCGTAGCAATGCTTATGTTGTTTTCGATCGTTGTTGTGGGACAACAGCGAAGCGTCAAAGGCAAGGTGAAAGACCAAACGGGAACTCCATTGATTGGGGTATCCATTTTAAGTCATTCGAAATCGTTGGCTTCAACCAAATCTGATGGAACCTTCGAAGTGAATGTTCAGGTGGGCAATTCATTGACGTTTACCTTGCTGGGCTATCAATCGGTTACAGTGGACATTCCCAGCAGTGGAGACCTTGAAATAACGATGACCAATAGAGACCAGAATCTCGAGGAAGTAGTCGTTTACGGTTACGGAAAAATCCAGAAAAAAGATTTAACGGGTTCAATCGCCAATATTCAGAATTCGGAATTGGTTCAGGCTCAGGCGACCAATGTGACCGAGGCACTTAATGGCCGCGTGAGTGGTGTTTTGGTTACCAAAACCAATAATAGGCCGGGTGCCGACATGAGTGTTCAGATCAGAGGAACCAACTCATTCAATTATTCCAACGAACCGCTGTATGTCATTGATGGAATTCCATCTTATTCGGGAATGAGACATCTCAATGCAGCCGATATTGAATCTATCGATATCTTGAAGGACGCCTCTTCGTCTGCAATTTATGGCTCAAGGGGAGCCAATGGAGTGGTAATCATCACCACAAAAGCGGCAGGAAAAAAACAAGGTTTTCAACTGGAATATTCAGGATCTCTCAATCTCAAAACACCAACCCGTATTCCCGATATGATCGGAAACATGGGCAACGGGCTGGAATATGTAAACTATAAAATTGCACTTTGGAAAAAGAAATACGGCGAAAGTTCATTGGGCAGGTCGGACTTCTTAACTACCGATGAAAAACGTCGTATTAAATATGGAGAATATTATGACTGGTTACGTGAAGTGACCTCAAACAGCCTGGGTAATACGCAGTACATGAGTGCAAACGGTCAGTCCGAAAAGAGCAATTATGCATTTTCAGCTGGTTACAACAATGATGCTGGGCTCGTTGGCAATGAAAACTTTAAGCGTTATACGGTCAATATGGGGCTGCAGCACCGTATTTCAGAACGCTTCAAAGTGGGGATGAACAATTATTTTTCTTTCAATAGAACAAATCATGGAGCCGATGACGCTCTGATCAATGCATACTTTATTCCACCGATTGCAAGTCCGTACGATAGGGATGGAAATTATGCTTTCGAGGTACAACCGACATCAAGCAAAATAAATCCCTTTGTTCAAATTGAAAATAATAAGAAAATTACCGAGGCAAACTTTATCAATCTTGCCGGATTTACCGAATTTAAACCTTTACAGGAGCTGACATTCAAGTCTCAATTTGCAATTCAGCTGGACAATGATACTTACGGTGAATGGATAGGCCGATATACACAGGCCAAAAGTGGAGTTAACCCACCAGATGCTTTTCGCCGCGAAAGCAAAAACCTTAATTATGTTTGGGACAATACCCTTACCTATGATAAAAATTGGGCTGATATCCATAAAATCAATGTCGTCGGTTTGTTCAGTATGCAGAAAGAGACCCATCAAGGGTCGCAGATGCGTGGTGTAGGTATGCCGTTCGATTCGGACTGGCATGCGATCCAGTCAGCAGATGAAATTACCGACGTTTCGAGTTACTACTGGGAAGCAGCAATGTTGTCTTATATGATGCGGTTTAATTATGGATATAGAGATCGTTATCTCCTGACCCTGACCGGACGCCGGGATGGAACATCGCGTTTGGCACCACAGAATAGATGGGGATTTATGCCATCAGCAGCACTTGCGTGGCGCATCTCAAATGAGGAATTTATGAAAGGACAGCATCTTTTCAATGATTTAAAAGTACGGTTGAGCTGGGGTAAGAGTGGCAACAACAACATGGATTACAATGTAGTGAACAGCGTGCTGGACCTTTCTAAGTACGCAATTAATGGGAAGGGACAAAACGGCTACGGTATAGGCGCTACCAAAGGAAATCCTGCGCTTACCTGGGAGATGACTTCCGAATGGAACCTTGGATTGGATTTCGCTCTGTTGAACAATCGTCTTTCAGGTACAGTAGATGTGTATGACAGAACGACCAAAGATTTGATATTTAGACAATCTGTTGCTGGACTGAATGGTTTCACATCTGTACTTCGAAATGTAGGAACAACCGGCAACCGCGGTATCGAACTTAACCTAAAAAGTGTAAACATCCAGCATGCTAATTTCTCATGGAAAACAAATGCTGTCTTTTCACTTAACCGTAATCGTATCAAGGACATTTTTGGCGACGGAAAAGATGACCTCGCTAACAGATGGTTTATCGGTCAGCCCATCCGTGTCATTTATGATTTTGAACATCTAGGGATCTGGCAAGAAGAGGAAAAGGAAATGGCAACAAAATATGGTCAAGCTCCAGGACATATCAAGGTTGCGGACCTCAATGGTGACGGAGTGTTGGATGAGCGCGATTATAAAGTATTGGGGACACCTTCTCCAGACTATTCTTTTGGTTTGACCAATACCTTTAGCTACAGGAATTTTGATCTTACAGCGTATGTATATGGACGGATCGGCGGATTGTATAACGATGATTTTACCTACACATTTACGGCTTGGGACAATGAGCACTGGAATAAATTGAATGTAGCTTACTGGACACCTGAAAACAGAAGTAACAGTTACCCAGAAATTGGTGCACAATCTTATTATACGCAGGTGTTGGGAAAAGTAAGTGGGACCTTTGTCAAGATACAAAACATCACGTTGGGTTATACCCTACCAGTGGAATTGGCTAAACGTCTGAAAAGTAAATCTTTTAGAGCTTATGCTTCAGTGATCAATCCATTTACATTTACAAAGTATAAAGGACCTGATCCAGAAATCATTGGTGAAAACCTGTATACACAGCTTTCTATCTTTCCTCGAATATTTAATGTTGGGGTGAATGTTTCATTTTAATTTTTACGACATGAAGAATACTTTGAAAAATCAAATGAGCCTGTTCCTTTTGGGAGCCACCCTGTTATCCGGTACGGTGAGCTGTTCCAGTTTTCTGGATGTAGATTCGCCCTCGACGGTGACCGATAAATTTTACGAAAGTAAAGAAGGTCAGGAAAAGTTGCTTGTAGATCTATATGTGAAGAGCAGATCCATATTCAACACAGGTGAAATACAATATTTTGGAACCGACTTATATATGGCGATTACCGAAGGCGAGTCCGAACGGATGTTCAATGGTTACGACAAGACATTCAATGGCACCGCGCCGGTTATTGGTGGATATTGGAACAATTTATATAAGATCGTCCAGGAATCCAACATTTTGTTGACTCGAACCACAGCAGCGGTTGCGGGAGCTGATTATTCTAAAATGATAGCCAAGGGAAAATTCTTCCGTGCCTTAGCTTACTATTATTTGGTAGAAACATTTGGGGATGTCCCTCTTTACCTTGAAGAACAGAAAGAGGTGCTGAAAACTGTACGGCGTACGCCCGAGGCACAGGTATACAAACAATTGATTGAGGATTTAGAGAGCGCCAAAGGCGTACTCAGCTTTGGAAATACTGAAGCAGGTGAAATTAATGATGCCGCAATACGGTTTTTATTGGGTAAGCTCTATTTGACACGAGGGTACAAACCTTTCGCTGCGGCGACCGACTTTAAAGATGCCGCACAGAATTTTAACAGCCTAATACAGTCGACTCAATATCGCTTATTGGGATCTTACGCAAGTGTCTATGATGAAAATAATCAGAATAACAGTGAGGTAATCTGGGCAATTCAATACGGTACAGATAAAAATTATGTTGGTGGTGGAAATCCACAGCAACAGCTTTTTGGTTTTAATATTACCGCATTAGAGCCCGATCTTTTTGTACGCAATCAAGCTGATTACAGTGCTATGAACAGACAATATTGGGTTATCCCAAGGGCCCACCAATATTTTGATCACCCTGACCTGGATACACGTTATGATGTAACGTTCAAACGCTCGTTTACGGTCAATAACCCTGCGAGCAAAGATTTTGGCAAATTGGGAATTTATTTTCCCCGTTGGAATGATGAGTCGGGGAATAGTGCTGGCGCGCTGCACTTCTATCCATTTAAAAATGGTGATGCGTATAATTGGTATCCGCAATCTACAGCACTACCCGTGCTGACCAATGCCATAGATCGTATGCCGATCGTTCAAAAATTTAGAGATACCAAAATGCCATGGGGTGGAGCTGGTATGCGCGAAGATGTTGTCTTCCGTTTGTCTGATGCTTACCTGCTTGCAGCAGAAGCCTATCTGGGTATGCATCAAAACCAAGATGTACTCAATCTTATCAATGAACTCCGTAAACGTGCTGCTATATCCGAATCGGCTTTCAATGACAATCTTAAATTGGCGACAATCAGTCTGGATGGTTTGCTTGACGAACGGGCACGTGAACTGATGGGGGAGCATGACCGCTGGTTCGATCTGAAACGGACAGGTAAACTTATAGCGCGGGTGAAGGCAAACAATCCTTTGGTGCAGAAGTATAATAATTTAAGCGCCATTCATCTGTTGAGACCCATTCCGCAGGATGAAATCAATAAAACAGAAGGATTGACCCAAAATAATGGTTATAATTAAATCGAATGTTATATGAAAGACTATATGATTAATGGAATAGCGCTTGTTATGTGCAGCCTTTTTCTAAGCTGCTCAAAATATAAAAGTCCTGATATCAATCAAGGGATAAATGATGCCGTACCACAGCTGTACGACGATCTATATGATCCGCTTAAAGATAATGGACAGTATAATCTGCCTGAAATGACCGTAAAACCCAAACGGTATTGGTCGGTGGTGGAAGTACTTAATGTTGGATCCCGGAATAATATTGGTGAAAGCAATGAAATACGTGGTTTGCAATATCATCTCCTGGCACAATCACTTGCTGGACTGACCAATCGTGCAGTGCAGCAGGGCAAGAGCCAGATTGCTGTCTGGCTGCATGATCACGCCGGACGGGAATCTTATGCACTTTCCAAGCAAGCATTGGGCGATATGGGGATTAGCGAACAGGGCATGCAGAGTGCTATTGAGTTGGCACGAAATGACTATGGGCCATCTGATGGGATCAAGTTGCAGATAAAGGATTTATTTGATGGTTATGTGCTTACCGATGTAACCAATAATCCGGAAAGCAATATTGTCGCTTCGGTCGCTTCTTCGGTGTACAATGCGTTGATTGTTGATATTCGCGACAAAGCCAAATATGATGCCGCAGGGTACAAGATGAAATATGACGCAAGGAATAAGTCAACAGCTGATGCCTGGAAAGAGTTTAAGACTAGGGTAAGCAACAAAGCATTGGTTGTGATGCCAGTTCAGACTGGTGAATTACGTGATTTCGCCATAACCAATAATTTGTTCGTTGTCAATATCAATAAGCGAAAAGAAATTGCTTCCGCAGGGCAGAACCTACAAGTATTTGAGGAGATATTATCGTGGTTAGCTCCAGGAGCTCCAATTTATGGGTGGGAGCAAGGCATCGATGAGTCTGTATTTGTCAACAGGGCCTCGGCTAAAGGTCATGTATGGGTGCCGAGTGACTGGACTTACAATATTCCGCTGACCTCCTTGGCTTATAGCCAGCGCCAGACCTCAGCGCTGGCTAAGGTAGTCAACCCGCAGTTTATTGATTGGAAAAAGGATAAAAAATTTGTTTCCTATTATCTCTCGGACGGGGACAATGTACAGTGGATGATGAACGATTTTGTTTCGGATTATTATCAGAATGGTGATGCCGCGGGGATGAAAATGGGATTTGGCATTGCGGCAAGCAATTTATTGCAGATGGCACCCAGTCAGTTTAACAATATCTTCAGTAAGCAACACCGTGATTATACATTGATCGAAGCGCTTGGGGGAGGTTATCAGTATGTCGACAATTTTGGGATCGAGGAGAGCCGGACCACTCGCTTAACTAATTTGGCAAAAGATGTTGCGCAACATATGCGACAACATCGCATCAAGGTGCTTGGATTAATGGCTAAGGATGTTAAATCAGCTGCGGCCAAAGAAGGTTATCAGGCATTTATTGATGCCAACGAGCAGTTGGAGGGCCTTGTTGTCTTGCAATATAGTCCCTATGCAGGAGGGAAAGGGGATATCATTTGGCTGAAAAATAAACAGGGATATGAGATTCCCGTCATTAGTATACGCTATAGCCTTTGGAATTTTGGAAATGTCAATCACGAACGCGAAGGAACACCAGCTTATATTTCGCAAAAATTAGCTGTAGATACAGATAATAAGTTTTCAGTGATTGGAGTTCACGCCTGGAGCAGGTTTAAGGATATCGGTAAAGGGACAGACCCATTGGCAGAGAATAATGATGGCGACAACAATGGTGCATCTGCCGCAAAGTTAATGAGTAATCATTTAGGACCTGATTTTGAAACTGTGAATGTGCAGGAATTAATCTGGCGTATACGTATGAACCATAGCAAAGAGGAAACGGATCGTTATTTGAAGACTTATTATTAATCGAGTTAGATACGCTACAATTTAAAACAGGGCACTTTTTAAAAGAGATGTCCTGTTTTTTCCTCATAAAACTTAGTATGTTCCGAAAGTGGACGATCTATGTACTTGCCAGTGTATCACCTTGTTTATTTCCAAAATGAAATGTTCGATTTTTTCCGGTCTTCGCCGTTAAAAGGTGCTGGAAATAAAAAAACACCACAATACAGAGTACTATGGTGTTACTTGAATATGTGGTTTGATTAGTTTTTCGCTAAGACCATCTCTGGTTCTTCTTTTCCGCCATGGCAGGTTTTACAGGAAATCGCTTTGGCTGGAGAACTATCCCAACTGCGGTTAAAATACTTTTTGTTGATCTTTTGGGTCATCTTGATCATCGCCCGTCCAATATCCTTTTTGTGGTTCTCATCACTTGCAAAGTCCAGTTTTTTTGGATCTTCTTTTGACGGTGCATGACAGAAACCACATTTTACTCCCAATGCAACGTTAAATTCCTTCATGGTGGAAATCAATTCGTCATGGGAAATATTTTTTGGAAGAACTTTTAGATTGGTTGGTTTTGGTTCTTCCTTAGGTTTTTCCTGTTGGAAACTAAATGCACTCAAAGCAAGTGCAATAGCAAATACCGATGCAATTGCACCTAGTTTATTTATTTGTTTCATTTCTCTTTTCCATTATGCTTAACTAAATATAGGGAGAAAGAGGTAATTTTCAAACAGAATATGAATTTAATATGACAATTTAGATTGATTATTATTTACGTACAGCATCCGTAACATTCCAGCTCTGACTATTGGACTGGTAGTCGATTGTCAGCATTTTCCCCTCAATCGTCACGTTTTTTAAGCCGGTGGTGTCGGAAGAGACCCAGGTACTATCATTTGTTTTATTTAATACAAAGTCTGTAATATTTGGAATGCCTGTATAAAATTCAATTTTATAGGTGTTTCCACTCACTTGTAAAACACGTATCAAACGATTATCCCGATCCACATTCAATGAATTGTCCTGATATTGAACACGACCTATAAAGCTGCCGGAAGCTCCTGCAGATGCACCCCCTGTATTATCTTTTTTTGCACATGAGGTAATTAGGATTATAAATAAACTGGACAGGGCTAATGGGATAAACAACTTCATGTGTGTAATTTTTGCTCTAAAATAAGACTTTTTGGCCAGAAACTCAATTGATCAATCCAGAAATGATATTTATCGTCAATGCAACGACAAATGTATTTAAAGCAAAGGAGAGGAGGCCATGGAATAGCGCTACTCTTCGTATCTTTTTTGAAGAGACTCCCACGTCAGAAACCTGAAAGGTGCATCCCATCACAAATGAAAAATACGCAAAGTCCAAATAATCGGGCTTGTCATCTCCCGGAAATTCCAGTCCAGTTCCAGCAGCTTTATTTTCATAGTATAAACGTGCGTAATGAAAGGTGTATATGGTATGGACCAATACCCAGGAGGACAGCATAGCTAATATGCAGATAATGATAATATACGCGTCATTTAACTCTTTGTCCTTACTTGATATAATAATCATCAATACCGAAACAAAACAGCCTATGGTCACTAGAATAATAAATAACGAAACGAAGAGACGGCTGCCATCCTCTTGCTGTGCTTTCCGGGCAATGGAAGCAATCGGCATTGTGTAGAATGTGTACCAGGATATAGAAATATAGGATACGCAAAAGCCAAACCAGCATAACATTAAGTTAAGCAGCGGAAGGCTTTTGATCGGCGAGATCAGGTAGATCAACAGAAAGAAAAAAACCGAAATCAGTGCCCTATGGATGGATTGCATCCGATGCAAGTAGTAGTTCATTTTTCCCATTTTAGGTTCAATTAACAGTCAAATTGTTCTTCTGCTTCAAACATCAGTGGGGTGCCGTGATTGGACAGAAACAGTAGCATAGCTTCTTCTTCATAATTTTTTGGATTGGAAAAAATAAAATCTAATACACCATCCCGGTCGATATCCCCAACGAATAGAGTCGACATAAATATGTGGTCATATTGGTCAACCTGAAAAAGTATTTTTTCTTTATTTCTATTACTTGGGATATAGAGCAGCTTGTAATTGGTAACCTCATGAAATACCTTTTCGTGCCCTTTTTCGTCTGTTTGTACTTCTGTGGACTTGATAGTTCCCGAGCCCTTAAGATTTATCTTTTGGTTATTGAAAGAATATGCTACGGATTCTTTTGGCCAAACTTCGGAGTGACTTATTTTAACATGTTCCACGGCACCAGCTTTAAGCCCCTTGAGTTTCAAGAATAACAATGAATTTCTTCGTGATTCAACGCTTTTAGTCGCTACTTGTGCGCAATCGTCAAAACCGTCCTTGACCTCATAATCGACTTTACCTAAATAATATTGGCCATTCTCTTCGTAGAGATCATACCATTCTTTGTTTAATACTGTTGTAGGATCGTTCTTTTCCCATATGCGATAGCTGCGAACAAGAAAAATCTGTCCTTGTGAAGAATCGGTTTTAGGAGAAATGAACGATGTAGTGCTATCGCTAGTTGATAGGGCTAAACTATCTGAAGTGTTTGCTGTATCAGGTAAATTTCTATGCTGTTTTGTAGAAGAGTTTGTACATGCCTGTAGGGAAAATAATCCCAAGATCAGGCTAAGGGTAATGGAAATATTCATATACGGTGAATTTTGTTTAAATATATAAAATTCACCGTATATAACATTTTTGTTTTCTAGTCAAATAGCTCTTTTAACAATGAAAACGACCGGAGACATTTTTCATCATCAAAGATATAGGAAGTTGCCATGATTTCATCGACCTTGTGATCTTTAACAAACTTTTCTATTTCCGGACGGATTTTGTCGCCATCGCCGATAAATGCGCAGGAAGCCATACTCTGCACAGCCTGCTCAATTGCCGGTATCCCTTTGTAAATTACTTCTTGCGTCGGTTCCGAAAGAGGTCTTCTTGTGTTGGTCACTATGCCGGCAAATAAATTATAGAAGCTTGTTGCCAAAAAATTGGCTTCTTCGGTACTGTCCGCTGCAATAACATTGACACAGGAGATGAAATAGGGTTTTTCTAAAACTTCCGAAGGCACAAAATTTTGGTGGTAAATCATACTTGCAGCTGCAAATTGTGCTGGTGCAAAATGTGTCGCAAAGGCATAGGGAAGACCTAGGCTAGCTGCTAGATATGCACTGTCGGTACTTGACCCCAAAATATAGAGTGGAATATCCAAACCCTCGCCCGGAAAAGCTCTAACTTTTGCATCAAAGTTATCTGCACTGAAATAACGCTGCAGGTCTTTTACTTCTTGCGGGAATTGAAAGGCTGTATTCAGATTGTTTCTCCGTAATGCCATGGCGGTCAGCTGGTCAGTTCCTGGAGCACGTCCCAAACCAAGATCAATACGACCGGGAAATAAGGTCTCCAATGTGCCAAATTGCTCGGCAATGACCAATGGCGCATGATTAGGAAGCATGATGCCCCCGGAGCCTACACGTATATGATTTGTATTTGCTGCAATATGTTGTATCAGAAGTGACGTTGCTGAACTGGCAATATATTCCATATTATGATGTTCAGCAACCCAGATCCTTTTAAAATCCAATTTCTCGATATGTTGGGCAATTTTTACAGTACGTCCTAGGGCACTCGCGGTATTTTCTCCTTTTTTGATTGGCGCTAAGTCCAATGCTGATAATGCTATTTTATCCATGCATTAAAATTACGAAGAAGAATTTCGACAATTGTAATGAAAATGTCTAATCTAGGAGGCGCTGTGTATGTATGACACTAAATTGATCATTTAGGGTTGTCGTAAAAAATGTGAATGAGTCGCCGGCATCTTTTATTTTAAACTTCTTTTTGATTTCCTCGGTTTTCAGGGGAAAGTTTTTTGCGACGATATCGGATTTTAATTGCTTTTTACTTTTCTTAAAATCCGTGAAAGATTCTATTTGCTGTATAACAAATGTCTTGCCAGGAAAATTCTCAACCTTTTGATCAGAAGTATAGAGGTGGGTGTTTTTATGCAGTTTTTTTACATTAAACATTTGAGCAATCGTTTTAAAAGCTCCAGCTTTGGACAGTGCGACATCAGGTTCATATAAATAGGACAGGGGAGCACTGTAATCATTTACGATTGCACGTTCGTTTTCGTAAGTAAAGGAGACAAGCTGCTGCTGTTCTTGAAACAATCTTACGGCATGTATGGATGGTTCCCCCTCGTAGCCCTTTTCCTGTATAAAAATGAGTTCCTTGCAGTCATTCTGTAAAGAAACGACGTAAACGTTTTTTATATATCGCAGCATTTGTATTGCCGCCGATATATCCAATAATGGAGCAAGCTTGCTGATGATCGTTTCAGTATGTTTAAAAAACTCATCTTGTAATTCAACTAGATTAGGTTCGCACTCGTCCAGCAAAAACACCTTTTTGTTCTGGACTCTTCTTGATGGGTCCAGGTAAATATAATCAAATCGCGCAGCAGGATCCCTGAGAATATAATCGATTCCATTTGCGGCGATGACTTGGAGGTTATCCACATTTAACACTGCCGCATTATGCTTTGAAATAGCTGCGAGTTCGGGGTTCAACTCGCAGGAAGTCACTTTTTTAGCCTTTTGCGCGAAGTAGTAACTATCAATACCGAAACCACTGGTGGCGTCAATTAAATGACTTCCTTTTTTTATAAGCGAACTTTTGAATACCCCCGTTCTCTCGGAGGAACATTGCTCAAGATTGAGCTTAGCGGGGAAGTAGATTCCCGGTGTTTGTGCCCACAATGGAATTTTAATGCTTGCCCGCTGGCGACCATCAAGCTGGGCTGCAAGTTCAGCGGAAGATATTCCTTCAAAAGGAGATTTTTTTAACGCAATTTTAGCTGGGGACTCATGCATGTTTTTCTCTAAAAACTGTTGAACCTCCTCTTGAAGGATTAATGTATTCATTTATATTTTTTTAACAAGAAGTTGGCAAGTATAAGTATCCTTTAATTCGCTAATAACCTCCTTATCAACCAAAACACGGTCAATTGTCTCCTGATTGTAATAACGGATTGTAATTAGCTCTAGTCCTGATTCATACTTGACCTTAAAACGCTGCTCCAATTCATTGATCAGGTCGACTAGGTTTTTCCCTGTATCGTCTACTGATACCGTAAAATTGATTGCTGTGTTGTGCATCATATTGATTTTGATACGATGTTCATGAAATAAATTGAAGATATCCCGGAGGTTGTCTTCGACTATAAAGGAGAAATCTCTCGGCGAGATGGAAATGAAAATCTGGTTGACCTTAAAGATAAAAGAGGGTACAGGTAAGGTCTGATTTGTACTCTTTATCATGGTACCGGGTGAATCGGGATCAACAAAGGAACGTACATTCAGAGCAATCTTTTTGTTTTGCAGGGGTTTTATTGTTTTCGGATGGATGACCGTTGCGCCGTAATACGTAAGTTCTATCGCGTCGGTGTAAGATAATTCAGGAATCAGTTCAGTCTTTTCAAACCATTTGGGATCCGCATTGAGGACACCTGGTACATCTTTCCAAATCGTTACATTTTCGGCATTTAAACAGGACGCAAATATCGCTGCGGAATAGTCGGAGCCTTCGCGGCCTAAGGTAGTGGTGAAATTTTCAGAAGTAGAGCCCAAAAATCCTTGCGTGATTACAATGTATTCGTCAAGAATAGCGGGAAGCTCTGCACGAATTTTTTCTTCCGTTTTGTTCCAGTCTACTATAGCTTCGCGATAGGTATTGTCTGTGAATATATAATCACGTGCATCGAGCCATTTTACTTTTTCTCCAATTGAAGCAACATAGGCCGCAACTATCTTCGTGGAGATAAGTTCACCCATTGACACAATCTGATCAAACAGGTAGTCATATGAGTCTTGAGGTTCTTCTTCTAGGATCCATTCGATTTCGACAAAGCAGTTGGCAATTTCATCAAATATAGGATGTCCGGTTTCAGGGAACAATTCCTGAAGGATATGAAAATGAAATTCTTTTGCGTCTTCAAGTGTCTGAAACTGCGAACCTGTGTTATTAAAATACTCTTTGGTCAATTTCTCTAGGAGGTTTGTTGTCTTCCCCATAGCTGATATGACGACTAAAAGAGCATCACCTTTGTATTTTGAAATAATCCGCGCTGAATTTCTGACACTTTCAGCATCTTTTACTGACGCCCCTCCAAATTTAAAAACCTGCATTTATTTATTAGTTTAGTTGATTGCTAATTGATACTATTGATATAGTTTAGTCCCTTATCCGAAATCAGATGCTTAAATGTCGTATAGGGGATACGCAGTTCCGTATTTCCTTCGGCATAGGATTTGATTTCGTATACATTATAGTAAAACAGGATGTCATTTTTTTCAAATGTGAAATTATCGGCCAATGAAAACTTGCCGTCTTCAAAAAAATATTTTCCATTTAATGAATCATCACCGCTTAATCCTTCTTGCTTCCGGAAATATTGCTCAACGATCTTTATGAATTTATCTCTGTTATCTTCTAAAATGATGTCATTGATCGTAATCGCTTTGTTGGATTGCCGATCAAAATTCGAGTAAAGAGTGAAGTGGTCTCCATGTGCTCCACCGGTATACTCTTCTTGTTTGGTTCGTATTCCCAAGAAAATAGGGGTATTGGCAACAACGTCTACTTGTAGGTCCCTGCTCCAAGTTGCCGTAGACTTCCCATTATTCTCTTCTACATATTCGTTGTAGGAATTAATAAAACGATGTGCAGCCTCTTCCATGCTTGTATCACCTTCGAGATGGACCACTGTAGCAATAAGGTCGTTAATTTTACTTTCTTGGAAAATAGGGTATTTTGCACGGAAATAAGTCGTATCCAATCGATCGTCTTCTTTTAGAAAATAATTGCTATGCTCATCTATGTTTTTTCTGCTATAGGAGAGTGTATCGGTATGCTGAATGCCTACAGATGGTCTATTTTGGCCATTGCATGCGTATAACAAACCACTGAGAACTAAAATCTTTAAAAAAAAGTGAAACCGCATTGATTTGAATATTCCTGTTATTTAATAAGTGATTGACACATTGATCCACTCCGCATCAAATTCTGCTTTATATTTTTCATAAAATTTTATAGCCGGCTCATTCCAGTCCAGGACCTGCCATACCATTCCATGAAATCCACACTGTTTGCCATAGGACAACGTCTTATCAAAAAGTAGTTTACCAATTCCCAGACCCCGCATACTTTCTGTGACAATCAGATCCTCTAAATAGAGTCTCCGGCCTTTCCAGGTCGAATAGCGTGTATAATATAATGAAATTCCAACAATTTCGCCACTTATCTCCGCAACAAAGGCACCCCATACTGGTTGAGTACCAAAACCAGCATCCTCAAATTCTGAAAGTGATACAGTTACTTCGTCTGGAGCTTTCTCGAAAATAGCAAGCTCTTTAATAAGCTCAAGCATTCGTGGACAGTCTTCAATAACTGCTTGTCGTATAGTAGTTTTAGTCATTATTTTTAAAGTGTTTTATAACTCTCTTGCCAAAAATTGTACTTCCGATCCGTACCATTGTTGAACCTTCTTCAATAGCCAGTTTATAGTCTGAGGACATTCCCATGGATAAGGTGTTGAAATAGTCATCTTTTCGGTAGAAACTTGCCTTAATTCCATCAAATAGCATCTTCAATTCATAGAATTCAGCTTTAATTACTTTTTCCTTATCAGTATTCGAGGCAATTCCCATCAAACCGCATATACGAATATTTCTTAACGCAAGAAACTCTTCATCACGGAGAAGTTCGATGAGTTCGGCATGGTCGAAACCAAATTTTGTTTCTTCTTCCGCAATATATACTTGTAAAAGACAGTCAATTGTCCGTTTTGCTTTTAGCGCATGTTTGTTGATTTCTTTAAGCAATTTTAATGAATCGACTGATGCAATTAAGCTGATGAAAGGTGCGATATATTTAACCTTATTTGTCTGAAGGTGACCAATCATATGCCACTGAATATCTTTAGGTAAAAGCGCTGCTTTTTCAACCAACTCTTGAACATGATTTTCGCCAAAGATACGTTGCCCAGCTTCATAAGCTTCCATGATGTCTGAATTGGATTTTGTTTTTGAAACAGCTACAAGTTGTACGCCAACAGCCTCGGTTTCCAATCTTAATGCTTCTAAATTACTAGCGATACTCATTTCTGATATAGTTTTGATGATGTAAAAAGTGCCAAATGTCGGTGCTTTTTGTAAATTTGTACAAAACTACGAAATGCTACGATTAATACTGAATCTACTTGCAGTGATTTTTTTATTTGGTTCTTGTGTCGGAACTGGGGGGAAAGATATTATCTCCCAAAGTAAGTTTGTCGACGCACTTACTGAAATTCAATTGACTGATTCCTATCTCAATATTTTACCGATTGATAGTGCACGCAAAGTGATGTTGCCTTTGTATCAAGTAACTTTCGACAAATACGGTTTAGACTCGGTCTCTTTCAGAAAGAATTTGGACTATTATGGTAAGGATGCAGAGGTTATGTCCGCTATTTATAAGAAAGTGGAAGATAATCTGACCAAGGAAAATAAGTTTTATGCAGATATAGAACGAAAAAAGCAGGACTCCATCCGGACGAGGGATTCTATTCAAAATATGCATATTCAGGATAGCACCAATCGCGTAGTCCGTGCGCAGCAAGCCTATCAGGAGCGTATCGCAGCACTTATACATTATTTGCCCAATAAGTCGAAATTCAATTTTAGAGAATCTTCTTCACTGTTTAATAAAGGGATTCAATCAAAGACTGGTATTAGCGTGGACGGTTATTTAATGAATCAGCTGTCTGTAGGCAATTCAAATTTACCGATTGAAATGCCTACTCCGCAGAAAAATGCAGTTTCTCCGCCGACAACACCTGGTACTTCGGTTAGGGATACAGCATTGACACAAAAACCTCTGGAGCCACAGCCAACAACAAGTGAACTGGAAAAGAGGCCAGTTCTTACTCCGCCGCAGCGGATAAAGCCGCCGGTGAAACTTTAACCATTTAAGAAGATAATTTCTATGGTATATCCAATAAATGCAATTGATAAACTCGGATTTTCCGAGATAAAAGATAAAATAAAAGAAAAATGCCTGAGTGATTCAGGCCGTGAGCTGGTTGAAAAGATTCAACCGCAAACTCGGTATGATCAAATTGATAGATTTTTAAGACAAACGAGCGAGTTTAAAGATCTTTTGATCAATGATAGTGCATTTCCTGTTGAGAATTTTTTCCCTCTTCGATCCATTATTGAGAAGGCAAGGGTAGAAGGCGCATTTTTGGTTGAAGAGGAATTTTTTAAGGTGTTATTGTCCCTCAAGACCGTTTATGCCATTATTCGTTATTTTAACGAAAGAGAGGGGCTTTACCCCAATCTTGAAGTGCTGTTTGAACATTTGCCGATCGAGAAAGGAATTATCCGTGATATCGAGATGGTTATTGACGAACGTGGGAAACTTAAAAATAATGCTTCCCGCTTGCTATTGGAAATTACTCAGCAGATTCAGCGTGCCGAACAAGAGGCAATGAAACGTATCAACAGTATCTTTAAGACTGCTCAAGACAGTGGCTGGACTGCAGACGGGAACCTCACCATACGGGATGGACGGCTCTGTATTCCTATTCTGGCAGAGAATAAAAGGAAGCTGAAAGGTTTGATACATGATGAATCTGCAACTGGACAAACTGCTTATATAGAGCCTGAAGAGGTGTTTCACCTAAATAATAAAATTAGAGATCTAGAGTTTGAGCGCAGGCGTGAGGTCATTCGCATTTTGGTTGAATTGACGGATAAAGTCCGTCCACATATTCCATTATTGCTGTCTTACCATGGTCTATTGACAAAAGTGGATTTTGTGCGCGCAAAAGCGCTCTTTGCACTGGATATTGAGGCCGAGATGCCCGAATTGTCAAAAGAGGCCGAGATCAATCTGGTGAATGGTCGCCACCCGCTTTTACTCCTGAATCAGCATCACACTGTTGTTCCCTTGAATATTCAGATTGATAATTTCCAACGTATCATCGTAGTATCGGGTCCTAATGCCGGAGGTAAATCAGTTTGTATGAAAACGGTGGGGCTGTTGCAGATTATGGTGCAGTCAGGTTTATTGATTCCAGCTGAGCCAACATCCAAAATAGGCGTTTTTAAACAGATATTTGCAGATATAGGTGATGATCAATCCATCGAAAGTGATTTAAGTACTTATAGTGCCCATCTGTCTAAGATGAAATATTTCACCGAATTTGCGAATGGACGCACCTTGGTCCTGATCGACGAGTTTGGGACTGGAACTGATCCTTTGTTTGGTGGACCTATCGCTGAGGCCGTACTGGAATCGCTAAACAAAAAGCAAATCAGGGGAGTCGTGACGACACACTATTCAAATCTGAAAGTCTTTGCTAGTAATACTAATGGATTGGAGAATGCTTCGATGTTATTTGACAACCGCGAAATGAAACCGATGTATATCTTGCAGATCGGTAAACCCGGTAGTTCTTATGCATTTGAAATTGCACAGAAAATAGGTTTGGGCAAAGATATTCTGGAATCGGCTAAAGGTAAGATTGGCGTACAGCAGAAGAAAGTTGACACGCTGTTAATTGATCTCGAAAGAGAAAAGAAAGAAGTGTTTGACACAAAGGTAGCAATTAATAAAAGAGAGAAAGAACTGGAGTCGATTAAATCGGAGTATCTTGAACTACAAAGCTATCTAGAAGAAAACAAACGTGTCATATTAAAAAAGGCAAAAGAGGAAGCACAGCAGATCATTAAAAACTCGAATAAGCTAATCGAAAATACCGTTGCACAGATCAAATCTGCAAAAGCGGATAAAGAGAAGACGCGGGAATTGCGCAGTAGCTTAGATCAGGCACTCCAGGCCGTACTGCCTAAAGAACAAAAGCCGGCAAAGCAAACCATCAAAGAAAAGGTCCAGGAATCCACAGAATTAACTGTTGGGGACTGGGTTCAAATTTTAGACAATGGAGCCGAAGCACAAATTGTGGAAATTGCAAAAAACAACCTTATTCTTGCCATGGGCGAATTGCGTACCGTACAAAAGCGGAAGAATGTGATTAAGCTAGAGGGACGGGAAGGAAAGAAAACTGCAAAAAGTTTGTCCAGATCGTTGGCTGCGGGCACTGTAGCAGACTTTAAACCTGAACTTGATCTTAGAGGCATGCGTACAGAGGATGCGCTAAATGAACTGGAACGTGTGTTGGATCGAGCCGTAATGGTAGGTTACCCATCTTTAAAAATCATTCATGGCAAAGGAGATGGTATTCTGCGTAAGTTCATCCGTGATTATCTCCGCAAATATAGTCATGTATGCCGATTTGAAGATGAACATCAGGATCGTGGAGGCGATGGCATAACATATGCCTACTTATAGCCAAAATTATATGGAGCCCCAATGAATATGTATTAGGGCTCCATATCTAATCTTTCTGCAAAAGTTTAGTATGGAAAGTATTATTGATTTTTTGAGTAGTGAACCCTTATTAAATGCCCTTACTTCAATTTTGTGCGGCAGTTTAATTGGTTTTGAACGGGAATACAGAAATAAATCCGCTGGATTTCGAACGGTGGTGCTTATTTGCTTTGGTTCAGCGATGTTTACCATTGTTTCTTGTTTGTTTATAGGCAACAGTACAGACCGTGTTGCAGCCAATATTGTAACTGGTATTGGTTTTATTGGTGCTGGAGTCATATTTAAAGGTAAATTATCGGTCAGTGGTCTCACCACTGCAGCAGTCATTTGGGCGACGGCTGGCATTGGAATGTTTGCAGGCTTGGGACAGCTTGTATATGCGATCTCCTTTGCGGTGTTTATGGTGGTTATACTTGCGCTTTTTCAACGGATAGAAATCCTGTTAGCCCGTTATTACCTGATCCGTTCACTTCATATCAAGTTCAGCTCCAATGAATTCTATCATTTACATGAATTTGAACAATTGGCACTCGATTTTAAGATTAAAGCGACAAGACGTGTGATTGAAAAAATCAGTGGGAAATTAGAAGTAATGTATGATATCTCGGGCAAAATGAATGATCTGGATCGTTTTAACCAACAATTAGCCGGCTCGCAGGTTATAGATGAGTTTTATTACAACAAATAAAACTCATCCATGTCCCACTAAATGATTAAGTCGTTTCTTTGCCTCCAAAAGTGATCAAAATCATGCCTGAAATAATGACAAACATGCCCAAGACCTGCTGCCAGCTCAATGGACTTTTAAAATACAGTGCCATGGCCAACTGAACGGTTAGAAATGTGCCGCCAGAGCATAGGGCGATGACAATAGGCTGAGAAATATTTTTAAATAGCTGTACAAGAAACCAGCTTGCAGAAAGCAGAATAATATTTCCAATAATCAATGCTGTCCATTTATATTTTGGATGTATTCCTCCAAGTTTGAATAGGATAGAGGATATAATCTGACAAGCCCAAAATGCAGCAAAATATATATAGTTTAACATAAATCTGTTATTCGTATCTACTGTAAGCACTGTTAAAAGATTGACGCATCAATGCGAATTGATCGATTACACTTTTTAGAAATTCCTCATCAAGCAAATCGAATACGCCATTTACACCACCAATAATATCCATTTCCGCAATTTTGTAAGATTGTTCTAAATTGCCTTGTTCAAACTTAATAATGAATTTTTGGTTCATACCAAAAATTGAAATCTTGCAATCAGGATGAGGAAGTTCAGCTATTAATCTCATGTAAAATTCTTGTTTTTAAATTTAGCATAAAAGTATAAAAAAACGCCCAAATGCAATGCATTTGAGCGCTCAGGATTATGATATGATTAGAAAAAGGCTTAATTATACGATACCTTGTGCTTTCATAGCATTGGCGACTTTAATAAAACCACCGATATTGGCACCTTTTAAATAATTTACAAATCCACTGTCCTTACCATATTTTAAACAAGTCTCATGGATACTCTCCATAATGGATTTTAAGCGATTGTCAACCTCTTCGGTACACCATTGTGTGCGAATCGAATTTTGAGACATCTCGAGACCACTAACAGCAACTCCACCAGCATTTGCTGCTTTACCGGGGGCGAAACTAATTTTTGCATCCAGGAAAACTTTAATTGCTTCGGCAGTGGAAGGCATGTTTGCGCCTTCAGCAACACAGATACAACCATTTGCGATTAGTGCTTTTGCATCAGATTCATCTAGTTCATTTTGTGTCGCACAAGGCAATGCGATATCACATTTAAATTGCCAAGGCTTCTGACCAGCTAAAAATTGGGCATTAGGGTAACGAGCTGGGTATTGATCCAAATTTCTTCCTAATGTTGCACCAAAGGCCATTTTTTCAGCATCAAAACCGTCAGGATCATACAATGTTCCTAAGCTGTTTGAAACTGTTATTACTTTAGCACCCAGTTGTAGCGCTTTTTCGACAGCGAAAAAAGCCACGTTGCCGGCTCCTGATACGGTAGCAACTTTACCCTGTAATGATTTTCCTTGATGTCTGAATATACAGTCGACGAAATACAATAAGCCATAACCAGTCGCTTCTGGACGGATGTATGAGCCTCCCCACAATTCACCTTTACCTGTAAGAACTCCAGTAAAATTGTTTTGAAGACGTTTAAATTGTCCAAATAAGAAGCCAATTTCACGGCCACCAACACCGATATCACCAGCGGGAACATCAGTATCTGCACCAATATGACGGTAAAGTTCGGTCATGAAACTTTGGCAAAAACGCATAATCTCATTGTCTGATTTACCTTTAGGATCAAAATCAGATCCACCTTTTCCGCCACCAATTGGTAATCCCGTTAAGCTATTTTTAAATACCTGCTCAAAAGCGAGGAATTTTAAGATGCTTTGGTTAACGGAAGGGGCAAAGCGTAGACCGCCCTTATATGGGCCGATTGAACTATTCATTTGAACACGATATCCACGATTTACCTGTACTTGGTGGTTATCATCTAACCAGGTTACTCGGAAAGATATAATACGTTCAGGTTCAGTAAGTCTTTCAAGAATTTTTTGGTCAAAAAATTCAGGATGGTTTTCAGTGATATAAGGAAATAAATCCTCAGTAACTTCTTTTACAGCTTGTAAGAATTCTGGTTCATTTGGATTGCGTTTCTCAACGATTGAAATGAACTCGTTAAAGTTTTTTGACATGTTTTAATTAGTAAAATTTCCCTTTGGCTGGCACTAATTTATATATTTTTTAATAAAAAACCAATAATCATTAATTATTTACAAATATTATTCGTTTTTGATGAAATTTCAAATATCGCGTAAGTCGTTTAAAGTAACGTGTTTATTGTATAAATTTTTGTATAGCAACGGAACGACTGCATTTTATTCGACTGGAAGTATTAATTGTCGAATTATCATTCTTTTTAATGAAATATTTATAAATATGCTGTGCAATTGATAATAATGTAATCATGAATGCTTTCTGATAATTTTTTAGTAAAATACTAATGATTAAACTACTTAATACTACTTTGTATATTGTAGTTATAATTTATATTATGTTAAATAGTAGTATTAAGTATCCCCCTTTATACTATAATTTAGTGCCGACCATCGTTATTCCTACATCTTAAATAGTCAGTCCTGTAAAATAAACAAGGAACTCAAAAATGCGCTGAGTTCCTTGAAAAATATTTAGGTTGAATATTTACGTTAAAAAAATGTTAGTCGACTGCCTGAATCATTAAAGCACCAACGGTTAGATTTGTCCGTGGGTCAATAACAATAGCTTGCGAATTTTCTGCATTTTCATTTTGCAGATCAAATACAAGATTTTCCGCAGATTTAATTGCAATACGACCGATATCATTAAGCTTGATCGTCTCATTATAAACTTTTTCTTGTGTATTGATGTCAAATTTGTAAAGCACATCAACAATCTTAACTTTCGTTAATTTGCTGTGACTTTGAACGAGGTAAATTTGATCCGTATCCAAAGGTTTGTTGTCAAACCAGCACAAGTTTGCTTGGATATTACGTTCGAATTTCGGTGGCTTCTCCACGCTAGCAATCGTATCCCCACGGCTTATGTCGACATCATCAGTTAGATGAATGATAACCGATTGTCCACTTTCAGCCCGTTGAAGTTGCTGTCCGTTTAATTCGATAGCTTTTATCGTGCTAAAAGTTTCTGCTGGATAAACGATTACGGCATCACCCACTGTTAAGCCCTCTCCTAATACGCGGCCTGCATATCCCCTATAGTCGTGTAAATCATCTGTTTGCGGTCTCACAACCCATTGGACCGGAAATCTCCAGTTGGCTGTTTCGTGTTCATGTATCTCTACATTTTCCAGGTAATCTAATAGGGACTCACCTGTATACCAAAGCATTCGTTCTGATTTATGGACGATATTATCGCCTTTTAGAGCCGAAACGGGTATGAAATCAACATCTTTGAGCCCTAGATTGCTAGCCAGCGCTAAGTAATCGCTTTTGATCTGTTCGTATACCGTGGCACTGTAATCGACCATATCCATTTTATTAATACAAACCAAGACCTGTTTCATAGCCAGCAATTTAGCGATGAAGGAATGCCGTTTTGTTTGCTCTATTACTCCTTTTCTGGCGTCAACCAGGATGATAATCAGGTCCGAATTGGATGCACCGGTTACCATGTTTCTTGTATATTGGATATGTCCGGGAGCATCCGCTATAATATATTTTCTATGATCTGTCTGGAAGTATTTATAGGCAACATCTATAGTGATTCCTTGTTCACGTTCAGCCTTAAGGCCATCAGTCAATATCGCTAAGTCTACAGTTCCATCATCGTTTTTCCGATTAGCACGCTGAATAGCTTCTAATTGATCATCCAAAATGGAGTTGGTATCGTATAGCAAGCGGCCTATTAAGGTGCTTTTACCATCATCCACGGAACCAGCGGTTATAAATTTCAATATATTCATTGTTGTCAATATCAGGTATTAATTTGAAATGTGGATTAAAAGTATCCTTGCTTTTTACGTTCTTCCATAGCTGCTTCCGACACTTTGTCGTCCATTCTGGCGCCCCGTTCACTTACAGTTGACGCTTTTATCTCAGCGATGATATCATCGAGTTCAGTAGCGGTTGAATCAACAGCTGCTGTACAGGTCATGTCCCCAACCGTTCTGAAGCGCACTGATTTGCTTTCGATTACATCATCAGCATCGATATTCAAAAACGGTGCAGCTGCCATTAACTGTCCATTGCGTGTGATAACTTCCCTTTCGTGGCTAAAATAGATAGATGGCAATGCAATCTGTTCACGTTTTATATAATTCCAGACATCCAATTCTGTCCAGTTTGAAATAGGAAATACCCGTACATTCTCACCTTTGTTTATTTTACCATTGAATATGCTCCACAGTTCAGGTCTTTGGCGCTTAGGATCCCATTGGCCGAATTCATCTCGCACAGAGAAGATCCGCTCCTTCGCACGGGCTTTTTCTTCATCCCGGCGTGCACCTCCAATACAAGCGTCAAAACCATGTTTCGAAATTGTATCTAATAAGGTAACTGTTTGTAAAGCATTTCGACTTGCATTTTTTCCCTTTTGCTCAACCACTTTGCCTTGGTCGATGCTTTCCTGCACATAACCTACAATCAGTTTTTCGCCAATTTCTTCAATCAGTGAATCCCTGAAGACAATTGTTTCGGGGAAATTGTGGCCTGTATCAATGTGCACTAATGGAAATGGAAATTTTCCAGGTCTAAATGCTTTTTTTGCGAGGTGAACAAGTGTGATGGAATCCTTTCCGCCAGAGAATAGTAACGCGGGTTTCTCAAATTGCCCAGCGACCTCCCTTAATATATATATTGCTTCCGCTTCTAAATGATCTAAATAGTCCATTTTCTGAAATAATAAAATTTGATTTAATGAATTTGAGCTTATGCCTGATATTTTAAGATTTTACAGCATGTAAACCACATTCTTTTTTACTTTGATCTTCCCACCACCATCTGCCAGCACGGAAATCTTCACCTTCCTGTATCGCTCTGGTACAAGGCTGGCAACCTATACTCGGAAAACCTTTGTCGTGCAGGACGTTATAGGGAATGTATTGCTCCTTGCAATATTTTTTCACCTCGTCAAAGGTCCAGTCAAATAAAGGATGGATTTTAATGATCTGATTAACTTCATCGTATTCGATAAAATCCATATCGTGGCGATTGACGGATTGATCAGATCTGATCCCGGTTACCCAAATTTTCTTCCCTTTGACTGCGCGCTGTAGCGGTTCTATTTTTCTTATTCTGCAGCATTCCTTCCGATTGTCCACCGATTCATAGAATGAATTTGGACCTTTTCTGCTGATGAATTCTTCTAAGAGGTGTGTGTCTGGCGTGTAGGTCTTAATTTGCAGTTGATAGCGCTCCAAAGTACGACTCCACAATGAATAGGTTTCTTTGAATAGTCGTCCAGTGTCCAATGTGAATATTTCGATATCAATATTATTTTTACCGATCCATTCTGTAATGATTTGGTCCTCTATACCGAAAGATGTTGAAAAAACGACTTCATTCGGAAATATTGCAGCTATCGTTTGTAAGAGCTCCACTCCTTTTTTGTCACCAATAATTTCTTTTATTTCTTTAACGTTCATAACGTAATATATTTTTGGTATGTTCGTTCAACTTCTTTACTTTAAACGCGAAATCGCCTTTAAGTTGCTCTCGATAGGCACTCATCAATGACAAAGTTTCGTCAATTTCTTCAGGTAAAAGGTCATTTAATAATTCTTTTACACGTTTGGCAATTGTTGGAGATTTTCCGTTTGTTGAAATAGCTATTTTCAGATCACCTTTCTTAACAATTGATCCTAAGTAGAAATCACACAAATCCGGTTTGTCTGCTGCATTAAACAGTATATTACCTTGTATTGTTAAACTACGTAACTGATCGTTGAGCTCAGTGTTGTTTGTTGCTGCAACGACCAGCTGTTTATCGATAAGATCGTTCGGCTCAAATTGACGGACATACAGCTTAACCTGAGGGTACTCTTGTAGAAGTTCTTCAAATGCAGGATTGATTTCCTTCGCTACGATTGTTAAGTTCAATGCTTTGTCATTAGAAACAAGTGCCTGAAATTTTTCCAATGCAACGTTTCCTCCTCCAACGAGCAAGGTGTGAATCTGATTCAGTTTGACGAATATGGGAAATAGCTGGTTCATGGCTATAAGGCTAGCGCTTTTTCTTTAATTTCCTGAAATGAGCGGTGTTTTGCCACCACTTCACCGATTACAATAATTGCGGGCACCCCTACTCTTTTCTCCGTAGATTCATCCAAAATGCTATCTATGGTGCCAAAAACAATTTTTTCATTTGGTAAAGAACCATTTTGAATTAAAGCAATTGGTAAGCTGTGTAGGTTTCTTTCGCGATAAATCTGCACGATTTCGGCTAACTTTCCATAGCCCATCAGTACAACAACGGTAGCTTTGGACTCAGCGGCTAAATAAAGGTCTGTGGATAGCGAACCGTCCGATCTGGAGCCCGTAATCACCCAAAAACTTTCACTGATACCGCGATAAGTTAATGGTAGCTGCTGCAATCCAGTCAGTCCAATAGCAGAGGAAATACCTGGCACAACAGCTGTTTCGATGCCGTATTGCTGTACATAATCAATTTCTTCTCCGCCGCGGCCAAAGACAAATGGATCACCACCTTTTAGACGGACAACATGCCCGTAATTTAGTGCATAATCCACCAGTAGACGATTGATTTCGTCCTGGGAAGTTGAGAGCTGTTCGGCGCGTTTTCCAACATATATCTTGATGCAATCAGGCGCTGCATAATCCAGCAATTCTTCATTTACGAGCGCGTCATATAAAATAACGTCCGCTTTTTCTATCGCTTTTATCCCTTTAAGGCTGATCAGTTCAGGATCTCCCGGTCCTGCTCCAACTAAGGTTACTTTCGCTTTTATTGACATACTATTCCCTCCCTATACCAATACTGGTTTTAAATTTTTATGTTGATAAACCGCATTGATAAACTTTGTTGCTTCCTGAATATAGGTAGCTGCAAAGTGCTCGTTTGGTTCATTTTTGCTGATCTGTAGGACCAGTTCTGGAAATGCCTGATCAAAACTATACTCACCTGTTTCCACAAAATGCGCTTGGAATTCATTGATGACTGTATTTTGTGTACTTGCGCTCACTCCCTTATCTAGTAATAATGCTTTTGCTGCTTGTACAAAGGCATTATATGCGTGATAGATAGCGTCGGAGAATTTAGATTCCCGGAATGTCTCATTTGCCCATTGTAATTTTTCTTCCGCCTCATAAATTAATGTTGCAACCAAGTCAATCACTACACCTGCACACTCTCCAACGCCGATAGCTGTCTGGAAAGTTCCTTCATGTCCCCAGTCCACAAATTCATCCTCAGCAAGATTGGTCAGATCCGAAAGTGGCTTTAAAAGATTGTAGAAGTAATTCTTTCCTTGCCTATCATAGTAAGCATGAAAATTTTCATTTTCCTCCGCATTTTTCTTGTAATCGTTCAGTACCCATTCAACGACATGCAAAACTCTTTTTGTTGGTACTTTGATAATACGTTCGGCAACACGGCCTTCGCCATCTCCTATTGTTCCACCACCCAGCATAACTTGTGCAGCAGGTACAACTTTACCTTCAGCTTTGACAGAACTACCGTGAAAACCGATATGCGCTAAACCATGCTGACCACAAGAATTCATGCAGCCAGAGATTTTAATTTTCAGATCTCTATTAAATACAAAATCCTGGTGGAATTCGGCGATGTAAGACTCAATAACACGAGCCATTTCTGTGCTATTTGAAATACCAAGATTACAAGTGTCCGTACCAGGGCAGGTGGTTACATCTGCGGTACTGTCAAAGCCTACCTGTGCGAGATCCAGTGATTTCAGCAACTGATAAATATGTGGTAGAGATTTTTCTGTGGCATATTTCAATAGCAAGCTTTGATTTTGCGTAATGCGAATGTCGTCAGCTACCAGATTTTTTAGCCCCGATACTAAGGCACGTGCCTTGTCCGTACCGATATCGCCAGTGGACACCCTGACAAAAACTCCGTAATATCCCTCTTGTTTCTGTCCAAAAGTATTGGTGCTTTTCCAAATCTGATAGTTTAGGTCACTATCCAAATCAATGGTTGGTACCTCGCTATCATCTGGAGCTAGAGGTTGCTCGATTTTGGTCCGATCGATCTGAAAAGTCTTTACTTTCGTAGCAATTTTTTCGGATTCAATTAAACTCAAAACCTCCTCTAAGCCTAATTTTTGGATAAGATATTTGAAGCGTGCCTTATTTCTGTTATTTCGTTCGCCATAACGGTCAAACACACGGAGGGTAGCTTCTATATAAGGAATAAGTTCGTTTTCATGTAGAAACTCGTTTGTAACGGACGCCAAGAAAGGCTGAGAGCCCAATCCTCCCCCCAATAAGACTTTGAAGCCACGGGTTTCGACACCATCGACTACTTTTAATTTCGGGATAAAGCCGAGATCATGAATATAAGAGAACGCTGTATCATCATCACTGGCAGAGAAAGACATTTTGAATTTTCTGCCCATTTCTGCACATACGGGATTACGTAGGAAATATTCAAATGTAGCCTGTGCGTATGGAGATACATCAAACGGTTCCTTGGGATCTATACCCGAAGTTGGTGAAGCCGTCACATTGCGCACTGTGTTGCCACAAGCCTCACGTAATGTGATGTCATCTTCGGCCAATTTGGACCAAAGTTCTGGTGTACGGTCCAGGCTAACATAATGGATCTGTATATCTTGACGTGTTGTAAGATGCAGGTTACGACTTGCATATTCATCTGATATCGCCGCAATTTTAATCAATTGCTTAAACGTAACTTTTCCAAATGGAAGCTTTATACGAACCATCTGAACCCCAGGTTGTCTTTGTCCATATACTCCCCTAGCTAAACGCAACGACCTAAATTTCTCGTCGGCGATCTTGCCTTCATGGAATAATCGAATTTTCTTTTCAAGTTCGATAATTTCCCTTTCCACGATTGGGTTTTCTAATTCTGTGCGGAAGCTTTGCATAAAACAAATAAAATCTATTGATTTAGTATTCTTTTCTCGGGATCAAATGTAAAAATATTTTTTTAATATTCTATAATATCTACCAAATTAATATATATTTGCCTTGTAAAATTTAATATACAAAACCTGTAGACTAATAGGTGTAATGATGAGAAAGTGTTTTATAGCCTTAATTTTTAGCTTTATAATCGTGTTTGAAATAACTTCCTGTGCACCTAAAGTTAAAAATGGCTACAGTAAAGAACGTGGTTTTGAAGGTAATATTTCTTTGTCCGGAGCATTTGCACTTTATCCTTTGGCAGTTGTATGGAGTGAAGACTTCAAAAAAATACATCCCAATGTGCGGTTCAATATATCAGCCGGAGGGGCGGGTAAGGGAATTGCAGATGTACTTACGGGTATGGTTGATATTGGGATGGTTTCGAGGGATCTTCATGAACAGGAAGTAAAAAAAGGGGCTGTCCCAATTGTTGTTGCTAAGGATGCCGTGATCTGTACGATTAATCCGGGCAACCCAAACTATCAGGCGATTTTGAAACGAGGCTTAAGCCGTGAAGAATTGTCCGATATTTTTATCAGCCGAAAATTCAAAACCTGGAAACAAATTGATCCTCGATTTACAGCTGACCCGATCAATGTATATGTCCGTTCTGATGCAGCCGGAGCAGCGGAGACCTGGGCTAAATTTTTTGGTCATAAGCAGGAAGATTTGCAGGGTATTGGGATTTTTGGTGATCCTGGGATAGCGCAGGCAATTAAAGATGATATTCATGGTATTGGCTTCAATAATATTAATTACGTCTATAATTTAAAGACAAATAAGGTATTTGATCGTATTGATGTGGTTCCATTAGATCTGAATAAAAATGGGCAGATTGAAAATGAGGAACAATTTTACCATACCTTATCTGAATTAACAGAGGCAGTTGCAACAGGCAAATACCCTGCACCCCCCTCGAGAGAGCTGACCTTTGTAACACGACATAAGACAGAGTCACTTCTATTGAAGGAGTTTATTTCATTTGTGCTTCAAAAACAGGCACAATCACAGCTTCTTGAAAACGGCTATGTACCATTAAATGAAACATTGATAAAAGAAGAACGTAATAAGTTGTAGTATGCTAAATACCCGTCTCGTTAAAGATGCGCTGGTGAAGCGATCCACTTTGCTCCTGCTGCTGATCTCTCTCTCGGTGGTGGTGATCATCGCGGTCGGTCTAACCATCAAGTCAATTCCACTATTTGAATACAGCAATATCTTTCAATTGCTGACTGACAAAGTATGGTCGCCGATGAAAGGCTCATTTGGTTTTTTACCTTTTATAGCAGGGACGCTAGCGGTCACTTTGATTTCGCTTGCCATTGCAATTCCACTCTGTGTATTAACGGCAGTTTACCTGACTGAATATGCTTCCGATGCCTTAAAGAATATGATGCTTCCTTTGGTCAATATTTTGGCTGCTATACCACCGGTGCTCTATGGTGTTTGGGGAGTATTGTTCATAGTTCCGTTAATTCAGCTGTACATTGCCCCTATTTTTGGTGTTGTAACCTCAGGATATTCTGTACTTGCTGGCGGTATTGTACTTGCTGTGATGATCTTCCCAATCATGATTTCTATTATGGTTGAAGTGCTTCAAACAATACCTTATGAGCTAAAAGCGGCTTCATTATCATTGGGTGCAACAAAGTGGGACACCATTAAACATGTTATTTTGAAAAAAGCACGACCGGGAATTGTCGCTGCAATTGTCTTGTCGACCTCTAGGGCGTTTGGTGAAACAATAGCCGTGTTGATGGTTTGTGGAAATGTTGCAAAAGTACCAACCTCAATATTTAATGCAGGATATCCTATTCCGGCCTTGATTGCGAATAATTTTGGCGAAATGATGTCTATTCCACTTTATGAATCCGCTTTGATGTTTTCGGCATTATTGCTGTTTGTCATCATATTTGTTTTTAATTTAATATCTCGTCTGATATTGAGACGACTGGAAGGAGATCAACATGGATAATACAAAAAGACGCTTACTGAGTGAAAAAGTAGCTAAAGGTTTTATGCATCTCTCTGGCGTCACCGTAACTGCCTCCCTTTTTTTCATTGTTGGAACTATATTGTATAAGGGTCTTCCCTACCTCAGCTGGGAGATGGTCAGCCAGCTGCCTAAGGGTGGATTTTATATCGGCAAGGAAGGCGGGATTTTGAATGCTATACTCGGTTCATTATATCTGGCTGGCGTAGCAACTGCGCTTTCCGCTTTCATCGGTATACCAATTTCCCTTTACCTTAATGTTTATTTAGGTGCAAAATCCAGGGTTACACAATTTTCAAAACTGCTTTTTGATGTGCTGTATGGTGTTCCTTCAATTGTTTATGGCGCTGTTGGTTTTGGAATCATGGTTTATCTGGGTATTCGTGCGTCCTTGTTGGGAGGAATTATTACAGTGACTTTGCTTACTGTTCCTATTGTGGTTCGGACGGTGGATGAACTGATCAAAACAATTCCCGAAGATCTAAAGAATGTAACGCTTTCGCTAGGAACTACGCGCTGGGAGTTAGCCAAGGTAATGTTAAGAAGTGTACGTACGGGTTTACTAACAGCTATTTTACTCGCTTTTGGTCGAGCCATTGGCGACGTGGCAGGTGTCTTATTGACAACAGGTTTTAGTGATAATCTTCCAAAATATATCGATGAACCAGCGGCGACACTGCCTTTGGCCATATTTTTTCAGTTAAGTAGCCCTATTCCTGAAGTTCAGGGGCGTGCTTATGCGTCGGCTTTAGTTTTAACAATCATTATTTTAATTATTGTAGTATGCACACATATCCTTCAATCGAAACAAAAGAATCGTCGATAATAAATCCGCTAACTGATCCACATATCGAAATTAAGGATCTTAACGTTTATATCGATGGACGGCATATCCTCAAAAATATCAATCTCGCCCTGCCTAATAATAGCGTAACCTCCATTATTGGTCCTTCGGGTTGTGGAAAGACAACGCTTTTAAAGACACTCAACCGCTTGGTAGACGACACAAAAGGTGTTGAAATAACGGGGTCTGTATTGGTGAATGGCGAGGATATTTACGGTAAAAATGCTGAGGTGACACATATTCGTAAGAAAATGGGGCTTTTATCACAAAAACCGTATCCACTACCTATGTCTATCTATGATAATGTTGCTTATGGTCCACGTATACACGGTACTCGTAGCAAGAAAGAACTGGATAAGATTGTCGAAAAACAATTGCGGAATGTAGCATTGTGGGATGAAGTGAAAGATCGCCTGGGACATTCTGCTAGTGGTCTGTCCATAGGTCAACAGCAAAGACTTTGCCTGGCTAGAGGCTTGGCGGTAGAGCCTGAGATTATACTTGGTGACGAATCGACATCGGCTTTGGATCCATTGTCTACGGCAAAAATCGAAGAGTTATTGATTGAATTAAAAAAAGATTACACCATCGTTTTGGTGACACATATATTGCGGCAGGCAAGACGCGTGTCTGACTATATTCTTTTTGTTTATGGCGGGGAAGTACTTGAGTTTGGCCCAACGGAACAGGTTCTGTTAAACCCGCAAAATGAAATCACTAAACAATATGTAAAAGGATTCATATCCTAAGCAGAAGCTAATTCTTTGTTCAGAAGATTGCGTTAAGCAGCTTTTATTCAGGCTATAACTTTACTTATGTTAATTAAATATGGTTATAGCCTGATTTTATAGGGGGAATATTTGCGAATCGTTTTTACTTTAAATGGAATAAATCATCTACTCCAATGATTTTCTTCGATGTAAATCCTTCAGCATATTTTGCTTGAATATAACGTCCAAATTCACGCGCTCTAGCCGCGGTAGATTCCATGAAATCTGGGTTGGAGATATAAGTCTGCGGTTCATCCGGATTTACATTTTCACCAGTGTAAAATTGAGTTTTATAAGCTAAAACAGATTTTTCTTTGATGTGATAATAGTCTGTTATGTCAATAACAACATCTGGTTTGATGTAATAGTCTTGTACAAATTGTAGTACTAGTCGAGGGCGGTAGGCCTCCTGAGGGAGATTGTTTTGGTCAAACGTTTCCACTCTTCTCAAACCAGCCAGAAAGCAGGCCTCGTTGACCATCTGTCCTGCCCTTCCGTGATCTGGATGGCGGTCGGTAATGGCGTTTGTGATCACGATCTCTGGTTGATATTTGCGGATAGCACGTATCACTGCCATTTTCTCTTTTTCTGCATTTTCAAAAAAACCATCTCTTAAGCCGAGGTTTTCTCTTGTGGCTAAGCCTAGAATCTCAGCAGCATCCTTTGCTTCCTGTGCTCTGGTTTCCGCTGTGCCACGCGTGCCGAGTTCTCCCTGCGTCAAATCAACAATTCCTACTTTTTTTCCTTCAGCAACGTATTTTGCCATTACTCCTCCGGCGCCTAATTCAGCATCGTCGGGATGTACAGCAATGATTAATAGATCTAATTTTAACATATAATATTTTTTATTTGGCCTCCGCTTCTTAGGGAAAATCCCCTTATTTATCCTTATGAAATAGTCGGGTTGTTGTACTACTGTTCCTATTTCAAAATGATGGTGAATAATTCGATATACGAAATGATGTCTACGCTGCGGAGCCGCGGCAAAGGTAAGTAGTTTATGGTTTATTCTTGTAAAAGACGCTCAATATTACGGCAAATTTTACTTGATAATGGCGAAGTAATCGGATAATAGAAATCAATTACCTCACCTTTTTTATTTATTAGGTATTTGTGGAAATTCCATGAAGGTTTACTGTTGATGTGCCCATTTTGTTCTTTGTTCGAAAGAAAGTGATAAAGAGGGGTTGTATATTCGCCAATAACATGACTACGTTTGAAAATAGGAAAACTCACCTGTTGATTGATTCGGCAGAATGTTTCTAATGTACTACCTGTTAACGGTTCCTGATTCCGGAAATTGTTGGCCGGAAAAGCTAAAATTTCGAATCCTTTGTCCCTGTATTTTTGATAGAGTTTTTCGAGCGATTTAAACTGTCTCGTAAAAAGGCATTGACTAGCAGTATTGACAATCAACAAAACTTTTCCCTCAAAATCAGCGAGGGATTTTTTTTTGCCGTTAAACTGGAGCGCATCGAAGTCATATACTGTTTTCATCTATTTTGTGTTTAATTGGTTACATGACAGGTTTAGGTCTAGATTTTTCAAACTCTCTGATGATATTTTCAATGGCAAAGTCTTCTTTTGGGTCATAGGTTGACTTTAGATTGTGTCCGAATATTTTCGCGACACCTTGGTAGAAAAAAGCGGAAATCCCGCCCTTCATCTCTTTGACCATTTCGTAGCCAGTATGTCCTGTATAACGATCGATCAATTTGATGAGTATTTTACCTTGTGAAATAGTCATATTTTTGATTTCGCGATCAAACATCTGTTTTACATCGCTTTCACATTTCTCAACTAATGCTTTGTGTTCTTTTTTGTCGGAAGTCAAAGCGAGATCCCGATCAAGCTGGTCATATCTTTTTTGCGCGTATATTGCATAAGGAAGAACCTTGAGGACATTTCTTCTAAAGCGGAGATACTCTCTTCGTGCTTCTTCACTTGACCAAGTCCGTTTAGCTACAACAATGACTTCTGGAATGGGAAACCATGGTAAAATCTCCCCGCTTTCCAGGGTTGTTGTCATATAACTGTTTACAGTCTCCTGTGCCCCTTCTCCATACAAAGGGAGTGTGAGCGATCGAGACTGCGCCCAACTGGACAAAGTCCCTGTGAGAAAAAGCAAACAAAATAATATTGTCTTCATTTGGGCAACTATATAACGCTTTTTAATTTGTCAATGCTATAATATTTTGGTAGATTTATTACAAAATAAGTTAGCTTGAAAATAGTATTCAAGAATACATTAACTAAATTACACAAATTTACTCAAAAAACATCATTTACCTGCAACGTTTATGAAAGATTATGTGATTGATATTGAAGCAGAAAACAAAGAGATAAGGAAACGTTACCGTGCATTGTTACGCGCTTGTAAACCTACTTTACAACGTGGAGACAAGCAAGAGGTCCGAAAGGCATTTGATTTAGCACTGGATAGTCATAAAGAGATGCGTCGCAAATCAGGGGAACCTTATATCTATCACCCGATTGCTGTTGCACAGATTGCTGCCGAAGAAATTGGCTTAGGAACAACGTCAATTGTATGTGCCTTACTCCATGATGTAGTTGAGGATACCAATGTTACGCTGGATGAGATTGAAGAAATGTTTGGTAAAAAAGTTCGCCGTATCATCGATGGACTTACCAAGATTTCAGGGATTTTTGACCCCAATAGTTCCATGCAGGCCGAGAACTTTAGAAAAATGCTGCTCACGCTTGCCGACGACGTCCGTGTAATTTTAATCAAATTAGCTGACAGGTTGCATAATATGCGTACCATGGAGTTTATGGCGAGAGACAAGCAGCTAAAGATCGCTTCCGAAACGAGTTATCTGTATGCACCTTTAGCGCATCGTCTGGGACTTTATGCCATCAAATCCGAATTGGAAGATCTTTCAATGAAATACACCGATCCGGATACCTATAAATTCATCGCGCGAAAACTGAATGAGAAGAAAGCGGAACGTGAACGGTTTATTGATGACTTTATTGGTCCTATTAAAGAGATTTTGGAAGAACAAGGTATTATAGCTTCTGTATTTGGACGGCCAAAGTCTATCCATTCTATCTGGAATAAGATGCGGAAGAAGTCGATTCCATTTGAGGAAGTTTATGATCTGTTTGCAATTCGTATCGTCATAGATGCAGTTGATGAGAAGGAAAAGACCGAATGCTGGAAAGTCTATTCTATTGTGACAGATCTGTATCGTCCCAACCCTGACCGTCTGCGGGATTGGATCTCCTCGCCTAAAGGAAATGGTTATGAATCATTGCATACCACAGTAATGGGGCCAAAAGGACAATGGGTGGAAGTTCAGATTCGGACCAAACGCATGAATGAGATTGCCGAAAAAGGTTTTGCTGCGCATTGGAAGTACAAAGAATCAAATTCTGATTCGGGTCTGGACCAATGGATTAAGAAAATACGCGATGTATTGAGCAGTCCGGACCAGAACGCAATGGATTTTGTGGATGATTTTAAAATGAATCTGTTTTCCGATGAGATTTTTATATTCACCCCGAAGGGAACTTTGATTCAGTTGCCAAATAGTGCAACCGCCTTGGATTTTGCATTTGAAATACACTCCGATATTGGCGCTAGCTGTATTGGAGCTAAAGTAAATCACAAGCTTGTCCCTTTGAGTCATATTTTACAAAATGGAGATCAGGTAGAGATTATTACTTCGAGCAAACAATCACCTAAAGAAGATTGGTTAAATTTTGTGGTGACTGCAAAAGCCAAATCTAAAATTAGATCTTCTTTAAAAGAGGAAAAAAGAAGAGTTGCTGAGGATGGAAAGGAGATTTTGGAACGGAAGTTGAAATCCTTAAAAGTCACGTATAATACGGATAATATTAATAAAATTGCCAACTTTTTGAAATATCCCAGTTCTCAGGATCTTTTCTATAATGTAGCTAAGGGAGTTGTTGACATCAGGCAGTTAAGAGAGTATGTGGCGCATGAAAAAGCGGTTGAAATTAATACAAGTTCTTCATCTGGAAATCAATTCAATACCCATATTGGCGGTTTGGTCGAAAAGATCAATAAGAAGGAATTCGATACGATCTTGATTGGTGACGACATGCAGAAAGTCGATTATACCTTAGCGCCATGTTGCAACCCAATCCCTGGTGATGATGTTTTTGGCTTTTTAACTGTCAATGATGGCATAAAAATCCATCGTACGAGTTGTCCAAATGCGTCCAAATTGATGGCTAATTATGGCTATAGAATTCTAAAGGCACGCTGGGCTTCAACAAAAGATTCTGCTTTTTTGACAGGTTTACACATTGTTGGCATAGATGATGTTGGATTAGTTAATAAGATTACAACTGTGATTTCACAAGAATTTGCTGTTAATATTCGTTCGTTGTCCATTTCAAGCAACGAAGGTATTTTTGACGGTAATATTATGGTCTATGTGAATGATACTGCACAACTTGAAAGTTTAATGAAAAATTTAAAGCAAGTCAGAGGAATAACAGGAGTCAATCGATACGAATCGGAAAATTAATAGCCAATGCTTGGATTGATAATTATGCTAGAGCAACTGCTGTTGCGACCTATTTTTAATAGAGGAAATATCAATCTTAATTGGTAAATTTGTACAAGAATATTTTTACTATGAATCAAGCTGAAAATTTTGCAACTGTAAAAAAGATCTTTGAAGCCTACTTAGAAAATAAAAATCTAAGAAAAACACCAGAACGCTATGCGATTTTGGAAGAGATTTATTCCCGTACTGATCACTTTGATGTAGAGTCTTTGTATATTCATATGAAGAACAAGAAATATCGTGTTAGTCGTGCTACAGTTTATAATACTCTAGAACTCTTGGTGTCTTGTGACTTGGTTACAAAACACCAGTTTGGAAGGAACATGGCGCAATTTGAGAAATCTTATGGTTTCAAACAACACGATCACGTGATCTGTATTGAATGTAATAAGGTCGTTGAATTCTGCGATCCACGTATCAATCAAATTCAGAGTCTGATGGGTGATCTTTTAAAATTTGACATTAAGCACCACTCGCTCAATTTGTACGGTGTATGCCAAGATTGCCAAATTAAGAACAAAAAGGAAGAGACCCTAGCTCATGAAGCTATTTCAAATTAATCTTATATTTTCTTAAATATAATAGTACATTTGTTCAGGAATGTTCAGGGGGAAAATTCCTGAACATTTTATTTTTAGATAGAGTCTATTTTATTAATAACATTTTAATTACTATACTTTAAAAGCTATGCAAGTTGATGTGCTTTTGGGCTTACAATGGGGTGACGAGGGTAAAGGTAAAATCGTAGACGTATTTTGTCCAAAATACGATTTAATCGCTCGTTTCCAAGGCGGCCCTAACGCCGGACACACGTTGGAATTCGATAACAAGAAATTCGTACTCAACACAATTCCATCTGGTATCTTCAATGAA